>Ga0210407_10000004_pt1 | contig 413123 bp, 346 predicted proteins | sample IncBWC27MmetaG_FD_150860 | JGI IMG/M metagenome (GOLD analysis project Ga0210407, IMG submission 150860) | Forest soil microbial communities from Barre Woods Harvard Forest LTER site, Petersham, Massachusetts, United States - Inc-BW-C-27-M | ecosystem: Environmental > Terrestrial > Soil >... | reverse complement strand
AACCTTGAGTCTCACCCACGGACCGCATTGTCTGGGTCGCTATGACGCCGGAGGAGCACCCTTGCCGGCCAAAGCTTCTACAGAGCTGAGCAGGGGAAGGGGAACTGCCCCCTTCCCCTGCAACCCCATCCCCAAAACCAACCCCACCCTTTCGGCGAGGGCACAACTTTGAAACCGGACATTTCACCTGCTACAAAAACCGGACATTTTAACTTGCTACCGACACCTCAGACCGCGAGGAAGAGCACATCCGCGTTCCTTCGTGACCCTTAGTCTCCTTTGTGCTTTAAGCCTTTCTCTTTGATTTCCCGTTTTGAGCGGAAGAATTTGTAAAATCAGAACGCGCCCACGAAATTCACCGCGTACGCGTTTCACCCGTTTACTATGGTTTGATCAAGAACGTTCGATCGTTGCGGAATTCAGAGGGATAACCGATGCGGATTGCGGTGGTAGGTTCAGGATACGTAGGTTTGGTGGCCGGCGCCTGCTTCGCCGACCTCGGACACGACGTTATCCTGGTGGATAACGATCAGCTGAAACTCGCGGCCCTGCGCGCCGGCCAGGTTCCCATTCACGAGAAATTTCTGCCCGAACTTCTAGGCCGCCACCGCGGACACCGCCTGACTTTCTCTGACGACCTGACCGAAGCCGCCCACCTCAGTTCCGTAATCTTCGTCGCGGTCGGCACGCCCCCCACCGAGAGCGGAGAAGCCGACTTGTCTTACGTCGAATCCGTGGCCCGTGAAATTTCCGGCGGCATCACCGACTACAAAGTCGTCGTTGAAAAAAGTACCGTTCCCGTTTACACCAGCGACTGGGTCCGCAAGATTATCCTGCGCAACGGCACCGACGCGGAATTATTCGACGTCGCCTCTAATCCCGAGTTTCTCCGCGAAGGAACCGCCGTCACCGACTTCCTGTTTCCCGACCGCATCGTCATCGGCTGCGACAGCGACCGCTCCGCGGAAGTTTTACGCGAAGTCTACGCGCCTCTCACCAACGGCTCGTACTACCAGCGCGCCGACTGCATCCCCCAACCGGACCGCGCCTCGATTCCACCTCCCATCATTGTCACCAGCACCAAGAGCGCGGAGTTGATCAAGCACGCCTCCAACGCCTTCCTCGCCATGAAAATTTCCTTCATCAACGCCGTGGCCTCGGTTTGCGAGTCCGTTGGAGCTGACGTAAATCAGGTCGTCCACGGCGTCGGCACTGATACGCGCATCGGCCGCAGGTTTCTGAATCCCGGCATCGGCTACGGCGGGTCGTGCTTTCCAAAAGATGTGATGGCCTTCCGCGCCGTGGCCCGCGAGAGCGGATACGACTTCCGCCTGCTCGATGAAGTCATGCGCATTAACGAAGATCAGCGCCAGCGTTTCCTGCGCAAAGTCCACAGCGCGCTCTGGACCCTTCGCGGAAAGAATCTCGGCGTGCTCGGCCTCGCCTTCAAGGGCGGCACCGACGACATCCGCGAATCTCCCGCCCTCTTTCTGGTTCAGGCTTTACTGCAGGAAGGCAGCAAAATCACCGCCTACGATCCCGCTGCCATGGAGCGCACCCAGCAGGCGCTGCCATCGGGAATCAAATACGCCAGCTCGGCCTACGAAGCCGCCCACGGCGCCGACGCCCTGCTCATCCTCACCGAGTGGGAGGAATTCGCCAACCTCGATCTCACCCGTCTCCGCCAGGAACTCAAATATCCCATCGTGATCGATGGCCGCAACCTCTATGATCCCGAAGTCATGGCCACTCACGGATTCACCTATTACAGCGTGGGTCGCGCCGCCGCCCACCCCGACGGTGTTCCCGCCACTGCGCTTAAAAACACGAACGCGATCGGGAACACTATAAAGAACGGCAAGAAAGCATGACCCGCCGCGCCCTGGTCACCGGTGGCGCCGGGTTTCTCGGCTCCCATCTCTGCGACGCCCTGCTCGCCGAAGACTGGCATGTAATCGCCATCGACAACCTGCTCACCGGACGCCGCGCCAACCTCGCGCATTTGCAAAATGAATCGCGCTTCGAATTTATCGACAAAGACATTTGCCAGCCCTTCGACCCAGGCCCCGTCGACTACGTCTTCCACTTCGCCTGTCCCGCCAGTCCCGTCGACTACACGCTTCATGGCATCGCCACGCTGAAAGTCGGATCGCTTGGAACGTTCCACGCCCTCGACGTCGCCCAAAAATACGGCGCCAAATATTTCGTATCTTCCACTTCCGAATGCTACGGCGATCCACTCGAGCATCCCCAAAAAGAAACCTACTGGGGAAACGTCAATCCCATCGGCCCGCGCTCCGTCTACGACGAGGCCAAGCGCTTCACCGAAGCTGTCACCATGGCCTATCACCGCTATCACAAAGTCGATACCCGCATCGTCCGCATCTTCAACACCTACGGCCCGCGCATGCAACTCAACGACGGCCGGGTCGTTCCCAATTTCATGAAGCAGGCCCTGCGCGGAGAACCGCTTACCGTTTACGGCGACGGCCAGCAGACGCGGAGCTTCTGCTACGTCAGCGACGAAATCGACGGCTTCCTGCGCCTGGCGAAATCCGACGAACACCTTCCCGTCAACATCGGCAACCCCAACGAATTCACCATCCTCGAATGCGCCCAGATGGTATTGAAAATAACCGGATCGAAAAGCCAGATTCGCTACGAACCACTCCCGCCCGATGACCCCAAACAGCGTCGCCCCGACATCACCAAGGCCCGCCAACTGCTGGGATGGGACCCGAAGATTGATCTCGAAGCCGGCCTGCGCCAATCCCTGGATTACTTCAAGAAGGCCGTGGCCGAAGAAGCTGCGGTTAAATAGGCGCGCGTGATTTCCTATGTAATGTATTTATGTACGTACATTTATATAATGTGTATATGTACGTATATTAACATAGTACTAAACAGTACGCATAGCGAACTGAAGGCCGGAAGAAGCAATTGTACTTTCGGCGCTTGTTTTGAAGGGGCGCGGCTTCTAGCCGCGCCGTAAATCGTTCCAAATGAATACCGGCTTTAGCTGCTGGGGTGGCCTGTGGGCTTCAGAACAGCACACTGTCTAGCTGGAGGGTTCCGTGGTCGACGCCACGAAGTCAATCAACTTATTCACGTTGGCCTGTTCTTCCCTGGCCTTCAACTCAAACGCCACGCCCACCCCGTAGCCAGGATGGGAAGCCTGAATCGTTCCTCGCAAGCGCAGCTTCATCTCGTAGGTTCGCACCACGATCTCAACCGATGCGCCCTGCGGAAACGACAACGGGATTTCGAGATAACATCCACCCGAACTCAAATCCGTCAGGCAACAATGATTGGGAACCGGAATCCCGGTCCGATATACCTCAGCGCCCAGCCGGCAAGCGTAACGAGCCTGGGTTCGCCGGTTATCGGCGGAATTCGACGCGGGCGCCGCTTCCTGCGCCGTCTGGTAGGCGCCGCTGGATGTCTTCATGCTCCCGTGCGTCTGTTCGCCCACCGAAACCGTGGCCAGTTGCAACGGCTCTTCCATCACGACTGTAACATCGGGAAAGCGCTCTCGACGTGAGTCGTTCGGCCCGTTGGCGGCAAGAAAATCCGTAAGCAGGCGGCGCGAAGTCTTCGGCACATCCACAAACTGAATCCCAGCGCGCCCGTTCCACTCCTGCCACACCACCTGTCCGGACAAGCGGATATTCGCCGTCTGGCTCGGCAACTTAAACTGAAAATACACTTTGCTCACCGGCGGAAGCTTTTTTCCGAACTGCACCTGCATGCCTTCCTGCGCCAGATCGACCAGGGTCGCCCGCTCCTGCTGGATGTTGGCGTAATCAATGGTGGCCTGGGCATGCACCGGAGAGCGCGCATTCTTGCGCTTTTCCTTGCGCAGCACTTCGCGCGCCGCCCGCAAGCTGCTCTGCGCCCGGTCGTAGGCCACCGGCTTATACAGAACGAAATTCACGCCCAGCGAGAACATCTCCCGAATGCTCTCTTGCCCGGCCACCACCGCAACCGCCAGGGTCGCATCGTTCAGCCGCGAGGAGCGGGTATCGCGCAATAGCGAAATCACTTCCGCGTTGCTCTTCGCGTCGACAATCACCAAGTCGTAGCGCTCCTGCGCAAGACGCACGCCTGCGCGCACGAAATCCGGACACGACTCAACTCCTATGCTGAGTTCTTCCAGCACCTGGCGCAACACTTGTGCCGCCGCCTCATCAACGCAAACTAGCAGAGCAGATAGAGTCATACCTGCCCCATCCTAGGTTTCCACCAGTTCCTCTCACAAGTTACCGGGGTCACTGGTCCCGCGACTCTGAGCTCCCCCGAACCGGCTGCATTTCCATCCATAATCGGCTTTCAGTGCCGTGTCTACGGTAACTTGCTCCTCGGAAATCCCGATCCATAGAATTGAGTTTCTATGGTCGCATTTGAGATCTTCGCGCTAACTGCCGACTGGATGGCAGCCAAATGGCTGCTGTGGATCGCCCTGTACCTCATCTTCGGTCTTTTTCTGCCCTGGGCCATGACCAGCGCCTGGACCAGTCAACACCGCAGCCCCATGAAGCCGGACCTGAAACAACTCTTTCAGAACGGCGAGTTGGGGCTGATCAGCCTGATGCTTTCCATTTCCGTGATCTGGGACCTGCAGAGGTCTCAGTACTCGTCGTACACGATTGCCCTGGGCTCCGTTTTTATGGCCCTTGCCGGCATGATGGCAGGCTCGGTGTGGATCGAAGCCTACTGCCGCCGCACCACCGGCATCCGGTTCCGTCCGGATCGCGCCTGGCGAGACTCCCGAAATTTAGCCCTCCTGGTTTTCAGTCTCGCTCTGGTGACCGAGATCTTGTTGGACCGTTTCGCAAAGGCGGCACTATGAGCGCTTCGGCTTTGGCTCCGGCAATCGCGAAAGAACAACCGCGCACCTTGGCCATGCGGCTGGCAGATCCCGCCGCCACGTTAGCCTATCTGTCTCTTCTGTTTGGCTTTCTGCTCGTACTCTTTCCAGTCTCGTTTCCCCGCCTCATCGTGGAAAATTGGCAGAACGCCCGCCTCACCCCGATCATGATTTTGTTCACCGTCTCGGTCAATCTGGGACTTTACCTGAGCGTTGCTCATCACCGATCCGCCCGGCCAGGCATTGCGGCTGCGGCCTGCCTGGGAAGCGTCCCGGTTTTCGTGCTGGCGGGATTGAACTTTGTACTGCAGGCCACCATTGTTCACACCTTCTCGAGCAGCGTTCCCAATGCCTCGCTGCGCGTCGACGAAGAGATCCTTGCCCATACTTACTTCTCCATGATCGCGGCGATCTTTGCACCTTTCCTGATCATCCGCCTTACGCAACAGTTCAAGAAAACTGATGCCTAACCCGGGGGCCGTATCCGCCCGGCCTGCATCTTTCTTGCCGGTCTACTCTTCCGCTCTCGACTTCCAACCCGTCCAGCAAAGCGAACGAAGCCAGGTTGCCAGCCTCGGCGCCACCGGCGACCCTCAACTGTCTTGTTATCAATCGGCAACGGGAGTAACCATGCAACAAGTAACTAGAGGACACTGGCCCTCCCTATGGCACCTCGGTACTTTGACGCCCCCTCCGCCCTTTCCTACCATGATGAGGACGCAATGAAGAAATGCGAGCCCGCGCTGGAAATGCGAACCTCGCGCTTGTTGGGATCGTTCAGCGGGACGGCGCGACCGTTCAGTAGTCGGCTTTTCCCCCGAAAGAGATCTATGACATCGAGCAAAACTCGCGGATTTTCGCTGCTGGAGTTGTTGATCACGATCTCCATCGGGTTAACCATGGCCGGGGTCACGTTTATGGCCCTCGCGCCCTTGTTCAAACAGAGTCACGTAGACACGGCATACGACACTACGCTCTCGGTTATCCGCGAGTACCGTAACCAGTCCATCAGTCAGAGCAAGCGCTACATCCTGACCTTCACCAACCCCGGAACCATCACCGTGCAGTATTGGGGCGTGGGCGTGCCGGTATCACCAGCTCCCGTCACGGTGGCCACTTATACGCTGCCCCCCGATATCGATTTTCAAGTGCAAGCCGGTTTTCCCGCCGCCGCTCCTGACAGCTTCGGCAACGGAACCAGCGCCATTGACTTCGACCAAGGCATGGGCCTGGGCAGCCAGAACTACATCATGTTCATGCCCGACGGATCTTCTCAGGACACGCTGGGCAACTACAACAGCGGCGTCGTCTACATGACTCAAACCGGCGGCGATGTCTTCACCTCGCGCGCCGTATCGGTGTTCGGCACCACCGGCAGAGTGCGTGGCTGGCGGCTCTACAACAAGAGTGGGAATACGTGGGTGCAGCAATGAAGCAGCGCCGGTCTCACGCACGTGGACACCAATCGCGGCAACGCGGCTTCACCATGATTGAAACTATGATCGCCATCGTGATCATGAGCATCGGCATCATAACCGTGCTCGCCGCCTTCGGCACCGCCGTCGCTGCCACCCAGAACGCTCAGGAAAATCTCATCGCCCGCCAGAAAGCGCTGGAAGCGATGGAGAGCATCTATACCTCGCGCAACACCCAGCAGATCACCTTTGCTCAAATCGCCAACATCTCCTCCGGCGGAATTTTCACCGACGGCCCCACGCAGTTGCTTTCTCCTGGTCCCGATGGCCTGGTCAACACCGACGACGATGTTCCTTTCCCCGCCACCGGAGTCTGCCCTGCTGGCCCTGAGTGCATTACCCTCCCCGGTCCCGATGGCACTCTGGGAACACCCGATGACACCGCCATGAGCCTGGCCAACTTCAGCCGCCAGATTCAGATCGGTACTGTCCTCCAGACCGACGGCACGATTAATCCGAATCTGAAACAGGTGACCGTGACGGTCAGTTACCTCACGGGCGGATCCTCGGTTCCGCACAGCTACACCGTAAACGCCCTCATTTCGGCGTTCCGGTAAGAACTGGCAAGGGAAATATCGAGGGGAAACATCATCATGAAGATGGCAAGACAAAAATCGCAACCCGGCTTCACTCTGCTGGAACTCATGGTCGCCATTTCCATCGGCCTGCTGGTGGTAGGCGCGATGACTGGTCTATTCAAGGCCGGGATGGAGTCCGCCATGTTGCTCACGCAGCGCGCTGAGACTCAGCAGAACATGCGGGCGGCCATCGATCTCATGGTGAAGGACATCAGCATGGCCGGAGCCGGCCTGCCCTCGGGTGGAATTCAATTGCCCACCGGAAACGGCAACAACGGCGCCTCCACGTACGCTTGCGACCAGGCCGGCGCTTGCCACGTCCCCGGCGACACTTACCCCACGGGCAATTATATGTACGGCGTCATCCCCGGCTACGGCAACGGCGTCGAGGCCAACGGGATCGTTCCCGCCGCTCCGTCTCCGGCGATCAACGACAGCATCACCTCGATCTATTGTGACTACAACCTTCCCTTGTGGGAGTACGACGTAACCTTCCCCACTCCGGGCAACGGCTCCGCCATCGCCCTCGTTGTGGATCCCGCGTATATTGCCACGCCTCCTCCCGCCATCAATGCTCCCGGCGCGATTCAGGTGGGCGACCTCATCATGCTCAGCAACAGCCTGGGGACTGCGGTCGGCGAGGTTACCAGCCTCACCGCTACCGGTATCGGTTTTGCCGATCTCGATCCGCTCAATATCAATCAGAGCGGCGCCGCCTCCAACAACATTGCCAGTATTTCCACCGGATCGAACACCATCGCTTATCGTCTGTTCGCCGTGACCTACTACTTGACCGTTCCGGCCAACGGCGAGAGTCCCCGCCTGATGCGCCAGGTCAACGGGCTCAGTCCGGTGCCGGTCGCCGATAACATCATCAACCTGCAATTTTCCTACGACATTTACAACTCGACTACCTCGGCGCTCGAGGCCAACCAGCCCAACCCCCTCGGCGTAGGCGATTCCCCCAACCTGATGCAGAAAATCAACATCGTGGTCATGGGGCAAAGCATGATCAACCGCGGAAACCGATCACAGAACTTGTATCTGGCGACTTCCGTCAGCGCTCGCAACATGGCATTTCGAAATCGCTATCAGTAGGCCTGCTTGGTGCAGGAGTTTGCGGCAGGAGAGAATTCATATGGGACACGGTAATAAGAGAAAATTCGGCACGCAGGGTTTCACGCTCATCGCAGCGCTGCTCATCATGGTGCTGCTCTCCGGCGTGGCCGCTGGCCTTCTCTACTTGGTCACCAACGAATCCCGCATGAGCGGCAATGACCTCGAAACCAATCTGGCTTTCTACGGCGCGGAATCCGGCATGGAGAAGCTGACCGCCGACCTTTCTTCGCTCTATCAGCAGTCCATGATTCCCAGCAACGCCCAGATTCAGAACCTGGTCAACTTTCCGCCGACTCCGGCCATGGTGAGCGGGATGACCTACTCCGAGAGCATCAGCTACCCGCTCGACGCCAACGGAAATCCCTTTACCTCATGGAACACAATCAGCTCCGGCGCGAACCAGGGGCTCTATGCCGAAATCATCCCCATGAACCTGCAAGTTCTTGCCTCGCGTCCCGCCGGTGCCACCGTGAATATGACGCGCAAGGTGGAAGTGGCTCTGATTCCAGTGTTTCAGTTTGGCGTCTTCTGCGGGTTTGACTGCAGCTATTTCCCCGGACCGAACTTCAGTTTTGGCGGCCGCGTTCACACCAACGGGAGCCTGTTTCTGGCGGCCGGCGGCGACTTGGTTTTCAACGACAAGGTTGCGGCCTTCCAGCAGGTGGTTATGGACCAACTGGAAAACGGCCATGCCACCACCACCGGTTACGGCGGCACGGTTTTTGTTCCCAAAGCCAGCGCGGGATGTCCTCTGAATACTTTCCCGCCCACCGGAGCCAATTGTGTGTCCCTTCCCGGCGCCGGAACGGTTCCGGGAGACGCGAGCTGGAGCGGCGGCTTCCCGGGTTTGGCGGGCGCCCCGAACACCAGTTTCCCCAGCATTTCTTCCGGAACACTGAACGGATTCGTGGTCAACTCGCTGACCGGCGCCACCAACATGCAGTTGCCCTTCGTGCAGAACAGTTGTACGAGTAATCCTCCGCCCTGCACTGACCCGATTGCCATCATCCGCAAGCCGCAGACCGAATCGGCCACCAGCGCTCTCGGCACTTCGCGTCTGTACAACAAAGCGCAGATTCGGGTCCTGCTGGCCGACACGGTCGCCGATCTGCACCCTGAGCGTGGCACGGGCGCGCTCGATGCCGACGACGTTCAATTCGTCCCCAACAGCGGATGGACTATTACTTCCACGGCAGGCGCTCTGAATGTGGGTGGCGGTCAGGCCACCGGCACCGAGTTCTACGGTATGGCCCAGACCCACCCGTCCATCAATAACTGGATCGACCCAGTCGGATACCCCAGCTGGTCGACCTACCCTCTGTTAGGAGAAGTCACCACCGCGGGAATTCCTTCCGGCGGCCAGGGCGCATGGATGCGCATTGAAGTGGTCAACAACACCGGAAACTGGGTCGGCGTTACCCGCAAATGGCTGAACTGGAGTTTCACGCGGCAATACAACATTCCGCCCTCCGGACCTACGGGAACCGCCGGTGCCGATCCTTACAACCCGAATGCAATTATCATTCTGCAGCAGATGGCGCCCGGCGCCGCTTCGCAGGTGGGCAATCCCAACGCGTTCTATCCCATTAACTTCTACGACACCCGCGAAGGCGAGATGCGCGACAACGCCGCCAACGGATGCGCCGTCAACGGCATCATGAACGCGGTGGAAATCAACGTGGGCAACCTGGCGAAGTGGCTGAAAGGCACTGGGCCCTACGCCGCCGATCCCGGCCTGACCGTGAACTTCTCCAGCCAGAACGGCTACATTCTCTACTTTTCCGATCATCGCGGCATGCTGCCCGATCCCAATAAATCCAATGGCGGACAAACCGCCGCCGGCGTCATCAGCGGCGAACCCGGCCTGGAAGACGTAGTCAACTCCACCCAGCCCATTGTCTCAACCACTCCCGACGGCGTGCTCGAGGCCGCGACCTATTACCAATATTCCCCCGAGGACGTTGACCAGAACGGTGTACTCGACAACTGGGGTGCCGCCAACATCGGTTCCGGCTTTGGCGTCAATACAACTAATCTGAACCCGTACCAGACCACCACCTGCAACACCACTGGCCTGACCAACATGGTCACCGGCGCGCGCCACGCGCTGAAACTGGTGGCCGCGGGCGCCGACGGCGCCGGCAACAGCTATCTGCCAACCCGCGCCGATAACAACCAGGGCGGATTCACCGTCGCCTCGGAGAATCCCGTCTACGTCCAAGGCAACTACAACAGCAGCGCCGGAGATCCCTTCTGGGGCGGCGGCAGCAACACCACGCCGCACGCCGCAGCCGCAATCATCGCCGACGCCGTCACCCTGCTGTCCAATAACTGGACCGACGCCAACAGCCTGAATAATCCCACCAACCTGGGTGGCCGCGGCGCAGCCAGCAGCTATTACCGCATGGCGGTCGCCGGCGGCAAGAATGTCCCGTTCCCCATCCCCGCCTGGGCCGGCGTCAGCAACGATTTCGGCACCGACGGCGGCTTGCACAACTTCCTGCGTTATCTGGAAAACTGGGGCGGTCAAACCCTCTACTACAACGGATCGCTGGTCAGCATGTATTACTCCGAATACAACACCGGAACCTTCAAGTGCTGCAACACGGTCTACAGTCCGCCAACCAGAAGTTACGCCTTCGACACCCTGTTCCTGAACCCGGCCAACCTGCCCCCCGGCACGCCCATGTTCCAGGACGTCGTCAACCTGAGCTATCACCAGAACTTCACGCCGCAATAACGAATAACGAATGGCGAATCACGATCGATCAGGAATGCGCCCCGCTCAAGCTCAGCTTGGGCGGGAATTTTTTGTTGGCACTTGCCCCTGATCCCCAGTTGATCCCGTCTTCCAAGCCGCACACTCTCAACCGCTTAGGTCATGACAATCAGTTGACCCGCAGTGCATTGCGCGGGCTCACGCAGTCTGCGAAAACCTGCGTCAACACAGGAGGCAGATATGTGGCGCAGCATCTTCGCACTGCTCTTATTGCCGTCGTTGACCGCGGCGCAGACCGGGAATGTTCCGTCTGCACAAACTGACGTGCCCGGACCGAAAGCGTTCCCAAGGGCTTCGCGACCCCGCCCGATCTACGAAGCCTATGCGTTCTACGATGGAATTCGCCGGGGCAGCGCTGAGAACCTGGCGATCAGCGTGTCTCCCGAAGGGTTTCTGACCACGCCTAGATCTCCAGTTTCGGGAATTATCCCCCTGAACCTGGACTTGGACCCGGCCGAAGGCCTGACCATCAGCAAGCTCCGCTATCCAAAGGCATACAACTTAAACGCGAAATTCCACGCCAACCCCATCCCGGTCGCGAGCATGGATCCCATTCAGTTCAAAGTGCGAGCGAGCCAGAACGCCGCCCTCGGACTGCACGTCCTGACAGGTAAGCTCACCTTCCAACCTGTTCACTTTGATTCCACTGTAGGTCCCGCGCAGCAAGTGGACGTGATGATTCCGGTCACCATCGTTGAGCATGATGCGAAAGTGCAGAAGCAACCGTGGCCGATTGCGCACATGCCTGTGGCCCTAATCATCCTGATCATTGTGCTGTTGCCGGTGGAGATCCCACTAGGACTTTTGCTCATGGCGGGGTGCGTGGTGAGTCCGCGCAGTTGCCCGGACTAGGCGAATGAGGCATCGGAAAAAACAGAAGAGTGGCCTACTCCTCAAACATCGGCACTTGCCGCTGATCCTGCGTTCCACCGCGCTTCTGCCGACGCGTCGCGCCGATCACGGCCAGCACGGTTAGCGACTCCAGCGCGGTGCGCGGGACGAAGATGCGCTGCGTATTCGAGCGCTGGTCAGGTGGGTTCACCAGAAATCCTTCGGGCATGGTCTGGGTCAGGTCGGCGGGCATGAGGGCTTCGAGGATCTCGCTGTCTTTAAAGCGCAGCCGCACCCACAGCCCCTCCGATCGCGGACGCGAAGTAAACGTCTTGCGCGTCAGCGATTCGGAGTCTCCGAACTCGCGCACGAAATACACGCCCTTGATCTCGCGCAGATCCATCGAAATAACCGTGCCGGAAGTATTCAGCAGTTCGAGTTTGCCCTCGTTGACGAACTGCGCCGGCGACACATAGCCGGAGACGGAGTCCCGGTCCATCTTGCGAACAATCACTTTTTTGTGCGTCGAGGGCATGGGGGACGGCTTCCGGCTTCCGCTATCCGGCTTCCGGAATTCAATTCCGAGCGCCCGCCACCGATGTTGCCAGACCCGGAAGCCGGACGCCGAAAGCCGGAAGCCGCTCCTGATTCTCGCACTTTTTCGCCGGAAACTGACGGAATCCGCCTAAGCAGTAGCCAAAATGTAAACCTTGTGTTATTTTCTTTAACTTGCTGCAAAGTTTCCACTTCGCATAAGTACTTTGTATTAAGCCACTTGCATTCGGGTGGCTGGGAGCTACGATTGCGAGTCTCCTGGGCTGTGGAAATCTTGTGGAAAGTTTGGCGAAGTTTGTCGAAGTCTGGCTGGTTCGGCCCTCCCCTGGGTCGCGATTTCACCTCGGAATCGCGCCCGTAAATGGGTCTTGGCAGCCGCTTAAAGCGAATGGCTGACTACATTTACACGATGGAAATCCGGTTGACGCCGGACCAACTGAAAGGCGTCGGCCTGGTACAGGACGTAGCCCGCGCCGCGGGCATGAATCTCTATCTCACCGGCGGAGCGATCCGCGACATCATCAGCGGATTCACCATCCGCGACCTCGACTTCACCGTTCAGGGCAATCCGCTCAAACTCCAGAAAGATCTGGAAAAAGCCGGCGCGAAAATTACCGCCGTCGAAGAGGACAATCGCACCATCTTCATTTCCCTGCCCGGCAACGCCCGCGCCGAAATCAGCATGGCGCGCACCGAGCGCTTCGAGAAAACCGGCAAGCCCCCCATCATCACCCCTGCGACCATCCACGACGATCTGCGCCGCCGCGACTTCACCGTCAACGCCATGGCGCTGTCGCTCAACGAAGGTTCGCGCGGCCTGCTGCTCGATCCCTTCAACGGCGTCGCCGATATCGAGACCAAAGTCATTCGCATCCTGCACAACTATTCGTTCCTCGAAGATCCTTCTCGTCTCATCCGCGCCACGCGCTTCGCCGCCCGCTTCCATTGGCTGATCGAAGAGCGCACCCAGGCGCGCTACGACGCGGCCAAAGAAGGCAAGTACATCGACCACATTCTGCGCAGCTCGATCGGCCACGAAATCGCCGCCCTGGCCCATGAAGACGATCCGCTGCACGTGGTCAAGATGCTCGAGAAGGAAGGCTGGCTCGAAATTCTCCACGACCACTGGACTTTAGCCAAGGTCGACACCAACGGCATCACCCAGCTCATGAAGACCCGCCAGCAGATGGTCGACATGGGATACGCTCCCGACGCCGGCCCGGCCGTGATGTACTTCCTGACCTCGCATTTTTCCGACAAGGATGTTTCGGACATTCAGCGCCTGATTCCGCGCAAAGACCTGGTCGAAGCCTGGCGCGACATCGAAGATCACGCCAAAGAACTTGCCAAGCGCCTGATGGGAAAAGAAGCCGCCACTCCCTCGCGCACCTGGCAATTGCTGTCCTCGGCGCGTCCGGAGATGGTGCTGTTCCTCGCCGTGACCGCCAAGCAGCAGTCGGTCGAACAAAAGATCAAGAACTACCTCACCAAGTGGCGGCAAGTGCAGCAAAAGATTCCGTTGCCGGAAATGACGGAGCTGCTGATTACTCCGCAATTGCCGGTGTATCCCAAGCTGGCGCACGACGTCTTCATGCTGCTGCTCGACGGCAAACTGCGCTCTCGCACCGAGACCCTGAAATTTCTGAAGCCCTACGCCCCGCCGCCTCCGCCTCCGCCTCCAGCTCCCCGACGCGGACGCGCCGCCAAAGCCGCCGAAGCCGCGCCCGCCGCAGCCATCCCCGCAGGCAAGCCCGGTCCGAAAGGCAAGAAAGGCAAAGCAGCCGCCGTCGCGGTCGCGCCAGCCCCCGCGCCCGTAGCCCCGCCGGCGAAAGCTCTGGAAAAATCCAAGCCCGCCAAGCCCGCGCCTAAGCCGTCAAAGCCCGCCGCCAAGCCGGCGAAGAAGCCCGCCCACAAAGCCCCCGCGAAGAAAGTCAAAGGGAAGAAAAAAAAGTAACTCACCTGCTGGACGCCGACTCGCGTGACTTGGGCGCGAGATGCTGTGGACTGCGCTCGCGCATCTTCAAATGCTTTCCAACCGCATCAGGATGTTGTCGGTGATCTCAGTTTCACCCAGACGCGGAAAAATTTTCTGGATGCTATTGCGGTGTATCTCGGCGTCGCGATCGGTCATGGCGTCCACAATGAAGACCACGTTGTAGCCATGATCGTAAGCGCTGCGCGCCGTCGACTCCACGCCCGCACTGGTCGAGATGCCCGCCAGAAAAATTTGCGTCACTCCGCGCTGGCGCAGGTAATCATCGAGCGCGGTACCAATGAACGCGCCCACGCGTTGCTTGGTCACGACGTGGTCACTGGGTTGCTGCTCCAGTTCAGGCACGAGCTCAGTCCAATCCGGCGGAAACGAAAACTTGGGTGGCCCCGCGTCGGTGCGGCCCGGAGCCCGTCCGCTCACGTTGACCAGAATCACCGGCAGGCCGCGCCCCCGGAAAGCGCGCGCGAGCAGGGCCGCCCGGCCGACGATCTCTCCGGCCGGATGCACCGTCGGCAAACCAACAATACCTTTTTGCAGGTCAATCACGATCAGGGCGGCGGCGGTATCGAGTTGAGTGAGAGGCATTTTTTCCTTTCGAGGAAGGCGTTCGGCGCATAACGCCGTTTTTCGCTAGTGCAAGCGCAGAGACGGTTGGGTTCAGATCAGTTGCCTGAGCCCGCGCAAGAGTTGGCGGATTATTTCGGCATTCGAATACTTCCGTCCCGCGCTATCGGGAAGAACAGATTCCACGCACTCTTCCTCGACCATGCTCAGCCCCGGATAGCGGCGCAGTTTTAAAATAGCGGTGCAGTTTGAAAAAGGTTCGTATCAGGGCACGCCTTTTAGGCGCACGGTAAAGATTGGTTTTGGGATGGACGCGGCTTCACCCGTGCCGCACGAAGGATTTTTGTGGAAGAGCCCGGCTTTAGCCGGGCGTCAGCAGCCGAAATAAACTTGGGGGATAAACCGGGGACAGACGGGTGCACTCCACCCGTCTGTCCCGCATTTCCCCGCAGGTAACGCTGTAAAGCCTGGCCCTTCTCTGCTTGACGTTCACGGGTTACATCCCTGACGAGAAGCGGAGTACGCCCCGCTGTCCAAGCAGGCCAACCCGGTAGTGTCCTAAAACTGCATTGCTTATGTCGGATAGCGTACACATTTATGTAATACCAGGAGCAGACCACAGTAGCCCAGGAGTTTTAGATTTTCAGTATGGTGCTCCCCCGCCTGAGCCCTGATTGCTGGATTTGCGGCAAGCCATTGCCACCGCCGAACGAGTGTCGCCTGGATGAACTAGGGTTTGAAGTGCATCGGGAATGCGATCCGCAAGGCAAGACACGCCCCGCCGATCCACCCAAAAGACGCGCCAGTTGTTAGGACACTACCGCCAACCCCGCTCCAACCTTTTTCCACAGCCTTCCACAGAAATAATCCCCGTTCCTGTGACGCTCAACCTTGACCGAGGATTTCCGAAAGCGCACGCTGGCAGGAATGCGCGAAAGCTCTCTCCACCAGTTCTCCGCCAGCGAACCCCGCAGCGGCTCCAGGCCCAGCGCTAAGTCCTTATTCCGGAATATTTTAGCCGTAAGTCCTTACAGCTCAAGATTTTGCCCGTTTCTCCCCATACCACGAGCCCGTAAACCCTTAGCCATCAGTAGTTTATGGACAACAGCAAAAAAAATGACGAGATATCCCCCAAGCGCAAGCCCGACCATGATCGAGGGAACGTCCGCCGCTCACTTCACCGGGGTCAACAGGAAGGCGTGGTTGTGGCCATTCTTGGTGCCGTAGCCGGTGATTTGGCCGACGTTGTTGATGGCGTTGGCGTTGATCAGCACCCAGCCGGAATCTGCCGGAATCAGACTGTTCAGGTCCTGCATGCCGAAGGTCGAGGTCCAGACCATGGCGTGCGGTGCGTTATTCCAGACGTTGCCGTAGCCCACGACCACGCTGGAGTCGTTTACCCCGAAGGCCACGCTGTAAGTGCCGCCGACCAGGGTGCCCAGATCCTCAATCTTGTCGGACGCGCTCCACAGAACCGCATGCCAGTGACCTTGGGTGCTGCTGCCGTCGGATTGCCCGACGATCACTCCCGAAGTATTGATGGCGTTGGCCATGCTGGTCACTCCGCCCGTGAGCGTGCCGAGATTTTTCAGGGTGGAACCGTTCCACAGGAAGGCCCGCGAAGTAAAGGGCGGTCCGTAGCCGAATACAGACTCGCCAACAATTTCACCGTTGTCGTTGATGGCGAGTCCAGCGGTGAAGATGGCCTTGGGCAGCGCGCCCAGGTTCTTAATTTTACTGCTGGTCCAACTGGTGGCGTCGACCACGCCGCTGCTCAGAAAGGAATCGCCGGCAATCTCGCCAGCGGAGTTGATTTGGTAGGCGGCGCTGGAAGGGCCACCGGTGATCGTGCCGAGGTTAGTGATGTTTTGGGGCGAAGACCACCGCACCGCGACGAAATTGGTGGCGGGTTGGCCTTTGACGTTGGAGTAGCCGACGACCGTGCCCGAATCATTCACCCCGATCGCGCCGCTGACCGTGGCTCCGGAGAGCGTGACCAGATCTTTCAGTCCGCCGCTCTTGGTCCACGAGAAGGCATGTTGACCCGCAACCAGTCCGGTACAAGGATATCCATAGACCGTCGCGGTGTCGGAACAGCCGACCACCTCGCCGAGATTGTTCAGCCAAAAGCCGCTGCTTTCGTTGTCGCCCTTGAGCACGCCGATGTCGGTGATGGTGTAGGTCTGCGCCGTTGCCAGCGCGGCTGCCGCCAAAATAAACGCCAGCCATGCTCCCGCGATCCTGCTCGTCATGAAAACCCCCAGAGGTGTTGATGTGCCCTCAGTATGCCACCAAGCAACGCCACGAATAAAGACTCGAAAGGACAGGCCGGCAGCGGCGAGCGGTAACGCCAGTCGCAGGTTCAACGCTCCAGGCACAGGGCCCTGAAATACATTGAAATCGCGGAACGGTTGATGTACGGTGTGGTGTCCACGCAGGCCACGCTTGGCGAAGCGACGAGCGGACATTCTTACCTTCCCTCCCGTTCGTATGGCTTTCTGTGGATGTCCTCCATTCTCGATCTACAGGTGTGTCTACCATGCGAGCCATCCCAGTGCCCCGCTCAGCTTGTCATTCGTCCGTCGTACCGTCAACCGTTGTCGCCAGCGGGTTGCCGCAGCGACTGATACCGATACTGAGGATGTGCGCGTGGATCTGGTGTGCGCTGCTGATGCCGATGATGTGCGCGCCCATGATGTGCGCGCCCATGTCGGCACAGGAAACGTCGCCCCAGGCTGCCGCGGCCGTGCCGCTGCTGATCACGCAGTCGTTGATCACGCAAGCGGTGGACGAGTCGCAACTGACCCGGCTGACGGGCAACACGCATCCGCTGGCGCGGCCGCAGTTTGATCTGGGAAGCGCGCCCGCGAGCCTGCCCATGTCGCGCATGCTGCTGGTGCTCAAGCGCAGCCCCGACCAGGAGACCACGCTGCGAAAGATGCTCGACGACCAGCAGGACAAAGGTTCGCCGAACTATCACAAATGGCTTTCGCCAGAACAATACGGCCAGCAGTTCGGCCCAACCGATAGCGACATCCTGACGATCACCGCATGGCTGCAATCCCACGGATTTCAGGTGGGCTCGACCAAAGGCCGCACGGTATTGGAGTTCTCCGGCACGGCCGGGCAGGTGCAGGAAGCGTTTCACACCACGATTCATAAGTACGTCGTGAAGGGAGAACAGCACTGGGCGAATTCGAGCGACCCGCAGATTCCGACGGCGCTGACGCCGGCGGTGGCGGGGATCAGTTCGCTGAATAATTTCACGCGCAAGGCGATGAACGTGCCGGCCGGAGTCGGCGAGCGCGACCCGAAGACGGGAAAAATTCATCCCACTCAGCCGTTGCTCACTTTCCCTTCGGGATGCGTGGAGGACAATACCGTTCAGGGTTATTGCACCAACTGGCTGGGGCCCTATGACTTTGCCACGATATACGACGTGCTGCCGCTGTGGAGTGCAGGCATCGACGGCACGGGTGTAACCATCGCGATTGTCGGCGAAACCGACATTCAATTGTCAGATGTTCAAGCGTTCCGCAGCTTTTTCGGACTGCCGGTGAATGACCCCGTGTTCATCTGGAATGGATCTGATCCTGGCATCGGGCTCGATGAATCGGAAGCTGATATCGATGTGCAGTGGTCTGGCGCGGTGGCCAAGGGCGCGACCATTGATTTCGTGATTTCGCAGTCGACGGAGACCACTTCCGGGACGGATCTCTCGGCGGTTTATATCGTGGAAAACAATCTCGCCGCCATCATGAGTGAGAGCTATGGGGAGTGCGAATTGGGGCTGGGCACAACCGGCAACCAGTTCTACAACACGCTGTGGCAACAGGCTTCGGCGCAGGGGATCACGGTTCTTATCTCCGCCGGGGACGGCGGCTCGGCGGGATGCGACAACTTCGATGCGCGGCCTCCGGCGCCGGCTCAATACGGGCTGCAGGTAAGCGGGTACGCCTCGACCCCTTACAACGTTGCGGTAGGGGGAACCGACTTCAACGACTTCAGCGATCCGGGTTCTTATTGGAGCACGACCAACAATCCCACCACGCAGGAATCAGCGTTGAAGTACATTCCCGAGTCCACGTGGAATGATTCCTGCACGAATGCGATCTGGGAGACATTTCCTCAACTCAGCACTAATCCGGAAACGAATTGCAACAACCCGAACCTCGGCGACGTGATCATTGTGGCCGGTTCGGGAGGGGTGAGTAAGTGCACGACTCCGAGCGGTTCGACACCTGCCAGTTGCGCAGGAGGATATACCCGCCCGGCGTGGCAGACCGGGAGCGGCAGCTTCTCTAGCGACGGGAAACGCGACATTCCCGATGTGTCGCTGTTTGCCAGCAATGGATTTGTTGGACATGCGTACATCGTTTGCGAGGCAGATGCACAAGGCTACTGCCCGTCGAGTTTTCTGGGATTCGGAGGGACGTCGGTATCGTCTCCGGCATTTGCAGGAGTTATGGCCCTCGTGAACCAAAAGACGGGAGAGCGGCAGGGCAATGCGAACTACATCCTCTACAAGCTGGCGGCTCAGCAGCCAACGGCGTTTCATGATGTGACTGTTGGTACGAACGCGGTCCCGTGTTCGACCAGTTCGCCCAACTGCACGACGACCAATGGGGGCGATGCTTACGGGATACTGAGCGGATACAACGCGGCCGCAGGCTACGACCTGGCCACCGGGTTGGGATCGGTCGATGCCAACGTTCTAGTGACAAAGTGGAGTTCGGTGACGCTGCTGCCGTCGACCACGACATTGAGCAGTCTGACCCCGGCGACGATTACGCATGGGCAGGGGGTCAATTTCACGGCGTCGGTGAAGCCGCAATCCGGTAGCGGAACGCCTACGGGCTTGATCTCGCTGGAAGGCGGCCCGGCCAGTGGCACCGGCGGCATTGCGGGATTCAACCTGACCAACGGCTCGGTTTCCGGAAGCACCGAGATGCTGCCGGGCGGCACGTATTCGGTGACGGTGCATTATCCGGGAGATTCGACGTATGGAGCGAGCGACTCAAGCCCGCTGACCGTGACGGTGAATAAAGAGAACAGCCAGCCGCAGGCTTTCCTGGTGACGTTTGATTCGAACAACAGAGTAATCAGCGGGAACACCAATACGGCGGTCTATGGATCACCGTACATCCTGCGCGTGAATGTTGAGAATGCGGCAGGACAAGTGTGCGCGCCGGTCGCCAACTCGGGCGCGACTGCTTGTCCGACCGGGAGTGTGGCGCTCACGAACAACGGAAGCACGCTCGATGCCGGAACTTATACGCTGAACAGTTATGGGAATGTCGAGGATCTTACGGTCCAACTTCCGGGTGGGACAAACTCGGTGAAGGCGGCGTATGCGGGGGACAACAGCTTCAACGCGAGTACCGGCACGAATGCTATTACGATTGCGCCGGCCTCGACGACCTTGACAGCTCCCGACGTAACCAATGCAACCATCGGCCAGTCTGCCCAGATCCAGGTGAATATAAATACGACCGGCTCGGGGGCGGGACCGACCGGCACCGTAACTTTCTACGCCAACGGTACGGCACTCGGCGGGACTGTGGCCTACGAGCCAGTCAACGGAGCGCCGGGATCCAACGCAGTCACCTACGCGACACTGACCAGCAACGCCAGCGCGTTTCCGACAGCGGGAAGCTATGCCCTCACGGCGAAGTACAGCGGTGACATGAACTACACCGGATCGAGTTCGACGACCACCACGATTCTGGTGCAGTATCCCGCAACGGTCGCGTCGCTGACTCCGGCAACCCAAACCATTACTCCAGGTGGCACTGCAAACCTAACCGCGCTGTTTGACGCGGAAAACAAGAAAGTCTATCCAACGGGAACTGTGACTTTTGCCGTCTCCGGGAGCTCTGCCACCAACTTCGGGCCTGTTCCCTGCAGCAATGCGACCGACGCCAGTGGAAACTATGCTTGCCAGGCGGTCGCAGCCATTCCGCTTCAGACGAGCGCCCTAATTATCGCTCAATACAGCGGCGATACGAATTATCCGCCGGCTTCGTCGTTTAGCGTATCGGTGACGGCGCCAGACTTTTCGATCGGTTCCAATACCAATCCGGTCACAGTGACGCAAGGGCAGGCGCAGACCGTCTCGATCTATGTCGGCGGCTTCAGCGGATTCTCAGGGAACGTCAGCGGCTTTGCCTGTTCCGGGCTGCCTGCCGAGACGACGTGCAGCTTTAGTCCGGCGACAGTTACTGGAGGCAATGGCTCAACCACGTTGACCATCACCACCACACCGCTCGGACAAAACAGGCAGATGCGGCGGGCGTCGAATGAAAGCCTCCGACTCGGCTGGATGGGCTTTGCGATACTTCCTCTGCTGGGGATTTGCCTGATTGGAATTCCGTCGTGGCGGCGGCGTGGAGTGCTGCCGCTGCTGGTGATTCTTGCGTTGTTCCTGACATTGCCCAGCTGCGGCGGCGGCAGCGGAACGCCACCGCCACCGCCGCCCAATCCGGTTCCGTCGATTTCATCGTTGTCTCCGACCCAGCAGGCGGTTGGCTCTCAGGGACAGACGCTGATCATCGCCGGATCCGGCTTCGTCAGCGGCTCCACGGTGACGTACAACAACGTGGCGCATCCCGCCAGTTACGCGGGTGCGTTCCAGCTATCGATTTCGTTGACGCCCAACGATCTGGCCAACACGGGCAACTTTCCAGTGGTGGTGACGAATCCCACGCCGGGCGGAGGCCCGTCGAGTGCCGTGAATTTCAACGTGGTAACCGGAACACCGACCGGAACGTTTAACGTGACGGTATCCGGTACCAGCGGATCGCTGACGCACACTACGACCTTTACACTGACTGTTCAGTGAACATTAACCTGTAAGACGCGCCGGTGCGGATGATTCCTGGATCATCCGCACTGGTGTTTCGTTTTTCGTCTCTGCGGCGCACAGGTAGCCTTCGCGCCCGCCATCCGCCCGTCTGGTGTAGGATTTACTCGCGTCTTCACCACCACAATGAAACTTTCTGCCATCGCAGCTGCACTCGAAGTGCGCTTGGAAAACGGATCTCCCGAGACGGACATCACTGGGCTTAACGGGATTGAACAGGCTGGGCCGGGGGAGCTTACGTTCGTATCGAATCCCAAATACGCCGCCGCGGCGCGGTCCACCAACGCCTCCGCCGTGATTGTGGGGGAGGACTTCCCTGCTATCGCGGCGGCCATGCTGCGGGCGAAGGATCCTTATCTGGCGTTTGCGCGGGCGCTGGAACTGTTTCATCGGCCTGTGGTGTATGCGGCGGGGGTGCATCCGACTGCGGTGGTGCATGCGAGCGCGCGGGTGGGGGCGAATGCGCACATCGGGCCTTATGTGGTGATCGGGGAGGACGTCGAGATCGGGGCCAACGCGGTGTTGCTGGCGCATGTGGTGATTTATCGCGGGGCGACGATTGGCGACGGATTTTTTGCGCATGCGCACGCGGTGGTGCGGGAAAATTGCCGCATCGGCAACAATGTGCTGTTGCAGAATGGGGTGGTGATTGGGGCGGATGGGTTTGGGTTTGCCAAGACGGCGGAGGGAAGCTGGCACAAGATCCCGCAGCCGGCGCCGGTGGTGATTGGGGACGATGTCGAGGTGCAGGCTAATTCTTGTATCGACCGCGCCAGCGTGGGGGAGACGCGGATTGGACGCGGCGTGAAGGTCGACAACCTGGTGCAGGTGGGGCATGGGTCGCAGGTTGGGGAGGACGCCCTGTTGTGCTCGCAGGTGGGGCTGGCGGGGTCGTCGGAGATTGGGAACCGGGTGATTCTTACGGGTCAGGTTGGGGTGGTGGGACACTGCAAGGTTGGGGACGACGCTATCGTTACGCCGCAGAGTGGAGTGGCGCATGATATTCCGGCGGGAGCGATTGTGAGCGGGGCGCCGGCGGTGGAGCATAAGTTGTGGTTGAAATATTCGGCGCTGCTCCCGAAGTTGCCCGAGATGGCGCGGGCGTTGCGGGGGAAGAAGGACAAGGAATAACTCGGCGGACCGGCTCGAAACCACACTAGGGTTGAAGCCCGTTTTGATTTCGGCGCTTTACGCGGCGCTGAAGCGCCGCTCCTCCACGGTGGCGCTATCCGCATCGTGGCCTATCCGGACATTGCTGCGTGGGCCTGTACGTTGGCTCAATCAGCACGCTGCTGAGTGTTGCGATCGGCGCACGGTTAGTTTATTTGATCAGCAAGTCGCTCTGGCGGCGTTGAGTCCCGGTGCATTTGTCGTTCCCTGTCGACATTCTTCCGGGAGGGCGCTCTCGATGGCGGCGCGGACTTTTTCCATCAGGCAATCTCGGGTGCCGAAGTCTTTCGGCTCGATGGGAGAATGAAAGATCACTTTCACCAATCCCGGCTTGATGGCGAACCGGGCTTTCGGCATGGCATAGTGCGTTCCGACGATGGTTACAGGGATGACCGGAACTCCGCACTCCACGGCCAGATAGAACGGGCCTTTTTTGAATGGGAGCAACTTGCCGTCGAAGGAACGTTTGCCTTCGACGTAGATGGTCATGTTGAGTCCTTGCTCGACGGCTGATTTGGCGGCGCGTACAGCTTCGATGCCGGCGTCGCGATTGCCGCGGTCGACGGGGACGAGCAATCCCATGCGCATGGCGCGGCCGAGGATGGGAAACTTGAAGAGTTCCTTCTTCACCATCACCGAGGTGCGCCGGGGAATCAGCGGGATTTGAATTGGCGGATCTAGATTGGACACGTGATTGGTCATGAAGATGTAACTGCGGGAGTGGTCGAACTGGTCGAGGCCGACGGTTTCGACGCGGACGCCGGTGATCCAGACGCCGTACCAGGCTCCCCACATGAAGAGGCGATAGAGGACGCGCACGTCGCCCATGATGTAGCTCGCGGGAAAGCCGATCAAAGCTGCGAGCGGAGCCGCCAACGCCCAGAAGATCAGCATGAGGAGCGTGCGGATCATTTTCGATTTGCACCAGTTTGGCTTGCCCCAGTTGGTATAGCCGCGGCGGTTGTGGCTGCGTCGGCAGTTTGCGCTTCGCCTTTCAGCCAGGCGGCGCGGCGGGCGCGCTGTTCAGGGGTGACCTGGTCGAGATCCTTGACCACGTAGGAGAGTTCCTGGCGGCTGCCGATTTTCCATTTCAGTTCGCGCTCGTTGCCGCGGCGCGAGCGAACTTTTACGGTGAGCGTGTCGCCGGGACTCAGACGCGCCAACTCCTGGCGAGATTCTTGGCCAGCTGTTTTGCCTTGCAGTTCTATCACGGTGTCGCCTGCCTGCAGGCCGGCATGCTCGGCCTCACTGCCGGACGTAACCGCGGCGACCGACATGGGGCCGTCGAAATTGCGCGAGGCGCTGAAACCCGCGTCGGGCACGGTTTTGGCGACGGCGTCCACGCGCAGACCGACGGAGCGCAAGAAATCGTCCCAAGGAATCTCTTCTGTTCCGGCGACATACTTGTTGAAGAATGAAGTCAGGTCGGCGTGGGTGACGGCCTCGGCCGCTTCGCGAACACCTTCGGAATCGTTGAAGAATCGGCCTTTCCTGGCGTAGTTGGCGTTCATCCATTGGAGAACTTCGCGGAGAGACGCCTTGCCGTGACTGGCGTCGCGCACCGCGAGGTCGAGCATCACGCCGAGCAACTCGCCCTTGTTGTAGTAGGAAATGCTGCGCTCGGGACGGCGGTAGTAGCCGCTGCCTTCCAGCCAGGCGTCGAGGCTGGACTCTTCGGCGGATTGGGTGAGGTGAGCGGGGCGGCGCTCGAGTTCGGTGATGCCTTCGCCGAGTCCGGTCAGATATTGCTTTTCATCGATCAGGCCGGCGCGCAGTTGAATGATTCCTTCGGCGGTGCTGGTGACGCCTTCGCTGAACCATAAGGCGCGCGTGTAATTTTCCTTGGTGTAGTCGATGGGCTCGAGAGTTTGAGGGCGAATGCGTTTCACGTTCCAGAGATGGAAGAATTCGTGCGAGGTGACGCTGGTGAAGGGATATAGAGACTGGTTGAGGACGTCGGCATTCAGATCGATGGCCGTGGCGTAGGCGTGCTCCATGCCGCCGCCGGCGGGGCCGCGCGGGAAATGATAGAGGAACATGTAGGTGTCGAAGGGACGATCGTTCATCCAACTGGTGGCTGCGGCGGTAATTTTGTGCAGCGCGCCGACGAGCTTGGCCATGTCGTAGTCGGCGGGATCGGCGTCGACGATGACGCGGAAGCGGCCTCCAGCTTCGTCGAAGTCGGTCTCTTCGAAATTGCCGATCTCGACTGGAGAGTCGACCAGGCGGTCGTAATTGGGCGCGCTAAACTCGCCGCTTTCAGATCGCGTGAGCGGAGTTGCTATGTGCCATCCTTCTGGAACCTGGGTGAAGCGCACGGTTAGCGGGGCAGAGCGCGCGTCCACGGGATACATGAGAATTTGGGCGATGTTGAAAAAGGCATGATGCGGGTTGAATTGCGCGCCGAACGGTCCGGGGGAATCGACGTAGATTTGATAGTTCACGATCGCGCCGCGTTCCGCGCCTTGAATCTGCCAGCGGCTTTTGTCGAGTTCGCGTACGGCGACGGACTTGTCGGAACGATCTTTCGCGCGTACCCAGTTGATGTACTGGGCGAAGTCGCGGACTTGATAGAGGGCGTTCCAGACAGGGAGTTGAAGTTCTCGCTGCGCCGCACCGGCTGGCAGGACGATTTGTACTTCGACGAGGTGCTGCTCGGGCGAAGCAAGAGAAACGGTATACGAGGCACCCGACTGCGCGGGCTGAATCTGGGCGAAAGCGTTAGAAGATACGGCGAGAATTGCGATGCAGAGGGTTAGCTGGAGAGCTCTGCGGGCGCATCGAACAATCGGGAGAACGAGGTTCATTGCTTGCCTGCCAATTCTTTGAGGCGCGTGGGAAGTTTTTCGTAGATTCCGCCGAAGCCGCCGTTGGAGAGAATCGCCACGATGTCGCCGCTGCGCAATTCGGGCGCGATGGTATCGACGATCGCGTCGGCATCAGCCAGAAGCCTTGCCCGGCGGCCGTTGCGCTCGATCTCGGCGGCGAGGGCAGGCAACTCCAGGCGTTCGTTTTCCGGGACAGCTTCGGAGCGGAACACGGCCGCCACGATAACTTCGTCGGCCTGCGCCAGGCTGCGGGCCAGGTCGGTTTGCAGAATCCGGCGGCGCAGCGTGTTGGACCTGGGCTCAAGAATTGCCCACAGGCGCGCCGAGGGATACCGCGCGTGCAGCGCCTTCAGCGTTCCTGCGATCGCGGTGGGATGATGAGCGAAGTCGTCGATGATGGTGATGCCGTTAACCTGCGCCTTCACTTCAAGACGACGCTTGACGCTCTTGAACGTTTTTAGCGCAGCGGCGATCGCTTGTCTGGGGACGCCACAGGAATTCGCGAGCGCTGCCGCCGCTGTCGCGTTCCAGACGTTGTATTCACCGGCCAGCGGAAATTCGAGATCGGCCCAGGGCTGGCCGTCATGCAGAACGGTCCAACAGGTGCGCGCGGGTTCGAGGCGGAGGTTGGTGATCTCCCAATTCGCACGCGGTCCGGCGCCGTAGCGTTCGACGGGGCAGAACGCTTTCGCCAGACAGCGCTCCAGACTTGGACTTTCGGCGGATTCGCCAGCGAAGCCGTCGAAGGCTACGATGCGTCCGCGGCGCGGGATCAGATTTACCAGGCGCTTGAATGCGGTTTCTACGGCGTCGAGATCTTTGTAGATGTCGGCGTGATCGAACTCGACCGAGGTGAGGATGATCGAGTCGGGAAAGTAGTGCAGGAACTTGGGGCCTTTGTCGAAGAAGGCGGTGTCGTACTCGTCGCCTTCGAGGATGAAATGTTTGCCCTCGCCGAGATGAAAGCTCGAGCCGAAATTCTCGGCGATGCCGCCGATCAGGAACGAGGGTTGCAGTCCGGCGGAGTCGAAGATCCAGGCCAGCATCGAAGTCGTCGTGGTTTTGCCGTGGGTTCCTGCTACGACCAGCACTTCCTTGCCGCGAAGAAATTCGTCGTGCAGTAATTGGGGCATGGAACAGAACGGGATGCGCTGATCGAGGACGTGCTCGAGTTCGACGTTGCCGCGCGACATGGCGTTGCCGACGACGATCAGGTCGGGACGGGGGTCGAGATTTTTCGTGTCGAAGGGTTGCGCCACAGGGATGCCGAGGTCGCGGAGGAAATCGGACATGGGGGGATAGGCTGCGGCGTCGGAGCCGGTGACGTGGAATCCGCGCTGCTTGAGCATGCCCGCGAGCGAGGCCATGGCGGTGCCGCAGATGCCGATCAGGTGAATGTGTTTTGTCTCGTTCATTTTTGCGGCTTCGTGACTCCAGCGCCTAAAGGCGCATCGTTTTTGCGCTCCGCGGTATGCCTGAAGGCATACCCTGATACGAATCGACGACACGAATCGTCCAGGCGAATTGTCAGTGACTCCGGGGCCTTGCTAAGGCTCAACCGCTGACTCCAGAATCTTCAGGGCTACTTGACCGCTACGCACCGTGAGCTTCGCGCGCACTCCGAAGGGGAGCGTGAGGTTGCCGGAGGTGACGTGGCCTGACTTTACCCCGAAAGCGACGGGCACTCCCAGGTCACCGACGATTCGCGTGACGACCTGTTGCAGAGTGTAACCCTGATTTGCCGTCTGAATGCAGTCCAGCATTTCGCCGAAAACGATGCCGCGGACTTCGTCGAGATAGCCGGCCAGTTTCAGCTGCATGAGCATACGATCGATCTGAAATGGTTTAGCGGCGATATCTTCGAGGAATAAGATCGTGTCTGTGGTTTTAATCTCGTAGGGCGTGCCCAGCGAGGCGACCAGGATGGAGAGGCATCCGCCGTATAAAACGCCCTCGGCTTCGCCTTCGACCAATCCGCTCGCGCCGTCGCCCACCGGCACGTCCCACGGCGCGGTGCTGGAAACGGCTGCCTGCCACGCGGGCATGTCGACTCCATTTTCGTGGGACCAATCTTTGGCGACCATCGGCCCGTGAAACGTGACCAGGCCGGCAACGTCGGTGAAGTAGGTCAGCAGCGTGGTGATGTCGCTGTAGCCGACGAAAATCTTGGGATGGGCTTTGATCTTTTCCGGATCAAGCTCTGGAAGCAGATAATTCGAGCCGTAGCCGCCGCGGGCGCAGATGATGGCGCGGACATCGTCACGCACAAACATTTCTTCGAGCTCGCGGACTCTGCGTTCGACGGAACCGGCGAAATAAAGATCGTGGTCCAGAATCGATTCGAGATAGAACGGGCGATATCCGGCGCGGCGCAGGGACTCGCAGCCAGCGGCCAAGTCAGCCGGCTTCATGTTGCTCGCCGGGGCGACGATGCCCACGCGATCGCTGGGGCGAAGGGCGGGCGGCTTGACGAGTTGAAGGTTGGAAGAAAACATGGCCCAAGGCCGTTACGACTGGCGAAGCAACCTAATTAGAATCTGCACTTCAACTCAGAAAGAACTCTCCGCGGCACAGCAGCCGCGCCGGGCCTCGCAAGAAAACTTTCTTCCCGTTCGTGCGCACCGTCTGCGTTCCGCCGGGCGCGTGGACCTTGACCGGCGAAACGGCGCGGCCGGTCGCCATGGCTGCCACGGCCGACGCGCACGAGCCGGTGCCGGAAGATTGCGTTTCGCCGACGCCGCGCTCGAAAAACCGCGCGCGCACATCATACTTGCTGTCGACGGCGACGAATTCGATATTTACTCCTTGCGCGAAGTGCGGGTTGCGCTGGATTTCCGCTGCCTGCGCTTGCCAGCCAGTCGCAAACTCAGAAACAAAAATCACATAGTGCGGGTTGCCGATCGACACGGGGATGCCCCGGACTTCCCTTGGGGCCTCTCCGCCCGGCAACTGAAGCGCGAGTTCGGTCCCGACCACGGCCTCTCCCATTTCGATTTCAAATTCGTATTCGCAATCGCGGCGCGAGGTGAGCTGACAGATTTTCATGCCTGCGCCGGTGAGGATCGAGATTCGTTCTTTGCCGAGCTGTGAGCAGACGTAAGCGGCGACGCAGCGCGTGCCGTTGCCCGAAATCTCGGCGGGCGAGCCGTCGGCATTGATCAGCCGGAGTTCCACGTCCGCGGTGAAGTGTGGAACCATCCACTCGACGCCATCGGCGCCAACGCCGTCGTGACGATCACAAATGCGGCGGGTGAACGTGGCCACGTCCTCAGGAGCGAAAGCGCCGTCGATCAAAAGAAAATCATTGCCGCAGGCGCTGGCCTTCACGAACGGAATGGTGCGGAGGTTCGAGTGGGCATTCGGCACGGTCGAGCTCACTCGTGGTCCACCCGGCCGAGAGAGGTGACGCCGTGTAAGACCGTCGACGCTTTCAATTGCTGCAGTAGTTCTTTTTGCTCGCGGGAGCAGCCCTCGACGTCAAACTGCAAACGGACGTGCTGGGCGGTGTTTCCGGAGAGCGCGTTTTGCATGAGCCGGTGATGCGGTTCGAGGATGCGGTTGACTTCGTTGGTAATTTCTTCAACGCTCGCGCCTGTGACTTCGTAACAGGTCATGAGCAGCTTGATGTTGAAGGTTTCTTCCAGGTGGCCGAGAGTGAAGAGCGCGATCAGCACGAGTCCAGTGGCGAACATGGCGGTCAGGTACAGGCCGCCGCCCGCGGCCATTCCGACCGAGGCGACAACGAACAGCGTGGCTGCGGTGGTCAGGCCGGTGGTGAGTCCGCGCATGTGCAGGATGGAACCTGCGCCGATGAAACCAATGCCGGGGATGATCTGCGCCGCGATTCGAGCCGAGTCGGAAGGAACTCCGGCGAGTCTCTGGGATAGAAGTGTGAACATGGCCGCGCCGAAACAGATGAACATGTTGGTGCGCAGTCCGGCGGCGCGATGTTTGAACTCGCGCTCCAGGCCGATGAGGCCGCCGAGAATCGCCGCCACGATGAGACGGGTGAGCGAACTGGTGACGGCTCCGCTCGCCATTTCCCCGCTCAACACATCGATGAAATGTTGCCAGCTCATGAAGGCACACACCTGCCCAAGGCAGGCGTCCGATGGCCGGATTCTATCACCGGATTTGCAGGCTTCAGCGTTACCTGCGTGATTACCGTGCGCGGTAGAGGATCGCCCGCTGCTGGCCGGTCACGTGGATCTCGACCAGTGCGGGGAGATGACGGCCTGCGACCGCCTGCCAGACAGGGTCGCCCTCGAAGGCGACGACGTAGTCGGCATAGTGAGCGGGATCGGCCAGAGCACGCTCCCACAAACCTACGGGATCGGAGGGCTGCTTCCAGGTGCGGTGGTTGCCTTCGTTGATGACGTGGTCGAGCGGAATGCCCGCCTGTTGCGCTGCGCCCACGTGTTCGCCCAGATACATCAGGAGGGTGGAGTTCGACGGCAGCTTTTCGAGCCACGACGCCAGTTGGGCTTCGAGTTGTAATCGGAAGCGCATGTTGACTTGCGGTTCTTCGAGTGAAACTGGGACAGTGCGCCAGATCGATGCGTAACTGGCGATCACCAGCGCGAACACGGCGAGGGCGCACGCCAGGCGGAGTCGAGGCTTCCAGCTTTCGGATCGGGCAGCGAGATAGACGAGGATTGCCAGCGCTGCCGCGAAGGCAGGGAGCAATTGCAATCCGTAACGCACGTTGTAGTGGGAGAACGGCCACCAGGCTGGGATGAAGATCGGCACGCCTCCGTAGGCTACCGAGAGCGCATAAAAGGGGACAGGCACGAGCAAGAAGAGTAACGGAAGCCACGCGACCGGCGGAAAAGATGGTGCATCGTTTGTTTTCTTGCGATACGTCTTCACGGCGGCGATCGCGCCTGCGGCCGCGAACAGAATCCAGGCTCGGCCCAGCCATTCATTCTGTGCCACGTTGGCTTCGGCGGATTTTAGAAAATACATTCCGGCCAGCAGTGGATTGTCACTGCCGGGGTGACCCTGGCCGGGGCCCTGCGTTTTGCGTTCGATCTCTTTGGCGGAATACGGCCCGTTGGCAAATTCGAGGGGATTGCGGTAGACGATTCCGTTGTAAGCAAGCCAGAGCGACGGGGCCGCGGCGGCGATCAGGACGAATTTTATGGCGGCGGCTCGCGGGATTCGAAGGCGGGGTGCTGCCGGCTCGGAAGCGCTGCCAGAGAACACGCCCAATAGCACGACCGCTGCGGCGATCGCTGCTGCCAGGAACCATCCGTCGTAGCGCGTCAGGCAGGCCGCGGCGAGACACAGTCCGCATTTCGTTAGTGCGTTCGGATTCCCACGTAAGAACTCGCTGAGATGGACGAGCGCCCAGAGGAAGAACGCGAGATAGAGCACCTCGCCCATAGCGGTGGTCTGCATGTAAATCAGGTTCGGGTTCGCGGCGAACAGCAAGGCCGCGGTCCACGCGGCGATGCGGGCGGGAGCGTCGGGTTCAGCTCGGCGCAAGAGAGTGCTGCGGATGAGCCGAAAGATTCCCACCACGGCAAATACGTATGCCGCCATCGAGGGAATGGAACCGCCTACGCCTCGACGCCACATTTCGTTCGAGAACACGAATGGGATCATCAGCAAGTGCGGCAGTGGGAGCCACACGGTTCCAAGTTGCAGCAGGCCGGGAGTTTTGGAATCGAAGACGCGGCGCGCGATGTTCATGTGCGCGATAGCGTCGCCGTAGAGCGCAACATCGCCGCGCTGGAAATATGCGAGGAACGAAATCACGGAGACGCAGGTGGCGAGCCAGGTCAGAACTTGTACCTCGGAGTCCCAAGGGGAACTTGATAGTGCCTTCTTTATTTGTTTTTGCTTGGGCATCTGCGGTTGGGTAAAGAGTGTTTCACAAACGAATGATGGCGCAAGTAGAGAAAACGTACCTCAGCGGCTAAAGCCGCAGTCACGCTACGGGCTTGATGGCACGGCTGAAGCCGTGCCCTTCCCGAACCGTTTTGCCGCGTAGCTCACAAATCAAACTACTCGAGGTGCGTGAGTTCGCGAAAGATCTGGAAGCGTTCCTCGATCTGTTCGCGGGTCAGCGCTTGCAGGCGCTCGGTGCCGAAGCGTTCGACGGCGAACGATCCCATGACGCCGCCATAGAAAAGAGCGCGCTTCAGGACTTCGCGATTCAATTTTTCCTGCGATGCCAGGTAGCCCATGAATCCTCCGGCGAAGGAATCGCCGGCTCCGGTTGGATCTTTTACCTCTTCGATCGGTAAGGCGGGAGCGCGAAAGGGATGACGGCCGATGCCGAACGCTCCGTCGCGAAAAAAGATGGTCGCGCCGTATTCGCCGTGCTTGATAACCAGCGCTTGCGGGCCCATGGCGAGGACTTTGTTCGCAGCACGCGGTAGGTTGGTTTCGTCGGCGAGCATTTTGGCTTCGGTGTCATTGATCAGCAGAACGTTTACCAGCTTCAGGGTTTCTTTCAGTTCTTCCAGCGCGCCTTTGATCCAGTAATTCATGGTGTCGCAGCCGGTCAGGCGCACGCGGCTCATCTTGCGGCGGACGTCAGCTTGCAGCGTGGGCTGGATATTCGCCAGGAAAAGAAACTCGGTGTCCGCGTACTCGTTTGGAATGCGGGGCTGAAAGCTTTCGAATACGTTCAGGTCGGTGAAATTGGTTTTCGCCTCGTTGAGGTTGTCGGTATAGGAACCGCCCCAGCGGAACGTCTTGCCTTTCGCGCGTTCGAGACCGCGGATGTCGATGTCGCGCTGATGAAAGACCTGCTCCTGCTCGGGGCCGAAATCCTCGCCGACCACGGCGACGACCCGCACCTTGGTGAAATAACTGGCCGCCAGCGAAAAATAGGTGGCTGCGCCGCCGAGAATATTTTTCATGCTGCCTGAGGGCGACGTGACGTCATCGAAGGCGACTGAACCGACTACGAGAATGCTCATGCGGGATTAGGTTCCTTTTGATCTCTTCAGATTTCGGCGGATGCGTGAAAGGGCATCAACCACAAAGGGCTCGAAGGTTCACGAAGGAAAAACTTTCTATTTGGATTTTGTCTTTGCTCCCAGGTACTTTCCCAGGATCACTTTCAGCTTTTTCCTGGTTGCTGCGGGAATCTTCTTGGGATCCGTCAGGATCGCGTGGGCCAGTGCCGAGCCGCATCTGCACTTACGTTCATGCGGCATTGAGGCTACCGTCTCGCGGACTACTTTGGTGGCGTTCTCGGCATTCTTGAGCAGCACGGCGACGATTTGATCGACGGTCACCGAATCGTGATGCGGATGCCAGCAGTCGTAGTCGGTTACCATGGCGACGGTGACGTAACAGAGTTCAGCTTCGCGGGCGAGTTTCGCTTCCTGCAGGTTGGTCATGCCGATCACATCCGCGCCCATACCACGGTACACGTTGGACTCGGCTTTGGTGGAAAACTGTGGGCCCTCCATGCAGATGTAGGTGCCGCCGCGCTTGCCGACGACTCCGGCTCTCTGACACGCGGCCGCAACCACGCTGGCCAGTTCTCCGCAGACGGGATCGGCGAAGGCGATGTGAGCTACTACGCCGCCGCCGAAAAAAGTATCGACGCGATGGCGGGTGCGATCGAAGAATTGATCGGGAATGACGAAGTCCAGCGGCTTGTGCTCTTCTTTCAGCGATCCGACGGCCGAGACGGAAACGATGCGCTCGACTCCGAGTTGTTTGAAGCCGTGAATGTTGGCGCGGAAATTCAGTTCGCTGGGCAGGATGTGATGGCCGCGTCCGTGACGCGCCAGGAACGCGACGTTGCGGCCCTCGAGGGTGCCGCAGATGTAAGCGTCGGAAGGCGCGCCGAACGGCGTCTTTACGCGCACTTCCTTGGCTTTGGTCAGACCGGGCATGGAATAGAGCCCGCTGCCGCCGATAATTCCGATTTCGGCCTGTGGCAATCGCCCTCCGGAACGCTTGCGCGTTCGCTAGTCAAACTCGTGATTATACAGGAGGAGAAATCGTTGGCGGCCACTCTCGTTGGCAGCGTCCTCTACTCGGACAGCGCGGGCGAGACGCCCCCGCGACAGCCGGCGGGACGCCGGCGCTACAATTCTAAATATGAGGATTTGGGTTGCGGCATGCACAGTGGCGGTGCTGTGCGGTTTCGCGGACGCACAAGATAAGGCTGCGCCTCCGCTCAACTCGGTCACTGTTCCCGCAGCGATCGATCACAATCGCGTCGTCATTGCCGCTGAACTTCCACTCCCCGACGGCTCAACTCAGCGCGTGCGCGCGTGGGTGGATAACGGTAATCCGGATCTTTATTTATCGCGCCGGTTAGCCACTCTGCTGGGACTGGCGGTGACCTGCAATGACAACAACAAGGAGTGCTCTTCACCGCCGCCGCGCGAGATGATCGTGGGCGGAATGAGCATTCCGCTCGCGGTTGTGAAAGAAGCGAAGATTCCGCTGAAACCCGTTAGTGCGGCAGCGGTGCTGGCCGCCGGGATGAACGTGGAGATCACTCTTCCGTCAAGCGTCCTGCGGCACTATGACGTGCTCGTCGATTTTCCCAGTCACAAGTTTTCGATTGGCGCGCCGGGCACGATTCAGTTCCGGGGACCGAGCGGAAAAGTTCACATCGACGCGGAAAATGGGCTGATCCAGGTTCCCAGCCAGATCGAAAATAAGAAATATAATCTCGCACTCGACGTGGGATCGTGCATCAGTTTTCTGTCAGACGAGGTATTTGACAAACTTGCCACCACCCATTCGGATTGGCCGCACATGACGGGCGCCGTGGGCTCGGCCAATATGTGGGGCCTGGACGAGGAGGTGAAATGGAAAGTGATGCGCCTGGACCGCGTGCAATACGGGCCGCTCTTTCTTGCCAACGTGCCGGCCGTCGAGTTTCCCAAGGATAGGCTGGATTTTTTTCAGAAGCGCGCCGGCACGCCGACTGAAGGACTGATTGGGTCGAACGCACTCGTCAACTACAGGGTTGGGCTCGACTACACACACTCGATGGTTTATTTCGAGTTTGGCCGCACGTTCAATTTTCCTGACTTTGACGTGATCGGACTTACACTGCGTCCGGAAGACGATGGCAGATATACGATCCTCGGCGTAGCGGAGTTTGATGGCAAGCCGTCAGTGCCGGGCGATGTGCAGGCCGGCGATCATCTGGTCGCGGTCAATGGCATTGCCGTTGCCGGCTCGACCATGGGGCAGGTATGGGCCATGCTGGGCGGACTACCGGGACAGGAGCGCAGATTGACGCTTGAGCACGCCGACAGAAAATTCGTGGTTGCGGCGAACGTGCAGCATTTTCTGGCCGAACTGCCGGACGAGAAGGACCGCAAGAAAAAGAAGTAGGCTCGGGAAGTAGGCTTACTTCGCGGGTTGCGCTCCGGGCAGAGTTCCGGGCTGCACTCTGAATACTTCCCTCTCCAAGTTTGCGGTCGTGGCCGCGTCCAGGCTCTCGCTGACGAACACGGTGTCGCCTTGTTCTTCGATGACCACGGTGCCGTCTTCGGTGGTCCAGGCATGGCGGCCTTTCAGCAGGCCGACTTTGGTCCCGGCGTTCTGCCCGGCTGCATTTTGCCCACTTTGATCGGGCACGGGATTTCCGACCTCTTCCGCCTTCTTATAGCGCTGCTGCAACGAGTGCGCGTAGATCCCGGCAAACTCCGCGGCCTTGTCGGCGTTGGACCAGCGCGACACATAGAGCAGACCAAGAGGCGCGACCATCGTTGAATTGGGATTCGGCTTGCGCTTCGCGGCGTAGTAATATCCGCCGCGCCACGCAGGATACATGCTCTTCGACAGGGGCTTGCCCGCATATTGCTCGATGAGCACGGCCACGTCGAACTCGCCCATCGCGCCGATATCGAACTTGTCGTAATCCTTGAAATCATGTTTGAAGTCGGGCACCCGCATGGGCTCAATTTTTTCGTTCGCCAGATAGGTCTCGGGTTCCATGATCTGGCGCGTGGTGTGTGGAGGATTTTTCAGCAGGCCGGCGAAAGCCCTCTCCTTGCCGGCCTTCTGCAGTAGTTTGACGACGAACTCCATGCCGTAACTGTAGGGGAAGGTAAGCGACTCCTTCATGAATATGGGCGCATCGTTGAATACTTTTGTGCTCGGAGAGCCGGTGAGAGTCTCCTCCTCCATGGCATCCATGAGCGCCGGAGAAGTCGCAATGGATTTGCCGGTCGGGGCGATGGCATATTGAAACATCACGGCCTGCGCCTGGCCCTCGATGACAGCTTCGCGGGCGGTGTCGATCTCGTCGTTTTCGATGTCGGCGGGGGTGGGATCTTTCCTGATTTCGCCCAGGTCTTTGTCGCCTTTCTTCATCCACTTCTGCATGCCGACGTATTGATCCTGGAGCGCGTGGGTTAATTCGTGAGCCATCACGGGCTCCTGCTCTTCCACGGGCACCCAGTCGAGCAGGTTTACAGTCTTGGTTTTTGGATCGTAGTAGCCGGCCACTTCTTCCCGCAGGAGCGCGACCAGGAAGGTTTCGAGATTGAAGTCGTGGGGCAGCAGTCCGAACTTTTTCAGCACAAGTTCGGAGCGGCGCAGGCGCTTGGTGTCTTCGTCGTCCACATGTTTGGTGAGAAAGGAGACGACCTCGTCACGGCTGGTCAGCTTGCGCTTCACTTCGCGCTTGATGGGCAGGCCGGTTTCCTTGCTGTCGAATTCGAGGATTTCGTCGACTGAGTGGAAGAGTTCCTCGGCCTGACGGGGGGTGATCTTGACTTCGCCCTTGTCGTCTTTGTCTTCGGTCTTGTCCCCGGTCGTGGCAGGTTTCGATTGATCCTGGGCGGGGCTTGTGGGGTGGACACTCTTATCCGCCTGCTTTTGATCCTGGTTTTGATTTTGCGGGGACGGAGTCGGAGGCGAAGTCTGTTCTTGGGCAGCAGGCTGTCTCGCCTGATCTTGGGTCTGCGCGCGAATCGCGCCACTCGGCACCACGAACAAACCAACGGCCAAAAGCAACCGAAGAACCTCTCCGCGCGCTTTAACTTTATTCATTGAGATTGAGTCTATATGCTTCCTTATACTTCTCTCCCATGACGGCTATCAAGCCTGTAAATCTTTGGACGTCGAAGGAGCACGCCCGCGACTATCTGGAGCGGGCAGACTCGATTTCCCACCGCGGCGAGGGAGAGTTGGCGCTGCTTGAATTTATTCCGCGGGGGGCCCGGCACAACCTCGATCTTCGCTCAGGAGGACAGGACTTATTTGTGGCCAACCTGATTGGCTACCCACTCGCCCGCTTCGCGCGTTCCAAGTGATCCGCCGATATCTTGCGTAGTGTTTTTCTGGCGGACGGCTTCGAGCACAGCGGCTTCTATCTTCCCTGCTTCCGCCGTCATCCCCAAATGAGCGAGCATCATGGCGGCGGTCAGGATTGCGCCGAAGGGGTTTGCCATGTTTTTGCCGGCGATCGGCGGGGCGGAGCCGTGGACCGGCTCGAACATCGAGGTCTTGCCGGGATGGATGTTGCCGCTGGCGGCCATGCCGAGGCCGCCCTGCAATCCGGCAGCCAGGTCGGTGATGATGTCGCCGAATATGTTATTGGTGACGATGACATCGAACTGGCGCGGGTCGCGGACCATCTGCATGCAGAGGGCGTCGACGTACATGTGTTGCGCCGTGATCTGCGGATACTCTCCGCTGACTTCCTTGAACACGCGCTGCCACAGGCCGCCGGCGTGGGTCATGGCGTTGGACTTGTCGCACATCAGGACTTTGTTGCGGGGCGAACCGTCGAGTTTAGTGTGGCGTTCGCAATATTGGAAGGCGTAGCGGATGATGCGCTCGACGCCTTTGCGGGTGTTGATGTCTTCCTGCGTCGCGATTTCGTCGGGGGTGCCCTGCTTGAAGACGCCTCCAGCATCGGTGTAGACGCCTTCGGTGTTTTCGCGGAGTACCACGAAGTCGATGTCTTTCGGCTCGACTCCTTTCAGCGGGCAGAGCGCGGCGTCGAGCAGGAGGACGGGGCGGACGTTCGCGTAGAGATCCATCTTGAATCGCATGCCGAGCAGGATTTCCCTGGCGTGAATGTTGGTCTTGACTCGCGGGTCGCCGAATGCGCCGACGAGAATGGCGTCGAAATCGCGGCCGAGCATGGCGAAGCCGTCGGGGGGGACAGTGACACCGTCGCGCAGATAGCGATCGGCGCCCCAGTCGAAATCGGTCAGCTCAACGTTGGCGCCCGAGGCCTGAATGGCCTTCACCGCCTGCGGGATCACTTCCTGGCCAATGCCGTCCCCGGGGATGACGGCGATGCGTTTCTTCCGGGTGGTTACGATTTGCTTTTCTGAGTCCACGGCAGAAAAGTTACCACAATCGCTATAATCGAACTATAAGCTATGGGGCTCACTGCACTTCAAATTCATGGCGACGGGTTAGGCGCGGCGGCCGCTGGCGAATATAAAGCCAGCGAGTATCGCGGCGCGACCACGGCGGCGCGCTTCGGTGATCCACAGGCGGAGTTTGCGGCGTTGCGCGGCGGTTGCGGCGTTTACGACTTGGGATTCCGGGCCAAGATCTCACTTACTGGCGGCGACCGTGTGCGCTGGCTGAATGGGATGACCACCAATAATATTCGCGACCTGAGTGTCGGCCAGGGAGTGTATGCGTTTCTGTTGAACCCGCAGGGACATATCCTGGGAGATGTCTTTGCCTACAACCTGGGGGATTCCATTGCGGTCGACACCGACAGCGGCCAGGTCGAGAAGATTCTCGCGACGTTCGATCACTTCATCATCATGGACGACGTGGAGGTCATGAATTTAAGCGAGCAACTGACCGCACTGGGCGTTGCCGGACCGAATTGCGGGGAGGTGCTGACGGCGGCTGGATTTGTGATTCCTGAAATGCAGGCTTTGCAAGTGACGTCAGTGACGTGGCAGGGCACGGAGTGCAGGCTGGTGCGCGGCGAAGACCTGGGGCACGATTCGCCGGAGCATGTTGCATACGAGATCTGGCTCGCTCCCGCTCGCGTGAGAGCGTTGTGGGATGCTCTGTTGGCTGCGGGGGCAACGCCCGTGGGTTCGGAAGCGCTGGAGTTGCAGCGCATTGTATCGGGCATTCCACGGTACGGAGTGGACATCCGCGAGCGCGACTTGCCGCAGGAAACCGAGCAAGCACGCGCTTTGAACTTCAACAAAGGGTGCTACGTGGGGCAGGAGATTGTCGAGCGCATTCGGTCGCGCGGTGCGGTGCATCGGAAATTCACGGGATTTGTGGCGGAAGGCGCGGCGCAGATTGCCGCCGGGACCAAGATCGTTGCCGGGGAAAAAGAAGTGGGAGAGATTACCAGCGCGGCTTCCCTGCAATTCCGCGGCGGCAACAAGACCGTTGCTCTGGGATACATTCGGCGCGAAGTTGGCGTCCCGGGGCGCGAGGTAACGATTGGCGGCGCGAAGGCGACTGTGGTGCAGTTGCCGGTGGCGGATAGCGTACTGTTGCCGGAAGAAAGATCACTGGAATCGCGTCCGGCTTAAAAGCTTTTATCGCAGAGATCGCGGAGAAAACGCGCGGAGATCGCAGAGAAGAACGGGGTTCAGGAAAGGGATTATGGCTGAGAAGAGACACGAACAATCTGGATTCAAGGTAACCGATCGGCGGCTATTCACGGCGGACGGCGAGTTGCGCTCCGAGACGGCGGAGGAAGTCGGGGAGACGCCGAAAGCGGCGGCGCCGGCTCCAACTCAGATCCCTCCGCCCGCGGCGGCAACTTCTGCGCCTGTGGCGGCCGAGGAACGTGAAATGTCGGATCTCGGAATGTCGGAGGCCGGAATGCCGGATCGTGAAATGCCTCCGCCGCCTACCAGCGCGGAGCAGGAAGCGCAGGCGGCGGCCTACCGGCAGTCGTCCAAGGATGTCGACACTCAGGTCGAACTCAGCGGGCATTCCGCCAAAGATTTCGAGATCACGTTTGAGCGCTTTATGGCTTCGCTGTATATGACCGCAATGATGCAACTGGGACTGATGCGACAACAGGGGGCGCAGCCGCAGGTCGACATCATCGGTGCGCGGCAGACCATCGACACGCTCAGCCTGATCGCGGAAAAGACCAAGGGAAATCTCACTCCGGTCGAAGAGAATTTTCTGCAGAACAGTCTTTATGAATTGCGGATGGCATATGTCGAAGTCACGAACGCGCTCGCGCGGCCGCCGCTGGCGGGACCTGCCACCGGAACCCCCACCGGAACCCGAGGAAGATGAAAGCTACTTTAACCGTGCTGGGCAGTGGGACGTCGATGGGCGTGCCCACGCTGGGGTGCGACTGCGAAGTCTGCCATTCGACTGATCCTCATGATCGGCGGACGCGGCCCTCGATCATGCTCGAATACGATGGCAAGGTTGTGCTGATCGACACGACTCCGGACTTTTACACGCAGGCGGTGCGCGAAAATATTGCGCGCGTTGACGCGGTGCTTTACACGCACACGCATGCCGACCACATTCTCGGCATCGATGATCTGCGGCCTTTCAGTTACAAGCACAAACCGGCGAAGTTGCCGCTGTATGCGCGTCCGGATGCGGCAGCGTTTCTGCGGCGAATGTTCAGCTACATTTTTGAGGCCGACTACAAGTTCGGTGGACTGCCGCTGCTCGAGTTGCGTCCGATTGACGGGCCGGTCGAAGTGCTGGGCGCGCGCTTCGAACCGATCGCCCTGATTCATGGTGAAACTCAGATCTACGGCTACCGCTTTGGGTCGGCGGCCTACTTGACCGACCACAGCGAGATTCCGGAATCGTCGCTGCATCAACTGAACGGGCTGGACATTCTGTTTCTGGATGCGCTGCGGCACAAACCTCATCCTACGCACTCGACGGTGAAGAATTCGCTGGCGATCGTCGACCGGTTGAAACCGAAGCGCGCGTTCTTCACCCACATCTGCCACGATCTGGCGCACGAGGCTACCAATGCCACGCTGCCGCGGCATGTAAGGCTGTCGCATGACGGGATGAAGCTGGAGTTTGAAATCTGAGTTGATGCGAAATTGTTTGATTGCTGATTGTTGATTGATGATTGAAGAGCAAGGTTTTCAATCAGCAATCAAAAAACAACAGTCAGCAACTAACGGCGAACCTCGCTAACCTCGCTCACGACGATCCATGCAAATCTTTCGCACACTCGATGACGTTCCTGTCGACTACGGTCCGGCGCTGGTCAGCGTGGGTAATTTTGATGGGGTGCATCGCGCGCATGCACATGTGCTGAGCGAGATCGTTGCGCGGGCGCGGACGACTGGGGGCAAGGCCGTCGCGGTGACGTTTGAGCCGCATCCAACGCGGATTCTGCGGCCCGAGGCAGGATTAAAGCTGCTTACGCCGACTCCCGAAAAATTGCGCTGTCTGGAAGGCACCGGGGTCGATGCCGTTCTGCTGCTTCCTTTTGGCCGCGATCTTTCGCTGATGACTCCGCGGCAGTTTGCGGAGAGCATTCTGAAGAAAAAGCTGTACGCGCGGGAGGTGCACGAGGGATTCAATTTTCGTTTCGGCCATAAAGCGGCGGGCGATATGAACCTGCTGACCGAGTTCGGGCGCGAGATGGGATTTGAAGTCAAGGTTTATCCCGAGATGACGTTGCGCGGGGAAACCGTATCCAGCAGCCAGATCCGCAAGCTGTTGACCGAGGGGCGGGTAAGCCGGGCCCGGCATCTGCTGGCGCGGCCGTTCTGCATTCTTGGCACACCAGGGCGCGGACGTGGCTACGGGTCGAAGTACACCGTGCCGACCATCAACCTGGCGCGTTACGAGGAACTGGTGCCGAAAGATGGGGTCTATGTCACTTGGACGCGCGTCGGAACGGAACGGTTTGATTCGGTCACGAATGTGGGCAATCGTCCGACGTTTGGAGCGGAATTATTTGCGATTGAAACGCATCTACTGAATTTCCATCCCATTGAGTTGACTTCGGAGACGGAGGTTGAGATTTGTTTTCTGGAACGGCTGCGCGACGAGATCAAGTTTCCGTCGGTCGAGGCGCTGCGGGAACAGATTGCGCGCGACGTGAAGAAGGCGCGGCGATATTTTCATTTGTTGCAAAGGGCGGGGCTGTCGACTGATGCCGATTGAATCTTCACTCCGTCGTTAGTCGTTAGGTGAAGGTCTTTGGCTAACAACCAAGGACCATCAACCAACGACCTTGCCTCAGTGAGGCAAATATCCGAACTCCATGGGCAGTTTTCCGTCAACGTGGACCACGTTAATGCTGTTGTCGACGGAGTGGACCTCGATCAGTCCCATGGCCCCCGGTTCAGCCTGCACCGCTTTGAGGACGTCGGCATCGGTGTCGACCAACAGGATTGAATCTTTGTGCGCGGCCACGAAACTCTTCCACTCGGCGGCGGACATTTTGTTCAGCCGCTCCAATGTCTCGCTTTCGCCCGCGGAATCTTTGTGCAGGACTAACATGATGTTTTTTCCGTCGGGCCACTTCTTGATTTCTCCACGAATAATTTTGGCGAGATGCGCCGAGGTGACGTTTTCGACTGCGTTGTCTTTGTTGACCACCACTGCGGTGTGGTGGGCGAAACAAGGCGTGAGGCATGCGAGAAGAAACGCGAGCCCGTAGATCGCGGAGCGGATTCTCATAACTGATGACCTCTAGATTCCCAGCTAGATAGAATCAGCGTAGCCAAAAAGCGGCGCTTTTGAAGTTAAAAGGTTGTAATAACAGCACGGAGGTAACCGGGGAGTACATACCATCCGGCGACGGCGGACAACGAACCCAAGGTCCCTCCACGGCGCCGCTGTCGCTTCGGCTCCGGTCGGGATGACAGATTTATTCAGGACCTTTATTCGATGGGATCGACCACGACTGATTCTTGCGGCGACGTGCCTCGTCCGGGTAGTTGCACGATGACGATGGCCGACAGCACCAGCACGATTCCCAGCGTCTGCACGGGGCGCAGCACTTCGCCTAACAGCGCGGCGGCCAGCAGGATCGAGAAAACCGGCTCCAGACAACTGGCGATGATGGCGCGCGTGGGTTCGAGATGTTGCAGGCCGAGGAAGTAGAGGGAGAACGATCCCAGCACGGAGATCATGGAGAAGACGAACAGGAATGCCCACTGCGCGGGGCCATAGTGCGCGGCGATCACTTTCCACGGGGGATTCCAGAACAACCAGAACGCGGCGGCGGACATCAGTGTCCAGACCAGGACGCGCCAGCGGTCGTAGCGGGCGAGGAGACGGTGTCCGCCGACGTTGTAGAACGCGAAGGAGAAAGACGCTATCAGGGCGGCGATGAATCCGTAGGCGTCGAGATGGAGAGCCTGTGCGGATTTCACGTCGACGATGCCGATTGTCAAGGCGATTCCGAGCAGCGCCACTCCGACGGCGGCAACCTTCTGCAGCGAGAGTTTTTGTTGTCGGCGGGCGACGACATATAGCAGGACCCACACCGGCGCGGTGTACTGCACGATGATGGCGATAGCGACGCTCGTCTTCTGAATGGCGACATAATAGAAATAGTTTGACGCAGCTACCCCCAGCATCCCGAGCACAAGGCATTGAATGAGATCGGTCGTGGGCAGTTGGATGCGTTGCCAGCCGCGGCGGCCCACGAGGAGCGGGAGCAGCACGAGCAGCGAGAACGACGTCCGGGTTTGCGACAAGATCAGGGGGTCAATGGGATGAGCCGTTTCGCCGCTCAAGAAAAGTTTGCCGGTGAACACAGCGCGGCCCAGCGCGGCGGAAATTCCCCAGAGGAATGCGGCCGACGCGATAAAGAAATATCCGCGCAGGGGGTGAGCGACGGTGCGAGTGGGATTTGCGGAGTTCAGGATTCGGTCACCGAATCCGATGATGGGGCCGAGTCGAGGAACCGGTCAAGCCGTACAGGATCAAAGCCGACGATCACTTCCACGTTCTCGCCGGTAAAGATGACGAGGGTCGGAGTCTCGCCGCTGTCATGTTGTTCCGTCATTTCGCGGCGGGCTTCGAGGTCGGAGCTGATGTCGCGCTCCTCGAAGGCGATTTCTTTAGCCTCGAGGAACACCTTCATCAGTTCGCAGGAGAGGCAGCCGGGTTGGGTGAAGAGCAGGACGCGGGTGAACATTTGATTTGGTCAACCTGAAATATTATGTCGTCCCTCCGGGACTTGTTTCCTTCACTCGCGCTAACCCAGCGCTGAAGCGCTGGGCTATTTTGTTTTCGCCCCTCCGGGGCTCCGTACGAAAACGCTGGTCCCTTAGGCTTATTCCACCAATTCAATCTTCGTCGTAATCTTCGCGGTTTTTTCCAGCATGGCGGAAACCGAACAATATTTCTCTTTCGAGAGGCGGACCGCATCTTCCACCGCCTTGCGAGAGACTTTACCAACGATGCGATATACCAGGCTGATCTCCGTATACACCGCGGGATATCCCGAGGCGCGCTCACCCTCCGCGCGGACTTCAAGATGAGTGAACGGCTCGCGCTTTTTGCGAAGAATTCCGACCACATCGGAGGCAGTGCATCCGCAAAGCGCGATCAGCACCAGTTCCATCGGCGAGCTGGCGGTCTTCTCAGTCGCGGTGTCCATCACGAGAGCATGGTGTGAACTGGCTTCGCCGACGTAGCGTTCTCCGTCACTCCAAGTTGCTTTGGCGGTGATCATGCCTGCTATCTCCGGTTGTCGGTACTGGGTTCAGGGTGAATCAGGACGCGGAATAACTCCGGCGCGTCCTGCTTGAAACGGATTTCGAGTTCGGTTTGGATGTCGTGTACCTGGGCCAGGGAAAGGTCGTCCGGCAACGTGCAATGACAGGAAAGGTACATGCGGCCGCGGACGCGCTTGATGATGAAATCGTGAACGTCGAGCACTTCGGGAAAATGCGAGGCCGCGGCTTTCAGGCGTTTCTCGAGTTCGGCGTCGCTGACAACTTCTTCCGGCTTCTCAATCGTGGCTGGCTCGCTCTCGATGTGGGTGAGGATGTCGGCAATCTCGGGGATGTCGCGGCGCATGTCGGCTTCGAGTTCGGTGACCTGATCGTGGGCGTCTTTGAGAGTCATGCGCTCGTCGAGCTCGATGTGCTGTTCGACGTGCATCTGGCCGGCAAACTCCTGCACACTGATGTCGTGGACGTTAAGATTCCTCTCGGTGGCGACGGCGCGGATTCGGTCGAAAATATTTTCCGAACCCTGGGCACGCGGCAACGGCTGCACGGTCACGTCGGCATCGGGGAGTACCTGACGAACGGCGGCGGTGACAGCAGTGACCAGTTGCCCGGAGCGCTGGAAAGTCACGGTGCGAGCTAGTCCGACGGCCAAATCGGCGAAATATCGGTTGCCGGCGCGGCGAATGCGGATGCGGTCGACTTCGAGCACGCCGTCGATCCGCAAAACTGCGTCGTAGATCCTGGAGCGCACTCCCGGCGGAGCGGCATCGAGTAGAGCGTCTACCGTGCGACGCGCCAGGCGCCAGCTTACCGAAACCACGACGCCGGCCACAAACAGAGCAGCAATAGGATCGGAACTCCGCAGCCAGTCGATGTGGTAGGTGCGTCCGACGAGAACCAATCCCAGGCCGAGTACCACCACCCCGGCCGACCAGATGTCGGTGGTGAAATGCAGGGCGTCGGCTTCGAGGGCCTGGCTGTCATACTTGGTCGCGATGCGGCCGAGCACGCGCGAACGCCACCAGTCCAATCCCATGGAGAACAGCATCACGGCAAAGGCGGCGATCGAGGGCTCGATGTCGATGTGGCGAAAGAAGAGACGCAGCGCGGCTTCGTAGATGATCCAGGCGCAGGTCACAAGCAACAGGCCGGTTTCGACGAAGGCGGAAAAGTTTTCGATCTTGCCGTGACCGTATTGATGATCGGCGTCGGCGGGCTTGTCGGAAACTCCGACGGAGAAAAAGGTGAGGAGAGAAGCGATCAGGTCGAGGCCGGAGTGGGCCGCTTCCGAGAGGATGCCCAGACTGCCGGTGCTGAATCCGACGACCACTTTCAGCCCGGTAATGACCAGTGCGGCCAGAACGGAGTTGCCCGCGGCCGCGCGCTTCTCGGAGCGCATCAAATCGGACGAAGAAATGGCCGGGCTTCCCGACATGCAGGAATTATCGCCGCTGCGAGCGAAAAGCAGCAAGCAAATCGCGGCGCAGATGCTCGCCCTGCTCGGCGTGGGCGAGACGCCCACGCGACAGCCGGCAGGATGCCGGCGCTACGAAGTGCCGAGTGCTGCGTCAATCCGAAAAGATGGCCGATTGTGCTAGGATTTGATGTTTGGCATTTTCAACTTTCTGATTTCTGAAGGACCAATCCTGGAGGGAATAATTATGCGTAAGAGTTGGCTGATGTGTGTTTTGTTGGGGACGCTGGCCTGGGGACAAGCCGCCCCGAGTGCCCCTCCTCCGCCGCAGCCCGCCCAGGCTCCGCCGACAGATACCTCGGCGTCAGTCGCGCCCGACGCCGCAGTGATTACGGTGATCGGAGCTTGCGCGCCGCAGCCTAAGCCGGCCGCGGCCAAGACGGCGGGAACCGCGCCGAAGCCTGCGACTGCGCCGAAGGCCACGGCGACAAAAACTCCGGTTGCCGATTGCAAGACCGTCATCACGAAGGCCCAGTTTGAGGAAATGGCCAAGGCTTTGACCATGACCCCCAACGTAACACCGCAGACCAGGAAGCAGCTTGAGGGACAGTTGTTGCGCATCATCGGCCCGTCGAGCGAAGCTCGAAAGAAAGGCCTAGACAAGGCCAAACAATTCGACGAGGCCGTCAAGTTCACCAAGATGCAAATCCTGACTCAGGAGCTGCAGCGCAAGATTCAGAAGGATGCAGAGGATGTTCCCGCGGCGGACATCGAGAAGTATTACACCGAACACACCGACGCTTTCGAGCAATTCAATCTCGACCGGCTGTTTGTACCGCGCACCAAACAGGGCGAACCCGCAGCCAAGGAAGACGACGGGAAGGACGAAAAGCTGAGCGACGAAGCCAAGAAGGCCAAGGAAGCCGAGGAGAAAGCCAAAGCGGATGAAGCCGAGCAGGCCATGACCAAGCTGGCCCAAAGCTTGCAGGCGCGGGCAGCAGCCGGAGAGGAAATTGCCAAGTTGCAGAAAGAAGCGTTCCAGGCGGCTGGCATGAAAATCGAGTCTCCGACGGTAACTCTGCCTTCGGTACGCCGCACCGGTTTACCGCCGGGACATGCAGCCGTGTTCGACTTGAAGGCCGGGGAAGTTTCGCAGCTGATCAGCGATGCCGGCGGGCACTACATTTATAAAGTGAACAGCAAGGATCATCTCACGCTCGATCAGGCCAGGAACGAGATTCACAGCAAGTTACAAAACGATCGATACCGGGAAATGATGGAAAAAATGACCAACTCGTTCAAAGTGGAAACCAACGAGATGTACTTCGGTCCGGGCGGAGGTGGAGCTGCGCCAACGCCGCGGCTGCGTCCGATGCCCCAGACCGCGCCGCCGGCTCCGCAAACCCCGCCCGCGGCGCAACCTCCGGCGGCAAAACCGAACTGATGGCTAAACCTGTCGTCGTTGTAACCGGTGTGTCGGGCAATCTGGGCTCCAGGCTTCTGCCGCTGCTGGGGAGTTACTCGGTGATTGGGGTGGATATGAGTCCGCCCCAAACCGAAACCGAGTTGCAGTTTGAGAACCTGGACCTGGGCCAGGAATCGTCGACCCGGGTTCTGTATGAACTGTTGCGTGACACCCACGCTTACGCGGTGGTTCATCTCGCGTTTGTGATCGACCCGGTGCGCACGGGCGTGGTCGATGTCGAGCGCATGTGGCAGATCAATGTGGCGGGCACGGCGCGCGTGATGGAGGCCGTCACCGAAGCCAATCGCTCGACCGATGATGGAGTCAAGCAGTTCATTTTCCCCAGCAGCGTCTCGGCCTACGGGCCGCATCTTCCTGCTCCGGCGACGGAGGAGTCGGTGCTGGCAGCGCACACCCTGCCTTATGCCATTCATAAAAAACAATCGGATGAAGTCGTGCAAACCCGGTCGCACGCCCTGCGCGGATGCAGCGCTTATATTTTGAGGCCGCACATTTTCGCGGGTGCGACGGTCGAAAATTATCTGATGGGAGCGTTTCGCGGAACGCCGAACGGCAAGAGCGCGCGCGCCGGGAAAATGCGCAGCGAGGGTAAGCGATTGCCCTGCATGCTGCCGCGCGGCCAGCAGTATGTCGACAACAAGATCCAGTTTATTCACGTCGACGACATGGCGCGGCTGATCAAGCACATCCTGCAGCGCGAACCGGAGACGCAGCGCCTGACTGTGCTCAACGTTGCCGGACGCGGCGAACCGCTGACGTTCGGCCGCTGCATCGAAATTGCCCAGGCGAAACTGGTGCGCGTTCCGGGAACGTGGTTCATGCGTCAGGTGCTGAAATTCCTGTGGAAGTGGCAGATCTCCGCCATCCCGCCGGAAGCCGTGCCTTACATGACCGGCGAGTACATCATGAACACCGATCGCCTGCGCCGCTTTCTGGGCCCTGAGTACGATCACGTGATCCGCTACACTATTGCCGACGCGTTTGCCGATTCCTTCCGCCGCGACGCCGCCACGATCTGACTTGGGACTCAGCTTGCCGTTTTTAGAGCAGCGAAGGGAATGTTTCCTTCGAAATTATTTCTTGCCGCGATACAGGCCGGCGATTCCGAAAGTGTAGGGTGTCCAAGTGGCTTCGGCGAAACCGGCGTTCTTCATTCGCGCCAGCATTTCTTCTGGCGGGGGAAAGCGCTCGACTGATGCGGGGAGGTAGGCGTAGGGGCCGCGCACACCGGAAATCACGGTGCCCACGCGCGGCAGAACTTGCTTGAAGTAGACGCGGTAGAGCGCGCCCATCGCGCCTGTTGGTTCGCCGAAATCGAGGATGCCGCACTCCCCTCCGGACCGCAATACACGCACGATCTCATGCAATCCTGCGTCATAGTCGGCGAGATTACGGAATCCGAAAGCTGAGGTCACGAGATCGAAGTGCGCGTTGGGAAACGGTAGGTTGAGAGCGTCGGCTTCGATCCAGTTGGGCATTGAAGACGATCGATTCTGTGTCTGTGCGGCCGACGATTTCGCCGTGGCACGCTGGAGCATGGCGTGGGAGAAATCGGCGCCAAGAATTCGCGGAGAGGACTTCCCTGCCTGACGGCGCAACGCGAATGTCATGTCGCCCGTTCCGCAGCACAAGTCGAGAATGCGCGCGTCGGGACGGTTCACGATGGGGCGAAAAGCGCGCGCCGTGCGGCGCCACCACATGCGGTCGATATTGAACGACAACACGTGGTTCAGCAGATCGTAGCGGGGCGCGATCGCGGTGAACATGTCGCGAACCGCGCGCGCCGCAGATTGCTGGTCGCTGGCCCCTTCCGGCGCGGCGCCGACTACGGTGGATTTGCTGACACCCGGCAACGTGATGGCCTACTTCCGCTTCTTCGTTTTCTTTTTCGGTCTTTTCAGTTGCGAGGCGATACCCTCGATCTGGCGCAGGTGGTTAGTGTCGTGCCCGGCGAACATGCGCACCACGTGAGTGATGGTTTCCCTGCCGCGTTCGAGATGCATGCCAAAGTGCTCCCAGCTTTCTGCGGGCAGAGCCTTCAGCATCGCCAGGTTGTTCTCGCGGAGCACGCGAAATATTTCGAGCGACTGCTTCGCATCGCGCTTGCTGTACTGAAACGCCGATGCCCACACATCCTGATCAAACGGCTGAATCGTGGACCCGCTGGCGCCGATGGTCAAGCGCATCCGCCAGCTGGCGACAATTTCCGCATCCGCCAAATGCGCGAGGATTTCCGCGATCGACCACTTCCCCGGCTGCGGCTTCCATTTCAACTGCTTGGGCGTCAGCCCGTGAATTGTTTTTTTGAGCTTCGCGGCAGTTGCCTTCTGCACTTTGATTGCGTCTTGGCCCTCGACATTGGTCAAGATTCGATGTGTATATTGCTGCGCGGTCTCCTGCATGTTCGTTTCTCCTTCTACCTATTTTTTCCATACCCAGCCGCCGCGAGACAGGCGGCGCAACTCTTCGACGGCGTCGACCACGGCGCTGGCGGGCACGTCGCTGGCCACTTCGACTTTGCCGATTTCGCGCGGCAGGATGAAGTGCACCACTCCATTCTGCGTCTTCTTATCGGATTGCAGGCGCGCCAGAATCTTGCGCGGACTGACATTCACTTCCGGCAGGCGGCCCAGGCTCAACACGGCGTCGGCGATGCGGCCCGCGGTTACGCTGTCAGTGCGGCCCACGCTGAGCGCGATGTTGGTTGCCGCGATCATCCCCCAGGCAACGGCTTCGCCGTGCAACAGGCGCCGGTAGCCGGTTTCGGCCTCAAGCGCGTGGCCAATGGTGTGGCCGAGGTTGAGCACGCGACGCAGCCCGCCTTCGCGTTCGTCGGCGGAAACCACTTCCGCTTTCAGCCTCACCGACTGCGCGATGAGCCACTCCAGTTCCACGGGATCGCGTTTCAGAATGCGGGCGCGATTCTGCTCGAAGCGCAGAAAAAGTTCAACGTTTCCGATGACGCCGCACTTCACCGCTTCGTACAACCCGGCGCGAAACTCGCGATCGGGCAGCGTCTTGGTCACCGTGGGATCGATCAGCACCACGCGTGGGTGGTGAAACGTTCCCAGTAAGTTCTTCCCTTCCACTAGATTCACCGCCGTTTTTCCGCCGATGGAGGCATCCACCTGGGCCAGCACGGTGGTGGGAATTTGCACTAATTCAATTCCGCGCATGTAGAGCGAGGCCAGCAGTCCGCCGACATCGCCGACGATCCCGCCGCCGAGCGCGATGATCACAGCCTTACGGTCGGCGCCGAGACGAGCGAGTTTGTCGGCCATGGCCTCGACCGTGGCCAGGCGTTTGGTCGGCTCGCCATCGGGCATGGGGATGACTTGGGTTGTGAAGCCGCTGGCCTTGAGGGAATTCACCAGCTTCGATCCCCAGCGTTTGCGCACCGGAGGAACCGTCACCACAAAAATACGGCTAGCCTGCGGCAACATTTCGCTCAACACGGAGCCGGATCGAGCGAGCAGGCCGTTCTCGATCCAGGCCTGATACGGCCGGGGAGGCACGTGGATGGTCACTTGCGGCATGCGACTCAATAATAGCGTATGGGCTCGGAGGGCCGCGTGACAGCTTCCGGATCAGCTTTTACTGGACGCGGGAAGGGCCACCGAGAGCGCCATCGCCAGCAAAAGCACTCCGCCGACCACGCCTAAGGTCAGGGAGATGGGAACCTTGAAGTAGTCTGCCGCGATCATCTTCACGCCCATCAGGATGAGCACCAGCGCCAGTCCGTAGCGGAGGAAGCGGAAGGCTTTCATCAGTCCGGAGACTGCGAAATACATGGAGCGCAATCCAAGGATCGCGAAAACATTCGAGGTATAAACGATGAAGGCGTTCAAGGTGACGGCCAGGATCGCAGGAATGGAATCAACGGCGAACAAAATGTCGGTGGTCTCGATGACCAGAAGCACGACCAGCAGCGGGGTCGCGTAGAGTCGCAAGTTATCGTTCGGGTTGCGGACGAAAAACTTCCCGCCGCGATAATCGCTGGTCACCGGCATGAAGCGGCGCAACGCCTTGACCAGGGGATTCTTGCGGGGATCAACCTTGTGTTCTCCGAGCACGAGGAAGCGGATCCCGCTGATGATCAGCAGCGCACCGAAGAAGTAGAGTAGCCAATGGAAGCGCGAGAGCAAGCCGACCCCCGCACCAATGAAAACACCGCGCATGAGCAGCGCGCCCAGAACGCCCCAGAACAGAACGCGATGCTGCTGCTCGTCCGGGACCGCGAAAAAGTTGAAAATTACGAGGAAAAGGAAAAGGTTATCGACGCTCAGCGAGAGCTCGAGAACATAACCGGTGACGAACTCGAGTGCAACCTGGTGGCCTTGCCAGAAATACAGAACACCGGCGAACCCCGCGGCCAGCACTACATAGACGGCGCTCCAACCCAGCGCCTCGCGAAAGCCGGCAACCTGGCCGGGCCGGTGGAAGACACGAAGATCCAGCACCAGCATGCCGAGCGCGAAAAGGTTGAACAGAATCCAGAAATAGAGCAATGGAGATTCCTGGCAGCGTTGGAACAGTCGTTGGTCGTTGGTCGTTAACGAAACCCGGGTGGATCGCGGCACGACACACCCACCGACTAACTGCCAACGACCGCTCTACTACTTCTGCCTTCCCCGCTGGCCGCTGGTCCAATCATCCCAAATGCCGAAGGCCTTGAACAATTCCAGACTGTTGGTTTCGTGGATGGTCTGCTCAATCTGATCATGCGTGAGGCGCGGGCCGATCTTCTCGGGTAAATCCGCGAGTTCAACGCTGAGCGCGGCCGCCTCCGCAACATGCTTCTTCAGTTGTAGGAAGTCCACCTTGTCGTAGGTGTCGGAAATGGCGTGATAATTTTCCATGTAGTTTGCCTCCAGCTGATCGGCGACGAACGTGGGCACGCCCTCCAGCATGAAGTCAAAGTGGTCGGTGCCCCACTCCATATCGAGCTTGATCTCTTTGACGTCAAATTGCGCGAGCGGCGCGATCAGGTCTCTGGCAAGGTAGAGAAAGTCCTTGCGGCCGCCGATGGAGTAGCCGGTCGTCTTTCCCGTGCCCGAGTCGTACACGATGACTCCAGCAGCCCTGTCGAGTTCGGCGCGATGGTTGTAGGCATAGAGGCGAGAGCCGATCAGTCCCTGCTCTTCGGCGGAGAAAAGAACGAAGCGAATGGTGCGCCGCGGTTTTACGCCCGAGGCCTTGATGGCCCGCAGCGCGTCCACCACCAGCACGGCGTTGCAGCCGTTATCGAGTGCGCCGGTTCCAAGTTCCCAGGAATCGAGGTGCGCACCCAGGATTACGAACTCGTCCGGCTTCTCGCTGCCTCGAATTTCCGCGATCACATTGGAGGACTTGATCGGCCCGCCGATCACATTCGGGATCGAGAGATCGGCCCAGACCAAATTTCCAGCCGCCAGCAGGCGCGCCATGCGCTCTCCATCTTCGCGCGCGACCAGCACGATGGGCAGACGGTCAATCTCTCCGGCGCCCGAATTCGTGTGCCGGTAAAGGATGTCGTGCTCGCGCGTCGCCATGAAAGCGACCGCCCGGGCCTTGCCTTTCACAGCGAGATCGACCACCGGCAGAGCCTTCGCGTATTCGCCAAACAGGTCGTTCCAGGTTTTCAGAACAACGGTGTGAACCAGAACGATCTTGCCGGAAAAGTCGCCGGCCTTCTTGAAATCGGCTTCCGTACCGTCGCCCACGTCGACGACTGGGACGTGCTTCACCGCAGCCAGCGCAGGGGCCCACGCCTCAGAAACTGCACGCACGCGGAAAGACGACAACACCGTTCCTCCGCCCACCTTCGAAGCATCGACCTGGTAGGCCGTGGTTGCGGTCATCTCAGTGGCGCCTTCTGCCCACGAATTCGGAATCGTGAAACCCTCGGTATGCACGCTGTCGGCTCCGGCGACCGTGAAGGCTTGCACCCCCCACGCGATGGCGTGCTGCATCGCCGGTGTGCCCGGAACGCGGCCGCCGATCTCGTCGGTTAGACGCTGGAGATTCGTCTCCAAGGGTGAGGGTTGCAGTGCGGCCTGAATGACTTGATTGACTTCGTTGGTGTCGGCGACAGGAGTGACTGCAAGGCAGGTGAAGCAGAAGATGCCAGCAGAAAACAGGGCCTTCACAGTTCGCATAGGTGGGTGCATTAGAAATGAAATTCTGGAAAAGCGCAAAATGGGATGGCGGGAAGGGTCGGGAGCAAAATTGGGGCAATCGAAAACCTTTACCACAGAGGACACAGGGGACACAGGGGAGTGCGAGTCGCAAAGAAACTCCTTGGTCTCTCTGCGTTCTCTGCGCGCAGTTCTCGGCGATCTCGGCGGTTAAAGGCTTTGACTTCCAGCCCCACGAATCACTTCGGCGGCAGCGGATCCATCTTGTCGAGAATGCGGACGGTTTCGAGCATCACGCCGCCGACGATGGCCAGGCTCTTGGGGCTCAGCTTGTCGACCGTGTCCTGCGTCGTGTGCCAGAAGACATTGTTGTAGCCGTAGGAAAAATCAATGAGATCGGCGGACGGCACCCCTTTTTTCGTAAATGGAACATGATCGTCCCCAACAGTGTTATTGTGCGCGAAAAAGTGCGATTGATAGCCCAGGCGTTTGGCGGCCTCACCCACAACGTCTTCCAGCCACACCGTGGAATTGGAATCGCGATCGATGTTGAGGTCGGCATCGCCGATCATATCGGCTAGCAGAAACGCCTTGATCTTCTTCAGCGTTCCGTCGCTCTGCCACTTCTCGGCCACGTGTGTGATGCCATAAAGGCTGTCATCCTCAAAAGGCATTTCCTTCGGAAGACCGCCGGAGCCGTCTGCTTTCATCGCTTCTTCGGCGTCGTCCCACACCAGCCATACGCTGTAGCCGTCGCGCGTCCTGCCACGCAACTGGTTGGCCAGTTCGAGCAGTAACGCACTGGAAGAAGCGCCATCGTTGGCGCCTACATAGGAAGTATTGCGCAGCGGATAGTTTGTGTCGTAGTGGCTGGCAATCACAATGACGCCGTCTTTTGTGCCAGGATATTTGGCGATAATGTTGTGCACCGGAAACTTGCCTTCAGGGGTGTCGGCGGTGAAGATGTCGTCCTCGACCTGGTCGCCCTTCAGGTGGGAAGCGAGGTACTCCTCGACTTTCTTGTGATTCGCGCTTCCGACGGGCCGCGGGCCGAACTTTACAATCTCTTTTACGTACTGCATGGCGCGGTCCGCGTCGAACGCGGGAGGCGGTCCGTTATCTGGCGGAAGCGTCAGCGCCGGACTCTCCGCAGGAGTGCTCGCTGCAGGAGGCTGCACCGGAACCGCATCCCTGTCGCGGTCACAGGCCATAACGGCGAGAGTACAGGCCAGCAGAATCCATCGCACAGAATTTATCTTGACCCTGTTCATGACGCCTGCTTCTCTTTCTGCTTTTCCTGCCGCGCCGCGCGCTGCTTGGGATGCACCAGCCACGCCACGCCAATGCTGAGTGCATAAAGCACCAGCATGGGCGCCGCAAAAACGCACATGTTTACGATGTCAGGAGTGGGCGTGACGATTGCGGCAATAATAAAAATTACCAGAATCGAGTAGCGGAAATTCTTGATCATGAACTCCGGACTCATGATCCCCATAAAGGCCAGGAAGAATACCAGAATCGGCATCTCGAAAATCAGGCCCATGCCGAGCACGATGCTAAAAAACAGCTGCGTGTACTCCACGATCGTAATCATGGGCTGGAATTGCTTGCCGAAAGTGATCAGGAAATCGAGCGCACGCGGATAGACGATGCGGTACCCGAAGTATCCGCCGGAGACGAACAGCGTGATGGTCGAAACCATGAAGGGTACGGCATAGCGCTTTTCGTTGCGGTACAGGCCGGGGGAAATGAACATCCAGACCTGGTAGAGCACGAAAGGAGACGTCAGAAACAGGCCAGCCAGCCCTGCAACCTTCAAGTAAAGGTTGAAGGGGTCGGTGGGATTGAGAAAGACCAGTTTTTCCGGCAGGCCGTGCTTGTGGAGCACATCCACAATGGGCTTCTGCATGAAACCGTAGAGCCATTCTGCCTTCCACCAGCAAGCGCCGAAGCCCACAGCTACAGCGATGATCGAATAGACGACCCGCTTGCGCAGTTCTTCGAGGTGATCGAGAAAACCCATGGTGGTCATGGGTTCTTTTTCGCCGTCGCCGCTGCCTCGCGCGGCTGCAAAATCAAACATGCGATTCCCGCGGGACTGAAGACGTTACGTCTTCGGGAGGGGTGATCGCTTCGGTGGCAACAATATTTGAGCTCGCGTCAGTGGAAGCGAAGAGCGGTTCGTCCTCAGAAGCGGCGAATGTCGCCGAAGGTTCGATCAACTGGCTCTCCGAAGCGGGGGTCTCGGCAGGGCCGGGCGCTAGGACTTCGCTGGCCGGCGCATTCAGCGAGCGACTGGTAGCGCCTTCCGGAGGCGGACTGGGCGGCAGAATCGTCTGCCGGTCATGGGTCTCCAGATTCGAGATCTCCTGTTCAATCTGGGCCTTGAACTCGTTCGACGCGCGCTTGAACTCGTTCATGTATTTCCCCACCTGGCGTGCGATCTCCGGCAACTTCTTGGGGCCAAAGATGATGAGGGCCAGGAAGAACAGGAAGATGGTTTCGGAAAAGCTCATGCGCTTCATCATACTGCCGAAAAAGGAAAAGCGGCAATGCAGGGGACAACATGGTTTGACGACATGGTTTTGAGATGGGCAGGATTTGCAGCGCTGCTGATGGGCAACACTTGCCGGGCAAGCCTCACCGGAGCCCTCGTCGTCGATGAATGAGTGACGAAGTCGCGTGAAATGCGTGGATTCAACCGCAGCGCGCTCCGCGGAGGTTTGGCATGGAGCGTGCCCACTCGGAGAGAGAATTGTCGGATCGCATGATCGTCAATACGACAGTCAGCGATTCATCCGTCCTTGAGGCAGAACTCGTCCAGGGCAAATTTCTTTAAAGGAGACGCAATGTCTGTATCGGCTATTTCCACCAACAGCTTGATTCCATCCAGCAACCAGAACACGCCCATCAACCTGCAGCAGTTTCAGAAAGAGTTTCAGCAACTGGGCTCCGACTTGCAGAATGGCAATCTGTCGACGGCGAACCAGGAGTTCTCGTCGCTGCAGGCGATCGTGCCGGCGAGCACTTCGGCTTCACAGTCGCAAAGTCCCGTCGTCCAAACATTCAACCAACTTGGCCGGGATATTCAGTCTGGCAGTCTACCTGCGGCGCAACAAGACTACGGCACTCTGAAGACCGACCTGCAGAAAATCGCGCTCAATCATTTGCATCACCGGGTACACGATCCCATGGAAAGCAGCCAGGCCGATGCCCAGTTGGGCCAGACTCTGCAGGCCAATAACGCCTCAACGGCGCAATCGGCTTACAGTGCCTTGCTGCAGGAGATCCAGCAGTATGGTCCCGGCAGTCTGGCGACCCTGACTCCGGACCTGCCGACGTTGAGTTCCAGCAGTTTCTCAGCCAGCGCCTAGCCGACGGAAGGGATATTGGAGTAGCGCCGGCGTCCCGCCGGCTGTCGCGGGGGCGTCTCGCCCGCGCGCGGCACGAAGCGGCGGACGCGGCGTATGATGTTGCGGCCATGCAATTCTGGTTTGCCCGCGGCAGCGAAGTCTCCATCCGCGAACAGCTGGTCACGCAAGTCGTCCTCGGCATTTTGAGCGACGACCTGGCGCCGGGCCAGCGCCTGCCCAGCACGCGCGAACTCGCGCGCCGCTTCCACGTGCATCCCAACACCATCAGCGCGGGATACCGCGAGCTCGAACGGCAACGCTGGGTCGAGTTCCGCCGCGGCAGCGGAGTCTACGTTCGCGCCAGCAAGCCGGAGCTGTCCTCCGCTCCGTCGCTGGCCCTCGATCAGATGATTGCGCGCCTGTTCCGTGCGGCGCGAAAGCTGGGCGTGACTTTGCCCGTGCTGCGGCTGCGCCTGCGGCAGTGGCTCGAATTGCAGCCGCCTGACCACTTCCTGCTGATTGAGCCGGACGAAGAGTTGCGCCGCATCCTCGCCGCGGAGATCGCCCGCGCCGTAACCTTCCCCGTCGAATCATACGCTCCGCAGGATTGTCCCAAGACTCCGGAAGGCGGGATTCCGGTAGCGCTGCCCAACCGCGTAGCGGCGGCGCAGCAGCTGCTTCCAGCCGGAACTGAGCTCATCACGCTACAAGTGCGCTCTGTTCCCGCTTCGCTTGCCGAATATTTGCCTGCTCCCTCGGGCGCTCTGGTGGGCGTAGCCTCGCGCTGGCCGGAATTTCTGAAAGTGGCGCGCGCCGTGCTGCAGGCAGTCGGATTCCATCCCGACAGCCTGGTCTTTCGCGACGCCCGCGAGCCCAACTGGCAGCGCGGACTCAAACAGACGGCCGCAGTGGTCTGCGATCTTCTGACCGCGGCGGAACTTCCGGCCGGCTGCCGCGCCATTCCCTTCCCGCTGCTCTCGGAAACATCCATCGCGGAACTACAGCGCTATGAACAGTTCATCAACCAGCCCATCGAGTCGTCATAAGATTCAGAGACAGGAGGCGTTCTTGAAGGCATTGCTCGCCGAAACCGCAGCACGGGCCGCGCGCTACTTAGCCGCCATTGATGACCGCATAGTCGCGCCGCACGCTGAGAACATTGCTCGTCTAGAGGCGCTGGGCGGGGCGTTGCCGGAGAATCCCTTCGACCCCGCCGAAGTCCTGGCGCTACTCGACAATGTTGGTTCACCCGCCACCGTCGCCACGACGGGCGGACGCTATTTTGGATTCGTGATTGGCGGCACGCTCCCCGCCGCGCTGGCGGCGAACTGGCTGGCGGGTGCATGGGATCAGAATGCCGCCATGCAGGTTATGTCGCCGGTGGCCGCCAAACTTGAAGACATCGTACGCGACTGGGCTCTGGATCTGTTGGGCTTGCCCGCGACCAGCGGTGTCGGCTTCGTCACCTGCACCACCATGGCGAACTTCTCCGGGCTGGCCGCGGCGCGCTCAGCTTTGCTTCAGCGGAAGGGTTGGAACGTAGAAGAGGACGGAATCTTTGGAGCTCCGCCGATTCGCGTTGTGGTTGGCGAAGAAGTTCACGTTTCAGTGCTGCGGGCATTGACCATGCTGGGCCTCGGCCGCTCCCGCGTGATTACGGTTCCGGCCGACGGCCAGGGACGCATGCGCGCAGATTCCTTGCCGCCACTCGACGACCACACCATCGTCTGCATTCAGGCCGGCAACGTCAATACGGGAGCGTTCGATCCTGCGAAGCAGATTTGTGCGCGGGCTCGCGACGCAGGATCATGGGTGCACACCGACGGCGCATTTGGATTGTGGGGAGCAGTCTCGCCGCTCTACGCGCCGTTGCTCGAAGGCGTCAGCACGGCCGATTCCTGGGCCATTGATTGTCACAAATGGCTCAACGTTCCATACGATTCCGGAATCGTTGCGGTGCGCGAGCCCGAACATCTACGCAGAGCGTTATCTGCCGGAAACGCTGCCTATCTCGCCCAAAGCGCCGGACGCGAACCCTGGCAATTTACGCCCGATGCTTCACGGCGGGCTCGCGGAGTCGAATTGTGGGCGGCCATGCGTTCGCTCGGTCGCAGCGGGTTACGCGAAATGATCGAGCGCAATTGCTGCCAGGCCAAACTCTTTGCCGAACGGCTGCGCGCGGCCGGCTTTAGCGTGCTGAACGACGTTGTCCTGAATCAGGTGCTGGTATCTTTCGGCACACCCGAGCAGACGCGCCGCGTCATTGACGGAATTCAGGCCGACGGAACCTGCTGGTGTGCAGGCACGATCTGGCAGGGGCGTACGGCGATGCGAATTTCCGTCTCCTGCTGGGCGACATCCGACGATGACGTTGACCGCAGCGTGGCGGCGATGATCCGAATCGCGAAGTCGAAAGTTTAGTGGCCGTCATCCTCATGTGGCACTTGAGAAAGTGCTCCAAACTGCACCGTCATCTTGGCTGAATCCTCTACGCTGCACGTAGCAACACCTGAGGAGGTGCAGCGTGAAAAGACTCCTGCAATTTTGCTTTCTTCTGCTTCTGTCGCTGTCAGCATCCGCTCTGGAAAACGGCCATGCAAAGTACGTCGGAGGCACGCTGCCAAGGGTGGCTGCCGGCACCGTAGGCAGACTCGATACGACGTCAGAAACATCGCTGATCTTTGAGCATGCCGGCAACAAGGTGGAGATCCCGTACGCTGCGATCGAGTCGCGCAAATACTCGAAAGAGGTAGCGCGGCATCTGGGCGTGCTGCCCACCATTGCAGTCGGACTCTTAAAGGTGCGTCAGCACCGCCATTTCTTCCGCATTTCCTACCGCGTTCCGGGATCCGCGGTGGTGCAGGTGGTGATCTTCGAAGTGCCTAAGCAAATGCCGCGCACGATCGAGGCAATCCTGGAGACTCGTGCTCCCTCGACTTGGAAGCTAACTCGACCCGTCGGCAAGCCCTCGGGCAGTTCCTCTGACGAGCCACACAGCGACGGCCTCCCCTGCGGCTGCCTGGACGATGTGGCACTCCTGAAACTGCCATAGGCGCGCGACAATCGGACCCTTGTCAGAACTACTTTACCCTCATGAAAAAGTTAAGAATCGCTCCAGCTCTGATGACATGCTTGCTGATGAAGTTGCTGATCCCGTCACCGGCGCTCGCGCAAACCGGAGACTGGCAGGTCGTCGAAAATCTGCCAGAGCGAACGTTGATCTCGGTGGAAGACATGCACCACGTGATCCACAACAGTTGCCGATTTCAGAGTGTGGTCGACGACCAACTGTTTTGCGAATACGGAGCGCATCTCTTTGGCCCGAGCGAGATCGCGTTCCGTCAGGAGAGCATTCGAGCGGTGCGCCGCGAACACAACAGCACTTTGATTGGCCTGGGCATCGGGGCCGGAGCCGGGGCGGTGTTCGGAGCGGCCGCCAATTCCAGCCCCGGCGGTGGGCGCGGAGGCTCAGCGATCATCGACGCGGGAATCCTTGGAGCCTTCGGCGCGATCTTGGGATCGGCTAATGGACACTTCTCGCACGGCAAGATCATTTATCAGAACCCAAGCAAGGCTCCGACCAGCCCGTCGCCAACGGATCGTGAGCCAACCAATCACCTCTCGACCGACGACCGGATCGCGGCCGCGCGCAGTCCTTACACTCAGCCCGAGGATATTTCCGCCGACACAAGCGCCCACGTCACCCTCGCCCAGTTCCCCGGCCGGCGCTCTGGACCGCCATTTTCGCGGGGCGCACGGTATGCCCGCCCGGCTTACCCAGCAATGTGGAGCGGACGCCCCAGCGGACGACATGCCCTGATCGGAGCCATAATTGGAGGCGCCTTGGGAGCCGCGGTCGGTGCCAAGGGAAACGCGGGCGGACGCGCGACCTTCGCCATCGGTGCGGTGGGAGCTGGGATCGGTGCGGCCTTCGGCCTCTCCATCCCATCGTACCCGTCGTACCCAGGCCCGCAAATGCACCGGCGCGGGTGGCGGGATGACCGCGAGGAGGCGTCTCGATCGAACGCTGACTTCCGGCCTGACATGTCCCTTGCCGAAGCCGAATCACCCAGAGGTCCAGCGACAGTCCAATAAAAGTCGAATCAACAGCAGGATTTCCCGAACAGGGGAACCCCAGCGCCTAGGTTTGCATCAGATAGACAAGCTCATTGCCGGAATGGTTACCGATGGTAACGATCCCGGTCCGGGCCAGTCTAAGGTAGTGATATACTGCCTCTAATCAGCACCGTAGCTGGGGCGAAAGTAAGCCCTCAACGAAGGAAATCTCAAGATGGCTCGTAGTTCACGCCGATCACTCTTCCTGGTACTTTTTTTTCTGCTTGCTTGCGGCTTCCTGGGAATTCTTTTCGCCCAGCGTTCCGGCCAGCAGTCGTCGATCACCGGCGACTCCGAGGTTAAAGACAGCCTGAAGCAGTTCACCGACGTATATGCTCTGGTTGAGGAGAACTACGCCGAGCCGGTCAACCCGGACAAAGCCATCTACAACGGCGCGATCCCTGGCATGCTGCACGCGCTCGACCCGCATTCAAACTTCTTCGACCCGAAATCCTACGCCCTGATGCGCGAAGACCAGCGCGGCAAGTACTACGGCGTGGGTATGACCGTCGGCCCGCGCAACAATAAAGTCATCGTGATTTATCCCTTCACCGGCACGCCCGCCTACAAGGCCGGCATTCATCCCGGCGATGTGATCATCGCGGTCGACGGCAAATCCACCGAGAACATGAGCACCACCGACGTTGCCGATCTGCTCAAGGGGCCCAAGGGCACCACGGTTCACATCAGCATCGCGCGCGACGGCGTCGAGAAGCCGATGGAGTTCACTCTCGTCCGCGACGAAATTCCGCGCTACAGCGTCGACGTACATTTCCTGATCAAGCCGGGCGTGGGATACATGCACGTCAACGGTTTCAACGAAACCACCGAACACGAAGTTTCCGACGCGCTGGATTCCTTCGGCGATCTGAAGGGATTGATTCTCGACCTGCGCGGTAATCCGGGCGGCTTGCTCAGTGAAGGGGTCGGCGTCGCTGACAAATTCCTGAAGAAGGGACAGCTCATCGTCTCGCATCACGGCCGAGCGTCTGCGGAGAAGCGATACATCGCGCAGCATGGCAACGGCGGCAAAGATTATCCCATCGTGGTGTTGGTGAACCGGCTCACCGCGTCGGCGGCGGAAATTGTTTCGGGCGCAATTCAGGACCACGACCGCGGCTTGATTGCCGGCGAAGTGACTTTCGGCAAAGGTCTGGTGCAGACGGTGTATCCGCTGGCGGAAAACACCGGCCTGGCGCTCACCACGGCGCACTACTACACTCCCAGCGGGCGGCTGATCCAGCGCGACTACAGCAACATTTCGCTCTACGACTACTACTACAACCGCGACAGCGTCGATAATCCCAACAACGCCAACCGCGAAGTGAAGCTCACCGACAGCGGACGCACGGTGTACGGCGGCGGCGGCATTACCCCTGACGTCAACATCCCTCCCGTGAAGGGCAATCACTTTCAGGACACGCTGCTGCAGCACTACGCGTTCTTCAACTTCGCCAAGCGCTACGTTGTCGATCACCATCCGACCAAGAGCTTTGAAGTCGATGACGCCACGCTGCAGGAATTTCGTAAGTCTCTCGACGACGCCAGCATTGCTTACACGCAGGCTGAGCTGCTCGACAACAACGAGTGGATCCGCTCCAGCATCAAGTCGGAGATTTTCGTCGATGCTTTCGGGCAGGATGAAGGCATGAAAGTTCGCGCCGAATCCGATCCGGAAGTGGTCAAGGGCCTGGAACTTCTGCCGCAGGCCAAAGCTCTGGCCGACAACGCCAGGAAGGTCATCGCGGAGCACAACGCGGCCCCGGCGTTCAATCGGTAGAAACGGCAACACACTCGGTCTTAAGGGTCTTGGGTGTCAGGTGTGCGGCTTCAGGATGGTTGGCTCCGAAGAAAGTGCTTCGCGCCACTTGTCATCCTGAAGCCCGCGTTCTTTGCGGGCTGAAGGATCTATGTACCTGCCGCCAGCGCCAAAGGCAATTTACATAGGTCCTTCGCGCAAAGAGCGCGCTCAGGATGACAGGATACCGCGAGTGGCTGCTTTGAAATCCCTCGCGGCAGTGATTCCGATTGTCAATTTCCGATCTCAAAATGGATCTTCTTCACTGTCATGCAACGAGCGCCGATCACTCCAGTGCGGGGCGACCCGGGCCGGGACTCGTTTGAAGCCGGTGATTCTGGCGGGGGCGGTGCTTCTGTCGCTGATCGCAGGCTGGACCGACCTGCGTTCCCGGCGCATTCCAAACTGGCTGACGGTGCCTGGACTGCTGATCGGCGTCGCCGCCAACACCGTCCTCGGGGGCTGGAGCGGCCTTAAGACTTCCCTGCTGGGCGCGGCCATAGGTTTGGCTTTGCTTCTTCCCTTCGTGCTGCTGCGCAGCCTGGGCGCAGGCGACTGGAAACTCGCCGGAGCACTGGGTGCCTTTGCGGGACCCGGCCTGCTGGTCAATCTCCTGCTGGGTTCGGTTTTTGTGGCTGGGGTCATGGCGGTCGTCTTGATCATTTACAAGGGACGCGTTCGCCAAACGTTGCGCAATATGGGCCACATACTGGTTTCGCTGGTGACTTTCCGATTGCCGGGACCGCAGGTTTCGCTGGATAATCCAGAGTCGCTCAAAGTACCCTACGGAGTGGCGCTGGCGTTCACAGTGGTGCTTTATGGAATTGCCTGGAAACTGGGAGTCGTGGCCTAGAATGCGGTGTTCCGTGCCGTTGTTCGTTCGCAGGCTGTCCACTCTTCGTAGATTGTGCGCAGAGACCCGGGGCGCTGAGATTGCCGAAGCAGCCGCCGTCCTGCCCCTGATGTTCATGATGCTGCTGGGCATCTTCTGGTTCGGCCAAGCCTTTAGCATCTACGGCGCCATCACCCGCGCCGCCCAGGATGGCGCTCGCGCTGGAGCGGCTCCTTATTGCACAACCTGCTCCAGCCCAAACTCCGCCGCGACAAATGCGGTCAATGCGGTCAACGCCGATCTACTTGTATCCAAACTCGATTCCGCGCGGATACCAGCGCTCTCCTCAACCCCATTCTTTAACGCTTGCGGAGCCCCGACTTCCTGTGCGAGCGTGGCCAACTCCAACGTCTGTGTGCAGGGCCCCGTCCTGTTGACGGACACCACGTCGCCAGGTGCGACCCCAGTCTGCGGCGTTTCGGTTACCTTTCAGTATCCATTTCAGTTCTGGCTTCCGTTTACCTCACTGAACAAGCAGAGAATTTTGCTGACCGCGTCGGCTCAAGTCCGCTCGGAGGCTCAGTGATCGTCTTGTTTCATCTCGGTAGTTCGAACCGAGGCCTGACGCGTCGCCTCTGGCGGGACGATCATGCCTCCCAGCTTGTGGAGTTTGCCGTCTCACTTCCACTGCTGGTGGTGTTCGTGGTGGGGATCTTCGATTTCAGTGGCGCGTTCACGCTCAAACAGAAACTCACCAACGCGGCGCGCGATGGAGCCCGCGTCGCTGCGGCCGATCCCGCGAATGATTTGAAGGGCTACTCAACTCCCGTCCCGGCCTCTGTGATTGACGCGTTTCTAGCGGTTCACAATGATCTGCTGGCCAACAACATCAACGACTGCGGCATCCCCCTCGGCACCGCGCCCACCACCAACACGGGGCTGACTTGGACCTACCAGGGAACCACCAACTGTCCTCCCGGAGGGCTGACCATCACCATCAACCGCGGATATTATTTTCCCCTCACCGGAGCCGCTCTACCCTCCGCAAGTTGTACGTCGCAACCCGCGGGTGCGCTGACCGCGGTCATTGCTACCTGTGTCAGCATCCAGTACGCCTACAAGTGGCGATTCGGCCGCGCGGCGAGCCTCCTCGGCGGCACCACGATACTGCCCAGCATGATCGGGGTTGTGTCGGTAGCGATGAACGAGAACTGAAAACAAAATGAAACCGCGCGCAATTCGCAAAATTCGCAGTAGCTGCCCCGCCCGCCAGCGGGAGCACGGCGTCACCATGGTGCTGGTAGTTCTGGCCATGGTCGGCATTATTGGCATGGCAGCGCTTTCGATTGACGTGGTCACTCTCTTCCTCGCCCGTGAGGAGGCACAAAGGGCTGCCGATGCGGGCGCGCTCGCCGCCGCCCGAGTGATCTCAATATCGGGGCTCACGGGGACCGCCGGTCCCGATAGCGGCGTTGCCCCGTGGACTACGATCTGCGGCGGCACCAGCAGCGTTGCCAGTGTGATGGCCCAGGCCGTGGCGCAACAAAATGGCGTCGGGAGCAGCGCGGCTACCGTAACCGTCACCTACTCTTCCGGATCGGGCGCGACTTTCGCGGATTGTACTGCGGTGCCCGGCGACGACCTGTTGGGCGTCAACCCACTAGTGACGGTGAAAGTCGAACGCGACACCATGCCTACCTTGTTTTCCCGGATTTGGTCTCGAGGTGCGAAATCAGTGAGCGCCACGGCGACCGCGGAGGCCTTCAATCCCTCGAATTCTGGGAAATTTGCGGTGGGAGGCCAGGTCGTCCCCGTAACGCCGCGCTGCGTGAAGCCGTGGATCATCCCGAATCTGGATCCTGGAAACGGGGGCCTTCTCGTTGACAAAAGGACGGGCGTGATTCTGAACGAAGGTATTTGGAGTGGCAAAGGCACCGGAACGGTAGGGGAAGGCTTCACTTTGACTGACAGTTGCTTGGGTTCGGACTGCTCCAACATGGCCGGCAAAACACCTGCGGCGGGCGCTTACATTCCAGCTTACGTTACCGCGGCCGCCCGCGCGGTGCCTTCTTGCGCCGATGACTCCAATTATCAGAAGGCTATCGGGGGCTGCGACCAGAGTACCGTGTACGCTTGCGGCACAGTGAACGGGTCAAACGCTGATCTTACGATAAATCCCGGGTTAGTCGGCGGAGACACCTCGGTGGCGGCGCAATGCCTGATCCATCAATCGGGAGGGACGGGACAGGACGCACTCAATGTCGGCGCTGGGTTTCCCTATCCAATCACCGCGGGATCAGCCAATCCGGTCGTTTCGGCCAATCAGCAGATCACTGCCAGCAACAGCATCGTGACGCTGCCCATCTACGATAATTCGGTGGGAACGCTGGCGGGCACCCAGCCGGCGATTACGATTGTCGGGTTTCTGCAGGTATTTATTGACAGCGTCGACGGCGCGGGCAACCTCCAGGTCCACGTAGTGAATATAGCCGGCTGCGGCAACGATGCGTCAACCACACGCTCGGCACCCGGATCGTCCCCCGTCCCGATCCGGCTGATCACCGCTCAGTAGGCAGAGGAAGACCGCTGTCTTTCTCTGTTCCTGGTGCTTCTATAAGAAGCGCTCTCCACAAAGGATTATTGGTTGGGATTAGTTTCGTCCGTGGGAGCTTTTTCGTCAGGCGGTTGAGGAACCGGGCCAGGGGCCAAAGTGCGGTTTCCCGGCTGCGGGTTCATGCTAGCGGGCTCTTGGTCTGCGCGGTCGTCAGACTGGACCGGGGCCAGCGGCGGCGGCACGTATCCGGCTTCAGGACGCGTGGTGAGGATCACGCGATCCAGTTTCGCGGGATCATCGACCGCACTCAGAATCAGAAAATTAAATCTCGAACCATTCAGCAGCCGCGCCAGAACCTCGGGCGCCGGTGCCGGCGCAATGTCAGCGACGACTTTTTCCAGTTCTGCTCCCGCGGCAATCGAAACCTCGGCGCCGGTGCGCTGCTGCACCGCGAACAAGACTTCCGAGAGCGTTGCCTTGTTGGCTCTGATCCCCAGCAGTCCATCCCGATACGTAACCTCAAGCGGCGGCTGGGCCGAAGTCACCATCGAGATCGGCTCGGTGCCGCGTACGTAATTCGCCACCACCAGACCAGGGCGTTTCGCCGCCGGCGACGGAAAATTCTGCGCGCCGGCAGAAGTATCCGCCGAGCCGCCCATCACCTTGACGATGACGGTCCTGCCATAGGGAAATACCTGGTACGATTGTGCGCTCTTCAAGTCGAGTACGATCCGCGTAATCGCTGGCTTCGACTGAAACAGCCCGACCCGCACGTCCTTAACTTCGCCTCGATCAATGGATTGGCTGCGCAGTTGATTGCCCGGCACGGCATTGGGGAAATCGATCACCAAACGATCCGGTCCGGTCAAGACCTGGGTCTCCGGAACGATCCGGTCGCTGGCGTCCACTTCTATCTCGACCGCATCTTTACTGCCCAGCACCTTCACGCTGCGCACTGAAACCTGCGGACTCGACTTCTGTGGAGCTGCCGTCTGCGCGAGCAGCGACCCCACGGCCAGCGGCACGCAGAGCGCGGCCAACTGCAGCCGACTCAACTCGATTCGCGAAAAACTGTACATGAATGCCTGCGCCCAGGGCGATGGTTTGGAAGGTTCTAGCGCGATTGTAGCAGCGATCTTTGCGGGAAGGCCTTACGTTGGTATTAGTACCAAGGTTCGCGTTCACTACCGCCGCTGGCCTCGGCTAGTGCGTCAGCGGCTTCAAAAATCTCCCAAAATGTACGGGTTGTTCGAGCACCCGCTCCAGGTACGAGTTCGTGGGCGTCCGACGACCTAAGTCGTGGTAGGCTCAGTCCGAGCAAATCTTCGGCGAGCCTTCCAGCCGATCGCGGCCAAGCCAGAGGCGACCAGCAGCCAGGTGCCGGGTTCAGGAACTTCGCCGCCGGTGCCACCATTGCCGCAGGGATCTCCCTTCCCTTTCTTACCAGTTGGGGTGACAGTGCCGCTGGTCGGCTTCTTTCCGACTCCGCAAACGCCGGGAAGCGGCGGCGGAGCGAGCGGAACCCAGCTTCCGCCGGTAAACGGATCGTACATGCTCAACGGCGGAGCCGGTCCGAGGCCCGGCAACGCTGGACGATTCAGCAGCGACGTCTGGAACGGAGCGGGAGGATTCGCGAAGGCCGTGCCCGTTGCCGGATGCACCGGTTCGTCAAACTTAGCCGCCAGAGGCTCCGACGTGCTGGTTTCCTGCTGAGGAACTTCCATTACTTGATTGCCGCAGCGCGAGCGCGCTGTGATCTTGCCATCGGTGATCAGCAGCTCGCCTTGCTTGAGCGTGACTCGATGCCGCGTCCAAAAGACTTTGTTGCCGATGCGATAAGAAACGTAGGCTGTACGCGCCCGATCCAAACGCACCACCCGGGCACGACCGAAATTGAAAGCCGCGTAGTGAGCCGCGACCACGCGATCATGTTCCGCCGCCCGCTTCAACTCGCTCACATCCCTGACACCGCCCGGCACCACTGAATATGGGTAGACCGGACGGTTTTCCGCCTGCATCTGGCGCAGCGATTCCTGCTCAACCTGCAACAGAAGGTTGCGGCTGGCCTCGAGAGCCTGCGGATCCGGACGGACAGAGTGGGATGCGTGGAAAAGAGATGGACTCAGATGCTGCAGCGCCACGCCGGCGACCCCGATCGCCACGCCGGCACAGAATACGGCCAATAGGACCCGCCGAATCTGGCGATTGCGGCGATGGCGGCTGGTCCGGTGACGCCGGACTACCTTCCCAACTCTTACTGCTCCCCGTGGATTCAACAACTGCTACCTACCTTCGGCGACCGGTCTCCTGGGCTCGCGGGTCATGACTCGCGATCGATACTCGCGATCATGACTCGCAATCAATGAACTCTCTCGCTGCGCACTAACTTGCAGTTCGAGGGCCCATCGCCGGACGCTCAACCCCTACGAAACGCTGGGGATGTTACTTCCAAGTGCGAGCATGCTAACAGACAGTGCAGCCCTTTGCACAAAATATGTTCAACAATTGGAAGGCACAGTAGCGAATCGGGAACCACCGATCGCATTTCGTGGTGTCCGACCGCTCCAATCCGCCCTCAGCAACTCTCAGATCGCGTTCCTATTTTGTACCAAGCCAGGTAACTTGCGTAATGCCACGAATGGGCCATGTACGGCTTTTTTGCTTCGCTCGGAAAGCGAAAGCGCGCGCCGCAGATAATCGAGGATTTTAAAATTTTGGTGGAGCTAGTCGGGATCGAACCGACGGCCTCGTCGTTGCGAATGACGGCGTCCTCCAATTCCCCTCAGTATCCATGCCCCTTTCCGAGCCGATTACGTTCCAAAACGTTCCATTCAGCATTGTAAAATTCAGGTTTGCCGGGAGAGTTGCCTCACAGTTTTTCCGGCTTTGCATCCCGGTTGCGGGACGCTTTCGCGCCCGCAACGCGGGATGTATATCGGTCTGGATCGTCGCAGGGCCCCTAGGCTCGTCAATTTGGCGATGATCGGCTGGTGATCCGCGCCGCCCGAGCGGGGCCGCGCGCACCCCTCAGAGCTGGGGCGCTAGCTTCTCGGGATCGATCCCACGGCATACAATCTGGAACCATGGATATCTTCATCAGTTGGTCAGGCCCACGAAGCCGCGCAGTCGCCGAGGCGCTCAAAGATTACCTGCCCATCATTGTGAACGCCTTCAATCCCTGGCTCTCGTGTGCCGACATCGACAAAGGCGCCCGTTGGGCCTCTGAGCTGGCCGCTGCGCTTGCAACCGCCAAGGCCGGTATCGTCTGCCTCACGCCAAACAACCTCACAGCGCCTTACATCCTCTTCGAAGCCGGTGCCCTCTCGAAGAGCGTGGAGAAGACCTACGTTTGCACGTTGCTGATCGGGATGGAACCGAGCGATGTTAGCGGTCCCCTCGCTCAGTTCCAGGCAACGAAGCCCACCAGAGCAGAAATCCTGCAGCTCCTCAAAACTCTGAACAGAGCTCTCGGGGATTCAGCTCTGAAGGAACCTCAGCTAGAGACCAGCTTCAACCTCTGCTGGCCGAAGCTGACGGAAAGACTCGACGAGCTGCCAGAAGATGGCCCCACGACCAGACCCGAGAGAGAACAGCGGGAAATGCTCGAAGAGCTGGTCGACCTCGCACGCGCAACCAGCTCAGAAATTACAGAAGTGAACCGGCGCCTCATCGTGGAACATGAAAAGTCGCTGGCTACCGAAGCCCAGCTGAGGGACCTAACCGAGACGCTCGTGCCCGCCGCTGCGATGTCACCTGCGATGTGGGAAGCAGCGGGGAGGCGCATAATAAACGACTCTGGCTCTAGCGGAACAATACAGCCGCAGCCTCTTCGAGGCACCTCTCGAGGCATTTCCCGCAACTCGTTACGCGACGTTTTCTATGGTGGCCCACCACCCGATGAGCCTGACAAGGAGTAAGCGCGAGGCGCATCCGCGCGCCCTGCTGACAGTCCAGCTCCGAAAAATGAAACAAAGTAGAGAGACTGTTACATTTCCGCTCGAATCGCCGCGCGGCGCGCCTGCAAAAACCGGACAATCTGCATGGACTGTCCGGTTTTTACACCCCACTCTGACCGCGTGATTGGTTTTCATCGAAGGCACCTAAAATGGTGCATGCGGGAGATCCGCCCTACACTGGAGGCCGACCGTCGGGGAATCGACGCAGCACGGAGCCCCTGGGCAGCGCGTGGGGCATTCAGGGAGTTCGCCACAGGGAAAGGGGTTCTATGTCGCGACTGCGCGGTTTCCTTCGGCGCCGGGCTCAAGTCGCTCGCCTGGAGAATAAACCAGCGCCCGCGGGTGCCGTTGAACGGTCGTCAGCTCCGGAGACGCCTCGCGCGCGCACACGGAGCGACCAGTGGAGGGATTGTCTTGAACGCCTCCTAGCGCTCGACGGCTACATCGTTCAGCCATCATCCGAAGAAATGGCGGCGGGATCGATCCAGCGGATGTGGGGATCTGATCTTGCGTTCGAAATCACGGGTGAGGCCAGTTACGATGACGCGCTGCGCCAGTGGCGCGTGTGGATCCAGATCAGCGGCGACGACGAAATGGAACCGCCCGCGCCGGCGAGCAAGTATTATAAATTCGGGGCCAGGGCATGAAAGCAAAACGCTTCACGATCTCGGCCGAGCTATTTCTTTCGCTGCTGACCCTGGGACGACATCCCGGGGGATACGCGGTCGTTTCCGACGCCATGCCACCCGATGGCGTTCTTCTCGATGTTCGCCACGTCTGGCCTGGCAAACTCGAAGTGCTGGTGGCCAGCGAGAGTTTTGAGGAAATGCCGCGCGGATCCGCGGCCGAGCTCCTCTCTCCGGAGATCCTAATCCTGCGCGGCCTGGCCTGAGCGGGTTCGCCGGCGTGGGATCGCAGCGGGACCGGAGAAGAGATTTTCGCTCCGGGACCCCTGTCGCTCCAAAAGTTACTCCACCCAGACGTCATTTTGTTTTCTCCGCTTCAGCCTTGCGGACGAAGTTTTGTGCGCACTTTGGCTTACCGCCCCAGTCGGGATAGGTGCGATGCTCAAGGCACAATTTGTATTCCTCGAAGGCCTTTGAATCTCGCCCGAGTCGTGCGCCGAGCAGCTCCATGTGAACCCGTTCCAGGAGATCCGGTCCGTCTGCATGTGCCAAACCCGAAAAGCGGCTCTGCACAGTTACGGTGCAGCCGCCCTCGACCCCCGGAGCCAGGCTGAGGGAGATAATGCGTTCGCCCGCCCATACGCCGCCAACGATGAGGGAGACGACTTGCTCGTCTTTCGAAATGCTGACGATCCTGTATTGTTCGCTCTTCGCCACGGCTACCGAGGCGTTCCAGACGGCCTCACACGTTTGAGGGAAGGTTTCGTGCCGGCTCTTCATGGCGAGCGACTGCGAAGCAAGACAGGTAAGGAAAATCGGCACGAGAATCAGCTTGATCATTCCATCTCCTAAAGCGATCTCACGATCCCACTCTCCTAGTGATCCGTCAACCCCACCGACGGGCCGCGCCCTTGAAAACGAATCGCGCGGTGCTAGGATCGAGCCAGGGTGTTCTTTGGATTGCGTTCCTTGCCACTTGCTTCACGGAGCCGTCGGACGCTGCCCGGCCAGTACTACCGACGAAAACGGGCGCCCCGTATGCGTTTTTTGCGATGATCGCTTGGTGTGCCCAGTTCAGACGAGAATCATGGCCAGCGGCCGCAACGTTGTCGAACGCGCTCAGGCCATCGTGAAGCTCCAACGCAGGACCAATTCCGAAGCCCCAGCCATGTGCTGGACCGGCAACGCAAGAAAACTGCAGGAGGATCACACCATGAGTGCAGCAGCTCACACTCCCGTCCCAACGTCTTCCAAGTCGACGACCGCCCCTCCAGCGCGCATCTGCAAGACGCCAGGCTGCGGGAAAATACTGGCCTACAATAACGTCACCGGAGTCTGCGGTGAATGCCTCGCCAAAAAGACAAAGGGCATACTCGATGCGAAACGGGCGCCCGCGGCCGCGGCGCCGGCTAAGCACAACGGCGCTCGTCACCACGATCCCGCCCACAGCAACGGGAAGAGCAATGGCAACGGCAACGGAGCGACTCCGGATCCGATGCGATTGCTGGTGATGACGCGCGACGTCTCGCGTATCGACCTGCTGATCCAGGCGATCCCGATCGAGGACAAAACGAAAATGCTCTCGGCTTGGATCGCTGGGAAGTTCTGAAACTCGGGATCGATCCCCCTGCGGATCCCGATCGGAACGCTCGCCAATCGAGCGCGGATTCTACTCTGCGTCGATCCCACCGGGCCGGAAAAAGTCGTTTGCTGCGATTTTCTGGAAACGCGCCCAACGCGGTCAAGACACTTCGATTTGCCGCCGGCACGGCACAGCGGCTCCGAAACGCCTATCATTCAACAAACAGGCAAAATTGGGTCGCGACCTGGTTGAGTGCACGAATCTGCCTGCTGCTCTTCTTTTTTTTGAAAGCCTGCCTGTTGTTTCGCATCGCGCGTAGATGAGAAAGTCGGTCACGCGCTTTACCACTCAAAGTGGGATCGATCTGCCGCTGGCGCACGAAAGTCACCTATCGGAGCGCTGCCGGGCGCCCGTACGCTGAGAGAACATGCTCGAAAACAAAATATTTCCTTTCGGCTTTGAGGTCATGGGCAGCTGGGAAGATCCAACCGCGCTCCCCGTCCCTCGCAGCAAAACGTGGGTGCGTTTTTTTGCCGCGGACCGGCAAGGAAGACAGACTGGACGAGATGCTTTCAGCCGGATCTTCGACTCGATCGACTTCCTGGCATTTATGTGTTCGCGTGAATTCCGAATGGCTGCTGCGCTCGAGGCGCACGGTTGTCATTGGAATCGAAGCGGAGCTTATAGGTTCTGGGTGCACGAGGACCTGACGCCAGCCGACCGCGAGCAAATCGCTCGAATTGTAGGAGCCCACGCCGCGGCGCCGCCGAAATCGGTGATCTCCACGGGCCTGCGGGCTTCGCATGTGCTTTTCCAGGAGGGAAACCATTGAACTATGCCCGCGTTGTTGCTGAGTGGAGTCGTCGAGTCTGGGCAGTGCGTGAAGAAACTTTTAAGGATATGCAAGAGCTCGTGAGCCTTTGGAGCCTCGGGCAGAAATTCAGCCGGCAAGAGGTCGCGGGCCGAATCGGCGAGGCGAACGCCCGAAATGGAATGATCCGCGGCGAAGACGTTGAGCGCGAACCCTTGATGCTGGCCTCTTCAGGCGGATCGAGACGGGACGGCAGGAACGGAGGCGCCAGCGGTTGTGTGGCCTTGATTCCAGTCTTAGGAGTCATTTCGAACCGAGCCAACATGTTCTCCGACATTTCGGCCGGTGGTGGGACCTCGGTCGAGAAACTGACTTCGCAATTCCGCCAGGCAGTTTCCAATCCTTCCGTGAAAGCGATCGTGCTCGATATCGATTCGCCTGGCGGATCTGTGGATGGAGTTTTCGAACTGGCCCAAGAGATCTACGAAGCGAGGGGCAGAAAGAAGATCAGCGCAGTTTGTAACACGCTTTGTGCTTCGGCGGCGTACGCCATCGGGGCCGCCGCCTCGGAGCTGGTCATCGCACCCAGTGGAATGGCCGGCTCGATCGGAGTCTTCGCCAGCCATGAAGACAGATCCGAGGAATTAAAAAAACAGGGCGTCAAGATCAGCTTCATCAGCGCCGGCAAATACAAGACCGAGGGCAGCCCAACCGAGCCTCTTGCCGACGAAGCGCGAGCAGACCTGCAGGCCAAGGTCGACGACTTCTATCAAATGTTTGTGCGCGGCGTGGCGCAGTATCGCCACGACTCTCAGGCCAACGTACGCGCCGGTTATGGACAGGGGCGCGTCGTGACGGCCGCGAAGGCCGTTAAAGCGAACCTGGCAGATCGGGTCGGCACCCTCGACTCGGTTCTGTTGCAGCTTGGCATCTCCCGCCCAGGAATGAGCAACACGCGCATGTTGGACGCCGACGACGGCGAAGACTATTCCAGCGCACTTGCCGGCCGCCGCCGCCAGCTCGCTCTCGATGCCGCTGGTATCTCGACGTCGACGCACGTCGACCACGACGACTCGTCCCGCGCGCGTCGGCTGTCGAATCAGCAGGCTCAGCTCATCATTGACAAAATGCGCCTTGGGATCGGGGCCGGTGGGATCGATCCCGACTATCGGATCGCTCTCGCACGACGCCGGCGCCAGCTTGAACAAATGATTTGATCAACAAAATTTGGAATTGGAGAAAACGACAATGAAGGAAGCAAAAAAAATCGAAGAGGCTTCGGCCACACGAGCCAACGCAATACGGCGGGCGTGGCTTGACCGAAATCGCGTGTGTAGCGAAGCAAGGCAGATCCTATCGCAGTTGGAGCTTTGGCTCTTGGAGCATTCGAAAGGGCTGGACCAGCAGTTCCTGAGATGCTCGCGATTCAAAGGCGGGGTCGCGCAAATAGTTAAAAATGGCACGGTAGCGTGTATGGAGGACGATCCGGCCGGACTGGCGCGGCAACTCCTGGCCGGAAAAAGTCTCGAAGACATCCTCCTAGGCCAGCAGGAAGGGCCGCGGATGAAAGCGTTTTACGCCTCTGTCCGGTTTAACGAGTACGCAAATCCCGACGTCGTCAGCAGCAAGGACGATGATCTGCCTTTTCTCAAGCGCTGGAATTCCGAACGCGCCGCCGTCGTGATCCTGAAGGCGGCGATCGCAATTCAAAAACAGGCCGTTCTCGCCAAAACGACGACCTCAATGGCGCAGTTCAGCGGGGCCGTGGCCGAAATCCGCTCCGTCACAGCGCGGGACGTTCTGGCCGCGCTGAGCGAGCTGGCGGCGGCGGCCGAACCCGATCAGAGGCTCGTGGAAGGGCTCGAGCCCGATGAAATTGCCTGCTTGGTCCCGAGGCCGTTCCCGTTGCAGATACTCTCTAGCGAGGCAATCAGCTGGATGCTCGACGCGGTCGCGCAGAAGATGATCGAGCCGGCCGAGCTGGCCGGTCTGCAGCTGGAAACGGTTCACAGCGCAGTACCGGCGCCGGCGCCGGCGCCGGAGGAGAGAGAACCGTTTCTGCAATGTCAGATTTGAACCTCGGGCGGCCGCAGTGGTGACGAAATAATCAGGAGGATTCGTGCCGACTTTAAATGTGGGATCGATGGCTGCGCGGCTGGGCCTGGATGCGGCGGAGTTCATGGACAAGATGAAGGGCGTCCAGGGATTCAACGGCTTCATGTCGGCCGAAATGTCACGGCAGTGGCGCGAGACGCAGCGCGAGGGCACGGAATCCTTCCGTTTGATCGACGAAGCTATCGGAGTGCATCTATCGAGGCCGTTAACCAGACTTCTGACCTCTGAGTTTCCCGCGTTCGCCGCGGGCCTGCAGGCCGTCCTCGGCGCATCGGTCGTCGGCGCTCTGGCCGCGGTAGGCATAGAAGCATTTGAGAAAGTGGCGAGATCGATCGAGAAGGCGCAAAAAGCCCAGGAGGAGTGGAAGGCGGCGATCGTTAAAACCGAATCCACAATCGAATCGGTGGCGGATTCCTACGCCCGCAAAATCGCTGAGGCGAACGGGATCGATCCCATGTTGAAGCGTGCCATGGCTGGAGCCGACGAGGCGAAGAGCGCCTTTGATAAAGTGGCGGCCGCGATCGATGAGGAAAACAAGAAAGCGCTGGAGGCGCAAGGAACGTGGACGCAATTCAAGGCATCCATCGGCGACGCCTGGCACGAGATCTTCACCTCGGACACCGGACTCAACACCGAAAAGCTGCAGGGCCAGCTCGGCACTCTCAAAACCGAGATCCAGGACGCTTTTCGGCTGGACGCCCTGCACGGCTCGCACGAGGCCATGAAAGTGTTTCAACGCGATCTGGAAATGAGCACGCAGAAACTGCGGGAGCTGAAGGACGAGCAAGCGAAGCAGAGCGCGGCGCCGCCTCCGGATCCGACTTTGTGGAAACGCGGTCCAAGTTCGACGGCTGAACCCGCGCAAAAGGTGACGCCGGAACAAATCGCCGCGGTCGAGCAGTGGGTAACCCTCCTGGACCATGCCAAAGACATCGAGCAGGAGCGCGAGAAGCTGGAAAGAGCCGATGCAGGCGCCGCGGCTCGCGCGCAGGCGCTGAGAGACGAAGAAGTCGCGCAGGGAAAAATCTCTGCCCTCTACAAAGAAATGGGATCCTCGCTCGCAAAGCTGCAGCCTGAGACCGATCCCATCAAAAAATTGGACGCGGAGATCGCGGCGTTCCGCTCCACTGCCGAAGCCAACTTCCGCGCCATCGGGCAATCGGCCGCATCGGCGCTCGCCACCAGCGCGGCCCTGGCCGGCCTTGATTCTTACGAGAAAAAACTGGACCTGGTGAAGGCCAAACTGGAAGCCGATATTTATGCGAAGCAGGCGCTCGATCTCCTGAGTCAACCTCTCGCCGGCGCGAAGCAGAAATCGACCGCGCTTCCATTCCAACTCTCTACAGCGCCGGCACTGCCCACGCTCGGCGCCGGAGGATCGGCGGGGGCGAAGTTGGATACTTTTGCCAAGGATCAGGCTGCACAACTCAAGCTGGCCGCGGCCGCCTACGAGGCCGCCATGACAGCGCAGGACAGATACAAGCTGGGCGTGCAGGAACTCGATCTACTCCTTAAGGAACATCTGATCGACGAGACCGCACGCGCCGCCGGCATGGCTCAACTCTCTCAGCAGCTGGTCAAAGCCGCGGACAGCGCGCACAAGCTGCAGGAGGAGATGCAGAAGCTGCTGGAACGCTCAGACAGCGCGGCCGCCGGCATGCAGGCCTTTGGCATGCAACTTCAGATCAACGCCGCGGAGAACGGGAAATTCACCTACGATCTTTTGACCGCATCGACCAAAGGCGCAGAAGAAGATGCGACCAAAACTCTGTTCGACATTCTGGACGAACAGCGCGGCGGACACCTGAAACTGATTCACGATCTCGAGGCGATGTGGTCGGGCTACTTCAAGAACCTGGCCAGCATGGGCATGAAGAATGCCATGGACCAGGCGCTGGCGCCTCTGGGCAAAGCCATTTCGGGCGGCACGAGCGCCGGCCAGAAGGCAGGCGATGGCGGGAGTGAAGCCAAGCCCACGGGCCTCGGAGGTTTCTTTGCAAGTCTGATCCCGAAGAAAGCGGATACGGGCGCGACCAGTCTCACCTCGGCGGGAACCGTTCTGCATAGCGCGGCCACGGCCCTGCTCAGTGCAGCAACGGCGCTGCGGGCTTCTGCCGCCGGAGGAGCGGGTGGTGCTGCCGGCAGTGCGGGTGGCGGAAGCGCCGCGGCTGCCGCTGCGGGAAACGCGATGGGAACTGACGATTGGGCGGGCGGCCCTAGCTGGGTGGGTGAACAGGGGCCGGAGCTGATCAATCTGCCTCGAGGGTCGCAAGTAATCCCGAACAATCTGGCTACGCGCAACACCGGCGGCGACATTCACCACCACTACGATATGCGCGGCTCGATCGTAACCGAGGACGTGATGCGGCGGACCGAGGCTGTGGCCGCGATTCACGCCAGCGAGAGGCGCATGATGGCGGCCGCGCCAACCCTGCAGCGGGAAATCAATCTGAGAAAGAGAACTTAGCGCGGAGATCGTCGCGACCCGTGCGCGGAGGCCTCGGCCGCGGCGCTGCGCAGTACTAGATTGACCATCCTGAGCAGAAATTCGCGCCCGAACCGGACACTGTCCTCGTAGCCAGAACTTTTCGCAGCCTTCTCAATTCGGCGCGCCTGTCCCGGAGTAAAGCTCATAGTCAGGTTGGCTGTTGTTTTCATCGAGATCATCCTCCGATCTTCTTCTCCCCGATCTTCCACCTCCAAAGCTCGTTCAGCGCCAGCGAAAGCGGAATCATGACCAGGCCAGCGACGAGGCCGGCCGTGAGAATGAGCTGGAACAACATCCACAGATTCGCGACGTGCTGCGTGAATTGCTGAGCGATCTCGGGCATGATGGGCCTCGCGTGATGACACCGCGGATCATACCGGAGAGGGGCCCAGAACAAGCCAGCCGCTGGCTTTTGGAAATAGATGGCGATCGATCTTCGTCGCTGCGCTATCCTAAGAAACGCCAGGCAATGAAGTTCACGATCACGGTGAAATGCGCGTCGGATCACAGAGAGGTCCTGACCAAGGACTTTCCAGAGCGAGGAACAGCCGACGCTTTCGCCCGAATATTGCGCACGGGTAAGTGCGGCGTCTGCAATGCTCAACTCGAAGTCACCGTCGGAGATCCGACGAGATCAGATTCAACTCTTAACTGACTCGATCTCACCGTCCCTGGGATCGATCCCGCCCCGTTTGGGCTAAAAAACCCTAAAACTCCCCCCGGAAAAATTCTTTTGCTGCGAAAGTGTGCGAATGGCTGCAGGCCGGTCGCAGCCCCCTCGATCTTAGAGATGAGACCCCCTACCCCCTATCAGCCTGATTCTGAGGCGGATACATCGGCCACCTCTAAAAACAGAGGGCGACAAACAAGCGGGATCGATCTCTTTTGCTTTTGACTGATCGCAGTCTCGCGACTTGAGTGCGCGTATGGTTGAGGCACGGGTGCGGATCGAGGACGCGGCCGTCTTGGGAGGATCCCCTATGAAACACTTCGCGCGATCGCTGCGTCGAGTGGCCGGGTTTCTGCTGCTGGCCTCCAGCGCCTATGCCCAGCAGACCGGCGCCATGCTCGGCATCACCACGCAGACCTTCACTGGCTTCAACCAATTCACCAAGGGCGTGGAGCTGGGGCCGATCGTGTTTGCCAGCCTGGGCAGTATTCCGACCTTGACGACCATGATTTTTGTGACCGATGGCACGCAGGGCTCGGCGCCGTGCACGGGCAGCGGCACGGGCGCGCTGGCGGTCCGCATCAACGGCGCGTGGAACTGCTCGCTGGGCGCCGCGGCTCTGGGGGGCACCGTGAGCAGCGTCGCGCTCACCTTGCCCACAGGAATGAGCGTGGGCGGATCGCCGGTGACCACCACGGGGACGCTGGCGGGCACATGGAACGTGATCGGCGCCGATTATGCGCTGACTTCGACGGGAGCGAATGCCGCTGCCTGGGGCCAGGTCAATGGCGGCGCGAGCTGCGGCGATGCGACGCATGCGGTGAGCTACTCGACCTCGACGCACCGCTGCCAGACGATCTCGGCCGGCGGAAGTGGCACGGTGACGAGCGTCGCGCTGAGCTTGCCCACAGGAATGAGCGTGGGCGGATCGCCCGTGACCACCACGGGAACTCTAGCGGGAACCTGGAACGTGACCGGCGCCGACTATGCGCTGACCTCGAGCGCAGCGAATACGGCCGCCTGGGGCCAGATCAATGGCGGCTCCAGCTGCGGCGACTCCACGCACGCGGTGAGTTACTCCACTTCGACGCATCTGTTTGGCTGCCAGACGATCGCCTCCGGCACCGGCATTAGTGGCGCGACCAACAATGGCGCGATGTACGCGACCGCTGCCACGACCGGGACTTCGACCGGCGCGCTGACCGATGGCCAGGTGCTGATCGGCAGCAGCGCGGGCGCGCCAGCGGCGGCGACGATTACGGCCGGCTCGGGCGTGACCGTCACCAACGGCCACAACACGATCACGGTGGCGGCGGCCAGCGGCGCTCTGGTGCAACTCGAAAGCCACACCGCTTCAACCTCTGCGACTTTGGACTTCACCACTTGCCTGAGCGGCTCGTATCAGGCCTATCGCTTTCAGCTTCGCAATCTGCTCCCTTCCTCCGGCAGCAACACCATCGCTCTTCGAGTCTCCACCAACGGCGGAAGCAGCTACGATGCCACCAATGGCAACTATCTCGGCGGCGATCATCACGTTGGATTCAATTCTCTGGCGGGGGATGGAACTCAGTATTTTTCGACGACGGAACTGCTCATTGGGGTGCAAAACCAACAAACCTCTGGCACCACCGGAGACGGAACGAGCGGATGGCTGGATTTGTACAACACCAACTCGACCTCGGCGGACAAGGAATTTGTGTGGCAAACATTCGCTTCCAGCAGCAGCACCAACTCAACTTACTCGGCTTTCGGTGGAGGATGGTACATCAACAACGCCGCTTCAGCCGTGAACGCCGTGCGGTTCCTGTTTGCCAGCGGGAACATAAATGCGGGGACGATTGTCTGCTACGGGGTGACGCCGTGATCGCACGCAGCGAATCGGGCCAAGACAATGGCGGTTCGAACAGTTTCCTTCTCCCGACGCACACGCTCGGGCGGCCACCCACATCGCGCGAAAGCCCCTGCGTCCGGGCCCAAGGGGCGCGGCGACACGTTCATCATTTCACAAAAAGCGCTCTGAAGCCCCACCGCAAAAGCTGGCCTCTTTTTGGGGGTTGCGGATTTCCGCGAAGGGGTACGCGACGCCTGCAGCCGGCGGTCCAATTATTTCCGGACATCTCGCAGGTTAAGAGATCGAGCGCGGCATTGTTGAGCATTCCGCCAAAAAAGCCAGGTGGCTCTAGCGGACGTCGTAGGCCTGGACAAAATCGGGGAACTTCATCGAGTCCATGAATGTGACCTCGCTGAACTTGCTGTCGTGCAGCAGCTTCTTAAAATCCCGCCGAGCCATCAGGTTGTGGGCGAAAGGACGATTCACACTTTTGCCATAGATGATCAACTGGCTGTCGTCCTCTTCGATGACCGAAACCTGGACGTCGAAGCCCATGCTCAGCAGATTAGATTCCAGGCTCTTTGCGACAAGGCGCCGCGCGCCATTGTGCGGTTGGACCGAAGCGGGCTGCGGCGGGTTATTCCGCGCGTTGCTATCCACGATGACAATCACGCCGATCGACAGGATGACTCCGACGAACACCAGCTTCAGAAGTCGCGGCATTGAAACCCTCCAGTGGGGGAAGGGCGCACGAATTCTCCCTCCCTCTGAGGCTTCGCGCAAGCTGAAACATTTTGCACTTCTAGCTCCGTGAAAGCCCTCATCGCCATGGCAAACAATGAACCGGCGCAGCTGCACGGTGAGATCGACATGACCTTCGGTGAGATCGGCGCCGCCCTGGACATCACGGAGCACCAGGCGCGAATGAGCTACGCCAGCGGGATGCGCAAACTTCGAATGTATCAGGGCGCACCACTGGCGCGGATGCGTGAACTGGCGCGCGGAAAGCACACAAAGTACGCGATCCTGGTGCCGTAGATTCCCGCTGCTCCTTCCAAACTTCAGTTACCGCGGCCCGGTCACTGGATCGCGTAGCATCTCAGGCATGGCAAACAAACCGCACCTGACAGGTACCGAAATGAGTTTCGATGAGATCGCTGAGGAGTTGGGAATTCGGCCAGGCACAGCGCGGGCGATTTTTCAAAGCGGAATGAAAAAGTTGAGGTGCCGCGCAGAAATGTTCCGGCAGTACCGCAATGCGCGCGCGAACGGCGGCCTTTAACTTCCGCTGACCGGTTCCCCGATCGGCACGGCCGGTTGGGCTTCGTCGAATTCGAGAAGCATGCGGACCGGGGGGATGCTGAAGCGGATCCTCGAAATGGCAAAGAGGAAGTTCTGATTGTCCTGGGCGCCAGGGAGCCAGCTGGCGTGGCAATCCGGACATTCCTTCGGAATCGGCACGCCTTCGTCGGGACCGTCGTCATGGAAACGCTCGATGGTGACACGCGCTCGGCAGTTCACGCAGTCGAGACTGACCGCTTTCAGATCCTTGATCGCGATGATTTTGCGCTCCACGGCCACGGCGTCATTCTACTCCCGGTGCTGTCGGAGTCAGTGAGATCGATCCCACGGCGCCAGCGCGAACCAATTTGACGAACGGCTTACAATTTCAGGGAATCGCGCCGCGCGGCGTGGTGACACCGCGCGGACGTTGACAACGCTAACCTTCGTAGGAAGGCAACGCGGCCGGCACTCAACCTAGCAGACGGTTCCCTCGCCTCGCAATCCGCTCGCCGGCCTGAGCGGCCTCCGGATCCCGAATACTCCACAGCCATCCACAGGATTTCATCTTTTTCCACAACGTTTCCGACGACAAAACCTAACTGCACTAGCAGTAGGGCTTGACCTTAGCTCATCTTCCTGCTCGTGAGAGGAATCACTCAAAAGCCCGGCCAATGCTGCGAGTGCGGCAAGGATCTGCCGGCACCGCGCCGCAGTAACAAAAAACGATGCGGCGACTGCAGCCACAGGAGGGATCTTGCCAGAATGGCCACGTGGCACGCGGCTCACGTTGAACCCGCGGCGAAAATCCACTGCGAATTTCGAGGCGGCGCCGATCTGCCTGAAAAGTACCGTGGGAGATATCGCCCCGCATCGCCCTGCCTCGGCGAGTTCGACAGGAAAAATCCAAGAGAGAAGTACTGCGACAACTGCAAGCCGGTTGCTCGACGCTGGCAGCAGCTGCAGGCGGCGCTCAACAAATATCACGAGGATGAAAAAAAGGCCGCCAAACGCGCCCTCAAGAGTCGCTTAAAGCGGAGGAAGGCTCAGGGCCGCCCGGTTCGCGTTGTTCTCGGGCGCTTATATTCGTGCGCGTACCGCAAGAACCGCAAACGCGGCGAGGGTTGCCTCGGCAAATTCAAAGCAAAGTCCTCGGCTCAGAAATTCTGCACCGTATGCCAAAAGCACGCGGACGCCGATCGAGCCGCTGCGTGGCGTGAAAAACACCCGGACGAGGAAAAGGCGCGTGGCGTGAAGCGCTGGAAAACCTTGATGGAAGATGCCGCCAGGGGAAAGAGTTTCAGGCCCGACGCTCGGGGGCTCACTCCACTCACGAAGTTGAGAATTACGCTGGCGGCATGCCTGGCAGCCGACGGCCTGTCGGAATATGCGATGACAAACAAACTCAATCCCGGGACGAAGGAGACGTTCGCCAAACGCCGCGGCACGCTGAAATCATTTTGGGAAGACCACCGCGGGGAATATGAACGGGAGAAAGGGCGGGTCTCTGCCCTCGCCAAGACTGAGCGGGATGCGATCGCGGCTGAAGCGGAGCGGAAGATCCAAGATGAGCTGCAATCCCGCTTCACGCGACAGAGGCGACTTATCCACTGAATTCCACAGGCTTCCTGCGTAGGCCTCACGTGAGGCCTACGCGAAATATTCTCGTAGGCCTTGCGTGAGGCCGCAGTTTCCCCGCCACCCGAATCGGTCTAGTCTCAGCCTGTTGTTGCCAAAAACAAAGGGCGCTCGCCGGCTCGCGACCGGCGGCGCCCCACATCTAGGTGCTGAGATCGATGCAGAATACCGCACTACCCGCGTCCATCGCAACGCCGGCGATCGCTCTCCCGTCCGATTACATCCGCTTGGATTGGATCCCGATCGGGCCGCCGAGGCTACGGCCGCCGGTTGGTTTGTCGGCCCACGAGCGCGGATGGTGGATCAATCTTTTCTTTGCCATGTTCGATGCGGATCCACAAGGGTACTTGGCCGTCACCTCGGATATCTGGTCGGTTGCAGGGGCGCATGACCGTCAACGCTGGGAATCCCAGTGTGCTCGTGTCATGGCCTCCTTCAACGTCGCAGATATCGCTGGGCGGCACGTTATCTTTTTTCCCGCATTGATCGAGGTACTGGAGACGCAGCGCGAGAAAGTGCGTAACCATCGCCGCCGTGGTGGAATCCCGAAATCGAAAATGAGTGAGGGGGGAGAAGATTTGCACACTTCGCACAGCGTTCAACAGGCGGACGGGCCTCTCTCTCTCTCTCTTCAATCTGATTTTGCTTTTGATTTTGAGGAAGCAACACAAATTCAAAAGCAAAGTACTACGCGCGCGCGCACACCCGCGCGCGAAGCCAGGGCGGCGGCCGCCTATACGGAGGCGGACTTCGACGCCCGCGATCTGCGCAAGATGGCGAAGGCCTGGGAACAACTCGCCGTGCGTGACTCCATGGGACGCGCGGCGGGATCGGACATGACTAACCGGCAGATGTTTGAGCAGGTCTGCCTGGTTGCCGGCGTCTCGATCTCCCGGGGGCTTGAACTGGAGGAGCGCCGCAAAAAGTGGCCGGAGAAAGTGCCGGACTGGCTGCGCGAAAGGCCGGCTATTGAAACTGAGACGCCGGCGGCCGCGGGGCCGGTGTGGAGTCTCAGCGAAAGGCGCGCGTCAAATAAGGCCGAGCAACGAACGATCGATAACCTGCGAGTCAATGCCCAGTGCAAACAACGGCTCCGGGAGAGATTCGGCCCGGAGAAAGCGTCGGGCTCGATCAAAGAACAAACGGGATGAAGGTTTCAAAGATCGATCCCGCATAGAACGGAAGCCAGAAGCCCTGAAGGGTGCCAAAGATGTCACGTCCGGAAGAGAGATCGATGCCTGAGAGTGGGATCGCCGGGAGTATGATCCCAGTCGAGGCAACTCGTCCGGCAAGCCATCGGGGGTACGTAGCGATGGCGAGACGGCGGTTTCAAAGTCCGAAGCCGTTCAAGGAGGGACAATTCTGGTGGTTGCTTATCCGGGATACGAGCGAGACGGGCAGCCGAAAACGACAACGGATCAAACTCGCGCACGTCGATATGGCGCTCCGCGAAGTGCAAAAAATCGCCGAAGAGAAACTCTGGCCAATGAACCAGGGTTTGACCCTCACCGGGTCGGCGATGAAGTTCGGTGATTTCATGAGAGAGAAATACAGGAAGAGTTACCTGCCGCTGCTTTCGAAGAGCACGCAGGATTCCTACGAGGCCCACATCTCGAAATATCTGGAACCGAGGTTCGGGCACATGTGTCTCCGCGAACTGCACCGCGAGACGCTGCAGGAGTATTTCTCCAGCATGGCGGGCCAGCAGTCGTATCCCACTATCAGCAAGATCCGGGACGTTTTGTCCTCGATTCTCCGAGCTGCAGTGGACGTAGAGTACCTCAACAAAAATCCGATGGAAGGAATACGCCTGCCTCCCGATAAGCGGGCCCGGCGGCCAAAGCCGACCATCACGCCAGAACAGTTCGCCAACCTGGTGCAAATCGTTCCCGAGCCTTACGCGACGATGATCTTTGTCGCGGTGTGGACCGGCCTTCGAGTCAGCGAGTTGATCGGCCTTAGATGGCGATGCATTCACGCGGACTCGATCACAATTGAAGAGCGCTATTTCCGCGGCGATTGGTCGGTGCCAAAAACCGACGCCAGCGCCGCGACGATCGGCGTGGATCCGGAAGTGATTGCGCGGCTACTTCGGCTCACAACTCTCAGCGTAGAAGTCCGCGCGGGGCGTGCGATCCGAAAACACAAGCTGGTTAAGTCAGGAGCGCCCGACGATCTGGTTTTTCAGAGCGTGCAAACCGGCGAGCCGATGAACGATCAGAACGTTCTCAAGCGCCACGTTAAGCCGGCGGCCCGGAAACTGGGGTTGCCGTTCGTCAACTGGCAGTGTTTCAGAACCAGTCACGCGACCTGGTTGGTCGCATCGGGAGCCGACCCGAAATCGGTGCAAACTCAAATGCGGCACTCCCGCATTTCAACCACGATGGAGATTTACGCCCAATCCGTGGCATCCTCGCAGCGGCGAGCGCTACAGCAGCTCTCGGCGTTTGCCAGCGGCGGCCCGGCGGCGCACCAAATGACGCCGATGGATCTCGACCTCGACTTTTCGGAACCGACCGACGAGAAAGATCCACGTTCCAATTCACGTTCCAAAACGTTCCAAATTAACTGAGTTTTCGATGACTAAGCAGGGCGAAAAAAGTCGGCAAGATGTTGAGAAGATTGGTGGAGCTAGTCGGGATCGAACCGACGGCCTCGTCGTTGCGAACGACGCGCTCTCCCAGCTGAGCTATAGCCCCACGTGTGGATGGGTGTGCTGCTCCAGTATTTTATCAGCATTTTATCAGCGATCCAGAATCGGCACCAACCGCAGACCAATCCCTAGAGGGCATTTTCAACATATCTTGCCGCCAACCATCTCGAAAAACCGCTTGACGAAATCCCGGCGTTTACGTCTAACTAGCATTAGCAAGCAAGGGATTACTATCCCAGAAACCAGTTCGCCGCTTGCCGCATCGAGCGTTGGCCGCAAAGATGTTTGCCCAACTGAATCCCGTGACCGCGCGCCGGCAGCGCTGGCTCCTGATTGGTTCGCTTGCCCTGCACGGCGGATTGCTGGCGATTCTACTGCACTCACCCGAGCCCCTGCTGCTCAATCCATCATCGGTGGCGCTGGGAGAGAACGGCAACTCCGTGACGCGCCTCTACTGGCCGAGCAAGTCTCCCGACGACAGCAGCCGAAGTTCCTCCGACAGCGCGACCGCACGCTACCGTCACCAGCGCCTGAGCAATGACAAGCTGACTTTTCGAGCGCCCGCACCAACCCCGAAGTTGCCGCTCCGGCAGAGTACTCTCGCCCGCACCAACGCCGAAGACGAATCCAAAACGCAAACTCTTTCAGCCCAGGGTCACGGCGCGCAGGCCGGACTTCGCTATGGAACCCTGGTCGGCGGCCCATTTTTTGGCAACGAAGTTCGGCCCGCGTTGCCCATCAAAACTTCCGATCCCGCAGTCTATCCGTGGCAATTGCCCGATGCCGGCGGCAACGAGGTGATCGAAATCACCATCGACGAGCGGGGAGAAATTGTCCGCAAGACCGTGCTGCAAAGCCTGGGCCCTGACATCGACAGCAAATGTCTGGCCGCGCTTGACAACTGGCACTTCCAGCCCGCCACCCGTAACGGCGCCCCCATCGCCTCCAAGCAAGATGCCGTTTTCCCGTTCCGTGCGCGCGGCTAGCACCGACGAGTTGCCGTAGTGCATTGTGGACGATCTGCCTTCACGAGTCGCGGACAATTCCGGTCTGATTTGAAAGGGCGCGGCTTCAAGCCCGCCCACCATGCCTCAAGAAGACCAGGGTCAGCCCTGAGGGACAGCATACTCAGCCGCTATAATAAAAACGTGAGCGAGAACGCAATCGAGCAAGTCGCCTCGGCGGATTTTCCCACCCGCTGGGGCAAATTCCGTATCTACGGCTTCCGCCAGCACCTGGCGTCGGACGCCGTCGAAGAGGCGGTCGCCCTGGTCACCGGCGACATCAAATCCACGCCGCCGCTAGTCCGCATTCATTCGCAGTGCCTGACCGGCGACGTTTTTCATTCCTTGCGCTGCGACTGCCGCCAGCAACTCGAACTCTCGCTCGCGATGATGCGCGAAGAGGGCGCCGGCATCCTCATCTACGAACAGCAGGAAGGCCGCGGCATTGGCCTGATGGCCAAACTGCAAGCCTACGAACTGCAAGATTCCGGACTCGACACGGTCGAAGCCAACGAGCGCCTCGGCTTCAAGAACGACTATCGCGACTTCACGCTCCCCGCCCAGATTCTGAAATCGTTGGGCGTAACCCGGGTGCGTCTGCTCTCGAACAATCCGGAAAAGGTCGACGCGCTGGAGCGCGCCGGAGTCGAAGTCGTGGAGCGCGTCCCCTGCGAAGTCACCCCCAGCCCGCACGCCGAAGAATATCTCAAGACCAAAAAAGAGAAGCTCGGGCACCTGTTCACTTAATCGCTCTGTCATCCTGAGCGGCGCATTTTGCCGCGAAGGACCTATGTAACCTGCCAGCGGCGATGCGTTGCATGGATCCTTCGCGGCAAAGAACGCCGCTCAGGATGACAATGGCCGTGCGTGCGAACGCCATTTTGCGCGATCCTCCGCGCCATGCTCTAATGCGCTGACTCACTTTCACGAATGGCTGCTCTCAACTCCGACACTCGCTCGTCATCCCGCGTGGCCGCAATCGCCTTGACCCTCGCCTTGCTCGGATCGGCCTCCATGCTTTACTACCACGTCGGATTGTTCCTCCCTCGCTCGCTCGAACTCCGCGGGTCACTCGGACTGGGCAACGGCTACGCCTTCGGCGACGACTTCTATCCCGTCTGGCTCACCGAGCGCGCGTGGAGGACCGAGCACCGCGATCCGTATAGCCCCGAAATGACGCGCCAGATTCAGACGGGCCTCTTCGGACGTCCGCTCGACCCGCGCAATCCCAGTGACCCGCCGGCCGACTATCGTGAGTTCGCCTATCCCGCGTTCACGCTAGTGATCTTCTGGCCGACCGCGGCGCTCGACTTCCCCGACCTTCGTGTGGTCCTCGCGGTGTTGCTGCCCCTGATCACTGCCGCAAGCTTCTGGCTCTGGCTGCGGGCATTGCACTGGCCTGTCCGTTCCATCTGGATCGCCGTGCTCACCGCCCTCGGACTCTGCAACTATCAGATCCTCGAAGCCCTATTTGCCGAACAGCCAGGATTGATCGTAGGTTTCCTGCTGGCCGCCGGCGCCCTCGCGCTTCGGCGAAACCGAAACTCTCTGGCCGGAATTCTGATGGCTCTGACTCTGATCAAGCCGCAGATGACCGTCCTGGCGATTCTGTTTCTCTTGCTGTGGAGTTTTTCCGACCGCCGGCGCGCCGGTTTCTGGATCGGCTTTCTCAGCACGACGCTTTTTCTGGTAAGCGATTCCCTCTGGATCTGGCCGCACTGGATCGGACAGTGGCTGAAAGTTCTGCTGGGATACCATCGCTACGCGACTCCCCCACTCGTCGCCCTTCTGCCCGGCGCGACTCTCGGGCCTTTTTTCGGGTCAGTGGCAATCGTCGTCCTCCTCGGAGTCAGCTCCGCCTGGGCGTGGCGAGGACGGCTGGCGAATGCCGAAGATCCGAGTTTCTGGTTGACTCTGAGCTGGTTGCTCGCCATCACATCCGTCACCCTCCTTCCCGGGCAGGCAATCTACGACCACGTGATTCTCTTGCCCGGAATATTTCTGCTGCTGCGACACTGGCGTGAACTGCGCGAGGCGGGGCTGGTCCCACGTACGCTGCTGCCGGTCGGCGCTCTCATCCTCTTCTGGCCGTGGGCGGCCGCATTCGGGTTGATCGTGATGCGCCCGTGGTTGACGCCCGGAGTCTTCGAATCTCCGGCGGTGTTCGCCCTGCCCATTCGAACCGCGGCATCGCTTCCCTTCGCAGCTCTCGCCTTGCTTGCCTACGCTAAAAAACTCAATCTCGCTGGGAATCAAGAAGCTGCTTGAGCAATTTCTTGTTCTTGGCCGGCAAATACTGCAGCGCGCTGCGTGCCAGTGCCGAGTAGACTTCGCGCGCAACCGGCGTGCCGCGCAAAGCGCGCAGATGTCCCTTCACCGTATCCACATCGCCGCGGACGATCGGCCCGCTGAACCCACCCGCCGCGCCCAGGGCCGCATAATTCTCCAGCGTCTGCCGCAGGATCGGCATCATGCGCCGCTTCGCCTCTTTCCGATTCACTCCCGCCAGCATCGCGACCTGCTCGGTCGTGGCCAGAAGCGCGGTGAAAAGTGGCGACGCAAAAGTTCCCCACGCGTGGTAGGCAGCCTTGCCCTTCTTGAGAATGGCATAGGCGTGACCTCCCAGATCGCGAATCACGCGCCGCGCTACTCGTACCGCTGCGGGGTCGCCCTCCACGGCAAACGGCACTCCGAACAGCGCGGGCTGCGAGTCCGGTACACGCGAGTTCAACAAATCCGCCCCCTGCACAAACGTCATCATCGGATGCACCGACGCCACGCCCGCTCCGCGCCGCCGCAGCACACCCAGCACATCGCTGGTAAGCGCACCGCTGGAATGCAGCGCGAATCGTCCCTTCCATTCGACTTTTGCCGCCAGCGAGCGCGCCGCCTCCTCGATCGCCGCGTCCGGCACGCAAAACCAAATCAGTTCGGCATGCACCTCCGACAGATCGACCACGGCATGCGTGCCTACCTGCTTCGACAAATTTCGTGCCTTCTTCAACCCTGCTCCTCCCGAATGCGCAACTATTGCTTCAATCTCATATCCCGCACACCGCAGCGCCAGGGCAAGAGCTGTCCCCCAGTTCCCCGCCCCGACAATCGCGACCCGCGGCTTCACTGCCATGCCCGGCAGCATAGCAGACGCGCCTTCCCACTTCGGCAGACGGACTGATCCGGGAGTTGAAAATCCTTACCTCGAATGGCACCACCTTCGGAACTTGCCGCAGAGGGTGGATTCATGAAACATAGAGAGTATGCGCAAGATCCTGTTTTCGGTTGTGATCCTGTGTTTGGTGAGCATTCCGTTCGTCCGGCCGGCGGCGCAAGAGGAATCGGATTCGGCGAAAGTTCGGGCGCTGGATATTAAATTGACGGAAGCGTATAAGCGGCGGCAGTTCGATCTTCTTGCTTCTTTGCTGGACGAAGACTTCGTCATTACGTTTGAGGATGGCAGCGTCTATGGCAAGACGGGATACATCAGCTTCAGCGGCACATCTACGATTCGGGTGGACGTGGCGGAAATGTCAGATGTCAAGGTCCGGATGCACGGAAATACGGCGATACTGACTGGGTGGTATCACGAGCGAGGAGTGGACAAGGGCGGCGCCTACGACTATCGCGACCGGTTCACGGATGTGTGGATGAAGTCCGGCGGGAAGTGGCTCCTGGTGGCGTCGCACTACGGCATTCCGGCGAAGCAGTAACTTTCGATCGCACGTTCACTCTATGGCTCTATCGCGCAGCGGGACTCTGCGCGGATTGCGTTTGCAAAGTCTGATTGATCTGGCTGGCCAATTGGTCGGCCTGTTCGTTGGAGAGTTTGATCTGCCCTTCGAACACCACGCTTAGTCCACCAACCCCCACATCCTGAAATTTCGCGCTCTGGATTACGGCGGAGCTTTGCACGGCTAGCGGAAGTGCGGACTTGAAATCCGATCCAGCCCGGGCCGCGGACCAAACCGACTGCACGACCTGATCCCGCAAATCCTCGCCGAGCGAGCCGGAGCGAAGCTCTTCCCCTAACATGCCGGCGGCATCGATGCGACCGAAGGCGGCAGTGATCTTCAGCGCGCTCGACCCCGCCGCATTCGGCGTTTCCATGGCCGCTGTCAGTTTGATTTCAACTCTTCCGTCGCCTTCCGCAAGTTCGTTCGCAGTCTGCCTGCCGAGCGTTTGAGTACAAATCCAGCGCTCAAAGTGCAACCGGACCACCACCAGGCTCGCGGGCGTCGCCGGCGTCAGCGTTGCCTGCCGGATGGCGACCCGTTGCCCGCACATCTGAGACGTGTCGAGTTGGGCTTGCAGGATTTCGAAAATGTTCTGCTGCAGCTCTGAGAGGTCGGCAGCGAGTTCGACTTTGAAGGTGCGTTGGCTGCCCTGGTCTGCAATCTTGGTCAACACGCCCGACGCCGCAACCGGGATGCTCCGGCTGCCGATGCTGACTATGCTCTTCCCTTGCGGAAGAACGAAAGCAATATCCTGGCCGCTGGCTTGCGTGATGCTCATCTCCCGACCGAGCGCGAATTGTTGATTCTGGCATTCGGTGACCGCCTTTTGCAGGCTCTCAGCGTGCGCGATAATCTCGGGGGCTGCGGCCTTGCTCTCCAAAACTTGATCCAGCCGCTTTTCTTCCTGTTCCAGATCGAGGTCCGTTTTTGCCAGCCTCCGGGCAATATCTTTCAGACCGGCTTTCTGCGCCGGCGAGAATCCTTCCTGAAACTTCCTGGTCGCGCTACGGACATTGTCCAGCGCGCGGTTCGGATCGTCGGGTCGCGCGGGCTCTGCCGCAGCGTTCTGCGTGCGCAGGAGTTGGAGAAAAGATTCGAGGCCGGCTTGCGCGGCCTCAGTTGTTTTCACCAGTGCCTGAAACTCCGCGACCTGCTGGCTGGTGGCCTGCACCGCCATGGTCTGGTGAAAGTCTTTGAGACTGTCCTTCTCGTCGACTCCCGTGGGACGACTGTAGCTGGAGAGGCTGCCGCTGCCGGCGGTTGCTCCGCCTCCGCCGTGACGCTGAGCCGCTGCCAGCAATGGACAGGCCAGCAAGAGCCAGCTCACTACCATTACGTGAACGGTCGAGAAGGAACTCCCTCGTCGAGACATGGTGCAACTCTCCGGGCAAAATCCAGATAGGTGGATCGCAACGAAACTGCCAGTCAGGAGGACCAACCGGGACGGCGCGTCAATCGGGCCAAACGGGCGGCCTGACCAAACTGGCGACGAACTCGTAGCTTGACTCAATCCGCGAATAAAATCCACACAATTTACAGTTCTTTGCAAAAACCGAGCTTCGCTCGATGCCACCGAGTTCAAAGCGACTGAGGATCAGAGGTTTTCAGCGCTCTCAGGTGCTACGATTTCTCCATGACGGGCAAGATGGCTTCAGAACAAACTCAAACCGCAGGTGGATTCGGTGGACGCACCGTGCTCTCGTTCGAGAGCCGACGGTCGTCGGAAATCGCCATCCTGATTGAGAACTGCGGAGGGCGCGCCATAGTTGCGCCCGCTACGCGGGAAGTTCCGGCGAGCGACGGTGCGGACGTTGCGCGCTTTGCCAGCGCTCTGCTGAAAGGCAAACTCGATTTGGTCATTTTCCTGACTGGCGTGGGAACGCGCGCGCTGGCTCGCGCCATGGAGCCGCTTTGTGCACGCGATCAGTTCGTTGACGCTCTGAGCAAAGTACCGGTTCTCGCGCGCGGGCCGAAGCCGATCGCAGCGCTCAAGGAACTGGGAGTGCCTATCCGCTGGAATGTTCCGGAGCCGAATACCTGGCGGGAGATTCTGCACGCGCTGGATCAGAACAAAGTGGCTTTGGCGGGAAAACTTGTTGCGGTGCAGGAGTATGGGACTCCGAGCAAGGATCTGGTGCCGGGCTTGCAGGAACGTGGAGCGGAAGTGCTTGCGGTTCATGTTTACGACTGGGCTCTGCCGGAGAATGTCGAGCCGCTGCGAAATGCGATCAATGCGTTGCTCGCTGGGAGTGTCGATGTGGTTCTGTTCACGGCGGCCATTCAGGTGCATCATCTGGTGCAGGTGGCTGAGGAGATGAGTTGCAAAGATTCTCTGGTCGCGGCGCTGCGAAAAATCAAGGTTGCGTCGATCGGTCCGGTGACTTCCGAGGCGCTCGGCGAATACGGGATTCCTGTGACCCTGGAGCCGACTCATCCGAAGATGGGATTTCTGGTGAGGGAAGCGGCGGAATTTAAGGCTTCATAGGCGGCGCGGTAGTGCTGCGTTAAGAAAAGGAATCCCGCTACTCCAGCGTCAAAACAACCCAATACACGCCCGTGGGATAGGTGTCGGTGCGACCGTAGCATTCGCCGATGGAGAAGCTGTGCAGGTTGCGGCTAGTGAGGGCGTGGCCGGTTCCGGCGGGCAGCGTTTCAGGGTGCAGGCTGGTAAAGGTGAGGACGGTGTAGCGTTCGGCGAGGGCGCGAACGGAAGCGGTTCCAAGCTTGTCGGCCTGGGCCATGGAGCAGGCGGCGGCGTCCGCGGACTGTAGATCGCGGCGCTGCAGTGCGGGCTGACCCGACCGCTGTCGCCTCTGGTTGACCGCCGTGGCGACACGGTCCTTTACTTCGGCGGAGGAATAGCTGGGGAGGGCGTGGCCGAAGTCCTGCACGATGTAGAGCTGGTCGCCGCTGCGAACCACGCCCAACCCGACCACGTTATAGGCCGGGTTGAGCAGGTTGGCGCGATGCGGGGGGGAGAGCATGAGATGTTGGTTGCCGCCCTCGGCGCTGTAGTCGAGCGCAACGTTTTCTCCCTCCTGATCGAGTTGCAGGTCGGTGCGATCGGCCAAACGAATAGGGAGGGAGGGCTCGCCATCAAATTGATGCGAAAGCCGGCGTGCTTCGAGCATGGCTTGCGCGTGAATGCGCGCGGCTTGAGAAAGTCCGGCGTCGAGCGTGAGCGGCGGGGCGCCGGCTTGCTTTCGCGACTGATTAGCTAGGGCCAGAAGCTGCTGCTCGGTCTGGGATTCATAATTTCCAAACGGAATGTCGGAAGCTTTTGCAGCCGCTGGTTTCAACGTCGCGTGCTGCCTCTGCTGCGCTTGCGGAGCGGGCTGGCCGCTTCCTTCGCCTTCGGCGGGGAAGGCCATCGCGCGAGTCGCGGGCTGCATGGTCGCGGCGCCCGTGCCGAGCAGGAATGCCAACAGTAGTCTGGGGGCTCTATGCATCAAGCTTTGGCCTGTCCACTTAGACCCTGGGAGGGATCGGTTTCACTTCCGCCGTTTCAAACCCGATATTCGTTATCCGGCGCAAATTTTGTTGCTGGTGCTAGGCTAGGGGTGGGAAGAGAGGTCGAGTAGTTACCTGCGTCTATGGAACTAGGGATCAGTGGGGTCATTGGCCTATTGTTTGGCAGCCTGCTTGCATGGCTGGTGCTGCGCTCGCGCACGGCAGCGCTGCAGACTCGTTTAGCGTTGACGGAAAAGGAATTAGCGGGCGAAAAGGCTGATCTGGCGCGGCTTTCAGCCGATCAGCGGGAACTGGTGGAGAGCCGCGCGAGATTAGAATCCGCACTCGAATCCGAACGAAAGACCAGCAACGAAAAGATCGAATTATTGGCGAAATCCGGGGATCGCGCCGCCGCCGACTTGCAAAACGCGTTCAAAGCGCTGGCGGCCGAGGCGCTGCAGACCAACAATTCAACGTTTCTGCAGATCGCGCAAGAAACCCTGAAGCGGTTTCAGAGCGACGCACGGGGCGATCTTGACGCCCGCCAGAAAGCTGTCGCCGATCTGGTCACGCCGGTGCGCGAGTCGCTGAGCAAAGTCGACGCGCAGATTCAGCAGATGGAAATCGCGCGCGGCGAGGCCTACGGCGATCTGAAAGCGCAAGTGCAGTCGCTCATCACCACGCAAAAAGAATTGCAATCGGAAACCGGAAACCTGGTACGCGCTCTGCGCACGCCGAATGTGCGCGGGCGCTGGGGAGAAATCCAGTTGCGGCGCGTGGTTGAGATTGCGGGCATGCTTCCCTACTGCGATTTTGCCGAGCAGGAGACGGTGAACACCGAAGCCGGACGGTTCCGTCCTGATCTCGTGGTGAAACTGCCGGGCGGGAAGAATGTCGTGGTTGATGCCAAGACGCCGCTGGATGCGTTTCTCGGGGCGTTTGAGACCACGGATGAAGAAGTGCGCCGCAAGTCTCTGCTGAATCATGCGCGGCAGGTCCGCGATCACATGGAGACTTTGAGCAGCAAGAAATATTGGGAGCAATTCGAGGCCACGCCGGAATTTGTGGTGATGTTTCTTCCCGGAGAAACATTTTTCAGCGCCGCGCTGGAGCAGGATCCTGGACTGATCGAACAGGGAGTCTTGCAGCGTGTGATTCCGGCCTCGCCGACGACTCTCATTGCTCTGCTCAAGGCAGTTGCTTACGGATGGAATCAGGAGAAACTCGCGCGCAACGCGCAGCAGATCAGCGCTCTGGGCAAGGAACTGCACGAACGTCTGCGCAAGCTGGCGGGACACATTACCGGAGTCGGCACAAATCTTGACCGCGCGGTTGAGGCTTACAACCAGGCAGTGGGGTCGCTGGAAAATCGTGTGCTGGTTTCGGCGCGGAAGTTCTCGGAGTTGGGCGCTTCGGTGGCGGAAGATATCCCGGAGTTGGAGCCGATTGAGACTACGGCGCGGGCGCTTTCCTTTGAGTGGGATGATGATCCGGTGATCGAGGTTCCCAAGAACGATGAGCGCAAGGCGGGGTAGGCTCGCGCGCAAAGTAAACAGCCAAGATCAAAGTCCCCACTTCTCGCAAAGGAGGCGAGAAATGGGGCACCCCCCGCACGGTAGATTTCCAAACCCTGGCGGTGATGGATTTCCGAACCCAATGGAGACATTCATGCACGATCCCTTCAAACGCATTTCGAATCGCATTCTGTGTGTCGCGCTTGTGGCCTGCTCGCTCGTGGTGGCTTGCTTCGGGCAGGCGATCGCTCCGGTTATTACTGTCGATCACGGGCCGAATTCCGCGCAGCAGATGGCGAAGCCTTATGTGATTCTGGTTTCGCTGGATGGCTTTCGCTACGATTATGCCAAGCGTTATCACGCCGAACACCTGCTCGCGCTCGGGGTTGAAGGGGCGAGCGCACCGGAGGGGATGCTTCCCTCTTATCCTTCCATCACATTTCCCAACCACTACACGATCGTGACGGGGCTCTATCCGGAGCATCATGGGATTGTGGCCAATAATTTTTATGATCCGGCGCGCAAGGAGACTTACAGTTATCACGACAGCAAGGCGGTCGGGGATGGGACGTGGTATGGCGGAACTCCGCTGTGGGTGCTGGCCGAGCAGCAGGGGATGCGGTCGGCTTCGTTTTTCTGGGTTGGTTCAGAAGCGGATATTCAGGGAGTGCGGCCTTCCTACTATCTGAAATTTGATGGCAGCTTTCCCAATCCCAAACGGGTCGAGCAGGTGCTAGCCTGGCTGCATATGCCGCCGGAGCAGCGGCCGCACATGATCACGCTGTATTTTTCTGATACCGACACGGCTGGACATCGCTACGGCCCCGACAGCCAGCAGGTGGCCGATGCGGTTCATGAACTCGACTCTGAAATCGGCAAGTTAATGGAAGGGATTAAGGAATCCAAGCTGCCGGTTGATTTGATTGTGCTGGCCGACCATGGGATGGTGGAGCTAAAGGGCGCTCCGATCAACCTTGGTCACTTCGGATTGAATCCTTCAGGGTTTGCCCCGATCGTCGGGCTGGGGCTGTATCCCAAGTCCGAGGACGATGCCGAGAAAGCTTTCGAAGCGATGCGCGGCAAGAGCGACAAGTTTGCGGTGTATCGGCGCGCGCAAGTGCCGGCCTATCTGCATTTTGACAGCAATCCGCGCGAGGGCGATCCGGTGATTGTGCCCACCGGGCCTTATTCCATCACGGTGGCTGCGGATTTGAATGGGCCGGAGCGCACTCCGGTGGGCTCGCATGGATTTGATGTCACCCGCATGCCGGAGATGAAGGCGATCTTCTTCGCTGCCGGGCCCGACATTCGGCATGGAGTTACGCTGGAGCCGTTTGAGAATGTGAATGTGTATCCGCTGGTCGCCCGGATTCTTGGCCTGGACATCGCCAACTTGAAGACTGGTCCGATTGATGGCAAGCTCGGGACGCTGGAAGGAATATTGCAGACGAAGTAGTGTGCCGCATCAGTTTGAGGAAGCGAAAAAACGATAAGCCACTAAGGACACGAAGGATCACCAAGGAAGTCGTTCAGCGTTCTGTTTATCGATGTTTTGTTGGGTGGCAGGAGCCGTTCGCGGTCGAACGTCGACCAGCCTAAGTTGCTACAAGCCCGGGTTCAAAAAATAAAAAACTCCGTTCGAATGCCCGCCAACATCCCGTAAGGCCTCTTGAACATCATATTTCCTGCAGATGAGTGAATCCGTCAAACGAACTGGCCGCCGCTAAACCCAATCGCCTCAACGGAAAGCGCATACCGAATTACACAGAAACATTCCAAAATACATACTTACTGTTCGAAAATGCATCTATAATTTCGGAAGTGGTTTTATCTGCGGGACTTAGCGGTCCGGGAATGGGTACTCGACGTGGCAGCGAAGTTGCTCTATGAGAATCGGTGGGAAGTCTCTTCCACGTCTCCGCCGCCCCTCAGGGGTTCGGAGCCAGTGCCGAAACCCATGAATCGGGAAAGCCAAGCTCGCTTTGTTGCAGTCCTGTTATTCCTGCTGACAGTGGCTGCGGTGGTCTTTGCCGGCTTCAATTTGCAGAAAGAACGCGAGTCTGCCCTGCAGCCCTACGATGGAGTATGGTGGGTGGAGCATGATGGGCGCCTGGTGGCGGATCGAGTCGATCCCGACCAGCCGGGCGCTAAGGCGGGCATCAAGGCCGATGATCAGTTGATCGCCGTCAATGGCCAGGATGTGAAGAAGACGTCGGATCTGGAGCGCCAGCTCTACCGCACCGGGGTCTGGTCCAAAGCCACCTATACTCTCATGCGGCATTCCGTGACGCTCGACTCGAGCGTCATCATTGTGCCCGCCGACCGGTCGCTGAACAACTGGCTGCGGCTGATCGCGCTGATTTACCTGAGCATCGGCCTCTACGTTCTGCTGCGGCGCTGGACCGCCCACGGCTCCACGCATTTCTACATTTTCTGTTTGGTTTCGTTCATTGCCTATTCCTTCCATTACACCGGCCAGTTGGACGACTTCGACTCGACGATCTACTGGTGCAACGTCGTCGCCTGGATCCTGCAGCCGGCGCTGTTCCTGCACTTTGTTCTGACCTTTCCTGAGAAGCGCCAGTTCGTGCGCCAGCGTCCGTGGCTGCTGGCGTTGGCATATCTGCCCGGCGCGCTGCTGCTGGCAAGACGCATCGTCGCCTTACGACTGGCCCAAGCCAGCGGATATTTAATCTGGGACATGGACCGCCAGGAAATGGCCTACGGCGCATTGCTGTTCATCGCCGCAGCTGCCATTCTTTGGGATAGTTACCGCTTGGCCATCACGACGATCCTGCGCCAGCAGCTGAAGTGGGTCACGCGCGGCACCGTTCTCGCAATCGTTCCTTACACGCTGTTCTATGTTGTCCCTTACCTGATGGGCTCATTGCCCGGGACCGTCGGCAAACTAGCGGTGCTGTCGCTGGCTTTGCTGCCGCTGACTTTCGGGTTCGTCATCTTCCGCTATCGCCTGATGGATGTGGACGTGATCTCCAAGCGCGTCGTGGTCTATACCATGGCGGTGACGGCGGTGGTGGGGATGTACTTCGCGCTGGTCGCGGGCGTCGCGACTCTAGTCCAGCGACGGCAACCGGGCACCGGAACTGTGGGGCTGATCCTCGCCGTCGTGGTTACGGCGCTGTTGTTTGATCCCGTGCGGAAATGGATTCAGGACCGCGTCGACCAGTTTTTCTACCGCGCCGTGTATGACTACCGCCGGACGCTGATCGAGTTCGGCCGCGAGTTGGGTTCTGAAACGGATTTGAATGCGCTTCTGTCTTCCGTGCTGGACCGGCTCTCCCGCACCCTGGCGGTCGACCGCATCGCGATCTTCCTGCGCGCCAGCGACGATACCGATCAATTCATCGTCTCCAAGTCGATCGGCATGAATCCCATGGGCAATCTTGACCTGATATTCCTGAGCGCGCCTCGGCCCGAGCCCGCGGGGCACATGTTCTTTGAGAATACCCATCAGGTCCCGCGCGAGACTGCCGGATCGCAGGACGCTATTGCGCGGCTCGATCTGAACTACTACATTCCCTGCCGCGCCCAGCAGAAAACCGTGGCCGTGCTCGGCCTGGGCAAGACCGCGAAGGGCGATTACCTGTCGAGCGAAGACATTGAATTGCTCGAGACTCTCGGCGGCTATCTCGGCATCGCCATTCAGAACGGGCGACTCTACGCGTCGCTGCAACAAAAAGTTGCCGAGTATGAGCGCCTGAAAGACTTCAACGAAAACATCGTGGAGTCGATCAACGTTGGCGTGATGGCGCTCGACATGGAAGACCGCATCGACAGCTGGAACGCGCAGATGGAAGTGATGTACGCCCTGCCGCGTTGGCAGACTCTGACTCAACCGGTGCGCAGCATCTTCCCGGCGGAGTTCGTCGAGGAGTTCTACCGCATCCGGCAAAATCCCGGGATTAACAACCTGTACAAGTTCCGGCTGCAGACCCCAGCGGGCGAGACGCGCACCGTCAACGTCGCGATTGCACCGCTGGTCACGCGCAAGTTTCAGGTGATCGGGCGACTGGTGATCATGGACGACATCACGCAACGCGTCGACCTGGAGCGTCAGCTTTCGCAGTCCGACAAGCTGTCGTCGATTGGCCTGCTGGCCGCGGGCGTGGCGCATGAAGTCAATACGCCGCTCGCCGTGATTTCTTCCTACACTCAGATGTTGTCGAAGCAACTGCAGGGCGATCCGCAGAAGTCGGGATTGCTGGAGAAGATCACGCGGCAGACGTTCCGCGCCTCGGAAATCGTCAACAACCTGCTGAACTTCTCGCGCACCAGCGGCACTGAGTTCGCCGACGTCGACGTCAACAAGGTCATCACTGACACGCTCGCGCTGCTCGAGCATCAGTTCAAGACGGCGAAGATTCAGGTGCGATCCGAGTTGACCGCGGGAATTTCCGCCATTCAAGGAAATCCCGGACGACTGCAGCAGGTGTTCCTGAACCTGTTTCTCAACGCGAAAGATGCCATGCCGGGCGGCGGCACGCTCAACGTCGCTACCACGAACGGCGACATGGTCAGCGTGCGAGTTTCTGACACCGGGTCGGGCATTGCGCCGGAGCATATCCAACGGATTTACGATCCGTTCTTCACCACCAAGACCGCACCCAAAGAGGGCCAGAACCGCGGGACGGGGCTGGGACTCTCCGTCACCTACGGCATTATTCAGGAGCACGCGGGTAAGATTCGCGTGGAGAGCGATCCGGGATCTGGGACTACGTTTGCCCTGGATTTTCCGCTGAGCAGGAAGGCAGTGCATGTCTGAAGCAGCAGTCATCGCGCGGGGCACGATGAACGGAACAACGAACAGCATCACGGGCGGCAACTCGTCGCCGGCCGGATCGGTGCTGATCATCGACGATGAGGCCGAGATTCGCGAATCGCTGCAGACGCTGCTCGAAATGGAAGGCTTCGAAGTGGAGACTGCCGTCAGCGGCGAAGACGGCATCTCGCAAATGGGAGATCGTCCCTTTGATCTGGTGCTGCTCGACCTGACACTGCCGGGCCGCAATGGGATGGAGATTCTCTCCGAGATTCGCTCTAACGATTCGCGCCTTCCCGTAATCATGATTACCGCGTATGGCACCGTGGAGAACGCGGTGCGCGCCATGCAGTCGGGCGCGGCGAATTTCGTGCAGAAGCCGTGGGACAACGAAAAACTTCTCGCCGATGTGCGCGCCGCCGTGGGCTGGCGCCGGGCCGAAGAAGAAAACGTCCAACTCAAGCGCGCGCTCAAGCAGCGTTACAACTTCGAAAACATTGTGGGCAAGAGCGAGCCCATGCTGAAGATTTTCGACCTGGTCGCGCAGGTCGCAAACAGCCGCTCCACCGTTCTGTTGCAGGGCGAGAGCGGCACCGGCAAGGAAGTGATTGCGAAGGCCGTTCACCTGAATTCTCCGCGGCGCGACAAACCGTTTGTTCCGGTTAACACCGGGTCGATGCCGACCGATTTGCTGGAGTCGACACTCTTCGGCCACGTGAAGGGGGCGTTCACCAGCGCCATCGCGTCGAAAAAAGGTTTGTTCGAAGTGGCGGACAAGGGCACGCTTTTTCTCGACGAGATCGCCACCATGGGACTGGAAACGCAGGCCAAGATTCTGCGCGTGCTACAGGACCGCCGCTTCATGCACCTGGGCGGCATTCAGGAGCTGCAGGTGGACGTACGCATTATCGCCGCCACCAACATCGACTTGCGCCAGATGGTGCGCGAAGGCCGGTTCCGCGAAGATTTGTTTTATCGCCTGAATGTAATCACCGTCGAACTGCCGCCGCTGCGCCAGCGCAAGGAAGACATCCCGCTGCTGGTTGAATTTTTCCTGAAAAAGTATGCCGAGGAAAATAGCCGCCCCGCACCGCGCATCACTCCGGAAGCGCTGCGTCCGCTGATGGCTTACTCGTGGCCGGGCAACGTGCGCGAACTCGAAAATGTGATCGAACGCGCCGTGGTGCTCTCTTCCGGCCCGGAGATCAGCATGGACCTGCTGCCCGATTCCATGATGGGACGCGGCTCCTCACTCACCCTGCATGATCCGCAGTCCGACGCGTCGTTGTTTGAAATTGTGGAAGACGTCGAACGCCGCGTCATCACCGACATGCTCGAACGCTGCAACTGGAACCAGACCGAAGCCGCCGAGCGCTTCCACGTGCCACTCTCCACGCTGAACCAGAAAATCCGCCGGCTGAATATTGAGATTAAGAAGAAGGGGCGGGGGTAGGAGCGGTCCTCCGCCACAGCCTTACGATCCAGAGGTTTCCTGAAGGGCCTGCATTCGAGATGGGGATATTTCGCCAGGCGGGGTTGACGGTTCCTGGTTTCAAAGCGCCGACGCGCCAAATTGGCGCGCCGGCGTAGCAGAATGGTCGTAATGTTGGGCCACTGTGTTAGTGTTCCTCCGCACGCAGCGTAGTTTCATCAATGGATCGGGACACCTCCCTGCCGAGACGCAGGCCAGCCAGGTGATCAAAGCGGAAGTGCTGTCCGGCATAGATTCGGCTTAAACCTGCTTCGCGCTTAGCAGCGGAGAAGGTAGTGAAGTGGCGCGTGACTCCCGGCAGGACCTCGGATGTGACATCGAAGGTGAATCCGTCCCCAAAGTAAAACGCCAATACGGTTGCGGCGGCGCTGCTGGTAGCACTGTGAGCACCGGGATAGGAGGGATCCGGTGCGGTTTTGGTCGACAAGGGCAGCCAATCGGAATCGGTGAGCTCCGCCGGAGTGACTGGACGCCAGAAGTGATAGATGTATTTCGCTTCGAAGAACGAAATCGTGGCGTCGGCCATGCCAAAATTCACTAGCGCGAAAACGCGTGCACTCTGTTCAAGGTTCAGGTTGTGCGCGATCACCGCCGTCTGGGTGATCTCGTTCCAGTAATTTTGGATCTTGCCACCCCAGAACTTCCCGATCAAGGTTTGCTCGTTCGTGCGCGTTATGCTGTCGATCTCGCCAATGCTCTGTACTTCAGCAAGGTCTTGAATATATTCTTTGTCGGTCAATGCTGGCGGCGGGTCGGGCAGGAATTCGCGCGCATTGACGATCGCAAAGGGGGTCACATCTCCCCATTGCGTAAAGTCGGCCGGGGTGAAATCCGGTGGTGTAGCCCGATAGAATCCCGGGATATTTTTGGATGTGAATCCTGGCTGAGGAGCGCCGGAGCCATCATTGGCGCGAAATGCCAGGATCTGACCAGCCACAGTCTGACCCACCGTGATGCCATCGTTCTTCGCTTTCCCATCGGGAATCTTGGCTAAATCCTGTTGAAGTTCGGTGTCGAGAGTGGGCTGAAACGAGGGATAAATAGACAGCAACACGTCGTGTGCTGCCTGATCCGCTGCGGCTACTTTAGACGTTTGTGGGGACACATCGGCGAGACGCACCAGGTAGGGATTGAATTCTCCGGCAATGTTATTGACAGCGTCATAAATCGCGGCGTGAAGAATCGCGAAGCTGCGCGTCGAATGAACGGTGGACGGCTGGGCACCCGGAGTCCGCACGATTACCAGAAGAGTTCTATTCCACTCGATAACGGGGTTGACAGACTGATTTGTGTTTGTGGGGGGCTGTTCATGCTTTGTCCTGGAGCCCGATGTGATCTGGGCTTGAAGACTCGCGCACATGAGCGCAGCGACGACCAACATTTTACGCATAAATTTGCCTTTTGCTCCGTTTTGTTCGAATTGGGGTGCTTACAGAGAAGGACCGAGTTCTGTCAGCCGGCCCCCTACTCTGTAGAACCGTACTCGTCGCAGGCTTATTCCATCGGTATGACGAAATCGTCGAAATATCAGCGCGAGACTGCTCGTGTACTGTGGAAACTAAGCAGGGGCAACCGCTGCTGACTGGTATATTTCACGGTACCTGGCTATCCAGGCGGGCTTCGTTCCTCACAGAATTATCCGCAACATCTGGAATAAACCAGCTGGCCGGCAGGTTAAGTATTTGTGCACATTTCTGCCGGGGAAATTCAGCATGTCTCATTCGAAGAATTGGCTGTGCCACTCTTCGACCAGCTCCACCATTTCGCGCATTGGCTGACAAGGAGCACGTTTTGCCGCCACCCATCGGAGATAAGAACCGGATGCGCTAATCAGCGCCCGCTCGGGTCGGTGCAGGGGGGACTATGCCAAGTGGTATCCCTACCGACATCGCCAAGCATCCACAGAATACAAGCGGATCGTGACGCTCAAACCCGCTCTCTTACGGGAGTTTTACCTATCGATGACAAATTTTTGACAACTCGTGCCGAGTATCTGAGTAGCCTTCGGTCGCTACTTCTAAAATGCTCTTCGCGATTTGCCCAGCGTGAACTGCTTTCAGATGTCAATCTCCAACGATTCCACAGCGATGCTTCTCCAGCCGAATCTCGTCTTCGACCCGCCGACGCGGGCGCAAACCGGGATATCGCTTCCTAAACATTGGCATGACAACTGAACCGTCAAACTAAGGAGTCAAAAATGAGAAAGCTTTACTTCTGCCCATTCGTAGCGATCAGCCTGATGCTGGTTTCCGGCGCTCTGTCGGCGCAGGTAAGTACCTCAACCAAAGTGTTGTCGTTCGTCGGCGCCAAGAGATTCAACCCGGGAAAACCCGGCGACGCCCCGATTAACCAGGTCGTGCAGAGTCCCGATGTCGATGAGAGCTTTGATATTCCCGGAATCTCCGGCAACAACAGTCCGGCTCGGCTACCGGCAAATTTTGTTCCCCGCCCGGCCGGCAACTCCTTTGCTTCGGCAACATTTAACGGCTTCAAGGGGCTTGATCAGTTCTTGCAAGCCGTAGCACCCACCGGTTTCCCCGGCGGTAATAACGGACAGCTCGAGCCCCCCGACCAGGGCCTCGCAGTCGGCAACGGCTTTGTTCTCGAGCCCATCAACAACGCCATCGAGATCTTCGACACTACGGGGCACTCATTCGGCTTTGAAGCGCTCAGTCTCTTCTTCGGCCTGCCGCCCACGTTCGTCGTCAATAATAATGGACAGATCGAATCCTTTGGCCCCTTTCTCTCAGACCCAAGAGCTTATTTCGACGCGACCAATCACCATTTCATCGTCACCGAACTTGAGATTGACGTAGACCCCGTCACCGGCAACCGCACCAGCAAATCCCATGTTCTGATCGCAGTCAGCCAGACCGATAATCCGTTGACCGGAGTCTGGAATGTCTTCACGCTGGATGTCAGCAACGACGGCGATGCTCGCTTCGGTGGTTGTCCCACCGGCTGCTTCGGTGACCAGCCTCTCATCGGCGCCGATGCCAACGGATTTTACGTCGCTACCAACGCCTTTGCTTTGCCCCCGGGAGCCTTTAAGGGAGGGCAGCTCTATGCCATGTCTCTGGCTCAGCTGGAAACCGGCAGCGGCGGTAGCATCAGCGCTGTGCACTTCGGGAATCTCGACGTGGTGCCAGGCGAGCCGGCCCGCTCTATCCAGCCAGCCTCCATTCCTCCGGGCGGCACATTCGAAAGCGCGGCAGGCGGTACGGAATACTTTGTCAGCGCGCTGGATCCAGCCCACACGGTCGACAATCGGGTATCGGTTTGGGCGATCACGAACACCAGTTCGCTCAACTCGACGCCCAGCCTGTTTCTCAACAACGTTATCGTCGATACCGAGGCGTATGGCTTCCCGCCCGCAACCGATCAGAAATCCGGCCCGACTCCGTTTCGCGATTTCCTGGCGACCCAAGGCTTCAAGAACCACGAAGAACTGATTGCCGCCAACGACGACCGCATGCAGCAGGTAGTCTTCGCCAATGGCAACCTGTGGACCGCCGTTCCAACCAAAGTGCAGCCCGGCGGTCAGGGACCGGTGCGCGCGGGCGCAGCATGGTTCATCTTGTCGCCTTCGATGAGCGGCGGCCAGCTCAGCGCTTCCGTCGTGAATCAGGGTTACGTCTCGATCCAGTCGCCTATGCAGAACAGCGTGCTCTTCCCGGCCGTGGGCGTTACGGCGGGCGGTAAAGCGGCGATCGCGTTCTCGATCGCTGGCGAAAACTTTTTCCCCAGCGCCGCATACGTTACTCTCGACGCAGTGAACGGCGCCGGGCCAATCGTGGTTTCCGATCCAGGGTTTGCTCCCGATGATGGGTTCAGCGGATACGTTCCATTCAGCCTCAGCCGAGTCGGGCGCTGGGGCGATTACTCCGCCGCGGTCTCCGACGAGAGCGGAAACCTCTGGATGGCCACTGAAGCCATCAATCCTCCGCTGGTTCAGTTGCCTCCCGGCGCACTGGCGGCAAACTTCGGGACATTCATCACCGAAATCACGCCCTAAATCTTTATCCATCTCCGCAGAGGAGCGTTCAGCGCCTCTGCGGAGACTCAACCCAGCGATCTGTTCTACTGCTGCGATCAGGCCAGTGCCCTCGTTGACCAGGAGCGCATGCACAGGCCCGACCGGTCTGAACGCTGACCGCTGATCGCTGACAGCGTTCTCTGTTATAGTTCGGTGAAGCCAGTGCCTCGCCCGCGATGCCCTGGCTTCCGAATCGCATGGAACTCAGATCGCCTACGGAGTTCGTCAAGCAGAAAGTCCTGTCGGTTCAGGAATACACTCTTCTAGCCGCGCAGTCGGTGGGCAACCTGTTTCGCAAGCCGCTTTATTTTGCGGACATGGTGCAGCAGGCCGACCTGATCGGCGTAGGTTCGTTGCCCATCGTTGTGTTAACCGGTTTCTTCACCGGGGGCGTGCTGGCGCTGCAGACAGCCAATACGCTGGAGCGTTTCGGTTCTATCAACCTGATCGGGCAACTGGTTTCTACTTCCATGGTCCGCGAGCTGGGTCCAGTGCTCACCGGACTGATGGTGGCCGGACGAAATTCTTCCGGCATGGCCAGCGAACTTGGGTCGATGGTGGTGACCGAGCAGATTGACGCCATGCGCGCGCTGGGCACCGATCCCATGAAAAAGTTAGTGACCCCGCGCGTGACCGCGACCGTGTTCATGCTGTTTTTTCTCAGCATCATTTCCGATCTGGTCGGCCTCGCCGGCGGCCTGATGGTTGCGAAGGTGTTTCTAAATCTCGATGCCCATGAGTACTGGAGCAGAGCCTGGCAGGTACTGGTAGTGCAGGACGTGTTCATGGGATTGCTCAAGCCCGCGCTGTTCGGCTTCATTATCGCGACCGTCGGCTGCTACTACGGCATGACCGCGCGCGGAGGCACGCAAGGCGTGGGCCGCGCCACGACTCAGGCTGTGGTGACCGCGTCGGTTTTTATTCTGGTTACGGATTTCTTTGTCACCAAGCTGTTGATCTCGGTGCTGTCTTATAAGTAAGCTCATAATCACTTGCATGTCTACGCCAACTCTGCCCATCGACTGCACTCCCTCCGCGACCGACCGGCCGCCGGGATCGGCCATCGTGTTCGAGGATGTGCATCTCGCATTTGAAGACAACGAAGTCCTGCGCGGGGTTTCGTTCCATCTGCCCTTCGGAGAAACCAAGGCGCTGTTCGGCGTCGCGGGTTCCGGCAAGAGCACGATCCTGAAGCTCGCACTCGGCCTGCTCACACCGGACTCGGGAAAGATTACTGTGCTCGGCAACGAAGTCACCCACATGCGCGAGCAGGATCTGTTCCCCATGCGCGGACATCTAGGCATGGTCTTTCAGGAGAGCGCGCTGTTCGACTCGCTCACGGTGCGCGAAAATGTCGCCTACCGCCTGATGGAAGAGCACGGCATTTACGACGACGCCATCGACCAACGCGTGCGCGAGTCGCTGCGCTTTGTGGAACTGGAACACACGCTCGATCTCTTTCCCTCGGAACTTTCCGGAGGCATGCGCCGCCGCGTCGCCATCGCCCGCGCCATCATCACGCAGCCGGAACTGCTGCTCTACGATTCACCGACCGGCGGTCTCGATCCGGTCACTTCCGATACGATTGTGCAATTGATCATGAAGCAGCGCGACGTTTACCGCACCAGTTCCCTGTTGGTCACCCATCGCCTGCAGGATGCTTTCACCCTGGCCACGCATGAATTCGATCCGCAAACCAACCAGTTGCGAGTATTGCCGCGCGGGCAGTACTGCAACGTGCCCATGAGTTTTCTTATTCTCCGCGACGGCAAAGTTATTTTCGACGGCGACGTCCGCCAGTTGACCCACACCAAAGACGAGTACATCCGGGAATATATTTCGTAGGCAAGCCCTCGTCATTTTGGCGCTGAGCCTAAATCCTTGCCCGCCTGGATAAACGATCCCACATTGCTCTTGTCGATCAGACCCGAACCGGTATCCACAAAGCTCGGGATCGGCGAAAAGCTGTCCTTCGACCAATCCGTTTCCAAAGATGCGGGCTTGTGGTGATACAAGTTGTCGAGCATCTGCATCCCGACAAAGGCCATGGTGTACGGCTTCTGCGCGATGGTGGCCGCGATCACATCTTTCTGGATCCAGTCCAGCGTCTCCTGGTCGGTGTCCATCGCAATCACTATTTTTCCAGTGACGTGATAGCTGTTGAGCACGCCCGCAATTTCCTTGCCCGACTGCGCTTCCAGACAGACGAAGCCGTCAACCTTGTCGCGCTCTTTGCCGATGATCTGGGTCGCGGTGTCGAATGCAATGCGCGGATCGCCCTGGATGTCGACCACGCGCGTGATCTTAATCCCAGGCGTCGGGGCCAGAGCGTCTTTGTAGCCGCGAAGTCGGTCCTGCAGGTTCGACTGGTCGGGCATGGTGAAGACCACGACATTGCCTTTGCCCTTGAGTGCCTGCGCCAGTCGCTGTCCGCCCGTGAATCCGGCCTGATAGTTATTGGTTCCGATGAAAAACAGCCGCTTGCTGGCGGGCGCATCCGAGTCGATGGTGATCACCGGAATCCCAGCGGCCACGGCCTTATCGATGCTGTCCTTGAGCAGGGCGGGATCGGTCACAGCCAGTAGAATGCCCGTGGCTTTTTTCTGCACGGCTTGATCGAGAGCGTCGCGCTCTGCCTTGGGGTCGTAGTTTTGGGGTCCGGCAAAATCAGAGCGCACTTTCATCTGCGCCGCAGCGTTCGAGAATCCCGCGCCCGCGGCCTTCCAGTAAGGCACCTGCAAATTAGCCGAGACTAACACAAAGAACTCGTCGGAATCGTGCGCCGAACCACAACTCAGGAACAATCCCAGCAGGGCGGCGACGGCGGCGGAGTGGAGAATTCTGTGCGAGAGGAGCATCGCGTCCTCCTTATCAGACGTCTTTAGCGGACATCCTGAACATCGAACGATTCTCTTCCCGACAGATATGCGCTTGCCGGGTGAGCAGGTTTAGCGACTGGATTGTAAACCAGCGGTGCCACGAAGGCCAGAAGTCAGCACCGGGCCTATACGCCCACCGGAAACGGCTTGCTGTGCGTGGTAGTGCGGAGCGAGGCTCCGCCGAAGCGGCCTTGCAGTAGTGACATCAATCCGGTGCACCAGTAGCCCACCACGAACAACAGCAGGAACGGGACGGTAATATAGTTTTCGTTATCGATCGCGTAGTAGACTGTCGCGGCGAAGTAACCGCCGATCAGCAGTTCCAGCCATGGGATCCATCCCAGCCGCTTGCGGTATTTGGTAGCGCCGATTTTATCTCCCTTCGAAACCACGCTGTATTTAGGCGTCCGTGCGAACGCGCTCTGCTTGCCGATCAGCGCCTCGATCACCGCTTTGGTATTCGTGACTGTCAACCCGATGCCCAACGCCATCAGAAACGGCAGATACAAAAGCGCGCGCGGCCAGCGCCGGGGAAACAGTTCGCGCTGCGACACCAGATAGAAACTGGAAATCGAAAACGTCGAAGCCATGAACAGCGGCAGGTCGATGTAGAGCATCTGAAACCAGCCCTGATAAAAACGGATAATCATGGCGGGAAGCAGCAGCACCGACAGCATAATCATGAGGGGATAGCTCATATTCGCCGTCAGGTGATACCAGGCTTCAATCTTGGTATGCAGCGGAGCGTCGCTGCGCAGTACCCTCGGCAGAATCTTTTTCCCGGTCTGAATCAAACCTTTCGCCCAGCGAGCCTGCTGCGTCTTGAACGCCGTCATTTCAACCGGCAACTCCGCCGGACATTCCACATCCTGCAGGTAGATGAACTTCCATCCTTTCAATTGCGCACGGTATGACAGGTCGGTATCTTCGGTCAGCGTGTCGTGCTGCCAGCCCCCGGCATCGTCGATCGCAACACGCCGCCACATGCCGGCGGTGCCGTTGAAGTTGAAGAAGAGTCCGGTGCGGGCGCGACCGGAGTGTTCGAGCACAAAATGGCCGTCGAGCAGGATAGCCTCCACTTCAGTCAGAAAAGAGTAGTGGCGATTCAAGTGAGTCCAGCGCGTCTGCACCATTCCGATCTTGGGATCGGTAAAGTGGTGGATGGTGAGCAGCAGAAAATCTTCCGGCGGAGTGAAATCAGCGTCGAAAATCGCAACGAACTCACCCTTCGCCGTATTCAGTCCTTCAGCCAGCGCGCCCGCCTTGTAGCCCTCACGATTCGTCCGATGATGGTAGGTGATGGGATTGCCCAGCGCCGCATAGCGTTCCACGAGCGCACGAGCCACCTCGACCGTCTCGTCGGTCGAATCGTCGAGCACCTGGATGTCGAGCTTCTCCTTGGGATATTTCAGCTTGCAGATCGACTCCAGCAGCCGCTCCACCACGTACTGCTCATTGAAAATTGGTAACTGCACCGTCACTCTCGGCAATTCTTCAAAATGCGCAGCCGGCTCGGTCGTGCCGTTCTTGCGATGCTTGTAATACAGATACACCAGCACGTAGCGGTGCATTCCGTATCCGGCCAGCAGAATGAGCACAATGAAATACGGGATCAGCAACGCCACATCAAAAGCATTGGCGCGGTAGATTCCGCGAAACGTCGTATCCAGAAAATGCTGGCGGATGTAGGGCAGCACGCCTCTGGGGGCAGCCCATGCAGCCAGCTTCGCAGTCAGGATGAGATCAGAGATCAGCAAGGCGTTCGGTGGAAACCTCTATTTTACCGGATTCTATAGGTTCCGCTCCGACGTATCGCTTTGCGTAGCACGCCGGCGCTACCGATTCAAAATCGCTTCCGGTTGCTCCCAACCCCACTCTCGGCTACAAATAGAATCAATCATGGAATCCACACCAGCGGCGGCCGCCGAACGCGCACACAGTCTCGCGACCTGGGCGCGCATCCGCTCTTCGCCGGTATGGACTTCGCCGGGATGGATCGCCGCCATCGCCCTGCTGCTGCGCGTTGCGTGGATCGTCGTCGGCCACACTTACAAGTTCAAAACTTCAGATGACAACTTCAGCTTTGGCTGGGAGATGGGACGGATCGGCGCGTCGCTGGCCTCCGGACACGGCTTCAGCAATCCCTTTGGCCCGGCGACCGGACCGACCGCGTGGGAGCCTCCGCTCTACCCTTACCTGACTGCGGGCGTGTTTCTGCTTTTCGGAATCTACTCCAAAGCGTCGGCCTTTGTGCTGCTGACGCTGAACAGCATCTTTTCGGCGCTCACCTGTATCCCAATTTTTCTCATCGCTCGGCGGATTTTTTCCGAGCGGGTTGCGATCTGGTCGGCGTGGGCCTGGGCCCTGCTGCCCAACGTCATGTTCTGGTGTACGCGCGCGGTATGGGAAACCAGTCTGGCGGCGCTGCTGCTGACCATGATCTTCTGGCTGGCTCTGACTCTTGAAGATCGCGACGGATGGATGCCCTGGTTTCAGTTTGGATTGCTCTGGGGCATCACGACCCTGAGCAGCACTTCCCTGCTATCGTTTCTACCGGCCGCGGGATTGTGGGCCTGGCACCGGCGCGCGCGCCGCGGTAAGCAATCGTTGGCCGGCGTTGTGCTGGCGTCCGTAATTTTCTTTGCCTGTATCGCGCCCTGGCTCATCCGAAATTACGAGACCTTCGGTAAATTTGTTTTCATCCGCGACAATTTTGGCGCGGAACTGCGTCTGGGCAACGGCCCGGGAGCCGACGGCACGTGGATGGAATATCTTCATCCGACCCAGGATGCGTATGCCTTGCGGCAGTACCAGGCCATGGGCGAAGCGGCCTACATCGCCATACGCAAGCGGCAGGCCGTCGACTACATCCGCGCCGATTATGCGCGATTCGCTGGTCTCAGCCTAAAGCGCTTCGTTTACTTCTGGGCTGGACCGCCGAAGACGACGCAGCCGTGGTGGATGAGCGACGCGAAGAACTCGTTTTTTCTGGCATCGTCGGTTCTGATGTTTTGGGGACTGGGCCGCGCCCTGCGCTTGCGTAAAGCGGGTGCATGGTTGCTGTTCTGGCTTTTATTGCTTTATCCGGCGGCGTACTACGTCGTCTTCCCGGCGCCGCGCTACCGCCATCCCATCGAACCGGAGATGGCGATCCTGGGCGTGTTTCTCCTGACTGAGGCAGGAAAGAAAACTACGGCGCCTGCTCCAGATCGATCTTCTGAACGTGAATCGTTTTGAGTTTGGGATCGAGAATGCCGGTGATCGCCACGCGCTGTCCTTCGAAGCCGTGCACCAGGTCGCTGCGGTCCAGGCGATACACGTCGTTACCGACCGACAAAACGAGATAGCCCCCGAGATGCTCGATGCAATACACCGAGCAGGTGTTCGACGTGCCGCCCATCGCTTTCGACTTGAGCATCTCCTGATGAGACTTGGTAAGCGAATGGATGTTCATGGCGCACTGGCTGTCGGAAATTTCTCCGCGATACACGTGCGAGGCCTGCGCCTGGGCCACGCCGGCCAGCGCCAACACGCCAACGGCGAAGCAAAATACATTTCTTAATCCGGTTCGATTCACAATCCCCCTCGCTGCAATCGCGTCACGGCAGCACCGTAAACTTCATGTGCATGCCTTCATGATCTTCACTGCAAATTACGGTACAGACGACTTCGTACGCGCCCGGCTCGCTGGGAGCAGTCAGCAGAAACTCCTGCGTCCCGGGCTTGAACAGCAGGTCCCACCCTTCCACCCGGGTCCGATCCTTGGCTCGCAGCAGGGAGAAGCCGTGAATCGAACCGTCACGATTCCACGACTTTCCCCGGTGAGCGGTCACCCGCAACAGAATCTGCTCACCCGCCTTGACGGTGATCTCCGGAGTACGCAGGCCGCGAATCTTGTAGCGGCTGTCGCTGTCGGCAATCACCTCGATCACCCGGGCTTCCGCATTGGCGCGACGTACCGTAACGAGCACCGCGCTCGCGATCACGATCCACACCAACATAGGTCGAATTCTGAATGGAGTTGTCATCGTTTTGACCAAGGTTATCCGGATGGTTACTGGGTCATGTAGAACAGGATCAGCCGCCGGTCTTCATCTGTGATGGTGGCCCGCACGCGCATGTGGCGGAGAATCGTTCCCATCATGCGCGGCGGAAATTTTTGCGGCGCATTGTGACAGCGGCCGCAGTTGGCGCGAAAGCGTTGCTCCCCGGCAACTCGCATGCTATCGGCATCGGGGATATGGGTGACCGCTGCGACCGCCGATGCATCTTTACCCTTCGCAGGAGATCCCGCGAAAACGGATGAGGCCAGTGTGAGCGCGCACAGAGCACACAGCAGAATCGTAATCGAAGTCTTGGCGTGGAACGTTGCTGTCATGGCTGCTCACCCACGCGCCCCAATGGAACCAGAAACCGGTAAGCGAATCCAAAGCTCCACTGATTCGCGTTGCCCTCCGAACTGAACTGGCGGCCATAGCTGACAATGCCTTTCAGCCCATCGCGCAGGAAGTAATTCACGCCGAAGTCGGCCTCGCGAGTATCCGCGCCGGGCAGGCCAAAGTTCGGGGCCCCGACCGCACCGATCTCGCCGACGTAATACCCCTGGGCACGAGCGACCAATTCGGTGCGCCGCGTGGCCTTCTGCAAGAAGTGCGCCTGACTCAGCCGGTACGCGCCTTCGATCCAGTATCCGCTGCCTTCAAACGAGCGTGCCATTTCCGCGCGCACACTTAACGGCATCTTCGATGATTGCCAGCCCATGTGGAAACCGAATGCGTTCTTGCGCGCGTCCTGCAAAGTCCGCTGCCAGGAGCCTCCCACTTCGAGTCGCGGCCCCGGAAAGAAAAATCCCATGCGTCCGCCGACGTGGCGCTCGGAGTCCACGCTTGCGATGCCAATGCTCGTTGCGGAAACATACGCGGCATAGTTCATATTGGCCTTGGCGTTTACCGGAAAACCGCCGCGCAACATCAGGCCGTCGCTGTCGACCGTGTTGATAGGAAGAATCAGCGGGTCGGGCTGCAGAAAACGAATCCAGACGGGATACAGCCGCTCGTTAAAAATTCCAAACGGCGTCAGAAATCGGCCGGCGGTGACGGTGACGTAAGGGTTAGCGATGTAATCGATCTGGGCATAATCGACGTGCTTGGTGACCGGACCCTGGTAAGGTCCGCCAGTGAGCGGGCGTTGAAACTGGCCCTCGAATTCCGCGCGCGATTCGATCAGCCAGTTGTCTCCTAGCGGCACAAGCAGGATGGGGTTGATCTGGCTGTCGATCAGATTCTGTCCTGCGGTGACGAAACTGAAGGTGCCGATGCTGCCAGTAAGAATTGGAACCGGCTTGTCGGTCTCCAGTTTGTCGGTATCAGGATTCTGGGCGGCAAGCCAGCCCGGGACTAGAAGCAAAATCGCCAGCGTCCTCAACCCAGAGAGAATCATCGCCTGCCGGCGCCAGGATCCGGTTTTTGGGTGTCGATACGGCAAAGGAACCCCAGTTAAGCTCTTGCAGGGATTGTCTTTCAGGGGCACAATCGGAGGGAACATCACCGAGGTAACTTTCGTATCCCTCAGTGTGAAGGCCCGGGAATGGTTCTTTTTTGGGGCGCTTTCTCACCAATTCCCGGCGGCCCCGTCTAACGTATCTAGTCTAACCCACTGAAACGGAGGGACTATGAACCGCCACCGCCAATCAGCCACCTGGCTGGGAGCCAGCCTCGGAACCGTCTGCGCTCTGCTGATCCTCACCGTGGGACCCCTTTCCCTGGGAGCGCATGCCTCCGACCACCGCGGAGCGCTGACCGAGGAGTTCCATCAGACCTACGCCCTCACGGCCGATGGCCGGGTTGATCTCGACAACATCAATGGCTCGGTGCACATCACCAGCTGGGATCGGAACGAAGTGAAGGTCGATGCGATCAAGTCCGCCGACACCAAAGAGCGGCTGGACGAGGCCAAAATAGAAGTCGACTCCCGGAGCAGCGCGCTCTCGATTCGAACCCACTATCCCGACCACGACCACACCTGGAACTGGGGCTCGCACAATAACCCGGCCAGCGTGGAGTACACCCTGACGGTGCCGCGCACCGCGCGGCTGGACGAAATCAAACTGATCAACGGCTCGCTCGATCTGGCCGGCGTGAGCGGAGAGGTCAACGCCTCCTGCATCAACGGACGGCTCGACGCTCACAACCTGGCCGGCCGCGCCCACTTATCGACCATCAATGGGCGTCTGGTCGCGCAGTTCGACCGACTGGCGCGGCAAAGCATGGAACTGAACTCGGTCAATGGCTCGGTCGATCTGACCATCCCTTCCGACTCCAACGCGGAAGTCGAAGCCAGCACCGTTTCCGGAGGCATCGACAACGACTTTGGCCTGCACGTGAATCATCACAGCTTCGTCGGCCACGATATCCGCGGAGAACTGGGCACCGGCGGCGCCCACATCCGCCTCTCGAATGTGAATGGACACGTTGAAGTTCATCACGCTCAGGATGGACATGCCCTGAGCCCAGCGAAGGACCTCAGCCATCGCGACAAAGACGGCGATGACGACAGCATTTAGTAAATCGTGTACCCCGGCGCGGGCGTCCGCAGGTCAGGCTTCGACGCCATGATCAGCAGCGCGCCTTCCCGCTTGAACGCCCGCAGGTCGTCGAGACTGTGGAACGATTTGGTTTTGTAATCATCCGGAGTCGGCGTGTCATCCGGAATGCGAATCGCCTCAACCTCTTCGAACGCGTGCTTCTTCAGCAGCTCGACATATTCCGCAGCGGACCGCACGTGCACCGGAACTTTCAGCTTGTCAACCCACTGCAGCGAATACTGATTGTCGGTGTATAGATTGATCAGAATAAACAGCCTGCCCCGCGGCGCCATGGTGCGAAATAGCTCCATCAGCGCGCGGTCCTGGTCGGCATAGTAGTAGAAAGATTCCACAGAGAGCACTTTGTCGAAGAAATTCTCTTCCCACGGAATCTGCTGCGCCGATCCCCAGACGTAAAGAATATTTTCGAAATCCTTCGACGCCTCCCGCGCCTGGCGCACCATCTCATCGGAAACGTCGAGGCCGATCACCTGCCCGAATCCCTCCGGCCCTTCGCCCACCAGCCGCGCCAGCAGCCGTGTCGCCCAGCCGGAGCCGCATCCCAGGTCGAGCACCCGCTCGCCCGGCCGCAGATTCATCCGCCGAATCGTCTTCTCGGTGATGTCGAGATGATGGTTCTCCATCTTCGCGCCTTCCCCGGCCGCGGCCCAGCGGTTGAACTCAAGTTGCAACTTCTCGTCGGGAGTCTGAGGTTTGTCGGTCATGGCGGTTATGTAGCGCCGGCGTCTCGCCGGCTGTCGCGAGGGTGTCTCGCCCTCGAAGGTGGCGGCGGGACGCCGACGCTATCTCTATGCTACAGTGTCCCTCTTCATGGCGAAACCTCCCAGCGATCCCCAACCCGACTCCGAGCCCGCATCCCTCTACTGCCCCAACTGCGCGGAGGAAGTCACCGATCCGCTGACCTGCGGCGATTGCTCTTCCGTGATCTGCCGCCGCTGCGGCACGGCGCTCGAGTCCTCCGACGAACTCGGAATCGGATAATGGAATCCGCCCCTGCTCTTCCCTCCGATCAAACTCCGCCGTCCTCCGACGCCAAGCCCTCCCTGGTGCGCGGCCTCAGCCTGCTCGATTCCGTTCTGCTGCTGGTCAGCGGTGTCATCGGATCGTCAATTTTCCTGACCGCGAAAGACATCGCCGGCCCGTTGCCGCAGCCCATGCTGTTTCTGTTGGTGTGGGTGCTGGGTGCGCTGATCTCGTTGTGCGCCTGTTTCGCCTTCGCCGAGTTGGGTTCCATGTTCCCCGATTCCGGCGGCCAATATATTTACCTGCGCGAGGCCTATGGCGACCTGATCGCTTTTCTCTACGGCTGGATGCTGTTCAGCGTAGCCAACGGCGGAAGCATCGCCGCCCTCTCGGTGGCGGCGGCAGCCTACACCGGGCGAGTCTTTCCTGTCGTGTCGCAAGATCACGTAGCATTCGCGTTCGCGGGAATCGTGGTAACGCGCGCCCATTTGTTCGGCCTGCTGCTGATCGCCGTGCTGACGTACGTGAATGTCGTCGGCCTGCGCTGGGGAAGGCTGCTGCAGAACGTCTCCACCTGGACCAAGTTCACCGCGATGGCGGCATTCGTCGTTCTGGGATTCGCCATCGGCAAAGGCCACTGGTCGAACTTTCAGGCGCATGGGGTTGGCTTGACCATGGGACTCGGCCCGGCAAAGTTGATCTCGGCGCTGGGCGTTGGACTCATCGCCGTGTTCTGGGCCTACGACGGATGGGTGTACATCACCTGGGTCGCCGGCGAAGTGAAGAACCCGCGACGCAACGTGCCGCTGGCCATGGTGTTGGGCGTGCTCGCCGTGGGCGTGATTTATATTGCGATGAATCTCACCTACGTCTACGCGCTGCCGCTGAAAGAAATTGCCACACACGAAACTATCGCCCATGCGGCTGCCGCCGCACTGTTCTCGCCGGGCGCGGCAGTGTGGCTGTCGCTGATGATCGCGATTTCTTGTTTCAGCGCGGCGGCCACCTGCACGCTCTCCGGCGCGCGCGTCTATCTCGCCATGGCGCAGGACGGAGTCTTCTTCAAACGTATGGCGGTCATCCATCCCAGGTGGCGCACCCCGGCCTTCAGCCTGATCGGACAGGGTATGTGGGCCGCCGTTCTCACGCTCAGCGGCCGCTACGATCAGCTCTATACGTATGTCATCTACGGTATGGTGTTGTCGTACACGCTGACGGTGATCGCCATGTTCTGGCTGCGCCGGAAACGCCCCGAGATTCCCCGCCCTTATCGTTGCACCGGATATCCCTGGCTGCCAGCAATCTACGTGGTGATCGGCACTGCCTGGACTCTGAATACGATCCTCACCCGCCCGACCCAAGCATTCTGGGGAACGGCTATCGTGCTGATCGGCGTGCCCTTTTATTTGTTCTGGAAGCGCAGCAACCGGAAAATTCCCGGTTCCATCCCTAAGGCGCAATGAGTCCATTGCCGCAGCCTTCGCCCGGGGCTTCCATCGCGCAGGCGGAAGATCCCAATCGGCCACGACAGGTAATGGGATTCCGCGACCTGCTTCTGTTCTATGTGATCACCGGCATCAGCCTGCGCTGGATTGCAACCGCCGCCGCCGCGGGCCCAAGTTCCATCGTCGTCTGGGTCGGCGCCTGGATGTGCTTCTACACCCCGCTGGCGCTTTCCGTGCTGGAACTCTCGTCGCGCTATCCCAATGAAGGCGGATTGTATGTCTGGAGCAAGCGCGCCTTCGGAGATTTCTCCGGCTTCATGGCCGCCTGGACCTACTGGACCAGCAATCTGCCGTACTTCCCTGCCGTGCTCTACTTCGCCGCCAGCAACGTGCTCTTCATGCGGCAGACGAATTGGGAACATCTTTCCGGCAACGCCACGTTTTATATCGTTTTCTCCTTGCTCACGCTGAGCGCGGCCACGCTGCTGAATATCGTCGGCCTCGACATCGGCAAGTGGCTGCACAACGTAGGCGCGATCGCCATGTGGATTCCGGTGAGCATCGTGATCGTAATGGGATTTGTAGCGTGGCATCGCTACGGATCGGCAACTTCCTTCACCCTGCACTCCATGATTCCCAGCACGCATATTAACGACTTGATTTTCTGGTCGGTGCTGACGTTTGCATTTGGCGGCTGCGAAACCGCGTCGTTCATGGGAGAAGAAATTAAGAACGCGCGCCGCACTATTCCCCTCGCGCTGCTCTCCGGCGGAGTCACGGTCACGATCTGCTACATTCTGGGCACGGTGTGCGTGCTGCTGGCGCTGCCGTCGAGCGAAGTCAACAGCCTGCAGGGATTAGTGCAAGCTGTCTCGAAAACCGCATCCCGCGTGGGATATCCCGGAGTGTTGCCGCTGGCGGCGTTTCTGATCGCGCTCAGCAACATCGGCGCGGCCGGAGCTTACCTCGCGGCCGTGGCGCGTCTGCCTTTCGTCGCCGGCCTCGACCGCTTCCTGCCAGCGGCCTTCGGATCACTGCATCCGCGCTGGAAGACTCCGTGGGTCGCGCTGCTGACACAATTCTTTCTTGGCGTCGTATTCATTTTTCTTGGGCAAGCCGGCACCAGCGTGAAAGGCGCCTACGATGTTCTGGTCAGCATGGGAGTGATCACGTATTTCATCCCGTATCTATATTTATTCGCGGCCATGATCAAACTGCAGCGCGAACCCGCGGGCCCGGAAGTGATTCGCGTGCCGGGAGGATCGTCAGTGGCAAAACTGGTTGCGACAGTTGGATTCCTGACAACCACGCTCACCATCGCACTCTCGCTGATCCCGCAACCAGACGAGCCCAACAAGCCGCTGGCGCTGTTCAAGATTGTCGGAGGGACAGGCGCGCTGGTGATGATCGGAGCCTGGCTCTACATCGCAGGTAAACGCCGAGCGGCGCGCCAGCAAAGTCAACCCACGTAGCCCCGGAAGCATTCGTCCGGGCGGGTCGCATCTCGCGCGGGCGGACGAATGGGTCCGTCGCAACACGAATCTACACCGGCGTCGCCGTCTTCCTCGGAGGATTGAAAAACGGCAACGTAGTCACCTTCACATTCGTCTTCAGCCGCATCGCCTCAATCGTGATTTCCATCTGCAGCGACGTTCCCGGCTTCGCATATTCCGTCTCAACGCTGGCCAGCGCGATCAATTTTTTCAGCACCGGAGACCAACTCGTCGTAGTCGCCTTACCCGCCTGCTTGTCACCCGAATAGACAGGCACAGCAACCCGCGAAGCCTGCGCCGGAGCCGCTGGAGTCAGCCCATAGCGATCGTAGAGCTGCTCAATATCCGTCCAATCGACTTCCAGGCCGACCAACTGTCGCGGCACGCCCTTCTTCGCGTCCTGCTCGAGCGCGCGTTTGCCGATGAAATTCTCTTTGTCGAGATGAACCATCTTGCCGAAGCCCAACTCATACGGCGAAAACTTCTGCGACGGAATCAGCGCCTTCTTCGAACTCGTGTAGTCGACTTCGATCAGCAGCAGCCCGGCTTCCACGCGCGAGACATCAAGAGCCAGCATGCCCGCAGCATGCAGATCGAACTGTTTACCCGCTTCCGCTAACGCGTCCCAGACTTTCACCGCGTTAGTAGCATTGTTCAGTGGCACCCAGATTTCGTACCCCAGGTCGCCGGTATAACCGGTCCGCGAAATGTCGACCGGCACTCCGGCGATTTTTCCGCGAGTCACCCGGAAATATTTCAGGTTCGCGATGTCGGCCTCCGCCACGGCCTTCAGCAGCTTGCCGGACGTCGGACCCTGCAGCGCCAGCGCGGCAACTTTCTCGGAAATGTCTTCGATCTGAACGTCCATGTTCAGCCCGTTCTGCCGGAACCAGCGCAGGCTGGGATCGGCGGCCGTCCACCGATAAACGTTTTCCTCGAGCCGTGAAATCGTACCGTCGTCGATGAGCTTGCCCTCTTCATCGCACCAGCAGCAATAAATCACCTGCCCCACTTTCACCTTGTTGATGTCGCGGGTAATCACACGGTTCACCAGGCGCGTCGCATCTTTGCCGGTAATTAGATATTTGTATAGGGGCGAAATATCGATCAGCGCCGCCGCGTTCCGAATGGCGTTGTACTCGTGCTCGTGATGAACTTCATACACGCTGACCGTGTAATAGCCCGACCACTCGCGGTAGTTCAGGCTGTGGCACAGCGGAAATGTTCTCTCGTGAAATGCGGTTCCAATGGGCAAGGTGGTTTCCTCGACTTCGACTTCAACGCGCCGAAATGGGATTATATTCCATCGGAGTGCTTCCACGGCAGCCGCGCTCGCGAGTGACTTGCAGTCAACGCGGTTAGTAGCCATGCAGACAAAACGGGCTGTTCCCGATAGAATAGCGGTTCGACCTCGGGTCATCTATGCGCGTTTTCTTGCCAAACCTGTGCAGCATTCTTCGCAGTTGGACGGTCCTTCCCAGCGGCCTCTGATCTTTCCCGCCACTCTCTTCCCGCGTATGATTGCGGTTCCGGTTCGTCAGCATCAATAGCAGTATCCTGCAAGTTCGCAGCTCAAGGCTCAAAAACTCATGGCTAATTCATACGACGTAATCGTGATCGGCGGCGGCCACAACGGCCTCGTCAACTCCGCCTATCTCGCGAAAGCCGGCAAGAAGGTTCTGGTCCTCGAACGCCGCCACGTCCTCGGCGGCGCTGCCTGCACCGAAGAAATTGTTCCCGGATTCAAATTCTCGGTCTGCTCTTATGTTGTCTCCCTGTTGCGGCCGGAAATTATTCGCGACCTCGACCTTCCCCGTCACGGCCTCGAGATTCTTCCCCTCGACGGCACGTTCACTCCCATGCCCAGCGGCGATTATCTATGGCGCGTGAACGATCATGGCAAGACGCATCGCGAGATCGCGCGCCACTCCCGCGTCGACGCCGAGGCCTACGACGAATTCGGCAAGGCCATGCAGGCCATGTGCCGCTTCGTGAAACCGATCCTCAGCATGGTCCCGCCCGATCCGACCAAGCTCGACCCGCGTGAACTGATGAAGCTGCTGTTCATCGGGCGGCGCTTTCAGGGTATGTCGAGCTACGACAAATATAATCAGGTTCAATTGATGACGATGTCCGCCATTGATTTTCTCGATCAATGGTTCGAGACCGACGTTCTCAAGGCGACGATGTCGGCGTCCGGAATAATCGGAACGTTCCTGGGCGTGCGTTCTCCGGGAACCGCTTACGTTCTGCTGCATCACTACATGGGCGAAATCGACGGCGCGTTTCGTGCCTGGGGATTTGCCCGCGGCGGCACAGGCGCGATCTCCAACGCGATCGCTGACGCCGCTCGCGAAGCTGGCGTCGAAATCCGCACCAAGGCGGCGATCTCGCAGATCATCGTCAAGAACGGCAAGGCCAAGGGCGTCGTGCTCGCCAACGGCGACGAAATCCACGCGGAAGTGATTTCTTCCAGCGTCGATCCCCGCATGACCTTCACCAAGTTCATGGGCGCCGAACATCTGCCCACAGACTTTCTCGAAGACGTGAATCGCTTCAAGTATCGCGGTTCGTCCGGAAAAGTGAACATGGCGTTGAGGGGGCTGCCGAACTTCAAATGCATGCCCGGACCGGGCGCACACTTACGGGGCGCGATTTCAATTTCGCCTTCGGTCGAGTATATGGAGCGCGCCTACGACGACGCGAAGTACGGCAACTTCTCGCGGCATCCCTACATCGACATGGTCATCCCCTCGCTGACCGATCCGTCGGTGGCGCCTCCCGGCCAACACGTGATGTCCTGCTTCGTGCAGTACGCACCCTACAAGCTGCGTCCCGGGCTCAACTGGGACGACGAGAAGGAATCGTTCGGCGACACGGTTGTCAACACGATTGCCGAATACGCGCCCAACATCAAGGACATCATCATTCAGAAACAGGTGATCACGCCGCTCGATCTCGAGCGGGAGTGGGGACTGAGCGAGGGCAATATTTTCCAGGGCGAGCTTTCGCTCGAACAACTTTTCTTTCTGCGTCCCGTGCCAGGCTGGGCGCAGTACCGCACGCCCATCAAGAACTTATATATGTGCGGATCCGCGACGCATCCCGGCGGCGGCATCATGGGCGCGAACGGCCGCTTAGCCGCGCTGGAGATCCTGAAAGACATCAAGGGAGCGGCGTAACCATGTCTGCACAAACTCAGGCGAGCCAACCCCGCGATATCGTCATCATCGGCGGCGGCCACAATGGGCTGATCACCGCGTTCTATCTGGCCAAGGCGGGATACAAACCGCTGGTCATCGAACGCAGCGCGCAGGTTGGCGGCGCGGCGGTCACGGATGAATTTCATCCCGGGTTTCGCTGCTCGACTTTGGCGCACACCGCGGGACCACTTCTACCCAGCGTCGTGCGTGACATGCAATTGGAAAAGCACGACCTCAGGCTGATCACGCCGGACGTCTGCGTGACCGCGCTTTCGCCGGATGGGCGCGCGCTTTCCCTCTACCAGGACGTGAACAAGTCGGCGCAGGCGATCGCGGCTTTCTCCGAAAGGGACGCGACAAAGTATCCCGAATTCGAGAAGTCGCTGGGAAAGATCGCCGCAGTCATCGCCGAAGCGCTGGCCACGACGCCGCCCGACATCGATCATCCCAGCAGCGGCGACCTGTGGAGCATGTTGAAGACCGGACGCGCGATTCGCAAACTCGGCAAGCGCGACATGTTTCGCCTGCTGCGTTGGGGACCGATGGCGGTCGCCGATCTGGCCTCGGAATATTTTGAAACGGAACTCCTGCGCGCGGTCATCGCCGCTCGCGGCGTCTTCGGAACATTTCTCGGTCCGTGGTCGGCGGGAAGCGCGTTGATGTTGTTGATCCGCGCAGCGGGAGATCCTCATCCCGCAGGCTCGGCAACGTTCGCCGCGGGCGGCATGGGCGCTGTCACCCAGGCGATGGCATCAGCCGCCAAAGCCGCGGGCGCGGAGATTCGCACCGGCGCGGAGGTCATCGAGATTCGCGTGCAGAACGGCATCGCCACCGGCGTGCTGCTTTCGACGGGCGAAGAGATTCACGCCAGGGCCGTGATTTCTAATGCGGACCCGAAGCGCACGTTGCTCAAGTTGACCGATCCCACGCATCTTTCACCCGACTTCGTGCAGAAGCTGCAGCACTACCGCGGGAACGGCACGGTTGCAAAAGTTAATCTCGCGCTTTCCGGGCTGCCGAAATTCACGGCACTGAAAGACGGGGACGCTACCGCGCTCAAGGGTCGCATTCATATTGGCAATGAGATCGACTATCTGGAGCGCGCGTTCGACGAGTCGAAATACGGCAATTTCTCGCGACAGCCTTATCTCGAAACCACGATTCCGTCGTTGACCGATCCCACGCTTGCTCCCGAAGGCAAGCACGTGATGTCGATTTGCATGCAGTACGCGCCGTATAAACTCAAAGGCGACTGGGAAGAGCAGCGCAAGGTGTTGGGCCAGACGGTGGTGAAGACCATGGCGCAGTACGCGCCGAATCTGCCGGAACTGATTCTGACTCACCAGATCATCACGCCGCTCGACCTGGAAGACAAATACGGACTGACGGGCGGCCAGATTTTTCACGGTGACCTCGCGCTCGACCAGTTCTTCACCATGCGTCCGCTGCTGGATTGGGCGCGCTATCACACGCCGATCCAGAATCTATATCTGTGCGGCAGCGGGACGCATCCTGGCGCTGGCCTCACCGGAGGCTCGGGCGCGAATGCCGCACGCGAGATCTTGAAGGAACTGAAGAAGTAGCGCCGGCGTCCTCGCCGGCTGTCGCGAGGGCGTCTCGCCCTCGCAGCGGCGGCGGGACGCCGCCGCGACAGCCGCCAGAACGGCGGCGCTATTATGAAGAATTCTGCCATCCTGCTGATCTCCTGTCCCGACCGCAAGGGCGAGGTCGCAACCATTGCCGACTTTGTCTACCGGCACAATGGCAACATCCTTCACGCCGACGAGCACGCCGACGAAGAGTCGGGCCTCTTTCTCATGCGCGTCGAGTTCGATCCCAAGGACTTCGATATCGACCTCTCTCAGAAAAACCTGGCCGATTTCGGCAAGCACTTCTCGCCCATCGCGGAAGCCTTTCAGATGAAGTGGCGGTTGGCGCAGTCCTCGCAGCGGCCGCGCATGATCATCCTGGTTTCGAAATACGACCACTGCCTGGTCGATTTGCTTTACCGGCACAAGAGCGGCGAATTGGCCTGCGACATTCCGCTGATTATCTCCAACCACGCCGACAACTAGGCGATTGCAGACTTCTACAAGATTCCTTATGCCGTCGTTCCCGTCACCAAGGACAATAAACTTCAGGCAGAGGCGAAGATTCAGTCGCTGATCGACGAGCAGAAGCCGGACTTCATGGTGCTGGCGCGATACATGCAGATTCTGTCCAACGAGTTCGTCAACCGCTATCCGCAACGGATTATCAACATTCATCATTCTTTTCTGCCGGCGTTTGTCGGCGCCCGGCCTTATCACCAGGCGTTCGAACGTGGAGTGAAGCTCATTGGCGCGACCAGCCACTACGTCACTGAGGTGCTCGACGATGGACCGATCATCGAACAGGATGTGGTGCGGGTGTCGCATCGCGACACGGTTGAAGATCTCATCCGCAAAGGCCGCGATCTCGAAAAAGTTGTGCTGTCGCGCGCGGTGCGCTGGCATGTGGAAAATCGGGTGCTGGTTTATGGCAACAAGACGGTCGTGTTCTGAGTTTCTTCGCGGCTGAAGCTGCACCCTTTCAAACCCACCTTCCTCAGAACCGAAAGCTCGGCGGCCCCTTCTCACAAACCAAAGTCGTTCGCTCTCGCGGACGATATACAAACAGGAACGCGTTCAATGCCGAAGTGTCGCGGAAGGTCATGTACTTCCGGCAAACAATTTGTCCGCGTGAGAGTCTCGCTCCGGTAGTAACTTGCACCAATAGTAACTTTTCGTTTTTACTGGAATCATTAGTAAAGTTTCAGAAGGGAAACCTTTCTCCCGGGGGCACGGTTGGCGGAAGATCTTCGGTTTGAACTAGCCATATTGGCGACGGTCCAGGGCTTTTACCAGAAGCTCATGCGCGACGCGCTCGGCGGGGACGTCCCCATTCCGAGCGGTCTCGATGAGGACGCGCTGCGCCATTCTGAGCGCGAACTTCCGACCACGCTGTCGCGCATGTATCGCTGGCTGCATCTGCTGGATATGGCCATCACGCCGGCTATGGTGCGGCAGGCGCTGACTCCCGACACAGATTCGGAAGTCGCCGAAGCTCTGCTGCGGTATTTTGTGCGGCGCCGCGAACCGAGCGACGTGAACCGCGACAAGACCGATCTGATTGCGACTTTTCTGTATCGCCATCCGCGCGTGCCGGGACAGTGGGAACAAACGGGCTATGGGCTTGACGGCGCTTTGCCGCTGTCTCCGTTCGAGATTGCACTGATTGAAATTCTCGCCGACTCCGATGTACCTTCGTTGCCTGAGGAGCATGTGCAGTTGTTGCGGCGGTTCGATCCGCTGCGCGACGAGATTGCGCGCTTCCGCGACTTCAACACGCTGATCGATTCTGGAATCATTGGCCGCGTGCGCGAACTGAAGCAATGGCTGGATTCGTCGTTTTATCATCCCGGCGTCCTGGCCACGGTTTCTGCATACAACGCGAACTTCGGCAAGAAGTTTGACGACTTGTTCGCTAAGGCGCTAACTGAGATCAAGACCTTTGGACAGGCGCTCGAAGAAATGGGCGGCACGATTCTGACCACGCTCGACGGCGTGGAAGTCACGGTCGATCATGTGGCGGCGATTGAAGAGAAGCAACTGCTCGACGCCGACTACGGCAGCACGCTCGAGAAATTCCGGCGAGTTTCGAAATTGAAGAAGGAACTGGACCGGCGTCCTCCGATCCGGCGATCGCTGCTGACTCCGGTGGGGCAGACCTCGCGCGCCACAGGCAGTGCGGCGGCAGCGCCAAGAGCGGCCAAAGCGGCTGCCGCGAAGGCTCCGGCAGCGGCGGCGGTTTTCCAACCGCCTGCAGTGACGGCGCAGCAACTTTCGGCGGAGGAAGGTAAACTGCGGCGGGTCGAGGAATCGATTCGGGTGTTTGTGCGAGTGGCCGATCCGAAATATCGCCAGGTTGTGCCGATGCGCTTCTTCAACCTGACGTTAACTACGGCGGAAGCTGATGCGTACAGCGCTTCGTATCTGGAAGAAAAAACCCTGCGCGCCGATGTGGCGCGAACGCTGATTCGGATGGTGTCGATTTCCGGGCGCATCAGCACTGAACTGGAAGAATTGAAGCGCAGCCAGAAGATGTCGTCGCTCTGGAAACTGCATGCTGATTCGGTGGTGGTGTTGCTCGATATGGCCAGCACGTCCACCGAGGACGCGGGCGGCATTGCGAAGACGGCGGACCAAAACGGCGCGGCTCCGGCGGCGCGGACCATTCACGAATCCGCGCAGAAACTGCGCAACCAGGCCGATGTTGCGGTGAAGACGCTCGCGACGGTCAGCTAGAGACCTTTCGAAATCCCTCCTTCAATCTTCATTTGTGGGGCTTCAGGGCGAATCCTCCCGTTGTCGACGCGGGAAAGACGCGGTTCTTTTTGGGGAAATGGATCGTTGCCTTTTGGTTTATCGCAGCGCTGAAAACGCTGCGCCACCCCAAAATCCGGCGGCTGGGCTAAGTACCAGTCCGTGGTCGTGGTCGTGGTCGGGCTCGCCTCGATGCGCTTCGCGGGACGGGCGAAGGCGCCCGTCCCCACATGTGTCGCGTAGCTGACGGCCGACTGCTAGTTGATGTCGAACTGTTGCTGGTGCACCGCTGGGTCGCTTTTTACGATGATGGTGCGCTTCGTCATTTCTTCCATCTCATTGAGCAGGCGGCCATTGTTCGACTTCAGTTCTTTGGCTACGTCGGGATGCACGCGCAGCATCACGTCTTCGTGTTCGAGGTGCTTGGCAATCTTGCGCATCTCAACGTAGATTTCGTTGCACACCGTCGTCACCGACTTCACGTATCCCGTCGACTCGCAATATGGACACGGCGCGCCGATGGTACGTTCCAGCGACTGCTTGACGCGTTTACGGGTGATGGCGACCAGGCCGAAATCGTTAAACTGCAGTGTTTTTGACGGGGCGCGGTCGTGGCGGAGCTCTTCTTCGAGAGCCTGCATCACGCGCTGGCGGTTGCGGCGCTCATCCATGTCGATGAAGTCGATTATGATGATGCCGCCCAGATCCCGGAGCCGAATCTGCCGGACGATTTCCTTAATCGCATCGACGTTCGTTTTGACGATGGTGTCTTCAAGGCGCGCGGTCTTGCCAACATACTTGCCGGTGTTGATGTCGATGGCGACCAGGGCTTCAGTCTGGTTGATGACGATGTAGCCGCCGCTCTTGAGCCAGACTTTTGATTTGAGCGCCTTGTTCATTTCTTCGGCGAGGCCGAACTGCTCGAACAGCGGCGTTTCTTTGGTGTAGAGCTTTACGCGCTTCACCATTTGAGGCTGGAAGCGATTGAAGAAGCGCAGGACGCGCTCGTATTCAGGTTCGGTGTCGACCCAGATGACGCTGAACTCGGAAGTGACCTGGTCGCGCAGCACGCGCTCGACGACGTTGAGGTCGTGGTAGATCAACGCCGGTGGCTTGGAACTTTCGGCGCGGGTCTTGATGTCGTGCCACAGGCCTTTCAGGAAGCGGATATCGGCGCGGAGTTCTTCTTCACTCGCGCTCTGGGCGGCGGTGCGGACGATGAAGCCTCCGTGGCCGTTTTCGCGCTCGCTAAGGATGATGCGCTTCAGGCGCTGACGCTCTTCCTCGGAGGAAATCTTGCGCGACACGCCGGTGTGGTTCACGGTCGGCATGTATACCAGGAACCGGCCGGGCAGAGCGATGTGGCTGGTGATGCGCGCGCCCTTCTTGCCGATGGGTTCCTTCGCGATCTGAACCAGGATCTCCTGGCCTTCTTTGAGCAGGTCGCTGATCAGGGGAACGGGAGCGTTCTCGCGGCGACGGAAACGGCCGCGGCCACCGCCTCGGTCTCCTCCGCCGCGGCGTCCACGGTCGCGCGGACCGCCTTGACGATCACGATCGCGGTCCTGGCCGGGACGTGGGCGTTGGGTGCGTTGCGTGTAGCCGGCGGTTGCGGCCGGGGCACGAACTTCTGCTCGGGCATCAACCGCGCCGGTGCCGCCGGCTTCGGCGTCGAGCAGGGCTTCGGCTTCGGCCTGGGCTTCTTCGAGTTCCATTTCTTCGCTATCTTCTTCGCCTTCAACCGGAGCACCTTCGGCGGGATGCGCTTCGCCGGAGTCGGATCCAGACTCGTTCAATGAAGCCTGATGAATCTCAGCGACAACTTCCCGGGCTTCGCCGTTCAGATGTCCGGGGCCAGCCTGGGTTTCTTCTTCGAACTCGTCGTAACCTTCGTCGGAGGAAGCTTCGTAGTGGACGGCGTCGGCCTCTTCTTCGTCGATGGTTTCTTCTTCCATGGTGCCGGGAGCGGCGAAGACTGGAGTTTGCTCGTCGCGCGGCGAACGCACGGGAGAAACCATTTGCTCGGCGACGTCCTCTTCCTTCTCGTGTTCGAGAGCGATTTGATCGACGGCGACGGCGGTCTCGCCGGGCCATCCCACGGACGGCAGCGGCGCCGGTTCCGAGAGGCGGAATTCCTGATTCCAGGTAGCCGAAGTCGAGGTGGACTGAACTGGTTCCGGCTGGGGGCGTTCTATCTGCTCTTCTTCCAGTTGGTCTTCTTCCACTTGCTCTTCTTCGATGTGAGCTTCGTGGATGGCGCGAAAGTCCTGATGGGCGTCGTGGTCGTGCTGCTCGTGAAGAGGCTCGGCGGCCGACCCTGCGGCGGCGAAGATGGGCTCGTCCTCGGGGAATGCGGCGGCTACCGGCGCCTGGGGCTCGGCGGGAGCTGCGGGCGCGATTTCAGAAGTTACTCGCGTGACAGCCTGCCGCGCTGGAGGTTCCGGCGCGGGCGGTTGTTGGGCATAGCGCTGGTACTTGGAGATGGATTCACCCGGCAAGATGATGGGCTGGTAGCCGGGAGGCGGGCCGGAGGACTGCACTCGGCTGGAATCCATGGTCCGGGCTGGCTCTACCGGGCGCGAGAAGCGCTCGGGGCCGCGATCGGAGGAGAAGCTGCGGTCTTGAGTGCGATCTGGCGTGCGTTCGGGTCCGCGATCGGAACTGCGATCCGGGCCGCGGTCACGGCCATCGCTTCGGCCATCACGACGTCCGCCACGGCGGCGCCGGCGTCCACGGAAACTTCCGCGGTCGCGGTTCTGGCCCTGATCGGTGGCATTGCCGGGCTCTGGGGAGCTGGTGGCAGCGAGAGACGGCTGAGCGTCAGATCCTTCGCTCTCGGCGGATTCCTGGTCGGATCCGGGGATGGTGTCTTCGAGACCTTCATCGGTGACTTGCACCATATCCGGTGCAGCTTCAGCGCGCGCCGGTTGCGGACGCATGTCCGGGACGCTGCGGGTGGCTGGGACGACGTCGGTCAGATCGTCATCGTGTTCTTCCAGTTCCATGAAGTCGGAAACGTAGAGGAAGGCGTCGCGCTCCAGGCCGATGTCGACGAAGGCCGACTGCATGCCGGGCAGGACGCGGGTTACGCGGCCTTTATAAATGGATCCGGCGAGGGTGTATTCGTTCTCGCGCTCAAGATAGATTTCCGCGAGGAGATCGTCTTCTACCAGGCCCACTTTGGTTTCGTGTGGGGTAGAAGAGACAAAAAGTTCCTTGTTCATCAAACACTCCGGTCCCGCCGACTAATTTGGGTCGGACGGGCTTCACCGGGGCGGAGTCAGAAGAGGTGCGGGAGGATGAAGGGTCGAGCGTCGCGATGCTGCCCCGCATGGGGGACAGACGGGGCCGGAGAGCTCGTTGCTCTCTTCCTGCCGAGTCCGTTGCACAAGCTTGGGAAACTTTTGCACTAATCTCGCTTTCACTTCCGCCGGGGTTTGTGACCGCACTCTCAGACCCGAAATCAGGTCGGGGGGCCGTTCCCTGCCCGGCTGCTGCTCAGCTTCAATCCTGCCCGGCTGTCTTCTGCCCGACTAGCCGGTGAAATGCCCCCTTAACGCGGGGGCGCTCGATATATTTTGTGGCTGCGCCTGCGAGCGCAGCGAGTACTGCTAAATCCTGCCGTTTCTTCCCCGTTCAGAGTTCCCTTAGTTTACGAAACGGCGCATACGAACATTCATAACCATCCCCAGCGCCAGGAACATGAACAACACGGAAGACCCACCATAACTCATCAGCGGCAAGGGTATTCCGGTGACCGGCATAAAGCCAACCACCATGCCGACATTGACCAGGATATGGAAGCTAAGCACAGCCACCACACCCATCACCACGAACGTCCCAGCGCGGTCGGGCGCTGTTTGCGCGTTCTGGGTCAAACGCATCAGCACTATGAAGTATAACAGCAGAACCCCGAGAGCGCCGACGAATCCATGTTCCTCGGCAAAAGCGGCGAAAATGAAGTCAGTTTGCGGTATGGGAAGGAAGGCACCGTGGGTTTGCGAGCCTTTTCCGCCCCAAAGACCGCCGGAACCGACCGCGATCATGGATTGCTTAACTTGGTACCCCGAGCCTTGGGGGTCGGAATCGGGGTCCTGATAGCTGGTCAGCCGCTGTTTTTGGTACGACTTGAGAATGTGAACCTGTGGAACGAAAAAGGCCAGTCCGATGCCGAGAGCGGCTACCAGGGCGACAGTGGCACCCTGCTTCCACTGCAGGCCGCCGAGAAACATGCCCATGGCGGCGATGGGGAGGTAGGTCAGCGCCGTGCCCAGGTCGGGCTGCTTGAGCACGAGCAGCATGGGGATAATGACGATGGCCCCGGCTTTGATGAAATCGGGCCAGGAAAGCTCACGCTGGCGCATGTCAGTAAAGAACTTGGCGACGGCGAGGATGAGGATGAGCTTGACCCATTCCGACGGCTGGAAGTGGTTCCCGCCCGGCATGTGGATCCAGCGTTTAGCGCCGAGATACTTCTGTCCAAAGAGCAGCACGGCCACCAGCGAGCCCACGCCGGCGATGTAGAACCAGTGGATTTGGTCGAGCAGCGCCTGGTAATTCACCAGGCTGACAAGAAACATCATGCCAACGCCGGCCATCACCCAGTAGATCTGTTTGACGTGCGCCCCGGCAAACTTGGTGTGCACGGTGGCGCTGTGGATCTCCATCACGCCGAGTCCGCAAATCATGAGCACGAAGCCCAGAAGGGCCCAGTCGAAATCGCGGTATGAGACGTAACGTGCCATGGGAAACCAGTTCTCGGTTCTCAGTTCTCGGTTCTCAGTTGTAGCGCCGGCGTCTCGCCGGCTGTCGCGGGGGCGTCCTGCCCGCGCTTGCCGATGCCATAGCTAATGCACCGACATTCCCGGAGCGGCCGTCGCCAGCGCCAGCGGCTTCTTGGGCAGGTCCAGGACAAACTTGCCGCCTGCCAGCTTTTCTTTGTGGCCGTCAGCGTAGGGCTCGGTCCAGAGGCCGCCGATGTCGACGGTGCCGTCGGTTTTTGGTTTCTCCGCCATTTTCTGCGGGGACTTGCGTTGCTTTTCGACGTAAGCCTTGATCACCTGTGTCGCCACTCGTGCCGCCAGTTTGCCGTGCTCTCCGCCCTGGAACAGAACGCATACCACGACGTCCGGATTACGTCGCGGCGTGAACCCGACGAACCAGCCGTTCTGCGCCAGATCGGCGTTGTCCTTATGTTTAGCGCGGTTCTCCAGTGACACTACCTGTGCCGATCCAGTTTTCCCCGCGATCTCTATTCCCGGAATCGCAGCCAGCGGAGAAGTACCTCCGGGTTCGAGCACCTTTTCCATTGCGTCGGTAATGTAGTTCCAACCACTGGGATCGAGCGGAACCGTGGTCACATCAGTGAAGTGCGCCGCCTCGGTGTAATTCTGCGGCAAGTCCGTCGGATTGATCACGTGCGGCACGACCAACTTCCCACCCATGGAGATCGCGCTGAGGGCGCGCAACAGTTGCACCGGCGTGACAGTAACGGCACCCTGCCCAATACCGACGAAGATGGTCTCACCCGCGTACCACTTCTGATGGAAGGCTTTCGCTTTCCACTCTTCTGAAGGGACCAGACCGCTGGCTTCCTGCGGAAGATCAATGCCTGTCTTCTGTCCCAAACCTAGTTCGGTTGCATATTTGGCAATGCGGCTAATTCCGAGCTTGTCGGCCAGCGTGTAGAAGAAAATGTCGCACGACTGATAAATCGCTTTCGCGAGGTCGACATCGCCGTGGGTCTGATGCACGAAATAGACCCAGCACTTTGAATTCCTGCCGTAGAAGTCTGCACTTCCATTGCAGTGCACGTGCATATTCTGCGCGATGCCTTCCTGCCAGCCCGCGAAAGACATGATGATCTTGAAGGTCGAACCGGGCGCGAGCTGCGCTTGGATGGCTTTGTTGAGCAGCGGCTTGTCGGGATCGGTGACCAGCTTGTTCCACTGATCGCGCGACACATGTACCGCGAAATCGTTGGGATCGAACGTTGGCCGGCTCACCATGGCTAGAATTTCTCCGGTGTGCGGGTCCATGGCGACAATGGCTCCGTTCTTGTCTCCGAGCGCTTCTTCAGCGGCAATCTGCAAATCAATGTCGACGGTGAGCTTGAGTTGTTTGCCGGGGACGGCTTCGGTTTCACCGAGACGTCCGACTTCGCGGCCGTGGCTGTCGACCAGTGCCTGACGCGATCCGTTCGTGCCCATGAGCAGCGTGTTGTATTGGCGCTCGACGCCTGAAATGCCGACCACGTCCCCCGAGTTGTAGAGTTCGAACTGCGGCTGGTTCAGCATGTCTTCGCTGACTTCGCCAACATAGCCGATCAGGTGCGCCATGAATCCGTTGCGGGGATAGAGGCGGCGGTGCGCCACGATGGTGTCGAGTTCGGGCAGCTCGTTGCGATGAGCATCGATGAATTGGAGTTCGTCGGGAGTGATGTCTTCTTTCAGAAAAATCGGCTGGTACTGCGGCATCGAAGCGAAGCGACGGATGCGGGTGCGGACTTCGTTGGCATCGAGATGCAGGCCCTGGGCAATCAGGTCGGCGTCACCCAGCAGATCGCGCGAGGAGTCGCGCAGCAGCAGCGCGGAAAACGACGGATAGTTGTCGACGATGGTGCGCCCTTCGCGATCGAGAATTTTTCCGCGGGGCGCGAGCACGGGCACGTTGCGAATGCGATTTTTCTCCGCGGCCGAGGCGTAGTAGCCGCTCTCCATCACCTGCAGCTTCCACAGTCCGTAGGCGAGCACCAGGAAGATGCCTAGGATGAAGTACTGCGCCGCCGTGAGGCGGACTTCGGAAACTTTTTCGTCGCGGCCGAACATCTTTGCGAGTTCTCGGTTCTCAGTTCTCAGTTCTCAGTCGCGGATGGCTTGCTCGTGGAACCCGCCGAAAGAGCAGGAGACTGGAATGCAATGCTGTATTTCAATTCTAATCCCAGACTGGATATCAGCTCTGGCAAAGGTAGTAACGTAAGTCACACCCCCGCTCCTCTGAGAACTGAGAACCGAGAACTGAGAACTAGTCTTCACGTTCTCTGCTTGAACTTGTCGAGCACGAAGAACAGGGGCACGCTCAGCAACGCGTTCGCCAGGGCAGCCAGAATGCCATGGCCCCAGCTCCACGTCTCGGTCATGTTGACCAATCCGTGGGCGACGGTGAAATAGACTGCGGAGTGCACCAGGTAGAACCCCAGCGTGACCAGGAAGCGGGCGCCGGCGTTTTCCACGTCGAGTTTCACGCCCAGCGACGATGCGCCGTAGCCGACCACGGTCTTGGCGATTCCATAGATGCCGATCTGATGATGTCCGAGCATGTCTTGCGCCAAGCCGATGACCGCCCCGGTGAACAGGCCAGCCACCGGACTGCGGCGCGCCATGGCAAAAAAGATGGTCACCAGCAGCGGCAAGTCAAAGTACACGGCAAAGCTCGGAAAGCGCAGCGGCAGGAACGCCTGAACGAAGAGCGCCAGTAGCGGCACGCCAATCGTTACCGGGATGCTGAACCGGTAGACGTCAACTTGCTCATTGGATGTGTAAGTGATGGGCACGCTATTGTGGGCTGCTCTCGGCGGGAGGCGGTTGCGTAGCCGGCTGTGTGGGTGCGGCTGGTGCTGACGTGGTTGAGTCGGCCGGTTTAGGTTGCGCGCTGGCGGGCTTGGATTGCGGTGCGTCGGGATTGGTTTCGCTCGGCTTTGATTCGGTCGTCGTTGATTCGGGAGCAACGCTGGGTGCTGCGCCAGAGTTCTTTTGTCCTGTGGACGGGCGATCAGCGGACTTCGCGGGCGGGCCGGTCGTTGATGCGGCCGGAGCGGTTGGGCTGGCGGTGCCAGGAGGTTTGGGCGCGGTGCTGGTGGACGCTGGTTTGGCGACGGGCTTCGCTCCGGCTGGGGCTGTGCCGAGGACCGGTGTCGCGGTGGCCGGCTTGTCGGGCACGGACGGTAAACGCTGCGCCAGAATGTCGGCGGCCCGGACGTGAACGCCCTCTTCGGTCGCCTGCCGTTCCTGCTTCTCAACCAGGACCAGCACTTCTTCGAGTTTGCTCAGGTTGGCGGCCGGTTTAATTTTGATGTTCAAAAACAGGTCTTTGCCGTTGGCAACTTTCGTGACCGTACCGACGGGCAGGCCTTTGGGGAAAATCTGGTCGCCGCCGCTGGTCAGGACGGTTTCGCCGACCGGAACCTGCTCATCGCTCATCACGCGTTCCAGTGCGACTTCGCCGTTCGCGGTGCCGCGCAACACTCCCTGCAGCCGCGTTTTCTCGAGCAGGGCGCCCACGCCGCTGCTTTGATCGTTGATCAGGAGCACCTGCGAGACTGACGGGTAGACCAGCAGCACTTTGCCGACTATGCCGTCCGACGTCATGACCGCCATGTCGCGCCTGATGCCGGCGTTCTCTCCTTTGTCGATGTAGACGATGCGGGAAAGGTCGCTGCCGCTGGAGCCGATGACCTGTGCGGCCACGGTCCGGGAGATGAATTGTTCTTTGAACGCTACCAGAGTTTGCAGGCGGCGAGCCTGGGCGGCGTCTTCGCTGAGCCGCACCTGCTCGAGGCGCATCTGCTCAATCTGATCTTTGAGCTCACGGTTCTCGGCACGCACCCCGCGCAGATAAAAGTAGTTATGCCAGATGTTGCTGGTGCCGTTCTGGCCCCACACCAGAATGCGCTCGAAGGGAGTGATTGCTCCCACCACCCAGATGCGGATCAGGCGGGTGTTTTCCGCGTCATTGCCGGCGCGCTTGACCTGCATCGCCAGCCCCAGCACTTGCAGAAACAGAACTCCTACAAGAATGACCAGGTTGCGGTAGCGGCCAAGGACGGATTCCATAAAAAACAGTTGCCAGTCGCCGGTTGTCAGTTGCCAGTTGTCGTGGCCGTCATCACTGACAACTGGCAACTGGCTACTGGCAACTGATTCTTATTCGATCGAGATTTTTCTAAGCAGCTTGAAGTCGCTAAGCATCTTGCCGGTGCCCAGCACCACGCTGCACAGCGGGTCGTCGGCGATGGAGACCGGCAGTCCGGTTTCTTCGCGAATGCGTTTGTCGAGATTCTTCAGCAGCGCGCCGCCGCCGGTGAGTACAATGCCACGGTCGCTGATGTCCGCGGAGAGCTCAGGAGGCGTGCGCTCGAGCGCGACGCGAATTGCGTTCATGATGGTCGATACGCATTCGCTCAAAGCTTCGCGGATTTCGCCGTCATCCACGGTGATGGTTTTCGGCACGCCTTCGATCAGGTTGCGGCCTTTGATTTCCATGGTCATCGGCTTGTCGAGTTGGTGGGCGGAACCGATTTCCATCTTGATCTGCTCGGCAGTGCGCTCGCCGATCAGCAGGTTGTATTTCCGTTTCAGATAATTCATGACGGCTTCGTCCATCTGGTTGCCGGCCATGCGCACGGAACGCGAGTAGACGATGCCGCTCAGAGAGATGACTGCGATGTCGGTGGTGCCGCCGCCGATGTCGACCACCATGTTGCCGCTGGGCTCAGTGATGGGCAGTCCCGCGCCGATGGCCGCGACCATGGCCTGCTCGACCAGATGCACTTCACTGGCCTTGGCGCGATAGGCGGAGTCCATGACAGCGCGCTTTTCTACCTGCGTGATTTCCGAGGGCACGCCGATCACGATGCGGGGATGCACCAGCATCTTGCGGTTGTGCGCCTTCTGAATGAAATAGTTCAGCATCTTCTCGGTGACTTTGAAGTCGGCGATCACGCCGTCTTTCATGGGCTTGATGGCGACAATGTTGCCGGGCGTGCGGCCCAGCATTTCTTTCGCCTCTTTGCCCACCGCCTCAACCTCGCCGGTGTTCTTGTTGATGGCGACGATGGAGGGCTCGTTGACCACGATGCCCTTGCCGCGCGCATAGACGAGCGTGTTGGCGGTGCCGAGGTCGATGGCCAGGTCGCTGGAGAAAATGCTGAACAGCGACCGGAGGTTATGACCGCGCGAGGGACCTGAATGAAATCCGTTCTTTGACATGACGAAATGTTTCCCGCGTCTTTCGACGTGCTGCTGTGCCGGGAGTTGTCCCGGAGTTTTCCTTTTTTCCTGTCAGGGCGCTGGCTGTTCTTATTCTACGAGATGCCCAGCAACCCCGCTCACACCGAAAGTCCCCTGACCCCAGGGCTCTGCCAAAATCCTGCCGCGGGGCCCTACTGCCTTACCCTACTGAATGATGATCTTCTGCTGCTGCGTGTTGACTCCGCCCTGCGCCGTTTGCGCCGTGACCGTAATCACCGCTTCCCCGGTCGGCAGCGGCGGGGTGAAGTAATGGAACCCGCCATCCGGGTTGATCATCGGCACTTCACTGCCATTCACCATCACCCGCGCCCCGGTCTGGGTCTTGCCGGTTACTTCAATCACGTGGCCATGCTGAATGAACGGATCCAGCTCCAGTTCAATCGCTTCAGTCTGCTTACCCTTGGAAATAATAGTGAAGCGGTTCTTCTCGCTTTCCACCGATTCCTTCCCCGCGGCATCGTAAGACTGCACCATCCAGTAATAAGCGCCTTCTCCGAGGCTGGTAACTGTTACCGCTGCCGTATTAACCTTCTTGTCAACCAGTGTAGAAGAAAAATAAGGGTTGCGGGAGATGCGCAGGCGGTAACCAACTGCATTCGCCATCGAGGTCCAGGAGAATTCCACGTCCTTGGTGGCCTCGCCCGCGGAAAACAGCGGAGCCATGTTGGCCGGAGCGATCGGGGTGGGCGGACCAATCTCTTTGGCTTTCTCCAGGTGCGACTGCTGGCCCCGGAAGCTCACCTTTTCCCAGTTGGCGAGTTTCACGGTTTCGCCGTTGCGGCTGACCTCGCCGGTACCTTTCTTCATCAGGATTTCGTGCTGGTCTACCTTGGGATCGTTGTGCACTTGCGCCGCCGACTCGGGCGACAGCGAGGCCGTGGCGCCGGCTACGATCACCTGCGACTTCGAACCCTGGCTATAGGTCGCGGTCGAGAGATCGACAGTTCCAGTGCTGACCGTCACGGCTACGTTGGTCTGCTGCTGTTCGTTGGCCGAGTTCTCTTCGATCACGATCAGCGAATCCTGTTTCACGGTGTAGCTGGTGCCGTCGTTGAACACCACTTTCGCCATGCCTTCGGAACCGGTCTGCAGGACATCGCCCTTTTCGAGGGGGATGCTGTAGTCGGCCGTCACCCAGCTATTGCCATTGCTTTTCTTTACCCGCACCGTGCCGTCGAGCGCAGTGAAGTGCGCCTGCTGCGCGGTCGAGGCTCCGGAACCGGTGGCCGGAGCCATGCCTTCCATGCGTTCCAGAAGTTTGCTGCCGAGGTGCTCGCTGGCCTTCACAGTGTTCTCGGTGAATTGCGGAAAGGTAAAGCGAACGATGACGCAGAAGATCACGACGCCAGCCATGATCAGCAGCGCCACGCTGCGGTAGGTGATGGTCGTCCACGCAACGTGTATACCCGACTTGCGATTATCAGAAGACACTTGGGACCGAAGAACCTCGCTAAACCTTAGTAAATATGCGGTAAAGAGCAACGTTAGCACATCCAAAACGGAGGAAAAAACAGGGAACGACTTTGGAGGGTTACCGAAGTGTGCGGGCGAACCGTCCGCGATTCTTAGGCGACTGTAATGGCGGCCCTTTCGTGGGTTGAGGTTTTCCCTCTCCGGAGGAAAACCATCTACGATCCGCCCGCCCAATACCGGAAGCCGTTATATTGTTGGCATGCCGAAAGCTTCCAGGAAAAGCGCCCGCCTCATCTCCTCCCGAACCGTCTATCGCGGCCCGGTGTTCACGGTCAGCACCGATCACGTGGAAGAACCCAACGGGGTGCGCGCCCGCCGCGATGTGATCCATCATTCCGGCTCCGTGGTCGTGCTGGCTGTGGACGATTCCGCCGCGACACCCCGCGTTCTTCTGGAGAGGCAGTACCGACACGCGGCATCCGACTATCTGTGGGAGTTACCCGCCGGACGCATCGATCCCGGCGAGCACGAACTCAAAGCCGCGCAACGCGAACTGCTCGAAGAGACCGGATACACCGCAACGCACTGGCGCCGCATTCTGAAGTTCTATGCCAGTCCGGGATTCGTCGCCGAAACCATGTCAGTGTTCCTCGCCAGCGGCCTGCGCGCCGGCGAGGCCCAGCCTGAAGAGGACGAAGTCATCTATAAACGCATGGTCCCGCTCCCGGCCGCGGTCCGCATGGTGATGGGTGGAACCATCCGCGACGCCAAAACCATCTCGTCGGTGTTGTGGCTCGATCACGTCCGGCGCACCGCCCAGCCAAAAAAACGGCATACCAGAAAGTAGTTTCCCCCGTCCGCAGCCGTCGATGCGCTCCCCGCCGGACCTGTGGTTTTCATAACTTTTTCGCGCGTTACCTGCGCTTGACAGCCTACCCCTGGCGTTCCAAAATGCATCTTATGTGTGGGTAATGCGGCGCACGTCCTTGGGCCCCCTGGTAGGACGTGCAGAAAGAGGGGGGTACGTGGAACGTCTGAAAGGAACCGTCAAGTGGTTCAATAACGCTAAAGGATACGGGTTCATCGGGCGCGCGGATGGGCCGGACGTATTTGTTCACTACAGCGCAATCGCCTCCGAAGGCTACAAAAGCCTGCAGGAAGGCGACCCGGTGGAGTTCGAAATCACCGACGGCCAAAAAGGACCGCAAGCGGCGAACGTGACCAAGGCTTCGTAAGCGAATCCTCCGCTGCTCGGACCGAACCGGCAGTTCATGCCACGCATCGCGCCAAGCGATCTCGTCAAGGCCGCGGAAAAGTGTGCAGAATCGAGGATGAGGCGGAGTTCCCCTCCGTGGCAAGCACTTATACCCGGTCCGTGATCGTCAGCAACAAGCGCGACAGGATCAGGAAGGCTCTACTGGAATACTGCGGGCAGCACACACTGGCGATAGTCAGACTCTTAGAAAACCGTCAGACAACTGACATTTTTAAAAACGTGCCTTCTGTAGCCTACGCCGTGGCGATCCGCGCTGGCCGACGCCGCCTACACCCGAGGTACTGGAATTGGTATAACGTTGTGGCTGGGAGACTTACCCTAGGGTAATCATGGACACGAAGACACTGGTGGGTGGTAGGAAGTTTACAATGAGGAACGGAATGAGTATGCGTCGGTTCGGCTATCGTGACTTGCAGAAGCTGGGCCTGGACCCTGCAGGGTGCCCCCCAGGACACGGGGCTCCCCCCATGGACTTCAGCAAACTGAAGGTTGGTCAGAAAGTTCGGGTGTACGCCGGGTACGGAGAGAGATATGATGGGGAGGGCGGACCAGCCAAGGTTGTCCTGGTCACAGAGTCATATGTGGAAGTGGAATTTCCCCAGCCTGGAGGCCCAATCGGGCTGCCGTACCGGATGCGATTCGACATGAAGGGCGCGGCTATGGACAGCCGGGACATCTACCTAGGCGACATGGATGATCGGGGCTTACCTCAATCAGTTGCGCATGAGACTTGGCAGCTGATTGATGAGGAGGAACTGCAAAGGATGGAAGATCAGTGGGCCAAGTTCACTCAAAGATACCCATATCCGCCAGCGCATCCCCTGCTCTCTTCACTGCGGCGTTTTCTACGGCGATGGGTCAAGTAATAGCTCTTCGCCTCCGAGAAGCGGACTATTTCCTAATTACGTGTACCCCAGATACTGCTCCTGGTTTCTGAAAAGTGAAGAAAATGTCGTTTCCCATCCCGTTCCACCAAATGCCCTCAAGACCAAGACGCTGGTTGGTCAGGAAGTTTGCACGCATATCGGGATATATGGCCGACAACAGGATCTACTAGTTCCAAAGGGCCATGTTCGGGGATGCGTGAATCCGGTCCTCCCCTGTAACCTCGACTATTTTGCCTGCAAACTATTTCTTGTATGTGAAATGCGCTGTCACTGGTTTCTTAAAAACCCGGAAAGTGCCGGGTTCCCCTTCCGCAAAGCCACCAGCCTTTCCCGTGAATGGCTCCCCCCAGTTTTAACAAGACTTTGTTGACGACCGAAATTTCCCCTCGCACTCTGGCTCTCGCCGCGCAACTCGTTTAACCTTGTTCCACTCCCATGGACAACAAGGCCATCGCCAACATTCTTTATGAGACTGCCGACCTGCTGGAGATCGACGGGCAGGATTCGTTTCGCATCCGCTCTTATCGCAACGCCGCGCAGGCCATCGAGAATCACTCGCAGCAAATCAAGGAACTGATCGCCGATCCCAAGCAAGTCCTCGCCATCCCCGGCATCGGCAAGAGCATGCTGCGCAACTTGCAGGAACTTCTCACCGAAGGCAAGCTGAACACCCAGAAAGAACTGCTGGAGAAATATCACCCGTCGATGCTCCAGTTGCTCAAGATTCAGGGACTGGGGCCAAAGACGATTGCGCTGATCTGGAGCGCCTACAAAGTCAGCGACGTGGACGGCGTGGAGAAACTGGCGCGGGAAGGAAAGATTCGCGAGTTGCCGCGCATGGGAGAGAAGCATGAAGCCAAGCTGCTGAAAGCCATCGCGGATTATCGCCGCATCAGCGGGCGTTTTCTGGTCGACTCCGCTGAAGAAGAAGCGGAAAAACTTACGGAGTATCTCGAGAAGTTCCCCGGCATCGACAAGATCACGCCCGCCGGATCGCTGCGGCGCGGGCGCGAGACGGTGGGCGACCTCGACATCCTCGTCACCGGAAAAGCCTGCACCACGGAAGAAGGGCGGCAGAAGGCGATCGCCCATGTCGCGCAATATCCGCCACTGATGGACGTGATTGCCAGCGGCGACAACAAGATCAGCTTCCACTTGCGCAGCGGACTGCAGGTCGACGTTCGCCTGCTGCCGCCGGAATCTTTCGGCGCGGCCATGCAGTACTTCACCGGATCGAAAGCCCATAACGTCGCGCTGCGGCAGCGCGCGCTCAAGATGGGTTACACGCTGAACGAGTACAGCCTGGCGAGCCTTGAAACCGAAAAGGCGGTGGCCGGCAAGACCGAAGAAGAAATCTACGCCAAGCTGAAGCTCGACTACATTCCGCCGGAGATGCGCGAGAACCTGGGCGAGATCGATCTGGCCCACAATCACGCCCTGCCCCAGTTGATCACGGAGGCTGATTTGAAGGGCGACGTGCACATGCACACCGTCGAAACCGACGGCAAGAACACGATCGAAGAAATGGCCGACGCCGCCCGCGCGCGCGGCTATGAATACATGGCCATCACCGATCACTCGAAGAATCTGGCCTTCGCCAACGGACTCGACGACAAGCGCGCGGTGGAACACATCGCGCGCATTCGCGCGGCCGGCAAGCAGATTGAAGGCATCACGATCTTTGCCGGCATCGAAGTCGACATTCTGGCCGACGGCGATCTCGATCTCTCCGACGACGTGCTGGCACAGATGGATCTGGTGATCGCGAGCGTGCATTCGGTCTTCAATCAAGAGCCGGCCAAGATGACCGAGCGCCTTCTGAAGGCGATTGAGAATCCGAACACTTCAATCGTCGGACATCCTACCGGGCGCATTCAGTTGCGGCGCGACGCTAACGCGTTTGACATGCACGCCATCCTGACTGCGGCGGCGGAACATAAAGTCGCGATGGAACTGAATTCTTATCCCGACCGGCTTGACCTTAACGATGTTCACCTGCGCCAGGCCAAGCAGCAGGGAGTAAAGATTGTGATCAACACCGACTCGCACCATACCTCGCACATGGAGAAGATCCGGTACGGCATTCTGCAGGCGCGGCGCGCGTGGTTGACTAAGGACGATGTGCTCAATACGCTGCCTGCGGCAAAATTTGCCAAGGCTATGAAGCACGGGTGGTGAGGGATATCGATATCGATATCCCTCACGCTAGGGTGCGACTATAGCTAACGTGGGCGTTCCGCCGACTTTGAGGATGCGACTCTGGCGCATCTTCACAGTGTCTATCACCAAAATGCTGTGCTTCTGTGGTGCCATTGCATAAAGCATTTTGCCGTCGTTCCCTGTCGCGGCGCTCCAGAATGGCATCTTGGTCTTAATGGTGCCGATCTTCTGCCAGGTGCGGGTGTCGATCACACGAAGTTCGTAGGCCAGGGCGTCATTCGGTCGAACATTCGGGGGGCGGCCGTAATCCAGATAAAAGCGGTTGTCGGAGTGGCGGTCGTAATCCCTGTTGTACCCGAGATAGACCCTGCTGCCATCAGGCGAGGTCGGCCAGGCAGCAGGAGGAATGCGGTTGGGCAGACCGGGATGAGCCGCAGTATCGGCAAATCCTTGAGAACCGGGATCCATCTTAACCACGGCGCCGTCTCCGCGAACGATCGCAATTGCTGGATCGCCGGGAACCTCCATCGCCTCGGCAACGCCGTCTCGCCTTTCCCACGGAAGTGTGACGTCCACATTCTGGAGTTCGCGGGAGTCGGCATCCACACGAATCATCCGGACGCGATTCGTCCTCGGACACAGGAAATCGAAATGATCGGCGGTTGGGTAAGAGATGAAGCGGCCAGGGCCGCAGTTCCCAAGGTGCACGATCCCCGGCAGAAACTCACCCGCCTGAGTGTCGAAGGTGGCGAGCAGCAAGGAATCCGTACCGGAAGGCTTGGGATCGTCGATCAGGATTCGCAGAGCCAAACCATCGCCGGAAACTGCCATGGTGGAAAACGGCGGGAGCCCATCGGTCACAGCGCGGCCCCCAACCATGCCACTCTTGAGGACCGTACCCTGGGCCGTGTCAATCACCGCGAGTTCGCTGGAGTTCGCGTCCATTACGGATGCAACATAAAGGCGGCTTCCATCCGGCGAAAGCGCAAAATCCGCACTATCGCCGGTGCGAATGCTGCCCATCGCTCTTGCGGTTTCAGGATCGATTAACCAGACACGCCCTCCCGGCCCGCCCGCGTCGGGTTTGGGGTCGAGAACGTACAGCCAACCGGGCTGTGGCTTCTCCCACTTTTCTATTTCAATGTTCGAGGGTGCTGACGCACGGGCCTGCGTTGGTGCGCTCGCCTGGATTGCTGGTGCGCCCGCCGTGGCTGGCCGAGCCGCAAAACCAAGCACAAAGGACAGGGAAAGGAGGAAAAACAAAGACCGCCGGAGATTCGCTTTCATCCATTGCCCCCAGAACTCCAGATTGAGACCTCTAGTTTCTTAGCAATGCTCTGGCACAATCTAATTTGACCCGTTCTAAGTTGACCCGTCTAAGTTGATCCGAAATCGGAAAACAGGAAACCACAAAGCAACTACAATGCCAAAAAAGTGCCGAGAAAACCCTCGCAACTCATTTGTTTTCAGCGAGGAAGATGATCGAGATTGAGGGCTGAATCTGGATTCGGTGGCCACCCTGAGCCAAGGTGGTGGTTTTCAGCCAGTCCCGGTCTACACTCCCTGAAGTGCCGCATTTCTACGGTCTCGACGCTTCCCGACATGACTAAGATTCGGCCCTAGGAAGAACGCGAGGGGGGTTTGCCCCGGCTGCTCAAAGGTTTGATCTGGCGTAGAATCGGCGGGTAGACACACTTCGCTTTTTGACGAAACTATGACTGAACAGACTCCTGCTCCCGCGCCGAAGCCGACGGTGCCGCAAGCTGCGGCTCCGGCTGGTCCTGTTCCTGCTGGTCCCACCATTCATATTGGCGAGGAGTATGGGACGGCGAAGAAGAATTTGCCGCCGGCCAAGATTGTGCTGCTGGCCGTGGCCGCCGTGCTGGTGGTCGTGCTGATTGCCTCTTTTCTGAATCGGGCCAAGCCGCAGGCCTCGGGGTCGCTCGACAACGTGGCGGCGGTGGAGATTCCGGGGCAGGGGTCGACCATGGTTGCCTTGACTTTTACCATTCGCAACACCAGCCCGAAGACTTTGTATGTACATTCGCTGCAGGGATCGATCAAGACGAGCAGCGGAGAGCCGTCGGCCGAGGCGGTGTCGGCGGTGGATTTCGATCGCTATTTTCAGGCGTTCCCGGCGTTGAAAGTGGGGGCGCAAGCGGCATTGCCGCCAGAGACCAAGATTCAGGCGGGCGAGACGGTGACGCGGACGATTATTGTGGCGTTTCCGGTGACGCTGGACGTTTTCAATCAGCGGACTTCTACCAGCGTGATCTTGTGGCCTTATGACCAGACGGTGCCGGTTACGATGACTCGGTAGGTGGGCTTGCGTGGGTCGGCTGTTTGGCGCTAACAGCAAAGGCCTCGAGCTGCGATTCGAGGGACAGCCGAGGGCGGCTGTCCCCACATAGACCTTTCCGATATACCTCTTCCTGACAGACTCTTCCCGACCGGCTTGCGCGAATTCTCTGAATACGGTTGTATAGCGGGATGACCAATTCTCGGTATTTTCTCCGCACTTTCACTCTGGTGGTTGGACTCTTCCTGACTTCCCTTGCGGCGATGGCGGCCCAGACGGGGAAATATCTTTTTTATGTGGGCACTTACACCGAAGAGGGCAGCAAGAGCAAAGGTATTTATGCTTACCGGTATGACGCGGCTACGGGGGAGATCACGGCGCTGGGGCTGGCGGCGGCGACGACGAATCCTTCTTTTGTGGTGATGAGCCCGAACGGGAAATTTCTTTATGCGGTGAACGAGGTCGGAAATTATAAGGGGCCGAACAGTGGAGGGGTGAGCGCGTTCTCGATCGATCACGCTACGGGAAAGCTGACGTCCTTGAATGAGGTGGCTTCGCGCGGGGCTGATCCTTGCTACATCAGCGTCGACCGCACGGGAAAATTTGTGCTGGTGGCGAACTATACCGGCGGGAGTGTCGCGGTATTCCCTGTGCTTCCCGATGGCAAGCTGGGCGAGGCTTCGGCGTTCGTGCAGCACACCGGGCATGGACCGAATACGGAGCGGCAGGAGGGGCCGCACGCGCACTCGATTGATCTCTCGCCGGATAACCGGTTCGCGATGGTCGATGATCTCGGACTCGATGAAGTGCTGGTTTACAAGTTTGACAGCAGCAAGGGAACGCTGACTCCGAATGATCCTCCGTTCGTCAAGGTTGAGGCGGGTGCGGGGCCGCGGCATTTTGCGCTGGGTCTGTCGGGAAAATTTGCTTACGTGGTTGCTGAGATGGGGCATACAGTGACGGTGTTTTCGGATGATGCGGCTCACGGGAGACTGCAAGTGCTGCAGACGATCTCGACGCTGCCTGCGGATTTCAAGGGGCGCAACGACGATGCGGAGATTGTCGTGCATCCCTCGGGCAAGTTTCTGTATGCGTCCAACCGCGGGGACGACAGCATCGTCATCTATGCGATCGATGGGAGTAAGGGGACGCTAACGCAGGTTGGGAGGGTACCGACGGGGGGAAAGGAACCGCGGAATTTTGAGATTGATCCTGCGGGGAAATTTTTATTTGCGGAGAATCAGAAGTCGGACAACATCGTCGTGTTTCGAATTGATGAGAAAACTGGCGGGCTGACGGCTACGGGGAAGGTGCTAGAGGTGGCGTCGCCAGTATGTTTGAGATTTGTGCCGGTGGAGTGACGCCGCACTGGCGAATTTCACTGTCGTTGCGGCAGACTCGCCGCACTTGTCGGAATCCTTCGACTTCGCTCTGTCGAAGATCCCCACCCTTCGACTCCGCTCAGGGCAGGCCTTCTCGCGCAAAGGACGCGCGAGAAATGGGGCACCCGGCGCCCCCTAATTATTGTTTCTTTTGAATTCCCTTCCGGCGGGCCAGGTGCGTGTTCGCGTCCGGCTTAATCTCGTCGTACTTCAGGCAGCTGATCGATCCATCCACTTCGAGCACGGCCAGCGCGACCTGATCGCAGCTGTTGAGGCCGTGCTCGCGGAGGGCGCGGTGTAGTTCGTCCATACTGACGCGTTCTCTTGCCATGTGGCTGTCGATGATTTTTCCGTCGTGGATGAGGAGCGAGGGTTCGCCTTCCACGAGTTTGCGGAAGCGGCGGTTGCCGCCGGACAGGTTGGCGACGAAGTAATTCAAGATCAGGAGTGTGGCGGCCGCGACCGCACCGCCGAGCAGCGAGGTGTCCGGGCCGGTCATGGCGTTCTGCACGGAGTTCGACAGCAGGAGCAGGAGAGTGAGATCGAAGGGGGTCATCTGCCCCACCTCACGCTTGCCGCTCAGGCGGACACCGATCAGCACCAGGAGGTAGATGACGGCGGTGCGCAGCACAATCTGCAGCAGCACCGGACCTCCGGGGAAAAAAGCTCCCGACATTATGGGACTCGCTGTGACCCGTGTTTTGGTTCGCCTGGGTCGCGGGTTAGTTCGCGGTTACCGGGACGGGAGCGCCTTTCGGCGTGCTCAGATATCCCGTAGCTTTGTTCTTGTCCACCGTCCATACCACCAACTCGAACAGCATGTGATCGCGACCGGAGTAGAACTGAATGGGCTCGGAGACGTTGCGATCTTTCTTCTCGATCGTCTTGTCGTCGGAGGTGACGTTCATGGTGAACTTGCCCTTCTTGACGTCGGCCTTTTTCAGTTGCAGGCTGACGGTGGAAACGGGCTGGGGCTTGGCGCCCTTGAGCAGGGTGAACTCGTAGTAGTTGCGGTCGCCCTTGTGCTTCAGAATGTCGAGGTCGCCGGCGGTGTGGGCGATTAATCCGCTCTGCACGCCGAGGTCGCCGATGGTGCTTTGCAGCTTGGCTTTGGTGGCTTCGAGATCGGCTTTGGTGGAAGCGACGTCGGTCTTGACTCCGCCTACGTCGGTCTTGACGCCAGCGATTTCTCCGCTGACCTGGCCCATTTGGGCCTTCTGCTCATTCTCGAGCCGCGCCACGGAGGCTCTCTGCTGCGCCCTCAACTCGGCCACGCGCTGGGCGAGTTCCTGCTTGGTGAGGCCGACCTTCTCGCGCAGAGCGTCGTCCTGCGATTCCTCAGTCTGCATGCGATTCTGCAGGTCTTTGACCTGGGACTGGCTGCTCGCCAGATCCTGCGTCAACTTCTGCATCGCCATATGGGTGGCGTAGTGCGCGTATCCGAAACCGGCTATAACCAGAATCGCCACGACCATCAGGATCCACTTGCCGGCGCTGGACTGCTGTTCCATGTGCATCTGATCGCCTTCATCGGCCATACCGTCTTCCTCCTCAGGAAGCTAAAGAATGAATTGCAAGAGTACCTTTAATTGTTGAGCAGGATCAACCCACTGTCAATTGGCAGGTGGGATGCCGAGGACACCGGAATAATGCCCATCGGCGTCGACGCTCGGGGGTTGAGTCTTATCGCTGATGAAAAGGGATTATAGCCGGGACGACTCGTAGCGGGCGCGTGACCATGATCACTCACCGCTGGTAACGATAGTCACGACAGCACGGGGGCGGGTGCGGCGCGGCACGTGTGGTGATTCAGAACTTCCAGCGGGTGGACTTGCTCTGGAAGTGCTTTTCCCACAGGGCGAAGACGACGCGGGGGCGCACGGCGAAGATGGGTTCTTTCATGGAGAGAATGTCGTCTTTCATCTTGCCCATGTCGAACTTGTATTTCTTTTCGTAGGCGGGAAGGAATTTGCGGCGGGCGGCGAGGTCGGCGATTTCTGCGGTGCCTTCGACGATGACCGCTTCTTGCGCGTGTTCGGTGCAGACGACACAGTTCTTGTTCAACGCCAGGTTGCGGGCTTTGCGGGAGTTGCTGCCGGTGCTGAAGAGCAGGCGTCCGTCCTGCCAGAGGGCCCAGACGACCATGGTGTGCGGGGATGAGCCGGGCTTAACGGTGGTGGTCGTGATTGTGGTGACCCAGTAGTTATGCGATTTTTTCAGGCGCTGCTCGGCCCAGGACCACGGGAGCAGACCTTTTTTGCCTTCGGGGAAGCCGTAGCCGGGGGTCTGGATGCGGGAGGCTTGTGGCTTGAGCGAGCGGCGATTCTTAGTTGCGGCTGGCACGTTAGCACCTCTCGGGGGATTATTTCATCGGATCGTATGAATCCAGCTTGGGTATTGTAAGGGAATATCGGGCTGTTGGACGTGACTTTCGGGACCGCGAAGTTGTGAGTTCGCTTGTGAGCAGAGCGAGCCGTACGTAGTCTGGAATGGAAGTTACGGGGCGGGAGATGACGACGATGAGTGGGCCGCAGAATCTGCCGAAGTGGCGCGGATACGCCATATTGCTGTCGGGTTTCCTGGGGCTGTTTGCTGCGTTGTGCACGGTGTTTGCGCTTTTGGTGACAGCGGCGCAGGGCTGGGTGGAACACGCCCAGTCGCAGTGGCTCGAGACGACGGCGCGCGTCCAGAGATGCGGGTTGGAAGTCTACACTCACAAACCGGAAACATATTGGATCGACTGCAGCCTCAGCTATACCGTGCGCGGGGAGGACATTGTGTCCCACGTTCATTCGCACAGCACGCCCGCGCCGCGACGGGTGATGTGGGAATATCCAGATCCAGCGGTCCAGTTCGATCAAATGCAAGAGTGGGTCGATCAGCATCCTGAGGGGACGCCGATCGCGGTGCATTACGATCCGGCGAATCACAAGAAGGCCGTTCTGGTAACAACCGATATGCCGTTGGGTGGCCCAGGAACGCCGAATAACTTGAAGCTGTTGGGATTCTCTGCGGTGAGTTTTGTAGTGCTGCTGGGGATTTCGCGAGTGGCTCGGGCGGGAGTTGCCGGAGTTCGCGGGGTCGGCTAAAGGCCGCTCCCTTCCAAAAAGGGATGCCATCGAGCTTCACCCGCCGTTAGAGATTTTTCTTGGTCCACTGGTCGAGGCGGTCGAGCGCCTGCTGGAGGTTTTCGAGCGAGTTGGCTACGCTGAATCTCAGGTAGCCTTCGCCGAAGGCTCCGAAGGCTGTTCCCGAAAGCGCGGCGACTCCGGCTTGTTCCAGCAGGGTGTCGGCGAGGGGCTTCGATGTCCATCCAGTTTTCGTGATGTTGGGGAACACGTAGAACGCGCCTTTGGGCATGCGGCAGGAAAAGCCTTTGATTTTGTTCAGCCCGGCTACGAAGACATCGCGGCGGGATTGGAATTCGTCGCGCATGTGGTCGACCGAACTCTGGTCGCCGCGGATGGCTTCGATGCCTGCGATCTGCGTGAAGCTAGCGGTGCAGGAGTTGGAGTTGGTCATCAGGCGGGTCATGTGCGCGGCCAGGTCGGGGCGCATGACGCCGTAGCCCATGCGCCATCCGGTCATGGCGTAAGTTTTTGAGAAGCCGTCGAGCAGGATGGTGCGCTCCTGCATGCCGGGGACTGACATGATGCTGAAGTGCTGGGCGCCGTCGAACAGCAGACGGCTGTAGATTTCGTCGGAGAGGACCATGATGTTGCGGTCGCCGATGATTTTGGCGATCTGCTCAACGTCGCGGCGCTCAATGATGCCGCCGGTGGGATTCTCGGGCGAATTCAGAATGATTAGCCTCGTGCGATCGGTGATTAGCGCGGCCAGTTCGTTGACGTCGAGCGAGAAGTCGCGGTCTTCTTTCAGGTGGATGGGGACGGCGGTGCCGCCGACGTAGTGGATCATCGACTCGTAGATGGGGAAGCCGGGATTGGGGTAGATGACTTCATCACCTTCATCAATTAGTGCCAGGATCGTGAAGAAAATAATTGGTTTGCCGCCGGGGACGACTACCACTTCTTCGGGTGTGACTTTCACGCCACGGGTGCGGCTGACATATTCGGCCAGGGCTTGGCGCAGTTCGGGCAGGCCGGCGGAGGGGCCGTAGTGGGTCCAGCCTTTGCGGAGGGCGTCGATGCCGGCGTCGATTACGTTGGTGGGGGTGTCGAAGTCGGGCTCGCCGATTTCGAGATGGATGATGCTCTTGCCCTGGCGCTCGAGGGCGCGGGCTTTGTTCAGGACCTCGAAAGCGGTCTCGGTGCCGAGGCGCGACATGCGGCGCGCGAGTTGCAATTCGTGTTGGGTGGTTGGTGCCATGCGAAGGTTGCTCCTGACAAGCTGAACGGCATATTATACGCCGGATAAAAGGGATATCTTTTTGGGATCAACGGCATCAGGCTCGACGCAGCATGTTTGGCTTATACCCATGCAAAGCCTTTAACCGCCGAGATCGCTGAGAACAGCCGCAGGGCACGCTGAGACAATCATACCCGCAACATCAAACCTTCTTAGGTTTAGAGACCGGAGGATTATTCGGAGACGCTGTGTTCTTCGTTTTGTGAGCGGAGGACGCGGTCGACGGAGTAGGGGGCGCGGCGGCTGGGTTCGTGGTAGTGGCGGACTTGCATTTCGCCGAGCAGGCCGATGGCGAGCAGGTTCAGGCCGCCGAGCAGCAGGCCCATCGACGCCATCATGAGCGGGCCGTGTTCGGCCATCACGGGGACGTGGCGGAGGAATTTTTCCACGCCGAGCCAGAGCACAATGCCGCTGCCGCTGAAAATGCTCATCATGCCGATGCTGCCGAAAAAATGCAGCGGGCGTGAGAGATAGCGCAGCAGGAAACGAATCGTCAGCAGATCGAAGAATACGCGGAAGGTGCGGGTGATGCCGTAGTGGGAAACCCCGCGCTCGCGGTTCACGTTGCGGATGGGGACTTCGCAGATGGTCGCGCCATGCCATGAGGCCAGGGCCGGAATGAAGCGGTGCAGTTCACCGTACAGCGGTACCTGTTCCAAAATGTCGCGGCGGTAGGCTTTGAAGGTCGTGCCGAAGTCGTGGATGTCGACGCCGCTGATCTTGGCCATCATCCAATTGGCGATGCGGGAGGGGATTCGGCGCATCCAGAAATTGTCGACGCGGTTCTTGCGCCAGCCGCTGACGATGTCGTAGCCGGCAGCGATCTTTTCCAAAAACAGTGGAATATCGCTGGGGTCGTGCTGCAGATCGCCATCCATGGCAATGATGTACTCGCCGCGGGCATGGTCGAAACCGGCCGCTAGACCTGCGGTCTGGCCGAAATTGCGGCGCAGTTTGACGACGGTGACGCGGCTGTCGACGGCTGCGATTTCGCGCAGCATGGCGAAGGTGTGGTCGCTGGAGCCATCGTCGACCAGCACGATTTCGAAGGTCTCGCCGTGCGCTTCCATGACCGCTTTCAGGCGGTCGTACAGGTCGGTCACGTTCTCCTGCTCGTTGTGGAGCGGGACCACGATGGAGTATTTGGGCACGGTCTTTTTATTATAGACCCAAAAGGCAGTTCTCAGTTCCCTGTTCTCAGTTCTCAGTTGGGTACCTTGGGGCTGGGGCGGGGCCTCACCCTGGGGCACCGGAACAGCAGGTTCCTCTGCCTTCGCGTTGCTCAGGCATCGGAATGACAGGAATTTGTGAAACTCAGCGATTTATTCGCGGTCGACCTATCCCTGGTCTTTGAGTTTTAGTTTTGCCTTGTTTTCTTCCATGAAAGTCTTAATTTCGTTGGCGGCGCCGAGGAGGCGGTTCCATTGTTCGTAGTAGAGCGTGACCGGGAAGCGGCCCAGGCCGTAGACGCTGACGCCGCCTTTTTCTCCGACTTTGAAGATGAGGTCGCCGCTGCGTTTCTTGGTTTCGACTTCTTTTTCGAGTTGCGATAGCTTGGCTTTGAGTTCTTCGTAGGTTGGTTCTGACATGCTTCCCTCGCGGTTTGGTATGAGTGCGTTCGGACGAATTGTATTCGAAGCCGCTTCACGGCGCGGCTCAAAGCCGTGCCCTTTCAAGACAAAGCACGGGCCTGTCTATAGTAACTTGGGTGTCATTGATTTGCAGGGATAACCGTTATAAGCTTTAATGAGTCTAATCCCGAAGCAGGAAAAGCGTCATCGGGAAAGCATGATCGGGGAAGCAATGCGTTTGTGGGTGCGATGGTCGACTTGGCTGTGCCTGTCCTTGATGCTATGGACGGTGGCGGCAGAGTCTACGCACAATCACCCCACACGGACGGAATCCGCTTCCTGCTCGATTTGCGTGGCGGCGCACAGCGCCAGTCCCACGGTTAGTTCCAGCCAGGCCGCTCCGGTATTTGCCGCGATCGGTTTGCTGCGAGAAGAAGATGTTGTCGCCAAGGCCCGGTTCGATTTTTCGGAACTGGGAAGTCGCGGTCCTCCTGTCCTCCTGTAGGGATTCCCACTGAGTTACGACCCACCGGCGTTTGGCGCCGGCGGATCCCTATTTTTCTTCTTTCTTCTTTATCCAGGAGGACGCAATGCTTACTTCTTATCGATGGCGCTGCACTGCCATTGCCGCTGGCTTCATTCTTGCCACTATTCTCACCCCGATTCTGAGCACGGCAGTCTGGGCACAGACCGCGGGAAATTCCGGTTCAATCAACGGCAGTGCGGTTGATCCCACTGGCGCAGTGGTGGCCAATGCAACCATTGAAATCCACAACCCGGTGAGCGGCTTTGACCGCTCGACGGTTAGCGACGGGGCGGGTAAATTCGCGTTCACGAATATTCCCTTCAACAACTACCACATGACGGTTAAGGCGGCGGGCTTTGCAACCTACTCGCAGGATGTGGAAGCGCGTTCGGCAGTGCCGGTCAGCGTTGCCGTGAAACTGCAAGTGTCGGGATCGACGACGACGGTGACGGTCGAGGCGGCCGGCGGAGACCTGATTGAGAATGACCCTACCGCCCACACCGACGTAGACAAAAGCCTGTTCGACAGACTTCCATTAGAGAGTGCATCTTCGTCACTGAGTTCTCTGGTCACGCTGGCAACTCCGGGCATCGCGGCGGATTCGAACGGCCTTTTCCATAGCTTTGGCGATCACGCGGAGAACTCGTTCTCGGTCGATGGCCAGCCGATCACTGACCAGCAGAGTAAGATTTTCTCGAACCAGGTTCCGCTTGATTCGATCCAATCGTTGGAAGTGATCGCGGGCGCGCCACCGGCGGAATACGGGGGCAAGACCAGCCTGATTATCAACGTTACGACGCAGTCGGGCCAGGGCATGACGACACCGCACGGCGCGGTTACGGCGTCCTATGGGTCCTTTGGCACGGCGAACGTTGGGTTCAACCTGGGGTATGGCGGGCAAAAATGGGGAAACTTCATCTCCGCGAACGGGCTGGACAGCGGAAGATTCCTCGATCCACCGGAGTTCGCGGTCATGCACGATAAGGGAAACGAAGAGAATCTATTCGACCGCGTCGATTATCAGCTGTCCACGGCGGACTCGATTCACCTGAACTTCGGTTACTCGCGTTCCTGGTTTCAGAATCCCAATTCTTTCGACCAGCAATTTCACGATGTCAACGGGGTGCAGCTCACGGACCCGGTCACCGGCAATTCGCTGGGCGCGACTGACCAGGTTTCTCAGATCAAGACCTTTAACATCGCGCCGACCTGGACGCGCCTGCTCAACGCGAACGCGGTGTTTACGTTGGGCGGCTTCGTGCGGCGCGACCAATACAACTATTACCCGAGTGGCAACGCGTTCAACGATTTCTCCCCGGACCTGCAAGGCGAGACCGTGGTGCAGAACCGGAAGCTCATGAATGCGGGGGTTCGGTCGAATGTGTCGTATGTGAAAGGGATCCACAACGTAAAGGTGGGAGTGACCTATGAGCAGACGTTTCTGGACGAGGCGGACGGAATTGGCATCGTGGATCCAGGGCTAGTGTCGGGAATCACGCCCTCCTGCCTGACGGTGACGGGGCAGCCGATTCCTGGAACACCGTGCGCGGTTCTGGCGCCTTACGACTTGACGGGTGGAGGCGGCCAATATGCCAGAGGTGGTCTGTTCACTTTCAACGGCCACACCGACGTGAAGGAACTGGCGATCTATGCCCAGGATTCCATCACCAAGGGGAACTGGTCATTCAATGTGGGAGTGCGGGGGGATTTCTACAACGGGCTGTCTCGAGACCGGCAAGCAGAGCCGCGTCTGGGCACCGCTTACAACATCAAGAAGACCAACACGGTGTTGCGCGTTTCCTACGCGCGAACCCTGGAGAGTCCCTTCAACGAGAATCTGGTGATTGCCAGCACAGGGTGCGGCATACCGTTTCTGGCCGCGCTGGTGCCCCCGCCAGGGGTCAGCTGTGTCACGGGACCGATCACTCCGGGCTATCGCAATGAATTTCACGCGGGCCTGCAACAGGCGTTTGGGCACTACCTGGTCTTCAGCGGCGACTATATCTGGAAGTACACACACAACGGCTACGACTTCGGGACGGTGGGCAGCACGCCCATTACGTTCCCGATTGAATGGCACAACGCGAAGATTCCCGGAGTTGCGCTGCGGGTAAGCGTGCCGAACTACCGCGGGTTCTCGGCGCAGGTAGTGATGTCGAGCGTGGCCGCGCGGTTTTTCCTGCCGCAGGTCGCGGGACTGCCGATCATTCCACCGGCGACCGGCGTGTTCCGGATTGATCACGACGAAAAGTTCAACGAAACCACGCACCTGCAATATCAGCCATGGAAAACCGGGCCGTGGTTTGGCTTTAACTGGCGTTATGACAGCGGACTGGTGGCGGGGGCGACGCCTTGCTATAACCCACTGACCGCGACCTGCGCGGGGGCGTCGACGCTGCTGGGCGGTCAGCCCGCGATCAACCTGATCAACACGATTTCAGGTGCGCCACTGACGGCCGATCAGGAATTCCAGGCGGGATTCACCTGCAATGGGGTGCGTGCCACTCCGACACAGGCGCTGCCCAGTCCGTGCCTGGCGTCGCAGTTCGGGTCGAACCTGATCAGCGTGCCCGCGCCCAATGCGGAGAACGATGACCACAATCCGCAGCGCATCGCGCCACGGAGCCTGTTTGACGTCTCGCTCGGACATGACAACCTGTTCCGCGGCGATAAACTTAAAGTGAGCGCGCAATTGACCGTCATCAACCTGACGAACAAATATGCTCTCTATAACTTCCTCTCCACCTTCAGCGGGACGCACTATGTGACTCCGCGAACTCTGACGGCGGAGATCGGGTTTCACTTCTAGCGTAGGTTCCAGGGCTGGATCGGAATGCGGGAGGAACGGGCGGCTCGATACGGGCCGCCTGTTTTCTTTGGCTGGAGTTTGTAAATTAAAGACAACGCCCGCCAGATTCAAGGGCGCTGGATTTAACGCGTCATGATTTGCCCCATGACCAAGGTGGAATTACTGTTTCCGGTGAAATACCGCCTGATTGATGTCGGGCCAGAACTCTTTTACGAGGTTGAACACGCCGTCCAGTCCCACTTGCGTTCCCCAACGTTGGTAGGTTTTCACCCACGGGTTGGCTTGTGGCGGGTAATACGCGTTGCCGATGCCAGCGGCCGCGCCGGATCCCACGATCTCCGATAGATTGAAAGTGCTCCCTCCCGAGTTGGTTCGGGTGATGAAAAGTCGATCAAACGCATAACCGGCCCGCTTCGCGAATCCGCCTTTGCCCAGGGTGTAGTACCTCGGGTCTTCGCGCGTAACCGCCGGCACGATCGCTTCCGCCATGTAGTTCTCTATGCCGGTGTCGGCAAAGACGTGCCAGTAGTATTTCCCGTAGCCCTGAGCACCCTGTTCAAAGGTTGGCTCCGACCTATTGGCCATATTAAGTCCAGCCAGCGCCCCCACGAAAATGAAATCGGAGTAGTCGAATGTATCCTGGGTCGCCAGCCACATTTCACTCATGAAACTCAGCGGGGGCAAATGAGTGTTCGCGCTGACCGCACGATAGTTGGGGATGACCCATAGGATTCTCTTTTCTTGCTTGCCGTAGTCTTCATCGGCGTTAGCCGGAGTTGAAGGGCTGGCCTGGGGCTTCGGCGCATCGGGCAGAGAGGACTTTCCATCCGTGGGTTTGGCCGTTGGCGGTGGGGTCTGGTCTTGCGAACCAGGGTCTTGTGGAGCATTATCTTGAACCCAGGGTGGCGCAACGACGACCTGCGCATCATCAGTTCGCTCAAAGCGAGTTTGCGCAAAGTGAGTCTGCGCAACAGGCGTTTGCGAGATATCCGCCAGCGGAGGCCTAGTCGCATCCGAGATGGTGACTGGTCCCGGCGCTGTCGTTCCTGCTCGTGATTGTTCTTGCGAGTTTGCTGGTTCCTGGGCTTGAACAGGCGCGACTGCCAACATCCCGGCCAGCGCGACCGCCGTGCAAAATAATCGAATCACTTTCAAGTCGTCCCCCACGTCCGTATCGTCCCGGTCAGCCTGTGTGCAAATGCTCTTTAAACAACTGCTGCGACAACGTGAATTGGATTGTCTGACTCGGCGTTTGGATGCATGCCAGCGACAGAAAAGGAGCAAGTGCGGAATCAGGATTGGAAAGATCTAATTCGGAGCTTTCTGCTGCTTCTGCAGGAGCTTCAGTTGCTGTTTCTGAACCTTCTGGTCGTGTTTCTGCTGCAGATACTGGTGAATATCGGGCCAAAACTCCTTCAGTTCATTCCCCAGGGCGTCGAGACCCATTTGCGTTCCCCAGTCGGTTAAATTCCCCGAAAAGTTCCGATCCGCTGCGGGATAATAGGCGTTGGAGATGCCAATCGCCACTGCGTTGCCGGCAAACTCGGAAATGTTGAAGGTGTGAGCCCCGGAGTCTTTCCGAGCGATGACAAGACGGTCGATGGCGTATCCGAACCGATGCGCGAACGAACCCCTGCCCAATCGAAAATAGCGAGGATCGACTTTTAGGATCGTCGGGAAAACCCCACCAACCATGATATTGCCATCCACCTGATCGGCGAAAGCCGCGCCATACCGTTTCGCATATCCCTTGAATCCCTGTCCGAACCCCGGATCGGAATCCGCCGCCTGGTGAATGCCCGCCACAATACCCACGAGCGTGAATTCATAGGGGTCGAAGGAGCCTTTCGCCGCCATGGCGAACTTCTCTTTCCAGGAGACTGGCTTCACTTCCGATTGACCATCCACGGTCAAGTAGTTTGGCATCACGTAAAACATCCGGTCATCTTTCTTCTTCGCCGGTTCGTCCTTTTTTGTTTCGTCCTTCTTTGGAGCGTCCGGGGCCGGGTTGTTTTGAGCCTGAGAGTTCTGCGTCGACGGCTGGTCGGCGGGCTTATCCTTGCTCTGAACACTGGTAGCGGGCGGTGGAGCGGATTGGGCAGGGTCCGGTGTTGGAGTCTGCGGAGCGCTTTGACCTGCGCAAAAAACCAAAGAGGAAGAGGATAAGATCGATACCGCCAGTAGGCCTACCTGCGCTGCATAGCTCAGTTTCAAATTCAAATTGATGACGGCTCCAGTTCCAAGTCATTGAAATGCTGCCGAGGCGATGTTGACGGTCCAGCCCGGATCAGTTCCACGCCCTAATTGCGTTGCGAGCGCGGGAACTTCTCTCTTTACTTTATCAGTAGGATGCATTTATGGGCGAACGGGCCGCCCGGATCGCGCTCCTATCTTTAGTCACCTGCTGCTTTTCTGAGCCGGAGCAGCCGAGTTTTTCGCGCCGACATGATCGGAGAGTTGCGGCTCGTCCAAAAGTAAGCTGCTGTCATTTACGACGCTTCCCCTTCCCTGTTAACATCATGTGTTTACACATCAACCGGCAACTAAACCTGTTCTCGCCTTCATAAATCTCACGGAGGAAATATGGCAATTAAAGTTGGCATCAACGGCTTCGGACGCATCGGCCGTAATGTGTTTCGCGCTTCCCTGAAGGATCCGAACATCGATATCGTCGCAGTGAACGATCTCACCGACCCGAAGACTCTGGCGCATCTTTTGAAGTACGACTCGATTCTGGGCAATCTTCCGAACCAGATTTCCGCCGGCGCCGACAACATTACCATCGACGGCAAAACCATTAAGGTATTCAAAGAGCGCGATCCGGGCGCGCTGCCCTGGGAATCCGTGGGGGCGCAGGTGGTGGTGGAGTCGACCGGACACTTCACCGACGCCAACGACGCCAAGAAGCACATGCGTGGCTCGGTGAAGAAAGTCATCATTTCGGCTCCGGCAAAGAATGAAGACATCACGGTGGTTTTGGGCGTGAATCACGAAAAATATGACGCGGCGAAGCATCACATTATTTCGAACGCTTCGTGCACTACGAATTGCCTCGCGCCAGTGGCGAAAGTGATCCAGGACGAGTTCAAGATCGTCAGCGGCACCATGACGACGATTCATTCTTATACCAACGATCAAGTCATTCTGGATTTTCCGCACAAGGACTTGCGGCGGGCGCGGGCGGCGGCGATTAACATGATCCCGACGACCACCGGGGCCGCTAAGGCCCTGAAACTGGTGATTCCGGAACTTGGCGGCAAGATCGACGGCTTCTCCATGCGCGTGCCGACGCCCAACGTTTCGGTGGTCGACTTCGTAGTGTGGGTTGAAAAGAAAACGACCAAAGAAGAAGTCAACGCTGCGCTGAAGAAGGCGTCGGAATCGGGGCCGTTGAAGGGTTATCTCGGGTACGAGGAACAGGAACTGGTGTCGTCGGATTTCAAGGGAGATGGGCGAAGTTCGATTGTGGATGCACCGATGACCCTGGTGGTGGGTGGCAATTGCGTGAAGGTGATCTCCTGGTACGACAACGAGTGGGGATACTCCAGCCGCGTGCGCGATTTGATCAATTACATGGGCAGCAAGGGTCTGTAGGTTTTCGTAGCGCCGCCGTCCCGGCGGCTGTCGTGGCGGCGTCTCGCCGCCACATGCGAGGGCGAGACGCCCTCGCGACAGCCGGCAGGATGCCGGCGCTACTTCTTAATTTTGCCGGAACACAAAGGACAACCAGCCATGTCCAAGCTTTCCATTCGTGATCTTCCGCTTAACGGCAACCGCATCTTCATGCGGGTTGATTTCAACGTGCCTTTGGAAGACGGCCGGGTGATGGACGACACTCGCATCCGCGAAACTCTGCCCACGATTGAATATGCGCTGCGTCATGGAGCGCGGTTGATTCTGGCCTCGCACCTGGGCCGGCCCAAGGGCAAGCCCAATCTAAAGTTGAGCCTGAAGCCGGTGGCGGAGCGGCTGCGCATGCTGCTCGACAAGGAATTGGCGCGCGGAGAGAACGTGGGATTCTGTCCCGAGTGCGTTGGTCCGGAAGCGGAGGAGGTCGCGACCCAGTTGGAGATGGGCCAGACACTGCTGTTGGAGAACTTGCGCTTTCATGCCGAAGAGGAAGCCAACGACGAAAAGTTCTCCAAACAACTGGCGAAGCTGGCGGAGTATTACGTGAATGACGCGTTCGGCACGGCGCACCGGGCACATGCGTCGACGGTGGGGATGACGAAATTCGTGAAGCAATCCGCCGCCGGGCTCCTGATGGAAAAAGAATTGAAGTACTTGGGAAAGACGCTGGAACATCCGGAGGAGCCCTTCGTTGCGATTCTGGGCGGCGCCAAGGTAAGCGACAAGATTGGCGTGATTCAGAACCTGATGAACAAGGTGGACGCGCTGATCATCGGCGGAGGCATGGCCTATACCTTCCTCAAGGCGCAGGGACACGAAATCGGCAAGTCGCTGCTCGAAGCCGACAAGGTCGATCTCGCAAAACAACTGCTGGCGGAAGCGAAGAAGCGGAATCTGAAATTCCTATTGCCGATCGATCACGTGGTGGCGATGAAGCCGGAGGCCAACGCGGTGGTGCAGCAGATTGGCGAGGGACAGCCCATTCCGGCCGATAAGATGGCGCTGGACATTGGGCCGAAGACGATTGAATTGTTCTCCGAGGAAATCTCGACGGCGCGGACGATTCTATGGAATGGGCCGATGGGAGTGTTTGAAGTGCCGGGATTCTCGCGAGGAACATTCAAAATTGCGCACGCAATCGCGGACAACGGCGGCGCGATTTCGATTGTGGGCGGCGGCGATTCGGTGGCGGCCGTGCACGCGGCTGAAGTCGCCGACAAGATTACGCACATTTCCACCGGAGGGGGCGCGTCGCTGGAGTTCCTGGAAGGAAAGAAGCTGCCTGGCGTGGAAGCGCTCACGGATAAGAAGTGAAGTCGGGTAATCCAATGGACCTGCTAAGTGACAAGGATTTCGCCATAATGCGGGTCGGCGATCCAGAAGAAGTCCGGCTGGTACGTGGTGACATTACGCAATATCCGTCAGACGCAATCGTGAACGCCGCCAACTCTGAATTGCTGCCCGGTGGGGGCGTGTGCGGCGCGATCCACAACGCCGGTGGCCCGGCAATCGCGGACGAGTGCCGCCGTGTCCGGTCTGAGCGCGGATCGCTGCTACGGGGGCAGGTGGCTGCTACCACAGCGGGCCGGCTCCAAGCAAAGTACGTAATCCATGCCGTTGGTCCGGTGTGGCACGGCGGCGATGATGGTGAAGCGGAAGCCCTTTCGACCTGCTACGGCGAGTCCATGCGCGTTGCTGACGAACTAAAGATGCACAGCATCGCGTTCCCCGCAATCTCCACAGGCATTTTTGGATACCCAATCGAACAAGCGGCTTGGGTGGCGATCCCAACTGTGATTGAGAGTCTCCGATCGGCAAGGCATCTTGTGCTGGTATCGTTTGTGCTGTTCGACCAGACGACTTTCCATGCATTCGCGACCGCTGCAGTCGGCCAGCGCAGGCCAGCTTCGGGGAAGCCATACGAATTTCTCATAGGAACTCATCAATGAATAGAAAAAAAGTAATGGCCGCCAACTGGAAAATGAACAAAACGCCGGACGAAACTCGGGACTATTTTCGTGAGTTCCTGCCGCTGGTGGCGGGGCATGATCGGGACGAGATTGTGGTGTGCCCGCCCTACACCGACGTGGCGGTTGCCCTGGAAGCGGCGCGTGGATCGAACGTCGCTGTCGGCGTACAGAATGTTCACTGGAAAGCGGATGGGGCGTACACGGGAGAAATTTCCGCACCTATGCTGGTGTGCCTGGGCGTGACTCACGTGATTGTCGGGCACTCCGAGCGGCGGCAATATTTTGGCGAGACCGATGACTCGGTGAACCTCCGGCTGAAGGCTGCGCTCGAATCCGGGCTCACCGCGATCTGCTGCGTGGGCGAAGTGCTCGAAGAGCGCGAAGCGGGACTCACTGATGATGTTCTGCGGCGGCAGTGCGTGCGCGCGTTCCACGCGATATCGGCGAAAAAAGCCGCGAAGATGGTGGTCGCCTACGAGCCGGTGTGGGCCATCGGCACGGGTAAGACGGCGACGCCGGAGCTGGCAGCGGAGGCCCATGCCGTGATCCGGCGGGAAGCGACCGAAGTATTTGGCGCGGAATTTGCCGCGAACCTGCGCATTCTTTACGGCGGGTCGGTGAAGCCGGACAACGCCTCGGCGCTCATGGCGCAGGAGGAAATTGACGGCGCACTGGTGGGCGGAGCGTCGCTCGATCCAAAATCGTTTGCTGCGCTGGTGAAGTACTGAGTAACAAGCAATTGTAAGTTTCGGGAAGCCCGAATGCGATCATCCCATCCCTTCAAAACGCTGTGGTTTGAGAAACAATACTCCCGATGATAGTCAAGGCGATCGCCGCGCATTGTGCGTTCATTTTCATAATCCTTGTTTTTGGCGACCTGCAACTGGCGAAGGCGCAGGACAACTACGAGATCCAGGTCTATGGTTCGGACACGGTCGCGCCGAAAACCACGATGCTGGAGCTGCATAGCAACTTCACCGCGGTGGGCAGTTTGCCGGCACCCGGCTCACGGTTCACTGCGGACGGGCTTTATCCCACGAACCATGCCGAGCACGAAACGGTTGAGATTACTCAGGGCGTGAATAGCTGGTCCGAGGTTGGCTTTTATATCTTCACCAGCGCACGCAGTGGAGACGGCTGGCAATGGGTGGGGGATCACATTCGCCCGCGGGTCAGAGCGCCCGATAGCTGGCACTGGCCCGTGGGTGTAAGCCTGTCCATGGAGTTTGGTTATCAGCGGGCAAAGTTTTCCAAAGACACCTGGACGATGGAGCTGCGGCCGATCATCGACAAGCAGACGGGCAGATGGTATTTCTCGGTGAATCCGGCCCTGGAGCGATCTTTCCACGGACCGGGGGTTGTGGAGGGCGTGGGGTTCTCGCCAGGCGCGAAATTCAGTTACGACTTCAACAAGTACATTTCTGGCGGCCTGGAATACTACGCCTCTTACGGATCGATCACCGATGTGTCTTCGTTACACAATCAGCAGCAGCAGTTTTTTCCGACGATCGATCTGAATGTGTCCCCGAACTGGGAGATCAACTTTGGGGTTGGAGTTGGGGCGACGGCCGGCACCGATCACTTGATTGTGAAGGGGATCCTGGGGCGGCGTTTCGATTGGACCCATCATCATCAGGCGGGAAGTTCCAACAGCACTCAGTAGGACATCCATGCCAATCGATCGTCGTGATTTTCTGTTCGGAGCAGGTCTAGCGTTGCCACATGGATTTCGGTTTCATGATGCTGTTTCGCTATGTGTGAATTATGACCCGCGGACTATCGGGTTAAGGGGCATTGCTGCTCACCAGCTTCCCGCAGCATTCGGGTCGGTCGGGCAGGCTTGAGCGGTCCCATCCGCCGCCGAGAGCCTGGATCAGCAAGACTGTATTCGCCATGCGCCGTCCCAGGATGTTGACCGCCGTGACCTCATCCGAGAGGGCGGCACTCTGCGCGGTGATCACTTCGAGGTAACTGGTGACCCCACCTTTGTAACGGGTGACGGAAAGATCGAGCGAACGCTGGGCAGCGACGACTGCCTCATCCTGCACCTTCGCCTCGTTCTCGAGAATCCTCACTGCCGCTAAATTGTCTTCCACCTGTTGGAATCCAGTCAGCACGTTCTCTCGATAAGCGGCAACTTGATAGTCATAAGCGGCACGGGCCTGATCGTTGAGAGCACGCCGCCTTCCTACGTCGAAGACTGTTCCGACTGTCGACAGTCCAATCGACCACAAGCCGCTCGGACCGTTGATGAGGGTCGAGATGGCGGAGCTTTCGAATCCTCCGGTAGCGCCCAGGCCGACCAGCGGGTAGTAGGCGGACTTTGCAACTCCGATCTGGGCGTTGGCGGATGCAACGCGCCTCTCCGCAGCCGCGATATCGGGGCGTCTCTCCAGCAGTTCCGACGGCAAACTGATAGGGACGTGCGGAGGCGGTGCGTTGAGCGGCAAGGGGGGAAGGCTGAACTCAGCAGGCGGCTTTCCGATAAGAATTGCAACTGCGTGCTCGTACTGGGCGCGCAGCACACCGACATCAATGGCCGCTGCCCGCGTGGTTTGCAGTTGAGTCTTCGCCTGCTCGACTTCCACTTCGGAAGCAATCCCTCCTTGAAAGCGGCTTTCATTCAACTCTAATGCCTGCTCATACTGCTTCACTGTGGAGTTCAAGAGTTGTTCCTCGGCGTCCAGACTGCGGGCCTGAAAATAATCGATGGCAAGATCCGCGTGCATGCTCAGGTTGACCGTGGCGAGATCTGCTGCGCTGGCTTGGGCTTGCTCACGGTAGGACTCCACATTTTTTCGAACCCGTCCCCAGACATCGGCTTGATAGGAAACGTCGAATGGCAACACGAAATCGTTGTAAGTAGCGCCACGCAAGATTGTGCTGGTGGGACTGTGGGCGGAGACTTGCGTTCGAGTCGCCGATGGCCCAGCCGTCACAGTTGGATAGTAGTCAGCCCGATAGTAGCGCAGAGTGGCGCGTGCTTGCCGGAACTGCGCTTCCGCAGCCTTCAGATTCTGATTCGATACATTTACCTGCGTTTCCAAAGCATCCAGCTGAGGATCCTGGAAGATCGTCCACCACGCGCCGCCAAGATTCTGGTCATTCGGTTGGGCGGGCTTCCAGTCTCCTACCTCTTTATAGGCTGCTGGAGCCTGCACCGCGGGCGGGTGATACTTTGGGCCAACTACGCATCCTGCCAATTGGAGCGCTGCAATGGCCAGCAGAACGCGTCCGGCAGCTTTCCGCGAGCTCCAGAGAATCAGTTTTCGAGGTAGCTTCACTTTGCGTCTCCCGGCAATGTCGCCTGAACAATTTGGACTTCCTGGCCGGAAACAATCGAGTCGGGGGGATTGATAATGACCTGATCATCGGACTTGAGGCCGGATACGATCTCGATCTGGTTGCCGAAGTCGTGCCCGGGAGTGACGGCAGTCAGCGCGACCTTTGCGTTTTTCACAATTCCTACGCGCAACCCTTCGGTGCGGAATAGCAGAGTGTTGACCGGAATCAAGAAGGTGGAGGTCTGCGTCGGGACCGCCAAGTGGACCTCCGCGTAGGAACCCGTGAGTAGCGTGCCGGTGGGATTGTCGACATCGATTTCTACCAGCAGAGTGCGGGTCGTCAAATTGATGTCATCGGCGGTGCGCACCAGTTTCCCCTGAAATTTGCGATCCGGAAACTCAGCGAGACTGAGATCCGCTGTCATACCGACTTTGATCCCCCGCGAGTATTCCTCCGGTACGTTGACGTAAACGCGCAATTTTCCAGGTTGAGCGATGTGGAATAGATCGGTCTTCGCAGCACTACTGCTGCCAGAATTGATGAGGTCGCCGATGTCGGTATTGCGTGCGGTGATCACGCCATCGAATGGTGCGTAGACCTTTTCAAAAGAGACCAGCGCCGAGTACTGCTCTACGGCTGCCTTGTCGGCTTCAACAATCGCGTTGTTCGCATTGTAGGTGCCGACCGCGTTATCGACGTCCTGTTGGGATACGGCGTTGCTTTTCAGAAGCCCCTGATAACGCGTTTTGGTGATGGAGGCCAACTCGAGATTGGCTTGAGCGGTTAACAGGTTGCTGCGCGCTTGCTGGAGTTGCTGATCGACCTCTGGCGTCTCGATCACAGCAAGCAGTTCCCCTTGCTTCACGCGCGCGCCGATATCGAAATACCACTTCTTCAGATAACCATTGGTGCGAGCGTAGATGGGCGAACTGATGTAGGGTTGCACGTTCCCGGGAAGGATGATTTCTTCCGCGGGAGTCGTTTGCTTTGGCGACACCACTGACACCGGCGTCAACGCAGCTTGAGATGTCTCTGTGTCGAGCGCGGCGCGCGCCCTGACTCGGGACCAGATACCGGATATCAGTAGCGCAGCGACCAGGATCACCGCAACCGTCAAGGCCAGCCACTGTTTGCGCTTACGCTGGGCTGCGCCCCCACCGTTCGCTACGGGCGATCTCTCGGCCATGGTTTGTATGTCAGTCTGAGGCACCATAATTGACTCCCCTAGCTTGGATAACTACCGTTTTTCCTCTTGGCCCGCATGGGTGCGTGACCCCTGCAGCACGCTGAAAAATGCCGGGACAAAGAACAACGTCGAAACCGTTGCGAAGAGCAGGCCACCAATGACGGCCCGGCCCAAAGGAGCGTTTTGTTCGCCGCCGTCGCCCAGTCCGAGCGCCATGGGCACCATGCCGATGATCATGGCTAAGGCGGTCATCAGCACCGGGCGAAAACGGGTAAATCCTGCTTCCAGCGCGGCCCCCAGGGAATCCATTCCTTCCGCCATTTTTTCCGTGGCAAAACTCACCACCAAAATGCTGTTTGAGGTTGCCACGCCCATACACATGATGGCTCCCATGAGGGCCGGCACACTCAGTGTGGTGTGCGTTATGAACAGGAACCAGGCAATGCCGGCGAGCGCCGCGGGCAGCGCCGAAATCATGATGAAGGGATCGAGCCAGGATTGGAAGTTGACCACGATCAGCAGGTACACAAGTACGATCGAGAACGCCAGTCCACTGAGCAGGCCGATGTAAGAGGCGCGCATGGTCTGAACCTGCCCCCGGACAACCACTCGCGACCCGCGGGGTAATTGCTGGCGGGTTGCGTCAATGATCCGGTTGATGTCAACCGCAACGCCTCCCAGGTCGCGGCCCGCGACCGAGCCGAAGATATCGATGACGGGCGCGACGTTGTAATCGGACACAACCGCCATTCCTCCTCCGCGCTGCGTGGAAACCAGACTGGCCATGATCGAGGGAGGAGCCGCAGCGTCAGTACCAGTGACGGGAACGTTCTCAATATCCTGCAAAGTGTCGGCGCGATATTGCGGCGTCTGGGTTGCGATTTGATAGCTGACATGATTCTTTGGGTCAACCCAAAACGTGGGTGAAGTTTGGAAGCTGCCACTCAGCGATACCAAGAGATTCTGTGCGATGTCGTGAGCGGTAAAACCCAACTGCTCCGCTTTCGTACGTTCAACTCTCAGGCGGAGATAAGGCTCATCGAAGGGCTGCTGAATCCGCAGATCGGTCGCTCCAGAAACATACCTCATTTTCGCCAGCAGTTCGTCTGCGTAGAGACGGTTTCCGTCCAGGTTGTTGCCGACAACTTGAACATCGATGGGAGCGGGCAATCCGAAATTGAGAATCTGCCCGACCATATCAGCCGGCAAGAAAGCGAATGAAACACCAGGAAACTCTTTCGGCAACGCCAGACGAAGCTGGTGAATGTAGTTGTCGGTAGGGTGGTGCTTGGCAGACAGCGTCACGAGAATATCTGCGTCCGATGTGCCAACCGGCGCCGAATTGCTGTACGAGAGATTGATGCCGCTGTAGGGCAGGCCAATGTTGTCGATGACACTCTGAACTTCAGCTGCCGGAATCTGCTGCCGAATCGACTGCTCGACCAAATCGCAAAGGTTGGCGGTCTCTTCAATGCGCATCCCGGTGGGAGCGCGCATGTGAAGCTTGAAAGTGCCGCTGTCAACACTGGGGAAGAAATCCCGGCCCAGCCAGGGAATCAAGATTGCCAAGGATCCAAGACAAGCGGCGAAGAACGCGATAAGGAACGCGCGCCGGTGATGGAGGCTGATCTCCAACAGTCCGCGATAGCTGCCACGAAATCTCTCGAAGGCTGCCTCAAAGCGTTTCTGGAATCGGACCAGCGGATTGCGGCTGGTGGCGTCTTCGCCTTCCTTCTTTTCCCCCCGCAACAGATACTTGGCCATGGTCGGAACGATGGTCCGCGATAGGAAATACGAGGCCAACATGGCAAACACAACCGCCTCGGCGAGCGGGACAAACAAGTATCGCGCCACGCCAGAAAGCAAAAACATTGGAGCAAACACAATGCAGATCGACAGCGTGGACACGAACGCGGGAGTCGCGATTTGCGACGCACTGTCGAGAACAACTTCGTCCATGTCCTTGTCGGGCTCGGCTTCGCGATTGCGATTGATGTTCTCGACCTCGACCGTGGCATCGTCGACAAGAATGCCGACCGCGAGAGCGAGTCCGCCCAGCGTCATGATATTGATGGTCTGCCCGATCGCACTGAACGCAATGATCGAGGTCAGGATCGCCAGCGGGATTGAGGTAGCAATGATTACGGTGCTTCGCCAACTGCCGAGAAAAGTAAGGATCATGAAAGCCGTCAGGCACGCCGCAATCAACGTTTCCCTGACCACTCCGCTGATCGCACCACGAACAAAAATCGACTGATCCGCCAGAGGAGTCATTTTCAATTGGGGTGGAACGGTCGCCGCAATTTGAGGTAAGAGGCTCTTGATACCTGCGATCACGTCCAGTGTGGAAGCGTTCCCCGCCTTTTGGATCGTCAGCAGGACGGAGCGCTGCCCGTTGACCTTCACGATGTTGGTCTGCGGGGGAAAACCGTCGCGTACCCACGCGACATCCTTCATGTAAATGGTCGTACTGCCAATGGTCTTGATGGGAATGCGGTTCAGGTCCGCGATCGTCTGCGGGGCTGCATTCGTAATAGAAACGTCGTACTCCCTGGAGCCCATCTTAGCCGTTCCTGTGGGCAGGATCAGGTTTTGCAGGCTGATCGCATTGACCACATCCAGCGCAGATAGACCCTTCGACTGCAGTGCGGTCGTGTTGAGATCCACTTGCACCTGGCGTTGTTTGCCGCCATAGGGATATGGCACGGAGGCGCCGGGTACGGTGATGAGCTGCGTGCGAATGAAATTCAGGCCATAGTCGTTGAGCTGTTGCTCCGAAAGATTTTGCCCCGAAAGAGCCAATTGGAGCACAGGCACACTCGACGCGCTGTAGGCAAGAATGAGAGGCGGCGTTGTTCCCGCGGGTAACTGCTTAAGTTGGGTTTGAGAAACAGCCGTGATCTGGGCAATACCCTGTTGAATGTTCGCTGTGGGTTGCAGGAAGACTTTAATAACCGCAATGCCATAGAGCGACTGCGATTCGATATGCTCGATGTTGTCGACCGTGGTGGTAAGCGACCGCTCCGTAATGCTGACGATCCGGTCACTCATGTCCTCGGGAAGGAGACCGTTATAGTTCCAAATGATGCTGACGACGGGAATATCAATATTCGGAAAAATGTCAGTTGGAGAGCGAAGAATCGCGAGTCCACCCATGATTACAATGAGTATGGACATCACCACGAAGGTGTAGGGCCGCCGCAATGCCAGTCGAACAATCCACATAGAATTTTCCCTGTTTTGTCGATGAACCGACGTCGTCGGTCCGCTAACCGTAGCTACTTATCTTCTGCAACCTGCAAGGACGTGCGGAGCGTAGATGAACGACGCTTCGCATCGAGTGCCCGGCGCACAAGGTGCGTGAGTTTCGCACGTGCCCGTGCGATCTGGGCTTTCACCGTTCCGTCACCTACTCCTATAATGTCGCCGGCTTCTCTGGTCGTTAGACCATCCAAGTCGCGCAACTGGAATGCTCTGCGCAACGGGGGCGAAAGCTCCTGGGCGAACTGCATGATGCATTCATGCAGTTCCGATTGCCGATACTCTTCTTCCGGGGTCGGTGCGCCGTCCACCAACTGGTCGGCTACGGTATATCCCTCATCGTTCCCGAGTTGCTCGTTGAGCGAAACGTGAATCTGCCGGTGCCTTCTGCGCAATTGCATCCGAGCACAATTGCTGACGATGGCAACCAGCCATGTCGACATTTGCGCCTGCCCTCTGAACTGATCCCGGTGTTTGTAAGCGGCAAGAAGCCCATCCTGAACCGCATCCTCTGCGTCAGCCACATTGCCCAGATATCGATAAGCGGTTCTATGGAGTAAAGGCAGATAACGCGAGAAAGTGTCCTGCAGTTCACGAGTCTGTTTCTCTGGGGCAGGAATGTCGATTTCCTGCTCGTTTCCGAAGTATGTCGCGGTCGCGTGCATATTGCTCAGCCTCCCAGTCGGGACATGAAAATGCACGCCTGTTTCCAAACCACCGGAGGGCAGTTTAGTCGGGCATTTTCAGCAACATGAGTCGAATGGGCGGTTGGGCACGGCCCTGTGGCAATCAAATGTTCGTCCCCGGTTTGACACCAACGTCGGCATTTCGACTCGACTCGTGTTCTCGAACTCAATCTCGACGGTTATGAATATCGGCGGAGGCGCCGGTTAACGCGAAGTGCTTGTGTTTTCATTGGTCAGAGCGCACTTTTACTTTGGCAGTCACGCGGCTTTGTATTCTTGGAACTTGAAATGCATTCAGCAATTCAGTAGATGAGAGGAGAGCGATGAAATTTCTTACCGCAGATAAGGTCACACTTGGATTTATTGGACTCGGGAACATGGGGAGCCGAATCGCACAGCGCCTGCTTGATCACGGTTACCCGCTCGTCGGATACGACAGGGATATCGCTAAGGCGCAAGCCGTCGGAGCCGAGCGAGGTTTCACTGCTAAGAACATCCTTGAACTGGCGCGCACTTGCGATGTGATTCTTTCGTGCCTCACCAATGATGAAGCAGTTCAGGGCGTTTATGCCGGGCCAGCGGGAGTTCTGGCAGAGGCGCGGCCGGGAACCGTCGTGTTAGAGATGAGCACGATCTCCCCAGAGAGTTCGCGGGAACTGCACAGGCGTGGCGTCGAACGGGGCATCGAGGTATTGGACGTCGCCATCTCGGGAAGCACCACTGCAGCGGAACAAGGTACTCTAACGCTACTGGCCGGCGGCAACCAGGACGTGTTCGATGCTGCGGAGCCAATATTCCAGTCGATTGCAAAGCAATATTTTCTTCTGGGCGGTGCTGCCTCAGGGACAGCGATGAAGTTGGTGGTCAACACGCTGTTAGGGATTGGCATGCAGGCCATCGCTGAGGCGGTAGTCCTTGGAGAAACAGTTGGTCTGAATCGCAGACGTTTGCTTGAGGTCTTAGCAAAGACGGCGGTGATCGCGCCGGCTCATGTGGGAAAGCTGGCGAGGGTGGCGATCAGCGATTACACGCCGCAATTTCCACTTCGCCTGATGAACAAGGATTTCCAGTTGATTCTAAAGGCGGCAGCAGAAGCGCATATCTCCATGCCCGCGACGGAAGCGGCGTTTCAAGTCAATTCCGAGGAGTTGGCACACCACACTAATAATGAAGACGACTTCTCCGGTGTCGTGCGGCGAATGGAAGAAGTTGCCGGTATCGCGGATCTTCACTCCGCCTCGATGGCGAGTTGACCCGGAGGACAATCAACCGCCAGAATTTGAAAGGAGATTTAAATGGAAACACGCAAACTTGGCAATTCTGACTTGGACATTACTCGAGTGGGCTACGGGGCCTGGGCTATCGGCGGCTCGGGATGGAAGTTCGCCTGGGGATCGCAGGACGACAACGATTCTATCGCCGCCATTCACCGTGCGCTCGAACTCGGCGTCAACTGGATCGACACGGCCGCCGTCTACGGTCTGGGACACTCCGAGGAAGTGGTTGGCCGTGCTCTGAAGAGCTGGCGCGGCCCGCGACCCTACGTCTTCACCAAGTGTGGCCGGAGCTGGGACGCGCAGGGCAATGTCGGAATAGGATTGAGCGCCGATTTGATCCGGCGCGAAATCGAAGACAGCCTCCGCCGCCTCTCCGTCGATGTCGTTGATCTCTACCAAATCCACTGGCCTCCCGACCCCGATTCACCCGCACTGGAAGAAGCGTGGTCGACGCTCGCCAACCTGAAGCGCGAAGGCAAGGTGCGCTGGATTGGAGTTTCCAACTTCAATGTCCAGCAACTGCGCCGGGCCCAGACCATAGCGCCTGTAACTTCGCTGCAGCCGCGGTATTCGGTGGTGCACCGCGAGATCGAACACGACATCCTGCCGTACTGCCTGAGGGAAGGCATTGGCGTCATCGTTTATTCCCCGATGGCTTCCGGTCTCTTGACCGGCGCGATGACTCGCGAGCGCGCGGCCAAGCTACCCGCGGACGACTGGCGTGGGCGGCATCCCGACTTTACGGAACCAAATCTTTCTCGCAACCTGGCGCTGGTCGAGCGCCTGCGAGCGATCGCCAACCGCCACAATCGTTCTATTGGCGAAGTGGCAATCGCCTGGACATTGCACCATCCCGCCGTGACCGGCGCCATCGTTGGAGCCCGCAATGCGCAGCAGGCGGAGGGAGTCATGCGCGCTGGCGATTTGCACCTCACCGAGGATGAAGTCAACGAGATCGAGGCCTTCGCCGAGACCGCGGCGTGAAAGACATACGTGAGATGTCAGGCGATTATGTCAGCCAAGCCACTGCGGGTTGGCGACGGTGCCGTCAAATTGGTGAGTCGTCTTGTAGAGTTCGAACTGGCCCGCTCCCGCCGCCTTTGCCGTCTTAGCGAGAAGATCCGCCACCTGGGAGGAGTCCATCGGCTGAAAAGTTCGAGCGGCCTGCAGGGCTTGCTGCAGGATCGGAAGCGAATCGCAGCCCGTGATGACGACGCTGGTGGGAAGATTCATGGCATAGTGCAGACACTCGACCGCGGTAGCGGTCTTGCTTTCGAGTATGAAATGGTCGCCCATGGGTTTCATGCCGAGAACTCCGATACCGTCCTTAATCAAGGCGGGCAACACTTTCTTTTCGAAACTGTTGAAGTGGGCGTCCATTACGTTGAGAGGCATCTGCACGGCATCGAACGTGAAGCCATGCTGCGCCGCGGTGGCCAGCATTTTTAAATGAATGTCTGGACTCTTGTGGCCGGTAAAGCCGATAAAACGGATCTTGCCCGCTTTCTTGGCTTCCAGAACGGCTTCCATCGCTCCGCCCTTGGCGAAAATGCGATCCGGATCGGAATCGCGAATCACTTCATGGAGCTGGAGTAAGTCAATTCGATCCGTCTGCAACCGCCGCAACGATTCATCTATTTGAGCTCCGGCAGTAGCCTTATTTCGGCCATCGATTTTGCTCATCAAAAAAGCTTTCTGGCGATAGCCGTCGCGAAGAGCTTTGCCCATCCGAACTTCGCTCTCTCCTCCGTTGTAGTCCCAGCAGTTATCGAGAAAATTGATTCCTTCATCGATTCCCGTGCGCATGATGCGAATACTTTCCTCGGGATCGCTCTGCATGCCCAGGTGATAGCCGCCGAGTCCGATCAGGGAAACTTTTTCGCCGGTGCGCCCCAGAGTTCGATGGGGAATTCCGTTCTTGCTATCCGGCTTTGCGGCGGCACTGAGCCTTCCGGCTACTAGCAAGGAAGCAGCCGTTATGCCGAGGAACTCTCTCCTGTTCACACCGTCGTTCCCCGACGACTGCTCGGAAGAATCGATGCGTGAGTGATTCGATTCGCTATCGTTCGGAGTCATGGCAAGGTCCTCCTGTGGGCACACGAAGCGGGATTGGCTGCGGACATGGTTCAGGAAGCCAGCTCAGGAAGCCAACTCCGTAATCCCGGTCAGTTCCAGGCTTTCCTTCTCAGACAGCTGTAACGATGCCGCCGCCACATTTTCCTCCAGATGCGCAATCGAAGAAGTCCCGGGGATGGGCAGCATAATCGGGGACCGTTTCAGCAACCACGCCAGTGCAATCTGGATCGGTTTTACTTTGCGAGCCTTCGCAATCCGTTCCAGCAGCCTGCCGGCCACGCGCCCTGCTCCCAGCGGGAACCACGGAATGAACGCGATCCCATTGCGTTCGCAATAATCCACGACATTGTCCCATTCACGATCGGCAAAACTGTACCGGTTCTGGACCGAGACGATCGGCACGATCTTTCGCGCGCGGTCGATGTGTTCCACCGTGACGTTGGACAATCCGATCAATCGGATCTTTCCCTGTGATTGCATGTTCGCCAGGGTTTCAATCGACGCATCGAGAGGCACCACCGGGTCGGGCACGTGCAGTTGATAGAGGTCGATCCGGTCCAGACGAAGTCTCTTCAGACTGCCTTCCACCGCCTTGCGCAAGTGCGCCGGGCTGGCATCGTGGGTCCACTGGTTGGGCCCGGGGCGATTCCATCCACCTTTGGTCGCGATGACAAGGTCCTTGGGATAAGGCGCCAGCGCCTCGGCGATCAGCTCTTCGCTAACGTTCGGACCATAGGAATCCGCTGTGTCGATGAAGTTGACTCCCAGCTCAACGGCTCGACGAAGAACGGCCAGCGCCGCTGCACGATTCCTCGGCGGACCCCAGATTCCCTCACCCGTCAGACGCATGGCACCGTAGCCAAGGCGGTTGACGGTGAGATCACCGCCGAGTGAGATCGTTCCGCCGCTCGCGGCCGACAGACTGGATGCTTTCCTGGTCTTCTCTTTCATATTCAATTCTCCAGAATGCTTTCTGTTGGTTAGATGGTGAAAGTTCTACTCAGCCTCAATTTTCTTATGTGGCGTCCCCACATCACTCTACCGGGCGCCAACTGGAATTGCGCGCTTTTATACCTGGGGCGACCGTCGCCGTGTCAGGCCCGAGGTCTTTTTCGTAAACGATGTCATGCCGGCTAATTATGAAAGTCTTGACCCCAGAGGACCGGTACTCCGCAGGATATGCCACCAAAACCGGGCCGGCTTTCTTATCGCCGCCGGAGGCATTGCGACTCGTCGCGGCTGCAGAATTTCCATTCACGATTCGAAAGTAGTATCCGTGGAAGGGCGCAGAGCCATTGCTGTTGGCGTTGGTTGCATCATTGGTTGCACCGGCGGACACGAGATTTTGGGCGAATTGGGTAATCGGGTCGTAGCTCGGTGGCTTTGCCTCCTGGTCCTTCTTGGTGAGAGCAAACTCCTCGCAGACTTGAATCGCAACGGCCTCATTCTCGCCAATTCTTCGGAACAAAATTTCCTGCGCACCGGTCTTAGAATCGAAGTGCCAAGCACCGTTCTTTGAAACCAGTGGAATCGGGAAAGGCCAGTTTTCTGCGCCGATGTACAGCACCGTGGTTCCGTCGGGCTCTTGGACCAGACGGTGCATCTCCTGATATTTTCGGCTGAACTGCTCGCGCTCCAGTTTGTCTTCGACCTCATCACTCGAGGAGGTGACCTGCTTCCCTGCTCCGAGGATAGCTTCCAGGGCCGGCTCATCTTGCTTTTGCGCAGCCTGAAAGAGAGCATCGCCGGCCTCCGCAGGGGACGAGAACGTCTTTGGTTGTGAATCCTGAGCAAGGCTCGATCCGGCCAGGCTCGATCCGGCCAAGCCCGCGACCAGCAGCAGCAAGCCCACCAGCAGCAGAAAAACGACGGTGGATGCGAACCCCCAGGCGAGTCTCACTATGAATGTTTCAAGCGTCATATTATTTGTGCGCATGACTTGTTTCTCCATATCATCAACCTCGTTATCATCAATCTCGTTTCTGGTACCTGAACCGAATTAGCGGCGACCGCCCCCGCCTCCATGGAAACCTCCACCACCATGGAAGCCTCCGCCGTGGAAGCCTCCGCCAAAGCTCGACTGGCCACGGGAAGAGAATCCTCTGGCCACGCCTCCATGATTGAAACCGCTGAATGCACTGGAGTGCGTGCCTCCGAATCCACGCTGCGATCCGCCGAAGCCTCGGCTACCGGCAAAGCCACCCCCATGGAACCCGCCGGCACGATTGAAGTTGTTGCGATTGACGAAAACCCTGCTGTGCGAGATGTAGGCGCCGTGGTTAAAAATGATCCCGTGATGATGCCAGTCATATCCCCAGTGCCCCCATCCCCAGCCGAAACCGCCATAGAAGCCGACCCCGAAGCCGAAGCCAAACCCGATTCCGGGACCATCAAAGAACAGTCCTGGATACCAGTACCAGCCGGGCCAAATCCCGATCGGCTCTCCATACACCAGCCAGGGGTCATATTCAGGAACGTAGACAACCTCGGGGTCGGCCGGTTCGATCACAATGGTTTGCCCCTGATTGCTCACTTTTTCCTGCGATGTGCTCTTTAAGTTGCCGGCCTTTTCCGCACGGTCGCGCATTACCTGAACGGCGTTCATCACGTCCTGCTCCTGGTTGACGTAAGCATCGCCCAGTGACGAGGTCCAGGAGAGATTCTTGTCCATGTTGGCGAGCACGGAAGGAAACTCCACCAGGGCCTTCACACTCGGATCCCAGGGCTGCTTATCGACTTCTTTGCCGACTTGTTCGCCCTTGAGATCGTTATGCTGCTGCAGCCAGCGGTCGGCCTCGACGACTTGGTCGGGATAGGTAGCGGCGGCCAAGATCTGCGCCACTAACGCATCCGGATACAACGCGATCGGCGCGACCAGTTGCTGCAGTTGCTGTACGGTTTGTTGCGCGGCCTGAACCGGCGGTTGTGGGGCCGATTGGTCAGCTTGGGCCGTCGATACTCCCGGCGCAGTGGCGAATAGAAGGCAACATGAAAGAAAAAGCGACAAACTCTGTTTTATGAATTTCACAATCGATTCTCCTGCGGCGGGACGGCGTCACGGCTCCGCCCGATCTGTCCGCTATTCGTTGGCCACGTCATTAGTTGGCCCCCTCAATCGCACTGCCTGACACAAACTGCCGAAATGTGAGCGGACACGCCGCGTGATCGCATTGACATGCGATTTCGACGTCTTCCCTTCCCGCGTCACGACAAGCTTTTCCGCAGTATTCTTCACCACTGGGTACAGGGCAAAAGCACGGGATGTGAGCGCACATTTTGGTCCCTGGATTCGCCATCACAATCACGCCCTTTCGAATTCCGTTTCCCTGCTCCCATTACTGAAGCACGGCGATTCGTGACGTAGAGCCGTTCCCTGCACCGACCGGGGGTGTTTCGAGGGAATCCTCCAGCCGGTCAGTTCTCGGCGTCTACGTCACCTCGAATAACTGCATGCCGCTTTCCAAACGTCGGGGTGCCGCTAAGTCCGTGCGATCCAACGTTGTTCGGTTCGCGGCGTGAAGAAAACCTGGTGTCCCGGGTGTCAACAGGTTGATAGGGCTGTCCGCATTTCGACTGCTACAACGTTTGAATTTCTGTCCGGAAACCCGCTCTCCCAATAATGGAACTCACCACTTGGCCGTTTTTGGTGACTGAGGACACTGCGTTATCATGTTCTCCCGTTCAGGATTTGGATAAGAACATGCTCGACAAGGACAAGGCCCGGCTGTGATCCCGCATCAATGGCGAGAAGTTGTTCCCTTTCTTCCTGGCGCCATAGCGCTCGCAGTGCGTACCAGGATCGAGGCGGCTCAATGACGCCGGCAGCCGCCCCTACGGTTTTTGTAGTCGATGACGACGACTTGGTCCGTGCCTCAATCCAAGGCATGCTGAAGTCGGTTGGCTTGCGGTCCGAAGCCTTCGGCACGGCGCAAGAGTTTCTACGCAGCAGGCGACCGGATGGGCCATGTTGCCTGGTTTTGGACGTGAGACTTCCCGGAGTGAACGGTCTGGATTTTCAGCGCGAGTTGGTCGACGCCGGAATCCGGATTCCCATCATCTTTGTCACCGGCCATGGAGATATTCCGATGACGGTGAAGGCCATGAAATCCGGGGCGGTGGAGTTCCTGACCAAGCCGTTCCGCGACCAGGATCTGCTGGATGCGATTCATCAGGCTTTGGATCGCGACCGGATAGCGCGTCAACAGCAGAGCGAACTTGGCGAGTTGCGCAAGCGCTACGAATTGCTCACCGCCCGCGAGCGTGAAGTCATGGCTCTGGTGGTTTCGGGCATGCTCAATAAACAAATAGCGTTTGAGCTCGGGACCAGCGAAATCACCGTGAAGATCCATCGCGGGCACGTGATGCACAAGATGCAGGCTGAATCACTGGCGGACCTGGTCAGAATGGCGGCGAGGCTTGAGCTTCCGCCCGCCAGGAAGTAATAGAGACTCGACCGATGCGATATCCGGATAAGGCGAAATGGAGTGCGCGGCCAGCCGTGGGTTATGGCTTGGCCGTGGTCTCGGTCGCGGTGTCCGCAGGCATGACGCAGGTGTTTCTACATTTTCATTTGCCTTTGGCGTTTAATTCATTTGCGCTGTCTGCCATAGCGCTCACCTTTTGGTACGGCGGCTCCAGGCCGGGCATTCTCGCGGCCGTACTCTCAGCGCTCGTCCGCAGCTACGTCTTCGATCCTGAAATCAATAGCATTTCTCGCGTTCTCTATGACCTCGTGTTCCTGGTCTTTGCGCTGTTGATGACCGCGGCTACGCGAGCGCGAGATGAGCTTGAAGTAAGAGTCGCCGAGCGAACCAAGGAACTAACGCGCGCCAACGAAGAGCTGAAACTTGAGATTGCCGAGCGCAATCGCGCCGAAGAAGCGCTGCGTCAATCGCAGGCCGATCTCGCCCAGGTGAATCGGGTGACCACCATGGGAGAGCTGACAGCCTCCCTGGCGCACGAAGTGAATCAGCCGATTGCCGCGGCCGTCACCGATGCCAGCACCTGCTTGCGCTGGCTTACACGCGATGAACCCGATGTGACAGAGGCCCGCGAAGCTGCGTCAAGAATGGTAAAAGACGCCAGTCGCGCTGCGGAAATCATCAGCCGAATCCGCGCCCTCTTCAAGAAAGGCTCTCCGCAACGGGAGTTAGTCGATATCAACCAGATCATTCGAGAGATGGTCGACTTGATGCGCAGCGAGGCCACGCGACACTCCGTATCAGTCCGGACGGAATTGGCAGCAGACCTTCCCCGGTTCGTTGGAGATCGAGTGCAATTGCAGCAGGTCTTAATGAATCTCGTCGTGAATAGCATCGATGCGATGAAGGAAGTAGAGGGGACACGCGAACTCGCCATCCAATCGCAGCGGGCAGATGACGACCAGATTCAGGTTTCGATCAGCGATACCGGAATCGGGCTTCCGCCGCAGCAGGCGGATCAAATCTTCAACGCGTTTTTTACCACCAAAGCCCATGGCACCGGCATGGGACTTCGCATCAGCCGTACCATCGTTGAGTCCCACGGCGGCCGCTTGTGGGCCTCGGGCAATTCTCCCCGGGGCGCAAGTTTTTATTTCGCTCTCCCCATTAAAGCCGATGCACATGAGTGATTCCTGCCGCTGATACTCCGGCCCCCTATACCAAAGTATGATTGCGCCGCAACCTACGCATAATTGCGCGTTCTTTAAACGCGCTGCTAAGGTCGCATCATGGCGATCCGAAAGAAGGGGAATATGGTGGCAATTGTTGATGACGACGATTTGATGCGCAGCGCATTGCAGGGCCTTTTGAAATCAGTCGGCCTGCCGGCGCAAGCCTTTGCGTCAGCCGAGGAATTCTTAAAATCTGGCCAACAGAACGAGGTTGGATGTCTGGTCGCCGACATCCGCATGCCGGGAATGTCCGGTTTGGAATTGCAGGCCAAGCTCAACGCTGATCAGTGCAGGATTCCGACCATCTTCATCACCGCCCACGGCGACGAGAAAATGCGGATGCAGGCCTTACGAGCAGGCGCAGTGGAGTTCCTGGCAAAACCATTCGACGATGAAGCCCTGCTCGAGAGTGTCCGAGCAGCTCTGGAGCGTTGAACCCGACAACCGGCGTGTACGCAGCAGAAGGGGGTTCTCTGTGGCAGCTATCGGGATATTAAAAACGGGTGACCAAGATTCGTACGACCGCAGATTCGAGCAGATCATAGGCCATAGTTCTGCGCTGGAAGCGGTACTCGAACAAGTCGAGCGCGTCGCGCCGACGGGTTCCACGGTGTTGATCCAGGGAGAAACCGGCACCGGCAAGGAACTCATCGCACACGCGATCCACCACATCAGCTCGAGGTGCGGTCGGCCTTTCGTGCGGTTGAATTGCGCCGCCATTCCGCTGGACCTGCTGGAGAGTGAGCTCTTTGGCCACGAAAAGGGCGCCTTCACCGGCGCCATCGCGCAAAAGATTGGCCGTTTCGAGCTCGCCGACAAAGGCACACTCTTCCTGGACGAGATCGGCGATATTCCGCCGGCTCTGCAGCCCAAACTGCTGCGCGTATTGCAGGAACAGGAATTCGAGCGCCTGGGCAGTACGCGAACTCACCAAGTGGACGTGCGGCTGGTGGCTGCAACCAATCGGGATTTGACGGAGATGGTGAATCGAGGCGAATTTCGCACCGACCTCTACTATCGTCTGAATGTCTTCCCCGTCCTCCTGCCACCATTGCGGGAGCGCAGCGAAGACATTCCAGCCCTGGTGACGCATTTTGTCGAGATCTTAGGCCGCCGGATGGGGAGGGAAATCGAGCACATTCCTGCAGAAACGATGGCTGCGCTCAGTTCCTATCAGTGGCCGGGAAATGTCCGCGAACTGCAGAATCTGATCGAACGTGCCGTGATCCTTTCCAACGATGGTGTGCTTCCCAACCCTTTGCCCACCGCAGAAGCTGAGCAGCGCGCCGCTATCGTCCCGGGTGCAACCACGCTGCGCGACTCCGAACGGACTCTGATTCAGAAGACGCTGGAAGGAGTGGGCTGGGTGATCGGCGGTCCGAAAGGCGCAGCCGCCAAACTCGGCTTGAAGCGCACTACGCTGATCCACAAGATGCAGAAGCTGGGGATCGCCCGGCCGGCTCTCCAAAGCAGTGAGAACGTCATGGGCCCGCCGCCGCAAGGGCCAGGCTCTTTCGCATGACATCCGTTGCATGACATCTGTCGTCTGACTCGACGACACATGTTCCATTAAGACGTTTCTTCCGGCTGCGGTCGCATTGCTTTCGTCCTTCGAATTGTTGATCGATGGAGTCAGATGGCTGCCGTGAACTTGATTGGCTCTTACAACTACGCGCTGGTGGCGCTTTCGGTGTTCATCGCCGTGTTCGCCTCCTACGCTGCTCTGGATCTCGCAAGTCGGGTTACGGCTGCGAGCGGTTGGACTCGTGCACTTTGGGTGCTGGGCGGAGCGGTTGCGATGGGGACCGGCATTTGGTCCATGCACTACATCGGGATGCTGGCATTCAGCCTGCCGATTCCCGTGGCCTACCATTGGCCAACCGTTCTGCTGTCGCTGTTTGCCGCGATTTTTGCCTCGATCATCGCGCTGTACGTGGTGAGCCGAGAGCAGATGAGCGCGTTCCAGGCTGTCGCCGGAAGCATCCTGATGGGTGCGGGTATTGCGAGTATGCATTACATCGGCATGGCGGCCATGCGTTTACCGGCCATGTGCCAGTTTAATGACTTTCTCGTCGTCCTGTCCGTCGGGTTCGCCGTTCTAATTTCTCTGGCGGCGCTATGGATTACCTTTCACTTCCGAGACGAGAAAACGGGGGTTGGCCAGGAAAAGTTGGCCGGAGCCGTCGTGATGGGCGCTGCGATCCCTATCATGCATTACACCGGCATGGCCGCCGCCAGTTTCACGCCCTCCAGCGTGCCGGCCGACTTCTCTCATGCGGTAAGCATCTCCGCACTCGGCATTGCCGGAATTGTCGTCGTCACCTTTATGGTTCTCGGGCTGGCTCTGCTGACGTCCTGGGTGGATCGGCGATTCGCAGCCCACGCCTTGGAACTGCAAGATGAGAAGCTGCGGCGAAATGAGGCGTACCTGGCGGAAGCACAAAAGCTCTCGCATACGGGGAGTGGAGCCTGGCGGGTTCCCGAAGGAGACGCCTTGTATCTCTCCGACGAGTGGTATCGCATCTATGGCTTTGATCCAAAGCAAGGCTTGCCAGCCTGGAACGACCGGCTGCCCCGCATGCATCCGGAGGATCGAGCCAAAGTGGAAAGAGCGAAAGATCGGGCAATTGACGAAAAAGCGGATTACGACGTGGAACACCGAATTCTTCTTCCCGACGGCAGCGTCAAATACACTCACACCGTCGGCCATCCGGTCTTGAACGCATCCGGGGATGTGGTGCAATTCGTGTTCACCATCATGGACATCACCGAGCGCAAGCAGGCCGAAGCGCTACGTGACGGAGAGAGTCATATTTTGGAGATGATCGCCCGCGATGCTCCGCTGGAGGAAATACTGGAGAAGTTGGTACGGGTTCTGGAAGCCCAATTTGCCGGCTTGCTGTGCTCTGTTCTGCTGCTTGATGAGGACGGGCGGCACGCGCGGCACGGCGCTGCTCCCAGCCTTCCCCAGGCCTTCGACGAGGCCATCGACGGCCTTTGCATCGGGCCGAAGGCAGGATCATGTGGCACCGCTATGTACCGCAGAGAGCCGGTTGTGGTCACCGACATTCTCCAGGATCCGCTCTGGGAGCCGTATCGCGCCTTGGCCGAGCCCTATGGACTTCGTGCCTGCTGGTCCACTCCCATCCTGACCCATTCCGGCAAAGTGCTGGGCTCGTTTGCCATGTATTACCGCGAACCACGCAGTCCGAACCCATCCGAGACCAGCGCCCTGGAACTGGCCACCCACCTCGCCGGCATTGCCATCGAACGCAAGCTGGCGCGTGAGGAGCGCGAACGATTGCGTGAAGCCCAGGCGGACCTCGCGCACATTAACAGAGTGACCACCATGGGAGAGCTGACGGCCTCACTGGCGCACGAAGTGAATCAACCGATTGCCGCAGCTGCTACCGACGCCAATACTTGCTTGCGCTGGCTGGCGCGCGATCAACCCGACCTGCAAGAGGCACGCGCGGCCGCCTCAAGAGTCGTCAAGGATGCAGCCCGCGCCGCCGAGATCATGAGCCGTATCCGCTCGCTCTTCAAGAAGGAAATTTCGCCACGAGAGTTAGTTGACGTAAACGACATTGTTCGAGGAATGGTCGAGCTTTTGCGCAGCGAGGCTACCCGATACTCCATCTCAATGCGCACAGATCTGTCAGAAGATCTGCCCCTGATCATGGGAGACCGCGTGCAATTGCAGCAGGTCACCATGAACCTGATCGTTAACAGCATCGACGCGATGAAGGATGTGAAAGGAATACGCGAGATAGCGATCACGTCTCAACCGGCGGAAAACGAACAACTTCAGGTGTCCGTCAGCGATACCGGCATCGGGCTTCCCCCGCAGCGAGCGGACCAGATCTTCAATGCGTTCTTTACCACCAAGCCTCACGGCACCGGCATGGGACTTCGGATCAGCCGCTCCATCGTTGAATCGCATGGTGGGCGCCTATCGGTTGCCAACAACTCTCCCCGCGGCGCGCGTTTTGCTTTCACCCTACCCACCAAGATCGAGGGCCATGAATGACCACCTTCCCTTCCGCTCGGTGCGGCCCTGTTGCGATGGGCACCCGCGTGATAAAATCAAAACCGATCCGGAAGCAGTTTCTTAGCGTGCGGAAGTGGTGGAACTGGCAGACACACCATCTTGAGGGGGTGGCGCCGAAAGGCGTGGGGGTTCAAATCCCCCCTTCCGCACCATAAACTAATTTAGAATCAATTACTTAGAAGAGCGTTTTGATTTCGCCCAGTAATCGTACAACGTTTCAACCCTCCGTAGTATTCTCTGCTAATCACTGAGCTGCCCAGATTCTCGAACGAAATCTCCCCGCAGGTCTGATCTTGGAACCGTAGATTCCTAAATGTTCCAAGATAGTGTCACCTCCTAAAACGTGAATACTTCCTCTTCGGCGACCAGGAATATCGGTGCGCCGCCAGAAGAAATCGCAACTGCATTCGCGAGCGTCTGTTTGCCGCCCTCCGATGCGGCGCAGGCTTGCAGAGCCTCCATCGAGGGGAAATGGATCTCTGCAATGCGATGGAAGGGCGGTGTCCCTTGCGGGGAACCGACTATTTTGCTCGCCACAATTTTGGTCTTGCCGCCGAGCTTCTCGACGGCCATGGGCACATGTTCGTTCTTATATACCCGCTCGAAGGATTCGATGTCTTTGGGACGAGGATAGACTACGATCAACTTTACGTTACTCATTTCACGCTCCTTGAAGTCAAATGTCTGTATCCGTAGAAAAATATAAAAGTTTTCGAAGATTGCTTTTCAATTTGTAAACAACCCTGTGAGTTGCGATGGCGAAATCGCAACTCACAGGAAAGTGTTAGAACGCCGCGATTCCGTTGAAGCCGCTGAGGGGAGAGACGCCGCTGGCGAACCCAACATTCAGTAGCGTCCCATCTTTCTGAACCGCAAAAATGCCGATGGCGCCAGCCACTGAGTTTAAGGTGTAGATGAACTTGCCATCGGAGCTGACCGTGATATCGAGGTTAGTGGATCCCTCGGGGTTGGATCCGACAATCGTTCCTGACAATGCAGTCAATGCCCCAGTGTTCGCGATGGCGAACCCAGAGATGGTAGATGAGCCTGCGTTGGAGGTATAAACGAAGCTACCGTCAGGGGTAACCACATTCCAGCAGTTCGCGGCTCCTAGCGTAGGAACACTGGTGCTGATAGGAGATAGCGTGCCGTTGGTGCCGATTGCGTAGGATGAAATCGCCGAGCCGTTGGGCACTCCAGAAGGACCGGTCTCGGAGACCAGAGCCTGCCCGTTCGGAGCGAAACTTACCGAGAACGCGCCAGGGCCTGCACTCGGGTTCACCACGATCGGAGACAAAGTGCCATCACCTTGGACACTGAATACGTCAATGTCGTTGGTCAAACGTTCAACCACCACCAGGAACCTGCCATCTGGGCTGAATGCCAAACCTCCCGCACCCGAATTATTCGTGGAAAGAAAGCGGGTGGAGTTGGGAATTTGCTTAAGCTTGCCATGATCCAGTGTGAATCCAACGACGCTGCTGCTGCCGCCTACGTTGCTGACGTACACCAGATTTCCGTTCTGCGCGACTGCATTGGGCTCGCTGCCGCCGGAGATCACTTTGTCCGCCAGCGATAGTTGTGAGCCGTGAACGCTAAACACAGAGACCGTGCCGCTGCCAGCATTCACTGCGAACAGCAGCGAGTGATCCTGGCTGAGTTTCAATGACCCTTGAGATTCCAAGGGATCGTTGTTACCACCGCTGCCTCGGCCGTCGGTGGCGAACCTGCCTGCTTCCTGCAACGTGCCATTAGAAGCACGACGGTAGGCGATCACTTCGTTTTTATCGACGGCGTTGGTCATAACAAACACAGCGCCCGCGTTGTCTGAATCTCCAGTTTGTGCCTTGCTGAGCCCCGGCGAAGCCAGACCAAAAGCCAGTCCGGCCATGAATAGCGTGCAAAGTACTCTACGCATTAAGTTAACTCCAGTGGTTTTAGTCGCATGCCGCCTGATCAATAAAGCAACCGAACACACGCAGTCCTGTGCCCAAAGGTTCAAGCGCCGCGTGTGAATGAGAGCGATTGGCCGAGAAAAGGTTACAGAGTTTGCGAAGTTTTTGAGCGGAGGACAATTGCGTACACTTTGACGGACCCCACTGCGATAAGTTTCTGATTCTGTCACCATCTCGATTGTGGGTTGCTCGTGAAGAGGAGGGCTGCGCGGTAGGGTCCATCTTTCGTTCGCCGAAGTGGATCCGGCGCAACTGATCTGCCAGCCGCGAGTCCCTGCGCGATACCGAGCGCGTACTCGATGGCGCGCCGCACCGGCAGCGGCCCGGCTTCGAGTTTTTCCCGGAGCGTCATGCCCGCGAGAAATTCGCTGAGCACAAACGGGGCGCCGTCATGGGTCCCGATGTCGTGGATGGCCAGAATGTTGGGGTGGTTTAGCGCGGCAATGGTGCGAACTTCCTGTTCGAAGCGGCGCAGCCGTTTGCGTCCTGCACCAGCGCCTCCGGCAGCACGTTCATGGCGACATCGCGTCCGAGCCGGGTAAAACAGCCGCACTCATCCCACACCCTTGGAGCAATCACACTCCACGACACCGGCGCCCGCCAGGTCAGGCACGGGCGGTACGCGGTGCATCAGAGCGTGGACACCAAGACCGCACAGGAACAGTCCTGCTGCGATCGCGATTAGGGCACTGTGATCGTTACCGGGTTGGAGGTCGTTGGCGCCCAGTCATCTGCGAAATCAAATCCTCCGCCCAGGTAGCGTACTGTAACTACGTTCAGGCCTTTGGGAAGCGTGACTTGCTCGGTGAAGATTGGGTTGCCGCCGTTCCCGACGGTCAGGAATTGCTCGCTCCCGAGCAGCCCTGGTGACCCGCCATTGACCTGATCGTAGAATTGCACCAATCCAAACGGAAGCGAAAGATTCGGATTGGCCGGATCGCCGATCACCGAAACGCTCACGCTGGTGAGTTGATTTTCGCTGACTAACGGCGCTGCCGCGGTCAGGATCACTTTTGGTATGCCTTGCTTTACCGTGGTGGTTACGACTGCGCTGCTGAATTGATTGTAGTTCGCGTCTCCCGAGTACACGGCGGAGAGGTTTATTTTCTGTGCGCTGTTCCACGTCAAAGTAAAACTGGCATTGCCATTGACCAGGTTAGTTGGCCCCGCATCCGTGTTGCCAAATTCATCCAGCAAGGAAACCGTGCCGGTCGGGACCGGTTTCCCAAGTGCGCCCGCAACCGTGACCACGTAATTCACCGACTGTCCTAGTCCAATGATGCTGGGAGACTGGTGAAGAATTACCTTCGGCGACGCTTCCGTGCCCTTGGTTACGGTAACGGTTGCCGCTCCCGGCAGGGCGAGATCAAATAGACCAGCAGCTCCGGCGATCGGGCCGTATCGGGAATCTCCCGAATATCCCAGTTCAAACAGATGCTGTCCGGCCGCGAGCGAAGTGAGCGTGATGGTCGCCTGAGCGATGCCCGCTCCTAGTGGACCGCCAGCACGCAACGCGATGGGCGCTCCCTTTGGCGAACCGTTGTCATAAAGCTGGACGGTTCCCGTGGGAAGAGTTGCGATGCCGGCTTGGGTGAACGGAGTCTGAACCGAGAGCAGCAACTGCACGGGCGCACCGGCGGTGATCGACGATGGAGTAGCTTCTACGAGGCTGAATGGAGGCAAGGGGAGGACGCGGAACGAAAACTGCTGAGTGGATGGTTTGAAACTATTGTCTCCGCTGTAGGAGATGTTCAGTGTGTGACTGCCGGGCAGGAACCCACCCGGAGTCACATTGTCGATCTCCGCCGTTGCCGTCCCGCTCCCCAGCCGGGCGCTTCCCAATATCCGTGAGCCTTCGGAGAAAGATACGGTGCCAGTCGGAATTCCTACTCCCGAGAGTCCATGAACTGAAACAGCCATCTCGACGATCTGGCTGAAGTAGTAGGGGCCGAAAGGACCGGTTTCAGGGCGTCCGGGAATCTGAACTGGAAAGGGCTCGGGCACCAGTGCAACCTGCGATCCTTCCGGGGCAATCTTTATGGCGACGTTGTTGGACCGGCTGGTAGCGAAGGTAGCGTCGCCCGCATACCGCGCGCTTACCTCATACGAACCACCGGGCAAATCTGACACTGTTCCGGCAAAGCTACCGTTGGTAAGAGTTCCGCCGAAAACGGCGCCGAACTGGTCCGCGAACAGAGAAAAGTCTCCGGAAGGAAATCCATTGCCGGATACGGGTTTGACGACTACGTTCACAGGAAACGGTTGGCCATGCTGAATGGTAGCCGCTTCCGCGACGGCAAGTTTCGTTGCCGAAGGCAGTTTACTCGATCGTCCCCAGGCGGCAACCAGATTGGCTGCGTCCACGGTGCCCAGACCGGTCGCCAGATCGAATCCGGGAGTGGCATTCGCCCCCACCAGGCCCGGTACCGAATTGTTGCCTGCGGTCACGTCGTGAAAAATGCAGGTGCTGGCTTTTGCGGGATTGGTGAGATTGCTGGAGTTGCAAGCGGAGGCCTTTTCCGCCGCCGCCAGCTTGTAGAAGTTGTAATTGGCGAGTCCCTGAAAGGTTCCCTGCTTCTGCTCGACCAGGGCCATAATTCCGGCCATCGACGGAGCCGACGCCGATGTACCGCCCACCGTGGTTGCGGTCGCGAGAACGGAGCGGCCGTTGGAAACTGTCATCTGGCACGAGCCTTCGACGCAGACTAAATATGGATCGTGAATCCCGGCGGCGTCCAGAGAGATGTCGGGAATATCGCGTGCCTGATCGTTCGGCACTCCGAGCCCGGTCTGCCAGGAAGGCTTGGGATAACCGGCAAAGCAGAGAATGAGATTGACGTCGATGGTGGAGTCCACGCAAAAACTCGGACCGCCGCTGCTGGCCTCGAGAAGGAACAGGTCCGTTCCAAAACACTGATTGGGGTCGACGGTGGGATCGCAGCTCTCATTCCAGACCTGTTCGGGAATATAGCCAAGGGCAGAGGAAAGGTCGGATCGATTGTTGGCTAGCCAATAATTTCCGTCCATTCCTTTTTCGTTGAACTCGGTTCCTCCTACCGCGGTGTTAAATGGGGTGGAGGCGATGCCACTAATGTTGGGGCCGTGGGTTGCGGGCAGCACGTTTTGGGCAAGGTCGCAGCCTGCGGCACCAGTATCGCCGGATGCCACAAATACCGTAATGCCTTCCGCCGCGGCTTGTTCGTACTCGTCGTTGAAAAACTCATTGCCTGCATTGCCGAGAAACGCCTCACACTGCCCGAAACTGATGCTCATAATCGGCGCTGTGACGTTATCGACAATATAAGAAATGGAAAGATCGATTCCATCGGTGGGAAAGGTGCTAAGCGTCGAGACCAGCTTGATGTTTGCGGCGGGCGCGATTGCACCCGACCACTCTACGTCGAGGTCGGCTTCTAATTCGTCGCCACCCTGCAAATTGCCGGGGTCTACTCCATTGATGACGAATTCAGGATCTTTTGCGGGAAGTCCAAAAGCCTGCCGAAAGGTTTGAACGTCGGAGAGATTAATATCCGTTCGCGAAACGATCGCGATAGAGACACCCTTGCCCTTGATTCCCTGGCTGAACAGCGGCTCAGCGTCGTAGATCCGGGCCTGATCTCCCGGAGCGACGAAGTGCGCCACCCCGTTCGCATTCGAGCCCGTGAGATCAGGGACGAGACGGCCAGTGTCGGCATCCCGATGGACCGATCCCGCCTTGATGTGGAAGGGTTGTTTGAGGAAATTGTGCAACGAAAGAACGCCGCTGACCACGGGTGTCAGGGCCTGGGGCAGGGATATGTCGGTGGAATTAGCAACGTGGTGCTGTCCATCCACCACGTAGTTGTGCATTTCCGTATGGAAAGCGGTTTCTACTTGGGAAGCGGTACCGGAAAACTCGAGCCACTGCTTGCCGCGAGCGAGGTTGCCGACCTTGAAGCCCTGTTGCTGCAACCAAGCAACGATTTGCGCCAGATCTTCCTGCGCGGGCCCGAATTGCTGGCCGAATTGTTCCGGGGTCAGCCATTGGTGATAGTTGGCGGATTCAGTGTCCTGTTGGCTATCGAGAAATTTCTTTAGCGCGGTCTTCTGTTGCGAGCTTGGTTTCAACACCAGGAGCATGCGCTCCATTGGAAGATTCGGATCGACGCGGCCGAAGTCGTTCCTGGCATTGGCCAGAGGATGAGTGGAATTCGCAATGCGGGTCAGCGATTGGTTGTCAATGGTTTGGATTCGGATCTGGGTTTGAGCTTGCAACATCCCGGAGAGAAATATCATTAATGCGGCAAAACCGGCTACCGACGTACGTTTCATGGGCCCCCTGGTGGACCGGGTATTGTAAGCGGTTCGGAATGGCTGAAATGTCAATGACTTGTAAATTTTCTGCGAGCAGGAAAGTTTTCATCACCGAACGCGATGCCGCCCCGTTGTCATGCCGAGGAACAAGGCGAAGCTAAGCAACTGCGGCTCCACGCCTGCATTCTCGGCAAGCATTCATCATCATCCAAACAATTCATTTGAGGAATTTTGCGAAGTCAGATAGGCTCACGCCGCTTGAATAATTAAGACGCGACGTCCTGAAGGGGCGGGACAGTCTGACCCCGACGATGTCCGCGCTGACATCGCTTTGCAGGCCAGGAGTATCTCCATGTTGAGCAATGCTGCCCTTAGCCGCCGGATCTTTTTTCTTTTGCCCACGCTTTTGCTTTTCCTTGCTGCGGCCCTTGCAACCGGTTTGGCCCAGACCGTCGTTACTGACACGGGCACGTTCACTGGGGTGCCGTCGCCGAGCGACCCTGCTGCGGTCGATGTGTTCTTTGGCATCCGCTACGCTGCGGCACCGGAAGGGGCGGCACGTTGGACGCCGCCGCAACCGCCGACTCCGCCCCCGGGCACCGTCCTGGCGGATTTCCCTGGACCAGCCTGCCCACAGGCTGGCAGCACCGCGCCTCTGCCGCAGTCCGAGGATTGCCTCTTTCTGAATGTTTACGTGCCCGCAACGGCCGAACCGCATTCGAAGCTGCCGGTTTTTCTTTGGATCCATGGGGGCGCGCTGGTTACGGGAACGGGTGCACAATACGACCCCTCGGTGATGGTGGCGGAAAACAACATCATCGTTGTGACAATTAACTATCGCCTGGGTGCGCTGGGTTGGCTGGTTGAGCCTGGATTGAGCGCGCAAACTCCGAGCTTTTTCCAGAACGTCGGCGACGCCGGCAACTATGGACTGATGGATCAGCAGTTCGCCATGCAATGGGTGCGGCGCAACATTGCCGGTTTCGGCGGCGATGCCAGGAAGGTGACCGTTGGCGGCGAATCCGCCGGCGGTCTCAGCGTCTCGAGCAATCTGGTTTCGACCACGACCGCGAAGGGTCTGTTCCATGGTGCGATCATCGAGAGCGGCGCTTATATGTTGCACGACGTTCCTTCGGAAGTGGTGTATGGAGCGATCTTCGGCGCCGGCTTCGATGCAGCCCTAGGTTGTACGCAGCCCAATGACGCTGCCTGTCTGCGTGCGGCGGCGGTCGCGAACATTCTGACTGCACAGGGCGAAGTGTTTGGAGCCAACGGGATCTCGCCCGATTTCGGTACGAAGGTTCTGCCGCGTGCGCTGCAGCCAGCGCTTTCGGCGGGCGAATTCATCCGCGTCCCCGTGCTGCAGGGCACGAACGCGAACGAAGGCAGGCTCTTCGAACCCGCCGATGTCCCCTTCGCCGGCGGCTTTCTCAACGTAGTGGCTGCCGGCGGTCCGGCGAATTTCGACTTGAGCAACCCAAATATGTTTTGCGCGGGCGGCTCCAGCACGCCTGCGATTTGCACCTATCCGCAGGAGATCAACCTGTTCCTGGGCGTGATTGGCTTCCCGGCCGCCGAGAATACGGCTACCTTCGACGCTGCCGTCGCGGACGAGTATCCCCTTGCCAATTTCGCGGATCCGTTCCTACCTGGCGATGCGCCCAGTTCCGATGAGGCGCTCGCGCAGATCTTCACAGACCTGGTTTTCGCCTGCAACGGATCGGATTCCAACATTGACCTCGCGCGTTTCGTGCCGGTCTTCGGTTATGAGTTCAACGATCCCAGTGCGCCACCTGTGGTGGGTTTCGGCACGGCAATCGTTCCGCCCAATGACGTGTTCGGCTTTCCGACCGCTTCGGAGCATGCCTCGGAGTTGCAGTTCCTGTTCAATTTCGGAACGCCGCTCAACGCCGACGAGCAGCAACTGGCCGGCGAGATGAAGACGTATTGGGGGAACTTCGTGAACACCGGGGACCCGAATTGGCCGCGACACTCTTCGTTCTGGCTGCCGTTCAACTTCTTCGGATCGGTCCAAGGCCTGAGACCGGGCCCGAAGGTTCCGGACCCGTTCTTTAACTTTAGACAGGAACACTTCTGCCGGATTTGGCAGCCGATCATCGCCGGCGAGGTAGGGCAGTAATCCGGCCTTTGTAGGGAAGTATAACTTGATCAGTGCCGTCGATGTCGTCCGGCCGGTTTTCCGTCGTCGCTGGATCCGCGACGGCGGCTTCGCGCGGCAGATCGACGCGAGTCGGACGCGGCGCGGGGCTGCGGACTGAGCACGCTTTTGATTTGCTGACGCAGCCAGCGATTGGCCGAGTCATTCTCCACGCTCTCATGCCAGTACATCTGGGCCTCCATTTGAGCTGTTTTCACGGGAAACGGATAGACGCGGTTGCCGAGTCCAGCGTTCAGGATCTGTGCGTGACCTTGAGATAAGGTCAGCAGAAGATCGCTATCGCGGACTACTCGGCAGGCAGCAAAATTATGCTGGCAGCGCAAAACAATCTTCCTGCGGAAGCCCAGACGGCTCATTTCTACGTCAATGAGACTGGGGCCGTAGCGGCGCGAGGAAACCAGCACATGGGGCTGCGCGAGGTAGGTGTCGAGGTCGAGGGTCCGGGAGATTCCGGGATGCCCGGTGCGGGCCATCACCACGAACGGCTCCCCCAGCAGCCGTTCTTGATGAATGGGTTCACTGGTCGTCATCGGGACGTCGATTGCGAGATCGAGGGAGCCGCTCGCGAGTTCAGCTTCCAGGTCTCTGCGCTTGACCCGTGTTGTGGTAATCGACATTTCTGGCGCCTCGCGTTCCAGACGCTGCAGCAAGGTGGGAAGGATCAGGGTTCCGGCGTATTCCCAGAGCGAGATGTGGAAATTGCGGCGGGTATGGGTGGGATCGAACTTATGACTCTCCTGGAGGTTTACCTCCAGTATCTGCAGGGCTTGTCGAACCTGGTCGATCATGTTGCGGGTAAAGGGAGTGGGGATCATGTGCGCGCCCCGGCGAACGAACAGCGGATCTTTCAAGAGATCGCGCAAGCGCTTCAAGGCATGGCTGATGGCGGGCTGAGTGAGGTTCAACTGATGTCCCGCGCGGGTAATGTTGCCCTCGCGGTAAATGGCTTCCAGTACGACGAAGAGGTTGAGATCGACCTGGCTTAAATGCACGAAACATATATTACTGGATTCGTAAGATTCATTTGATGAATTTTGCGGGAATCGCTAGGCTGTCTAGCTTGTTCGAGACATAACATAACTTTCTATGCATTTTGCCGCCTCAACCCGCGCCCAGGACTACCTGCAGAGGCTCGGAGCATTCATGCACGAACTTGTGTTTCCGGCAGAGGCCAAATACTGCAGTGAAGTCCAGAATGTGGCGGACTGGCGCACCTGGAAGCAGCCGCCGATCATGGAAGAACTCAAAGCCAAAGCCCGGTCTGCCGGTCTGTGGAATCTGTTTCTTCCCGAGAAAGAATACGGCGCAGGACTGACGAATGTGGAATACGCCCCTTTGGCTGAAATGATGGGACGGTGTTGGATTGCGCCCGAGGTTTTCAACTGCAATCCTCCTGACACTGGGAATATGGAGGTCCTGGTCAAATACGGATCAGAAGAGCAGAAACAACTTTGGCTGAAGAAGCTTCTAGCCGGCGAAATTCGGTCGGCGTTCTGCATGACCGAGCCGGGCGTAGCGTCTTCGGACGCAACCAACATGCAGGCTACGGCCGTCATTGACGGCGAGCACGTGGTATTGAACGGACGCAAGTGGTGGAGTTCGGGCGTGGGGCATCCTCACTGCCGCCTGCTGATCTTCATGGGGTTGACCGACTGCGCGGCGCCGAAATATCGACGGCACTCCATGGTCCTAGTGCCGCTGTCCACGCCGGGAGTTGAGATTGTGCGCATGCTATCGGTTTTTGGCGCTTATGACGCTCCCTTCGGCCACGGAGAGGTGAGCTTCCGAAACGTGCGGCTGCCGGTGGATCACATTATCACCGGGCCCGGACGTGGATTTGATATTGCGCAGGGCCGACTGGGGCCGGGACGCATTCACCACTGCATGCGAACCCTGGGGGCAGCGGAACGTGCTCTGGAACTTCTTTGCAGGCGATCATTGACACGAGTGGCCTTTGGCAAGCCGCTGGCGGAGTTGGGAGGGAATGCGGATGTAATCGCCAACGCGCGCATCATGATCGAGCAGGCGCGGCTGCTCACGCTCAAAGCAGCCTGGATGATCGACCAACTGGGCGCCAAGGGAGCGAAAAGCGAAATCTCGCAAATCAAGGTGGTCGTGCCCAATATTGCCCTGGCGATTATCGATCAGGCGATCCAGATGCACGGAGCGGCAGGCGTGTCGGAGGATTTTCCGCTGGCGGAAATGTTCGCTTCGATACGGACCTTGCGCATCGCCGATGGCCCCGACGAAGTGCATCGCGCGCTCATTGCCAAGCTGGAGTTGAGTAAGTATAAAGCGGGGAAATCTGAAGCAGCCTGAGGGCGGAACGGCGGTCAAATGCAAGGTCAAATGCAAGGTCAAATGCAAGAAGGAAACAGCCACTGATGACTTCACCATTGCTGGGCGAGTTTATGGGGACGATGGTCTTGATTTTGCTGGGCAACGGTTGCGTGGCGAACGTCGTGTTGAAGCATTCCAAAGCGCAGGGGTCAGGTTGGATGGTAATCACCAGCGGCTGGGCGTTCGCTGTGATGTGCGCGGTGTTTGTGGCCATCGCGTGCGGCAGCAGGGATGCTCACATCAACCCGGCGGTCACGTTGGCATTCGCCGTGGCGACCGGAAACTTTGCTAAGGTCGTGCCGTATTCAGCGGCGCAAATGCTGGGTGCGTTTGTGGGATCGGTTTTAGTGTGGATTCACTTTGGGCCGCACTGGAAAGCGACAGAAGATCCGGAGTTAAAGCGAGCGTGCTTCTGCGGAGTGCCGGCGATTCGGAATTTCACTGCGAATCTGCTCAGCGAGATCATTTGCACGTTCGTGCTGGTGTTTGTAGCTGGAGCGATTTTTTCGAAAGCCCTGTTGACCACCGGCCTTGCGGGAGGGCTGCCTCCTTACCTGATCGGATGCCTGGTGTGGAGCATCGGCCTGTCGCTAGGCGGCACGACGGGTTATACGATGAATCCTGCGCGGGACTTCCCTACCCGGATCGCTCATGCGGTCCTCCCCATCGCGGGCAAAGGCGGGTCGGATTGGGGCTACGCGCCGATCCCGATTTTGGGGCCTTTGATCGGCGGCACATTGGCGGGGCTGCTGCTTCGCACTCTTCACGTTTAGGGAAATCACTCCCAGGATCGCCTGCTCGGCAGATTATTTGCCTTTGAAGGCAGGGGCGCGTTTTTCCAGGAAGTGGGCCACGCCCTCTTTGAAATCTTCGCTGCGCAAACTGGCCACCATTTCCTCCACGGAAAGATCGAAAGACTCGGCCAGGGTCTGAAACATGGCCCGGTAAACCTGCCGCTTGATCACTCGCAAGGAGCGCGGACTGACCCGCGATGCGAGATCGGCGGCATATTCGTGGACCTTGTCGAGAAAGTTTTCCGGAGCGAAGACCTGATTGACCAGTCCCATGCGCAAGGCTTCCGCGGCGTTAATCTGCCGAGCAGAAAATAGCAGGTCGAGAGCGTTGGGAAGGCCGACGATACGCGGCAGCATCCAGGCCATGCCGTACTCAGCAATGAGCCCGCGCTGGGCGAACGTGGTCGAGAAGCGGGCGGCGTCGGAAGCCAGACGAAGATCGCAATAGAGCGCGATCACCAGACCGAGGCCGACCACAGGGCCGTTGATAGCCGCGACGATCGGCTTCTCGACTGCAAGGAAATAAGAATATTTCTTCTGGAAATCAGACGGGGGTCCTGCGCGTTCCGGGGCGGCGCCACCCAATCGCGAGACGGCGTCGCGCTCTCCGCCGGGCAAGCCCTGGGCGGCGACGGAACTCAGCAGAGACATGTCGGCGCCGGCGCAGAAGCCGCGTCCCGCGCCGGTCAGCACGATAATGCCGACGTTGTTATCGCGCTCGGCTTCTTCGAGGTGGGCGCGGACTTCAGTTTCCATCGTGGCCGTCCAGGCATTGAGCTTGTCTGGACGGTTCAAGGTGATGGTCGCGACTCGATTCGCGACTCCGTAGATCGTTTCCTGCGTCGGCATGCCTCAGAAGGTCACGCGCACGCCCAGTTGAATCTGGCGCTTCGGGAAAGCGGAAGTGAACGCCAGTGGCGTGCTGGGCCTAACCGTCGCGGCCCCCCCGGCGATAGCCGGTCGAATCCCGCTCACGTTAAAGGTTGTGGAGGCAAAACCGAAAAGAGGACTTACCTCGTTATTTACGCTGGCAAAATTCGTCCGGTTCGCGAGGTTAAATCCCTCCGCTGTGAACTTCAGGTTAGCCTTCTCTCCCAGTTTGTGCGCCCAGCTCAAGCGAGCGTCGAAGTCGAAGTAATCGGGGCCCAGGCCCGTATCGCGCGGGGCTCCGATGGGGCGTTCGTTGGTGGTGTGGTTGTTGCCGTTCACTTCTCCTCCGGCCAGCAAGTTGAAAGGATGTCCACTGTGGTAGGAGAAAATCGGAGCCAGCTGGAAACCCGACAAGATACCCCGCTTCAAGGGACTGTCGAACACTCCCGCGATCACCACTTTGTGCTGCTCATTGAACTCGGAAAGAGCGCGATCTAGATTGAGGTTCGTCGGATCCTGGGGTCCGTAGTCGGAGTTGAAATCGGTGGACGTGTCGATGCCTTTAGCGAAAGTGTAATTCCCGAACAAAGTAAAGTGATCGCTGAAGCGCTTCTTGAGCTCGACGATGGCGGCCTCGTAAAGAGCGTATGCCTCAGAGCTGTATTGGTTGTTCTGCACCACCAACGAATTCACAACGCATGGATCGACGCCGGGGCTGGGCTGACAAGGATACGTCGGGACACCCCCCACCAGGACCTCGCTGCCTCCCAGCGGATCAGCCGCCGGGCTGGTGTTCCAGTTGCGATAGGAAGCCGAGTGGCCGTTGGCCAGAGTGACCGTACTGAACGGCGCTAGTAACGGCGCTTGCGTGTCGTTGGTATCGATCGCCACCGGGAGTCTCTGGGTATGCGAATAGATACCGCTCACAGAAATGGAGAACCCAGGCCCGAGCTCGCGTTCAATTCCAAACGAAGCTTGTTGCGCGATCGGAGGGCGATAGCCCGGCTGGTTCACGAAAACTACCTGCAGCGGACCGACGGGACCGGTGTTGGTAACACCGATGCCAAACTGGGCCACAGCAGTCGGCGTGATGCAGGCAGCATTCCCCGCGGCCGGCGTTGTGCAGCTAATCAAGTTGCCCTGCGCTCCGTTCGCAAAAAGGGTGGGGAAAATCACCTCCGGGCCCTGTAAACCTAAAGGAGGAACGCCCCCGATTGGATCCACATAAATAGAAATTTCCCGGTTGCAAGGGCTAGTGCCGGTACCCGGGATGATCGGATTTCCGAACTGGGAGAACCCGCAGATCGAGGTCAGGTTGCCGACCTGGCTCCCCGCCGAGCCGCTGTTCTCGACCGCGGACTTATTGCCGTTCACAACCCCCAGGCTCAAGTCGACGTCGGGGATCTGAGCGTCCACGGGTCCGTAGAAAATTCCGTACCCGCCTCGGATCACCGTCTTGTGATCCTTAAAGGGATCCCAAGCGAAGGAAACCCGAGGGGCGAAATCCTTCTTATACGTGGTCAAAGGGGCGAATTGCGTGTCCAGGTCGTAGCGCAGACCATAGGTGAGGGTGAAGTTTGGCGTTACCTTCCAGGAGTCCTGCCCGTAGAACGACGTCAGCGGCCGGGTGTAGTACGGGTAGGTCGGATTTCCGAACCCCTGCTGGTAAACCTGAGGGATCCCGAACGATGAGGCTTGCAACGGGGTGATGGTGGTGGTGGCAAGCTGCGGGCTGATCAACCCTGCGGGGAGCGTCCCGAATACAAAGCGACCGGGGAAAAAGGTGTGAGATTCGGTGTGATTGCCCCGCAGCAACTCGTAAGCGCCGAACTTAAACGTGTGATTGCCGTGAATCTTGGTGAAATTGTCGGCGAATTCGTAGCGCCGCAGGATGCTGATGTTGGGTATGAAAATGTTTGTACCCAGATTATTGATAAAACTCGGAATCTGAATCCCCACCTCCCCTGGCACGTTGGGAATCACGTTAAAGCTGTAGTAATTCCACTGTACCCGGGCTTCGTTCTGGGTGGTCGGATTGAGCTGGCGGAACCAGGTGCCTTGCAAGGTATTGTCGTAATCGTGGATCGAACTGCCCGCCGAAAAAGCGGTCAGGGAATTCACGTCCGGCGATTCCTCCAGGTCGTGCCCGTACCGGTAGGTCACGGAAAGCTCGTTGTTCGCATCGAAGCGGTGATCCAGCCGGGTCTCCGCCAGGTATTCCCGGGTGTTGTAAGGAAAAAGTCCGCCCTCGGTTTCAAACTGGTTTTGCAGGAAGCTATTGAGCGCTGCCTGGGTTGGACTTACGGCTGGGTCAATGGTAGGACTCGTGCCAATCGTCAAAATGCCCAGGAGCGCTCCGGCGCATTCGCTGGCCGGTATTTGCGGCTGACCCTGGAAGCACGTTACCGGCGTCGACCCTTGTGCCGCCAGCGCTCCAAGGATATTCTGCTGCTGGCTCGTCGCTAAAAAAGTATTGGTGTCCGTCAGCAGCGGAACTGCGTTCTGCGCGTTCTGTCGCAAGCCTTCAAACGCGAAAAACAGAAATGTCTTGTCCTTCTTAATCGGGAAACCCACAGTCCCGCCGAATTGCTGGCGAGTCAAGGTATCCTTAACCGGCGACCCTGTTAGTTCGGTCTGGGTGAGAGGATCGAAGGCCTGGCCGGGCTGCAGTGGTTGGGTGTACGAAAACGGATTTTGGGCGTCCATGGCATCATCACGGAAAAAACCATAGAGGCCGCCGTGAACATTGTTGGCGCCCGACTTGGTAACAATATTGATGGAAGCGCCAGTGGCTCCCCCTAGGTCGGCGCCGTAGTTGCTGCGATTGATTTGAAATTCCTGCACATCGTCCTGGCTTACCGTAAGGCGCTGGCCACCGCTATCGCCCGAGGTTTCCCCTCCGTCGACCGTTATGCTGTTTCCTCTGCCATTGCTGCCGTAGAACGATAGCCCGCTTTGTGGGGTTTGTTTGACTCTGAAATCCTGGTCGCCCGCCAGCCGGGTGGAATCGGAGACTCCGGGCGCGAGCAAGGTAAACGTAAGGTAGTCGCGCCGGTCTATTGGCAGATCGGCGATGTACTGTTGCGAGATTTGGTCCGCCTGGCTGCCTCGTTCCGTTTCGACCACGGGCGGCTGGTCCGTAACCTCCACCACCGTCGCTACTTGCGATGGTTTCAGCTTGAAGTCGGAGATCACCGTCTGCCCGATGCCGACGGTCACGCTTCTTCGAATCTCGGTGGCAAACCCCGCCATTTGCGCACTGACGTCGTAAGTGGCCGGCGCAAGGCCTACGACACGGAACTGACCGGTACCGTTGGTCTCGGCCGTGCGCTTCAGGCCGGTCTGGGTCTCGACCACATTGACCGTGGCCTTCGGCAAAACTCCGCCGGAAGCATCGGTTACGGTTCCGGTGATCTCTCCCGATGAGCCGACGCCCTGCGAGTGTGCAAAGGTTGCGAGCAGGAAGCACAGAAGAACGCACGCGATCGACTTCGTGGTGGAATAGACAAATACATGCTTCCAAGAACATGTCCCGTAGCGTGAGAGCGCACGAGTGTCCAAACTGTTCTGTGCAAAACCCATATTCCCCCCTTGCTCAGGCTTTGTCTGAATTAGGCGAAGGCACACTCGTACCTTTTCAGGGCGCCGCATCGGGCATGAGCGTAGCTGCGTTTTTCAGATTCATCAAATGAATTTTATGGATGACGATGTATGCTCCGAAGGAATCGGGCTGGATAACCGGCCGACGGGCTGCCGACCGGCGGTGGAATATCAGTTCCATAGACTTAGGGCCTCTTTTCCCCTGCGTTTGCGTCGATCGGCTGCGCGGCCAGGAATTCGAAGATTGCTGTTTCCGCGGCCTCGGGTTGATCGGTCGAGAATAGATGGCTGGCACGTTCGATCAACACGAGTTGTGCTCCGGGGATGCGCGCAGCGATCAATTCGCCGTTGCCGGGCGGGACCAGCCGGTCGGCCTTTCCATGAATCACGAGCGTTGGAGCCGTGATCTGGGGCAGGCGGCTGAACGATTCCCACGCAAGTATGCCCTGCAATTGCGCCAGATAGCCGGCCGGGCTGGTCGGCAAGGGTTGACGCTGGGCGATATCTTCGTCGATCAAGTGCCGCGGCGTCGCGGTGTCGTAAATAAAAGGGACCGCGGCCTCGGCTACTTGTTCCGGGCTCATCCAGGTGCGGGCCTTCAGCATCTCGATCGCGGCCGGCTCGGCGCGCTGCGCGTTCGGTCCGCCAGCGGCTGTGCAGCCGAGAATGAGAGACTGCACGCGCCCGGGATACTGCAAGGCAAATTCCTGGGCGATCATGCCGCCCATCGACACCCCAAAGACATGAGCAGTCGGAACGCCGGCGGCGTCGAGCACGGCGGCGGCGTCCGAAGCCATGCCAACAATCGAATAAGGCCCGGGAGGCACATCGCTCTGTCCCGCGCCTCGATTGTCGAGTGCGATCGTGCGGTAGGAAGCCGACAACGCCGGCCGCGTGCGATACCACATGGCGGAGGGATAGCCCAGGCCCATGATCAACAAAATCGGCGCGCCCGTTCCCTGCTCGTCCCAGTAGATTTTTGTTCCGTGGTTGTCAGCGAACGGCATTCAAGCTCCTCTCCAGAACAAATCGACTGCAGACGCGATCAGGATCTGCGACTGCCAGCAAGCGATCACTCCGCGGCCACTTTAAGAATCAGTTTGCCGACGTTCTCCCCTTTGAACAGCTTTAGAAAAGTATCGGGAAAGGTTGCGAGCCCTTCGACGACATGCTCTCGCGACTTGAGCTTGCCCGCCGCCATCCAGCCCGCCATTTCCTGAGCAGCCTGGGAATAGCGGTTGGCGTAGTCAAAGACCAGCATGCCTTTCATGGTCGCGCGATGAACCAACAGCGAGAGATAGTTGCGCGGGCCCTGGACGGGGCCGGTGTTGCAGTATTGCGAGATGGCGCCGCAGATTACGATGCGAGCGCCACGGGCCAGGTTCGCCAGCGCAGCCTCGAGGATGTCCCCGCCGACGTTGTCGAAATAGACGTTGATGCCTTGCGGGCAATTCTTCCGCAGCGCCTCACTCACGTCTTCGGACTTGTAATCAATGGCCGCGTCAAATCCGAGTTCGGAAACGAGGTAGAGACATTTGTTGGCGCCGCCCGCGATGCCGACCGCCCGGCAACCCTTGATTTTGGCAATCTGTCCTACGACGGAGCCCACGGCCCCTGCAGCCCCTGAGACGACTACCGTGTCGCCCGGTTGCGGCTGGCCGGTTTCGAGCAAGCCGAAATATGCGGTCATCCCCGTCATGCCCAACACGTTGAGGAAAGTGGGAAGCTGCGCTACACGCGGGTCGACTTCGATCAGGCCCTTTCCCTCGGAGATGAAATATTCCTGGACGCCAAAGGTTCCCGAGACATGTTTCCCCACAGCGAAACGGGGGTTCCTGGAGGCAGCCACCTGGCCGAGCGCCAACGCCCGCATCACTTCGCCGATCGCGACGGGCGGGACGTAAGATCTGCTCTGGTTCATCCAGCCACGCATGGCCGGGTCAAGCGATATAAACAGGACCCTGATCAGCACTTCGCCTTCATGCAACTCCCGAACCGTCTCTTCCTCGTAGGCCCAGTCGGTGCGCGTCGGCATACCCACAGGGCGGGAAGCGAGGGTGAATCTGTGATTGACCAATGCCATGATGCTTTCCTTTCGAGTCAGACGGTGTAGCGCTCACTGGACAAGAGTCGAGCCGCAATCTGGCGACGCAAGGCGATGGAGTTTACCGGCGTGTGATCCGCATAGCTACGCACGGTTGCGAGATGCTTGCGCAATACGTCTCCTTCGCAGCAGGCACTCAGCACCGTGCGTGAGAACCCCTCAATCCGAGCGGTAGCGTCGCGCAGGGATACAGCGCAGATGTCGAGGGCGTTTTCGCCCTTGCCAGATAATTTCAGCTTCTTCGTACGAAGCAGGCCGGATTCCATGGCGAAGACCTCCATGGCGATATCGGAGAGGTTCATGATGACTTCCTGGTGCTTCTCGAGCTGAGCGCCATATTTTTCGTGAGCGACGGCAAGCGTCAGGAGGGCGATTGTCTTTGCGCTGCGAACCAGGCGATCTTCCTCGGTAACGGCCTGCTTCTCATTCGAGAGGCTGGGGGGGGCACTCTGGTTCAAGACGGCGCGCGCTGCTTCGAAAAGAGGCAACTGCCCGCGGGCCGCACGCTTCAAGGGCATACCCATAATGACCAGCCGGTTGATTTCGTTGGTGCCTTCAAAGAGGCGATTGATGCGCGAATCGCGATAGGCTCGCTCGACTGCATAGTCCTGATGAAAACCGTAACCGCCGTGGATCTGGACGCCTTCGTCCACCACGTAATCGAGCATCTCGGAGGCGAAGACTTTCACCATCGAGCATTCCGCCGCGTACTCCTCCAGGGCCTGCATCTCCGTGATCGAACTCTGCCGCTGTTCGGCGGACGCCTGCATTTGGCTTTCGATGAGACCGGCCACGCGCCAGATCATGGACTCCGCTGCAAAAATCCGGATGGCCATTTCGGCAAGTTTGTGCTGAATCGCTCCGAAGTCGGCGATGGCAGAGCCAAAGGCTTTTCTCTGCTTGGCGTATTTGATGGAGATGGCGAGCACGTTCTTGGCGGCGCCGACGGACGCGGGACCGAGTTTCAAACGTCCGATGTTGAGCACGTTGAACGCGATCACATGACCGCGCCCGATTTCTCCAAGAACGTTCTCGACGGGAACCGCCACGTTATCGAGATAAACCGCAGTGGTGGAGGTGCCGCGAATTCCCATCTTATGTTCTTCGGCGCCGCTGCTGACGCCGGGAAAGGCTCGCTCCACGAGGAAGGCCGTGAACTTTTCGCCTCCGACTTTGGCGAAGATGGTGAACAGATCGGCTGCTCCACCGTTGGTGATCCACATTTTCTGGCCGTTGAGTATGTAGTGCTTGCCGTCAGGGGCCAAGTCGGCGCGAGTGCGCGCGGCAAGAGCGTCGGAACCGGCCAATGGCTCAGTGAGGGCATAAGCAGCCAGCAGTTCCATACGGGCCAATCGAGGCAGGTATTTTTTCTTCTGCTCAGGAGTGCCGAAGTACACGATGGGGAGAGTGCCGATCCCGGTGTGCGCGGAGTGCCATCCGGCATAGGAAGCGTCGCGTCCCATGTGCTCGGCGGCGACCATCAGCGAAGGCAAATCCATTTCCATGCCGCCAAATTCCTCTGGGACGGTCATTCCCGTAAGGCCCAGTTCCGCGGACTTCCGCAGGACCGCGAGAGCGGCGCCCGGCTGCTTCTCGCGGATGGCGGGAAGATTGGGCTCGACTTCGTTGGCCCAGAATTCATCGATCATGCGGCCGATGGCAAGATGCTCCTCCGTGAGATCTTCCGGAGTGAACACCTGGGCGGGGAGGACATCTTCAAAGAGAAAAGCTGAGCCTCGTGTCTTGCCGGGAGTTTCTGTTAGTGTCGTCATGATTGCGATGCCCCCTTTCGAAATTAACCATCTAAGTTCGGTGAAAGAATTCGAAGGCCGCGAACTGCCTCCGACGGATTGGCTGGTTCTGACTCAGGACCGCATCCAGAAATTCGCCGATGCAACCGACGACCGGCAATGGATTCACCTCGACCCGGAGCGAGCGGCGCGGGAGTCGCCCTATGGCGGCACTATTGCTCACGGCTTTCTCACGCTTTCGCTGGTGAGCTATTTCGCCGGACAGGCGATTCGAGTCCGGGAGGGAGTCGGGATACGCGTCAACTATGGACTGAATCGTGTGCGCTTTCCATCGGCGGTGCGGGCGGGCTCGGCGATTCGCGCCCGCGTGACTGTGCTTTCGGTGAAGGAATCTGCAGAGTTCGTGGATATCATTTTCTCGGTGACGATCGAGAGTCAAGGCGCCGACAAGCCCTGTTGTGTGGCGGAATGGCTGGTGCGGCATTACCGGGCATGAGGAGACCTGGAATCGGAAGTCGATCATATAGTCCCCTCTTGTGCGCACTGTAGCGAGGCGCGCATCAGGATCGCGATCCGATGCGGCATGGTGGCGAAGCGTTCATCGTGCGTGAGCCCGCGGGCGTAACGGTAATAGATCTGCTGAATGATCACCGCGACTTTGAACCGCGCAAAGGCCAAATAGAAAACTATGTCGTGAATGCTACGTCCGGTCGCCAGAGCGTAGCGTTGAGCTAACTCGGCGCGGGTCAACGTTCCAGGAACAGTCGTGGGAGCAGCACAGATTTCCCGCAGCTCTTCTGGGTCATCTGGGTCGGTCCAATAGGCCAAGCTTGTGCCCAGATCGGAGAGTGGGTCGCCAAGCGTGCACATCTCCCAATCCAGAACTCCGACTATTTTTGTAACGTTGTTCGAGTCGAGGACGACGTTGTCGTACTTGTAGTCGTTGTGAATGAGGGTCGCGTCGCTCGACGCTGGAATGTGCTGCGTGAGCCAGGCGGAAATGCGTCCGACTTCCGGCAGGTCGTGAGTTGCTGACTTGTGATAGCGCTCGATCCACCCTTTCACCTGGCGTTCGAGGTAGCCCTGCGGCTTACCCAAATCGCCCAGGCCGATCTTCTCGTAGTCGAGGCCGTGCAAGCGCACAAGGTTGTCGAGGAACGCTTCGCTGATCTGGCGCGCCACAGCGGGCGAGAGCCTCAGGCCGGGCGGCAGTTCCCGGCGCAGGATGATGCCTCGAATCGGCTCCATGAGGTAGAAGGGAGCGTCGAGAACGGAAAGATCATCGCAGTAGAGAATTACTTTGGGTGCAACGTTATAGGCTTCGTGCAACTTGGAGAGCACGCGATATTCGCGGCCCATATCGTGGGCAGATTTGACCTGGCTGCCGAACGGCGGCCGGCGCAGCACCAATTCACGGCCGCCCCAGGTCACGCGATAGGTCAGATTCGAATGACCGGACGGGAACTGTTCGACTGTAACCGGACCGGGGCCGTCGAAATGCTGGCTCAGGTACGCGCTGAGCCGAACCAGATCAAGTTCTTCCCCGGCTCTGACGGCAACCGCGTGATCACAAGGGGCAGCCATAGTTTTCGAACTCTCCGTTTTCGGAGAACTTGCAAAGCCTCTTACCGATACGTGAGCAAAGACTCGTCCTCAAGATGCGGATGCGCATTGAACGTACTGAGCGTGAAACGACTACCGGAACTCAGAAACTCAGTGAACGAGGCGTTGCGCGACATCCAGGTCAATTGCAGAGTGTCCGCATGCGACAAGTGCAAGGCTCGCCGCATGGCAACGCCAATCGGACCTCCCGAAGTAAAGACCACGGAATCGCCGGGCGACGTCGCGCCGTCTACGATGGTCGTAATTCCCCGATCGACGCGCGCGCAAAAGTCTTGCCAGGATTCCACGTCTTCGACCACTAACTCACCACTCACCCACATGCCGATGACCGCCTCGAACATTTGTTGGAAGCTTCTTTTTTGGTCGTCAGAACCCTTCGCCACCTCGAACGCGCGGTGAAGATCGCGAACTTCCTGAGATCTCTCCAACACCTGTGGCAGACCTTGGTTCATAACCGCTTCCGCTGGATATTCGTCGAACTCGTTCATCACCACCAGCTCGGGAAACTCCCGGCCAAGTCTTCGATAGGCCTCCTCGACGAAGCGCGCGGTCTGCTCCTGCCGGACGCGAGGACCAGACCAGGCGCGGCCGAAGAGCACTCCACGGCGGGCCCAGTACTCTCCCAGCAGGCGCGCTTGCGATTCGCCGGTGGCGCAGAGTTTGTCATAGTTCGGCTCCAGGAAAGACGCCTGGGCGTGTCGGACTAGAATGACGCGGCTCATGATTCCCGTCTAACCAGCCCGCTCAAACAAACCCGCCGCGCCTTGACCGCCGCCCACACACATCGTGACCACTCCGTAGCGTACCTTGCGCGCCACCATCTCGTTGGCGATGGTCCCCACCATACGCGACCCGGTCATGCCAAAGGGATGGCCGATAGAGATCGAGCCACCATTTACGTTCAGTTTCTCCGGATCGATGCCCAGGCAGTCGCGGCAGTAGATGACCTGCACGGCAAACGCTTCATTGAGTTCCCAGAGGCCAACATCGTCCATCTTCAGGCCGGCGCGCTGCAATAGTTTCGGAACGGCGAAGACCGGGCCAACGCCCATTTCGTCGGGCTCGCAGCCGGCCACCTGAAAACCGCGGAAGACGAGCTTGTAGGGAATCCCCAGCTGATCGGCGCGCTCGCGAGACATGAGCAGCGTGGCCGAAGCGCCGTCGGAAAGCTGCGAAGAATTCCCAGCCGTGACTGTTCCCTGGCCGCTATCGGAATCAAAATGCGGTTTCAGCGCCCGCAGGCCGTCCAACGTTGTGTCAGGACGATTGCATTCGTCTTTGTCAGCGCTGACTTGCTCTTTACTCACCACCTCGTTGGTTTTCTTATCGAGAATCGCCTTGGTGACTTGCATGGGAGCGATCTCCTGGTTGAACAGACCTTCGCGCTGAGCGCGAGCGGTGCGCTGCTGGCTGAGGAGCGCGTACTCGTCCTGTGCCTGCTGGCCGATTTTGTAACGCTTGGCGACGACTTCCGCGGTGTTGCCCATCACCATGTACAGCCCCGGCAGTTGTTCGAGCATGCGCGGATTGGGGTCGGAACTGCGAGGTGTCATGGAAATGCTCTCGACCCCACCGCCAATCGCTGCCTCGCTGCCTCCGTGGATGATCTGGTAAGCGGCTAGTGCAATCGCCTGCAGGCCGGAGGAACAGAAGCGGTTGATGGTGGTGCCCGCAACCGATGTGGGCAAGCCCGCCAGCATGGCGGAAATTCGCGCGACGTTATTGCCCTGCGGACCATGCGGCTGCCCGCAACCGAGCACGACATCTTCTACCTCGAAGGGATCGAGCTTGGGAGTCTTCCCCAGAACGTCTTTGATGCAGTGGGCCGCAAGATCATCCGGGCGCGTCATATTGAACGAGCCCCGGAACGACTTGGCCAGCGCCGTGCGTGAACTGGCAACCACTACGGCTTCTCTCATAAGTTCCCCAAAATCCCCAGCCTGAACCAGGGTGCACGAAGAAATGCTCCGTGCGGATTACGCGTTGACGCTTTGGTCTCGATTAAACTCGGCAAATGTCTGGTTGGCCTCGGCGAGGCGCTTCAGCAAAGGCGCCGGCTCCCAGAGTTCTCCATGCTCTCGGCGAAACTCGCACACTCGGTCGTAGACTTTTTTCAAGCCCACGGTGTCCGCATACCACATGGGGCCTCCGCGATATGCGGGGAACCCATAGCCGTTCAGGTAGATGATGTCGATATCGACCGCGCGCAGCGCGTAACCCTCCTCAAGAATGCGGGCGCCTTCATTCACCAGGGCGTAGACGCAGCGATCGACCACTTCGGAAGCAGGAATCTGGCGTTGAGGAATGTTTGCTTCCGCGCTCCACTTCCGCACCCGGGCCGCCACCTCCGGGTCAGGGGCGGCGCGGCGCTGGTCGTCGTAACGGTACCAGCCGGCCCCAGTCTTCTGGCCGTAACGACCCATCTCGCAAAGACGATCTTCAGCAATGGGCTGACGCACACCAGGTTTTTCCAAGTGGCGATATTCCTTCCGAATCCGCCAGCCGACATCCAGTCCGGCAAGATCGCCCGTTGCCAGTGGACCCATGGCCATGCCGAACTCGACTAACGCATTGTCGACGGCTTCCACTTCGGCGCCTTCTTCGACCAGGAACTGAGCTTCCCGGCGATAGGGTCCGAACATTCGGTTTCCGACAAAGCCGCGGCAGTTTCCCACCAGCACGCCGATCTTTCCCAGTTTTTTCGAAAGTTGCATGCAGGTGGCGATGACTTCTTTACTGGTTCGTTTTCCGCGCACAATTTCCAGCAAGCGCATGATGTTGGCCGGGCTGAAGAAGTGGGTTCCAATCACAGACTCTGGCCGCGAGGTAACGCTGGCGATGTCGTCGATGCTCAATGTGGATGTATTGCTCGCCAAAACCGCGCCGGACTTGCATACGGAATCGAGATCTTGAAATACCTGTTTCTTGAGGGCCATGCCCTCGAAGACTGCCTCTACCACCATATCGGCGTTGGCGAAGTGGTCGTAGCTGAGAGTGGGAGTAATCAGCGCCACCCGCTCGTCGACGAACTGCTGAGTGAAGCGTCCGCGCTGAACCGAGCTGGCGTAGTTCTTTCGAATCCTGGCGAGGCCCTGGTCGAGCGCGGGCTGATCGACCTCCTTCAACAGAACAGGAATACCGGCATTGGCAAAAACCATGGCGATGCCGCCGCCCATGGTCCCAGAACCGACGACGGCGACACTGCGGATTGGCTTCACGGCCGTGTCTTTCGGAATGTCGGGAATCTTTGCCACTTCGCGCTCCCCGAAGAAGACGTGGATGAGCGCTTTGGATTGATCGGAGAACAGACACTCCATGAAGAGTTTCCGCTCCACCTCGCAACCTTCCTCGAAGGAGAGTTTGGTTGCCGCTTCCACCGCGTCAATGGCGGCAAGCGGCGCGATCAGACCCCGCTGTTTCTTCCGCACACGCTCTCGGGCAGCCGCGATGATCGCCGCGTTCTCCGCGGCTATACCCAGTTTCTCGGAGCGTTCGCGCGTTCTTGGTATGGGCTTCGCGGCGACTTCGCGGGCAAAGGCCACCGCACCGGTAAGCAGATCCCCTTCGATCAGGCGATCGATGATACCGAACTGGAAGGCTTCTGCCGCGGCAACAGGTTTGCCGTCGGTACACATTTCAAGCGGCTTGGCGACACCGGCAAGCCGGGGAAGGCGTTGCGTTCCCGCGGCACCCGGGATGAGGCCGAGCTTCACTTCGGGCTGGCCGACCTGCGCATCGCCCGAGGCGACTCGATAATGGCCCGCCATGGCCAGCTCGAGCCCTCCGCCAAAAGCGGCGCCATGAATCGCCATCACTACTGGCTTGCTGCAGTTTTCGATGCCGAGGAGGAGCGGAAGAAGTCCGGCGCCGCGCGTTTTGCCCGAAGTGATCTTGCCAAATTCTTTGATATCAGCACCGGCAACGAACGTACGACCACCGCCAATAAGGACCGCTGCTTTCACGGAAGGATCGTTATTGATCTCTTCGATGGCGTTGGCAATTCCCTCGGGCACGCCGGGGCTGAGGGCATTCACCGGTGGATTATCGATGGTAATGACGGCGACAGCGATGTCGTTGTCTGCGTTCTTGCTCAGCCGTACCAGAGTGCTCATCGTGAGCTCCGATCATTGCCGCCGCAAGAGGACGGAACAGCGTCGATCACCAGGCGGGCGATGCGTTCGCGGTGAAACGTCGCATCGCCCAGCATCGTCTCAGACGCTTTCGCGCGGCGGTAGTAGAGGTGTAAGTCGTTCTCCCAGGCGAAACCGTTGCCGCCGTGGATCTGGATGCCGCGGTTCCCCACGGCGCGGCAAGCATCGCTGGCGTACATTTTGGCGATAGAGGTCGCGGTGGCTGCATCGGGAGCATCGTGCTCCAGAGCCCATGCCGCGTAGTAGGCGGCCGAACGCGAACTCTCGGTTTCAAGGTACATGTCCGCACATTGATGCTGGACGGCCTGAAATGTTCCAATCGGTTTGCCAAACTGCTTCCGCATCTTCGCGTAGTCCACGGTCAGGTCAAGCACCCGCTGCATTCCGCCCACCATTTCGGCAACCAGGGCCGCGGTGGCGATCTCGAACGCGCGGGTGAGATTGGCTCCGTGGCCCAACTTCTCTGCGGGCGTGTCTTTGAAGCGGACTGCGTGGAAGTTCCGAGTCAGATCCAGTGCCGGCATCGGCGTGATGCACAACCCGGGTGCCTGCGCTTCCACCAGAAAAACTCCAGTCTGCGAGGCCACGAGAATAAAGTCAGCCACGTCGGCGTCGAGAACGAAAAGTTTTTCGCCAGTGAGCTTGCCATTGGGGGCGGTGAACTTCACGTCGGCCAAGTCCCAGGAGGCGGTGGCTTCAAGCAAAGCGAAAGTCGATCGCGCCTCGCCTCGACAAATGGGCGCGAGATATTTCGTCTTCTGCGCATCGCTGGCAACGGCGTCGATTACCGCGCCCGCAAGTGCGACGGTCGACCAGAAAGGGCCGGGCAGCAGGGCGCGACCGGCTTCCTCCATCAGAAGAATGAGTTCCACTTTCCCGAGGCCGAGTCCGTCGTATTTCTCCGGAAAAATTATGCCCATGAAGCCCTGGGCGGCCATCTTCGACCAAAGCGCAGGATCATACGGCTGCTTACTTTCGGCCAGTTGCCGCACATGGGTCATGGGGCATTCCCCGGCAAAAAACTGGCGCGCGTTCTGTTTGAGAATCTCCTGGCTCTCGTTCAATCCAAATTGCATGACCTGTTCTCAGTAACTCCTGGGCAAACCCAGGACGAAGTGTCCGATGATGTTGCGCTGAATCTCCGAGGTTCCGGCTTCGATGGTGTTGCCGCGCGAGCGCAGGTATCCGTGGGCCCAAATGCCTTTGTCGATGGAGTGCGGCGAAATCCCTGCAAGCTGGCCGAACGGACCGAGCAATTCCTGCGCCACCTGCTGCAATCGCTGGTTCAACTCGCTCCAGAAGATTTTCTGAATGGATCCTTCCGGGCCCGGGACTCCGGTTGCGCTGATGCGGCTGAAGGCACGCATCTGGTTCCACCGCATGACTTCAATTTCGGCGTAGCACTGGGCTAGCTTCTGACGGATCAAAGGATCTTGCGCGGCGGATTTTCCATTGCGCGGCAACTGCCCTGCCAGCTCAATCAAGCGCTCCATGTTCCGGCGAAATGTAATCTGCAGGCCCGCGCCAAAAGTGCCGCGTTCGTGCATGAGCGTCCCGATCGCGACATCCCAGCCTTGATTCACGTTTCCCACAACGTTTTCGACGGGAACCTGCACATCGCGAAACGAGACCTCGGCGAACTCGCTCTCTCCAGTGATCTGGCGAAGCGGGCGAACACTGATCCCCGGGGACTTCATGTCCACCAGAAGCACGGTGAGCCCTTTGTGCTTCGGAACATTCGGATCGGTTCGCACCACCAACTCGCACCAGTCGGCAATCCAACCGTAGCTGTTCCAGGTTTTCAGGCCGTTGACCACGTAGAAGTTGCCGTCCAGTCGAGCCTCGGTCTGCAAGGACGCGAGGTCGGACCCGGCGTTGGGTTCGGAAAATCCCTGGCACCAGATCTCTTCGGCGCTAAGAATCTTCGCCAGGTAGCGCGTCTTTTGCGCCTCGGTTCCGAACGCAATGATGGTGGGACCGATCAAACCCAACCCCAGAGTGTTGGCCATCGGCGGCGCACTGGCCAGAGCCATTTCCTGCCAGAAGATGACCTGCTGCATCAGGTTCGCGCCGCGGCCGCCGTATTGTTTAGGCCAGGAAACTCCCGCCCATCCGCCTGCGAATAACTTCTGCTGCCACACTCGCAGATATTCGAAGCGTGATTCCAGCGATTCCTCGCGCCTCGCAGCCCAGTCGGCGGGCACATTGGCGGTGAGCCAGGAGCGCAATTCGTCGCGGAATTGCATTTCCTCGGAGGTCAAATTCAGGTCCATCCCATCTCCTTACGGCGCCCCGCTCCCCCGAATTTCGCGCGAAGTTCCTTTTTCAACACTTTTCCCGTCGCAGTCTTGGTCAGAGTCTCGGAGAACTCAATCGAACGTGGACATTTGTAGTGCGCCAAATTAGAGCGGCAGAACTCAATGAGTTCCGCTTCCGTCGCGGTGCATCCCGGTTTTAGAATCACCACGCCTTTGGGGACTTCCCCCCACTTGTCGTCTCGGACTGCGATTACCGCAGCTTCCAACACGGCAGGATGCGTCAACAACGTTCTCTCCACTTCCAGCGACGAGATATTTTCGCCACCGCTGACAATGATGTCTTTCTTGCGATCGACGATCAGGATGTAACCGTTCTCCATGACCACTGCCATGTCGCCGGTGTGAAACCAACCGCCACGCAAGGCTTCCGCGCTGGCCTCGGGATGCTTCCAATAACCGGCCATCACGCTGTCGCTGCGGGCAATGATTTCACCCATGGTCTCGCCGTCGTGAGGCACGTCCCGGTCTTCGAAATCCACAACCCGGAGTTCCACGCCCGGATACGCGTAGCCGGTCATGGACTGGAGCACGTAGCGCTCTTCCGGTTCGCACGCGACGTCTGACTTGAGCTCGGCTGTGGCGAGAGAGGGTGAGCACTCGGTCAAACCGTATCCGGAAAAACACTTGCACCCGAGTTTCTGCTCAACCTCACGCATTAAAGAAGGGAAAGATGCGGCCCCCCCGATCGTGATCCACTGCAGCGAACTCAAGTCATACTTGGGACGATCCGGGCAATTCAACAATGCTGTAGCCATGATCGGCACGAGGCTGAGGGACCCGACTCGCTCTCGCTCCACCAGGCGAAAAATCTCTTGTGGGATAAATCGCGGACTCATGACATGAGTGGCTCCCGACAGCGTGACTGTGTGCGCCGCGCCCCATCCGTTGGCGTGAAACAAGGGAATCGTATGCAGGAATACGTCTTCATACTTGGTATGGTGGAACAGAGCTATATGGAGAGCGTGGAGATAGATGTTCCTGTGGGTGAGCATTACGCCTTTGGGATCGGCACTGGTCCCGCTAGTGTAGAAAAGTTCGCAGAGGGAATTCTCGTCAAAAGAAGTAATATCCGCGCGGTGCGGCGTTGCGGCGGCCAGGAGTTGTTCGTAGTTTTCAGAAGCAAGCCAGTCCGCCTGAGGAGCCGCATCGAGCAGGTAGTAGGAGTTGACGCTGGTCAGTTTCGGACGAAAAGAATCCACCAGACCAAGAAACTCCTGGCCTAAAAACAATTTGGTCGCGCCAGAATCGTTCAGGATGTAGGCAAGCTCATGTGCCGCAAGACGGTAATTGAGCGGCAGCAGGACGGCGCCCGCATCGAGGACTCCAAAGTACGCCTCCAGCAGGCGATGACAATTCATGCTGAGAAAGGCGACTCGATCCCCCGGCTTCACTCCGGCTGCCCGCAAAGCGCCAGCCAGCCGGGCGGCGCGATCGGCGAATTGCGCGTAGGTAAATCGCTGGTCCTGGCAGACCACTGCCGTCTTATTTGGAAATTGTTTTTCCACGTAACGGAGGAAGCGAACGGGCGTGAGTGGAATATTCATGAGCGGCAACTACCAGGCGGTCTGGCCTCCGTCGACGACAAGAACATGGCCTGTAACGTAGGCCGAGGCATCGGAAGCCAGAAAAATTGCAGCGCCCTTCAAGTCATGGTCGCCGCCAAAACGGTGAAGAGGAATCTTTTCCAGCAGGGACTCCTTGCGGTGCTCGAGAATCCAGTTGGACATGTGTGTGGGAAACCAGCCCGGAGCGATGGCATTGACCTGGATATTGTGCGCCGCCCATTTGCACGCCAGATCTTTGGTGAAGGCAATGACCCCGCCTTTGCTGGCGTGGTAGCCAATGGCTTGCAGATCCGAAGAAGCTCCGCCCAGGCCCGCTACCGAAGCCATGTTGATGATCTTGCCGTGTCCTTGCCCCATCATGGCTTTGCCCACGGCTTGCGAGAACAGGAAAGTTCCCGTGAGGTTCGTGTCTATCACCTTGTTCCATTGTTCCAGCGTCATTTCTTCGACCGGAGCTCCCCACGAGACGCCCGCATTATTGATGAGAATGTCGATGCGACCGAAAGTCCGCAGAGTCGATGCCACCACTTCCTGGATCGCAGCGGGGTCTTTCACGTCGCACCCGAGGGCGAGGGTCTTCACCCCCAGGCCGGCTAACTGGTCGGCGGCCTCCTGACAGCGCTCCTGCTTGCGGGCACACAGTGCCAGATTCGCTCCCATCTCCGCCAATCCTTCGGCCATCTGGCGGCCAAGTCCGATGGAACCACCGGTGACGATGGCGACGCGCCCGGTAAGATCGAACAACTGCCTGGCATTCACGACCTGGAAAGCTCCTGGCCCGAAGTTTCGTCTTTGCACAAAGTGATAGTCAATATCACAATTTAGCGACTAACGTCAACGCGCATCGCATTCCGATGAACAACCTACGAACCGATGTGCAACACCAGCCGGCCAGAAACTTGTCCCCGCCGCAGTTGCTCCAGTACTTCGTTCGCCCCGGACAATGGCTGGGTTGCAACTTCACAGTGAACCTTCCCCGCCGCACCCATGGCGAGAATTTCCTGCAGATCCTGTCGCGTACCAACGGCTGAAGCCTGAATCCGGATTTCTCCCGCCGCCATCAGAATGGGTGGAAAACAAATGTCCTGCGCGGGCAAGCCCACGGCGAGCAGAACCCCGGTGGGCCGCACACAATAAAACGCCATGTCATAGGCGGCTTTTGCCGCGGACGTCACCAGGGCAACGTGAACTCCGCCTTGTGACCGCAATTGCTGCACGACTTTGTCAGATGCGGCATTCAGCGTTCTGGAGGCTCCGAGCGATTTGGCCAGAGCGAGTTTTTCTTCGCTGATGTCAATCGCGGTGACGTCCGCTCCGAGTTCGCGGCCGATCTGGACAGCGAGGTGCCCCAGCCCGCCTACTCCAAACACGGCTAAGCGTTGACCGTTGGTGATGCGTGACTGCTTAAGGGCGCGATGGACGGTAACCCCGGCACATAACAGAGGAGCGGCCTGCTCGGAGGCAAGATTGTCGGGGATCCGGGCGACATGCGTAGCGGGTGCTTTCACAAATTCGGCGTAGCCACCGTCCACGGTCACACCGGTAATTTGCTGCCGAACGCAAAGGTTCTCGTTGCCTTCCCGGCAAAACTCACACTTTCCGCAGGTCCAATGGATCCAGGGCACGCCGACGCGGTCGCCGACCTTCACACCCTGCACCTCCGAGCCGGCCCCAACAATCGTACCGACCACTTCGTGCCCGAGGATGAGCGGTTTCTTGACGATCGCAGCCAACTGAGACCAATCGCCATCCGCGACGTGCAAATCGGAGTGGCACACGCCGCAAACTTCAACCTTGATCAGAACTTCGCTCTCTGTGGGTTGGGGAAGAGGAACATCCTGAACGGTAAGTGGAGTCTTGAAGTCGCGGAGCACGGCGGCTTTCATCTTCTTCCTCTCGGGAACGACGTCTACAAAGCGTTGGCTGCACTACTAGAAGAATTCAGGGCTGGAGCCCTCGAAGGAAAAACTCTACTGCGCTGCGTACTCGCTCTGTCAGCTTGTGCGGCCCGGTCAAATCAACTGCCCACTGCCGTACGACAGTGTTGTAGAGGCCCTCCATAAATTCCGCCAAATGGACGACTGGAAAATCGTGCGTAATTTCGCCCCTCTTTTGTCCCTGGGCCAGAATCTCACGCAGCAAGCCAACCGTGGCTTCCTCGTGTCCGCGCACATTGGAGCAACGCACTGGGTCCATCGCGCCCGAAAGGACAACCGCCTGCCACAAGCTGCGATCCGCCTCGACTTCCTTTGCCATGCTGACATACAAGCGGCGCAGACGTTCAGCCGTGGTCGCATCGGTAGATAACTCTGAGCGCAGCCGGTCCCTGACGCAAGCGAATCCGCGTTCCCCGACCTCTCGCAGAACCGCGTCTTTGCTGGAAAAATACCGGAAGAACGTGGGCTGGCTAATCTCTAGAACTTGTACGATGTCGTCGATTCGTGTGTTCTCGAAACCGCGCTTGCGAAACAGTTTGATCGAGGTATCGATGATCTGCTGACGCAGGCGGGCTTTCTTACGCTCACGAAGTCCCACCGTCACATCGTTTTCAAATCGTTCGACAACAATCCTCCGCGCCGTCCTCACTCCAGGCATCGGTTCCTCCATGGATTGCCCAAAGGCACGCGATCGCCAGCTTCCAGGCAATGTGATAGGCACTATAACAAAATAGCGACTAACGCATAAAGACTCTTGCAGTGCTCCGGGCGCGGTTCCGGAAACCAGCTTCGAGGAAGGGCACGCCACCGCTCTATTTCTCGAAGAGGCGCTGAGGTGGCCTTGACCGATGGGAGCAGCGGATGTCAAACTGTTTGTTGAGTAAAGAGAACAGTTCGGCAGAGATTAAGATTAAAACCTATGATTTACCTCGTTACCACCATCCATATTCTGGTCTGTTTCTTCATTATCATTGTGGTTTTGCTGCAGAGCGGCAAGAGCGGCGACATATCGGCGGCGTTTGGCGGGCAGGGGAGCCAGACGGCATTCGGTCCGCGGGGCGCGGCCAGCGCGCTTTCCAAGGCGACCACCTGGTCGGCGGTGGCGTTCATGGTCACCTCGATTACCTTGTCGGTCTACGCCAGCCGGCATAGCGGCCCGGCCTCCGTGCTGCAGGGGTTGAAGTCGCAGCCGGTCAAGACGCAGCCGGCGACGCCGACAACTCCTTCCACGCCACAGAAGTAAGATCTGCTTCTCACCAGTTCTGGCGGATTGGCGCGCCGATTTCGCGGCTGACATTTTTCGGCGAACATCGCGAGGCGCGCGAGCAAGCAACGTGCGCGAGCAACCACCGGCCGAATCGCTGCACTCCCGCGCGGTCCCGCACAATCTACAGATTCCCCGGTAATTGTATTTGCCCGTGAGTGGATGTAACATTCGTGTAGAGTTCTTACGCGGAGGATTTCCATGTCGGATCGCGATAGCAATACTTTTGTGTGGTTTCTGGCGGGATTAGGTTTGGGAGCGCTGGCAGGAGTTCTTTACGCGCCGCGTTCCGGCAGCGAGACCCGTGAAGTGCTGCGGGCGCGCGCGGAAGAAGGCCGCGAATATGTTCGCGGGCGGGCGCGCGAGGCGCGCGAGCAGGCGGCGCAATGGGCCGACCGTGGGCGTGATGCCGTCAGCCAGCAGAAAGAGCAGTTCCGCGCCGCTTATGAAGCGGGTCGGCAGGCGTATCACGAAGCCACGACGGAGACCGGCGCGCCCAAGAGTTTGTAGGCTCTGCGTTGGGGCCTTTCGAGCCCGGCCTCGATTTGCGGAGGCGAACGTTCCGGGGAAACTCTTATGGACAAACTCACTCCAGTGTTCATCTTCATGACCGGGGCGGCGGTGATGTTGCAGGCAGGCATCCTGCTGGCGATGTACCTGGCCATGCGCAACAGCAGCGCGCGCATTGAGGCCATTGTGGCGGACGTGAAGACCAAGGTGCTGCCCACGGTTGAGCAGGCGGAGGCCATGCTGACCGAGATTGGACCCAAGCTGCAGGTGATCGCCGACAACCTGCAGGACTCGACGACTATACTCCGCGATCAGGTGCAGCGCGTGGATGCGAGCGTGAAAGACGCGGTCGACCGCGGCCACCTGCAGATTATTCGTGCTGACGAATTGTTGACTCGGACGCTGGACCGGGTGGAGCAAACCTCCGACATGGTGCACCAGACCGTGATCTCGCCGATCCGCCAACTCTCCGGGTTGATGCAGGGCATAACGGTGGGCCTGGACTTCCTGTTCGGCAGCCGCGGGCGCAAGAATGGAAGCCGCGAAGAGCGGCGTCCGGTGCCGCAGGATGAGATGTTTATCTAGCAGCGTTTATCCACGGGCACGTCGATTGCCGCTTACTTCTGACTCTCCGGATCGTCTTTCAAATCAGGTTCCCTCTATGCTGAGACGTGTCTCTGCCGGAATGCTGGCGCAGGCGGGATTGCAGTAGGAGAACTTCTTGCGATATCTGGTGCGAGCTCGTGTGAAACCTGGTCGTGAGGCTGAGTTGCTTGAGGCCATCGAGCAACAGCGACTGGGCCAGGGATCGGTGGCGGAAGGCGAATATCTGCGAAACATGCAGGAAGCGCGGGTCGGTGCGGACGAAACTGCACGCTGGGTGGAAGTCTGCTATTGTCCGACACCGTTGCTGGAAGAGCGGCCGTACTGGGAACAATATTTCGATCTGACGCGGGTGCAGGATGCCCACGACCGGCGCAAATGCCGCGACGAGAACGGCACCGAACCCTGGGCCTGCGGAGACTGCGACTGCACGGCGCGGCTGGAGCAGAAGTTGAAAGGGTCGGGCAGTTCGTTTCTCGATTCGCTCCGTAGAGACGTTGCTGGCAAAGTCTCGCTCACCAACATTATTTCGAACGCTCCCATCAAGACGTAGCAGAGCAACGTCTCTACGAAACGTGGTGCCACGGAATCTGGGATGCCCCACGTCTCGCCTCTTTTTCGAGACGTGGGATTCTCACACCAGCTGCGGCAAGGTTGATCCGAGCTGTTCCAAGTCCTGCGCCACTTCCCTTAGATTGAAAACCAGCGCCCAGAAGGGCAGCATGCGGTCGAGCGCTAGCGGCGCAGTGGCACGCTGCTCGCGGAGCCTGGCCAGGTCGGCGTCGAGAGCGCAGATAGCGGCGTCGAGGTCCGCGGAGTTCGCAACTTCGCCGGGTTTGCGAACTGCATCCGCCAGCGCGGCGAAGGCGTGCGTCGTTTGTTCGACCAGCGTCGGCAGCGACGGGACCAGTCCGGGTTGCAGCTGGGCTTGCACGTAGAGCGCGCTGTCTTCGGCCATCGCGGTCAGGCGGCGCCGAACTTGATCGGCCTGATCGACGAACGCTTGATATTCTCCTTCGTTGAAGCGCGAGAAAGAGAGTTCGCTACGGGCTTCGTCCATCTGCTGGGTGATGCCACGGCGCAGGTCGTGGAGGCGGCGGTCGAGTTCGCGAACCTGCGGTTCGTTGTCGATTCCCTGCAACGCGGCGGCGGTGATAGCGCGGTAGAGCGCACCGGCACCGTCGAGGATGTTGGCGATTTTGCCGCGCAGGCCTTCGCGCGCGCGTACCGGCCAGATCAGCGCGCCCACAGCGAAGGCGATCACTGCTCCCATGATCGTGTAAAGCACGCGCAGCCACGCCATGTGCCAGGGTTCGCCTTGTCCGCCAAACACAATGATGAGCGCGGCGGTGAACCGGCAGCTGTGAAGGCGGGATGCTGCGCGGTCAGATAGCCAAATAAAGTTGCCAGCAGAAAAAGCACGACCAGCACACCGATCGGCCCCCTGCCCAGAATCGGAATGAGCAGCGCCGCGGCCAGCGCTCCGCAGGTCGAACCGATGGTGCGATACATGGCCGCTTTCCACGATGCGCCGAGATTAGCTTGCGTGACCACGAGTGCGGCGAAGACTGCCCAGTATCCTTGCGGCAAATGAAACCCGGCGTAGATGGCGTAGGTGATGGTGCCGGCGAGTCCAGTCTTGATTCCCTGCTTGAGCGGGCCGGATTGGCGGGTCCAGAGGGATGGCGGCGGCGCAGAGGTTGGTCTGTGTGGATGCGGGAGCAGGGGATTGGCGGATGACATGCGGGGGATTATATGCGGCGAATTCCGGCAACAAGAAACTTGCCGAATAGGCTAACAGTCAGCCAGACAGTTTTTAGGCTTTGCTTTAGTACGAAGCGGTTGATTAAATAGAGGAAGTAGCGGAAATTCCTAGCTTGCACCTCACGGCAGCGACCTAATGGACAATGTAACCCTAATTCGGATAATCGCAGCTATTGTTGCGATCTCTGTCCCAGCTGTCATCGCTGTCATCGTCGCCCTTGTCATTCGTGCGCTCAAACCTGCTCCCAAGCCCGGAGCGAGTCAGCCTGTGCTCCCGACATCCCTTCTCTGCTCTGTATGCGGAAAGCATGCAGCAGCCGAATCGCAATTCTGCCGCTACTGCGGCCACGCACTGACGACGACCTCTTTTCCCGGACCGCAAAGCTGAATTTCCATCATTCGTATTCGAGTGGGAGGACGCAGATGCTCTTTCTTGTGTTGACGATCGCTACTACCTGCCGTGCCGATCAACCGAGTTAGGTGTGCGGGTAAGGAAGCAGCAGGTTCCTCCACTCCGCTCGCTATCGCTCCGCGTCGGTCGGAATGACTGGCGTTTCTAACAGCACATCTGCTATGCGATCCAACCGCCGCCGACGACCACGTCACCGTCGTAGAAGACGGCAGCCTGACCGGGAGTGATGGCGCGCTGCGGCTCGTCGAAGGTAGCGAGGATTTCGTCGTCGCCGGTTCTTTCGATCACGGCCGCGGCGGGTTCGTGGCGGTGGCGAATCTTCACCGACACTTGCATCGGCTCGCGCAAATCTTCGACCGCGATCAGGTTCACGCGGCGGGTCCGCAGAGTGCGCGAGTAGAGATGGTCCTCTCCTCCTACAATCACCTGCTTCGACGCGCCGCTGATCTGGATGACGTAGAGGGGCGAGCCGGTGGCGACGCCGAGTCCCTTGCGCTGGCCGACGGTGAAGTTGTGAATGCCGGCGTGCTCGCCGAGGACTTCGCCGGTGGTGGTGACGAGATCGCCGGCCGTGTCGGGTAAGGCCTGGCCCTGCTCGGCCAAATAGGCATCGATGAAGCGCTTGTAATCGCCGCCGGGGACGAAGCAGATTTCCTGCGAGTCGGGCTTCTCGGCGAGCGCGAGGCCGTGCTGGCGCGCGAGTTCGCGGACTGCGGGCTTGGTCATGTCGCCGAGCGGAAAAATCGTACGGCTCAGCTGTTCCTGCGTGAGGCCGAAGAGAAAATAAGTCTGGTCCTTGCTGTGGTCGGCAGGACGCTTGAGCAGCCAGCGGCGTCGCGTCTCGTCAAAAGCTACGCGGGCGTAGTGTCCGGTGGCGACGCGCTCGGCGCCGATCTGCTGGGCGACGATGAGCAGCTGATCAAACTTCAAATGATTGTTGCACAGGCTGCAGGGGATGGGCGTGCGGCCGGAAACGTACTCCTCGACGAACGGACGAATCACGTCGCGCTCGAAACGCTCCTCGTGATTCACCACGTAATAGGGGATGCTGAGCTGCTGGGCGACGCGGCGGGCGTCGTAGACATCGTCGAGCGAGCAGCAGCGTCCCTGCACAGACTCGGGCATGCCCTCGCGGCCAGCGAGGCGGCGCTGGTTCCAGAGCTGCATGGTCAGGCCGATAACCTTGTGTCCGTCGGCGCGGAGCATGGCCGCGACGGTGGAAGAATCGACACCGCCTGACATGGCTACGGCAATGGTTTCGGTTAACAGCTTCTAGCTCCTAGCTCTGTACGACCTGCGCTTGTCATTCTGAGTGAAGCGAAGAATCTATGCAATTTGCCGGCGCCGACAGGGTTGCATAGGTCCTTCGCGGCAAAATAAGCCGCTCAGGATGACAGTGTAACTTGACCTACCACTACGTGCTAACCGCCTGCCTCTTGTATGTCGGCGAAATTTCCCGCAGGCGCGCAATGGTTTCTGGGACGACCGCAAGAGCGAAATCGATCTCTGCATCGGTGGTCTGCTTGCCCAGGCTGAAGCGGATGCTGGCGCGCGCCTGATCGTTGCGCAGGCCCATGGCCAGCAACACATGCGATGGCTCGATGGCGCCGGACGAACAGGCCGCGCCCGTCGATACCGCGAGGCCTTTTAGGTCGAGGGCGATGACCATCGCTTCGCCGTCGATGTGGTCGAAGTGAAGGTTCGTGGTGTTGGGGACGCGCGGTGCGCCGTCGCCGTTTACGCCGGACTCTTCGATCTGGGCGAGGATTCCCTGCTGCAGGCGGTCGCGCATGGCGGTCATCTTCTGATCATCGCCGCGGTCGAGCGCCGCTTTCGCCAACTGCGAGGCCTTGCCCAGGCCGACAATTCCAGGGACGTTCTCTGTGCCAGCGCGGCGCGAGCGCTCGTGGCGTCCGCCGTAAAACAGCGGCTGCAGGCGAGTTCCCTTCCGTACGTACAACGCACCGACGCCTTGCGCCGCGTGAATCTTGTGGCCGGAGATAGAAAGTGCGTGACAGCCGATTTGCTTCACATCGATCGCAACCTTGGCGGCGGCCTGAACGGCGTCGGTGTGAAAAACGACTCCGGCTTCGGCCGCGATTTTTCCGATCGCCTCGACAGGCTGCAGAACCCCGGTTTCATTGTTGGCCATCATTACGGAGATCAGCTTTGTGTTGGGGCGGAGCGCGCGCCGCACGTCGTCGGGATCGACCAGACTGCGGCCGTCTACGGGCAGAACCGTCACGTCACAGCCTGTCTCCTCGAGATGCTTGCAGGCCAACAACACTGCGTGGTGCTCAATGCTCGAGATGATGAGGTGGTCGCCGCCGCCAACCAAGCCAGCAATAGCGAGGTTGTCAGCTTCCGTGCCGCCGCTGGTGAAAACAATTTCCGATGCGCGGCATCCGAGCAACGACGCCACCGACTCGCGCGCATCTTCGACCGCGGCCCGCGTGTGCTGGCCGTGGTGGTGGATGGAGCTGGCGTTGCCGAACTCGTCGCTGAAATAGGGACGCATAACCTCTAAGACCTCGGGGAGGACTGGGGTGGTGGCGTTGTTGTCAAGGTAAATGCGGCGCATGGGAGCCCGCTTCTATTCTACATTGCCAATCGTCGGGACGTGGCGCGGCCAAGGCGTCCGCCCCCACATGAATCCGTGCTCACGCCGGCCAAATCGTGAGCGCAGTTTTGGTCAGGATCTGATCCTGGATGGGCAGGCTCAAGGGCAGCGCGCGGAACTCGTCAAGATTCTTTTTGATGTCAGGCACGCCCGGCCCGGGCCAGTCGGTGCCGAACAGCGTCTTGGCCGCGATTTCTTCGATGCGCGGAAAATATTTCAGCAGCGTCTTGGGCGGGATGCCGCTGATGTCGAGATAAACGTTGGGGTGGCGCCGCACCAGAAAGAATGCAGTCTGCATCCAAAGCGGCCGTCCGCCGTGGGCCAGCAGAATTTTCAGCTTGGGGAAATCGACAGCCACATCGTCGACGTAAATCGGATCGCCGTATTTATTGCGCGCGCCGGGAAAAATCGAGGTCCCGGTATGGAACATGACGGGCACGCCATTGGCTTCCGCGGCGCGATAGATGATTTCCAATTCTTTTACGCCGTTTAGATAGTCATTCGGGAACAGCAACTGGTGCGGCGGATGAATCTTGATCATCTGCACGCCGAGGCGCAGAATCTGCTCCACGTCGGCGAGGACGTTTGTGGTGTGCCGGGGATGCAGGCTGCCGCACGAAAGCAAGCGTCGCGGATTTTCCTTCACATAGTCGGCGACGAACTGATTTACTCCGTTGGTAAAGCCGATCACTTCCGGGGCCACGTAGTTGATGAGCATGGCGCGGTCGATACCGCTGGCGTCGAGGAACTTGAGAAAAGCTTTGGGCGAGCGGCAGAACTCGACGATCTGGTCGAAGTTGGGCCGCTTCTTTTTCATCAGCTCCAGCGCATGGGGCTTGAACATTTCCATGGGCTGGATGTGGATGTGGCAGTCGGTGATCATGCAGTGGTTCGTGGCTCGCGTGAAGTCAGAAGAATATCAGACGAATCAGTTTGCCGCCGCGAGCACTGCCCTCTTGGTGAAGACGCGAATCATCTCGCGACGGTATTCCGGAGTCAACGCTGACGTGGTCAGCGGCTTGGCGGTTCGGGCGGCCAAATCACCAACTGCGTCGGCGAGCGCTTCGTCGACGGCTTTTCCTGCGAGCATCTCGGACGCGCCTTTCACCAGCAACGGCGCGGGATTCACGGCGGTGATGCCGATGCGCGCGTCGGCGACGTGACCGTCGCTTCTCTTCATCACGACGGCGACTCCGGCCAGCGGGTAGTCAATCGATCCTCGGACCCGCAGTTTTCGGTAGACGCCGCGATAGCCCGCCGACGACGCGGGCAGAAAAACACGCGTGACGATTTCGTTCGGCTGCAGGTTGCGATAGTTATCGCCAAGTCCGGTGTAGAAATCTTGCAGCGGGAGACGGCGGGTTCCGCCGGCGCTGGCGATTTCGATTTCAGCGTTAAGGCAGAGCAAGGCCGGAGGCGTGTCGCCGGAAAATACCGCCCAGCACTTGGTTCCGCCGGGAGCGACGTGGCAGAGATCGCCATCTTTCTTGATGCAGAATCCGCAGCCCTTGCGCCAGGTGAGCGACTGGTTGTACCAAAGGCAGCGAGTGTCAAGGCAAATGTTACCGCCGATGGTACCCATGTTGCGCAGCACAGGTGAAGCCACAGTGGCTGCGGCTTCGCTGAGTACTTCATAGTGCTGGCGCAGAAAGTCGGAGAGCTCAATGGCGCGAAGAGTGGTGAGGGCTCCGATTTCGACGCCGCCTCCGGGTTGCGGCCTGATCCCGCGGAGCGCGGCGACTCCGCGGAGATCGAGAACGTGTTCCGGCTCGAATAGTTTCTGGCGCATGGAGGGAATTAAGTCTGTGCCGCCGGCAATGATCCGGATGGGAGTGTGAGCCGGCGCAAGCGAATTGCCAGGCCCCACACCCGTCGAATGTTCCGCGAGAGACTCGATTGCGTCTTCTACCGTCCTGGGCCGGAGCAGTTTGAACTCTGTAAGGCTCAATCGGCACCGCCTGCATCGGACGGCATTTCTCGCCGTGAAGGATCGAGCGCGTGCCGCTCCGGGCCTTTACCTTTGAAGCACAGCGAGCCACCGTGTTCGCGGAAGTGCGTGGGAGAAGTCGGGTCAACACCTTCGGTCAAGTTCAGCGCCTTGGCATTTTTCTTCGCGCGTAGCGCAGACAGAACACGCTCCGGCGTGAACGGCGATTCGTGCAGGCGGACGCCGACCGCATCATAGATGGCGTTGGCGATCGCCGGAATCGTCGCCGCGAGCGATCCTTCGCTGCATTCCTTCGCCCCAAACGGGCCTTCGGGATCGACGCTCTCCACGATGATGGGCTCGACTTCGGGAGACTCGACTGATGTGGGGCTCCGATATTCGAGCAGCCCGGGATTCATCAGCATGCCGTCCTTCCAAACCATTTCTTCGGTGAGCGCCTGGCCCATGCCCATCCAGACGGAGCCGATGATCTGACCTTCGACAGAAACCGGATTCAGCGCGCGCCCGCAATCATGCGCGGCCCACACTTTGTGTACGACAACTTCGCCAGTCTCCTCGTCGACGCTAACCTCGGCGACTTGCGCGGAGTAGGAGTAGGCAGGCGAGGGCCCAACCCCCGCGCCTTTGTGCTTGCCTCCACGCGCCTCCTGGGGAGGAGCATAGGAGCCGGTGCCGGTGAGCGCGCCGTGAAAATCAATCGCCGCGACGACGGCCTCTTCGAAGCTCATCCGGTCCTTGGGGCCTTCTTCTTTGCGCTTCTGCTGCAGCGATCCGCGCAGGATCTGGCCTTCGACGCGCCCGCTGACGGAAGCCTCGTCTTGCGTGGGGCGGACAGTCTTGTCCGCCAACTCCCCAGCCGAAGATGCCGCCGCACTGTTCCGGAGTACCTGGTCGTTCAGAAAGATTAGGTCTTCGGGCAGACATCCCATCTTCTTTGCCGCTGCCGCCGCGATGAGTTTCTTCACTTCGCCCGCCGCACGCAGCGTCGCATTGCCGGCCATGAAGGTGACGCGACTGGAGTAGGAGCCGATGTCGATCGGCGTCAGATCGGTATCCGCGGCAATCACCCGGACGCGGGGCAGCGAACATCCCAACACTTCGGCGGCGATCTGCGCGGTCATCGTGTCCGAGCCCTGGCCGATTTCCGAAGCGCCGGTGTAAACCACCACGCCGCCGTCGCGGTCGATCTTGATGTTCACAGTGGAGTGCGGCATGTCGGAGCGGATAATCGAATTGGCCGCGCCGCTCACGTAATGGCTGCAAGCGATGCCGAGACCGCGCCCTTTGGGCAGTTTGCCCTTGCGCTGTTTCCAGCCGGAGCGATCGACAGTTTTTTCGATGCACTCGGGCAACCCGTAACTTTGCACGCGCAGGCCGTTGACGGTGATACAGGGAGGTCGCAGCAGATTGCGCTGGCGAATTTCGGCGGGGTCCATTCCGACGGCGAGCGCAAGTTCGTCGAGTTGCGATTCGAAAGCGAAACGCACGTTCACCGTACCGTGGCCGCGCATGGCGCCGCACGCGGGCTTGTTGGTGAGCACACGGTAGCCGTCATACTGAATGTTCGGAATGTCGTAGAGCGCGCCCAGCAGTGCGCCGGAATACAGAATCGTAACCACACCGTAGGAACAGTAAGCGCCGCCGTCCTGCACCACGCGCGCCTTCACGGCCGTGATGCGTCCATCTTTCTTAACTCCGGTCTTCAAGTCGATGATGGTGCGCGGCCGTCCGCGATGCGCCCAGAAGACTTCCTCGCGCGTGTAGGTGATCTTGACGGGAGCCTGCGCCTTGCGCGCGGCAATGGCGGCGATGATCTCCAGCGGGATGACTTCGCTCTTGCCGCCGAACCCCCCGCCGACCAGGGGCTTGATCACGCGAATCTGTGCCATGGGCATTTCCAGCACCAGCGACAACTTGTGCTGCAGGTAATACGGAACCTGGGTGGACGACCAGACGGTGAGGCGTCCGGGCTTGCCAGTGTGCGGGTCAATCTCGAACGAGGCGAGCGTGGAATGCGGCTCCATGGCCGCGTGCGTAACTTCGTTGGCAATGAAACGCGCTTCGGCGATCTGATCGGCTTCGGCAAAACCCTTGTCGGGATCGCCGAAGACATGGTGGTAATCCTTCTCAAGATTGCCCGGCTTGGAATCGTGAATGAGGTCCGTCTGCGCCTTCATCGATTCTTCGGGATCGAAATATGCGGGCAACACTTCGTATTCCACATCGATGAGCTCGAGCGCCTTCTCGGCGATCGATTCGGAAACGGCAACCACGCAGGCAATGTTGTCCCCTACATAGCGCACTTTGTCGAGCGCCAGCGCGTATTCGTCGTGGCCGACCGGAAGAATGCCGTAAGGGTTGGGCGCGTCGTGGCCGACGACGACGGCAAAGACGCCTTCACATTTTTCGGCGCGGCCGGTGTCGATGCGCCGGATACGCGCGTGCGGATAGGGCGAATGCAGAATCTTGCCGACCAGCATGCCGGGCACGCTGAGGTCGTCAGTATACTTGCCCGCCCCGGTGGTCTTCTGCGCGGCGTCGATCATCGCGGTTGGCTTGCCGATAATGGAGAAATCGTTCATTGAATGCTAATCGCCCGTCGGTGCTGCTCGGAAGCGCTTTGCTGTGTTGTCCCAGTAGAAGATGCTACTGGCCTCACCATAAGTGAAGAACTCTATCGCGCTGTTTGCCAAGTCCAGGCTCTTCGCAGCGTCAGGAGCACACACGGAGGGGTCATCGCCACATAAAGTGTCACGCTTCCCGGGGCGAACAAGACGAATCCCAAAGTCACCCACTGGCGCACGCCCCCCGTGTATAGATTGCCACGCGTCGTGCTGACTCGATAGCCTGACAAAAAGGGCAAAGTCCCTTCCCGAATCGCTTATCAGGAGTTCCGCCAGATCGTCGCGACCGTCTCCGTCGAAGTCTCCCTTCACAACTAGAAACCTGCTAGCACTCTTGTTTCGCCAAGCTCCTTTTGCCTCGGCGGACGTCGGTTTCCGCCAGTTGCTGGGCAGCCTGTTCTGAGCAAACGCAGGACACAGCGTCACGATCATCGAGATCCATATCCCTATCTTTGAGCCGAGCGGCATTCGAGTGATGTACGAGGTCTTCATCTGGTCGCCGCCACTCCATCCCGCTCCGCGTCAATCGCCGAGCGGATCGCCTCGTACATCTGACTGTATCCCGTGCAGCGGCAGAGATTGCTGCTGAGCGCGGCGCGAACATCGGCCTCGGACGGATCAGCATTCTCAGACAACAACGACTTCACCGTCATCATGAAACCCGGCGTGCAGTATCCACATTGCGCGCCGCCCCAGTCGCCGTAGGCCTTCTGGATCGCAGCGAGGGCGCCGTGTTCGCTGACACCCTCGACAGTCGTGATCTCCTGGCCTTCGCAACTGGCCGCGAGCAGCGTGCACGACATCATGGCAACACCGTCAATCAGGACGGTACATGCGCCGCAGGAGGAATCGTCGCATCCTCGCTTTGAGCCTGTGAGCTGTAGTTCCTGCCGCAGCGCGTCGAGCAGCAGAGTACTGGGCTCGATGGCGAGCTCGTGAGGGCGGCCGTTGACGCGGAGTTCGATGAGTTCTTTTTTCATTGAGAAGGCTTTTGGCTCTTTGCTCTTGGCTGTTGGCTTAACGGTTTGGCCAAAAGCTAAGAGCTAAAGGCTAAGAGCCCCTTGTCAGTACATCGGCACTCTTCCATCCACCTGTCGCGACCAGGCGTCGATGCCGCCGCGCATCGACTGCGCCTTTTCGAATCCCTGCTGGCGCAGCCACACGGTCACATTCATAGAGCGCACGCCGTGATGGCAGACCACGACCACATGATCCTCCGGATCGAGCTCCTGATGCGCTCGCGAGGGTACGTCCCCCATGGGAATCAGCTTGGCGCCTTCGATCTTGGCCGCCGCGAACTCCCACGGCTCGCGCACATCGAGCAGCGTGAACGATTCTGCGGCGTCGAGCTTGGCCTTCACTTGTTCGGGAGTGATTTCGTAGTCCATCCGTTCCCTACTTCCCTGTCCACTTCGGTTTGCGTTTCTCAATAAACGCGCGGATTCCCTCGCGAGCGTCGGCGGTCTTCATCAGATCGTCGAAATAAATTCGCTCAGCGCGGGCCAGGCCTTTGTCGAAGTGCATCGAATCCCAAGCATAGGACGCTTTCTTGGCCAGAGCCAATGCGGCTTGGCTGAGATGACGCAAATGCTCGATAGTCTCGTCGACAGCGGCGGACAGTTCGGCATCGGGTACGGCGCGAGTAGCCAGACCAATCTCCGCCGCTTCCTTACCGGAGATCTCACGCCCGGTAAGAATCAGTTCCGCGGCACGCTTCTGCCCGACGAGCGCAGCCAGCGCGGTACATGCCACCGGAGGATAGCAACCTAGTTTGATCTCGGGAAATCCCCACTGCGCCGAGTCGGTCGTGTAGACCATGTCGCACATCATGGCCAGTTCCGCGCCACCGCCGAGGCAGAGGCCGTGGACCGCGGCGATGCTGACTTTCTTGGTCGCGAGCAGCGCGCGGATTATGGCGTGAAACTTTGCCAGCATCTCGTCGACTTTGTCGGGAGTGTGAGCGGCTACATCCACGCCCGCGGAAAAGGCCTTGCCATCCCCAGTCAGGATGATCACGGAAACATCCTGGTGAGCATCGATCGCCGCCAGGGAGCGCGACAACTCTTCCATCATCGGGATGTCGATTACGTTCAGAGGCGGGTGACGCAGGATTACGCGAGCAAACGGCGGAGTCAGATCAACGGCAAGGCGCGATGGCGATATCTCTGCGGTCGGCATTGGATCAAGCTTTCCTGTGTTCAACCTCAACGACTAAACCCGGCAATCGTTCCCGGGCTCGTTACGGCGCGGCTTGAAGCCGCGCCCTTTCAAGGCGACCACAGACTTCAGAACACCAGCAGATCACAGGTTGATCGCTGACTTCCGCACTTCTCCGATAGTCGAGAGCGGGTCGCGCGCGCCCGTTTTTTCCGCAATCCACTTCTTTTCGTTGTTGATGATGTCGAGCAGCAGCTTTTTGTCCGCGACCGAGGGCATGTAGTCTTTCAGGTGCTCTTCATAGACGCGATCGTCGAGCGGTTCGCCGGTCTGGGCGTGGAACTTCTGTCCCGCCCATTTTCCGATGGCGCGATTGAACTTGATGTCGGGCGCATAGAGCCGGGGCTCGCCCGCGCGCAGAGCACCGTTGAAACGCTCAATCAGTCCGGCGACTTCGTCCCGATAGAGATTCCGGTTGTAGTCATTCAAGTCGTCCAGGTCGGGCGCCTTATCGTTCTTGGGTTCGTCATACCGGCCCTTCACGCCCCACACATACGCCCAGTGCGCGGACGAAGAATGATCGGTGCCGAAGAGATCGTACGAACTGGAAATCCACTTGTTGAGATATTTCTGAATCAGCCAGGCCGGGATCACTCCTGCTTCCACAATGCGCCTCAGTCCGTCGTTGCCCGTGCCCATGTGGAAGGCCTCTTCGCGCAGCATGTACGACATGGAGCGTCCCAGCGGGGCGAACCCGGAATATTTGAACATCTGTAGTTGGAATTTTCCGTCGCGGTCGACGAAGTCGGTGTAGGTGAAGAAATCCATCCAGTTGTCGACGTCGACGTTGAAGGCGCCGAGCAGACGCTTGTTCTCAAACGCCCGCCGCTCCAGCATTTTTTGCGCTTCGACTTTGCCGGAGTAGCCGAAATGGTCGACCAGCAGCGCGCACATTTGCCAGCCATGGCGCATCTCTTCAATCATGACGCGGGTGATGGCGCGGCGGTCCCACTCCGTGGGCGCGTTGGCCAGCAGGTTGCGCTGCTGTTCGACGCTGGCGAACTCGGTGTCGCCCTGGTAGACGATCATATTCATCAGGGCGTCGCGCATTTGCTGGGTGGGAATCTGGCGCAGGTTCTCCCACTTGCGGCGACCTTTGTAGGAGCCGAATTCTATCTCTTCGGTGTCGATGGCGCCGTAGAGCGTGTCGAAGTGGAAAGCGTCGATGTCGTCGGAATTGACGCCGATGTCTTTGCGCCAGTCGTTGAACATCCCGACCCAGTCGCTGAAGGTTCCGATTTTTGCTACTTTCCCTGGCATGGATTATTCCTCAGAACTTGCCTCACTGTTTCGGCAACTAGCACTTGGCAATTGGCATTTAGCCGCACGGGCTAAGCGCTAATTACCAAGTGCTAATTGCTTCTTGCTATTTCGCTTTGAAAACGGCCGGCCGCTTTTCAACATAGGCCGCCAGGCCTTCTTTTGCGTCTTCGCTCTGGAAGAGCAACTGCTGGTTTTCGCGTTCGACGGCCAGCGCCGACTCCATCGGAATCTCCCAACCGGTCTGCACTGCACGCTTGATGCGACCTACGGCTTTTGACGCCTTGTTCGGCGGGCAGAATTGCTTGGCGTATTCCATAATGCTATCCATGAAGCCGTCACGTTCGAAAATGTCGTTGACGATGCCGAGTTCCTGCGCTTCTTCAAACGAGAACGTGTTGCCCGTCACCATTAGTTCGATGGCTTTGCTCTTACCGACCATGCGCGAGAGTCGCTGGGTGCCGCCGGTGCCGGGAAGCACGCCCAGATTCACTTCCGGCAGACCGATCTTTCCGGCTTCTTTGCGAGCGATACGCAGGTCGGCCGCCATGGCGATTTCCAGCCCGCCGCCGACGCAGTGGCCGTTGATGGCCGCGATCACCAGCTTGGGCGTGTGCTCCAGGCGCAGTAGCATTTCGTTGGCGTGCAGGCAGAAATAATATTTGAATGTGGGATCGACGCGGGTGAGCATCTTGATGTTCGCGCCCGCGGAAAAGAACTTATCGCCCGCGCCGGTCATGACGATCACGTAGACATCGTTATCCATGCGCGCTTTGAGAATGGCCTCATCGAGCTGCCGATTCATTTCGTAGGTGTAGGTATTGGCGGGCGGATCGCACATCTCGATCACGGCCACGCCGCCATCGGTGCGGTAGTTCACAAGCTGTCTGGTGGTTTCGCCGGATGCCGGCTGCATTGTAGTTGCCATTTTTATATCTCCTTCGATTTCCCTGAACTGCTTCGTCTCCACAAATACTTTGTCATTCCGAGCGAAGCGAGGAATCTGCTGTTCGCCCGAGCCCAACACTACCCACAACTCAACGCCCGTTCTTCCGACTCTTGTCCCCCGCCATCACGCCTCGTAAGAAAACATCTCCCATCTCGCGCGAGATTGATGCCGCGTCGGCGTCCACGCGGGGATTGTGCCAGGTGTAAATCCAGTTCATCATGCCGAACAGGCTGAGTACGGCGATGCGCGTGGAAAACTGCAGACCGCGATCCGCTTTGAGTTCGTCGAGCAGGCCCACGCAAATCCGGTAGTACTCGCGCTTGATGGCAGCCACCTCGGAAGCGAAGCCATTCTTCAGCGCCTCGGCCTCGTGCGAGAGAACTTTCATCGCCGCCTGATTGGCCAGAAAATATTCCAGATGGTTGAGGATAAAAATCCGGATGCGCTCTTCCGCGTCGTTCACGCCTTCGAGCCCTGTTTTCAGCCGCTGGACGATCGTGGTGAAGGTATGCTTCTGGATCAAATACAGCAATCGCTCTTTGGACTCGAAGTAATAGTAAAGTCCGGCCAGCGACATGCCACTCTCGCGCGAGAGATCGCGCATGGAAGCGCCTTCGTACCCTTTCTTGCAAAAGACTTCGGTGGCGTGGGCGAGAATCTCCGCCAGACGGCGGTCATAACGGGTCTCCGGAGCGGCGGGGGTACGGTATCGTCGCGCGGGAACTCGGGTTGCGGTGGAAGGGCTGGCCATAAATTATGTGGCGATAATTCGAACGTTCGTTCGAACAAAGTATACGCCGATGTGACCCCGATCACAAGCGTTTGGTTAGCGTGGCTTCTTACTTCTGGCCGACCTATAGGCTTGCCCCAGCCAGTCGAGAGCATCATGCAGGTCAGCATCGGAATGAAGTTCGAAGGCGAACCAACGCGCCTTGTCCATCGAACTCGCCCAGGGGCGCGCAGTTTTTTCGAGGCGGGCTCGGACCGCCGCGGATGGAGACTCGAGTTTGAAGGCCACGCAGTTTGCAGTGTCAGCCGCACGGGTACGGGGCAAGGCGGCGAACATTTTGTCTCTGCGGTACAGAGCGGTGAATCCGAAAAAGGAGCGCGCGCTTACCTGCGGCCAGTCGCTGACTTTGGCCACCAGCGCGGCAGACCATACCTTCATCTCGTCCGAGACGGACGGCAGGGAGGGAGAGCGACGCTGACGCTTGGCGGGCTTCATTGGGAGCGGCCCCAGTGATGCTATCTCGGTTTCGCGGATGCCGGCTGCGTCACCGGCTTTTGCTCAGTGGTGACCCGCTCGACCAGAATCATCTTCTTTATTTGATTACGATCATATTTCTGATCTTTGCCGTCGATGCGCACGACGACTGTGCTCAACGACATCGACATCACATCGCCCAGTACGGTGGTTCCGTCGCGAAGTTCGACGCTGTCCTTAGACAGTCCGCCAAGCTCAAAGCTTACGCTTCCACCGTCCACTTCATCGGCGCCAACATCCAGCGGGCTCCTGACCGCCGCGTAGCCTTCTTTGCTGAGTTCGACAACATGCGCGCCGATTGAGAAATCGATGATCTTCGGAGTGACTCCCGCATCTTGCCCGTCAATCTTCAGACTTGCACCCGGCGGAGTGGAGACTACATTCAGAGTAATGGTTCGGCCCGAGAGCAGCTTCAGTCCAACTGGCGTGCCGGCCACCGAAAACTGAATTTGTGATCTTTGCGTACCATTCGGGGCAATTTCGGTAAGACGGAAGAGTCCACGGCCAATACGTACACCATCCTTGTCCGTGACAAAAACGGTGAAAACAGACTTGGGTACAAGTTGGTCCGAGAGATTTTGAACGATCACATCGGAGACGAAAATGCCCTGCCCGTTCACAATTCCGGACTGCTGATACTTTGCGAAATTGAACTTGAGGGTCGGGCTTTCAGGTGGCCACACTAGAACAATGGGAAAAGTGGCTTGCGCCAGGCAAATAGCACCGCTCAGAAGCAGAAGAGCGACCAGCATGCGCAGGCCGAATGAGAGGCCGAAGTGCAAGCGCGGGTTCATTTGTGCGTGAGTTTTAGCACAAGGTCCGAGCCAGCGCAACAGCAGGCGCTTGGCGAGGTCCTCAGTTTCTTACATCCGCCAGCTCGCGTTCGATCTCCGCTTTCAGTTCGGCCGTCAGAGGAAGAAGCGGCAGGCGCGCGGGGCCGCCGAAGTAACCGTTGAAGTCCATGCCGTGCTTAATGCCGGGGATGCCGAGATCACTGCCCACGCGCTGCGCCGCTTTGGAGATTCTCTCCTGCTTCAGGCGCGCAAGATCGGCATCGCCTTCTTTCCACGCGGCGTAGATTTCGTAACACGCAGTGGGCGCGGGGCAGGCAAAAGCGAGGATCGCACCCACCGCACCAGCGTCGAGCGACGGATGCAGTTTTTGTGCCGCTCCGATCAAGACCTGGAATCCAACGTCTTTCTGGCGCGTCTTCATCTTGCCCACGACCGTTACGGCGGACGAGGAGGGCTTAGCCTCTGAGCCGCCGGACATTGCTCCGGACAACACACCGACCGGGACCAGCTGTCCGCCATCGGTGTTCGCTCCGGAGGCCGCGGCGGCCAGCATGCGCGGCGTCACGGCCTCGAATGTCTCGGTGACGGTGGCGCTGCGCTTGATGTGGCGTGTGCCCTCGACCATCTTGCGAACTTTTTCCACATCGCCGCTCGATTCCTTGATGGCGACGATGTTCGGATGCCCGGCCAGTTCGATCACGACTTCGGCAGGGATGTCATACGCCGTAAAGATCGGAACGTTGTAGATCATCACCGGGAGCGGCGAACGGTCGGCCACGGTGCGGTAAAACGCCAGCAGGTTGGCGGGCAGCATCTGCTTGCGATAAAAGTGCGGCGTGCGGATCAGCGCCACATCGTAGCCAAGCTCGGCGGCGTATTCCGTCAGGCGCAGCGTTTCGACGGCCGATTCGACTCCCGTTCCGGCGATCAGAACTTTATTCGGCGCGGTGGCCGCACGCGCGACTTTCAGCACATCGCGACGTTCCTGGTCCGAGAGCATGATCGCCTCGCCGGTCGAGCCCTGCACCACGATGCCGGCGATGGGCGTGCGCGAATAACGCTCGACGTTGGACTCGATCTTTTTGTAATACACGTTGCCGTCGGGATAGAACGGGGTCGTGATGGGCGGAAAGATACCGTGAAGAAGCATAGCGGATTTAGCGTATCACTTCTTGGGCGGAGTAAGCAGCGGGATGGCTTCCCGCTTGTTCCGCCGGTAAACTCGGAAATCGGCGTCAACCGTGATGACCGTGTGGTTAGGATGGAGTTCGCTCATGCGGATGAGGCAGAGGTCAGCGAGATCGGGCTTGCGGTCGGCATAGCGGGTCGCAAGATCGTGAAGATGTTCGGTATGACGCGATAACTCGAATGGCACCGAGAGCATTCCATCCCGCAACATTTGCAGTGTCACTTCGCTGGAACGCACATGAAAGGCAGTCTCGGACAGAACGGATTCGCAGGTCAATGCAGGCCACGCCACTCGTCTCGCAACTTCGATCGCCCAAGCGTGGTGAGCGTCATGGATTTCCAGGAGGGCCACCAGGAAACCAGTATCGGCAATGGCCTTCACTTGCGAGAATATCCCTTGCGCGACGAAAGATCCGGCGGACCGCCTTTCATGATGCCGGCATACTTTCTCCACGGCTGATCTTTGTCCTTGTCCGTTTCATCGGAGAGAGTGGCTTCGAGGGACAGGCGAACCAGCCGGCCCGCTGGCAGCCCCGTAAGGCGGGACTTCTCGCGCAGTCGTTCCAGCAGCTCTTCTGGCAGACGGATTGTGAGTGTGTTACTCATCATCCAGTATTGTAACACACTGGAGTCCCGCATTTCACGCCCGGCTTACATTCCGCTCCGCGTGCAGATGTTGCAGCGCCTTTACGTTCACTTCTCCGCGCTGTAGAGCCGCGATGCCTTCGGCCGCGGCCCGCGCCGCGGCCAGCGTGGTGATGGTCGGGATGCGTGCAGTGACGGCCGCACGGCGAATCGCTTTCTCGTCGAACCAGGGCTCGAGTCCCGTGGGAGTGTTCACGATGAGCTGAATGCGCTGGCCTTTGATGAAATCGACCACGTTGGGGCGGCCTTCTTTTACTTTGTAGACGCGCTCCACGCTCATGCCGGCATCTTCGATGATGTCGGCGGTGCCGGCCGTGGCTACGAGTTTGAATCCCATGTCGACAAATTTGCGGGCAACCTGCGCCACGTGCCGCTTGTCATGATCGGTGACGCTGATGAAGATGGCCCCCTGCGTGGGCAATTTCTGTCCGGCGGCGAGTTGCGCCTTAGCGAAGGCTTCGCCGAAGTTGTCCGCCACGCCCATGACTTCGCCAGTCGATTTCATCTCCGGGCCGAGCACGGTATCGACGCCGGGAAATTTGTTCCACGGAAACACGGGAGACTTCACGTAGTAGTAGCTGCCGGTGTCGAGGTCGGCGCGGCGATCGATAAACTCCGGTAGGAACTCGCGCAGCTTACGGCCGGTCATCAACCGCGCCGCAATTTTTGCCAGAGGGATGCCCGTCGCTTTGGACACGAACGGCACGGTGCGAGAAGCTCTCGGATTCACCTCGAGCACGTAGACCTTGTCGCCATCCCCGGTCGCAGTGCCGTTTCCGCGTGGGATGGCGAATTGAATGTTCATCAGCCCGACAACTTTCAGGGCGCGCGCCAGCTTGAAAGTGTAGTCTCGCATGCGCTCCAGAAGCGGCTGAGGAATATCGACTGCCGGCAGCACGCACGAGGAATCGCCGGAGTGAATCCCAGCCTCTTCGATGTGCTGCATGATGCCGCCGATGACCACGTCTTCGCCGTCGGACAACGCGTCGACGTCGACCTCGATCGCGTCTTCGAGAAAATGATCGATCAGCACGGGGCGGTCATGCGAATATTCGACCGCTTCTTTCATATAACGCACGACCGACTCTTCGTCGTAGGCAATCACCATGGCGCGGCCGCCAAGCACATACGAAGGCCGCACCAGCACGGGATATCCGATGCGCTTTGCGCCTTCGACGGCTTCCTCGATTGAAGTGGCCATCACGCCGGGGGCCTGCGGAATCTGAAGTTCTTCGAGCAGTTTGTTGAAGTGCTTGCGGTCTTCCGCCAGGTCGATCGACTCCGGCGAGGTGCCGATGATCTTCACGCCCGCGGCTTTCAGCGGCAGCGCCAGGTTGAGCGGAGTCTGACCGCCAAACTGCACGATCACGCCCACCGGCGCTCCTTTCGAGGTCTCATGCTGGTAAATCGCAAACACGTCTTCAAACGTGAGCGGCTCGAAGTAGAGGCGGTCGCTGGTGTCGTAGTCGGTGGAGACGGTTTCAGGATTGCAATTGATCATGATCGTCTCGTACCCGTCATCGCGCAGCGCGAACGATGCGTGGCAACAGCAGTAATCGAATTCAATTCCCTGCCCGATGCGATTGGGGCCGCTGCCGAGAATGATGACTTTTTTCTTGTCGGTCGGCGCGGCCTCGTCTTCATCTTCGTAGGTCGAGTAAAGATATGGCGTGTGGCTCTCGAACTCGGCGGCGCAGGTGTCCACGCGTTTGTACACTGGCATGACGCCGTGTTTCTTGCGCAGGTGCCGGACTTTTTCCTGACCATCGAGCCGCCAGACCTGGGCCAGACGGCCGTCGGAGAATCCCATGCGCTTGGATTCGCGCAGCACCTCGGTGGGAATCGACTCCATGGGATGCTTTTCAAGTTCGAGTTGCTGGTCGTTGATTTCCTTGAGTTGGTACAGAAACCAGGGGTCCATCGACGTCATCTTCGCGACCTGCTTCACCGTGTGTCCCTGGCGCAGGGCGTATTGCACGTAGGCGAGGCGTTCGGGATGCGGGGTCACCAGGCGCTTGGTCAGAATCTTGGGCTCGATCTTTTCTCCGCCCACGCGCTTGCCAGTATCGAGCGAGCGGATGCCCTTCATCAGCGCTTCTTTGAAGGTGCGGCCGATGGCCATAACTTCGCCGACGGATTTCATCTGCGGGCCAAGCGTGTCGTCAGCGCCGGGAAATTTCTCGAATTGCCACTTCGGAATTTTCACGACGACGTAATCTAAAGTCGGCTCGAAACAAGCTGGAGTCTTGCGCGTGATGTCGTTGGGAATTTCATCGAGCGTATAGCCCACGGCAAGTTTCGCAGCAATTTTCGCGATGGGGAATCCCGTAGCTTTCGAGGCTAACGCTGAAGACCGCGAGACGCGCGGGTTCATCTCGATCACCACCATGCGTCCGGTCTCAGGATTCACACCGAATTGAATATTCGATCCGCCGGTGTCCACGCCGATCTCGCGAATCACGGCGATGGAAGCGTCGCGCATGGCCTGGTACTCGCGATCGGTGAGGGTCTGGATGGGCGCGACCGTGATGGAGTCTCCGGTATGCACGCCCATAGGATCGAAATTCTCAATCGAGCAGATGATGATGACGTTGTCCGCGGTGTCGCGCATCACCTCGAGTTCGAATTCCTTCCATCCCAGCACCGACTCTTCTATCAGCGCTTCGTGGACGGGAGAGAAATCGAGGCCGCGCGACAGCACTTCCACCATCTCTTCTCGGTTGTAAGCGATGCCGCCGCCCGATCCGCCCAGCGTGAACGACGGTCGGATGATGACCGGGAACCCGATCTTGCCGGCGAACTCAAGCCCATCCTTCGTGTTATTGACCAGCGCCGACTTGGGCACGTCGAGCCCGATGCGCTGCATCGCGTCTTTGAAAAAAAGCCGGTCTTCCGCTTTTTTGATGGCGGCGACATTGGCGCCAATCAAGATTGCGTTATATTTTTCCAGCACGCCGCCGTCGGAAAGTTCGATGGCGAGATTCAACGCAGTCTGTCCGCCGACAGTGGGCAGCACGGCAAACCCCGCGCCCGGCGACACCTCCCGCTCGATGCGGATAATCTCTTCCAGATATTCCAGCGTGAGCGGCTCAATATAAGTTCGGTCGGCCGACTCCGGATCGGTCATGATGGTGGCCGGATTCGAATTCGCCAGCACCACTTCGAAGCCCTCGGCCTTGAGCGCCTTGCAAGCCTGCGTGCCGGAATAATCAAACTCCGCCGACTGCCCGATGATGATCGGACCGGAGCCGAGGATCAGAATTTTCGAGATGTCAGTGCGTTTGGGCATTAAGATTTCGTTTCGATAAATTCGTGCCCGCCCGTGCAATCGGGCATGATCGGCGACACATCGATCGTTACACTCTTCGTCGTCTTAACGGCGTCAGTTACTTCCACGTCGAATAGTCCACCCATCCGGTCGGAGCCCTTAACTTGAACATCAAGGAAGTAGTGGCCCTTCGGTACTAGTCCGAAATCGAATCTCCCGTGGCTATCAGCACTCGCTACGGCAACTCTCCTCAACTCGCCCTTTGTAGGGAACCGGTACTCGTACAACGTTAGCGTGGCGCCCCCTACGCTGAACGACTGACGCAGCCAGCGAAATGGCGCCCAGCTGCTCCCGACGACTTGGCCGCGTACGGCGGTTACCTGGTGGAAGTATCCTGTGGCCCAAGAGCACGCGCTGCACGACCCGCACAGCAGCCCAAAGGCAAGCCCGAATATGAGACGATGCTTCACAAGCTACCCTTTCCACTCCTCCATCATCTTCGTGAATTCCTTGAACAGATAATGCGAATCATGCGGCCCCGGCGCCGCTTCGGGGTGATACTGCACGGTGAACAGCGGCAGGTTGCGGTGGCGCAGGCCTTCGAGCGTCTGGTCATTCAAATCGATGTGCGTCAACTCGACTTCACTGTCGGCCAGCGAATCCGGATCGACCGCAAAGTTGTGGTTGTGCGCCGTGATCTCGATCTTTCCGGTCTTCAATTGCTTTACCGGATGATTCCCGCCGTGGTGCCCGAACTTTAGCTTGAAGGTTTTCCCGCCGAGAGCAATCCCCGTCAGCTGATGCCCCAGGCAAATTCCAAAGATCGGCTGCCGTCCCATGAGCCTGCGGATCGAATCGACTGCATACGTGCAGGGCTCAGGATCGCCTGGACCGTTAGAAAGGAAAACTCCGTCCGGCTTCAGCGCCAGCACATCCTCCGCGGGAGTCTGCGCCGGGACTACCGTCACCTTGCAGCCCTCGCCGCGCAGCTTGCGCAGAATGTTCTGCTTTATGCCGAAGTCATACGCCACCACATGAAATCGTGGCGGCTCGTCTTTTACTCCGACGACGGCGACCGGCTCGTGCGACCGCTCGCCTACTTCCCACACGTAGGGCCGTTTGGTGCTGACTTCCTTGGCCAGATCCATGCCATCCATCTTGGGGATCGACCGGGCTTTCACGATCAGCTTGTCGGCGTCGCTTTCGATGGTCGAGACCACGCCACGCATCACACCGTGGTCGCGGAGATGCCGCACCAGGGCGCGCGTGTCGATGTCCGACAGCACGGGCACTTTGAACTGTTCCAGATATTCTTCAGCTACCTGCTGCGAGCGCCAGTTCGAGCTGACGCGCGAAAACTCACGCACAATCAGTCCTTCGATCCACGGACGCGTGGCTTCGTTGTCCTCGTGGTTGGTGCCGTAATTTCCGATTTCCGGATTGGTCAGGACGACGATCTGCCCTGAGTAGGAAGGGTCAGTGAAAATTTCCTGATAGCCAGTGATGGAAGTATTAAAAACGACTTCGCCGTAGCATTCGCCTTTGGCGCCGTAGCCTTTGCCTCGGAAGACTCTGCCGTCCTCCAGCGCAAGGATAGCCTGCATTCTCGCTCCGGTGAGTGGATTTTCCGAATCTTATCAGTAAACAGCACGCGGGCCAAGAGTAGAACGGGGAATCGAGGAAATAAATCTGTGGAGAAATAAATCTGATCGCAGGGATCGAATCCGTTTCTCAGCCAGCCGTCTTTAACGCACCCGGCCCAGCTTGCCCATCGGCCAGTACCCGAACACTGCCTTGCCATAGATAAAGCTCTGGTCGACGGGGCCAAATTCGCGGCTGTCACTCGACATGGAGCGATGATCGCCGAGCACGAAGAAGGAATTCGCCGGCACGGTGATTTCGGGGTACGAACGGGCGTCGGTATAGGCGGGGGGGACATAGTCTTCATCGAGCGCCTGGTCGTTCACATAAACCTGGCCGCCGTCGACGCGGATGCGGTCGCCAGCCATTCCGATCACGCGCTTGATGTAGCTCTTGGAGGGATCGCGGGGATACTTGAACACCACGATGTCCCCGCGCTCAATGGGTTCCAGGCGGTACACAAACTTATTTACGAAGATGCGTTCCTGATCTTCGAGCGAGGGCATCATGCTGATGCCTTCAACCTTGACCGGCTGGTAGAGGAATACGATGACAAAAGCAGAGATGGCCAGCGAAATGATCAGATCGCGGACCCAGACCCCGATGCCGGTCGCGGGAACAGGGGGAACCGCCGGTCCTGGGCCGACTGCACTTGAACTCGAACCCGATCCCGCTGACTGCGGTGGCACAGCCGATTGTCCGGCGGAACTGGGATCTGAGAACGTGCCTGGCATGACTTTCTATTGTATACAGACAGGGCGGGCAGCAGTGGTTTGAATTTGACATTATGCGCCTCACCAGGTGCGCCTCACCAAGACACTGCCTTTTCTGGAGCGCGTTTCCAGCCTTCTTCGCGGTCAGGTTACAATAAACGCACGCGAGGAAATCCTATGACACGCCATTTATTCCACAATAAGTTTGTGCACCGCAGCCTGATCCTGGCCTTCCTCTTCGTGACTCTGACCATGTCGTGGGCCTCGCCCAGCCCGTTTTCCAGTGAAGACGGAGGAGTGCCGGCCTTCAACGCCGGGCCTCCGCCCAAAGGCACCAAGCTGCCTCCGGTTCTGACCAAGGCCGACCTTTGGGGAGCCGACGCCCAGAATCCTTATCAAACTCATGCCTACGAACTGGCGGCGAAGATCCCGAACGTGCTGCATCAACAGCCCTGCTACTGCTATTGCGACCGAATGGGGCACAATAGCCTGCACAGCTGTTTTGAGGGAACCCACGGGGCGCAGTGCTCGACCTGCCTGAAGGAGTTGTACTACTCCTACCAGCAGCACCAGAAAGGCAAGACCGCCGCGCAAATCCGCGCCGGAATTATCAAGGGCGAGTGGAAACAGATCGATTTGATAGCGGCCGCCTCGATAAACTAGTCTCGAGCTGCGAGTTGCGAGTACCGAGCAAAAACCGAGAGACCGATAAGCCGTGATTTTGTCTCGGGACTCAGGACTCGCGTCCCGGGACTAAGGGCGGTAACTGGACCTCTACCCACTCTTTGAGTGATACTTTACTGCTGGGCTGGAAAGCACGATCCTAAGGAGTTTCCCATTACCAAGAGCACAGGAAGAGTTTTGCACATGGCTCAGAAACCTACCGCGAAAAAAACCGTGGCGGAAGATCCGCATTATACCCAGGCGCTGCAGAGCTACGAAACCGGACTGCGCGCCCTGCAAGAGCATAAATTCGACAAGGCGAAACCCCATTTTCAAAAGGTCATCGCCGGGCCCATCCGGGAGCTGGTAGACCGCGCCAGCATTCATCTCAGCATCTGCAACCAGCATCTGGAGCGCTCCGCGGCCACGCAGTTCAAGACGCCCGAGGAGCATTTCGATTACGCCGTCTCCCTGATGAATGTCGGCGACTACGTGACCGCCCGCGAACACCTCGACAAACTGCTCAAGCAGAACGCCAAGTCGGACTACGTGGTGTACGGCCTGGCCGCGCTCGACTGCCTGACCGGCCACGTGGAAGATTCCTTGCGCCGTCTGGATGAGGCACTGCGACTGAATGCTCAACTGCGTTTCCAGGCGCGCAACGATTCCGACTTCCAGAACCTGGCCGAGGACCCGCGCTTCACCGAATTGCTTTATCCGGATCCGGGCGCCGAGCTCGACTCCGACGGCGACCTCGGCGAAGAAGAGCCTGCGTAAGCTGCAGGGACCCCCTCGATGGAGATCAAGACCGCCGACTCCCGCTCGCCGTCCCTTTCGCCGTCTCCCACAGGGGAGAAGACCGCGAGTGGGCCTGGACTCCGGGTGGTCGCCATCGGCGGTGGCACTGGACTCTCCACACTGCTCAAGGGCCTCAAACGCTTCGTGTTCTCGCCGCCGGAAATTGCGGCTCAGCCGGATTCGCCCTTCATCCGCGATCTCTGCGCTGTGGTCACGGTGAGCGACGACGGCGGCTCCAGCGGACGCCTGCGCAAGGAACTCAACATGCTGCCGCCGGGCGACATCCGCAACTGCATCGTTGCCCTCAGCGAAGACGAAGCTCTGCTCTCCAAACTGTTCCGTCACCGCTTTGAAAAAGGCTCTGGACTCGAAGGCCATAGCTTCGGCAATCTTTTTCTCGCCGCGCTCACTTCCCTGACTTCGGATTTTTCAGAAGCGGTCCGCCTTTCGTCTGAGATTCTGGTCACCCGCGGCCACATCTATCCGGCAACCACGTCCAACATTGAACTCGAAGCGCTGATGGAAGATGGCACCCGCGTCCGCGGCGAAACCAAAATCACCGCCAGCAAGGGCCGCATCCGGGAGCTGTTCCTCGTGCCTCCGAACGTGGAACCCATGCCGCAGACTCTGGAAGCCATTGCCCACGCCGACATGATCACCATCGGTCCGGGATCGCTGTTCACCAGCCTGATCCCCAACCTGCTGGTGCGCGGCATTGCGCAAGCCATTGTGGAATCTCCGGCCACCAAAGTCTACATCTGCAACTTGATGACCCAGGCCAATGAGAGCCTGGACTTGACCGCGGCCGATCATATCCGCGCCCTGAATCTCCACGCCCAGAAACAACTCTTCGACTTCGCGCTCATCAACCGGACTCCGGTCTCCGATGAACTCAAGACCAAGTACGCCAGCGAAGGCGCCTGCCAGATAGTCAACGATCTCGATGCCATCGAAGCGCTGGGTGTGATTCCCCTCCTCGGCGATTACCTAGACGAGGGTGGAGTGGCTCGCCACAACACCGCCCGCGTGGCCCACGACCTGATGCAACTCATGGCCCAACGCCCCGAGATGGACCGCAAATCTTAGTCGAGCATGGAGTCTTATAGTCTTGTCATTCCGAGCAACGCGAGGAATCTGCTTTTTGCCTGCAGTTCCACGGCTGCCGTTTGTCGCAACCCGACCCTTCCTGTATCGTGATCGTTCCACCGAGGCTTGGCCGTTCCTCGAGTTGAATCACCATGCGCGCATCCATCTTCATCATCCCGCTGCTCCTGATCGCCTCCTGCGTAGCCTTCGCTCAGACCGACCAGGAGCCCGGCCCGGAGCAGGGCGGCCACGAAGTCGAACTCTGGACGGGCGGCGGCCATTCCGTCGCCGGGGGGCGCGGCGACACCGGAGCCTTCAACGCCGGCCTGCGCTATGGATGGATCCTCACCGGCCCGCACCTTCCCGGTTTGCTGCGCGGGCGTTTCGAATATGCCGTCGACGCGGTCCCAGTCTTTTTCGTCTTCCAACCAGCCGGCACCGCCTACGGCGCGGGATTCGATCCCCTCGGCTTGAAGTGGAACTTCGAACGCCACGGACGCTTCTCGCCCTATCTCGAACTCACCGGTGGCGTGCTCTTTACCAACCAAAACGTCCCCGCCGACACCAACACCGTGAATTTCATGGACCAGGCCGCGCTGGGCACCCACATCCTCGGTGCCAAATACAACTGGAGCCTCGAACTGCGCTACATGCACATCTCCAACGCAGGCCTGGGGAACCTGAATCCGGGGGTTAACACGGTGCAGGTGCGGCTGGGAGTTGGGCGATTCTTCCGCGGCAGCAAACCGTTGGGCTCGTCCAGTCGCCGGTTCAGGGGCTGCGAATTCCCCATTCCCGAGCCCTCGGCAGCCTTTCGATACGAGCCGCCAACACCCGCGCCGGCGAATAGCGAACAGGACAGGTACAGAGGTAACGTGCGCCCACAGCCCTTCTAATGGCATTCTAGGGGCATGGCCCGGCATTATCAGAGCGATGACGTTGGTTGGGACGCGGGACGCGAAGGCTATGTGGATACGGCCCGAACGCCGACCTATGTAGCCGTCCCGAAAGCTGGCAGAAAACCGCCCGGGGAGTCGAGTTTCCTCAGCATTCGCACCCAAGAGCGAGTCTCCAGTCTGATGGCCGCCGCCGGGATGATATGGGCCGTATACGAAGCGACCGTCGATTACGCCGGTCTCTGGCGCCTGCAGATTGACCCCCCGGGCCCGCTTGAGGTTTGCGGTCTGGGAATCCTGCTGTGGCTGCACGCCAAGTGGCGGCGTTCCCTGAAACCCCTCTGAGTTCCCCGCAGCTTTCCTTAGGATCTTATTTTCGTAGCGTCATCGCCTTTTCTTAGGTCCGCGCGGCGCTCCCTTGCTTCCATACTCCGCCCCCAGCTATTCTTCCAACTTATGTCCACGCTGGTCGAATGTGTTCCCAATTTTTCCGAAGGCCGCGACAAAGCCAAGGTTGACGCCATCGTCGACGCCATGAAGATGCCGGGGGTCTACCTGCTCGACCGCGAAATGGACTCCGACCACAACCGCTGCGTCATCACGCTGGTCGGCGAACGCGAGGCGATTCAAGAGGCCGCCATTCGCGGCGTCGGCAAGGCCGCGGAACTGATCGACCTCAACCTGCATACCGGGGCGCATCCCCGCATGGGCGCTGCCGACGTCGTGCCCTTCATCCCCATCGACGGCGTAACCATTGAAGATTGCGTCGCCATGGCGAACCACGTGGGCGAGGAAATCTGGAAACGTTTTCAGATTCCGGTATATCTCTACGAGGCCGCCGCCAGGACTCCGGAACGTCAGGGCCTGGAAAATATTCGCCGCGGCCAGTTTGAAGGCATTCGCGCCGAGATCGCGACCAACCCCGCGCGCCGCCCTGATTTTGGCGAGCCCAGGGTGCATCCCACGGCGGGCGCGACGGTCGTGGGCGCGCGAAAATTCCTGATCGCTTATAACGTCTTTCTCAACACGCCGGACGTCGACGTCGCCAAGAAGATTGCCAAAGCGGTGCGCTTCTCCAACGGAGGCATGCGCTTCGTGAAGGGCGCCGGATTCCTGGTGCGGGGTCTGGCCCAGGTCTCGATGAACCTGACCGACTTCGAGCAGACGCCCGTGCACCGAGTGTTTGAGATGGTCAAGCGCGAAGCCGCGCGTTACGGCGTCACGCCAGTGTCGAGCGAAATTGTCGGACTGATTCCAAAGAAAGCTTTGGAGCAGGCCGCCGAATGGTTTCTGCAAGTGGAAAATTTTGATTCGTCGTTGATCCTGGAGAACCGCCTGGCCTCGGTGATGGGCGGAAAGATGGCGGTGGGCGGCCTGCGCGCCGGAGTCGAGCCTTTTGTCGAGCAACTGGCCGCCCCCACGGCGACTCCCGGCGGCGGCAGCGCGTCCGCGGCAGCGGCGGCCATGGCCGCGGGCCTGGCCGTGATGGTCGCCTCGATGTCGCGCGGCAAGAAAGCGTACCTGCAATATGAGGCGCAATTGAGCGCCGCCATCGCCCGCCTCACTCCGCTGCGCGAGGAACTCAAGGCCGCCGTCGACGCCGACGCCGAGTCCTACAACTCTGTCATGAAAGCGTACAAGCTGGCGAAGACCGCCGCGGACGAAAAATCCGGCGAGGCCCTCATCGAGGCCGCGCTGAAAGAAGCGACCGCCGTTCCGCTCAACGTCGCCGAAAAATCCTACGCGATCACAGAAATTGCAAAGTCGCTCGAGCCTATTACCAATCCCAACATGAAGTCGGACTTGACTACAGCCCTGGCTCTTGCAGGCGCCGCCATGACAGGCGCCCTGGCCAACGTCGAAATCAACCTGGCCTCGCTGAAAGATCAAGCCTTCGCCGCAGAAGTACGCCGTCGCGCCAATCTGCTCTCGTAGAAAGAGAGTCCCCAAAGATCAAACCTGCGCCGATAAAATCATTGCCGGGTCCGCGAGTGGAAATTCCCACTCCGGGGTTAAGGCCTGTTGGTTGCCATCCAGGCCGCCCATCGCCACCTTGTCTCGGGGTGCTAAACCAGGGGTGCTAAACATGAAGCGAACCGCATCCGCGTACCTCTTGATCTTCCTGCTCTCGAGCGCCGCCCTGCTGCTCAATCTGAACAGCTGCGGCGGCAATTCGCCGACGAAGACTCCTCCGCCTCCGGGCAAGATCCAGCACGTGGTCATCATCTTTCAAGAGAACCGCACCCCCGACAATTTGTTTCAAGATACCGTGCTGATCAAGAGGGGCGCGGATATCGCCAGCAGCGGGGTCAATTCTTCCGGTCAGACTATAACGCTCACGCCTGGCGCTTTAGGAATCGACTACGATCTGAGCCACGCCCATTCCGCTTTCGTTTCCATGTATCACGGCGGCAAGATGGACGGCGCCGACTTGATCCCCATCACTTGCACCAACGGTGCCACCAATTGCCCGCCGGCCAATCCCCAATTCTGGTACGTCAATCCGTCGGACGTCGGGCCCTACTTTCAGCTGGCCGAGCAGTATACCTTCGGCGATCGCATGTTCCAGACCAATCAGGGGCCCAGTTTCCCGGCTCACCAGTTCATTCTTTCGGGCACGTCCGCGCCCACCGCGACCAGCAACCTGTTCGCGGCCGAAAATCCGTTGGGAGGCGCTGGCTGTGCCGCCGCTCCCGCATCCACCGTTAAGGTAATCGATCCCAGCGGCAGCGAATCCACCACCATGTACCCCTGCTTCGAACATCCCACGCTCACCGACGAACTCGAGTCCAAGGGGATATCGTGGCGCTACTACGCGCCCAACGCCGGCTCCATCTGGACTGCTCCCAATGCCATCCAGCACATGTGCGGACCCAACGTTCCGCCGCCCAACGCCACCGCCTGCACCGGGTCCGATTGGACGAATAACGTCATCATCCCCGAGACTCCGATTCTCACCGATATAACCAGCGGAAATCTCGCGCAAGTGAGCTGGATCATTCCCCGGGGCGGGAATTCCGACCACCCGGGAACCGTCACCAACACCGGGGGACCGTCCTGGGTGGCATCGATCGTGAATGCCATCGGCAACAGTTCCTACTGGTCAAACACCGTCATCATCATTGCCTGGGACGATTGGGGAGGCTGGTACGACCACGTAGCGCCGCCGAAGATCGTGAACGACGGAAGCGGTTGGGGATCGGGCTACGTCTATGGTTTCCGCGTGCCACTGATCGTGGTTTCGCCTTATGCCAAGCCCGCGCATATCTCCCACGTCAACCACGACTTCGGAAGCATCCTGAATCTGATTGAGGAGGCTTTCAGCCTGCCGTCGCTGGGCTACGCCGACGCCCGCGCCGACGACCTTTCCGACTGCTTTGATTACAACCAGACCCCGATCACCTTCACAACCATTAATGCGCCATTAGACGCGTCCCACTTTCTCAACGATAAGAGCCCGGGGACTGATCCTGACGACGACTAGGGCTCGGTTCAGAATCCAGATTATGAATGTAATAGCCGGTTGCGACAGTTGGATTGCGACCTGATCTCAACCATCGGACTCGGGCCGGAACATCACCGATCAACCATCGTATTCAGCTGAAGGGCATGGAAAACGGAGCGCACAGCGACCCGATGATCATAAGAGGGTATGAAACCCGTTGCGACTTCTACATCATGCTCGACCTGATCCTTGGCCTTGTCTATTTCGGCCTTTGGGTCGACGCCTGGGTGGAACGTCTGAAGGGCTCGGTTCAAGCGAGTCCGATAGCGGAACGCCAGACTCGCCGGAGGTGCGACGCAGTTTGCTGTAGCCGGAGGAGCATGACGTATCAGGTGGGTCTTCAGGCAATCGAATCCCACGCCCAGATTCGCGGCAATATGTGCTGCGGCGAAGCACTGAGCGACATCGGGGAAACCTTTACAAGCGTCGACCGCTTTCATCTCCGTCAGTGATGCGATCTGGTCCCCGACCCGGGGCCATTTTTTGAGAAACTGATTCATGTTCCAGTAAGGATTGCCGCTTTCGGGACCACAGCATCTGCTGTCACTGCCGCTGACGTCACCTAGGGCATTGCCTCCGAGTTGGGCGATTGCATGAGCGGTGCAGAACAGCAAAATCGAAGGAAACAGGGCACGCTTCGCGAGCTTCATTGGAGTCTTCTCCCTTGCAACGGATTCGCTTTGCGCCCGGTTCGCAAAGAGATTTCCAAGCTTCCAATACTCTAGTCCGTGAGCGCGTCAACGTGCGTAAAGATTCGGTAAAGGAGTGTCTGGACACAACGAACGAACTCAACTGTTGCAACATCGCTATAGCACTCATTCGCTCAATTCGGCCACCAGACTCCACCCCGTCAATGGGCATGTACTTTTGTTCCATTCATTGGGATTGCAAGTAAAATAGAATAAAGCGATCTACTTACTAGACGGGCTGATCGTGCATCCAATGAAAGGTGCACGCAGCCCTAACCGATTTCCGATTCGAGGCGTTATGAAACTGTTCAAGATTTGCCTGGCTACTCTTCTTCTGGTCAGCATGGCCTACGCCATGCCGTTGAATTCCTCTGGCCGCGCTTGCGTTCCCGCCGATCTGCTGCAATTGATTTCGGTGGACTACCGCGCCCTCAAAGATTCGCCCACCGCAATGGCTCTGAAGCAACAACTGATGCCCGACAACATCAAGCAGTTTGAAGCTGCCCTCAAGGCCATCGGCCTCGATCCCGAGAAAGATGTCGACACCCTGGCGTTCGCCTCTTTCCACGCCGGCAAGCAAGGGGTTAAGACGATCGGCGTCGCTGCCGGTCCGTTCAACATGAAAGCCGTGCTCAAGAAAATGAAGCTGCAGAAGTTCGTGCCCAAGAAATACGGCACCGCGGACATTTATCCCATGGACGGCGGCTTCGTCATGAGTTTCCTCGATGACAGCACGCTGCTGTTCGGCGACCCCACCTCGATCCGCGTGGCGCTCGATACCAAAGATGGCCAGGTTCTAAGCATGGACACCAACGGCGACATGGCGGACATGATGTCGAGCGTGGATTCCGCGCCGGTGTGGAGCATTCTCGACCAGCAGGGCACGCAGAATATGATGCGCTCGGCCATGGGCGACGCGTCCAAGGTTGCGGATTACGACACGATCAAGAAACGCCTGATGGGCTCGCGTTACACGCTAAGCTTCAACAGCGGCGTCAACTTCGATCTGGCGGTCATCACCTCCGACAGTACGACGGCCGCCACGGTTTCGTCGCTGCTCAAGGGTTACATGCTTTTCAAGAAAATGAGCGCCACGCCCGCGGAGAAAATCGCGGTGGAGAATACCGCAGTCGACTCCGACGGCTCCAACGTGCAGGTGCACTTCAAAGCCAACGACCAGCAATTCCAGTCGCTGATGCACTCGGAACTGTTTGCGGCGGTCACGCATTAAGTTTCACCGAACGTAAACAATGCACTGAGCCCTGGAGAATCCGGCCAGCTCAGTGCTTTCTCTTTCTTGCGCCGACTCATATTTACTCTCACGTAGGCCGTTCGATCTCGAGGCACCCCAGCGTAAACGCGAAAGGAAATCCGCCCGGCGCGTTCGCTTTGACGTACCCGCCGTCGAAAAAGACGAACATCCGCGCCGAATCTGTCTCCCCATACTGCACCGACGGTTTCCACGGCCCCGCATGCCATCCTCGAGGCGTGGCGGTCATGATCTGACGCGGCGTACTCCAGTCTTTGAAGTCAGATGACGGTGTCGCACACTCGCACCACCAAAGGCCCGTAGCGTCAGGCGCGGCCGTCTTGCCGAGCCAGACTTTGGAAAAAACTGCCTCATATCCCGCACCGCCTTTGATCACGCAAAAATCAAAAACCTTCTCCTCGGCGGGTATGAATACTTTGTGCTTCGTCCAGTTGGTCCGGCCGTCGGCGCTCTCGGCAAATCCCTGCACCAGATAGTCCTCCATATTCGAGCCCGCGACGTACCACATCATCCACTTCCCGTCGGCATAGATCAGATTCGGTTCATATACGCTGCCGTGCTCCCAATCTTCTTCCGCAACGAATGCTGGCTCGGACTGCTCGACCCACTGAGAGCCATCCCATTCCAGATAGCCGATCGCGTACGGACCCCACAAATTCTCCGCGCCACCGGCGTAATAAAGTCGCTCGACCCACGCTTCACGCTGCGGATCCCAGCCTCTCACGTACGACGGACAGTGACGCCCACCTTTCAAGTCCCATGCCGCGCTCGCCTCGTGCCCGGCCAGCAGCGCGACGCGCGCAGGATCGTTGCGCTCCGGCGTCAGCGTCCATCCCTGAACGGAGAGCGGCGCACCTTCCGGCAGTGACGCGCTGAAAAGCTGAATGCCTTCATGCCCGTGCGCCTCGCCGGCCAGAAACATCCACCAGCGATTCCCGCGCTTGGCCACGGTCGAGTCGGTAACCTCGTTGAGATTGGTCAGCGGCGCAAACCCATCCGCCGGATCGAAGATTTTCGTGACCTTGCCTGTCATCGGGATTGGCTTCCGGGATTGTCTTACGAATTACTTCCAAGGTTATTTCTTCTGCAGCGCTCGCTTCAAAGCCGCCCATTCCGGCTTGACCATTTGCCGCGCGCGCCCGACCGCCAGCGCGTCCGCGGGAACATCGTCGGTGATGCAAGACGCCGCGCCCACATACGCGCCCTTGCCCACGCGCACCGGCGCCACCAGCGTACTGTCGCTGCCGATGAACACTCCATCTTCGATCACGGTCGTATGCTTGTTGACGCCGTCGTAATTGCAAGTGATCGTCCCCGCACCGATGTTCACGCCCGCGCCAATCTCCGCATCGCCCAAATAAGTCAGGTGATTCGCTTTCGACCCCTTGCCCAGTTTGATTTTCTTGGTCTCGACAAAATTTCCGACGTGCGCGCCTTCCCCGATCTCGCTGCCCGGACGCAGGTGCGAATAAGGTCCGACCACCGCGCCCGCACCGATCCACGCTTCTTCCATGATGCTCCCAGGCCGGACCAGCACTCCGTCCCCAATCTCGGAATTGAGAATCACCGAATAAGACCGCACCCGGCAGCCCGCGCCGATCTTCGTGTTGCCCAACAACTGTACGTAAGGCTCGATCACCGTGTCCGGCGCGATCTCGACGTCGGCATCGATCACGGACGTCGCCGGATAAAAAATCGTGACCCCGTCGGCCATTAACTGGCGAGTCTTCGCAAGGCGCATCGCTTGGTCGATGTCGGCCAGTTCCGCCCGCGTATTTCCGCCCAGCACTTCACTGGCGTTCTCTGTCTTCCACGCCACTACGCGCTGCCCTGCTTTCCGCAATACCCCGGCCATGTCGGTCAGGTAATACTCATGGTGCGCATTGGCGGTCGAGAGTTTGCCAATGTTTCCGTAGAGTTCCTTCACGGCAAACACGTAGAAGCCGGAATTAATCTCGCGAATCTTTTTCTGCGCGGGGCTAGCCGCCTTCTCTTCGACAATCGCCGACACCTCCGCAGTGGCGGCTTTTTTCCGCAACACGCGGCCATATCCGGTCGGATTTTCCAGATCGGCAGTCAGCAACGTCATGGCGGCCCGCTCGTCCAGATGAAAATTGAGCAAACGTCCAATAGTCTGCGGCGTAATCAGCGGAGCGTCTCCCGACAGCACGATCACGTTGTCGTACGCGGCGAGCGCCTCGCGCGCCACCATCAGAGCGTGGCCCGTTCCCCGCTGCTCGGCTTGCAGCACAAAATTGACGCCAGTCTGCGCCATCGCCGCGCGCACCCGGTCGGCCTCATGCCCGATGATGGCGTACACGTCCTGCGCCGGCACCACGCGCACCGCAGCCCGGATCACATGCTCCAGCAGAGGCTTCCCTCCGACTTCATGTAACACTTTAGGAAGTTGCGATTTCAGCCTGGTGCCCTTGCCCGCCGCCATGATGGCCACGGCCACTCGCGGGGCGGAGGAATCGGCTTGAAAAGATGGGGCCTGCGCAGACCCTGGCGAGACAGAAGAACTGCCTTTCGATTTCTTCATTTGCCCCAATATACCGTGCCCAAGAAGCAATGGCGAATTCACGAAACGCCGACGCGGGGACGGCGCATTCGTCCGCCGAGCAAAGCGAGGTGTGCGACCTCCAGCTACAGCCCCAGCCCCCCGTCCACTGCCAGAATCTGCCCTGTAATGAACTGCGGTGCCGTCGCAAAGAACAGCACCGCCCTGGCGATCTCATCGCCGCGACCATTGCGCTGCATTGGCGTCTGTTTTGCCATACGCCGCATAAAGGCCGCCGCCGATTTCTCTCCGAGATCGATCATCCCCGGGGCGACCGCGTTCACCGCGATCTCCGGCGCCAGCGCCTTCGCCATGACTTTGGTCAGCATGTGCAGCGCCGCTTTCGAAGAGCAATAGTGTGCGTGCGTCGCCCACGGCCGCAGCCCGCCCAGCGAACCCATGTTGATGATCTTAGCTTCGATAGCATGCTGGCCGGCGCGCTTCCGCCGCAACCACTTCAGCGCCTCTCGCGAAACCAGAAATGGTCCGCGCGTATTAGAGGCGAAGATCGCGTCCCATTGCCGCACCGTCAGCTTCTCGAACTCCGCGGTCTCGTAGTTCGCCGCGTTGTTAACCAGGATGTCGATGCGGCCCAGTTCGCGCCCCACGTCCTTCATCATCGCTCGAACACTGGCTTCATCGGTTACGTCGCAACGCAGCGCGAAGGCCCGCACGCCGAACCCGGACAGGTCCACGACCGTCTCCTGCGCCTCACGCGCTGATTTCCTGAAAGTAATGGCAACGTCAGCGCCCGCCTCCGCCAGAGCGAGTGCCGAGGCCCGTCCCAGCCGCCGCGCGGCACCGGTAACCAGCGCAGTTTTCCCGCGAAGAGGTTTCGCCTGAAGGTCTTCCCTGTGGTCTAGCATGAAGGGATTTTACCGCGTGGCGCTCAGGACGGGCGCTCGTGTGTCCGTCTCAGTATTGGACCAGCTTCGGAAATGCCGCTGGAAAAGTGCATTTCCCCGCGCTAGAATCTCCCCGCATGCCCGAGTCGCGCAACGTCGTGGTCTATTCCCGCAAGGGATGCCATCTGTGCGAAGTGGTGAAAGAGAGCCTGACCAAGCTGTCACGCCGCGGCGGCTTCACCTGGCAGGAAGTCGATGTGGACGCCGACTCCGACCTGCGCCGCCAGTACAACGACGAAGTCCCCGTCGTCTTCATCGATGGCCGCAAAGCCTTCAAATACCGCATGGACGAACAGGAATTCCTGCGTAAACTGGCCAGCTAGAGCTGCCTCGTTCATCTCAGCCGCTTTCCGCTACAATCTCTCCCGGCATGTTGCGCACCCAACTCTACGCCGACCCCCACAACCTTTTTCTGCACGATCTCGTGCTCGACTCCTGCCGCCGCAACGCTCCCAAAACCGCGCTGGTCGACACCTCCTCCGGCCGCCGCCTGACCTATGCCGAATACGGAGACACGGTCGAGTCCGTCGCCCGCGGCCTGATTGCCGCCGGCCTCAAGCCCGGCGAAGTGGTCGCCATTTTTTTGCCGAACTCCTGGGAGTTCTGCACGGCGTTTCACGCCATCCAACTCGCCGGAGCTATTCCGACTCTGCTCAACCCCACCTATCGCGAGCGCGAAGTCCGCTATCAACTGGAAAATTCCGGCGCCGTGATTCTGATCACCGACGGCGCAAACATCGAACGCGTCAATCTCGCAAGCCTGCCCAACCTTCGCCGCGTCTACACTACGCGCCAGACCGCATCCGGCACCGCGCCGTTCACCAACCTAATCTATCCCGTGACTGCGACCTATCCCAAGCCGGAGCGGCCTTCCCAAGAAAAGCTGGCCGCGCTTCCCTACTCCAGCGGCACGACTGGACTACCCAAGGGAGTAATGCTCTCGCACTACAATCTGGTCGCCAACGTGTATCAACTGCTGGGACCGAACGGCACGGCGCTCAATTCCTCCGACAACATCCTCTGCTGTCTTCCGCTCTACCACATCTACGGTCTGAATGTAGTTTTGAATCCATCCCTCATTCTCGGCGCGAAACTCGTCCTGGTACCGCGCTTTCATGCGGAAACATTTTCCAAGCGCTTGGTCGAAGAAGCGATCACCATGATGCCTCTGGTCCCGCCCGCCATGAACGTGCTCTGCCAGGCCGCCGAGGCGGGACAGTTCCCCCGCGACCATCAAGTGCATTGGGTAAAATCCGGTGCAGCTCCGCTCGCTCCCGAACTGGCGCGACGCTTCACCGCTCTCACGGGAATTCCGGTGTGTCAGGGATACGGCATGACCGAGGCCTCGCCCGTCACTCACGTCGGCTTTCTCGAACCGGAACTGTACCACCCCGATTCCATCGGCCATCCACTCGCTCAAACCGACTGCCGTGTGCTCGCGCAACCAGATCTCGATCCCACCGACACTCCCGACCAGGTCACTGAAGCGCCCTCCGGTCAGCCCGGCGAACTCGTCATGCGCGGACCGCAGTTCATGCTCGGCTACTGGAATGAACCGCAAGCCACGGCCGCCGCGCTGCGCAACGGCTGGTATTGGTCAGGCGACATCGTCACCCGCGACCGCGAGGGCTTCTACCGCGTCGTTGACCGGCGCAAGGAGATGATCAAGTACAAGGGCTTCGCGATCGCGCCCGCCGAAGTTGAAGCCGTTTTGCTCGAGCATCCGGCGGTAAAAGAGTGCGGCGTAGTCGGCCGCCGCGACGAGGAAGCCGGAGAAATTCCGGTAGCCTTCGTCGCCCTGCGCGACGGATTTGTCGACAGCGGCAAACTCGGAGACGAACTCTGCGGCTTCGTTGCCGACCGCCTCACCCATTACAAACAGCCGCGCCAGGTCCACTTCGTCGACTCCGTCCCCAAGACCGCGTCCGGCAAAATTTTGCGCCGCGAGCTCAGAAAGTCCCTCAGCTGAGCGGGATACAGCAAACTACTGAGCCCCAGCTCTAGCATAAGAAGTGACACCGTTTTGACACGGCGCTGACAATTCCGTCCAGTCCTACCCACACACTGGCCTCGACTACGGGCGACGGTAGTTTTCATCCCCCGCCCGCGACCCAAATGCCCCGCCCTGCACGTCGTTTCGCAGGATCGATATAAGGAACGAATCACATCGAACTCGATTTGACACTACCCAGGAGGATTGTCATGAATTTGTCGCAACTGAAAATCTGGGCTTGCGCAGCCGCGCTCGTCGCAGTCTGCGCGCTCTCAGCCCAGGCCCAGGGAAACGCCTTCAATACGCCCGGAAACATTCTGATCTCCGACCAGTACAACAATCGCCTGATCGAAGTGAATCCCAACACCAACGACGTTGTATGGACGTTCGGGGACGGTTCGAGTGTAGCCGGACCTACGTCAGTGGTCGGGGTCAATGACGCGCAGCGCATTGGACCGATCACGCTGGTCGCCGGCACGGGCGTGCCCGCGGGAGCAGAGCCTACGTGCCCGAACGGCTGTCCCGACAACCGCGTCATGCTGGTCGATCCCAACGGCAGCATCATCTGGCAATACGGCCAGGCGGGAGTCACCGGGTCGGGTCCAAATCAGCTCAATACTCCAGTGCAGAATACCTGGCTGCCCAACCACCACATCCTGATCACCGATCAGGGCAACATGCGCATCATCGAAGTCAACCACGGACGGCAAATCGTCTGGCAGTACGGCCAAACCGGAGTCGCCGGCGACGGTCCCAATCAGCTCAACAATCCCAACAGCGCCGAACTCCTGTCAAATGGCGACATCCTGATCGCCGACGAAAGCAACAACCGCGTCATCCAGGTCAACCGCAAGAAGCAGATCGTATGGAGCTACGGTTGCGCCAGTTGCAGCGAACTCAATGGCGCTGCTTTCGCCAGCCGCCTCCCCAATGGCGACACTTTGATCAGTGACTCCAACAACAACCGCATCATCGAAGTCGACTTTGGCGGCAATCCGGTGTGGACGTACTATACGAATACGCGCGCCGGCAGCGTCTCGTCGCCGCTTCCGACACGCGGCATCCGACTGAAGAACGGCAACACCCTCATCAGCGACCAGTACAACATGCAGGTTATTGAAGTCGACCCAAACCAGAACATCGTCTGGAGCCAGGGCACAATAGCCGTTGCTGGCACAGGCTTTGATCTGTTGAACGGCCCCTATGATGCCAAAGTGATCGGCGACTACACCGGCCTCACGCCTCCCTTCAGGCATGATCACGAACGCTAGTTTGTAGATCGGAGGTTGCCCCACCCTTCTCGCGTCCTTCGCGAGAGGGTGGGGTTTTTGACTTGACGTAACCTCGGACACATTCGTCCGGAGAGAGGGGATGAAGCGCCCGCCGCAAGCCAAGAAATCTCTCGTCGACTTACTTCTGTTCTTTCTGCGCGTTTTTCTGCTCTCCGCCCGCCACCGGCAGCGTGCGCTTCACAAAGAAGCTCCAGATCACTTCATTCCCATTCAGATCAGGGGCGGTCTTGCCAATCGCTTTCTCCGCTTCATACTGTTCCCCGCCCGGCCACGTATTCCCCGCGCCCTTCACGCTATAGAGAACAACTTGCGCGTCGTGTTGGCAGCCGTTGTAAGTGTCAACTTTGGTTTCCATGCCGCCTTTGGCTTGCGGCGACAACTTGCTCTTGTCCGGCTTCTCGGCGCAGCGATCAATCCTCGCCCACGCCTTGGCGCTATCCTCAACCGAAATCACCGACAGATTCCGGTTGTGCTCGGTGCCGCCACCATAAGGCACGATCGGGTCCGAAGTGCCATTAATCATCACCAGCGGCACCGGACGCGTCGGCACACAGATCATGGTCTTCGGCATGGCCGCCCCCAGCGCGGCGACGGCCGAGATCCGGTCGCTCAACGCGCATCCCACGCGCAGGCTCATGAACCCGCCTTCGGAAAGGCCCGCCGCATAGATGCGCGATGGATCCACGGAAAATTTCGTCCCTATCTGATCGAGCATCTGATTAAAGAAGGCAATGTCATCCGCGGGAGCCGATCTTCGATCCTCGCTGGGATCCTGGCTGGGATCCTGGCTCTGACGGTCCTGGCCCTGCCGTTGCCCGCCGCCCCCACCACCACCCCCACCGGGATAACCGCCTCCGCCGTAGCGTCCGCGCCTGCCAGGCCCCATCCCCATCGGCCGCTGCGATTGCTGCGGCCGCACGCCGACATTCCACCGCCCGTGCATCGCGATGGGATACACCGCAATAATGCCGTCTTTATCGGCGAGTTCATCGAAGCGCGTGAGCCGCTCCATGTCGTCCGCGTCCTGACTCATGCCATGCAGCAGGATCACCACCGGGTAATGCTTTGACGCATCGTAGCCCTTCGGCAGCCGGACCATAAAGCTGCGGTCCACGTCATCGACGGTGACCTTTTCTTTGCTCTCCTGCGCCCAGACCGCTTGAGTCGCGCCGATCAAAACAAGCCAGGTTAAGGCAAAGCAGGCAACCGCTCTCGTGACCCTCATCCCGAGCAATTTTTCCGATTTCATCTCGTCTCCAGAAGAGCGACCCGGCACGTCCCAACATAGGAGCCCCCAGCAGCCAGCTTCCCTTGTTTGGAAGCATTCGCCCCGGCAGGAGTTGGCCAGCTTTGCGGGAACTATGGGAACTTTCCGGTCTGGCCGTCCGTATCTTTTCCTGCAAGCGATTTCAGATTCGGCACGCGCCCAGCGCAACAAACTAGGTCAACAAGTAAGGAGAAACCATCATGGACGGAATCACCGGTCTCGCAGCGGTAATCATGTTTCTCGGAATGCCCACGGCAGTACTAGGAATGTACACTTTTTATCGGGTGCGAAAACTACGCACCGAAGAACGACTGGCCGCGATGCAGCGCGGCGTCAGCGTCCCCATCGAGCCCGATCTCACCGAAGCCGCCCATTCCCGCCGCGCGGGGATTCTGCTGATCGCCGGCGCCCTCGGCTACATGCTGACCTTCAGCATTATCGCCAGAGTCGAACCCGACGCACTAGTCGCCACCGCCTTCGGCGCCATCCCCTTCGCGCTCGGCCTGGGCTACTTGCTCGACTCCACACTGATTCGCCGCGACGCCCGCGCATCGTAAAAAGAAAAATGAAGCGCTTGCCCCACCCTTCTTTCGCGTCCTCTGCGAAAGAGGGTGGGGATTTTGAACCGCTGATTTTGATTTTGCTGATTTTGATTTCGACGAACTCTTAACTCTTACGGGGGACCGCACGCTTCACTCCCCGGTCAAAAACTTAAATTGAGCCTCATTCAGCGGCACCACGCTCAGTCTCCCCTGCCGCGCCAGCGGCGATTCAGCAAACAACCTGTTCGCCTTCGCCTCCGCCAACGTCACCGGCTTCGCGTTGACCTTTCCCACCTTGATCTTCACTTGCGGATTCTTCAAGTCCGACGCATCGACGGACACCACGGTCGCCGTCCCCACCGCGCTCTTCTCATCGCCAGTGTGGTAAATCACCAGCCGTTCGCCCGGCTTCATGCCCCGCAAATTCTTCAACGCCACCGGATTCGAGACGCCATCCCAGATGGTCGTCTTGTCCCGCTGCAGATCAGCGAACGAATAAGTCGACGGCTCCGTCTTCAGTAGGTAGTCCATCCTAATCCTTCAGTTCGGCTTCTTGTTCGGATCCGCTGGCGGATCGGGTTTGGGAGCCGCGTCCGGCTTCGGCGCATCCGGCTTGGTCGAGCCCGGGTCTTTCGAGTGATCGTCATACACCGAATACTGGTTCTGCGGACGCTTCACTTTGATGGTGATCTCCATCTTTGCCTTGTCGACGGTGTAGTCCTCGCCGTAGGTCTGAAAACCCGGCGCCAGCACTTGCACCCGCAGCGGGCCGTATGGAACGCCGTCAAAATTCGCCTTGCCTTCCGCGTCAGTCTTCAACTCCATGCCGCCGCGCTCCTGCTTCCCCTTTGGATTGACGGAATGCATGATAACCGCTGCATTGCGCACCGGCTTCCCGTTGTCCTCCTTGAGGATGAGGAAATACATCCAAGACGTCGGCTCCTCTTCTTTATCCTGTTGCCCCACGGCAACGCCCGACAGTGCAAGCATCGCCAGCGCGACCCCTACCGCGATCCTAGTTCCCAAGATCTTCTTCATACGATCCATTTTATGCAGCCGCGCCCTCCCTGTCATCCCGCGTTTCGATACGACCCGCACCACTCGGTGCAAAAGCTCTTAACCGCCAAGGACGCCGAGAACTGCCGCCGAGAACGCCGAGCAAAGCAATGGCCCCAAGATTTTCTCCGCGCTCTCGGCGGATTTTCTCCGCGATCTCGGCGGTTAAAAGCTCTTCGCCTAGATCTCCCCAAGCCCCGGTCTTTGTACAATGCCGAGGTGAAGACTTGGGACGTAATCATCATCGGCGGCGGCATCATCGGCCTCTCGCTGTCGATCGCGCTGCGCAAACGCGGCGCGACCGTGCTGATCGTCGAGCGCGGAGAGCCCGGCCGCGAAGCCTCCCATGCGGCCGGAGGCATGCTGGTCGACTGTCTCCTCGAAACTCCAGCAGCCCTGCAACCCCTGGCCACTGCCAGCGCCCGCATGTATCCAGAATTCGCGCATGAACTGGAAATCGAATCTGGAATGAAAGTTGACCTGCGCGATCAGGGGACGATCTGGTTCCCCTCCGTCGAACATCTCCTTCAAGCGCAAGCCTCGGGCTCTCCGCCCGCCACTCTCGCGGAGTTGGAACTCTGCCTCACTGGAACAAATCGTGACCGGCCAGCTTTCTATCTAAAAGAGCGCAGCGTCGATCCGCGCGCACTCTCCAGAGCCGCGTGGCAGGCCGCAAAGCATCGCGGCGTGGATTTCTCTTCCGGCGACGAAGTCACCGCAGTCACCATCACCGACGGCCGCGCCGTCGGTGTCACCACTACGAAGACTGCCTTTCACGCCGCCAAGATCGTTAACTGCGCCGGAGCATGGTCGGGACAAATTGGCCCGCATCGCCTTCCCACACGCCCGGTCAAAGGCCAAATGCTCTGCCTGCTGATGCCTTCGCCGACATTCCTGAAACACGTCATCCGCGCGCCCGAGGTCTATCTCATCCCCCGCACTGACGGACGCCTGCTCGTCGGTGCCACCGTCGAAGAAGCCGGATTCGACAAACGTACCGACATCCCCACGATCCAGCGTCTCCATCTCGCCGCGCTCGCCCTGCTCCCAGAACTGCGCAACGCGAAAATCCTCGAAGACTGGGCCGGCCTTCGCCCCGGAACTCCCGACGCACTCCCGATCCTCGGCGCAACCTCCACTCCTGGCTACTACGTCGCCACCGGCCACTTCCGCGACGGCATCTTACTCTCTCCAATCACCGCGGAAGTCATGACAGCGATCATCGAAGGCCGCATCCCCGAATACGACCTGTGTCCGTTCTCGCCGGCCAGATTCCACTAAAATGGGGTGCCCCATGTCTCGCTTCTTTTGCGAGACATGGGATTTCTTGCGTCAGGTCGTATTCGACACGTAGCGCCAGCGCTAGACGGTTCGCGCTATACTGTTTCGTTTCCCATATCGTGATTCGCAATCTTGAGTTCTCCCGTGAAAGGACGCACCCATGGCCTCCCCCGCAGTCGATTTTGCGCGCAATAATCAGCAGCGCTTCTTGAATGAACTGAAAGATCTCCTCCGCATCCCCAGCGTCAGCACCCTCGATGAGCACAAACCCGACATTCAACGCGCCGCCGACTACGTAGCCAACGATCTGCGCCGCATCGGAATGGAAAATGTCGAAATCATCCCCACCAAAGGCCATCCCCTCATTTACGCCGACTGGCTGCACGCCGCGGGCAAGGCCACCGTTCTCTGTTATGCCCACTATGACGTGCAGCCCGCCGAACCCCTCGACGAGTGGATCACCCCGCCCTTCGATCCCACCGAGCGCAACAACAACGTCTACGCCCGCGGCGCAGTCGACGACAAAGGCCAACTTTGGATGGAAGTGAAAGCCCTCGAATCCCTCATGCAGGCCGGCGGTGGCAAGCTGCCCATCAATGTAAAAGTGATTTTCGAGGGCGAAGAAGAAGTCGGCGGCGAATCCATCGACGCATACATCGTCCAGCAGAAAGCCAAACTCAAAGCCGATTTCGCCCTGGTCTGCGACACCGAACTTTTCGCTCCCAATCTTCCCACGTTATGCGTCGGCCTCCGCGGCCTGGTCTACACCGAAATCGAAGCCCGCGGCGCCAAGGTTGACCTCCACTCCGGCGTCTACGGCGGCGCAGCTCCAAATCCTTTTTTCGCCTTGATCGAAATCATCAGCAAACTAAAAGACTCGAAAGGAAAAATTCTTATCCCCGGCTTCTACAAGGGCGTGAAAGCTCCCACGAAAGATGAACTCAAAGCCTGGAAGCGTCTCCCCTTCAACGAGGAACACTACCGCAAAACCGAAGTCGGATCGAAATCTCTCACCGGAGAGCCCGGCTACTCCGTCCTCTACCGCACCTGGGCGCGCCCCACCCTCGAAGTCCACGGCATGCCCGGAGGCTTCATCGCCGCCGGCGCCAAGACCGTAATTCCCGCCAAGGCCGCCGCAAAAGTTTCCATGCGCCTCGTCCCCAACCAGGACGCCGACGATGTTTTCAAAAAATACTCAGCCTACGTGAAGAAGCTGACGCCCAAAGGCATCGAAACCAAAATCATCGTACACAGCAAAGGCCCCGCCGCAGTCGTCGGCACTGACAACCCCTACATCAAAGCCGCCACCGAAGCCCTGCACGACACCTTCAAGAAAGAAACCGTCTTCATCCGCAGCGGCGGCTCCATCCCCATCGTCACCGGCTTCCAGGATGTCCTGAAAATTCCCAGCGTGATGATGGGCTTCGGCCTCCCCGACGACAACCTGCACGCCCCCAACGAAAAATTCCACATCCCCAACTTTCACCGCGGGATCGAAACCATCTGCCGCTTCTTCGAAAAGCTCGGAGGCTAGAGCTGATCGCCGTCTTGAGGATCATTCTTCGATAAATCCTTGCACCCATCGCTCGGATTGCGCTAGCCTTATTCTGCTCTCGCGGTTCTCCCACCTCGCTCCATCCCACACCCCATGAATCAGGCTTATGCTGCAATGTGTGTGCAACCCAACGCGGTCGCTCGTAAGGTCACACCATATATGGTGTTATATTGCTTGACCCCGCCCCAATTTCACCGTTACAGTAGCTTATCTTTGTGCCCGCCCTATCCAGCCTGGGGTGAGAAACGGTCAGTCCATCGACCGGAACAAGCATCGAATCGAAGGGAGGAATCCCTTGAGTAAACATTCGTGCCCAGGCACGCACGACTGGCAACTGGCCACTGATCGACAATTTGACGATCACTGGCCACTGTTCTTAAGGAGTCCACGTTGCTCAAACTGAAGCGTCTTCAGATTCTCGGGTTCAAGTCGTTCTGCGATCGCACCGAACTCAAGTTCCACGGAGACGGTGTGGCAGCCATCATCGGCCCCAACGGCTGCGGCAAATCGAATATTTCCGACGCCATCTCGTGGGTGCTGGGCGAGCAATCGGCCAAGACCCTGCGCGGCGCCCGCATGGAAGACGTAATTTTCGCCGGCACCCGCGACCGCAAGCCCACCGGCATGGCCGAAGTCTCGCTGACCCTGATCGACCCGGAAGCCTACAGCGGCTCCGACGCCAGCGCCCCCACCGAAATCGATATCCAGGATGATCTTCCGGAAGCCAACATCAGCGACGATTGGGACGAAGCCTCGATCCGCGCCCGCGCCGCCCAGGCCACCGAAGACGCCGTAGAAGACGCGCAACCTGGCAAGACCGAAGAAGTAGAAATCCCGCGCTCGAAAATCAACACCAACGCAGTCGCCTTCCCCGACGACGAACCCGTCTTCGCCCTCCCCGCGCATACCGTCGCCGCACCGACTGCCGCCGGAACCGTCGCCCCGCACGTTGTGTTGAAAATCCGCCGCCGCAAGTTCAACCAGCAACAATTCCGCGCCGGAGAAATCGTGGTCACGCGCCGCCTGTTCCGCTCCGGCGACAGCGAATATCTGCTCAACGGCAAACTCTGCCGCCTGCGCGATATCCAGGAATTATTCATGGGCACCGGCCTCGGACCCGAATCCTACGCGCTCATCGAGCAGGGACGCATCGGCCAGATCCTCAGCAGCCGTCCCACCGACCGTCGCGCCATTCTCGAAGAGGCCGCCGGAATTACGAAATTCAAAACCAAGAAGCGCCTCGCCGAAGCCCGCCTCGAGGACTCCAAGCTGAACCTGGCCCGCATCAACGACATCTTCGAAGAAGTCACGCGCCAGATGAATTCGCTCAAGCGCCAAGCCTTAAAAGCCGAACGCTACGCCCGCTTGCGCGAGGAAATGCGCGCCAAACTGCGCCTGGTTCTAGCCAGCAAGTTCGCGGCCATTGAACTCGAAAGCTCCGAACTCGATTCCCAGCTCAACATCCTCGCCGAGGAAATGCAGCATCGCACCGAGGCCGTGCAACACCTCGAGTCCGAGCACAACGAGCGCACTCAACGCGGCTACACTATCGAAGGCGAGTTGCGCGAGAACCACGACCGCATCAACCAGATCGCGCTCGAAATCGACCGCGCCCACGCCCGCCGCCGCCACAACGAAGAACGTTGCGCCGAATTGCTGGTGCGCACCGCATCGTCCGAAGCGGAACTAGCGCAGGCGCATCATCGTCTGACCGCGCTCGAATCCGAGCGCGAATCCAACCGCCAGATTCTCGAATCCGCCGCCGCCGACCTCGCGGCCGCCCAGAGTGACCTCGCTCTCTGTCAGCAGGACGCCGCTGCCGCTGCCGCTGGCCTCGCAGAAATCGAGCGTCTGCAGGAAGAATCCCGCGTCGCTATGTTCGATACCGTTTCCTCGGCATCGCGCCTGCGCAATCAACTCGCGCAAGCCGAAGAACGCCTCGCTGGAGCCGACCGCGAAGCCCGCCGCCTCGAAGCCGAAATCGCCAACGCCAGCATTCAAGTCGAAGCTTTCGGCGGACAGCGCGGACAACTGGCCCTCGAATTCGAATCCGTCACCCAGCGTGCCACCGGAATCACTGAAGAGATCACCCAACTGCGCCGCCTGATCGAACAGAAGAAACTGGAAGAAACTCGCGCCAAGACCAATCTCGACGTTCTGCGCGCCGAGTATGCGACCGCGCTCGGCAAGAAAGGCTCGCTCGAAGCCGTCATCGCTGAACACGGATATTCCACGGAATCCGTGCGCCGCCTCTTTCAATCCGGCGTGATGCACGGAGGCCTCGCCCCCGTGGGCGTGCTCGCCGACTTCCTTGAAGTCGAACCACGCTACGAGCGCGTCGTCGAAGACTTCCTCCGCGACGAACTGAACTACGTCGTCGTCAAGTCCTGGGATGCAGCCGACGAAGGCCTGCGCATGTTGCGCACCGGAGTCGACGGCCGCGCCACATTCCTGGTCCATCCCGAAGACTCGCAGGCCAAATTCTCGTTCGTGCTCGATGAAGCCGCACACTGCGCCCCGCCCGCAGCGCAGATCGTTCCGCTGAAGAGCACCATCCGCGTGCTCGACGGTTTCGGCAAATCGCTGGAAGTAATTCTGCCCAAGCTGCGCGACGGCTACATCGTGCCAGAAGCCAATGTTGCCCGCGGTCTGGCGCTCGAAAATCCTGACGCGTTCTTCCTCTCGCAGGCCGGCGAATGCTTCCACAACGTCACTGTCACCGGCGGCAAACAGCGCGCCGAGGGCCCGCTCTCGATGAAGCGCGAGCTTCGCGAAGTCCTGCGCCAGCTCGAGGATCTCGAACGCGCCCTGCGCGACGAAGAAATGCGCGTGCTCACCCTGGGCCGCGAAATCAAAGACCTCAGTTCCCTGCTCGACCGCCTCGAGGGCGAAAAGCGCGAAGCCGAACATCAGGCCATGACCTCCGGCCATCTGCTGCAGCAACTCGACGCCGAGATGACCCGGGTCAGCGAACGTCTGAATATTTCTCAACTCGAACTGCGCCGGCTCGCCGCCGAACGCGCTGAACAAGAAAATATCGTGAGCGCGCGCCAGTCGGAGATTGCGACGCTCGAAGAGGAACGCGTCCGCCTTGAACAGCAACTCACGGCAGCCCAGGAATCTCTGACCGCCCTCCGCCAGCGCCGCGAGGAATCCGCCCACACGACATCGCAGCACGCCGCCCGCGTAGCCACCCTCGAAGAACGTCACCGCTCGGCGGCAAGTGTTCTACACCGCATTGAGTCTCTGTTCTCTGAAATGGGCGAGCGCGTCCACGCTCTGGCTTCGCAAATCGAATCCGCTGCCGCGGAAAAACTCCAACGCGAATCCGAAAACGAGCAACTCGCGCAGCATGCCGCCGACCTCGAAGCCGAACGCAACGCCGCGCAGGTCCGCGAAGGCCTGCTGCAGTTCGAGACCGAGCAACTCCGCGCCCGCTTAACCGAGATCGACGAACTCCTGCGCCACAGCCGCCAGCTGCTCGATCAGGCTCGCGACCGCCGTGGCGAACTCTCCGCCGCCGCCGCCAAACTCGAATCCGACGCGCAATACATGTCCGAAACTTGTATCAACGAACTCGGCGTGGAGCGCATGGCACTCATAGCCGACACCACCTTGGCTACAGTGACCGGCGACGAACTCACCACCGAGGACCAACTCTACCGCGACATGCGCACCAAGCTCGAAGCCATGGGCCCGGTCAACATGATGGCCCTCGAAGAGTACAAAGAAAGCGCCGAGCGCCACTCCTTCCTCGACACTCAGCGCAAAGATCTGATCTCATCGATCGAAAACACGATCGCGACGATCAAAGAAATCGATCAAATCTCGCGTCAGAAATTCGAAGAGGCTTTCGGCAAGATCAACGAAAACTTCCAGGCCACATTCAAGAAACTCTTCGGCGGCGGCCACGCCTTCATGAAACTGACCGACGAAGAAAACAGTGCCGAAAGCGGCATCGACGTCGTAGCCTCGCCCCCCGGCAAACGCCTGCAAAGCGTGCTCCTGCTCTCCGGCGGCGAAAAAGCTTTGACCGCGCTGGCTCTTCTGGTCGGCATTTTCCAGTACGCTCCCAGCCCGTTCTGCATCCTCGACGAAGTCGACGCCCCACTCGACGAAGCCAACATCGGCCGCTTCACCGAACTCGTCAAAGAAATGAGCGTGCAAACCCAGTTCGTGCTCATCACCCACAGCAAGAAAACCATGAGCATCGCCCCAGTTCTCTACGGTGTGACCATGCAGGAACCGGGAGTTTCGAAATTGGTTTCAGTCCGATTCGGAGCGCCAGCCTAGGCAGGTTGCCCCATCCTTGTCCCTCCGTTTTTTGGAGGGACAGGGTGGGGACTTTGACTTCCAGTTTCACCTATCCTCCAGAAGTCGAATTCCCCATCCTGTCACAACGAACGCACACCCGAGAACCGAACTCTTCTCGTCCTCGTTTTCCACTCCCATCCTCAGCTTTTCCACAACGCCGTCATGCCAAATGGCTTGCCCAGCCTGCCTTCCCGCCCATCCTCTTTGCTGTCAACATTTTTCACCCGAATAAATTACGTTCGACACCGCACATTGTGATCACGGGCGTTGACATTTTTTTCTGACCAGCTAGAATACGCCTCGCTCCTTCCCTGTAAAATTTCATCATGGCCTCTGAACTTCTCGATCCCGTCCTCTTACAAACAGACTTCCCCGATCTCCACCTTCACGCCAGTGGCAAGGTCCGTGACGTCTATTCCGTCGGCGATCAGCAGCTGCTTTTCGTCGCCACCGACCGCATTTCCGCCTTCGACTACATTCTGGCCACCGGCATCCCCCACAAGGGGAGAGTGCTCAGCCTGCTGTCCCTGTTCTGGTTCGATTACCTCGCCGACATCGTCCCCAACCACCTCATCACCGCCGATGTCGACCAATACCCGCTGACCATTCGCAAGTATGCCGACCAGCTCCGCGGACGCTCCATGCTGGTGCATCGCGCGGAAATGTTTCCCGTCGAGTGCGTAGTGCGTGGCTACATCTCCGGCTCCGCCTGGAAGGAATACAAAGCCACCGGCAAAGTCTCCGGCATCACGCTTCCCGCGGGATTGAAAGAATCTGACGCCTTTCCCGAGCCGATTTTCACGCCGTCCACCAAAGCGACTACAGGACACGACGAGAATATTTCCTTCGATCAAATGTGTGATATCGTAGGCGTCGAAAGCGCCAGCCATCTTCGCGATCTCACTCTGCGCGTCTACAAAAAGGCCGCAGCCTACGCTCTCAATCGCGGCATCATCATTGCCGACACCAAGTTCGAGTTTGGACGCACCCCCAAAGGCATTACTCTCGCCGATGAAGTCCTTACTCCTGATTCCTCCCGATTCTGGCCCGCAGACAAGTACGCTCCAGGACGGCCGCAAGACTCGTATGACAAGCAGTACGTTCGCGATTACCTCGAGCAGATTCACTGGAACAAGCAACCGCCCGCGCCCGCGCTTCCCGCGGACGTGGCGCGTCGCACCAGCGAAAAATATCTCGAGGCATACTTCCAGCTCACGGGGCGCAAGCTGGATGTGTAATCAGGTTTCTGGTACGATCTCCACCCGCGGGAGCGCGGCATGACTCTCGCGGACTGGCTTATTTGTGTGTTGGTGCTCGTCAACGTCGTAACCGCCGCCATGCAGGGCTTCTTTTCCGAGGCTCTCACCATAGGCGGGCTGGTCGTGGGCTACCTCGTGGCTGCGTGGAAGTACCGCAGCCTCGCGGAGTGGCTGGAATCGTTTTTGAAGAACCCGTGGTTGGCTGAGGTTCTCGGATTCCTCATCATTTTTTTTGCCATCGTGCTCCTGTTCGGTATTGCCGCCAGGATCGCACGCTGGGTGATGAAGCAATCCGGACTCAGCGGTCTTGACCGTTTCCTCGGCGCAGTCTTGGGGTTGCTGAAGGGCGGCCTGATGGTAGCAGTGATCCTGATGGGTATGACGGCATTCACTCCAACTTCGAAGCTGCTGCAGGCCTCGCAACTCGCACCCTATTTCCTGGTCGTGGGAAATGCGATGATGTGGCTGGCTCCCGCCGAGTTGCGTGCTCGCTTCAATCAGGGTCTCGATCTACTCCATCAGGCTCCGCAGAAGTCGACCAGCCCCCATGCTTCCCCGCCGAAATAGGCCGCGGTGCAGTGAAAAATTTGTCGTAAAGAGAGAGATCCATCGTGAAAGATCAACTGGAAGCGCTTGTCCTGCAAATGTACCGCAGCAATATTCTGTATTCCGAAGGCGTGCGTGAATTCAAGAAACGTTTCATCCTGACCGTCCTGCAGGAGAACAAAGGCAACCAGTGTCGCGCCGCCCGCGAATTGGGCATGCACCGCAACACTCTCAGCCGCACCATCACTGAGCTGAAAATCGACGTCCGCCAGCTCCGCGACGGCGTCAAGCGCCCGCCCCGCAGCGCCCGCCCCGTCACCATGGAGAAAAAAATCGTCCGCTGAACGGAAATCGTTTAGGTCTGTCATCCTGAGCGTAGAGAATGCTTCCGCGAAGCGGAAGCATTCTCGCAGTCGAAGGACCCCTACCAGCCGACGGTGCGTGAGGCCCCAAAAGGCGTTTCCACTAAAACCGCCGCCCTCGCACCAAAACCAAAGGCAGCCCTCGCGGGCTGCCTTAGTAGTTGAAGCGTTGGCGATCTAATGCGCGGCCGCGGCGGCGGGCTTATGGTGCACCACCGGCTTCGGGGCCGCCTTGGGCACAATCAATACGCCCTTCTCCATGACCATCATGAACGGAGTCGGGGTATAAGACGCAGGCTCGCCCTGGAAGTCGAAGCTGGCTCCATCCTTCGGAATCATCTTGACCGGAACTTTGTCCTCGAATTTCAGAGTGATATCCGCCTTCTTCGCCTCGATATCATCCGAACTGCCCGCGATCATGAACTCGGTCGGGGTCGTGCTGATGATCGTTCCGTTCATCTTAATAGCCTTGCCCTTGATGACATTCCAAATCACGTCCTGATCCGCCTGCGCACCGTTGCTAAACACAAACTCCCAGGTAGCGAAGTCCATCTTTTCCGGCGTCGTGTCCTGTACCATCTTGTGCGCCTGTTCAGCCGGCGTGGGTGGAGGCGCGATCGGAACCTGCTTCGCACCGGCCTTCGCCGCTCCCAACACGTCCGCCCAGCCGTCGTCCCCCTGATGGAACTTGATGTATTGCCCGCGCGCGTACTTCTCCAGCGCCGGCTGATTGGCCGCCGGAGCAATCGCTGCCGCTCGCGCCGCGAACCAGATGCCGTTCTGGTAATCCGGTGGCGTCTGCCCCAAATAGGCGGTTGCCAGCGGATAGACCAGCCCCAAGTCTTTCTGAGCATCAGGATTCGCATCCAGCACGGCTCGCAACGAATCGGCCGCCGTCTTGTTGTCCTTATCCTGCAGAGCCCCCCATCCCTTAGCGGCCAGGAATGTTTCCTTCATCTGTTCTTTCATCTTCTCGAAGTCCGCGTCCGACGTTCCTTCCGGTTTAGTGAACTTTGGCAGGCAATCTAATCCTTGCTGGCCGGCCTTCTCTCCATCGGCTGCCAGCTGTTTGCCATTGGGGTCGCCACCTATCGAGGCCTGGCGGTCGACAAAGGACGTCAGGAACAGAGCAGGCTCAAAGCAGGGCTCCACTGCCAGCACCTTGCCAGCCGTTTCCATCGCCTTCTTTATGTTGTTGGCCTGCTGGTAGGTGACCAACAGAATTTCCAGCGCCTGGTTCTTCATCACGCTGTTGGGATACTGGGTCAGGAACGCCTCCAGCCCGCTGATCTTCGCATTCGCATCGGTCTGCTGGCTCGCAGCCACGTAGGCGTTGTACTCCGCCGGGTCCTTAATCACTGGCGCTGCAGCCGGTGTCTGACCCGTTGGCGGGTTCACGCTCCCGGTTGGCGGGTTCACGCTTCCCGTTGGCGGGTTCACGCTTGAGGTCGGCGGCGTAGACGATTGTCCCTGCGCTGGCGGCGTGCTGCTCTGTGCTACCGCACTCACTGCTACCCCAAGCACAACCGTAAGCAAAATCTTTTTCATCAGTATGGCTCCTTGGATCTTCGGGAAATAACTTTTTTGGGAAACGTATTTCTTTACCACTCAGCAGCAACTGCATTTGGGACCGCTGTGCTTCCAAGTCCTGCTCTAGAATGCCGGCTCGCTGGCAGCGCCCCGGAAGAAGTGGGTCCTGCCCGAACACAAAAGCGCCCTGACCCTTTTCCCGGCTGGCCGGATTATATGTACCTCTTCTGCCGAAGGCAAGAGACTTCCCATTCGTCCTCCACTTTATTCTCAACCTGATTGTCAACCTCGCATCGTTAACCTGCGATTCCAAAATGTGATCGTCACGACCCGATTCTTAGATGCGATTTCTGAATGCAATTGTTAAGATGCGCACAGCAGGATGACGGATGTTCCTCATCCCGCCGCCGCACTCTGCAATCGACTCGCAACTCGCAAGGAGACCCTTAGATATGGACACCGGACACCCCCCGGCCGGGCCGCCTGTCACCGGACAGCCGCTAGTTGGACAAGTCGCCGTCGTCACCGGAGCCGGACGCGGTATCGGCGCCGCCATCGCCCTCAAACTCGCCAGCCTGGGCGCCACCACCGTTCTCTGCGGCCGCACCCAGTCCACCCTCGACGCCACCGCCCGCGCCATCCTCGATGCCGGAGGCAAAACCGAAGTCATCCCCTGCGACGTTACCGTCCTGCATCAGATGGAGTACGCCTCGGCCCGCGTCGACAGCACATTCGGCCGCCTCGACATCCTGGTCAACAACGCCGGCGTCGCCGGCTTCAACGACGCCCTCCACAACCTTCTCCCCGAAGATTGGGACCGCATCCTCAACACCAACCTGCGCGGCGTCTACTTCGCCATCCGCGTCTTCGCGCCCCTGATGATTCGCGCCTACGCGGGCCACATCATCAACATCTCGTCGCTCGCCGGCAAAAACGCCCTCCCCAACGGCGCCGCCTACGCCGCCTCCAAGTGGGGACTCAACGGCCTGACCTACTCCGTCGCCGAAGAACTGCGCCCGCATCACGTCCGCGTCTCGGTCATCTGCCCCGGTTCCACCGAAACCGAACTCAGCCCCCACGCCGGCAAAGACCCCGCCAAAATGCTCCAGCCCAACGACATCGCCCACGCCGTCGCCCTGCTGGTCACCCAAGCCCCGCAAAGTTTTATAAGTGAAATCCTGCTAAGACCAACGCAAAAACCGTAAGAGCGACTTCGGACCTCGGACCGCAGACCTCGGGCCTGAGTAGATTCAGCACCGGGGGTGGAAGTCTGAAGTCTGAGGTCCGAGGTCTGAGGTCTGACCCTCTATTTCTTAAACAAATTATCAAACGCCGCCCGCGCACTCGTCGGCCGTAAACTCGCCGGAGTCGAAGTCTCCTTCTCCCGCGTCACCCGAATCTCATACAACTCGCACTCATTCCGCGTGTCCTTCTTCGCGATCCGCTCCTTCACCGGCTGCATGCACTCAAAGCGGCTCCCCGGATCGAAGTAAGTGCACTGCTTGCACGAATGCAACTCAAACCCGCACTTCGGACATTGCCCCGTCGCCGACACCCCCTGCAGCAAAGTCCCGCACTGCGCGCACCGAGACACCGCCCGCGTGCCCGGCAGATTGAGCGGTTTCGGCCCGAGCGCATGGTCCCACTTCGGTGGACCGCTCTTGCGCTCCACCGGCGCTTTCCGCGGCTGTTCACTCCGCGGCTCACCCCGCGGTTCCCGATCGCGATCCTGATACCCATGCTGCCGATATTTCGCCACTCCAAACCCTCCAATACACGCGCGCGTATTGTCTCCCCAACCATCCCCGCCCGGCAAGTCCCGCAACGAAGAAGCGTCGAAATTCACCACAGCGAACACAGAGAAACGCAAGAAGAACGTTGGTGCTCGCCCCCTGTGTAACTCTGTGCAACCCCCGTGTCCCCCGTGGTAATGATTTGTACAATAAACCCATGATCCACGAAATCCTCCCCGTCGGCCCCCTGCAATGCAACTGCTCGGTAATCGGTGACGAATCCACCCACGAAGCCATGGTCATCGACCCCGGCGACGAGATCGAAGACATCCTCGGCATAATCCGCAAACACAATCTTCAAGTCAAACAAATCGTCGTCACCCACGCCCACATCGACCATGTCGGCGGAGCCATGAAACTCCGCGCCGCCACCGGCGCCCCCATCCTGCTCAACCAAAATGATTATGCCCTGCTGAAAATGTTAGACGTACAAGCCACCTGGATCGGCGTGCTTCCTCCAGGAAAGGTAGAAATCGACCGCAGCGTCACCACCGGAGAACTCGTCACCGCCGGCTCGCTCACTGCCCAAATCCTCCACACCCCCGGCCACACCGAAGGCAGCATCTGCCTCTACTTCCCCGCAGAAAAGAAACTGATCGCCGGCGACACCCTCTTCGCCGGCTCCATCGGCCGCACCGACCTCCCCGGCGGCTCCATGCCAAAAATCCTCCGCTCCCTCCACGACACAGTCTTGGCTCTGCCCGACGAAACCGTAGTCGTCCCCGGCCACGGCGAGTTGACCACCATCGGCGAAGAACGCGAGACCAACCCCTTCCTCGTGAAACATTAATTCATTCGAAAACGGCAAACGGCGCAGGATAAGATCCTCCGCCGTTCTGGGATTGAGCTAAAGCCTACGATTCGCCCAGCTACTGGTGCTCGTGCTCTTCATGCTCCGCGTGTTCGTGCCGCCAGTTCCAGTAAGCCCGCTGCTCTTTGTGTTTGAGCTGTTCGAACTCGACGTACGCCTCGTGCCGATCTTCCAACCAGCGCCGGTACATTCGATCCTCGCGATCGTCCCAGCTGTGATAGTCCTTGTGATCCCGGTCGTATACCCGCCGTTCATCGCGCTCGTGCCGCTCATGGTCCCGATCATCCTGTGGCCCTAAGGCGTTAGCACCCAGCGGCGCCAATAACGCCCCAGAAACAAAGAGTGCAGCCAAATATCTATTTCCACGATGCATGGTTCCCTCCAATAGTGACCAAGTGGGATGCTGCCCCAGCCCTCAAGGTTGGGCGCTACTTCACCCTCCACTGCTGGAGTTACGCCTCTACGAATTCAACTTATCCAGGACTGCTCCGATCCCTTCCGCAAACTCCCCCTCCACCGTAATCAAACTCAACACTAAATATCCGTCGCTGGAAAAATCATAAAAATGTCCCGGATGCACCACCACCGCTCTCTCCCGAACCAACGCAATCGCCAACTCCTCATCCGACCTCGTCACCGGAACCCGCAACACCGCATACCACCCGCCTTCGACGCTCAGCCGCTCGCAAGCCTTCTGCCCCGCCAGTTTCCGATCAAGCTCGGCGAGATTCGCGTGAACTCGCTCCAGCAACTGCCGCTGAATATCTTTCCTCTGCTCCAACAGCGCGGGCACCGCCCACTGCACCGGCGCATTCATCGAAAGATAAGTATCGGCAATGACTTCGAGCCGCCCCATCGCCGCTGCCACTTCCTCGCGCGGCCCGCTGGTCACCACCCAAGCCACCTTCATCTGCGGCAACGCCGAAATCTTCGACAGCCCGCTCAACGTAAAGGTCAGCACGGCCTGATTCCCGGCAAAACTCGCATGCTCTCCCGCCGAATTGTCATCCCGACCAAGCCATTGGGCCGGTGAATGCCGGTCCAATGGCGCGTGGAGGGACCTAGGGGTTGATTTTGCTCTTGGCTCGTGCGCAAAATCATCCAGACCATAATCCAAGAACACCTCATCCGCAATCACCGCCAGCCCCCGCTCGCGGCAAAACGAATTCAGCATCTCCATCTCCCCCGCCTTCACAAACGACCCCGAGGGATTATTGGGATGCACCACCACCACCCCCCGCGTCCGCTCCGTCACCGCGCTCTCTAGCGACGGAAAATCCATCTGCCATCCGTGGTCATAAATGAGCGGATACGGCACCAGCCGCACATCCTGCAAATCCGCCAAAAACTCAAACAGCGGATAACTCGGTTTCGGCACCAGCAACTCGTCCCCCGCATTGCACAGCAACCGAAACACAAACGAATACCCCTCGCTGGTGCTGGTGGTCAAAACAATCCGCTCAGGATCAACCTCGATCCCATGTGTAGCCTCGTTGTCAGCAACGTCGCTCCCACCACAACCACTCCGGTCTCGGTAATATCCGCTCACCGCCTCCCGCGCCGCCAGCAACCCCTTAGCCTGCGGATCGTAATCCAGCGCCCGCGGCGAAGCCAGCGCCCCGAGAATCGCCCGCTCGTCGTAATACAGCCCCACCCGCGTAGGATTCGAAACCGTCAAATCAAGAATCTTCGCCCCGCTCGCGCGCACTTCTTCCAGCGCAACCGTAAACCGGTTCTGCGCCAGCTTCCAGTCCGTCCGATCCGAAAACCTCTTACCTGCAAACATGCATGGATTCTATGCGATGAAAGGGAAAGTTTTATGGAAGGAAAGTAAGGAGGGCGCCGCAACACCAGGTGCCAGAGGCACGCCCGACAATAGCCCAGCGTTTCAACACCGGGAAAGCCACCGAAAAATGAAACGGCGTCCCGGACGGGACGCCTGAACCTGACCACCACCTAAATCCTGACTCCCGAACTTCGAACCTACCGCCTCGCCAGCTGCGGACTCACCAACCCCGGCCAGTCGCGGATCCCCACTGCGGGACAAATCAATCCTTTTCCAGCCGGCCGCAGCAATTGCCGCAGCGTCTGCACCCCGTAAAACAATCCTTCACCCGAGTTGGCCGCCACAATCAGATGCGTCTTGTCGGAGAACAACAGATATCCACCCTCGCCCACAACCTGGTCGGCCCGCAGTCCGTGCCGCGCCAGAAACCGCCGCACCCGCGCGTCCTGCAAACGAGCCAGCACGATCGCGCCACCCTCCGCCTTGCCCGCAGGCTTCATCCCCAAAATGTCCAGGTTCAACCCCGACTGATCCGCAACTTCTTCCGCCAGAGTTTCCGCAGCGATGCGATCCTCCGACTGATGCCCGAGGAGCACGAAAATCTTGGTCCTCGCCCGCACGCGAAACCCCCCGTCGCGCAGCTGCACTTCTTTCGGCGTTGGCTCCAGCATCAACGGCGGGCGGCCATCGGAATCCAGCGCCCATGCCGAGGTACAAAGCAGCGCGCTGCAAAGCGTGAGGCCGCACAGCAGCCCGCGAGGAACAGTCGACCACAGTCTCTTATTCATCCGATCCTTAACCCCACATAATTACGTCCACATTGTACGCGCAACCGGTCCCTCCGTACCACGAAACGTTCCGATCCATTCTAATTTAACCCCGTACCGGGAATGGTTCCTCTGCAAACGACGATTACTTCGCAAACGCTTCCTTATTAACGACATACGGCATCTTCGTCACATCTCCGCCATAATTCCCCTCGAGCACGTCCATCAGGCCCTGCACACACCGCCCGGCCATCCCCTTCTCCGGATCGGTCGACAGCCGCGTGATCCGCGCCGCGCTGGCAAAGTGCGGCATCAACCGGCAGCGATCCGCAATCGCCGGATCGCGCAGCGGAGAATCCACCGGCAGCGGCTCCTTCTCATACACATCCAGCGCCGCTCCCGCGATCCAGTTCTCCCGCAGCGCCCGTGCCAGCGCCGCCTCGTCCACCACCGGACCCCGCGAAGTGTTCACCAGATACGCTGAAGTCTTCATCAGCCGCAAATTCTTCTCGTTAAACAAATGATAAGTCGGCGTGGCGCTCTCCCCCGCCCGCAGTAGCGGCACATGTACGCTGACAAAGTCTGCCCCGCGCAGCGCCTCTTCAAAGGGAACGTACTTGATCCAGGCCAGCTCCTTGTTAAATCCGTTGGCGTGGCGGAAGTCGTTCATCTCCTGAATCGTCTTCACAAACGCATGATTCTCGTACGCCGGGTCATAACACAAAACATTCATATCGAACCCAACGCACTTCTTGATGAATGCCAGCCCAATACGCCCCGTCCCAATCACGGCGACAGTCTTCCCGGTCACCTCATCTCCCAAAAACGGCAAATAAGGATGCCAGTATCCCCATTTATTTTCCCGCGTCAACTGCTCCGCCGCCCACATCTTCCGCGCCAGCGTCCCCATCATGAAAAAGGCAAACTCCGCGGTCGCTTCGGTGAGCACGTCCGCCGTATTCGTGAACGGAACCTTGTACCGGTTCGCATCCGCCCGATTGATGTTGTCAAACCCCACCGCAAACTGCGCCACAACTTTCAACGATCCCTTGCCCGCCTCAAAAATCTCCGCATCAATCGCATCGCGCAGCGTGGTGATCAGCCCGTCTACGCCCGACTTCACCTTCTCCACAATCAACTTCTTCGCCGGCGCCTCCGGCCGCGGATAAAGCTCGACCTCATATCCCCGCGACCGCAGCAGTCCAATCGCTTCGCCAATATCACAAGTAGCAAACACCCGAAATTTCTTATCCATAGCCAGAAATACTATACGCGGGAGAGCAACGCCTCCAACCCTTTGTCATTCCGACGCGCGAGCGCAGCGAGACAGGAGGAATCCGCTTTGCGGGTGAAGAGCGTCCGGCCAGCACCGTGGAAGAGCGGCGCTTCAGCGCCGCGTAAAGCGCGCAAAAATAAAAGCAGGGCTTCAGCCCGGTGGTCCCGAATTCACGACGGCTCCTGATAGATCCCCAGCACATTCCCGCCCGGATCCCGAAACCTCGCGGTAATCTCCGGAGCATCCCCGCCAATCTCCTGCACGATCTCTCCCCCGTTCGTGACAATCGCCTCAACCGTCGCGGCCGCGCTTTCAACCCAGATGTACACCATCAATCCCGGAGCCAAGGCAGGCGGCCGACCCATTACAAACGCGCCACTCACTTCACCCACACCGTCATCAAACGCAGTCGCTCCGTCGCCGCGCTGCCGCACGTTCCAGTCGAACACGTTCTTGTAAAACTCAGCGGATCGCGCAACGTCGATCGCGGGAATCTCTAGGTAGCAGACCTTGCCGTTGCCGAGCGTAGGAGACATGGCTGCCCCAGTTTACCCCGCCCTGCGAAACCGCCTTCGACTCCGAATCCTCGCCCGTCCCCAGCAGCGCCTGTCCGCCCCGCAAACTCTCCCACGCCGCGTAATTCAGCGAAGGCTCCGCGCTGACAATGTCGCGGATCATGTCCCACGCCGCCAGGTTGAGCGCGCCCTCCGGCGGCATCCCCATGGCCAGCGACACCGCGCACTGCGGACAAAAACAAATCCGCTGCGCCCCCGACTTCTGCCGCGGCTTCACTCCCACCGTCTGCGCAAACATATACACCGCCACCGACTTGTGCCCCGCCTCGATCTCCCGCCTGCAGCGTAAACAAGAAATAGGTTGCACGGCTTCCTTCCTGGCTCCGGATGAGCAACTGTCCCGTCGGTTCACTGTCCGCCACCCGCACTCCACACGACAAGTATGAAGAAAGATTCCCAAGCGAGCGCGCTTTAGAATTTTGTGCTTTAGAATGTGGAACTATGGAATGCCGAACCAAGGATGAGCTCGAGCAACATCTCTCGGACGTCCGCAGGCTCGCAGTAACCCCCGGCCTGACCTCCGAGCAAAAGGATGCCGCCGCACGGGCCGAGCGCTTTGCCATCGGTCTGCTGCGGGAACACGACTCCACGGGACACAATGGCAAGAGATGTCCCTACGCCACGATAGTCACGCCTTCGTTGGAGAGTTAATCGAGGGGAGAGTTAATCGGGGCGAATTTTTCCCACTTCGCGGGGCGGCTAAGTCGTTGAAAATACGGCTAGGTAAATTCTATATACGTTCCTGCAGGAACATTCTGACGTACAATAATGTACATACAACTATGTATTACGTTGTTGATAACAGAGGAGATAACTCTTTGGGGATGGGTTAACCAGTAAGCTAATCAGGCGCAGCTGAGGGTGGGAAACCGTGTTGTCTGGGCCCCGTTCCGTTTGAACCTGAGGGTTACGACAGACCGAGACTTCAAGATGGCTTCGTATGGACGTTCTTTGGATTCAGGGTTGGACTCACCAGAGCCTGCGTACCCGGTATATGTTTCTTCCCCCATCGCACCAGAGCGAGCAGAACGTCTCCCAGGGATCGCCCCTTCTCCGTGAGTTCATACGAGTAGCGCACCGGACGTTCCTGGTACGCGGATTTGGCGATGATGCCCGACTCTTCCAGCTTCTTGAGGCGGTCCGCGAGGATGTTGGTGGGAATGCCTTCAAACGAGTGCTGCAAGTCTCCATAGGTCGCACTGCCGCCGAGCAGATCCCGAACCACCAGCAAAGACCATTTATCCCCAACCAGGTCGAGGGTGCAGGCGACAGCGCAGCGTGAGCGGCGAAAATCGTGCGCTGCCGTATTCTCTTTTTTCTTTTTTGGCTTGCCGTCAGATTTTGTGACTTGCATAGTGCAAGTTAGTATGCTACATTCGCCAGTAACTTGCAAACTGCAAGTGACAACAAGAGAGGAGTGAACATCATGGCAGACACCGTTTTATCGCACATCCATCACCCGAATAGTCCGGCGGTTTCGGGGACACTCGCTTCCGTCGCCACCATTTTTCTTGCCTGGTTGGCGCTGGTTCTTGTCCTGGGTACACGCGGAGCCTTCGTTACGTCCCCGGGGGCGCCACCGCTTGCCTTGCTGATTGGTCTCGTGGTTCCTCTAGGGCTCTTTCTGCTGGGATATTGGACCAGCCCGTCACTGCGGCAATTTGTTCTCTCGGCCGATCTTCGGTTGATTGTGGGGATGCAGGCGTGGAGATGGGCAGGCTTCGGATTTCTGACTTTGTACAGCTATCGCATCTTGCCTGGAATCTTCGCCTGGCCGGCGGGGCTCGGCGATATGGCGATTGGCGTGACGGCTCCCTTGATCCTGGCATCACTGCTCCGTCGGCCGGGTTTTGCTGCCGGCAACAGATTCGTGGCCTGGAATCTCTCTGGGATTTTGGACCTTGCCGTGGCCGTGAGTATCGGGGCCGTTGTTCCATTATTCGCCCCCAACCTCTACCGAACGGGTTCGCCGGCTGCAATGACCCAGTTGCCATTGGTGCTGATTCCGGTTTTCCTGGTTCCGATGTTCCTGATATTGCATTTGACCGCGTTGTTTCAGGTCAGACGGCTTCGCCGCCTTGGGGCCAACGTTTGATTGGCGTATAAGCCTGCTTGAACGAAGAAAAGCCCCGCTCTTGCGAGCGGGGCTGGATTCAAGCTATGCCGCCGCGTGGGCGCGAGCCTTCTTGAATTTCACTTCCGCCTCGGCTCCCAATAGGTCGGCATAGAGCAGCAGCCGCGCCACGCTCAACGTGGAGAGCTTGCCGCGCATTAACTCGCTCACGCGCGGTTGCTGAATTTTTAGGATTCGTTCCAGATCGCGGGCTCGGTACCCGCGTCGTTTTACCAACTGCAGAATGTTCTGATGCAACGCCGCTTTCAGTTTCAGTTCGAGGGCCGCTTGCCGATCCAGCCCGAGTTCGTCCAATACGCTCCCTGTGACTCGGTATTCATTTTCTGCGGAGCGCTTGTTTGGCATTCTTCTTTTCCTCGCGTTCGGCTTCCAGTACGCGCTTGAGGCGCGTCTTGGCGGTCTCAATATCTTTCTGTTCGATGGCATTCGTCCGCTTCTCGAAGCAGTGGAGAACTTGGATTACTTTTTGGCGTCGGATGTACAGTACCCGATACCACGCCCTCGCATCGCCTTCGCGCAGTTCATAAACGCCCGCCCCGACCGCTTGAACAGGTTTCCGGTCGGGAGGAATCTGCCCGAGTTGCAAGCGGTACAAAGCATACCCGAGGTCGTTCCTGACCCCATCTGGAAAGCTCTGCAGAACCCGTTTCGAGTCGCCCTGAAAGATAACGGGGAGCAACTTCGCGGCCGCCGCAGGGTCGGAGGAATTATCGGATATCTTGTTATATGTATACACGTGGCTTGTATGTTTGTCAATCGTGCCAAAGGTAACGGCACGGCTTAACCTGACAATCTACGAAGAACCCTGGACTAGCCATAGAGAAAAGCACCCAGGGAGGCGGAAGGAGACCCAAAACGGGAAGGAATCGGGAGCTCGTCGGTTTCGGAGGAAGTTTCAAAATGGGAGATCGTGCTGACGGGGGCACGACTCTTTCCTGCAAAGTTCTTGATCCAGTATTGAGAGGGCGCGATAATAAGAATGACCTTGACCGGGTGCGAACCAAACGAAACGGCCTCAATCTTTGAGGCCGTTTTTGTTTTGTGCACATTATGGGGTCCTGTACGTGGGCCCGTGATTTCCAAAAATTGGTGAGTGTCTCGTCTGTTCACGGCTCCCCCGAGCCTTGTAATTGCCTACCCTTTGCAAAGTACGCAAAGGATGAGGCACCCGGCAGTGAGATTCCGTAGCATCGATTCCCACACAACGAAAACCGCGTTGTGTGGGCCAGCCAAACGAGGCTTATACTTCGGGTGTGTCCGATCGAGGTTGGCGAAAGAGCGAACGATGGACGACGAAAGCATATCCACGATACTGGCCGAGTACGACCGACAGAAGGACCGATACCTAGAGTTTGCTGGAAGGTGTGAGTCCCTCGTCAAGGAACTGGTGAAGGTTGAGGGGCATCGAGTCCACTCGGTGACCTCGCGCCTCAAAGAACGCCACAAACTGGAAGAGAAGTTACGTCGCGAAGGCAAGGACTACAAACATCTCGGCGAGATCACAGATATCGCCGGCGTCCGAGTTATAACTCACTTTGAGGATGAGGTCGATAAGATTGGCACTCTCGTCGAGCGGGAGTTCCATATTGACCGCGAGCGGTCGATCGATAAGCGCAGACTCCTTGATCCGGATGGCTTCGGTTATCTCTCATTGCACTACATCTGCGGTCTCCACGCCGAGCGGCTCAAGCTTGCAGAAAACCGCCGGTACGCCGGAGCCCAGTGCGAGGTCCAGATCAGATCGATCCTGCAGCATGCCTGGGCGGAAATTGAGCACGACCTAGGGTATAAGCCCAATACCACGGTGCCTTCCCCGATCCGAAGGCGATTTTCTCGTTTGGCCGGTCTGCTAGAAATGGGCGATCAGGAGTTCAAGAGCATCAGGGAGGAGCTAGAAAGTTACGCTGCCCGCGTCGAACACGAGATCGGAGTAGAGCCCTCCCAAGTGGAAATCGACGATCTGTCCATCGTTGCGTTTTGCCGCACGGATAAACTCTGCTTGGAGCTAGACATGGCGATGGCAAAACACGGAGCGGCGAGTTTGTACTCACCGGCGAGGGGCAAGCTGCTCGCAGAGGAGTTACGCTATGCCGGATTCACAACAGTTGCCGATCTTCGGAGGGAGCTCGAAAAGGAGAAGGAAGTTATTCTCTGTCAGTTTACGAAAAGGGTCCGAAGCACTGGCTCGCTCGCGCAGGGAATATGCCTCTTCCATCTCGCACAGGTTAAGTTGGCGAAGAAAGGCGTGAATGAGTTGGCGGGGTTCTATAAGACCTTCAACATGAGAACGACAGGCCAGACGGTGCAGGAATCAGCGCAGAGGGTTGTGGATTTAGTTCGGGCCTGCCGCTAGTTCGATCAACTATCACTCTCATTCTGCAAGTAGGAGATCCGCCTAGCGCGGACCCCTAGTCTCGCTCCCTCCCTGCACAAGAAAAGCCCCGCTCTTGCGAGCGGGGCTTGATTTTGCGCCGAAGGCGCGTCTGCCTGGACGGCTGGTCCTAGTACATATCCCCCATGCCGCCGCCACCGTGTCCACCCGGGGCGGGAGCTTCCTTCTTTTCGGGAATCTCCGCTACCAGGGCTTCGGTGGTGAGCATCAGGCTGGCGATGGATCCGGCATTTTGCAGGGCGGTGCGGACGACCTTTGTCGGGTCGAGCACGCCTGCTTTGACCAGATCCTCGTATTCGTTGGAGAAGGCGTTGTAGCCGAAGTTGGTTTCCTTCGAATCCAGCACCTTGCCGAGAACCACTGCGCCTTCTTCGCCGGCGTTTTCGGCGATCATGCGCAGGGGCTCGGTGATAGCGCGGCGGACGATGTTGATACCGATCTGCTCATCGCCGTCCGACTTCACCTTTTCGAGTGTGGCGGCGCAACGGGCCAGTGCAACTCCGCCGCCGGGGACAATTCCCTCTTCCACGGCTGCGCGGGTGGCATGCATCGCGTCTTCCACGCGGGCTTTCTTTTCCTTCATTTCAGTCTCGGTTGCGGCGCCGACTTTGATGACGGCTACGCCACCGACCAGCTTGGCCAACCGCTCCTGCAACTTCTCGCGGTCGTAGTCGCTGGTGGTCTTGTCGACCTGGCTGCGAATTTCTTTTACGCGGCCTTCGATTTCAGCGTGCTTGCCTTTGCCTTCGACCACCGTGCAGTTGTCCTTGTCGATGGTGATTTTCTTGGCCTGGCCGAGGTCGCTGATCTGGACGTTCTCGAGCTTAATGCCGAGATCTTCGGTGATGGCCTTGCCGCCGGTCAGGATAGCAATATCCTGCAGCATGGCCTTGCGGCGATCGCCAAAGCCGGGAGCCTTGACGGCCGCGACTTGCAGCGTTCCACGCAGTTTGTTGACGACGAGGGTAGCGAGCGCTTCGCCTTCCACGTCTTCGGCGATGATCAGGAGCGGCTTGCCGGACTTCGCAATCTGCTCGAGCAGCGGGAGCAGGTCCTTCATCGAGCTGATCTTCTTTTCGTTGATCAGGATGTAGGCGTTCTCGAGTGCGACTTCCATGCGCTCGGGATCGGTGACGAAGTAGGGCGAGAGGTAGCCGCGGTCGAACTGCATGCCTTCGACGACTTCGAGCTGAGTCTCGAGAGTCTTCGACTCTTCAACCGTGATGACGCCGTCCTTGCCAACCTTCTTCATCGCTTCCGCAATAATCTTGCCAATAGTTTCGTCATTGTTGGCGGAAATGGTGCCAACCTGGGCGATCATTTCGCCGGTGACGGGTTTGGACAGTTTGTCGAGTTCGCCGTTGACGCGGTTGCCTTCTTTGTCGAGCTTGCCGGCGATGATGGTGACGGCCTTCTCGATACCGCGCTTCAGGGCCATCGGGTTCGCGCCGGCGGCAACGGTCTTGACGCCTTCGCGGAAAATGGCCTGAGCGAGAACGGTGGCGGTAGTGGTGCCGTCGCCGGCGACGTCGGAAGTCTTGGATGCGACTTCGCGAACCATCTGTGCGCCCATGTTCTCGAGGGGATCGCGCAGATCAATTTCCTTGGCTACGGTGACGCCGTCCTTGGTGATGGTCGGCGAACCGAATTTCTTTTCGATGACTACGTTACGACCCTTGGGGCCGAGGGTGACCTTCACGGCATCGGCCAGAAGGTTGACGCCGCGGAGGATCGCCTGACGGGATTCTTCTCCGTGAACGATTTGCTTTGCCATTTTTTATCTCCTAATTTGTTTGCAGGGACTGCCTGCGGACTTCTTCAGCGGCTCTTGGCTATTAGCTTTTGGCTTTTAGCTAAACCGCAAATTGCATAGATCCTTCGCGCAGAGAGCGCGCTCAGGATGACAATGCTTAGTTACCTCTTGCTGCCGGCGAGTTCTTTCTTCGACGGGGTTGCGGCGCCGGTGAGGATTCCGAGGACTTCCTCTTCCTTCATGATGATGAAGTCTTCGCCATCAATCTTGATTTCGGTGCCGGAATACTTGCCGAACAGGATGCGGTCGCCATCGTGGACGGCCAGAGGGAAGGTCTTGCCCTCGTCGTTGGTGCGGCCTTTGCCGGTGGAGATGACTTCGCCTTCCTGCGGCTTGTCTTTGGCCGAGTCGGGGATGATGATGCCGCCACGAGTGGTGGAAGCTTCTTCCACGCGCCGGACCAGAATGCGGTCATGGAGTGGTGAGAATTTCGCCATGGGTGTTGCTCCTTTCAAGGATTGTGAAGGATGATGTCCTTCGGTTAATCTGCGTAAACCTATGATTTGGTTGGGTTAGGCGGGTGTGTTAGCACTTACGCCTTACGAGTGCTAATTGTAAGAGCGAGGGGATGGATTTGTCAAGGGGCGGACGCGGGCGGGCAATGAAATCTTCCTTGCTCGAAATCCGATTCGGGAAAACTGGAGAATTTCCCGGCCTCGGTGTATCCGGTGTTCCGACGATATGTTAGGAATTACCAGATTGATTCCTCCTTATGTCTATTACTCCTACTATAGTCATATTGACGGACTATGAACGGCATGTCAGACTGCCAAGTATGAGTACGAGAGAAAAAACCGAGACCGTGAGGTTTACGACAAAAGGGCAAGTCGTCATCCCGCTTCGTCTTCGCAAGCAATTCGAGATCGAGGACGGAACCAAAGCAGTAGTTCAGGCGACGCCGGAGGGCATCCTCCTTAAGCCGGTGACTGCGGCACTCATCCGACGCGGGCGCGGTATCCTCAAGCGCGCGGCGGGACATGGATCGCAGGGACATGGTTCGCTCACCGAGGACTGGGCCGAGCACAAAAGGCAGGAACGAGCGCTAGAGGAGCGCCATGCCCGCTAAGGTGCTCGACAGCTTCGCGCTCATCGCCTACTTCCGCGACGAACCGGGCGCGGAAGCGGTCGAGCAACTGCTCGTCTCCGCCAGTAAAAGAGACAGCTCGCTCCACATGACCGATGTGAACTACGCCGAGGTGAAGTACTCGATTGTGAAAAAAGACGGCGCCGCAGCCTGGGCGAAAGCCGCAAAGGTTCTAGAGGGCCTGCCCATTGATTTCCATTCCACAACCCGCACGTTGGCCGACACTGCCGCCGATTTCAAAGCCCGTTTCAAATTGAGTCTGGCCGATGCTTTCGCCGCCGCGCTCGCCAAGCAAAACAAGGCTGAGCTCGTGACCGGGGACACGGAATTCAAGCCGCTTGAAGGAGAAATCAAAATTCTCTGGATGAAATGAGCCGGACAGGGAAAACTATGGCATATCATCCTTCAGGCAGGATCATCGGTGGCGGGCATAGGTGCGTATTAAATGAATGAATTCGACGCGATTGCCAAAGCGGCGGAGAGAACACTAATCGCGCAGTTTCGCAAGTTTCCCCACGTGTTTCTGACGGAAGAGGACATCCGCAGCCATCTGTTCTCTGAACTCTCTCAGCATCCTCGCCTCAAGGCGACCGTGAGAACATCGAGCAACTCATTCTCTTCGCACTTGCACGCAGAGGTGCGCTGGTACGGACAATCGCAGACGCTGCGCTATAGGTCCGACATCGTGATACTTGATCCGTCCGATCTGAGGACGGACGACAACGGCGAATTCCACCTGCCTTCGAAGGGGTACGGGTTCAACAATTTCTGGGTCATCATAGAGCTGAAATTGCGAAGGACGAACGGGGAATCCGACGCGCAGTTCTTGAGGAAAATACGGACAGAGCTCCAAAGGATGCGGCGGGTTCAGGAAGAGACTCGGTCCAATAACCTCAACACACCCACCTTTCATCTGCTCTGTTTTGATAAGAAGCAGGACATCGGCATGAAGGTGGCTGCCCTCTATCAGGGCGGCGTTGTGGCTGACTATGTTTACGCTCGGCCATAATCGCGCTCTGAGAGGCCTGTTTTTTTCCAGGCTTCCAAATGTCTAAGGAGCCGTCCAGAGTACCGATTGGTCCTTTCCTATCAGAACAAGTGACGCGGCGGAGGATTTATGCGTTTTGCCCGTGGGAGAGTCGGTGGTACTAGTGACGCCGATTTCCGATGCGAACCCCAGCGAGTCCGCGACCTCTATTGACGGCGAAGTTGGGCCGCTAGCCGAAAGAACTATTCTCGTAGTGTCCTTTCCGGCAAGAAACAAGCCGCCGTCGGAAATTGTCGCCCAGTCCTCTTTATCTGTGCCAGCAAGGGTATAGCGCGCGGATACCGCTCCTTCTCCAAGCGCGAGTGCGGCGTGCCCACGCCCTAGTTGGTCGTTGCTGCCTTTAAGTGACATCTGTTTCTGCCCTGACTCGCCTAAGAAGACCAAAGCAACGTCTTTAGAATCGACGGACAATCTCGCCCGAGTGTGCCCTTGGTCATCCTGCAAAAGAAACTCGCTCGCTGTGACGGTGCGGCGCGCTGCTTGTGAGGCTCCCAAAAGAAGTAAGGCCACAATGGACAACACAAGCAAAACGGCGGAAATGCGGAATACTTTGTTCTCAGATTCCAACTTGTCGAGCCGCGAGAGAATGTCATCCTGTTGTGATTTCATCTTTTACCTGCCCTTTGAGGCCGCGCGCGAAGTTACTTGCGGCGGACGGATGGCCCACTCAAGCCTGGTGTTAGCTTGAGTGGGGTACGATGCAGCCGACGCCATGTAGTCCTCTTTAGTCTAAACCTCCATGCACTATGCGTTCGGCGATACCCATCCTCGGGAAATCCGGGGACAGACGGGACATTCCCCGTTTTCAAGACGAAAATCGGGGCAGAGGGGAAGTTCCCTCCAGCTTGCTGGAACGCGGGGCTGACGCGACTTCTCAGAAGCAGAGGGGTTAAAGATCTAAACGCAAAGTGTGGCGAACATTAGCGTGTCTAGTTTAAAACTGAAACAGAGGAATATGGAAAAGATGAAAGCCCAATGGATCGCAGTTTTTTGCGCATTATTCGTGGTTGCAAGCCTGGGAACGATCGATCTACAAGCGCAGGATAGCGCCCTGCAGCCTTCCGTTCTGCATATCCTGCAATCGCAAACTACGGCGAAGCTGAATTTTCCGACGTTTCTCGGCATGTATCACGTAGCCGATGGAGCGAACTCGCCAGTCGAGGCGCTGGCGCTGACTGGGACTCTTTCGCTCAAGAATTATGATCCGACTTTCAGCGAGGTGCTGTTTCTGATTGTCTATTGGCAGGGGACCTGCCCGGCCGATGACATCAATCTGACCCAGGCCGCCGGTTTTATCTGGAGCGACATCGTGAAGAATCCTTCGCTGTCGGACTCTAGCCTCAGTGTGAATCTCAATTTCCCGAAACCCCTGCCGATGACTGGATGCGTGGGTCTCTACTATGGCGGCGGGGCGCTGGTTCAAGGCAGAGTCACAATGTCGGCCGACCTGAACCTGACGTACAAAGCGGCAAGCTCAAGCCAGAACACCGTCCTCGATCTGTCAGGCGAATATTGTTTTGGCCGGGATGGGGGTTGCCAGAATGCGACGGAGATCGACGGAGAGGGATTTGCCGTTCCGATCATGAACCTGCCGGCTGGGCATTTGGTGGAGCTCTATGGAGACATCAGCGACAGTACGTTTGACGGGACCATAGAACAGGGGCCGCTTCCGAAAGGATCATGGGGCGCGACGAACGATTTCTATCTGCTTCCCGGCGGATGCGGCATATTCGAGGAGAACCTCAACAGCCAGGGGTTCCCGAATCCAGCACCGCTTTCGACTCTACAGAGCTGGCTCCCCCACGATGCGCTGCATCTTGCGAGCGTGCCGCTGGTCGATAGGACTCCGCCTGGAGCAACGAGCAAAGCACCGCTGCAGAGCCAGGTCGAGAATATTTTCTCGGTTCCGGTGAAGGTGAATGCGGGCGATTGCATGGTTGTGATCTACGGTAGAACAGGCAATGGAGCGACAGACAACGAAACCCAAGTACACGCTTTGATGGCGCCAGATATAAATGTGGGGACCGACGTGACGTACCCCAATTCTAATTCACACAGACCGTGAGCCACCCGTCTGTCCAGATGTTTCTCTAAGCGTGGCGTCATCCAACCCTTGGAGGGCAGCCGAAAAATCTGCAAACGCTTCTTCTAACTCGGGATGCTGTCGGAGGCGTCCCTCGACGAAGTAAAAGGCGCATGGAGCCACACCTCGGCGTGGTGCGTGGATTTTGTTGGCCATCACATCTGCAAAAAGCGGCGACAAGTGCTTCAGGCAAAGGGCCGCCTCTGGCTCGCTATCGGAATATGCTTCCAAGAGTTGCTTCAGCCGGTTGCTGCGTGCCTGAAGAAGGGGAGGATCGATTTTTGCCTGCGTTGACATGTCTGCTGATCTCCATGCTGGCAAAACAGGGGGCCAGACGGGACGAACACCAATTCTAATTCACGCAAACCGGTGAACGTCCCGTCTGTCCCCATGCTTCCAAAGTGTAAACTCACGTGCAATGAAGAAATCTGCTTTGGGATTGGTGGGGTTGTGCCTGGTGGCGGCGATAGTCGCCTTTGCGAAACGTGAGGGTCGATTTTCGGCAGCGGCAGGTGGCGGGTCGAATTGCGTTTCGCTGCTACCCGGCTCGGTTTCTCTGAATTGCGTTCCGTTCTCGGGGCACTTATATGCCGTGGCCGAAATTGATTTGCGGCGCCAGAAAATTATCTTCACGACCTCCAACAACGGCAAGAAAGAGACATTTCCGGAGGTGTTCAGTGGTTTGGCGCGCGAGGGAATTCAGCCGCTCCTGATGACGAATGGCGGGATATATATGGCACAGACAATCGTCCGCTCGGTTTACTTATTTCGCCTAAAGGGAAACTGCACGACGCGAACATCGGAACGGATGCTGCGCCTGCGCACGGGAATTTTTCATGGGACAGTGCGGTATTCCAAATTTCAGATGAGGGCGTGGCCTCAATCGTGCCGGTGAGGGATTGGCATAGTAGTCCACATATCGTTGCCGCCACTCAATCGGGTCCACTGCTTGCCAGCGTGGGCAAGATCAATGCAAGCATCCCAGTTCACTCCGAGTATTCATTTCTTCGTACCGCCATTGGGATTGATCAAAAGGATCGACGCCTCGTCTATTTGGTGGTGAGCCGCGAACCGGTGACGCTGTTTGAGTTGGCGGATCTTATGGCAAGCAACCTTCATTGCTCAGAAGCCCTTCACCTTGACGGCGATTTATCCGCTTTCTATCTACCCTCGGCCCCAGAGAAGTTTGTCTTCGCGGACCCTGGCGAACGAATCGTTACAGCCCTGAGTGTCGTGAGCAAATGAATAGCTTGAGACCGAAGGCGGTGTGGCCCGGCCTTCGGGCCTGGCTCTCCCTTCCGGTTCCGGAACAGTGGGTGCCCGTCCGTAAACGTTCGAATGTGAACCGTGTTGACAAGCTAATGTGAAACGATTTCTCGCCGCGACGACGTACCCACATCGCGAGACCTCAGCAGGGTTTGGATAATCACTTCTCTTATACTATTGAGTTGGCCACTGTCCTCTGCAACGAGGGCGGGGAGGCCGTCCATCACGATACCGCGTTTTCGAAGGAACTCGTCATGCTTACCGACTTCGTAGTTGCTTCGCCCGAAGAAGCTGCAGCCGTGTCTGCCAGTTTAAACCGGCGGTCCGACTGGGCATGCTTCGAATCGAAGGGCCTGGACAATTCAACGTTGGCAGCTCTCTGGTCAGCGATCGATCCATCAGTGGATGCGAGTGCCCTGGAAGGGGAAGCCCATGTCGTATTTTCTGGACCTGATCGGAACGGACCTTGGGTGTTCGACCTTCCTACCCATTTCGTCAGGCAACTCGCAGCACTGCCGCGGGATTCGTTTCTTCCGGTCGCAGAGAGATGGGTAAAGAGTCCGGAGTTGTCTCACGCACGTTGGCGAGGTTCGGACGTGGTCCCGGCAATAGTGTCTCTGAATGAGATCGCGTCAATTGCAATTCAGAAGGAGAAAGCCCTGCTCCTCTGGATGAGTCTGTAATATTCCTTCGCCTACGACGTTGTGCAAGCAGGTTCGATTGGCTAAAAGAAGGAAAATAGGGAGACAGACGGGACGTTCCCCAATTCTATTTCGCACAAACCTGTGAACGTCCAGTCTGTTCCCCATATTTCTGTCCAAATGAGTGGTTTAAAAGGAAGTCCACTCTTCTGCTCCACTAAAACAAAACGATCTTAAGACTAGTTTCTTAAAATTCCTGGGGTCAGGCCCTACTAACTTGATTTCTACAATTTGCGGCCATTGAATTTGGAAGTTAGCAAAATATTCTGGCATTAAGAAGTATTTTAGCTCATTCATATCGAGGACAATCGTATGCCTAGCTAAAACCCTCACGCCTCTGTTATCTGACTTTTCAGGCATCCAAGAACAGCAAAAATATTTTGAATCAGACGACCAAGCAAAACTGCCTCCCCAAACATAGCCCGGTAAACGGCGACCATCTACCTTTGCAATGTGGTAGGAATCACCACGAGGTGGTTCGGCAAAATATTGAGCACTCACATTGTGCTTTCCGTCGGGAGATATAAACTGGAAGTTCTCGTAGGCAGCGAAAAAACTGCTTCCATCTTTTGGCGCTTCTCGGGTTTGCCAATCCCGTTGTCTCCTGTTTAATCTTTGGTCTGAATGGCCGCATAATCAAACCTTAGCACCAAACTGATCCGACTGGATGAATGTTGAAGTACAGCTTGGGCTTACGTTTAAGCCTGTTGCCGATGCGTTCTGCAATTGGCCTCGACGACGTGCCGCTTCGAACATCGCTTCCGCATCGATCCTCAGATTAAACGCGCTCTGTGGCCTCAGATCATAGGAATCCGTAGCGATCGTCGTACCGTTGCAGCGGCTCCATCGGCAACCATTCGGATGGGATGTATGGAGAATCGACCCGAACCTCGTGTCCGTGGAACCAGGCAATCTTGGTGTAAATCACCGCCGCGGTGGAAATCAAATCCGCCGCGTAGCCGCTGTCATCGTTGTTGCGCGCCTTGACCATCTGGGCCGTTACGAGTTTGTGCAACGCTTCGGTCATCGTTCCGACATCGCGACGGGCCAGCGCCAGATAGAATTCGTGATCCCGCAGATACTGTTGCTCCGAGGCCGCACCCGCAGGGGCGCGCATCACCTTCTCGCAACGCTCGATGAGACGGGGCCACTCGCCACGCAATGCGACCATCGCCTGGTACGCCCAAAAATCAGGTGTGGTCGGTTCCTCAACACGATCCAGCCAATAGACCTGGTCATAATGGGCGAACCATTCGATCAGCGAGCGGTCATTCGACACCAGCGGCTTGATGAGCCGCAGCATATTCGAGCCGTATCCCTGTTTGTTCTCCTCCATCTGGTACCACTTGCGATCCAGTTTCGCGGCCGTATGGAACCATTGCCGCATCGACGTCAGATCTCGCTCCGCGAACCAGGCATAGAACCCACTGGCTTCGGCATGACGCGACAATGACATCAAGCACGCACGCGGGTTACCCAGGCCGTTCTCGATATTGCGGACGAGCTGATCGAGCTTGAATCCCCGATCCAGATGCGATTTGATGTGGGCAATTCGCTTGACTTGCTCCGGACTCAGTTCCCCATTCATAGAACCACCTCGTACCAACGCCACATCTTGGACAGGGTATGTGCGCTTGACAGGACTCTCCACTTGGTACTTAATTGCATAGCCGGGATGAACAATGACGGCTCCAATTCGATCTGGCAAAACATGGGGACAGACGGGACTTACTCCAATTCCAATTCACACAAACCGTGAACGTCACGTCTGTCCTTCATGCTTTCCTATCGGAAGCCTGCTCGGCTATTGATTGTCGCGCGTCAGCCAGGAATGAGGGTTCACCCAATAGATTTCTGAGAATACCCCGCTCACGAGCTTTTGATCGCGCAACCATTCAAAGACTTCTGCGGGACTCCACTCCCGACCGCGAGAAAAATAAACCCCCCGGTCTCGTAGCGTGGTAAGTACACGCGCCTTCTCTTCCTTCGATGCAGTTTCAATCTGGAGTTCTCGGTCCGCTGTGGACACTCTGGTAAAACCCAACCTCTCAAGCTGGGCGGACAAAACATCCTCCTGAAGGTCAACGACTATGTGATCACTATCAGCACGTTTGACGAAAGGCGGTGTGGTTCGTGACGGATTCATTGATAGTCCTAATGAAAATCGGGGACAGACGGGACGTACCCCGAGTATTTTCTCAGAAAGTAGGGGGAAATACGGGGACAGACGAGACGTTCACCCTATTCTTGCTGCCTAGAAATCGGGGTCAGTCCCGTCTGTCCCCATGTTTCTCCCCATGTTTCCCTGAGGAGGAATGGGCCTATCTTCTGAACTTTCCCTCTCAAGCCAAAACCGGGCGTGAATGGGGCCAACTGCTTAGGAGGAGTAGGGCTGGGCTCCGGCTCTGAACCGATATATGATTCCCGGCCATGAGCACTCTTGATGGGGGAGCGGAGTGGCGGCGGCTCTCTGAGCATTATCGGCGGATGAGTGACAGTGAGTTGGTGGGGCTGGCCCGGAAGAGATCGGAATTGACGGAAGTCGCGCAGGAAACTCTGGCCAATGAGATATCGCTGCGCCGGCTGAAGGTGCCGCCGGAGCCGCCTTCAGCGCCTTCGCGGCCTGCGATCCCAGAGCCGCGTCTCGATCCGGCTGAACCCGAGTCTGTTTACGACGAGGACCGACGGCTAGTCACGATCGACACCGTGTGGAGCGTGGCTGATGCGCTGCGCTTGCAGCGGTTGTTGGATGGGGCGGCGATTCCGTTTTTCATGGGGCCGGAGATGGCTACCGGAGTGGACGCGGTGACTTCAAATTTCGCGAATGGGGTTCCGGTTCGCATCATGAATATTGGTGTGCCCTGGGCGCGGCAGGTTTTACAGGACTACTTTCCGCGAGACGAACCGGAGAGCGAACGGCGAGAACGGGAAGAAGCGACTAAGGACCGTCCTGTGCGCTGTCCCAAGTGCCATTCGACCGAGGTTGTTTTCGACGATCTGATCGGCGAGCCTCCCACGACTGAGCAGGATTCCCCGCAGCAATATGAGTGGACTTGCGATTCTTGCGGGCACCATTGGAAGGATGACGGCCTGGTAAGGGAGTGACAGAGCAGCGGAATCAGATCAACTGCGCGGGGGAAAATCGGGATCCCGTCGGCAGCTGGTTGCGCACCCGCGGTTTTGCCGCTAGCGATCGAGTTCGGCCCACTTTTCTTTTGGTAAGGACTGTCTTACGGTTTCGATTTTTTGAAAGCCGTCTTTCAGCACGGTATCTTTTGCGTTGAGGCGGGTGACTGCGATGGGGGTCAGCAGGATCGCCTTGGTGGTCTGGGCTCCGTTGGGAACGGCGGTGCTGGTTTCGATGTTGCCGTGCCGGGCCAGGGTGACCGCGGCTTCGGCAGCGGCCCGGGCTTCGCCGCCGATGGGTTTGTAGACGGTCATGAGCTGGGTGTCATCGTAGAGCCGGGCCACGGCGGCGAGATCGGCGTCTTGTCCGGTGACCAAGACTTGTCCTGACATTTTGTTGTCGGCGAGCGCCTGGATGGCGCCGCCCGCCGTACCGTCATTCGAGGCCAGGATTGCGGTCAGAGGAACTTTCAGATCGTGCAACGCCTGCGCAACCAGAACGTAGGCTTGCGTGGGGCTCCACTCCGGTATCCAGATGTCGGCGAGGATTTTGATATCGCCGCGGTCGATCAACGGCTGCAGCACTTTCATCTGACCGGCGCGCACCACCTTGGAGTTTGGATCCATCGGCGAGCCGCCCAGCAGAATGTAATTCCCTTTCGGCGCGTGCTCGGTTAAGCATTGCGCCTGCAGTACACCCACGGAAAACAGATCGAACCCGATATAAAGGTCGACATTGGGACTGGGTATGAGGCGGTCATAGCTGATGACGGGAACGTGCTTGGCATGTGCCGCTTCTACGATGCGAACTGCTTTCTCCGGATCGTGAGGGAGGAGGACCAGGGCGTCAATCCCAAGATCGAGCAGTTCTTTGACTTGCTTGAGTTGCCGGTCGTCGTCGCCATCGGCTGAGCGAGTGATGGTTTGTGCGCCCAGTTGCTGAGCGCGGGCTTGAAATTCGTCCAGGTCGGTCTGCCAGCGCTCGCCCTTGGTGTTCTCGATGGAAAATCCAATCTTGATTTCGGGTTTTTGCTGGGCTTGACCTGGTTGCGCTTGTCGCGGTTGCGCCTGTCCCGGTTGCGCATGACCCCAGCAAGAAACTACCCCAATAAAAACGAGCCAACGGCAGATGTTCGACAGTCGAACCCGCATAAGCAGTCTCCAGGCCAGCGGCGCCGTCCGCAGACAGCAATACTGAGGGCCCGCAGCACAATATCTTGTGATGTTAGGGACAGTGCCGAGCCGGTTCAATTTACTTTCGTAATGAGGTCGATCCACCCACCGTGACCATGGTCACAGGTTGCAGTGGGGAATACCACGCGGAGCGGCCAAAGGACTCCGAGGCGGATCTGTTGTGGCGTGGAGGAATTCCCGTGACAGGCAGACGTGACCCGGGTCACAGAATTCCGCTTCTGAAAAAGGTCAGTAATTGCCAGATATTTCAATGTATTCTCATTGCGATGTTGCAATGAACTCTTGACTGGAGCTTAAGGATGAAGAGCATGAACTTTAAAATGTTGACGATTGCAGCAGCCTTGACGGTTGTTCTAAGTTTTTCATTCCCCGCGGGCGCGCAAAGCGCTGACATGTTCAAAGCAAGATGCGCAGGGTGCCACGGCGCCGACGGCACCGGATCGGCGATGGGCAAGAAGATGGGAGCCCACGACTTCACCAGCGCCGAGGTGCAGAAAATGTCAGATGCGGAGCTCACCGACATCATCACCAACGGCAAGAACAAGAATATGCCGAAGTTTGGGTCTCTGAAGCCGGAAGACATCAAGGGATTGGTGGCCTACATCCGCACGCTGAAGAAATAGTTGCGGCCGGTCACGGTGATCGGGAGTCGCCCGCGACATGGAGTTGAAGTGTGCTTGTGCCGCGGCTTAACGAAATGTAGGCAGTGTAGGGGAGCGACTCTTTGAAAATGAGTCTGCGGGAGCGCAGCCGAAACTGGATGCAGCCCATTTATTTCCTGGGGCAGAATCCCATCACGCTTACCGGCGCGGTGATCACCACCAGCACGGCGCTGACCACCATCGCCTTCTGGTTCTACGACATTTTTCTGCCGGGGCCGCCGCATCCTTATATTGGCCTTCTGGTTTTCTTGGTGCTTCCCGGTATTTTTGTCCTCGGGTTGCTGCTGATTCCGATCGGAATCTGGCTCCGGCGACGCAGTCTGCGCGGCAGCGGCAGTCTGCCCGGGACTTATCCCGCCATCGATCTGCACCTGCCGGTGGTGCGGCGCACGCTGGAGTGGGTCGGTTTTGCCACCGTGCTGAATCTGCTTATTATCGCGACCGCATCCTACCGCGGCGTGGAATATATGGATTCGACCACCTTCTGCGGAACCACCTGTCATACCGTGATGGCTCCGGAATATTCGGCGTATCAGAATTCTCCGCACTCTCATGTGGCTTGCGTGGAATGTCACATCGGGCCGGGCGCGGGGTGGTTTGTGCGGTCAAAACTTTCCGGTCTGCGGCAGGTTGCGGCGGTGACGTTCCACAGCTATTCGCGACCGATTCCCTCGCCGGTCAAGTATCTGCGTCCGGCGCGCGAAACCTGTGAGCAGTGTCACTGGCCGCAGCGCTTTACCGGCGACAAGCTCCTGGTGAACACCAGCTACAAGGAAGACGAAAAAAACACGCCGCAGACTGACGTCTTGCTGCTGAAAGTGGGAGGCCGCACCTGGCAGGGTTCGGTCGGCATCCACGGCCACCACCTCGCGGATAACGCGCGCATTCGCTACATTTCGACTGACGCCGAGCGGCAGACGATCCCCGTCGTCGATTACACCGACGATCGGGGCAAGACCACTGAATTCGTTTCCACCGACGCCAAGCCCACGCCGCAACAACTGGCAAAGGGCGAACATCGCACCATGGACTGTATCGATTGCCACAACCGGCCCACCCACGCCTTCGACTTGCCAGAAAACGCGGTGGACAAGCAGATGTCGCTGGGGCACATCAGCCCGGAGCTTCCTTATATCCGGAAGAAGGCGGTCGAGGTTCTCAAGGTGAATTATCCCAGCCGGGATGTCGCGCGGCAGAGCATCGGCGCCGAGCTCAACACTTTTTACCGGACGAATTACCCGCAGATCTATCAGACGCGGCGGGCGCTGGTGCAGCAGGCAGGCGATGAGGTGTCAGCGATTTACCTGCGCAACATCTTCCCCGACATGCGTCTGACCTGGGGCGCTCATCCCAATAATCTTGGGCACATCGATTCTCCCGGCTGCTTCCGCTGCCATGATGGCAGCCACACCAGCGCTGATGGCCAGACCATCACCAACGACTGTACGGCGTGCCATCAGGTGCTCGCGGCGGGTGAAGAGAATCCCAAGGTCCTCACCGACCTCGGCATGAAGTAGGTGCCGGGCCCGCCGGCGCATCGTCATTGTTCGAAAATTCGACAGCCCCTACCCGCACTTTCAGCTGCTGCTCTACCGCCAAAGCTTGCGACCCGCAGGTTACAACAGGTGACCCGAATCACAGAACTCTCGTCTCAGCAGCGCCAAGGATTGTGCAGACGGGACATCTCGCCCGATCATCGAGAGTCTGGGCGCACCGTTTGACGAACCCTGCGCGTCATGAGCGTGGCCTGCATCACAGAATCGGTAGCCGCCGGCTATGGCGCCTTGCTGGCGACCACGCCGATGTTGGCTACCGTCTCACCTTTCTTCATCGAGGGCACGGCGCAGACATACAGGACCACGCCGCTCGACGGCGCATACGCTTCCCACACCGTCTTGCCGAACAGATCGGTGACGTAGCCGATTTTCATGCCTTGTTGCACGTACCAGCCGCGCTTCACAATGGGATAAAAAACGCCGGTGATTTCGCTGGTGACGCTGGCAATGCGCTCGATCCACACTGGGTTCTGCACGGGAGGCGCATTGCCCGGCAGCATCTTCAGGTAGCGCATCACGTTCAGGCAGCCATTCATCAGCGCCGTCACGTCTTCCGGTTCTACGGTGCCAGCATGGCCCGCCTCGGCCGTGAGAGACGGCTTTCCTCGCAGGCTGGCATTGGTCTCCAAATAGCGGGCGGCGTTCAGGTCGCGGGGACGATCGGTTGAGAGGATGATGGTGTCGAGGCCGAAGGCCAGCACCATGGCGCGCGAGACGGCATCCTGCTGCGCGTTACCGGTCGGCGCCCAGTAGGAATACGGCCGCAGGCTTTCATCGAGATCGCCGCCGTGCAGGTCAATCAGGTAGTCGGATTTTTCCACGACCTGCTTGGTCATCACCCACGACGCGCGCTCGGTCTGCGTTCCGTTGGGATTGCCCGGATAGAAACGGTTCATGCTCTTACCGTCCACCGGGTTCACGTGCGGCACCTTCTGTTCGAATGACGCGATGTTCACCAAGGGGACGATGATGACCGTCCCGGAAATCTCCGCGGGATTGAGTTCCTGGATAAGCTTTTCGAGTGCAATGATGGACGCATACTCGGTGCCATGCGCGCCGGCCACCAGGGCGAGTGTCGGCCCGGGCTTCGGGCCACGAATGACCGCGACCGGGATATTCGTGCCCGCGTCGCTCCCTGCCGACACTTCGATGAATCCGGTAACGGTCTGCCCGGTGACTGCTGTCGCGGTTCCCACAGTGAGCGCTGGTTGTTGTGCCGTGGCCGGCGCGCCCAGAACACAACTCAAAAGAATCAATGTCAGCCGCTTGCGCATACTCGCCTCCTTCAAGACCACGCTTGAGAGTCGGCAGAGTATAACGCCGGCGGTCGAAAGCTGCACAGGGCCCGCTGTTCTCGGCACCAACTTGCGCCCCCGGCTCGCTGCGTAACCTAATGATTCGGGTTGCAAACGAGATCAGTTGGTGACAACGCCCTATTGGGGCTGGGAAGAGTCCGGTGCGGTCGGAGCCTGTCCATCCTGGTGGTGTCCATGCCACTGATCGTGACGGTTCTGCATTGCATCCCATCTCTTTTGTTGATCGGAATCAAGAAGGGTGCGGATCTGGCCATCCGACTCTTTGCGGATATCCATCATCTTGGATCGGCGATCATCTTGCGAGAGCGAGGAGTCCGAGTGCAACGCTTCCATTTTCGATTGTTCTGACTTCAAAATGTCCAGCACTTTCGGTTGCTGGTCCGAGGTCAGCTTCAGTTGCTTGGTCAGCATCTCGGTCCGCTCCGCTGGATCGAAATGGCGTCCACGCCCGTGGTCGGTCGGTCCGCCCGCGGGAGCGGACTGCTGGTTGTTGCCATTGTCTTGAGCGATTGCGGAAGGAGTAACGGTATTGACGAGGCCTGCCAGGGCAAGCGCGAGCAAGCAATGTTTGAGCATGGGTATTCCTCCTAATGAGCCTTCAGGTTGGTCCTGCTTATACTAACCAGATTATGGCTCGGAGTTGCGGGAGGAACGCCGCTTTTACGAATCTTTACTAAACACGAATAGACACAATTTTACGATGACTACGAAGCCGTCAGGCTATCATCCACTAAAGTGGCGACGCTCTCGTCGCAGGGACTTTGAAGAGGAATGAGCGAATGATCGCAAAGAGCTGGCTGGCCTTCCAGAGTCTGTTCTTAGGTTTGACTCTGGTGCTCGCCCTCGATGATGCCCGCGCCCAGACTCAGCTCATGCAACCGGCGGCAACGCCACCTCAGAATACTGTAGCGGCGGCCGCGAAGATTCACGGTATCGTGACATCGGGCAATATGCCGATTCCCGGCGCAGCGGTTTCCATCTCTCTCGCATCCTCCGCTCAGAAAATTCTCGTCTGGACCGACATTGACGGGACATATTCCGCAACCGTTCCGGCCTTTGGCTCATACACCGTGGGCGCGCAGATGGTCGCATTTGCCAATAGCACGCAGTCGGTGGTGATCGATGCCTCGCACCAGAGTGTGTCGGCGAATTTTGAATTGACCCTGTTGTCCCGAACCCACGAACCGAGTCCTGAGCCCCGAAGGCCGAATGGGCCGGCTGGCAATCAGCGTGGCTTTCAAACTCTTTCTGCTCTCCAGAACAGTGCTGGTCAGGAGGCAGGCGGCAACCCGGCGAGCGATGTGGTTCCCTCTGGAATGCCAGTCCCGGGAATTGATCCAAACAGCGCAACCGAATCCATCGCCGTTTCCGGGGACAATTCCAATCCTCTGAATGCGATGAGTGGAGACGAACTGCAGCAACGCATCAATGATGCTCGCCAGCAAGGTGGTGGTTTTGGATCCGGCGGATTCGGCGGCCAAGGGGGATTTGGCGGAGGAGGAGGCGGACGCGCGATCACCGGCCGCCGCGGTTTCGATATTAATCATCCTCATGGATCGATCTACTACGGCATCGGCGACTCCGCGCTCAATGCCGCGCCGTATGCGCTCGCCGGCGAACCCGCCACCAATCCGGGATATGTGCAAAACAGTTTCGGCGGTTCGGTCGGTGGACCTCTCAACATTCCAAAAATCTATCACGGCGGTACCAAAACATTTTTCTTCGTCAATTACAACGGCAAACGAGGAGAGAATCCATTCGACCAGTTTTCTACAGTCCCCACCCTGCTGGAACGGCAAGGCAACTTTTCCCAGACCACCTACACGTCGGGCGCGGAAGCGGGACAGCCGGTCGAGCTGTTTGATCCCACGAACAATATTCCTTATCCGGGCAACATCATTCCGGGATTCGCTTCGCAGACTTGCCCTCCGGCTGGGTCGTCCACGGGCGCCGGAGGATTGCTGCAATATATTCCTTGTCCGAACCTGCCGGGCGATTTCCAAAATTTCCATTTCGTGACTTCCGCGACCAGCGACAGCGACGACTTGAATGTCCGGATCAATCACACGTTCGGCGCTCCGCCTAAGGGCGGCCGGCGAGCGGGACGCGGCGCTCCACGCAACAACCTGACGTTTGGCTTGCACTACCACGGATCGAGCGCCACCATTACGAATCCTTTTCCCAGCGTCGGCGGCAGCACTAACGTTCGCAGCTTCGACGTGCCGACCGGCTACGTTCGAAGCATCGGCAAGCTGACCAACAACCTGCGCTTCGACTTCAATCGCAGCCGGACCCGAACGCAGAATCTTTACGCGTTCAACAATGACATCGACAGTGCGGTGGGAATCAGCGGGGTCTCGACCAATCCATTTGATTGGGGTTTGCCCAATCTTTCCTTCACAGACATTGGCAGTCTGCAGGATGTCAATCCCCAACTTCTACGGAACCAGACCTACACTTTTTCAGACAGCGTGGTTTGGACGCACGGCAAGCACAGTTGGCGCTGGGGTGGTGACTTCCGGCGCGTCCAGCTCAACACGGAGACCAGCAGCAACGCGCGCGGTTCATTCGTTTTCACCGGCTACAACACTTCCGAATTGATTCCCTGCAGTCCATGCCAGCCCGGTCAGACGGTGCAGCAAGCGCCTAGCACGGGATACGACTTCGCCGACTTCCTGCTCGGACTTCCGCAGCAAACTTCTGTGCAATTTGGACAGGACAGTTACCATTTTCACGGCAACTATTGGGATGCATATTTGCAGGACGAGTGGAAGATTCGCGGAAATCTGACATTGAATTTCGGCGTCCGCTACGAATACGTCTCGCCGCTCACGGAAGAGAACAATCGGATCGCGAACCTGGATCTTTCGCCAGGGGTGTTGAATCCCACGCTCGGCGCTCCGGCGGTCGCAGTAGTCTTGCCCGGTCAGGCTGGACCTTATAGCGGAGGCCTGCCCCAGAGCCTGGTACGGCCGGACCGCAACAATTTTGCGCCTCGCGTCGGATTTGCCTGGAAGCCGTTCTCCAAGACCGTGGTGCGCGGCGGCTACGGCATCAACTACAACACCGGCGCGTATCAGGGAATCGTGCAGCAGTTGGCCTTTCAGCCTCCGTTTTCGACGACCCAAACGAATATTCAATCCTCTGCCGGAGAGCTCACGCTGCAGGATGGCTTCCCCTCGTCTTCGACCGGGATCACAACCAATAGTTACGCGGTGAATCCAGATTATCGGCTGGGCTACGTACAGATTCGAAACCTCGACATCCAGCAGCAGTTGCGTCCGACCCTGTTGCTCAACATCGACTACACGGGAACGAAAGGCACAGACCTCGACATTCTCGAAGCGCCTAACCGCAACACGACGGGCATTCTGATTCCGACTGCTCAGGCGTTTATTTACGAAAGCTCGGTCGGCGATTCCGAGGCCAATGCCGGATCGGTGCGCTTGCGCAAACGCTTGTCGAACGGCTTCTCCATCGGCGGGATCTACACATTTTCCAAGTCGATCGATGATGCTTCCTCGATCGGAGGAAGAGGTTCGTCTGGCGGCGGGGCAGCATCTGTGGCCCAAAATGCCCTTGATCTCGCCGCCGAGCGCGGGCTCTCCAGCTTCAATCAGACGCACAAGTTCACCGCGGATTATTTGTGGGAACTGCCATTCGGGCACGACAAACGCTGGCTCACGGGAAATACTCCGCTGCGCGCGGTTCTGGGAGATTGGCAGTGGAGTGGAGACTGGACCATCGCATCGGGGTTGCCGTTTACGCCGCGCGTTCTGGGCAGCGCCGGCGAGATCGATCGCGGCACCAACGGAACGCTGCGGCCCGACGTCGTTCACGGCCAGTCCGTCAGCCTCTCGAATCCTTCCATTGGAGAGTGGTTCAACACGGCTGCCTTCGCGCTGCCCGCGGGACCGTATGGCGACGCTCGCCGAAACAGCATTATTGGCCCCGGGACTCGTGTGTTCGATATGGCCTTCACCAAAGTCATTCCGATGAGAGAGTCGCGGGTTCTCGAGTTTCGGGCGCAGGCCACCAACATCTTCAACCTACCGAACTACTCGTCGATCGATACCACGTTCAATTCGCCGACGTTCGGCCGGATCACTGCGGTTGGCGCCATGCGGCAAATTACCATGACCGCTCGCTTCCGTTTTTGAGGAGAGATGCACATGAACTCGAGTCCGAACGGAGTGGGGAACAAGATTCTGGCGGCGGCGCTCGCGCTCGCCCTGCTCGGCTCTTCCCTGCCGGCGCAGCAGTCAGCGGACTACACCTTTCGGGTGCAGACCGACTTAATTCTGGTGAATGTTACGGTCCGGGACAAAAACGGAAACTTCGTTCGCGGTCTTAAGCCGGAGGACTTCACGATTCTGGAGGACAACAAGCCTCAGAAAGTAGTTTCGTTTGACGTTGAAGACGTAGACGCCGTGGCCAATCAGGATGTCGCTCAGACCAAGCCGCTGGCCGGCGTGCCGGCTGAAGGGAGCAGTCCGGCGAGCGCGGCCCCGTCGGCCGCGAATTCCGCGGATCAGTTTAAGGATCGTCGGCTGATCGTTTTGTTCTTCGATCTCTCCGCCATGGAGCCTGACGAAATCGATCGCGCGGTGACCTCCGCGGAGCACTATGTCGATACGCAGATGGCGCCGGCGGACCTGGTTTCGATTGTCTCTCTGGGAAGCGCTCTGCTGGTCAACCAGGATTTCACGGCCGACCACGACCTGCTGAAGAAGCAACTCCAGGCTTTCAGCGCGGGCAGCGGACAGGGGTTCGAGGAAGGCACCACCGGCACGACCGAAGGTACGCCCGACTCGGGCCAGCCATTCACCGCAGACGACACGGAATACAACATTTTCAATACGGACCGGCGTCTGGAAGCGCTGCGATCGGTCGCGGAGAAGCTGACGCATCTTCAGCAGAAGAAGTCGCTGATTTATTTCTCCAGCGGCATGGACCGAACGGGTATCGAAAACCAGTCAGAACTGCGCTCGGCCATCAATGCGGCCGTGCGCTCCAACATGGCGATCTACACCATGGACCTGCGCGGCCTGCAGGCGCTGGTCGCGGGTGGAGAGGCGCAGAACGCGAGCCTGCGGGGTACTTCGCCATATTCCGGCCAGGCCACGATCAACGCCCTGAATTCCAACTTCACCACGCAGGAATCCCTGGTCACGCTGGCCAGCGATACGGGTGGACGAGCGTTTCTCGATTCCAACGATTTCACCCAGGTCTTTCGGGGAGTGCAACAGGACACGTCGACGTATTATCTGCTGGGTTATCGCAGCACGAACGCTGCGCGTGACGGGCGATACCGGCGAATTGCGGTAAAGGTCAACGCGCCCGGCGTGAAGATCGACTACCGGCGCGGCTACTATGCACCTGCCGATTACCGGCATTCCACGAAAGAAGATAAAGAATTTCAGCTGCAGGAGGAACTCGCGTCAGAGCTGCCCACAACAGATCTGCCGCTGTATCTGAGCACTGCGTATTTTCGTTTGGAGGCTAACAAGTTTTTCATCCCGGTGTCTTTGGTCGTGCCGGGCTCGGAGATCCCCTTCACGCGCAGCAGCGATCGTGATAAAGCCACGCTGGATGTCATTGGCGTCGTACTCGACAGCCAGAAGCACGCGGTCACTCAAATCCGTGACACGGTCAACCTGGCAGTCGATACTTCTTCAGAAGTCCGCAAGAAAAATGTGCAGTACGACACTGGGTTGAGCTTGCCCCCGGGGAAATATCACCTCAAGTTTGTGGTGAGGGAAAACCAGACGGGGCGCATGGGTTCGTTCGAAACCGATCTGGACGTCCCCGATCTCAAGTCTCACCCGATGAAGATGAGTTCGATCGTTCTCGCCAGTCAAGTTCAGCCCGCGAAGAAAGGCGCGAGCCCCAGCCCGCTCATTCGCGACGGCTCAGAGATTATTCCCAACGTGACCCACGTCTTTTCTTCCGCGCAGCACTTGCGACTCTACTACGAAGTCTATGACCCGGGGCGCACGAATCCGTCTGGCGCGGCGCAGTTCGCACAGGCCAAACCCGGCATTCACCTGCTTACGAACGTGGCATTCTTTCGCGGCAAAGCCAAAGTATTCGAAACTTCACTCGCGGAGCTAACCGAGTTGAACGCGCGCGACCGCCAGGCTGGCGTTTTCCAACTCGACCTGCCTCTCAGCCCTCTGACGCCGGGGTTTTACACCTGCCAGGTGAATGTCATCGATGACGCCGCCGGCCGATTCCTGTTCCCGAGGCTGGCGCTGTTGATTCGACCGGAAAGCTCCACCGGCCCGTCAGGAACGAACAAAGGCACGAGTGCGGGACCGTAGGTCAATCGGCAAGATCTTGCATGCGACAAATCCAGGCCGACGACGCTCACCTTTTCACGACGCTTAGCGTGATGCTCGAGGGATACTGCGCCGAGTGATGCACTTCGTTGTGGGCGACTACGCCTTGGGATTCGTTGTAGTTTTCGCCGCCGGTGTTGAGGTTGCGGTCGAATTGAGGGAAGTCGCTGCTGCTGATTTCGAGGCGCAACTGGTGTCCGGGCGCGAAGTAGATGCTGGTTTGCATGGGCTGAAACGAGACTTTGTAGACTTTGCCCTTCTCCATCCATACGGGGGGCTTGGTATAGCCTTCGCGGTAGCGGGCGCGCTGGATATTTTCTTCGATGTTGTAGGCCGTGCCGTCGGGCAGCACTTCGATGAGCTTCGCGGTGAAGTCCGTGTCTTTGGCGTCGCTCGACACGTAGAGGGTGACGTCGATCGGCCCGCTCACTTCGATTCCTTCTTTCAGCGGGCCGGTGCTGTAGACGAGGATGTCGTCGCGCGTTTCGAGACTGCGCTGATCAATCGCGCCAGCTTTGTACTGTGCGCCCAGACAACAGAACCCTCCGCCGTTGGTGGGGACGGGGTTCATGGGATCGTAGACAAATTTATCGGGACTATCTTTCGGTTCGGCTGTAGCGAGAAGAGATCCATCTCCGTAAAGCGAATTGGCGTGTCCTGCACTCGCCAGAAAATACGTGACGGGCTTGGCGCCCTCGGGCGGCCAGGTTTCGGACGTCTGCCACTTGTTGCTGCCCATGGTGTAGTAGCGAACCTTGGGAGTCTTGGTGAGGATGCCGTTGTCCTCGCCTTTGAGGAAGTGGTCGAACCAGCCGTAGGTCAGGGCGTCGTAGTCGAGGCGGGCGTCACCCAGGTCGCGCTCGCCGACGATGGTGTGCTCGGCGGCGCGTTTGTAACTGCAATGGGCGACGGGCGCGATGACGGCGTACTGCTCGGCGGCGACTGCCGGGCTGGCTGTGCTGCGGACGTAATTGTAGGCGGCCAGGTTGGGCCCGATGCTGACGTCATACCAGGTCATCATCCAGAGGCCGGGAATATCGATGCGCATGCTGTCGTTCCAGAGTCCGCCCTGATACCAGGAAGGATCGTTGGGGGTGCGCGTGATCATCCCCGGCTTGCCGGAGGGCGTGGGGTCGGCAAAGATGCCGTGCGGCGCGCCGATGGCAGAGTAAATATCTTTTTCCGGCAAATGCTGCAGCGCTTTGGACCAGTCGATGGTGGGCGGGCGCGCGGAGAGATCGTAGGACTTGGCCGCAGTCACCAGTGCGTCATGCGACATGCCCGGCGGAAACATGGGGCGTCCGTCGTTGACGAGAAGGCCGTAGTCGTAGAGCCATGAGCCGAAGAGCATCTGCACCGCTCCGCCGCGGAACCAGTTGCCTTGTTCGAAGTAAGGAGCGACGCGGCCTACGCCGGCGCCGAAGCTTTCCGGGATGATCGTGGTGAGCGCCTTATTGCCGCGCGAGGCTACGGCCAACTGCCACTCCGCGGTTGAGGAGCAGCCGATCAGGCCGACCTTGTCGAGGGACCAGGGCAGCCCGCCCATCCAGTTAAGCGCGTCGTCGGAATCGGTGAGTGGCACGCCGAGAATGTCGTAGTCGCCTTCGGAGAAGTAGCGACCGCGCTCGTTCATCTCGATGTAGGCGTAGCCGTGCTTGACCGCCTCCAGCGGGCCGGACATGTCGCGGGGCGCACCCAGATCCACGTCCCAATAGTTGAAGTTGTACGGAGTGCGCACAAAGATGATGGGATATTTCTTCGACTCGTCCTTGGGGCGGTAGATGTCGGCCTGCATGCGCTTGCCGTCGCGCATGGGCACCATGACTTTGCGCTCGATGATGGCGAGGGATTCGAGTTCGCTTTCGGTTGCGTTGCGGCGGGCGATCGCGGCGGTGTCCGGTTGCCGGGCTTGCGCAAGTGCGGACGGGACGACGCCCGCTAAGATCGTGGGACATAAAACCGCCAGAGACGTTAACTTGGCAATTCGGTTCATTCCGGCCTCTTCCTTCATAGGTAAATATCTTGGGTAAATATCTTGCGTAAATATCGCAGAGCCGCTCAGGGAAAATTCGTCACCTTCGGGGTCACGCGAGGATGCATTGCTGTCGCTTCGCCGGTGTCGTCGATCACGTGGCTGATCGCGCCGTGATCGCCGAGGGCTACGGTGATTATGTCGTGAAACTTTATCTCTGTGCGCTTCGGTGTCTCGATGGCGCGGGTCAGCACCACGTCCGGATGGGTAAAGACGCTGTACACGCCGAGCCCCCACGCCTCATGACTTGTCACTCCATCCGCGACTTTGTATGAAGCCCAGCCGTTCACTCCCGGCGCACTCGTGTAGCTCGCCTGGTTGGGAGGATCGTAAGGAATCTCGGACTGATAAAAATATGTTCGCCCGCCATTGCCGTTCCACAGAACCTGGAACTGCTGGTGGTGCTCCACAAACAGGCCGTAGATGGTGACATTATTTCCATTCACTACGAGCCCGTTCGCGCTGGTATTCAGCTGCCAGCCCACTCCGGCGCCGTGATCCGCTCGCCAGATCCAGGTATGGTCCACCAGAGTGTCGTTGCTGTTGATTCTCAAATTCACTTTGGCCCGGCCCACTCCCGCGCCGCCCACGCGAAAGAAAACATCGTGCAGAGTGATCGGGTCCTTCGCATGGCGCGCCTGGCTTCCCTCCGGCCCGACCTCCAGCAGCACCGGAGACTCCGTCGGTCCGGCATCGAAGAGCAGTCCGGCAATCTCGATCCCGTCCGCATCGGCTGTCGTCATCGCCGCCGTGCCCTTCGTCGGACGTAGCGTCGCAAAGCCCATCCCCAACACGACAGTATGCGGCCGGGTCACGCGAATCGGAACGGTGAGATCGTAGATCCCTGGCGTCAGAATCAGGTTCTTGCCTTGGGCAAGCTGTGCGTTGATCGTATCCGCCGTATCCACATCCGGGCGCGCAATGTAAAACCGTTCAATCGGAATAGTCTCGCCTGCTGTTTCGCCGCCGCGGAACGTGATCCCGACGCTGTCGCTGTACAACTTCGGAACTCGCACGCTAAATTCGCCCGCGGCATTCACCTGGAGGAACGGTTTCTCGCGCACCACTGGCGTGTGCGCCACTGTCGTGTATGGCGGCGAAGGCCATGCGCCTTCCGGCGGATGCACTACACCGACAAACACCATGTTCCAGTTTGCGCCCGTCCAACTTTTCCAATTGCAGTTGCGCGAAATCCACTGTTGCTGGCTGCCGGAGTCGACATTCCCGTCGACAAGAGAATCCGACATCCAGCCGCCGCTCGCCCAGCCGTGATTCTGGTGCAGCACCAGGTCGCCGCGCACATGCATGCGCCGCAACGACACCGCCTGCGAAACCGCCCACTGCATCGTGCCCCCGGCTGGCTTTATCGAGAGCCCTTCGGTGGCTCTCCAGAAAGTTGTCGTCGCATTGTTGTGCTCAAGATTCGCATCCGCGTGCATGTTGCCCGTAATCCGCGTGGCATCGGGCGACGCCCCCAACCCGATCACCTCGGTATAAAAGCCTACCGGCAGGTCCACCGAATAGTCTCCCGGCAGGAACAGCAGCGCATTGCGTTGCGGCCCAAACTCGTTGTGTTGCTGGATGGCATACACCGCGTCGATCTGCTTCTGGATCGCCTGCGAGGGCATCGACGGATCGAAGATCAGAACATTGGGCCCGAAGACCGGCTTCGCGTCCTTCGCCGCAAACGCCGGCAAAGCCGCTGCCAGCAGCCCAGCCGTGATGCTCAACCGTGCTAGAAACTGAAACGCTCGCCTATCAAACATAAGCCTCCCGACCGCTCCGAGGATACCACCGTATGTCAGCGCGCCCGCGACTTCACGGCTGGAGTCCCTGGGTCGCCGTGGGATGCACTTGCTCGTTCTGGATGGTGGATGCATCCCAGCCTCCCCCTAACGCTTTGACTAGGAAAACCGAAGTGACCATCTGCTGGCCAAGCAACTGAGTCGATAGCCGCTCGTTGGTCAGCAGTACGGATTGCGCGGTGATGACATCGAGGAAGGTGGTCAGTCCGCCAACATAGCGATCGTTGGCAATGTCGAGGGCACGGTGGGCGTCGGCGACCGCCGCACTCTGGCTCTCCGCAGCCCGGGATAAGGAATTCAATCCCGACAAGCCATCTTCGACTTGCTGAAACGCGATGAGCGTGGACTCACGGTAGTTGGCGACCGATTCGTCATAGGCTGATTTTGTGGCGGTGAGAGTAGCCCGATTGCGTCCGCCATTGAAGATTGGCTGCAACAGGTCGCCGCCCAGCGACCAGAACGCGCTGGGCGTGGTAATCAGGGACCCGAGGGTGATGCTCTGAAACCCGCCGGCCCCGGAGATGGTGAATTGCGGATAGAACGCCGTCTTGGCAACTCCGACGAGGGCGTTCTGCTGGGCCATGGTTCGTTCCGCGGTGGCGATATCGGGACGGCGCTCCAGCAGGTCCGACGGAATTCCCAGCGGGACCGGCGGTGGAACCGTGAGCAAGGGTGCGACCCGGACACTAAATGTTGACGCCGCGTTTCCCGTGAGCACAGCGATGGCATGTTCGAATTGCGCGCGCTGCTGCTGCAGCAAATAAAGTTGCGTGACGGTGGAATCCAGCAGGGTTTGCTGTTCGGCCAGGTCCAGCCCGGAAGCGATGCCGCCTTCATGGCGATGGTTCACAACCACGAGTCCTTGTTGCTGGATCTTGACCGACTCCTGCACGACCTGATATTCGGAGTCGAGTTCGCGCAGGCTGAAGTAGTCAGCGGCGAGTTCCGCGGTCAGGACGAGTTGGACATTTTGCAGGTCGGCCGCCGTGCCCTGCAGGCTGGCGTTGGCGGCTTGCAGAGTCTTACGGGCTCGACCGAACAGATCGACTTCGTAGTTCAAGGCGAATGGAATCTGGTACAGACCTTGCGTCAGCGGGGCCTCAGGAGTCGCACTCCCGGGAGGATTGCCGGAGTATCGATTGCGCGATGCGGCGGGATCTGCGCTGAGGGTTGGGAACAGTCCGGCGGACGCGACTCGGGCCAGCGAACGAGCCTCATCCAGGCGATTGCGGGCAGCGGCGAGGGACTGGTTGGCTTGCAGCAGTTGCTGCTCGTAGCCGTTCAGTTCTTCGTCGTGGAAAATCTGCCACCAGGCTCCCTTAGGAATGGCATCTTTGGGAGCGGCCTCGCGCCACGGGCCTTCGCTTTTCCATGCCGGCGGACTTTGAATGGGCGGGCGCTGATATTTGGGCCCGACGGCGCATCCCGCCAGGCACAGACTGGCGCCGAGCAGCGCGGCGAACCGCTTCATGAATGTTTCCCTTGCTGGTTGTCAGGGGCGACATTCACCGACTGACCATTTTCCAGAGAATCGGCGGGATTAACGATGATGCGATCCTCGACGCTGACTCCACCGAGAATTTCCAAGGTCGTGCCGTAATCGCGGCCAATCGTGATGGGTCGCAGTTGCACCTTGTTGTCCGGTCCCACAATCGCTAATTGTGCGCCTTCCCGGCGGAAGAGCATGGCATTCACGGGGACGGTAACTTTTTCGGTGTTGACCTTGGGGGAGAAATGCACTTCGCCGAAAGACCCGCGGAGCAGCCGGCCGTCTTTATTGGGAACATCCACTTCGGTCAACAGGGTGCGAGTCGCGGGATCGATAGCCTCGGCAGTGCGCGCCACTGTTCCTCGAAACTTCTGCCCGGGAATTTCCTGGAGCGTAATGTAGGCCGGCATCCCATTTTTGATGGCGGGTGAATAGGCCTGGGGAACGTTGGTGAAGACGCGCAGGGGATCAACCTTGGCCAGGATGAACAACTCCATGCCCGCCGAGCCGGCGTTGATGAGCGCGCCGGGGTCGACATTGCGCTTGACCAGCACACCGGAGAAGGGAGCGTAAACGTGCTTGAACGACTCCAACTCCTCGAGGCGGCGAACGTTGGCGTCGGCTGCAGCCAGGTTAGCGACGGCTTGCTGGTAGGCGTTGGTCTGCGTGTCGTTTTCCTGCTGAGAAACGGAGTCCGTCTTGCGCAGATTTTGCCAGCGCTCGGCGGAAATCTTCGCAATATCCAACTGCGCGGAGGACTGCTGACGGCTGGCGCGAGCCTGGGATAATTCCTGATCGACTTCCGGCGTATCGATGTCGGCGAGCAGTTCGCCCTGATGAATGTGGCTGCCAATGTCGCGATACCAGTGCAACAGGTATCCGTTGGTGCGAGCGTAGATCGGGGACTCTTCGTACGCCTGCAAGGATGCGGGCAGCACGAGTTCTTCGTCGGGCTTTTCCGCGATGGGGTGAACGACCGAGACCGTGGCAACGGAATCGATTTCCGTTTCCTTGGCCAGCGCACGTCCGGCACGAAACCGGCTGAACATGCTGGCGACACCGCTCAGCACGAGCACAACCACCACCAAAACGACGATGATCACAGCCTTGCGCGGTGGTGCCGGTGGCAGTTCCGGAGGCGCCGTGACCTCTGGCGGAGTGTGCTGGGATTCGCCCATCAACTGACTATTTTCTGGCTCGTTCTGCATGATTGCTCTCTATGGTCACTCGCTATGATTACTCGGTCGACCCTCCGTCGGTCGACTCTAGACGATCCTGCCGTCCCTTAAGAACGCCGTGCTTACTCAGCTTGCTTTATTTCACTCGCCCGCGCTTCTCGACGGCTGTGAACCATGGCGAAGACACAGGGCACAAAGAATAATGTTGCCACAGTCGCGAACAACAGGCCGCCGATGACCGCCCGGCCCAGGGGCGCGTTCTGCTCGCCACCCTCACCCAGGCCCAGAGACATGGGGAACATGCCGATTACCATGGCCAGCGCGGTCATGAGGACGGGGCGAACTCGAGTGTAACCCGCTTCCAGCGCCGCCCGCACGGCGGGCACGCCGACCTGCATCCGGTCGCGCGCAAACGATACCATCAGGATGGAATTGGCGGTCGCCACGCCCATGCACATGACAGCTCCGGTCAGCGACGGTACGCTCAACGTGGTATGCGTCAGCAGGAGAATCCACGCGATTCCCGCCAGCGCTCCCGGAAGGGCCGTGATGATGACGAAGGGATCCAGCCAGGACTGAAAGTTCACCACGATCAGAAAATAGACCAGGAGGATCGCTCCCATCAGCCCGATGCCCAAGCCGACGAACGAGGATCGCATGGTTTCGACTTGTCCGCGGACGACGATGCGGCTGCCCCGGGGCAGATGGTCCATGAAAGGCTGCAGGAGTTTCTGCGTGTCCCGGGCCACCGCTCCGAGATCGCGCCCCTGCGTGCTGGCGTACACGTCGATAACCGGCTCGATACCGTAGTGGGATACAACCGCTGGCCGCGAGGTCGGGGACAACTGCACCAGATTCCCCAGCACCTGCGAGTTCTGGACCGAACGATCGTTGATCGGCAAGTTCATCAGGTCCTGCAGCGAAGTCATGCGGTATTGCGGCGACTGGACCACCATTTGATAGGTCACGCCGTTCTGGGGATTCAGCCAGAAGCTGGGCGCAGTCTGGAAGCTGCCGCTGAGAGAAACCAGCACGCTCTGGGCCACGTCCAACGGGCTCATGCCAATCTGGGTCACGAGATTGCGATCGATGTCGAGGTGCAGCGTGGGCAGCCCAAGCATCTGCTGCACGTGGACATCGGCCGTGCCGGGAACGTGGCGTAATTTGTTGGCAATCTGCTGGGCGATCCCGTAGTTCGTCGGCATGTCCGCGCCCATCACCTGAATATCAATCGGTGCAGGCAAACCGAAGTTCAGGATCTGGGTGACGATGTCGGCTGGCTGGAAGAAGAACTCTACTCCGGGAAAGCGCCTAGGCAGTTCCTGGCGCAAGTGTTGCACGATCTCTTCGGTGGGACGATGCTGCTCGGGGTTCAGGCCTAGCAGGATCTCAGCGTCGCTGGTGCCAATCACGCCTGAATTGCTGTAGGACAAATTGATGCTGGAGTTGGGCAATCCGATGTTATCCAGCACGGTGGCGATCTCGTCCTTCGGCAGATCCTGGTGCAGGAACTGTTCCACCTCGTCGCATAGGCGAGCCGTCTCCTCCACCCGCAAACCAGCGCGGCCGCGCAAGTGCATCCGGATGAGGCCGGCGTCAACCGACGGGAAGAAGTCCTCACCCAGAAAGAATATCCAGCCCAGCGACAGCAGGCAGAACGCAAGAAAACAGCTGGCGAAGAGCTTGCGGTGCTGGATAGTGGTTTCCAGCAGTTGGTAGTAGGCACTGCGGAATTTATCGAAGCCTCTTTCGAATCCGCGTTGAAAGCGTCCCATGAAGGTTTTCGGCCCGGCCGCTTTATGCTCGTGCCCGCGCATAATGTACATCACGAGCGTGGGGATGAGCGTTCGGGAAAGGAAATAGGAGGCCAACATGGCGAAGACAACAGCCTCGGCGAGCGGGACGAACAGAAACTTCGCCACTCCGGTCAGGAAGAACATGGGCACGAAGACGATGCAGATGCAAATCGTGGAAACGAAGGCCGGAACCGCAATCTGGGCCGCGCCGTCGAGAATCGCTCGCTTCATTTCCTTGCCCTGGGCAAGGTTTCGCTCAATGTTCTCGATTTCCACGGTGGCGTCATCGACCAGGATTCCAACGGCGAGCGCCAAACCGCCCAGGGTCATGATGTTGATTGTCTGCCCCAGCGCACTGAGCACCAGGATCGACACGAAAATGGAAAGCGGGATTGAGATGGAGATGACAATGGTGGGCCGCCAGTCCCCGAGGAAAAGCAGGATCATGGCGGCGGTGAGAAGCGCGGCAGTCAAAGCTTCGATCACCACGCCCCGAATGGATGCGCGCACGAACAGCGATTGATCGAAGAGCGCGGTGATCTTCATCTCCGGCGGAAGGGACTGCGACGCGATCTCCGCCATGTGTTTCACGCCCTCGACAATGGTGATGGTCGACGCGCTGCCCACTTTCAACATCGACATCAGGGCGCCACGTTCTCCATTCATGTGCACGATGTTAGTTTGGGGCGCGAACCCGTCACGGATGTGGGCCACGTCCCGCATGTAAATGGTGGACCCATTCACGGTCTTAACGGGGAGATCGTTCAACTCCGCCATGGTTTGCGGATTGCCGTTCATCTCGACCTGGTATTCCAGCGAACCGATCTTGGTGGTACCTGCGGGAAGAATCAGGTTCTGCGCGCTGAGCGCATTCACGATGTCATTGGGCGAAAGGCCGTTGGCCTGCAGCCGCGGCAGGTCGAGATCGACCTGGATCTGGCGGATTTTACCGCCGTAAGGGAACGGTGTCGCGGCGCCCGGCACGGTCGCCAACTGCGTGCGCAGAAAGTTATTGCCGAGATCGAAGAGCTGCTGCTCCGGCAGGGTCTTGCTGCTCAAGCCCAGCTGGACGATCGGAGTCGACGAGGCGGAATAGGTGACGATCAGGGGCGGCACGGTTCCGGGTGGCAAGCCGCGGAGGGTGGTCTGCATCATTGCGGTGGTTTGCGCCAACGCGGTCTGGATGTTTGCCGTCGGTTGGAAAAAGACTCTGATTACCCCGATGCCGTTCAGCGACTGGGACTCGATGTGCTCAATATCATTGACGGTGATGGTGAGGCCGCGCTCGGCGTTGGTGACGATGCGGTCGGCCATTTCGTCGGGAGCCATCCCGGCGTAGTTCCACACCACGCTAATTACAGGGATGTTGATGTCCGGCAGGACGTCAACCGGCATTCGCACAATCACCAGCGGCGTCAGAAGGATCAGCACCAACGCCATGACGGTAAACGTATAAGGGCGTCGAAGGGCTAACGCAACAATCCACATTGGTCTAACAGTTCTCCAGCCTAAGAAGTGCGAAAGGCGTACCTGCGCCCCGGCGCGCCCGTGAAGGCATCACTTTTGGCACGGCGCGCATGGATAGTATATGAGAAGTGGGCTTGCGATGCCGACAGCACTGCAGAACGCCTAGTCGATGAAACGATTTGCCAGGCGGACGATTCACATGGTGCGGGAAAGTCCAGCCTCTGATAGACCCCCGGAGGCACTTCGAGATGGAATCGCATCGGATGCTAAGCGTCGGCGATTCTGGAGCCGGCTTCGTCGTGTTCCCACGCGTCTGCAGGCTCACTCTCAGGAACCGGTCGGACATCTGGATTCTGCATGATCACGCGCGCACAGGTGTTCCATCGGAGGATGGCATCGTCGTTCCCGGGTATCGCAAAATTCATGGCTTTCTCATAGTGATCCATTGCCTCGCGCAGCGCGTGATATGCGGATGCGCCGGCTCCAGTGCCGCGGTGGCGAAGGCGCGCGGTTCCGAAACGCTCCCAGATGATGCCCTGGTAGTAGGCCCGCTCGTAATCGCCCTTGATCTGGGCCAGAACTTCTTGTGCGGCTTTCGCGTGCAGATCAGAGTCGAATTGGTCGGTGCGCGCGAGCAGAAGCGAAATCAGCGCCTGCTGGTGATCGGGCGCGACGGCCAGAATATCGAGGCAAATACTTTCCGCCAGGCTGGGTTCATTCAATAGCCTGTAGCGCTCGACCTTGGCCAGCGCTTCGGGAATACTCTGCTCGGAAATGGATTTCAGTTCGAAATGCATAACGTCTCCTATCCTTATCCTTGCGAATTGCTGAATACCCGGAACAGTTTCGACAGCGGATCGAAGAAGCGGTCGACGACGCGCTCCTTGAGCGGGATGATGGCGTTGTCGGTGATCGTGATGTTTTCAGGACAAATTTTCGTACAGCACTTGGTGATGTTGCAAAGACCAATGCTGAATTGCTTTCTCAGATCTTCCACGCGATCGCCTACATCCAACGGATGCATTTCGAGCGCGGCCACATACACCAGAAATCGCGGACCGATGAATTGCTCGTGCATGTGATGGTCGCGCAAGACGTGGCAGACATCCTGACAGAGATAGCACTCGATGCACTTGCGAAACTCCTGCACCCGTTCGACATCCTCCTGGGCGATGCGCCAGGTGCCATCGGGCGCGTCGGGCGGCCGCGGCTCGAACCTGGAGATGCGCTTCTTGACCTCGTAATTCCACGACACGTCCGTCACCAGATCCCTCATGTGCGGAAATGCTTTCATGGGCTCGACGGTCACGGGCTTCTCGAGCGGGAGCGTGTTCAGCCGCGTCATGCACATCAATTTCGGCATGCCATTAATTTCGGCCGAGCACGAACCGCATTTTCCCGCCTTGCAGTTCCAGCGAACCGCAAGATCGCCGGCCTGTTCCGCCTGTATTTGATGCACCGCATCGAGGACCACCATGCCCGCCGAGACTTCTGTAGGGTAGTCCTGGAACTTCCCCTGGCCTTTTTCCCCACGCCATATCCGAAACGTGGCCGTCGCCATTACTTCATCTCCTGGATGATTTGTTGCAGATCTTCTCGCATCGGGTGAATCGGCTCGCGCGTGATTTGCATTTCTCCACCGTGGCCTTTTCGCACGACGATGTTGAAGCCGTCGTAGTGCTTGTCCTTGGCGGGAAAGTCGTCGCGGAAATGCGCCCCTCGGCTCTCTTTCCGTTCCAGCGCCGCCCGGGTAACAATTTCAGAGACGGTGATCAGGCTGTGCAAGTCGAGCGCCGTGTGCCAGCCTGCATTGTATTCCCGGTTTCCATCCACGCCGACCCGCTCGCTGGCAGCTTTCAATTCTCGAAGGCGCTCGAGCGCTTGCAGCATCTCCTGTTCCTGACGCACGATTCCCACCAGTTCCTGCATCACGTCCTGCAATGTATGTTGTACGGCGTACGGATTATCGGACCCCTTGCGCTCGAAGGCCTGCAGCGCCCACTTTTCCGCGGATCCGAGTTCATCCGTTTTCACCGCGCCCAGCGAGTTCTCGTTCGCATAGGCAATGGCGTACTCACCGGCCCGCTTGCCGAAGACTAATAAATCGGACAGTGAATTCCCGCCCAGCCGGTTGGCGCCATGCAGACCAGCCGCGCACTCTCCCGCTGCGAAGAGGCCTGGCACATCCGACATTTGGGAATCGGCGTCCACCTTCACACCTCCCATCATGTAGTGAGTTGTGGGACCAACCTCCATCGGCTCCTGGGTGATGTCAATGTCGGCAAGCTGCTTGAACTGGTGATACATACTGGGCAGCTTCTTCTTTATATGCTCGGCCGCGTTCGGAATTCTCTCCTTGATCCACGCAATGTCCAGGAACACACCGCCGTGAGGACTGCCCCGCCCTTCTCGAACTTCCTGCCGGATGCAGCGGGCCACGTGGTCGCGGGTCAGCAGCTCGGGCGGGCGTCTCGCGTTCTTGTCGCCCTGCGTGTAGCGCCAGCCTTCTTCCTCCGTATCGGCGGTCGAGCTGGCATACAACGGTGGAATATCCTTGAACATGAATCTCTCACCATTCCGATTACGCAGCACTCCTCCCTCTCCGCGCACTCCTTCCGTGACCAGAATGCCGCGCACGCTTGGCGGCCAAATCATCCCTGTAGGATGGAACTGCACAAATTCCATGTCCATCAGGGCCGCACCGGCATGGTAGGCGAGTGCATGGCCGTCGCCCGTGTATTCCCAACTGTTGCTGGTGATTTTGAAAGCGCGTCCAATTCCTCCTGTCGCCAGCACTACGGCTTTGGCGCGGAAGAGGTGAAATCGGCCGCGTTCGCGATCGTATCCAAACGCGCCTGCTATGCGGCCGCCGTCCTTCAACAGCGTGACGATTGTGTGTTCCATGAAAACGTCGAGCCCCAGATGGATTCCATGGTCTTGAAGTGTGCGGATCATTTCCAGGCCGGTGCGGTCGCCCACATGGGCAAGCCGAGGATACCGATGGCCTCCGAAATTCCGCTGGAGAATCCGGCCGTCGCTGGTGCGATCAAAAAGTGCGCCCCAGGCTTCCAGTTCGCGCACGCATGCCGGAGCTTCCTTGGCATGCAGTTCCGCCATTCGCCAGTTGCTTAGGTATTGACCGCCGCGCATGGTGTCGGCAAAGTGAACCCGCCAGCTGTCGCGGTCGTCCACATTTCCCATCGCCGCGGCGATGCCGCCCTCGGCCATGACGGTGTGGGCTTTGCCAAGAAGAGATTTCGAGATGACCGCGACCTTTCCGCCAGCGGCCGATACCTCGACGGCAGCCCGCAGACCGGCGCCACCGGCTCCGATGATCAGAACGTCGTGCTCATGCGTGATGTACTCGCCCACTAGACGATCCTCCAATCCGTCCAGAACCCCATCGAGCACATCCGCACGTACAAATCAGAAAACGCGACCGAGCAGAGGCTGCACCAGGCAAACAGCATGTGGCGCCGGTTCAGGCAACTCACGCAATCGTAAACTCGCTTGCGGGCCGGCAGTCCCGCCAAGCGATCGCGAAAGCCGCCGACCAGATGCCGAAGGGAGTGGCATCCCAGAGTGTAGGAACTCAGCAGCGTCAGATTCGTCAACAAAACGAGAGTGCCGACGCCGATGCCAAACTTGCCGTTGAACCAGAACGCATCCCACACGTCCCGCGCCAGAATCACGAGAAACACGAGGGCCAGATATAGAAAATACCGGTGGACGTTTTGCAGGATCAGAGGAAACGATCGTTCGCCGAGGTAGGTCTTCCGCGGCTCACCCACGGTGCAGGATGGCGGATCGGCCCAAAAAGCCTTGTAATATGCCCCGCGATAGTAGTAGCAGGTCACTCGAAATCCGCCCGGCGCCCACAGGATGAGCATCGCTCCTGTGACCCAGACCGGCATCCAGCTTGGGTTCGGACCAAACCAAGCTTCGTGGCCGAACAATTCGGGAGAGTAAAACGGTGAGAGATATGGTCCGAACTTGAAATGCTGTCCTTGCAGCGCAGCCCAAGTGGAGTAAGCGATGAATGCCGACAAACCAAGAAACACTACCAGCGGCTGTACCCACCAATAGTCGGTTCGCTGCGTCTGTCCGAAACCCGCGCGCGATAATGGGACGTCAATCTGAGACATCGAGCCTCCTCACGCGTCCGTGCTGACCTTGCATCCGCTATCCAGCGCTAACCGGATTGCGATTGATATATGGGCGGTAGCCATGATACAGCGAAATTCATTGTCATTGTTTTCGGAAACGATACCTCAGATCAACGCAGGGAGCGCTGCCGGGTCTGTGTCGACGTCGCAAGCGGGCGAGGCCATCCTCTGTCCTTGCATCCTTGCAAGCCGCTACTCGCCCGACCAATACTTGTTGAAGCCGATATAGTCAGAATCCATGTAGGCAAGGATCTTCCGGCGGAGTTCCAGAATGTCGACGGATCCCTGCTTCTGATAAAGCACCTTACCGCCAGGAGCCAGCAACACGGTGTACGGCACGGCGGACTCCCACTTGGGATCGAATGCCGCCTGCAGCGATGCGGTGTCGTCCGAAGCAAAAAGCAGATTGCGGCTGGTGGCGTGCATTTTCTCCAGCAATTTCGTGACGGTATTTTTCTCGTCAGGCATGTTGGTCGATACCGTGACTAATTCCAGGTCGCGGACGCTGTACATACGGTAAGTATCTTCGAGATCGGCGAACTCGGCGATGCACGAACCGCACCAGGTCGCCCAAAAACTGACCAGGAGCGTTTGCTTGCTGGGATTGGCGCGCAGCGTCTTCAAGTCGGCGCCAGTCGCCATCTCCAGTTGCACGGGCTGCGCCTCAATCTTCCGCAAGCCCTCGATCCGCGAAGACGCTTTCTCCTGCCACTTCGTCGAGCAACCGAAAACTCCGGTGTGTTTCACCGCGACTTCCTGATGCGCCAGTATTGCGTCGATCGCGTTGCGTGCATCCTGCGTCTTGACCAGCTCGATTCGGTAGCTGTTGTCAACGCGGCCTTCGTAACGCAGACGACGTTCCTGATCAAAGATAAAGGCGTGCGGCGTTGCCTGCGGACCATACGCCCTAGCCACCGCTTGCGTGTCACCATCGTAAAGATAGGGATATTGCAGATGCTTGTATTCGGCGCGGATCTTCATCTCGGCCAGACTGTCGCTGATATCCGAGGAGTCCAGTTCGTCGATCCGGATCGCCTTCGGATCGTTGGGCTGAATCGCCACCACGGCCACGCCCCGATCCTTGTAGTCCGCGGCCAGTTTCCCGATGCGCTCCTCATACATCTGCGCGATCGGGCAATGATTACAAGTGAAGACCACAACCAGGATTGGACTCGCCGCATAGTCGCTGAGCTTGTGCGTCTTTCCATCCACGCCGGGTAGTTCGAAGTCAGGCGCGGGCGAACCCAGTGCGAGGATCGGATGCGCGTCTTGTGTCCAGGCGCTTACGGAAATCAGTAAGAATAGAAAGGCTCTCCACATTTGCTTCTGTCCCCTATGCCAGGGCGCTAGGCGAGTCTGCGTGCAAATTCCATGTCTTGCCGCATGTCGTCGTTCACGTCGCCCTCTTTTTCGTATTCCACAGCCACTAGTCCGGCAAAATTCTGCCGGTGCAGTTCCTGCATGACTGCAGGAATTTTGGAGATACCGGTTCCAAGCAGCACATTCACTTCGCCGTCCGCGGCCTGAATATCCTTGAGGTGCACCAGTATCAGACGAGACCCCAATTTGCGTACGGCGTCGACCGGATCATGGCCGCAAGATGCAAAGTGTCCCACATCTGCTGTGGCGCCGACGGTTTTGGAAAGTCCGGCGAGAGCGTTCAGCACATCCTCCGGACTCTCGTAGGCGAACTTCTCGCCCTTGAAGTAATGATTGTGGATTCCGAAGGTCAAGTTCTCCTGCGTAAAGCGCCGATCGATTCGATTCAGAATGCTGCCCGTAGCATCGCCGGTGACATTGCTGCTGCCCAGCAGCCGGGCAAACCGCACCGCGTTTTCCAGATCCTGATCTTCTTTGATGGTTGCCGTGTAGTAGGACACGCAGCGGATTCCCGCTCGGTCAAGTTTGGTTCTAGCCGAACGAAACAGTTCCTCGGTGGGATGGTTCATCAGCATGAACTCACCGCGCGACATTTCGATTTCCTCAACTCGCAGCGCCTTCAGCTGAACGATCATTTCGTCCATCGAGAGATTGTGATAGCTATAGGTGCCAATGCCAACGTGCAGCTTCGCCGCGGCGCGCAAGGGAAGTGCGCTTGCAGCCAGGCCGGCAGCCACCGTCTTCACAAAACTTCTTCTCGTGATTGCATTTCCCCGAATCAATGAACCCCTCGCTGTCTTCCTTTTTCGCCCGCTAGTTTGCGGGCAGCGGGCGGGATGTCACATCGGCATTTTCCAACCCCATCGCCCATTTGATGGCCTCGGTAATCATCTGTTGGAACTCCGGTTTGTCCCAGTTCGCGTCCACGTGCCCTAAGGTCGTGTAGTAGACGCGCCCTTTGCCGTACATCTTTGCCCAAGTCACGGCAAAATCGCTGTCAGTCCGATGGACATTCTTGTTCTTCATGTCGAGCTTGCTGACATCGAGCCGCATCAGCACGCGCACCTTGTCGCGTGAGTAGTTTTTCATCTGGTAAATTTCGTCGCGTAAGGTAAAAGAATGCGGGAACTGCTGCATGCCTGGAAAGCCGGGGTCCTCAACGATGATGGGAGCGTCGAAAGTAAGCCACGGATGCTCGTCGTAAGTTCCGCCCTCCATCTCCACAAATTCGGGCCAATCCGCGAAAGTGATGGCAGCGCTATGCACGCCAATGAATCCCTTGCCCTCGTCGTGGATGAACGACAGGAAGTCGGCCTTCTGCTGGGCAGTCATTTCGAGGTTGCCGCCGGTAAAGAAAAGCACGGCGTCAAAGTCGTTTAAGTTCTTAGCGTTGTATTCCAGCTTCTGCTTCGTTAGTACCTCGGTGTCGGTGCGCAGTGTGGTGTCCCACAGCCCGGATTCCCGTCCCAGGCGCTCGATGGTCGCCATAGCATGGGACACGGAGTCGTGCCGGTATCCTTTTTCTTCTCCGATGACAAGGAGGTGTTTCTTTGGTGGCGTAACAGACTGAGCCCTGGAAAATGCAGAGAGCACGGCGAGGATGATCAGGGCGCGAGCAGCAATCTTCATGTTGGAAGTCGTCGGTGGTTCTGAATGTTCAGCCTTCGGCCTTAATGAGCAGCATTTGAAGCCTTGCCGTTGGCCGCCACTTTCTTTTCCGGCTGCAAGTCTTTGGGAGAGATCCGGGGATCGTAAACCAGGTTGAAGAAGCCAACCATCATTTCGTCCCAGCTCTGCTGCCCCCAGATCACGGTCTTTGTGGGGTCAGGATTCTCCGGATTATTCGGCGAGTTGTCGAAATGCGCGGTGCATTCAATTCGCGCCCCAGGGGGCAGCACAATCGGTTCGTCGAGGTTGTACCAAAGCTGCCAGTGCCAGTTGTATTGCGGCACGCGCAGGATCGTCCGCGTCTCACCGCCCGGAAATATGATGCGATATTCAAAATCTTTTCCCCTGGCGTGCATGTGGGGATGAATCGAGGCCAGGATCACCTCCTTGCGAATCTCAAAGGAAGCGTCCACGCGATAGTTGGGATCGCCGGGAGGAATTTTGAAAGTGCCATTGACCGCCGACAACGTCTGCACTCTTTTCTTGGGCGGCTCTTTGGCGAATACCAGGCCCAGCTTGGTTCGGTCCATCACCGCTTTTCCATTGGGCGTATAGTGCACCTCGAATACGATGTCGGATCCGGCCTTCACCAATTTCGCCTCGCCTGCGGGTAGGACCTCGGCGGGCTGGCCGGGAGCGTAGCCAACCAGAAAATCGCTGGGCAGCGCGCTGGTGTCAACGTTCTCATCCTTGGCCGGGGGGGCTTCGAAGAAAACTCCTGGCTTTTGGTCTTTGAAATAATTCGATCCGGGCTCGCGAACGTACGCGATGATGTGGTGAACTACGGAGCGCTCCGTAGGTCGGACTTCGGCGGCCTGCACCCATTTATCTTCCGTGAAGCCGGTCGGGACGATCACATATTGGTACTCGACCATGCCCGATTCCGGCACGGGGAATTCTTTGGGCAGCTGAAGAATCACATCCGGTTTTGGAATGCCCCAGCCTTCCACAAAGTTCGCGGGCGCAGGCATGTCTTTGGGATCGCCCTTGGGCGCGCCGGCGGTCACCCACGCCACAATTGTGTCGATCTCTTTTTGGGAGAGGGACCTGTCATTGGCGAAGTGTCCAACCTGAGGATCGGCAAACCATGGCGGCATCAGTTTCTGCTTGACGGCCAGTTTCAGGGCTCCCGTCCAGGGCCGCGTCTCCTCGTAGGTGAGCATGGAGAATGGGGCAGCTTCGCCCGGCCGGTGGCAGCTTTGGCAGTTTTTCTGCAGGATGGGCGCGACATCCTTGGTAAATGTCGGAGCGTTCATGTTGCCCATCTGTGAATAGAGATGCGCGGTCGAACAGACTGCAAGCATTAAACTGAGTGCCGTGCGATTCATTGCGTCCAGGCCTCTGCGGCGGCTTGAGTTCTTATCCTCGAAGCCGGCTCAGGAATCATATCAAGAATCTCCAACGATTCCCTGGCACACTCGGTGGGGCAACCAACTGGTGTGACCTCCTTCTGTAAAAGCCAGATGATCCTTTTTCTGGAATTGAATCTGAGGTCAACCAAGAAGGATAGTCACTTTATTCTGTCAACGGAGGACGCATTGACTGACTCGAGCCCTAACGCTTTCAGAATTCCGATTCGGACTCAGGCTTGTGCATTGCAGGCGTCTAGTTCGCAGCCGGTACAGAAAACGGGCGGACGGCGGACGGGCGGCTTCGCCAGCATGTCAGCTGCGCTCGAAAAACGGATCTGCGGCCCCAGAAACGGGTTTGTGCGCGAAAAGGGCAATTTTATTGACGGGGTTGGTGGGCAGTGCAGGACTCGAACCTGCGACCTCCTGCTTGTAAGGCAGGCGCTCTAACCAGCTGAGCTAACCGCCCGGTCGGTAAGTTGAATCAGCATAACAGTTTAGACCCCTATCGCGCCAACCCTTTGAAAGACCCGCAGCAGGATTAGGGGTTGGTTCAGTTGAGTGATTGCCACAGGCTTTGCGCGACGCACCAGGGTAGACTTGCAAACATACGTCCCCCCCGCCCCTAAGGGTATCACCGCTTTGAAGACCTTTCCGTTCAGCTTTCGCCGTAATGAGAATTAGAGTAGTGAGTCGAACCGCAGAGACGAGGTGCGGACATGCCCCGCACCTCGTCGCCACCAAGTTCTATGTGATGCCGGTCCCGCTCAACTCAACCATCTGGGGGCTGTCTCCGGCATTATCGGTCAGGACTAACGCACCGAAGAACGTCCCGGCCCCCTTCGGGTTGAATTCGACAGAGATGGTGCAGATTGCTCCCGCGGTAAGCGAAGTCCCACACGTGTTCGCCGAGATCAGGAAAGGACCACTAATGGTGACACTGCTCAGCGTCAGTGTCGCGTTGCCATAGTTTTCCACCGTGATCACTTGCGGCGCGCTGGTGGTGTTCTGAGCCTGGCTGGAGAAAGTCAACGAGGACGGCGACAGGTAGACCGCGGCTTCCGCCCCATTCCCCGTGATTGTTATGGATTGTGGGCTATTCGCAGCGTTGTCGGTCAGAGTGACTGTTCCCGTCTGATCTTCGAAGGTTGACGGTGTGAAACTCACCGTAATGGTACAAGTCCCATTTACGGCGATGCTTCCCGTGCAGGTGTTGGTCTGTGAGAAGTCCGACGTCACCGTACCTGAGATCGTAATGCTGGTGAAGCTCAAGGCCGCGGTGCCAGTGTTCTTCACGGTTACCGTTTGCTTACTCGTGGTATTCAACGCCACGTTGGGAAACGCCAGACTCGGCGGGGTCAGTGTCACCACGGGCAACGCGCCGGCCTTGCCCGTGCCGGTAAGGGTCGCGGAGTGCGGACTTCCGGTCGCGCTATCTGTAGCCGTCACGGTTGCGGTGCGAGTTCCAGTTGCAGTCGGGGAGAACGTTACCGCGATATTGCAACTGAAACCAGCCGCCAGGGTGGCCGGGCAGTTGTTGGTTTGTTTATAGTCGTTGGGATCCGTGCCGGCTATCACGATGCTCGAGATCGTGAGGCTTCCCGAGCCGTTGTTGGTGAGGTTGATGTTTTGCGGAGCGCTGGTCGTGCCTTCGGATTGGGTTGCAAACGTCAGGCTTGACGGCGTGAGCAAAACTTCCGGCACGCTACTGCTGATTCCCGTGCCGGAGAGAGCGATGACGCGCGGGCTGCCCGGGTCGGAGTCTGTGATCGTCAAGGATGCGCTGCGCGCTCCCGCGGCAGCGGGCGTGAATAAGATTCGGAGGGTGCAGTAGGACAGTGCGCTAACTTGCCCACCCGCGCTGCAACCGCTGCCGCTGGTGGAAAAGTCTCCTGGATTGGCGCCGCCCAGCACAAGACTGCTAATGGTTACAGCCGTGTTTCCCTGGTTGTAGTAGTAGACAATCTGCGCGGGACTTTGCGTGCTCACACTCTGCGCATCGAACACCACCGCTGTTTGTGAAAGCTGAATGTCCGAAGTGGTCGCGATCCCCATGCCCGACAAGGTCACCTTCTGAGGCGAAGCGGTGGCGTTGTCAGTAATGGTCACGGTGCCAGTTTTAGTGCCCGTGCTGGTCGGCGTGAAGGTCACCCCAATGCTGCAACTACTGCCTGGACCAAGCTGGCCCGTGCAGCTGTTGGAAAGAGCATAGTTGGTCGTAATCGTGACATTGGTGAAGGTCACCGTAAAGTTGCCGGTGTTCGTAACGGTGATGTATTGCACGGCACTTGTAGTTCCGGTTACCTGCGGTCCGAAGACCAGGGTGGTAGGCGTTACCGTCAGCAGCTTAGTTTCCGCAACTCCGGTTCCAGTGAGAGTAATCACAGTTGGACTGCCGGCGCTGTCAGTCACGGTGAGTGTGGCCGTGCGCGCGCCCGCTGCCCCAGGCGTGAAGTTCACATACACATTGCAGGTGTTGCCGAGCGGTCCTTGCTGCAGGGTGCTGGGTGACAAGGGGCAACCATTGCTGGGGGTAAAGTCAGCCGCGTTTGGCCCGCTCAGCGCAATGGAGTTGATCGTGACCGGCGACGTGCCCGTATTGGTCAGCAGCACGTAGGGACTGATAGGACTTTGCGTGGTGATCACCTGCGGCGGGAAGGCGATCGCGGTGGGACCGATTTCCAGCCCCGTCGACGGGGTTACTCCCATGCCTGACAGCGTGATTACCGCGGGGCTGCCGGCGGCGCCGGTATACGTAATGGTGACGGTTGCCGTGCGTGCTCCCGCCGCCGTCGGTGTGAAGGTTACGTTGACGTTGCAACTTGAGAAGGCGGCCAACGGGCTCGCGGTCGAACACGCGGACATGTTGAAGTCACCCGGGTTGGTTCCGCCCAACGAGACGCTGGAAATCGTGAGGGGAGAGTCTCCAGTGTTTTCGAATGTAGCCGATTGGTTCGGGCTGGTGAACCCGACCGTCTGCTTCGGGAACTGCAGCACACTCTGAAGCAGCAGCGCCGAAGAGGTGGACGCAACTCCATAGCCAGCCAGGGCCACGGTCTGGGTCCCGGCGCTGTCAGTAATGGTGACCGCTGCCGTGTTAGCAACAGCTGCTGAAGGTTTAAAGGCGACATAGAAGCCACATGCGGACGTGGCCGCCAGCGTTGCAGTGCAACTGTTGCTGCTGATCGTAAAGTCGGCCGCATTTGTGCCAGTCGTGGCTATGGTGATGCCCGTGACCGTCGACGCCGAGTTATTCGTCACCTGCACGAACTGAATAGCGCTCGTGGTGGATACCACCTGACTGCTGAAGGCAAGGCCAGACGGCGATACCTGCATCGTGGGCGCCGCAGTAGCGCCACTGCCGGTAACGGTTATGGTTTGCGAACCGACTGTCGCATTGCTCGTAATCGTTAAAGTCGCGTTGTCCGTCGTGGTCACCGTGGGCGTCAAGTAGACGTAGATCGCACACGAAGTATTGGGTTGTATTGCCGAGCCGACACATCCGCTCACCTGGTAGTCGGTGTTACTCGAAGTAATTTTGGAAACAGTGATGGGAGCCGTTCCAGTGTTAATGAGCCAGGCGTTTTGCGCCGGGCTCTGGACACCTTTCTGCTGCGCCTGGAAGGTCATGGCAGACGGAGTCAACCCCAGCGTATAGGTAGCGGCTACCCCTGTTCCAGAAAGGCTGGCCGTCTGTGTGCCGGCTCCATTGGTGAAGGTGAGCGTAGCGGCGCGGGCCCCGGTCGCTGTCGGCGTGAAGGTGACTTGTACCTGGCAAATGCGGCCGGGAGTCACGATAACGCTAAGACAACCTTGGTAGGAAAGCTGGAAATCAGCGGCGTTGGCGCCGGTGATGGAGACATTCGAAGCGTCGAAAGGCACGTTGCCAATGTTTTCCAGATTCACCGTAAGCGGGTTCGGCGTAGTGGTGCCTTGCGCCTGCGTACCGAAGTTGAGGCTGTCCGGCGTCGCAATCGCCAGCGGCGCCGCGGCAAGACCGTTTCCTTTCAGAACGATGCTTTGCGGACTCCCAGTGGCGTTATCCTCGAAGACGAGAGTGCCACTGCGCGCTCCGGTGGCAGTCGGAGCAAATTGCACGTTGGTGCTGCAGTAGGACCCGACTCTCAGGGTGATCACGCAACCGGTCGAGTAGAGGCGGAAATCGCCAGTGGTATATACGCGATCGATGATCACTGGAGCGTCACCTGAGTTGAAGACCGTAACGGGGAAGTTGCTGCTCGTGGATCCCACGCCCTGGTCAGCAAACGTCAGCGACGATGGCGTAACCATCAGAGTGAGAGTTGGGGCCACGCCAGTGCCCGTCACGGTAAAGCTGTGAGCGGCGGCCGTGGTGCTGTCGGCCAAGGTTACGGTTGCGGCTCGCGCTCCGGTGGCGGTCGGGACGAAGATCACCCTCACACCGCACTGCCCTCCGGGGTACACGGTCGTGACGCAACCGCTTGCCGTGTAGTCCAGATTGGCCGTGCCGGTAACCGAAATGCCAAAAATGGTTACGGGAACATTGCTCGTGTTCGAGACCGTCAAGGTCTGCGCGAAACTGCTGGTGCCGATGACTTGCGGGTTGAACATCATACCAGCCGAACTCAAGGTGAGTGCTGGGGCGCCGACGACTCCGTTACCGGACAAGCTCACATAGGTCGTGGCCAAGCCGTTCGTGTTGCTATTCACATACATTTGTCCGCTGAAAGCCCCGTTCTGGGTGGGCAGAAACGCAATATTCACGGTGCAAGTGGCGTTTTGCGCGAGCGAACTCGGGCAGTTGTTCGTCTGGGCGAAGTTGCTGCTGATACTGAACGGCGGATTGCTTAACGTCAGGCTGGTGGTGGCGGCGTTACTCACCGTCACGGTCTGGTATGGGCTGGCCGTGTCCACAGTCTGGTTCGCAAAAGTCAAAGTGGCGGGACTCAGGGTGACAAAAGGCTGGCTCGTCCCCGTTCCCGTCAGATTTACTACATTCGGGCTGTTATCACCGCCTTGCACGATGGTAAGCGTTCCGGGGCGGGATGCGGCTGTGCTGGGGGTGAAGGTGACGGTGATGGCGCATTCGCCGCCCCCAGCCACACTGGAGCCGCAAGTATTGATCTCGGAATAATCAGACGGCGATGGTGTAATGCTGGTGATGGGCATGGCGTTACTGCCCATGTTGCGCAGAGTGACGACTAGTGGAGTACTGGCTGCGCCCACGGGTTGGGCGGTCGAGAAACTCAGGGTAGCGGGATATACCACCCCTGCAGCCCCCGCGGCGGCGCCGATTCTCAGCGCGAAAGTGTTCCGGTATGGATTCGCAGTCAAGGTGACCGGGAAATCGATGGAGCTGGTTTCGCCCACCACAAAAGCATCTCCGGTAGTGTTCGCCGCGATACCCGGAGAGTGAGCCGTGCTCTGGGCGCTATCGTCAGATGAGCCGCCGACGTATGTCGAATAGACCGCTGCCGTTCCCGTGCCATTCAATTCGGTGACAAAGACATCGTTCCCTGAGGAACCATTTACATAGCTGGCATTGAAATTCTGGATTGGATTGGTCAGGGCGAGGTCATCCTCTCCCGTGTACCCCGTCACGAACGCATTGCAGGCGGAAAGGCATCCGGCTTCGATCGCGATGTCCGTGGGAGTCGTGGTTTCCAGGGCTCCGTTCAAGAAAGTGGAATAGACCAGTGCAGTTCCAGCGGCATTCAGCTCGCTGGCAAAACTTCCCGGGTAAATCACCTGGAAGGCTCCGGTGGTCGTAGGAAAATCTTCCACGGCGGTCGTTCCTGCCACATAGGCGTCCCCGGATCCATCGACGGTAATTCCATTCGCAGTTCCGACCCCGAGATAAGCGGAATAAACCAGGGCTGTCGCGGTTGGATTCAACTTGGTAATGTAGACGCCGCCCGAGCCCACTCCTTCTCCGTCATAGGCAAAGGCGCCTGCGGTGGTGGGGAAGTCGATATAACCGTTTCCCGCGACATAAGCATTGCCTGAGCCATCCACCGCGATGGCATTCTCGGTGCTTTGGTAAGTGGGACCGCTCAGATAAGTGGAGTAAATCAGCGATGCTGCGCCAGACTTCGTGGCATCAATCTTCGCCACGAAAGCAATCGGCTGGCCGTTGGGGTTCTTGGTCTGATACACCCCGGTCGTCGTGGGGAAGGTAGAGGATCCGGTGTAGCCGGTCACATAGATTTTGTTCGTCGAATCCAGCGCCACTCCATTTGCCTGATCCGTGGAGCTGGTGGTTCCGGCCAGGTAGGTGGCATAGGTGAGCGCGGTTCCAGCCGCGTTGAGCACGGCGACAAAGGCATGGTTCCCAGCCGTAACGGAGCCTAGAAAGGCATTCGACGTAGTCGGAAAATTCGGCCCCGAGTAACCCACAATGTAGGCGTTGCCCGCCGAGTCCACTCGAATATCCTCCGCCACGGCGCCGTAGGAGGGCGTAGCCGTCAGGACGGCGCGATAGACAAGAGTAGCGCCGTCGGAACTGATCTTCTCCACCGTCAGTGCTCCGCTGCTGCTGCGCCCAGCCAGGTAAACATTGCTGCTGGAATCGATGGCTACTGCGTTGTAGGAGTCCCCGGAGACCGAACCCACCGGAAAGGACGACCAGAGGAGGACCGGATCGATGACCAGCGGACGGGTGCGGTCCCAGTTCGGAATGTCGAAGCCAATCTGCCCTGCACTCTTCATCACATACTTGCCGGCCAGGAGTTGACGGGAGCCGTCTGCCGCCAACTGGTAGATCACAGGTTTGGAGAAGCGCAGGCTGGCGCCGCTGCCGCTGATCGTCAACGCACCACCGGAGGCAATATTCACCTCGTCCGCGCTGCTGATGTCGAGAGCGATCGTCTTCGGGTCGTGCTGTGGAGCAACCACGAAGTCATACTCCAGTTGGCCGCGATTGCCGTAGTACGCCAGATCGATTCCGGGATAGATTTCCTGGTAGCGCAGGCCAGACCATGTCCGCAAGTTGGTTCGCCAGGTGCGGGTATCGCCCGACGGGAAGCGGCTGACAATGCCCGGCAACTGTCCTTCCGGCGAAATGAGCGGCCTTTGGTTCGCTCCCGACAAGCTGAGGTGGATCGGCCTGGCATCGGACGCGCCCGCCGCAGTAATGTCAATCGACGCCCGATTGTCATAAAACTTGAAATTGAGGCCAGACACGGACGAAGTGAATTCCGCCTGACCACTTCCAACTCTACTACCCGCCTCCTCAAAGGTAAGGGTGTCGCTGCCCAGCACCTTCACCGCGGGCGTTTGTGCCAGAGTTCCGGTGGCGAGAGAGATGGAAACAAGCAGCCATGCAAGTTGGAAGCAGACGCGGGCGCGCATCATACGTTTTCTCCTGATCCAGAGCGAAAATGAGTGGAGCGAGTTGGGCAACAGAATCCCACCACCTACGTGCGATAGTGTCGAATCCCTTTTTCAGTTCGGGGGGAGGAACGATCGGGAAACGTGCAGACGTGAACTCGGCATGAATTCCACAGCGAATTCGTGCTCCGAGCGCAACGCGGGGGGGATTATACAACGACAATCGTTTTTCGCAACGTCAATATCTTTTAACCATATCTTTTAACCGTGTGAAGTTGCATGGCCCTACTTCCCCGGTCTGGCAAGGCTTACGCCGACCTCCCGTGCTGAGCCGATCTTGTTCCGAGCGACATATTCGGTTGTTCCGCGAGGTTGACGCGGGCGATGGGGCGGCTTCCTGTGGCCGCTATGCACCACAAAAGACGACACTTCCAGAGGCAACCGGCGAAATCGCCACCCGCACGTGCGTCGGCGTGCGGAGGCTCTAAAAGGGCGGGCCGTCGACCTGTACTTCGGACGGCTTACAGGTCTTTCCGCTTCGGCGGTGGTGCTTACCTGAGAATTAAGAGACAGAGTTAAACGTGATTGGGACGATTGACCTTTCGTGCGGAAGATAATACTTTGTGGGCCTTGCTGTTTTGACGGTTTCTCACGGCATCGTAAAGAGGACGACTCGATTGTTGTTCTGGCGAACGTCCGTATATTCTTTCCTGGCTTTCTCGATGTGCGCGACCGGCTGGACGCAGCAATTTCGACAAGGCCAACCGGATCGCGCAGCGCTCTCCAAAGCAGCCATCGAGCGGCACTTGCAGTCGAAGCACCCACGCGTTCCTGCAGATCCCAGCAAGCCAACGCCCGGCAAGTATCTCTTAGGTCGGGCTTCGGCTCGGTCAAGCCAGTTGCGATCTCGAATTCGTGCAACCAGCACACCTCGTTCGGCACTTCCGGGATCGTCGTCAAGCGTTTTTCCCGGCATTCAACTGCGCAGCGCGATTCCCGCGGGAGCCATTGCGAATTCAGTTGTTACCGGCGACTTCAACAAAGACGGGCGCATGGACTTTGTGGTTGTCAATGGTGGGACGAACGATTTGTGGATTTATTTCGGCAACGGCGATGGGACTTTCCAACTCCCTCAAATTATTCCATTGACCCAGGGATTGACTCCGGTCTATCTGGCAACCGCTGATTTGCGGGGGATCGGAGTGCTTGACCTGATCGTAGCTGAGTTTGATACCTCAACCGTCGGAGTGTTACTGGGAAATGGGGATGGAACCTTCGGCTATGAGCAGGATTACGGGCTGCCCCAACCTCCCAGCGCTTTGGTGATCGATGACTTCAATCACGACGGTAAGCTCGATATTGTTTCCGTGATGGTGACGGTCAACAACCCCACCACCCTGGGGGTCCAATATCTCGCAACTCTTCTTGGAAACGGCACGGGATCCTTCGGTGCACCCGTGATCACTCTGAATACGAACTTTAGCTTTGGCAGCACAGCACTTAGCCTTGCTTCGGGTGACGTGAACAACGATGGCTTCCCTGATGTGCTCATTACCGGTCCGGGAGACGAGAACTCGCAAGTCTATTTGAATGCGGGCGATGGAACATTTACGCCCGGAGCAACTGTGATTGAGAATGGAATGTTCAACACTGAGCTGGCGGGAGCGCTGGCTGATGTGAATGGCGATGGGTGTTTGGATGCTCTCGTCGCCGATGCGAATGGCTATGTCTGGATCGCCCTGGGCGATTGCGGAGGGAATTTTGGCCCCCTGACGTATGTGCCGATGGGAGACAGCAACGCGGCAATTAGCGTGGCCGATATGAATGGCGATGGCCACCTCGACATTGTGACCACCACAATTCCGGCGGTCGACCCCGAGTTCGGAGAGGTCGCGGGAAACATGATGGCGGTGGCCTTTGGCGACGGGCAGGGTCACTTTTCTTCCGGCAGCGACTACGTAGGAACAGGTATGTCTTACTCCTTGGCCACTGCCGATTTCAACGGCGATGGCCATCCCGATGTGGTCTCTGCCAGTCCGGACACTGATACGGCAAGTGTTTACATCAATGATGGTTCGGGCGGATTCGGATTTCCCCAGGGGGAATGGATCGGGTTGCCCGGCGTCGGCGTGCTCAACGCTCCACTTTCACCGCCCACGTTCGCCGACGTGAACGGTGACGGCAAGCCGGATGTTGTCCTTCTCGATGAAGGGTACAACGGAGAATACTTCATCACCAGCATGTTGAATGTTGGCACGGGACGGTTCGCAGCCCCAGTTCCTTCCGACGCCGGGATCAGCATCGTCTCGGATCGGATGGGTGACTATCGGCTCGGAGATTTCCGCCATACAGGCCATCTCGACTTCCTGGGCATCGGCCTCGGCCTGAACTACACCACGGGAGCACAATTTGTTCTTTTTGCCCCGGGTAACGGTGATGGAACGTTTGGCAAGTCCACGTTCATTTTGACGCCGGGAGCCGAGGGCGAGATGGCGGTCGGAGATTTTAACGGCGACGGCAAACTCGATTTTGTCGCGGTGGGCGCGAACCCGAACGGTGCCGGCTGGATAATGACTTCATTTCTCGGCAATGGCGATGGGACGTTCCGCAATGCAGGAAGCTTTGCCTTCACGGACTCGGCACACGACATGGCGAGAGTCTTCGTCGGAGACTTCAACCGGGACGGCAAGCTTGATGTTCTCATCTACGACACCGGCAACGGGTATTGGACGACTGCCTCCTTTATTTGGGAATTTCTTGGAAACGGCGACGGAACCTTCCAGGCAGGGCGCCAGTTGTTTAGTGCGTTTCAGCCGATGACGATGGCCGACGTGAACGGCGACTCCTGGCTCGACCTTGTGCGCTACGATTTCATGTGGCCGGATGGCACAACGCAAACTCTCGGGCCAGCATGGTTCACGACTTATCTTGGTCAGCCCTCTGGCGGTTTTACGCAAAGCAATTCCTACGCTCCCTACGCTGGGATTCCCTTGGAGCTGCAGCCCTACTTGCAATTTGGGGATCCGACGACCTCCGCGATGGTCGCTGACATGAACGGCGACGGAAAGCCGGATGAGATCGCTTTCCAGGAACCGGCCCCGGCGGGAGGGGACGAGTATGCCCAGATCCTGATGGGCAATGGCGATGGCAGCTTCACTCCAACCTATGACGTGTTCGATTTTCAAAAGGTCGGCGGGTTTCCCAGCTATTCACACATTCTGGACGGAACCAGCTTTTCCGATCTGCTGGAGATCGACGGGGCGACTTCGTCAATGCATGTCTTTAAAGGAGGCCCGGCACCTGCCCTGCAACTGGCCCTGGCAGAAGCTCAGGTTACTGGCAACTCGGGCTGCGGATGGGTGTTCCTCAACGTTCCGAGTTCCTCGGACACCAGTGTAGCCCTCGCTACGAACGTGACGGGTGTGGTCCTTCCCGCTACGGTCACGGTGCCGGCGAACTCGTTGAGCCAGCAGTTTTGTTACACGCTGAGTTCGACCTACAACTGGCATCACGTGTTCGATATTCAAGCGCAACTCGGGAGCACCACCGCGGTCGCCTACGCCTCGCAGAGTTACGTTGTCGGTTTCAGCGAGGCGCTTTTCCCCGGCGCCGATCAGGCCGTATATCCCTCCCAGAGCTCGGCTCCGATTACCGTGAGCTTGACCTCGTCGCAAGGCTATGCTTCGACAGTTCAGCTGAGTTGCCAAGGCTTGCTGGCGGGCGAAGCCTGCAATTTTGCGTCCCACACTCTCAATGTATCTCCCACAGAAGTAGCGAGCACCACGCTGGTAGTGACTACCAGCGCCAGCACGGCAGGCGTCGGACCGATTGTGGTTGTTGCCTCCGACGGCAACGTCACACAGCGGCAGGCGATCAATCTCGCGGTGCAACCCCTAACCGTCAATTCGGTCAGCTCCACGTTGCCGACGACTTCCCCGGGAACGGTCACAGGCGAGATTCTCATTGAAGGTGTTCCGCCATATACACCGAGTTGCTCGGGATTGCCCGCCGGAGTGTCTTGCACGTTCTCGGGAAGTCAGCCTCCGTATCCCAGCCAAACAACGTTGACCATGTCTGTAAACGTGGCTTCCGGGGTAGCGACTGGAATTTATCCCTTCACGGTGGAAGTGGTGAGCGGGCCGGTACCGGCCTCCACAGGATTCACCCTCTACGTCAGCGACTTCAGTTTGCAGCCTCCCAGCGCCAGTAGTGCATGGGCTCCTCCCGGCGGCACGGTGAATGTCAACCCGACTGTGACATCCATCAACCTGTTTAGCTCCCCCATCAATGTAACCTGCAGCCTTGATGTTGGGGGCACTTGCACTGGCGGCACTGTTGCTGTGAGCCCGAACGGGCCCACACCACTCAACCTAACTGTGTCGCCGCCAGCGGGCGTTTCGTTGGGGACTCACACCCTCACGGTCACCGCGACCTCCGGAACCCTGACTCACAACATAGCGTTCCCTTTTTCAATCGCCGACTATAGTGGCTCACTCAGCAAGTCGACGCTGACGTTGGCGCAGGGAGGCAGTGGTTCGCTCTCGGCCACGGTTAACGCTACTGCAGGGTTTGCCGGTGACGTGTCGTTTGCCTGCAGTGGATCGACGCAAGTGACCTGTAATTTCTCCCGGTCGACGGTACAACCCACCGCATCCAGCCCGCAGACAACCAACATAACGGTCACTGCTGGGAATGAGGCGCTCAAGCACAAGTCGGCAGACGCTGTCGGAAGCAGACTGCTGCCCCTGGTCTTTGTCCTCCCATTCGGGATTGTTTTCGGCATCGCCAGGAAACTAAGGCGTGCAGCGCGGGCGGCCTTCGGATCGCTCTTGCTAGCTCTCTTTATTGGCTTGATGTCCTGTGGCGGAGGAAACGGCAGTGCCGGCGGCGGGGGTTCACTGACCTATACGGTAACCGTGAACGCAAGTGCCGCGGGCACGAATACTACGAGGACACTCGGAACGATCACCGTCACTGTGACCAATTGAGAAACGCACTCGAGACTTTAACGTGATCGTCGGTTGATGTGGAGCTGAACTAACCGCCCCGGAACGAGGCTGCTCCTACTCCATTCACTAAGGGCAAGTGAGCTGAGCCACCGTTATCAGCGGACCATCGCCCGCAATGCCTACTTGAATATTCGCAGTTCCCATCTGCCCCGGTAAACATTCCGCGACTCCGGTTTGATCAATGGTGGCGAGTGTACTTGGACTTGCCAACCAAGCTGTTACCGGCTGTGGCGTGACCGTTGTGGGTGGCTTGTTATACGTCCCGGTGGGGACGAATTGCACCCGGCCATTGGGGAAGTTCTTCGCGTCGGCGTTTGCAGGGTTCGCGGTGACAGATTGAAGCGTACGAGGTGAACTGCTGCCGCAACCAACAGTCAAGATCAAGAGAGGTAAGGCGAGAAACGAGGCCTTGAGCACCATAGAACCTCCACGATGGAACGGCGTCCTTGTCGAATCATATTGTAATACATGCCGTTCAACTTGCCATTTAATAGGTTACGCGTAGGTCTACAATCCAGGTTGCTCGCTGCTACACTTGCGCGGTGCGGCGACTGATCATTAACGCAGACGATTTTGGCTTTACCCCAGGCGTAAACCGGGCCATTATCGAGGCCCACACACGGGGAGTCGTCACCTCTTCCACGCTCATGGCCAACGGGCCGGCCTTCGCGGAGGCGGCGCAGATGACAAAAACAGTTCCGAAACTCAGTGTTGGCTGCCATGTTGTACTCACCGATGGCTTGCCCGTTCTACCCGCGGACCAGCTTCCCTCTCTTACCACTGCCGCACACTTCCGCGATGGCATGATTGGGTTCGCGGCGCGTGCCATCGCCGGACGCATGGACGCAGATGAAATCACTGCCGAGGCGGCCGCCCAGATTCGCAAGATTCAATCCGCGGGCATTGCGGTTTCGCACATCGACACTCACAAACACACGCACCTGTTCCCCAGGATTCTGCGTCCGCTGCTGCGCGCGGCAGCGGCTTGCGGAGTTCACTCGGTGCGTAATCCTTTTGGACCACGGCTGCCCCTGCGATCCAGCCATCTTCTGGCGCGGCCCAGCCTGTGGACGCGTTATGTCGAGGTCCGCATTCTGGGCGGATTCGCCGGAAACTTCCGCGAAGCCGTTGACCGTGAAGGCTTCACCACGCCTGACGGCACTCTGGGCATCGTGGTCACTGGAGCCCTGGACGAGGATCTTTTCTACGCCATCGCCCGCAGTATTCCTGAGGGCACATGGGAATTCGTTTGCCATCCCGGCTACAACGACGTGGATTTGCAGGCGGGTAAGACTCGCCTGCGCCAGTCGCGGGAGATCGAACTGCGCGTCCTGACCCTGCCGGCTGCTCGCGAAGTCCTGACCCAGCAAGGCATTGAACTGATCTCCTATCGCGAGCTGAGCGCGAAACCTGGCTCGCCCCAGCAGGCATAATGCAGGTCGAACGTTCCGAAAGGTCCGGTGATCCCTTAGACCCGCCGAAGGGATTTGGAGTGACTCTGGTAACCTGCTTACTTAACTGCAAGTAGTATGATGTTTCCAGTCACCCTGTTTGCTAAGTTTTGTGTAACCGGGAGGGTTTTTCGCTCATGGCCGCCCAAGGGTCAGCTCCGCGCGCGACTCTGGACTTAAAAGTCCGGGTATGGGGCATGGGCGGTAATAACCAGCCTTTCTTCCAGAATGCCATGGCGCAGAATGTCAGCGCGACTGGAGCCTGCCTTTACGGCATTGAGCCCGAGTTGAAAGTGGGCGACGTCATCGGGGTTCAGTACGAGACGAAGAAAGCCCGCTGCAGAGTGGTCTGGGTCGTCGATGCCGGCGCGCTGAAGAAAACCCAGGTCGGAGTTGAGCTCGTCCTCGACCAGGATTGTCCGTGGATGGCAGCTCTTCCCACGGGCATGAAAGTGGAAGAACGTACCCAGCCGCGCCACGACAATCGCAGAAAATTCGCGCGCCACAGGATTTCGTTTCCAGTGGAGCTGCGCGACGAGCGCGTGAATACACCCATGCGCGTGAACGCCACCGACATCAGTGGCAACGGCTGTTATATTGAAACCATCATGCCGCTACCCGTCGCGACCGCGCTGCGGGTGGACTTGTGGATCGAGCAGGAACGCCTGTCGCCGACCGCCGTCGTCCGCACTCGCGACCCCGGAGTCGGCATGGGCATCGAGTTCACGGGCATGCCCGAAGAGTCGAAGCAGAGATTTCAAGCTCACCTCGAAAAGCTCGACCCCGGAACTTCCTTCGTCCAAAAAGAAGGCCAATAGCACCCGCCATTGTGTGTCGCGGCGCGTGCCTCGTGTAAAATCTGCAACCACTGCTCATTCCAACCCATCGAATGACAGCAGCAAGCGGGCGGCCTGTCGTACATGGCCACTCGTACATGGCCACTCGCACATGGCCTCGCGCACATGGCTTCTCGCATATGAAGATCGGAATCACCTGTTATCCGACATACGGCGGTAGTGGAGTCGTCGCCACCGAACTGGGCCTGGAACTGGCGCAGCGCGGACACGAGATTCATTTCATTTCCTACGCCCAGCCCATCCGCCTGCGCGGCGAGGAACCTAACATCCACTATCACGAAGTGGAAGTTTCCCGTTATCCGCTGTTCGACTATCCGCCGTATGACCTCGCGCTCGCCACGCGGATGGCGGAAGTCGCGCAGCTGTACGATCTCGACCTGCTGCACGTGCATTACGCCATCCCGCATTCGGTCAGCGCGATGCTGGCCCGGCAAATGCTGGCCGACGGACCTCGCGGACGCCGCCTGCCCTTCGTCACCACTTTGCACGGCACCGACATCACTCTGGTCGGCCTCGACCGATCCTATTTGCCGATCACGCGTTACTCCATCCAGCAGAGCGACGGCGTCACCGCGATTTCAAATTATTTGAAAGACCGCACCCAGCGTGTGTTCGATGTGAAGAACAGCATTGAAGTGATTTACAACTCGGTGAATTGCGACGTGTATCGCCGCAACCTCGACACTTACCCGCAAGTGCGCGCGGAGTACGCGCCCAACGGCGAGAAGGTTCTGGTCCATCTCTCGAATTTCCGCCCGGTGAAGCGCCTAACCGACGTGATCGAAATCTTCGACCGCGTCCACAAGACGATTCCATCGAAATTGCTGCTGATCGGCGATGGTCCCGACCGCTCCGTCGCCGAATGGCTGGCCGTGCAGAAGGGCATTCATAGCGACGTCTTGTTTCTCGGTAAGCAGGATCAGATTGAGGAGAAGTTATCGATCGCCGACATTATGCTGATCCCCAGCGAACTCGAATCGTTCGGCTTGGCCGCGCTTGAGGCCATGGCCTGCGAGGTTGTTCCCATCTCTACGCGCGCCGGCGGCGTGCCCGAAGTCATCGATCACGGCAAGACTGGCTATCTCGCCGACGTGGGCGACGTCGAGACCATGGCGCGCTACGCCATTGAGTTGCTCAACGACGAGCAGCGTTTGAAAGAAATGGGAAAACAGGCGCGGGCGGTTGCGATCGAACGCTTCGGCTCCGCGAAAATCGTGAAGCAATACGAAGATTTTTACCGCCGCGTGCTCGATCGTTCGGCGTAAAAACCCTCCGGCACCGAACTCCCCGACTCCACCAGCGGCAATCGGATCCGAATCAGCGTTCCCTTCCCTTCATGACTGTCGATGGTCATGCGCGCGGTGTCGCCGTATAGCACTTGCAGCCGCTCGGAAATGTTCGCCATGCCGATGCCCATCCCCGACCAACTGCTGCTTTCTTCCAACTGCGCCCCGCCCATGCCAACCCCGTCGTCCTCGACTTCAATGATGAGGCGGGAATCGCTGACACGGCTGCGCAGATAAATGCTGCCGCCCTCCACCTTCGGCCCCAGCCCGTGTTTGATGGAGTTCTCCACCAGCGGCTGCAGTAGCATGCTCGGGATCACGACATCCAGCGACGCGGGATCAAACTCTTTCACGACCCGCAGCTTGTCCCGCCCAAAGCGCACGACTTCGATATCGAGATAGTTGTCGATGAATTCGAATTCTTCCCGCAGGGGCGCAAACGCGTCACTGCTGTTGAGCAGCCGCCGCAAAATTGTCGCCAGCTTGAAGATCACGTCCCGCGCCATGTCCGGGTCAAACCGCACCAGCGACGAAATCGAATTCAAGGTATTGAACAGGAAGTGTGGATTGATCTGGTTCTGCAGGGCTTCCATGCGGGCGTGCAGCAGAAGCCGCTCCTGCTCTTCCAGTTTGATCTGAATGCGCACGCTGTTGAAAATCTTCAACTGGATTCCTATCGCCGTCACCGCCGCGGCGTAGATCGCGCTATAGACCCAGTAGTTGTCGGGACTCTCAATGCTGAACATGGAGTGAGGAAAATATTCCACCAATTCGGTTTGCACGAAGCGCAAACCGATCACAGTCCAGAAAAACATGATCTGCCAGTCGAACAGGCGGGGACGCGGCAGGTTGCGCCGAATGATGCGAAAGATGCCTTCATCGATGAACGGCGAGAACGACCAGATGTCGTCCTTGTCGATGGCCCAGGTGCGCAGCTGTCCCGCGACAAAACCAGAAAGCACATCGAACGGCAGCGCGGCCCACTCGCCGTGCAGCAGCGCGGGCATACCCATCAGCACGCCGCCCAGCGATCCCGCCCAGCGGCCGCCAATCACGCCCAGCAGCATCGCCGTCTCGAAACTCATGTCGCTGGCCTGAAAGCTTTTTTGCGAGATGCGAATCCAGACCCCGAGCATCATCGGCAGGCCGAACCACAGAACCAGATACACCTTCTGCCGGAAGGTGCGCTCTTCGCGAAACAACAGACGTTTGAATTCCCGGGAACGCACCAGACTGCTGGACACAGCCGCAGCTATGCCCAGCTTGACCAGCAGATTGATCAGGATGAGGCGCGGTTCCATAGATTTTCTATTCTAGTTAGTTTTGCTGATAAGAGTTTCTAAATCGGCGGCTGGCTCAATTTGAATTTCTCTGCGAACTCTGCGGCTTTTCTTCGCGCGCTCTGCGGTTAAAGTGTTTTGATCTGCCCGGGAGCCCGCCGCTCAATATCCCTTCCGCTTGTCCACCATAAACCGCAGCGGCTGTCCCGCGACGTAACGGCGAAGATTGTCGGAGAACAACTCGTAGTGCCGGCGCCAGAGTTTTTCCGTAATGCTACCGGTATGCGGCGTAATCAGCAGGTTCTCCACACCCCACAGCGGAGAATCCTCCGGCAGCGGTTCGCGCTGAAACACGTCCAGCGCAGCACCGGCGATGCGTCGCGCGCGCAAGGCCTCAAGCAGAGCAGCCTCGTCCACCTGTTCGCCGCGCCCTACATTGATCAGATAGGCATCCGGCTTCATCACCGCCAGACGGTTGGCATCGATCAGACCACGAGTCGCAGAAATCAATGGCGCGGCGAGCACCACGAAGTCCGATTGCCGCAGCACCTCGTCAAGCGCGGACGCTGGAAAGACCGCCTCCACGCCCGCAGGCCTTCCCTTCTCCACATGCTCGCGCACCGCAAGCACCCGCATCCCCAGCGCCGACGCCATTTCCGCAACGCGCCGTCCAATGCTCCCCACGCCGATCAGACCCAGAGTCGCGCCTGCAATCTCGCGGGGATGCGGCCCCTCGTTCCACATCGTCTCCTGTCCCCACGCATGTTTCTGCTGCAATCTCACAGCCTGCGGAATCTTCTTCGCCAGCGCGAAGATCAAACCCATCACATGCTCGGCCACGACCGCGCCATGCACCTCGCGTGAGTTCGTGACTACGACGTCGCTGTCCATCAACTCCGGAAATAGAAGATGATGCACCGCCGCCGACGGCGCATGAATCCAGCGCAGTTGCGGCGCAGCCGCAAGTTGATCCGGCCCCAGCGAGATAGCAAAGAGGATCTCCGCATCTCGCAGATCTTCCTCAGCGCCGTCATAATTCGCGCGCTGCACGATCTGTAGCTGGGGAAACTCCCGCGATAGCCGCGCCACAAACCACGCCGGAATATTCCACAGGTCAAACCGGTGATGCACGACCATCAGCATCTTCATGGTTGTGAGATTTAACCATAACTGGCGAACCCCTCAAAGCACGGGCTGCAAGAGCCTCGATCAGGAGCGTTCTCAAGAAGCAGGAACCTCGAGTTCGTTTGCGGAGTCTGGGAACTGTAAGATGTACTGTGACAGCGCGAGACGCGAAGCCTCCGGAGGGTAAATATGCGGCACATCGGCCTGGTGTTGATATGGATCGTCGCATGCGGCATTTGGCTGACTCCCCAGACACCGGCCCAGACTCCCGCACCGCCGCCGCCGCAGACTGCGCGTCAGGCGTTGATCGAAATGTTTTTTGGCAAGGGCGAGAACGACTTCGCGAAACATCTTCCCGAAGCTGCTCACCAGGCCCTGATTCACAAGGGGGAAACCGAGAGGACCTCCGTCGTGCTGCGCATCTCTACCATCGGTCGACAGCTCGTCGCGGAGGGCGGCGGTCACATCGAAACCTTCGACGAGGGCGCCACGCTCCTGGTCTCCGAACCCAATCCTGGTCACGACAAAATCGAAGCCATCGTGGAACATGACAGTCTGCTCGGCGAAGAGGACGAGATCGAACTCTCGTTTCACTATTACAAAGAAGGAAAGATGCAAACCCTTCCCCTCGTCCCCCGCGTGACTTTTACATTGAAGCAGGAAAAGGAAATCTGGCGGCTCACCGAAGTCACCGCAGCGGCGCACATTCCGCTGACCGATCCCGACTACCTCCAGGAATTGCGCCGCGAACAGAACGAGGCGAATGAGGGCGCCGCCCAAAGTCGGGTAAGTAATATTGCCGCCTCCGAGACCAGCTACGCGACCCAGCATCCTGACATCGGCTACACCTGTACACTGGCAACTCTTTTTCCGCAGGCGCCGGCCACCGAGAATGTACCGTCCCCGTTCGCGGAAGACGCCAGTGAGGAATCCAACGGATATCGTTTCGCGATTAGCGGCTGTGTGGGAACGCCTGCCTCGAAGTTTCGCGTCAGCGCCGTGCCCACCGAGGCAGACGCAGGCCAGAAGACTTTCTGCTCCGACGCCTCGGGAACTTTGAAATTCACTACAGATGGCAAGAGTTCTACTTGCTTCAGCCAAGGTCAGCCGGTGAACCCGCCCGGCCCACCACCACCAATGATTGACTGAGCAGGGCGGCGCTTGGGGCGCTAGCCGTACGCCAGTTCCTTCGCGCGCTGCGCCGCCTTCACCACGGCTTTGATCAGCGTGACGCGGAGCTTGCCTTCTTCGAGTTCCATGATGGCATCGATGGTGCAACCGGCCGGGGTTGTGACCGCGTCCTTGAGCAGGGCTGGATGATCGCCGGTTTCGAGCACGACCCGGGCCGCGCCCATCGTAGTCTGCGCGGCTAGCAGAGTCGCGACATCCCGCGGCAATCCTACTTTCACCCCAGCCTCTGCCAGCGATTCGAGAATGATGTAAATGTAAGCCGGACCGCTGGCCGAGAGCGCGGTCACCGCGTCCATATGTTTCTCGTCGACGACGACGGTGCGCCCTACCACATCGAACATGCGGCAGGTCATGGCCACGTCCTCCGCGCTGGCGTGCTTTCCCTTGCAGATCGCAGTCATGCCGGCTCCCTGCTGACACGGTGTATTGGGCATGGCGCGGATGACCGCAACATTCGGCGCCAGATTTTTTTCAATCATCGAAGTCGGCACCGACGCCGCCACCGAGATGATCAACTGCTTCGATGCAATGTGCCCGCTGATCTCGCGCACCACCTCCTCGACCACTTGCGGCTTCACTCCAATCACAATGATGTCGGCGCCCTTGGCGGCATCCACGTTGTTGGTCCCGACTTTCACCTTCAGCTTCGCAGCCAGCGCCTTGGCGCGCTCCTCATGCGCCACCGTGGCGCACGTGGACTTCGGCGAGAGCATGCCGCTCTTCAACAAGGCCTGCAAAATAATGCCGCCCATCTTGCCCGCACCCAGGAACGCGACTTTCTTCCCTGCCAGATCATTTCCCATGATTTTCCTCAGTCCCCGAAAAACTTTAACCACAGGGGACACTGAGTTCCACAGAGGAAGCACAGTGGCAAAGAGGTTCCTCTGTGTTTCTCTGTGTCCTCTGTGTTAAACGCCTTTCGCTTTCCCCTGCTGCTCCATGAAATTCCACGCAGTCGTCACCACTTCGCGCAGCCCGCGCGTGGCCTTCCACGACAACAATGCCTGCGCCTTCGCCGGATTGGCCACCAGCGTCGGCGGATCTCCCGGCCGCCGCGGCACCATCTTCCGCGGCACCCGCTTTCCCGTGACTTCCTCAACCGCGGAGATGACTTCCTGCACCGAAGCTCCCGTCCCCGTTCCCACGTTCACGGCAATGCTCTCTTTCCCCGCCGCCAGATGATCCAGCGCCTTCAAATGCGCGCTCGCCAGATCGTTCACATGAATGTAGTCACGCACACAGGTTCCGTCGGGCGTCGGATAATCCGTCCCAAACACCTGCAGCTCAGGACCAGTCCCGGCGGCCGCGCGCAGCGCCAGCGGAATCAAATGCGTCTCCGGTTCGTGCAGTTCACCGATCTCCCCGCTCTCATCCGCACCCGCCGCGTTGAAATAACGCAGGCTGGCATAGCGAAAACCGTACGCCCGATCATAGGCTTCAAGCGCCAGCTCAAGAACCAGCTTGGTCATGCCGTACGGATTCACCGGCTGCCGGGCCGTACTCTCATCAATCGGAACTTTCGCCGGTTCGCCATACACGGCGCAGCTCGAAGAGAAAATAATCTTCTTCACTCCCGCATCCAGCGCCGCGTTCAGCAGAGAAAGTCCGCCTTCAACATTATTATGAAAATACTTTCGCGGATTCGTCACCGACTCGCCCACATAGGCATGCGCCGCGAAGTGCATAATGGCATCGGTCCGCGGCAACACGCGGGCGAGCGCCCCCGCATCCAGCACATCGCCCCGCACCAGCTCAAAGCCCGCGGCCAGAGATTCATACCCAGTGCTGAGATTATCGAAAATGATCACCTCGTGCCCCGCGCGTTTCAACGCCCGCGCCGCATGACTCCCGATGTATCCCGCACCCCCAACCACCAGAACGACCACGCATCATCCTTTCGTCAGCGAGCTTCGGCGCGAGCGTCTGACCGCCCGCGCCCACAGCGATTGTACACAGAACGCTGAAACGAACTCCGGACAGGATTACAAATGGACGAATGCGTCCGGGGCTACGTGAACAAATTCTGCGCTTTCGCCCCGCCTGTTAAGATATTGGTTCCCGCCGGAGATCCCATGACCGAGCAACTCGCCGACAAAAAATGCGTCCCCTGCCGCGGCGGAGTTCCGCCCCTTAAAGGAAAAGAACTGGAAACGCTGCAACAAAAAGTCCCCAAGTGGATGGTCTACGACGAACATCACCTGCACCGCGAGTTCAAGTTCCCCGACTTCAAGCAGGCGCTCGATTTCGTCAATCGCGTGGGGGCGCTGGCCGAGGAGCAAGGCCATCATCCCGACATTCTGCTGGCGTGGGGCAAGGCCGAAATCACGCTGTGGACGCACAAGATCAACGGCCTGACCGAAAGCGATTTCATCATGGCCGCCAAGATCGACCGGCTCAGCATCGCTTAGATTGGCGGTATTTGTTCACACGCCCGCTTTAGATCCTCGAAGAACTTCCTCGTGCTCTCCTGAATGGCTGTGTCAATGGCAAAGCCCGCGATGCGCGACAAGACACCGACAAACTCCAGTTGCGCCTGAATCTCAGTCTCCCGCTCGGACAAAGCCTGGAAAGTTAATCGGGTCTGCAGCGTAACGCCTCCGAAATGGCTGATGAATTCCACTTGGCGGTTGGGTTCGAAGTGCATCAGCACCTGATCCACAATGCGGACGGGGCCATCAATCTCGATCTGCAGGCGGCTTTCCTCTTCCCACGGTCTTCCACGAACCCAACGAACACGGCGAATGTACGAGCACCAACCCCAGGTGTCGGGTTGGGTATAAACCGCGAAGACCGCCGTCAGCGGGCGATTGACCACGACTCGTATCTCTGAGGAACTCATGCCAGTGCCGACGCCACCCGAACCAATGCAGCCGTCGGAAAAAAGATACGGCCAGTGTAGGGGAAGAAGCCGGAAGCGGCAAACCAGGAATTCGCCTGTAGTGGCTCAATTTTGAATTTCTCTGCGAACTCCGCGGCTTTTCTCCGCGTGCTCGGTGGTTAAAGTGTCTTGACTTGCCGGGAGGGGAGAAATTCAAATTGAGCCACTACTCGCTGCCCCCAATCTTGCCCAACCGCCCGGCGCGCAGCGCCCACGCCAGGATCGCCGCTGGAATCAGCATCAGCAGTCCCGTGCTGGTGGCAACCGTGCGCGCAGATATTCCTTTATCTAGAAAAACTCCGGCCAGATAGGCCGTGACCGCGAAGGTAAGACTTCCCAGGCCGAGATCGGCGGCAAACACGCGCCCCCGAAAACGGTCATCGGTATGAAGCTGCAATAGCGTCGTGGAGAAAACCCAGACCGTTGAGCCTCCCGCGTGCGCCAGCATGGCGCAGACGGCAGCCATCCACACCGTGCGGCTGGCGCCCAGCACTCCATAGCCGAACGCAATCGTGAGATAGCCGAACAAAATTCCGAGCCGCAGCCGTCGATCGCTCGCGCCCGCCCAGCGCGCCGCCACCAGCGGCCCCACCAGGGCCCCTAAACCGCGTCCGCCGAGCAGGATGCTCATCCCGAGCATGGCTCCGCCCGCGGCGTCGATGCCGCGCCCGTGCACGGCGAATTCGCGCGCTCCCATGACCGTAAAAATGACCCAGCTTGGGCCCACCATGAGTTCTCCGGCTTTGGCAAAGACTGCCGGGAACAAAGTCGGATGGCTGCGGATGTAGCGAATCCCCTCCACCACCGGAGAGAAGTCAACCAGATCACGAGGGCGCAGGGGCGCGGCGGAGTCGGCGTGGGGCTCGGCGAAATGCATTCCCCCAATCAGAAGCGCCGAGGTCAGAAACGAAAGTGCGTTGAGAACGAAAACCGTGTCGCGTCCAAAAAAAGCGGCCACCACGCCGCCTACTGACGCGCCAATCAGCAGGTTCACCGACCACGTCGCCGAAGACAGAGTGTTCGCCACCAGAACTTCGCCCTCGGCCGCTATGTTGGGAATCACCGAACTGCGGGCCGGTTCGAAAAACGCAGCCAAGGTAGTTTCTGCCAGCAGCAGCGGATAAATCAGCCACACCATCGCGCGCGAACGTACCAGCAACATCGCCAGCACCACCACGCAGCGCACCAGGTCGGCCGCGATCATGACATGCTTACGCTTCAGCCGGTCATTCACCACTCCCGCCATGGGCCCAACCAGGGTCTGCGGAATAACCTGTAGAACCAGTGCCAACGCCACCGACCCGGCATGCCCGGTCAACTGCAACAGGAGGGTATAAATCGACAGAGTGTAAAACCAGTCGCCAACCTCACTGACGATTTGTGCCATCCAAAGACGGCGAAAATTGCGGTTGCCCTGCAGCAGCCGGGTGTAGGAGCCCAGTGAAATGGATGGTACGACGCGCTCCGGCTGGGGATCCATACGGGTTCTCAGTGTAACCGGGTAGAGCCAAACCACGACGCTGCGGCAGCATCGTCTCTTTATCGTCTCTTCTTTGAGGAAGGTGTCGACTCGGCTAGAACTTGATCAAAGAGTGCAATCGTTTTCACCGATTCGGGAAGCGGAGTTTTTCGGTCAAGGATGTAGCTGATTAAGTCGTATGATTTGAATGGGATAGGATGCATTCATTGATTGTCGAAGTAACCATCATTGGCATTCGGCGTGCACCATCAGAAGCGAGTTGGAGTTACCTTAAAATGCGCCCATCGAGACTTTTGGCATTCTGCCTTCCTTTGTTGGTGATCCTTTCCGGGGTTGCTCTGGCCGATACCTGCAACGAGTTCGCCAGCTATAGCTGCTCCAAGTCCACGCCGAACATTGCGCGTGTGGGCGGCGGCGTTCTCAGCGGCCAGTCCGTTGGAATTCTGCTGAACAGCAACTCCTTTAATGTCTTCTCAACTAATGGCAAAGGAGTTGGCGATACTGTGATCATCCTGGCGGCTTCCGCCAACGGAGCCCCCACGGGCAGCGTCAACGGGGTAGCCTTCACCAGCAGCGTGGGTGCATTCGAAGGCGCTTCCGCCGGAGCCATCACCAGCAGTCTGCAAGGCTTAGGCTTCTGCGGATCAACCTGCAATCTGTCCTACGGCTACGCCACCCTGGGCACGCTGGGCGCAAAAGGCCTGAGCATTACCGCCAGTGGAGTCGCGGCAGGCACCGTGTTGTACGCCGAACTGGTGAACAGCAAGGGCCAGATCGTCTACATCACGCCCAACTCGGAAGCCGCGATCATGGGCCGTAGCGGCAGCACGGTCCCCGAACCGGGATCTCTCCTGCTGATGGGCGCTGGGTTGCTCGGTATCGCCGCCCAGATCCGGCGCAAACGCCGCACCTAAGTTTTTTTGTTTGTTGTCGGAACCTCGGGCGAACCTGCCCGGGGTTTTGTTTTGTGCGCTGGAACAGGCTCAGCGCCGCGGCGGATTATTCCTGCGCGTCATTCCAGCGGGGTCACTCCTGTGAAGTCAGACCCTTCTGCCGCGCACCGGGCCGCAGGTTTTTCTTCAGGTCTTCCGCGATTTGCCGGCCGTGGAAGCGGCCGTTCTCGATGAAAATTTCGTTGGTGCGCGACCCCGCTACAATCACCCCCGCAACATAAATCCCGCGAACGTTACTCTCCAGCGACACCGGATCGCACACGGGTCGGCATTGTGGCTCCGATAACTCAATCCCCATGCTGCGCAGAAAATCGTAGTCGGGATGGTAGCCGATCAGCGCCAGCACGAAGTCGTTTTTCAGCCGGACCTGCCCGCGCGGCGTCTTCAACATTACGTGATCGAGGGCGATCTCCTCGACCGAGCTGTTGAAGTAAGCTTCGATGTCTCCATTCTTGATTCGATTTTCGAGATCAGGCTTGATCCAATACTTCACATGGCTGTGCAGCTGGGCTTCGCGGTGCACCAGCGTGACCCGCGCTCCGTGACGCCATAGATCGAGTGCCGCAATCGCGGCGGAATTTTTGCCCCCGATCACCAGCACTTCCGTGTCGTAATAAGGATGCGGCTCGGCGTAATAGTGCGAAACCTTGGGCAAGTCTTCACCCGGAATATGCAGACGATTCGCCATATCGTAATAGCCGGTCGACACGATGACTTTTTTCGTCAGGTAATCATGCGGCCGCCCCGCCCGATCGGTCGCCGTGATGCTGAAATTCCCGTCCTCGCCCATCACCGTCTTGACCCACTCGTACTGACGGAGGTCGAGATGATAGTGCTCGGCAACTTTCCGGTAATACTCCAGCGCCTCTTCGCGCGTGGGTTTCTGGTTGGCCGTAGTGAATGGAATATCCCCAATCTCGAGCAGTTCCGGCGTCGTGAAAAAAATCATGCCCGCGGGATAGTGAAACAGCGAGTTCACCAGGCACCCCTTGTCGAGAATGATGACCTTCAGCCCAACCTTCTGGGCCTCAATCGCACACGCCAGCCCCGTCGGCCCCGCTCCGATAACGAGCACATCGGTGCGCATCTCCGGTTGACCCTTGACCTTGGTCTTGGTCAGGGCCTCGATCTCAACGGCGGCAAGAAAATCAGGCATTGGCGTAGATTTACCAGAGGCGACGTAGCTTCGAACGCACTTCGGAAGTGGATGATTCTAGCATGCGCGAATTCCAGAAGCGGAAGCGCCCCGGCCCTCCTTCGTAGCGCCGGCGTCCCGCCGGCTGTCCCGGGGGCGTCTCGCCCGCGGACCGGTGCACCATCCTCAAATCCCGCGGGCGGCAGATATATAATCCAACGTTGCCCTCATAGTCAGGAGCCTCATGTCTACTCCTAGCGATCCCACACAAACCAAGACCCGCACCGAATCCGACAGCATGGGAAAAATCGAAGTCCCGGCGAATGTCTACTGGGGCGCGCAGACCCAGCGCTCGCTGCTGCATTTTGACATCGGCCGCGACACCATGCCACCCGAGCTGATCCGCGCCTTCGGCATTCTCAAGAAGGCCTGCGCACTGGTGAATCAGGACCTGGGGAAACTCCCCGCCGACAAAGCCAGACTCATTGCCCAGGCCGCCGACGAAGTCATCGCCGGCAAGCTCCACGACCAGTTCCCGCTCCGCATCTGGCAAACCGGCAGCGGTACTCAGACCAACATGAACGTCAACGAAGTCATCTCCAACCGCGCCATCGAGATCGCGGGCGGCCAGATGGGATCGAAAAAACCGATCCATCCCAATGACGACGTCAACATGTCGCAGTCTTCCAACGACACGTTCCCCGCGGCCATGCACATCGCCGCCGCGGACCGCGTGAAGAACGCCCTGATTCCCGCCATCAAAACCGTGCACGACGCAATCGCGGCAAAGGCCAAAGAGTTCGAGCACATCGTCAAGATCGGCCGCACTCACCTGCAGGATGCCGTGCCGCTCACCTTCGGCCAGGAATTCGGCGGCTGGGCTAGCCTGCTCGAACGCGACATCCACCGCCTCGAACAAGTCCTCGAAGGCCTTTACGATCTAGCCATCGGCGGCACTGCCGTCGGCACCGGCCTGAACACGCATCCGGAATTCGCCGAGCGCGCCGCCAAAACGATCGCCGAACTCACCGGTCTTCCCTTCCGCTCCCACGGCAACAAATTCGCCGCGCTTTCTGCGCACGACGAAATCGTATTCGCTCAAGGCGCGATGGAAACTCTCGCCGCCTCCCTGATGAAAATCTCCAACGACATTCGCTGGCTGGCCTCCGGCCCGCGCTGCGGCCTGGGAGAAATCTCGATCCCGGAAAACGAACCTGGCTCCTCCATCATGCCCGGCAAAGTGAATCCCACGCAGTGCGAAGCCATGACCATGGTCTGCGTGCAGGTTCACGGAGCGACTGCCGCCGTCGGCTTCGCCGGGTCGCAAGGCAACTTCGAGCTCAACGTCTACAAGCCGGTCATCATCTACAACTTCCTGCACTCCGTCACGCTCATCACCGACGCCTGCCACGGCTACGTCGAATACATGCTGAACGGCATCGAGGTAGATCGCGCCAAGGTGGATTGGTACGTAAAGAATTCGCTGATGCTGGTTACTGCGCTGGCCCCGAAAGTGGGATACGACAAAGCTGCGCAGATCGCCCACACGGCGCTCGTGGAACACAGCAGCCTGCGAGAAGCCGCGCTGAAACTGGGATATCTTACGGGCGAGGAATTTGATCAGTTGGTTAAGCCGGAGAGGATGACTCGACCGTAGAGTTTTATTTTGAAAAACCGACTGCGGGCCTCTTCGGCGTGGTCGTAATCACCACCACACTTACCAGCACCAGCAGCGTCCCCACAAGCGTCCGCGCCCCGATCCCCTCTCCGCCCAGAAAATATCCCACCAGCACCGCGACTACCGGATTCACATACGCGTAAGTCCCCACCTTGGTCGGAGACTCATGATGTATGAGCCACACATATGCCGTGAATCCCACAATCGATCCCGCCACAATCAGATAGGCCAACGCCAGCCACGCCCCGCGCGACACGGCCTGCACCTGGAACCCGCGAAATTCTCCCAGCAGCGCCGCCGCCAGCAGTAGCAGCACCCCTCCCGCCAGCATTTGGATTCCCGAACTCATTACCTTCGCCGCCGGCGTCGGCAGCTTGCGGCTCAGTGATGCCGCCACCGACCAACTGATGGCCGCCACCAGCAACGCGCAAGCGCCCGCCGCGTCTACCGGAGCCTCGCTCGCACCCATCGAGCGCGCTCCGAGAAAACGCGCTCCCACAAAACTCGCGCCTGGAAAACGCCCCACCAGCACCGCCACTCCCGCCATCCCCACCAGCAACGCGCTTGCGAGCCGCAATGTAAGCCGCTGGGTTCGCAGAAAAATAATCTCCGCCAACGCCATGAACACCGGGATGGTCGCCATCATCACTGCCGCAATCCCCGACGGAACCCGCCGCTCCGCCCAGAACAGCAACCCATAGTCGAAAACAAAAATCAGCAGCGCCAGCAACCCCGCCCCGCCCCACTCGCGCGCCGTCGGCGAAGCCGTGCCCCGGGCTCGCATCCAGCCACACAGCACGGCACCCGCAACCAGAAAGCGCGCCCCGGCCAGTAGAAACGGCGGAACCTCGCGCACTCCCACGCGAATCGCCAGAAACGTCGATCCCCAAACAAAATAAATAATGGCGAAGGCCAGCAAAACCTTCCAGGCACGAGGTTGGGAAGCGGCATCCATGCGGTCGTTTCGCAGCGAGATCCCGAAACAATCTCGATCCCGATTGGATCACCGCACGCCGCAGAGGACGCGGATTTCCCGTATAAAAAGAATTTATGGGGATATACGTTTGCCGAAACACTCACGCTTCGTATCAGGGCATCGCTTTAAGCCGCTGGGGTTTCCTAGGCAAGACTCAGCGGCTGAAGCCGTCCGCCCCCCGCTTCGCTGACGGAATTGGCTGAAGCAATGCCCTGATCCGAGTCCTGGTTGCCAAACTGTCCAACTACCCTGCTATCCATTGCACCGCCCGCGCTACATACATCGATCCGATGTCGCCATTACTTCTTGGATACCAGAATTTTCTTCGCCGCTTCCAGTGCCTTCTTCTTCTCCTCATCCACCTTGGGATACGCCAGGTCCAGCGACTCCAGGGTGTCAACCAGCACGGTTGACACCACCATCCGGGTAAACCATTTGTTATCCGCTGGCACCACGTACCAGGGCGCTTCTTCGCTCGCCGTGTTCGCAATCATCTCTTCATACGCCGTCTGATAATCATCCCAGCAGGCGCGCTCGCGAATGTCGGCCGCAGAGAATTTCCAGTTTTTCTCCGGCTGATCCAGCCGCGCCAGAAAACGATTCTTCTGCTCCTTCTTCGAAACATTCAGAAAGAACTTGCGGATGACCGTGCCGCTCCGCGCCATATGCCGCTCAAAGCACCGGATGTCCTCGAAACGTTCCTCCCAAACCCGCTTGCCCACCAGCGAGGCCGGCGTCTTCTGGCTCTGCAGAATTTCAGGATGCACCCGCACCACCAGCACCTCTTCATAATAAGACCGGTTGAAGATCCCGATATGCCCGCGCTCCGGCAGCGAGCAAGTCGTCCGCCACAGAAAATCGTGCTGCAGTTCCGTCTCCGTCGGAACTTTGAACGAATACACCTGGCACCCCTGCGGATTGATCCCGCTCATCACATGCTTGATGATCCCGTCTTTTCCAGCCGCATCCATGGCCTGAAAAATCAAGAGCAGAGACCAGCTATCCGACGCGTAGAGCTTGTCCTGCAGCTCCGCCGTTCGCACAATCCCCTGCTGCAACGCCTCTGCGGCACTCTCTTTCGACCGCCAATGCCCACTCTCCGCCGGATCGAAATCTTTCAACCGAAAATGCTTCCCACTCTCCACGCGGTACTTCCTGGCTAACTTGTCAATCTTCATCTGGATCTCCATACGCTTCATCACTTGCGGTACTAGCAGGTTATCGCATAAATGGACGCCCCGGATGCGTCCACAATCAGAGGGTGGACGCCCAGATCGCCGGGGTGCTTAAACCTTCTCCGTGGATTTGATTTTGAAAGCGACACGCCGGTTAATGATACGATCACTGTCGTGCGGGTGTGCATCGGTCGCGGTGGTTCTGACTGTCGACTCGGAGCCTGACTTTTGAACGGAGTCTACTTATGAAGGCACTTCCCCTCGTCGGAGTCCTGCTGCTGGTATTGGGAATTCTGTCTTTCATCGTCCCCGTCCCTCATAGTGAGAATCACGGCGTGAAGTTCGGCGACGCCAAAATCAGCGTTCAAACCGAGAGCAGCGAAAAACTTCCTCCCGCAGCCGGCATTGTTCTACTCGCCGGCGGCGTGCTCGCCCTGATTCTCGGCCTGCGCAAAACCTAGGAAACCCGGTCGATTTTTCGGTAGCCGAAACCCGTGTCCATGGTTTCGATCAGGACATACCGCTGCCCTCCCTTGTACGTACATTAATGTCAACAATGTTCCTGCAGGAACATTTTTTCCACAGGCCATCGCATTGAAACTAAAGCGTATTTGAAATAAAGGAGCCCTTCAGACCCCAACCGGCTTCGCGCTCACGGTAGGCAGCTTCGCCTGCTGCCACGCATCCAAACCACCCATCACGTTGATCACCTGCTTGAAGCCCGCGCGTTGCAGCAGGCTGCTGGCAATCATGCTGCGGTATCCGCCCTTGCAGTGAACCGCGATGGGCGCGTCGTGGTCAATCTCTGGCGCAGACACTCTGAAGTTATCCAGCGGCCACCAGTTCGCGCCTTCAATGTGCCCCGCATCCCACTCCGGTTCGCGGCGCACGTCGAGCACCTGCACCTGGTGCGCCCTCAACTGCGCATCGAGCTCGCCAACATTCATCTGCGAAATTGTCGCCACCGGAAGCCCCGCCTGCTTCCAGGCCGCAACCCCACCGTCAAGATATCCATCCAGAACTTCGATGCCCACGCGCGTCAGCCGCAGCCGCGCCTCTTCTAACTGCTCATGCGTTGCGGCTATCAGCACGGGATGCGCCGACAATCCCAGCACCGTGCCCGCCCACGAGGCAAACTGCCCGCCCAGCGCGATGTTCACCGAGCCCGGCACGTGCCCGGCGGCAAACTCTTCATTGGTACGCACATCGAGCGCGATCTCGCCCGCGCTCAACATACCCTTCAACTCCAACGGCGGGATGGCCCGCAGCGTCGGCAGGTCCGACAGAGCCGCAGCGCCCGTGCGGTTGATTTCGGCGTCCTTGAGAAAATATTCCGGCCGCGCCGGAAGATTGCTGGTCAACTGCGTAACAAACTCTTCCCTGCTCTTGATCTGCAGCGCGTAGTTGGTGAGGCGCTCGGTCCCAATCGTGGACGACCGTTCCGCCCGCATATTTTTCCCGCAGAGCGATCCCGCTCCGTGCGCCGGATACACCAGAACGCGGTCATCAAGCGTCAGCAATTTGTTGTGCAGGCTGTCATAGAGCAGGCCCGCAAGTTGCGCCGGCGTGTGCCGCGGCGACAGGTCAGGACGTCCCACATCGCCGATGAACAGCGTGTCCCCGGTGAGCACCGCCCACGGCGCGGGAGATTTTTCCTCGTCGGTCACGACCAGGCAGATGCTCTCCGGCGTATGCCCCGGAGTTTCCAGTACGCGGATGGAAGCCTTGCCAAACTTCAGGGCGAACCCGTCGCTCACCGCCACATGCGGAAAGGTGGCTCCGGCCTGCGCGCCCATGTAGATCCTCGCGCCCGTGCGCGCCGCCAATTCCCTGTGTCCGGACACGAAGTCGGCATGCAGATGGCTCTCAAAAATATGCCGGATGGAGACCCCATGCTCCGCCGCGGCTTTCAAATACGACTCCACATCCCGCTGCGGATCGACGACGACCGCTTCGCCATCCGACGCCAGCAGGTACGACGCGTGCGCCAGACATCCCAGATAGAACTGCTCGAAGTACATCGACAGCCTCCGTCATGCTGACTGATGCTAGAACAAATCGTTTGCTGGAACAAATCTGGACAATTGCTACGGGCGGGATTCAGGAGCGAGAGACATCAAGCGGGCAGAGGGGTAATAAATTCCAGACCAAAACAGAAGCCGTTGCGGGAGCGAACAATGGCCGGCAGCCGCGAAGGCACCGGAGTATCGAACTCGATCTCCAGCAAGTCCCCTGGGTTCAGCAAAATTCCGGCATACAGCACCATTCCGCCTTCGCTCATTTCCGTGCCACGGCCCTCCACCACGGTCGTAGAAAAACCCTTGGAGGTCACCACGCGCACGGGCAGTTCCACGGGAAGGCGAGGCCACCGGCGAGTATTGTCAGAATTCGACATGCCCTCCAATCATGATCCATGTCGCGGCTTTGTTCAAATTACCAAAGTGAAATGAGCTTATGGACACAGCCGAAGTAGCGGCACCCTGGATTCCCGGGGACGGGTTGAAATCTAACGGAGCTACCTCAGGTTTGCGACTGGAGTCGGGTGCGCAATTCTCGCGTCCGGGACGGAGGCGCTGGTAAGGTTGACCGGCAAATGGCCTGGGATCGGAATTTCGCCGAAAACTGCCCGCGCCGCACTGATCTCCGAGACCGTCGCATTTGAGAAGGTGCAGATGTAGTTCTGGATTGTGGGGAAATCCTCCGTCAGGTATGGAGTTCCCATGGCGAGAACCACAGTTTTCGCGGTCGCGCGGGCAAGAATCCTGGACAATAACTTCGCCGTCGAGTCCGGCAGCGACGCGGAATTCTTCTGGCCGCGTGCGATCGTCCTGCTGCGCGCTGCCGAAGGAACGACATACACAGCCACCACTACCTGCTGCGCGCGGTCTGCCGCATTCAACACTTCATCCGATCTGGCCGCGGCGACGCGAGGATCCGCGTAGATGATCCTCGCATCTGGCGACCGCTTCCGGATCTGACGCTCCAGAACGCGACCGTCCTCCGCACGCCGGTTGTCGCAGAGAATAATCACGAGCAGGCCAGGCTGAGCTTTAGCCTGTGACACGACCCGCAGTTTCGGGTCGGGTCGCCCATCTCTCAGCGGAAGCACCTTGCCGTTGTCACGCACCAGAGTAATGGAAGCATCGGAAATACGTTGACCGGTCGCGACACTCTCTGGACTGCCCACCAGCTTGGAGATCGCTGCTACATCCACCACACGATCTTTCTCGAGACCTAACGAGGCCTTAGCTCGCAGGATTTTGAGCACGGATGCGTCCAGTTGCTCTTGTCCGATCTCGCCCGAGCGGACAGCGTCCAGCATTGCCCGGTAGCATGCATCCAGATTGTAGGGCTCCGTGAGCACATCGCTTCCCGCCTTAAATGCATCGACGGCCACGCGACCGGGATTCTTGGCATAGAGACCAACCAGACCGGCCATATCCAACGCATCGGTCACGACAATGCCCTTGAAACCGAGCTGGTTCTTCAGCAGACCGGTCACGATTGTGGGCGAGGTCGTAGCCACGCGGCTGCGGTCGGGATCGAGCGCAAGCACTTGCACGTGCGCAGTCATCACGGCGTCGACTCCCGCTGCGATCGCCTTTTGGAACGGAGGCAGGTCGACTGCACGAATGTAGTGCACGTTGTCATCCACCACGGGTACAGCCACGTGCGAGTCAGTCGCAGTATTGCCGTGACCCGGGAAGTGCTTGGCCGTAGTCAGCATTCCGTTCGCCTTGGCGCCGCGGATGTAGGCCGCCACCAGATCGCCCACTTGCTCCGGATTCGCGCCGAACGCGCGTGTCCCGATGATTGGATTGGCCGGGTTGGAATTTACGTCGGCGACGGGAAACAGGTTCCAATGTACCCCGAGGGCCCGGCTTTCCTGCGCCGTGATGCGACCGAACTCCTCCGCGTAAGCCAGGCTCCCGGCAGCGCCAAAAGCCATCGCGTGCGGAAATACGGTCGTTCCGAAAAGATGCGCCGGCAAGACACCCCGCTCAAAATCTCCAGCGACCAGAAGCGGCAACTTCGACTCGTCTTGCAGCTGGTTGAGCAGCGTAATTACCTCATAGCGACGGCGAATATCGCGGGCCCGGCCCTGCGGCGGCGCCGACATGGCCAACGAGCCGATGTGATATTTGCGAATGTTATTGCGGAGCTCGAAGTAACTGGGACTCCTTCCATTCAGGAGTTCCACGCGCATGCGGATCATGAAGAGCTGCCCGACCTTCTCTTCGAGTGAAAGGTTCTTGAGAGTTTTTTCTGACCAGCCTTCATCATCGCGTTCGAGGCGGCGCGCGAGTGGGTGCTTGGATTGATCGCGCGGTTCGGCAGCCGACCCAAAAAGCGTAAAAACCGCGAGCAGAAAGGCGAGATTGCGAAGCATCGTCAAGGCGCGTGCAGACAGTCTCGATTCTAAATGCACGACCTCGCGTTGACACGATTTCTAATCCAAGGCACGTGTCCGAAGTAACACCGGTCAATCCTCGATGACGCCCCAGGGTAGACCGATGCTTCTCAATTCCCGATGGCCGGCCCAACTCAGGCCAGGTCGTACCGATCAAGGTTCATCACCTTGTTCCACGCGGCCGCGAAGTCCTTCACAAACGCCTGCTTCGAGTCGTCACTCGCATAGACTTCCGCGAGTGCCCGGAGCTGGGAGTTCGAACCGAAGACGAGATCGACGCGCGTCCCGGTCCACTTCAGTTTGCCGGACGCGCGATCGCGGCCTTCGTACACTCCTTCGGAAGTAGAGGAGGGTTCCCACTTCGTATTCATATCGAGCAGGTTGACGAAGAAATCATTGGTCAGCGTCTCGGGCCGGCTGGTGAAGACGCCATGTTTGGCCTGCTCGACGTTCGCATTCAGGGCGCGCATGCCGCCGACCAGAACCGTCATCTCAGGGGCAGTCAGTGTCAGCAACTGCGCTCGATCCACCAGCAACTCCTCAGCCGGCATTTTGTGTCCGTTGCGGAGATAGTTGCGGAATCCATCCGCTTTCGGCTCCATTACGGCGAAGGAGTGCACGTCGGTCTGCTTCTGCGAAGCGTCGGTTCGCCCCGGCGAGAAAGGAATCTTCACTTTGTGCCCGGCCTTTTTCGCAGCTTCTTCGACCGCTGCGCAGCCGCCCAGCACGATCAGGTCAGCGAGCGAGACCTGCTTTCCCTTCTTCCCAGCTTTGCTTCCGTTGGACTTGTTCCCGTTGGAAGCCGAGCCGTTGAAATCTTTTTGGATCGCTTCCAGCTTCTTGAGAACCTTGGCCAGTGCCGCCGGCTGGTTCACTTCCCAGTCCTTTTGTGGCGCGAGACGAATACGCGCCCCGTTGGCTCCGCCGCGCTTGTCGGACCCACGGAACGAAGCCGCCGAAGCCCAAGCGGTCGTGACCAGTTGCGAGATCGACAGTCCGGACGCGAGGATCTTCGCCTTGAGAGCGGCAATCTCCTTCTCCCCGATCAATTTATGATCCACAGCGGGAACGGGGTCTTGCCAGATCAGCGTTTCTTTAGGAACGAGCGGGCCGAGGTAGCGGGGGCGCGGTCCCATGTCGCGGTGCGTCAGCTTGAACCATGCCCGCGCGAACGCGTCCGCGAACTGATCGGGATGCTCGTAGAAGCGTCGCGAAATCTTTTCGTAAACAGAGTCGAACCGCAAGGATAGGTCAGTCGTCAGCATTGAGGGCGCGAGACGCTTTGAGGGATTGTGGGCATCCGGCACCGTCCCGTTGCCGGCGCCATTTTTCGGTGTCCACTGGTGCGCACCGGCCGGACTCTTGGTCAATTCCCATTCGTAGCTGAACAGATTGGTGAAGAAGTTATTGCTCCACTTCGTAGGCGTCGTGGTCCAAATGACTTCCAGGCCGCTGCCGATCGCGTCGCCGCCATGGCCTTTGCCAAATTTATTCTTCCACCCGAAACCTTGCTCCTCGATGGCGGCACCTTCCGGTTCGTTGCCGACATATTTCGAGGGAACAGCCGCGCCATGAGTTTTGCCGAAGGTGTGGCCGCCGGCAATGAGAGCAACCGTCTCCTCGTCGTTCATCGCCATACGGGCGAATGTTTCGCGGATATCGCGCGCCGCAGCGATCGGATCCGGCTTGCCATTGGGCCCTTCCGGATTCACATAAATCAGGCCCATCTGCACCGCGCCGAGCGGATTCTGAAGATCACGATCGCCGCTGTAGCGCTCGTCCGCCAGCCATGTGCCCTCAGGACCCCAGTTCAGCTCTTCGGGCTCCCACACGTCCGCGCGACCGCCGGCAAAGCCGAAGGTCTTGAAGCCCATCGACTCGAGGGCGACGTTGCCGGCGAGAATCATGAGGTCGGCCCAGGAAATTTTCCGGCCATACCTCTGCTTGATCGGCCACAGCAGCCGGCGCGCCTTGTCGAGGTTCACATTGTCCGGCCAGCTATTAAGCGGAGCGAAGCGCTGCTGACCGGCCCCGGCACCGCCACGGCCGTCGCCGATCCGGTATGTGCCAGCGCTGTGCCACGCCATACGAATGAACAGCGGCCCATAGTGGCCAAAGTCGGCCGGCCACCAATCCTGCGAGTCGGTCATCAGGGCATGCAGGTCGTTGACCACGGCATGCAGGTCGAGCGTCTCGAACTCTTCCGCGTAGTTGAACTTCTTGTCCATCGGATCGGACAGCGGGGAATGCTGGTGCAGGACCTGCAGGTTCAACTGATTCGGCCACCAGTCGCGGTTCGTGGGCGCGGAGGCGCCGTGGTTAAACGGGCACTTGGCTTCAGGCAAGGTGCTTTTGTTTTTAGCTTCGGGGGAAACACTTCCCGATGAGGTCGCGAGTGTATTTTCCATATGTTTTCGTCCTTCGAAATCTTGATTGGGTACTGCGTGAAAAAATTACTTTTTAGTGCGGCAGCGGCGACAGAGGCCAAAGACCTCGACCAACGGCTGCGTCAGATCAAAGCCGTCCGGCACGTGCCGGGACAGCCGCTTGAAATCGATGAACTCTCCTTCGATGTCCTGCACTGATTTGCAGCGAGAGCACACCAGGTGATGATGAGGTTTGAGATTGCCGTCCACGCGCAAAGTGGTCGCATGCGGAGTGACCTCGCGCAGCAGCCCGCACTCGATGAAAAGGCGCAGATTGTTGTAGACCGTGGCGAGAGAAATGGACGGAATACGACGCCGGACCGCGGCGTAAATATCTTCCGGGGAATAATGTCCGTGGGAAGCGATAACGGCCTCATAGACCACTTGACGCTGGTGCGTGACCGCCAATCCGCGCGTCGCGGCCAGCTCACGGAACTGTTCATGGGTGGGGCGCATGGGTGAGGTGGATGATTATCGGATGAGAATGATTATAAAACGACTCGGAGCAGTGTCAACCGAAATCTTTCCTTTGACCTTGAACGACTTCGCGGACGGAAGCTCGGCCACAAGACGACGCCCCGGTAACCCGAAGCATGAAAGCTTTGCTCCTGGGTGGAGTCTAACCAGTGGGTTCGCTGTTCCGATACCGAGGAACCGAGGATGGTTTACTGGTCCCCAGCCAATTCATGGGAAGCATCAGGTTCTCCGTCCTGATGCACAGCGTCGAGTTCCGCCGCAAGCTGAGACTTGAAACCGCGGCTGGCCTCTTCGAACTGAGCTTTAGCCCGCGCCACGTGTCCCAACAATGTGTGCAGCTGCCTGGGACCCAATACCAGCAGTCCGAGCATGAGGATGAACAGGATTTCTGTGCCCAAACCCACGATTCACCCCTTGGTCACGATTTGGCCATCGGCGATGGGGGTTGTTGTGCTGGACGGTTTGTCTTCGTCCGCTTTCATGGCCGACTTGAAGCCACGAATGCTTTCCCCGAGTCCTTTTCCCAGCTCGGGAAGCTTCTTCGGTCCGAACACCAGCAACGCGATTCCGAAAATAATCAGCAGATGCATCGGTTGAAACAGTCCTTCTAACATAGGTTCTCCTTGAGTAAGCATGTCTCAAAACGCGTTAACAAAAGTGCAGGCGCTGTAACCATAAACCAGATACAGCGCCTGCTTACAGGAGTTTGTAACAAATCACTAACCGCGTCGCGCCGAATCCGCTGCTACGGCCAACTGCATCGATAGCTCAAAAAACTCGGTCGGTTGGCCGATGAAGAGCCCGTCTTCCGTGAACGCATTCACGGTGGCCACTGCGCCACCATTCTGCGTCGAGGTCGGCCGGATCACCGAGCACCGAGGCAGACTCTTGCTGATGAAACTGCATGGCTCAGGCAGAATCTTATTGGTCTGAGTCAGTTCTGTCGCAGGGTTGTTGAGATCGGGGAAGGTTAGTCCGGTCACAGGATCGACCACACCGGCCAGAGGTTGAGACACAGCGTTACCGCCTTTATCGTGCCAGAGCCCGAAGTGATCAATTTCGACTCCGCCAATACTGACCAGAATTTGCAGAACTGTCGGGTCGGTTGCCTTGAAGGCCAGTGTCGGATAGAGGCTGGCGCCACCCTGCTCAATAAACGCAAAGTGAAATCCCGCGGTGTTAGCGATCGCCTGGATGCGCTGGGCATCACGGCCAGTGATGGGAATCGTGGGATTCGTTGAAGGGGGAGTATCCGTATCATTTAGCGGAATCGCCGGTTGGTTCGTGATGACGAGGGGTCCCTTAAATACTGCCCCTAAATCCGGGTTCTTTCCACTGCGATAGCGGGTATACCAACTGAGGTCCACGTTGAGGTTCATGAGGTTGGTAAGCCGTTTGATTTGCCTTGCCCCAGTCGCCCGGCTGCTCGGCAGATTCTTAAATGGTGTGAGGTCGAGTGGTACCTCACCCCGGGACTTCAAGTAAGCGGCAAGAAAGGCTGCATGGCTCAGTTCATCATCGGTGTTGTCAGTGATGTACTGCGGCATGTCTCCATCCAGATTTTGAAGGGCCAGAGTGTAGGCTGGATTTCCACCGATGAATCCCTGGAATTCTTCGCCCGCTTGTGCCGCCCCGCCCCCTGAGGGCCCGACTCCGCCGAGTTCCGCGTACTGGGTCCACAGATCACTCTCGACAAGTTCCGCCCACAGCGCGAACTGCAGCAGCGCAGCATCGCCTTTCGAGAGCTTACCCGTGCTGGACGAACTCTGCGCCGCGCCTTCAGACGCCAAGAGAGAACCGGCCGACAGCGCCGCTCCGGCAAGCCCCAAGCCCTTGAGGAATGAACGTCTCTGGACTACCCCTTGCCAGCGACGCTGAACACCTTCTTCTATCGAGGACTTACTTGCCTCAGCTGAGTTCGTCTCGGACACCACCACAGATGGAGCATTTTTTTCTTTCATGGTTTGCATTCCACTTCCTTTTGCTTATGATTTTGTTCCAGCCGTACTGTGCGTTAGACGCAGTAACCAAACGGCGAGATACGACTAGGATGTCATTTGATTGTCAACTTCTTGTAAGCAGTTAATCCCCCGCGATGCTTACACGTCCGAGCTTTCGCGCACTGCTTCCACATTTTTCTTCACGCTATGTAAAACTCATCTCAGCGGTAGTTATTCCCGGCTTCTAGATGAACTTCCTCGCCAGTCAAGATGAAGACTAGGAACGAAGTAATAGTTGCGGGAAGACGCAGACAAAAAAGGGGCGGCCCGGGGAGGACCGCCCAAACAAAGTTCGCTTCGTCTCGAAGACGAACTTATAGAAGACGAACTTAGCCTGCAGCTCGATTACTCTTGGCGACGCGTTCGCACTCAGACCCGGCCGGCCCGCAGCCGTTCCGTACCGGGTCCGAAAACGCGAAGCCCATTAGAAGATGAACTTCAAGCCGAACAGCAGTCTTCTTCGTCCGATGCCATCGGTGTTGGTGTTGCCGGCAAAAGTGCCGCCGCTGTTGGCATTGAACGCCGTGCTCTGGAATTTTCCTATCGCGACGTCGTCCAGAAACGGATCCGGAACGCCACGAAACTGAGTGTTGAAAACGTCAAACGCCTGCGCCTGGAATTGAGCCGTCAACCGCTCATTGAACTTGATGTTCTTGAAGAAAGCGAGATTGTCGGTGCTGATGGGCTGCCCGCGAAGCGTGTTGCGGCCTACTCCTCCGTAGGGCGTTCCCACGACCTGGGCAGCGGTTGGATCGTTATGTATCCAGTGTGCGCCAGGAATTGGCGTGACGGCGCATTGGTTTTGTCCACCGCCAGTGCCAAGGCATGGGTCTGTAAAACTGACCAGTGTGCCAAACGGCTGGGCGACGCCTCCGGCAGTAGGGCAGGTTGCCACAGTTCCGTCGCAGTATTGCCCCACCGATGCAATAGGGAGGCTAGCATTGCTCAGGATGGGACGGCAAGCATCAGATTGTCCGCCGAAAACTGCGGTCGGATCGCAAAGGCTGCCGCTCGCGTAACGTTGAACTGTCGTGTAAGGCTGTCCCGAGGTGTAGCGGTAGGTAGTGTTAACCTGCCAGCCGCCCAGCACGTGCCCTGCAAGGCCGTGCTGCGCCTTGTAAAACGGCAGATCGTAAACGATGGTGACGCCGACTATGTGCGGGAAGTCTATCCCCGAGTTGGCCCGTTCCGGAGCGCCCGGCGCAAATGGATTCTGCGCAAACGCCAGCGTGTTGCCGCCAGCGCCCGTGCTGAAAACCTCGCTGGCATTGTCGATGGTTTTGCTATAGGTGTAGGAAGCAGTGGCGCTTATGCCACGCCAGCCGCCGATTCGCAGTTCGCTTTGTAATCCACTGTAGCTAGACGAAGCGGTGTTGGCATACTGAATTACGTTGCTGAAGTTGCAGTTTACATTTCCGGCCTGGAAACCTGGGGTGTTAGGAGTTGTGCACGGCGTCAAGCCCGCCGGGATGACATTTTGAAAACCAGCGTTGATGAGCGGGCCCAGAGCCGGATTCCCGTTCAACTCCTGGAACTCATGGACACCGTGGTTGCCCACGTAGCGGACTTCGCCAACGATCCGGCTGGTGAAAGAGCGCTGCAGGCCGAAGTTCCATTGCTCGGAGTAAGGGTTGCGGAAGTTTTGGGGCACCTGCGTCTGGTTAGCGAAGCCAGGATTCCCCACCGGCGCTAGAGGCTGCAGGAACGGGATTACCTGGGTTCCGAAAACACCAGTAGTCGGCAAGCCCGTGGACTGCCCGCCTACGACCGGCCCTAACGTAGCCAAGTTCACCGAAGGTGCGGAGGTTGCGACGTTCAAGAACAGGTTATAAAACGCAGGATCGTAGGCAATGCGAAAGCCGCCCCGGATTACCGTCTTGTTGTCGCCCAAGATTCTTGGGGTCCAGGCAAAGCCCAGCACCGGAGCAAAATTTCGCAACTGGTTAGGCACAGACGGCACGGTGGTCTGATTCAGGGGCAGGTTTGTAGACCACAGCGGGAGTGGTCCCGTCTCCTGGGCAACTGACTTTTGGTGCAACAGATTAATGGCCTGTTGATACCAGTCCCATCGCATGCCCAGGTTCAGCGTCAAGTTGCTTTTCACCTTCCAGTCGTCCTGTACATAAAGTCCGAGATCCCACTCCGAAAACGGAAGAATGGGGCTGCCCAGCGCGATTTGTGTCTCGACGGGATTGTTAGCGACAAGGTCATTGAAACTTTGGAATACGAATAGCCCGTTGTTTAGGGGTAGAAAGACGTTGGGGGAGCGCTGCTGGTCGACCTCGCCGCCGAATTTGATGGAGTGATGGCCCTTCAGGATCGACGCATTATCCTGCAATTGGTATACGTTGATGATGCGCCCCTGGGGGAACCCGGCCGCCACGCCAAAGCTCACCGAATCTTGCGCTGCCCTCCCGATGAGAAGCGCATCGGTTGGGCAGTCAGTGGGGCTATTAGAGTTGCAGTTTGGGAAAGACTGCTCTTGAAAGAACGAACTGGCGCGCGAAAAGCTGAAGCGGACCTGATTTACAAAGGTACTGCTGAAGGTGCGCGCCCAATCCAAGCCGATCTGCTGGCTCAGGCCGGGAATATCCTGAAAGTCACCCACATCGATCCCGTTACCGAAGTTAACGCCACCATTAAACGTCTTCTGGTAGACGTAGCGGGCAAAAAAGTTATCCTTATCGCTCAGCTTGAAGTCGACTCGTCCCGTGGCTTCGTAATCGTTAAACGGGCTGGGCACGAAGCGCGAGATGCTGCCGAATTGAACTGGGGCGCAGTTGTATGTGGTTCCGCCTACCGTGTATGGACCTGCCACACTGCAGGTGGAATTGGGTTGGTTCGTCACGAACTCATTCTGCTGGTTGGTGAAGGTCGGAGCCCCCGCGAGGACCGCATTGGGTCCAATGGTGCTCTCAACCAGCCCAATCGGGCTGTTGGGGAAAGCCGCCTGCAACTCCTTGACACCCAACGGCGTGGGCACAAGGCCGGGCGCGGAGGAACTCGGCGAGCCGGCAAAACGCTGACGCTCGATGTTGGTTGAACCGAAAAACCAGATTTTGTCTTTCTTAATCGGCCCGCCCACACTTCCGCCGAAGCGGTTATCTACGAAACGCGGAACGGTAGGCGCGGTGCAACCCGTAGATGGAGATACCCCTTGGGGGCAAAATCCGAATAACGGACTCTTCTCCTGGTTTTCCAGCGAATCAAATTTTGAACCCTGCCAGAACTCATACGCCGTTCCGTGGAACTGGTTCGTGCCCGCCTTGGTGACGTAGTTCACTACTGCCCCAGTGTTGCGGCCGAACTGGGCGTCGTAATTGGTGACCACCTGTACCTCGGCGATGGCGTCCTGGTTGCCAAAGAAAATCGAAGGGCCGGCGATTGAGTTATCGTTGTTGCTTTGCCCGTCGATCTGGAAGTTGTTGGCGCGAGCGCGCTCACCGTTTACGGAAATCTCGGCGCCGTTGTTGTTGCTGAAACTGGCATCACCGGCAGTGGCGACTCCGGGAATGAACAGCGCCAGCGAGTCAAAGGTATTCCCCACCGGCAGGCTGCTTACTTTTTCCGCGCTGAAGGTTTCCGAGATTTGGTCCGTTGTAGACTCAACGAGCGGCGGGGCATCCTCCACGTTGACCGTTTCGATGGCCGAACCCAATTGCAACTTAACGACGGCTAGCGCAGTATCCTTACCTACTTCCACAGAAAGATTGTTGGCCTCATAAGGGCTAAAGCTCCCGGCTTCAATGCGAACACTGTAGGCGCCGGGCGGCAAGTCCCGAAGCACAACAAGACCCGCTGAATTTGTTTCTGTTTTGAACTCCCGGTTCGTAGCCAAGTGCCTGGCAGAGACCTTGGCACCGACGACCACCGCACCCTGAGGATCCTGCACAACGCCTGAGATGGACCCAGTGACGATTCCCTGAGCGCGAGCGAATGTCGACCCGAAGATTGCCAGTCCTAGAACCATTACTGAAACAAGTCGAGTCCGCAAAATAGCCGTAGACCATTTCCCTTGATCGCGATCGTTCATATTTAAGGCTCCAATTCCTTTGCTAATGATTTTGTCCCAGCAGAACAGGTAAGACGCAGCGAGCACACTACGGGATACGCAACAAATGTCATTTAATTGTCAAATTGTTTGCGGACAGGAGGCACTGTTGGTTCAACTCCTTTGTCTGTGATTTGTCAGCTATAGGTGAAACTCCTCCAGTCGATAGTTATTCCCCAATTCCAATAAATATTTATGCTGCCGAGCGGGCGCCAAGCCGTAGCACAGGCTAAGTGGTCTCTGCTCCGCGCTTGCGCGAGGAACCTACCAGCCACGCCACACCGATACTGATGGCGTAGAGCGCCATCATCGGGGCCGCGAAAAGGCACATGTTCAGGATGTCGGCGGTGGGCGTGATGATGGCGGCCACAATGAAGATGACAAGAACGGAATAGCGAAGATTCCGCCACATCCATCCCGCCGTAATCACTCGCATCAGGGCCAGGAAGAACACCAGGATCGGCATTTCGAACATCAGCCCAAGACCAATGATGATTGTGGCAAAGAGCTTCGTATACTCTCCAATCGTAATCATCGGCTGGAAGCGTTCGCCGTAACCGATCAGGAAGTCCAGAGACGCCGGATAAACCATCTTGTAGCCGAATAGTCCGCCGGCAAGAAATAGACCAACCGTACTGACTAAGAAAGGAAGAACATACCGCCTCTCAGAGCGGTACAGTCCAGGAGCGATAAACAACCAGAACTGATAGAACACAAATGGGGACGCGGCAAACAGGCCTAGAACAAGCGCCACCATCAGATAGAGATTGAAGGGCTCGGTTGGATTTAAGTACACCAAGCCCCCACCGATGCCATGGTGCCGCAAGGCTTGAATAATTGGTTGCTGCATTAGACCGAATAAGCGGTCCGCGAACGACCAACACAGAAGAAACCCGACTAGTATTCCAAGGACCGAAAAGATGATCCGTCTCCGCAACTCTTCCAAGTGCGCCAGGAATGGCATCGCACGGTCATATAGGGGCAGCGGAGAAGCAACAACGTTAGCCATGTGGAGCTCCCTCGTGTTTCTGACCCTTCAGGACGGAGTCGGTGTCTGTCGCGCCCGTGCATCTCTCAATGCCCTTCGGACTGGGCAGGTCCGCGTCGTCCATTGAACGGGGAGATTGTTTGTCGATGAACGACGCGGAGCCGTCTTTGCATGCGAAACAGAACGCAGCAATCAGTATTGCGACCAGCGCAGTGAGACCGTATGACGCTAATTCAAGCATTTGCGTCCACTCCCCTCATCTCGCCTACTTGCTTGCTGTTGAGACAGTTGGCACTCCCAGAGAACTTTACGCCCCTACCGCTGTTGGAATTGGAACAAGGGCGCACCACAAGTGCGCCCTTGCCAAGGTTAGACCTTAGTTAACGGTGACGTTAACAGGTACGCTATGACTTAACGCCCCAGATGTCCCCGTCACTGTCACAGCAGTCTGAGATCCCACTGGAGTTGATTTTGAGCTGTTACTTCCGCATCCCAGCGTGAACAGCGTACTCAGAAGCAGCAATCCGAGCACACTCATTCCCACAAAATGCTTGCGGGCAAGCGGCAGCTTCTTGCGAGTGGTCAAAATAGTTCCAAACAACCCCAATCCCGGTAATAGGAACGCCGCACCCGGGTAGCCGCCGACCGGAGGCGTAGAGGCCGCAGAAACCGTTAACGTTGAAGATGATGCACTCGATCCCGGAGAGATCGTTGAAGGACTCAGAGAGCAGGTCAAACCTGTGGGTGCCGTACAGGCAAGTGCAATCTGGCTGTTGAACCCGCCCACCGCGCTGGCGGTGATCATCAGGGTCGTCGAGCCGCCCGCGACGACAGTCGCGCTCGAAGCCGAAAGATTCAGCGAAAAATCTGGCCCGGTGACCGCGGCCGCAGGAACAAGACTCGCGAATACAGCGGTGGAGCTTCCTCCAGCCGGAAAATTGGGTTGGCCCGCACTACCTCCAGCGGTCAGATAAAGAGTGCCAAGAGTTCCTGGATTATTACTGGCACCGCCGCCTCCGCCGAACACCATATCCCACATGCCCGGATTGACCAGCACCTTGCCCGAGGAGTTAGTGAGCTGGCCGATGAATTTCCCGGTCGTGTCGAATGCGCTGATGGTGCCATCGCCAAAGTTGCCCACCAGGATGTCGCCCGCGAAGGTGCCGAAGCTGGCCGGAGCCGCTACCACTCCCCATGGTGCATTGAGGTTGTTGTTAGCACCCGCAGCGACGAAGGTGCTTACGAACTTGCCGTTCGTGTCGAATATATCCACCTGACCGGCGCCAGCACCAGGCACGGCGTCGTGCTTGGCACCATCCTGCATCGCGTAGGCGACGTAGACCTGGTTGCCGATGATGTGGATGCCGTGGGGAGCGAATCCCGCGGGGAGATTTGGATCAGTGAACGATCCGCCCAACGAAGTGAGGTTATAAGTCGAATCGTACACATCTACTTTGCCACTATTGAAGTTAGCTGCCAGCAGGTTGGTGCCAAGTAAGGCAAGACCCTTGTAAACCGCGCCACTGGCGGAATTATCCTTGCCGACAATCGCGGTGTTGCTGGAACCGTTCCAGTAAACGATGAGTCCGTCTTCCGTATCAAAAATGAACGATCCGCCTGAAAAGTAGGAGCCGCTCGCGTTGGCTACTGTTCCGGTCGGGCAACCTGGGCTGCAGTTGCCGTTTGGATTGCTCCTGGCTCCGGGTATAGTCACCACCAGCCCGGCGTCTTTGCTGCCATTTTGGTTATAGAGCGTGGAGACGCCGCTGTTATTGTCGGCAATCCAGAAATCTTCCCCGGGAAGTACTGAGATTCCCCAAGGGTTCAACAGTTGAGTGTCTGTGGTAGCGCCTACACCGGCAGTATTGGAGACCAGATTGGTCTGCGAATAGCCGGCCTGCTGCGCAAGCAATCCCGAGGGAATTGCTAACGTCATCAGCAGTCCGATTAACGAAATTGCTTTTTTCATTGCTTCCTCTAAGAGATATAAGTGCTGGATTTGTGCGACTCTGAATCTGAATAATGGTTCGTTATCGAACCTGCCGGTTGGACAGAGAATCGAGAATCAGATCGGTTCTTCTTGAGTCTCGAACTCTCTGTCGCAACCGTCAGCCCGACATCTTGATCTCTACCTACTGCCGCCTGAGGCGGGTGAAGTGCTTGGACTCGGAGAGTTCGCCTTGCCAAGCATGACCATCTCCCGTGAGGCCGGCATAGTATAGACGCCTCCCAAGGTTTTGATCTTGCTCAGAAAGTACTTATCCCCGAGATGCTCGAAGCTGATCGTTGGCTCGTTGGCGGCAGCCGCACTGTTGTCGAATGCCAGAGGAAACAGAAATGCGGCTCCTGTGTTATATCCACGAATCGCTAACTCGCGAGTCATACCAGGGCTAACACGACTTACCCTGTATTCTCCAGCTGGGAGCGTTGCGCCTCCCGCCACGAACTCAAACGGAACCTTCACAACGACCGCATCGGCATCTTGAGCCCGAGCACTTACTCCAACTCCAAGTAAGCACGTCAACATAAGTACCGCTGTCAAATACGATTTCTTCATGATTTCTCCTTATCGAACTAGTGTGACTCTTTCATCAGTGATAACTGCATCCGTGAGGCGTTTATTCCACAGGTACCGCCGCACACGCTTTTGTCATCTACATACATGTAAGCGTCATTAGGTTAGACGCACTTATGACTGGCTGGATACAGCGCCGATGTCATTTGCTTGTCACTTGTTTGTCGATAGGGTGTAATCAGTGTGAAGCCGATATGCGTGGCTAACGTTGTGGTGGTCGCAGCACTGCGCGACAGGTATTGAGTCTTTTTTACAAGGTTAGCGGGACGGTGTGTTCGGGGAGGGGTTGTGTTACCTGGCGACACTAGCTGAGTATGACCGAGGAATCGAATCACGAAGGCACTCGGCAAAGAGGCCGATAATCTTTTTCGTCACCCGGCTCGCGGAAGCGAGCTCAGCGGGCGCTGAGGTAGTCCGGTCGTCGAAATATCTGTTAAGGCGGTCGCGAAGCTGGATCCGGACTCGCCACAACCGCGCCTTCACGGCCGCCTGGCTCAGGTTTAGCACTTGTGCGGTCTGTTCGATTGTGAGGCCCTCGACGTCACGGAGTACAAAGACCGTCCGCAGGATCGGACGCAGCTCTTCTAAGGTTCTGACAAGGATGGCTCGCAATTCAGATGCCCAGCATAGTTGTTCCGGGTTCGGGGCGTGATCGGGGACGTCCAGTGAAAGCACGTCTCCGTCCGCCTGAAAATCCTCATCCAACGAGACCGGTTTGTGGGTGCGTTGTTTTCGCAGTTTCATAAGGGACTGGTTCACAGTAATGCGAATCAGCCAGGTTGAGAATTGTGAGTCTTCTCTGAATTCCGCCAGATTCTGAAAAGCTTTGAAGAGCGCTTCTTGGACCGCGTCTTCGGAATCTTCCCTATTACGGGTGACGGTATGAGAGATTCGGAGAAGCCTGCGGTCGTATCGCTTTACGAGTTGCTCGAAAGCGGCAACATCCCCTTTCTTGCTGGCGTGGACGAGATCCAGGTCGCTGCTAGCTGCGAATTGTGCCGAGTTTACGTTCATAGTCGTTTACCGCGCTGTCGTTTGCGGCGCTTCGGAGAACGACCCTTTTGCGGCGCAACCGATGTGGCTGCGAGCGGGAGGGCCGTCTCCTTGCACACGGTTAGAGTTCCGAGCTCACTGCACCACGACTTTGCCGGTCATCTTCGGGTGGATCGTGCAGTAGTAGGGATAGGTTCCCGGCTTAGTAAAGGTGTAGGAAAACTTTTCATCCGTATCCAGCACCTTGGACTTGAACACTCCCTCTGTGCTGACCGAGGTATGGGGAATGTCATCTTTGTTTGTCCACGTGACCGTTGCTCCAACGGGCACGGTGATCGTTTGCGGGCCAAACACGAAATTGTCGATGTTCACGGCCGCGTTTGCCGCGGAGGGCTGGTCATTGGCTTTGACGGTCGGTGATCCCGCGACGAGCAGTACGATCGCAATGGCTATCGAAGCTGTGAGACTTGCAACCCAGACATTGTTCCGTTTCATTGTTCTGTTTCCTTTAAGAGTTTTATTTTCTACCCTGATTTTCTTTCTTGATTTTTACCGTTCGAGGACCGGATCGTTAGCGGTCCACGCAAGACTTGAGTTAACGACCACCGGGGCCGCTCCCACTTCCTGTAGCCGAGGACATCGAGTCCGCAAGCGGCGAATCGACAACCGCAAGGCTGCGTCCGCTGACCAGATAGTTCACATCCGTGATTCCCAGCACCTTTTGCAACTGGTCGGCTGGCACCTTCATAGGTCCGGCTGAGGGAGCAGTTCCCGGCGCGGGTTGAGGGAATGCGGTGGACATCGCGGTGTGGAATGACACCTTGCCTTCCACCTTCTGCATGATCTGGTGGATGTGGCCGTTCAACACCGTCACGGAACCGAAACGCTTGACGTAAGACAAGGCTTGTTGACTGTCGTCGGTTCCCCATCCCCAATCCGGATAGATGGTCCACAGTGGAATGTGGGCAAAGAGCACAATCGGAGTGCTCGCTGAACGGCCCTTGAGATCGTCCTCCAGCCACTCCAATTGTTCGTGACCGAGCGATCCCATGCCCCCCGCCTTGAGATTGGCGACATTCACGAGCCCCACAAAGTGGACGCCCTTTTGATCGAAGCTGTACCAGCCGCTGCCTTTTGTTCCTTTCCCGTAGCGCTGGAGAAACTGTTCGCCGTTGTCGGAAAGCATGTCGTGCTCTCCCGGCACAAAGTAGACCTGTTTCGCGGAGGCTCCCTTTAATACCTGGTCCAGCGTGTCGAACTCGCTGGGCTTCGAGAGCTGGCTCAGATCACCGGTGTGAATGATGAAATCCGGTTTCTGGGGCATCGCGTTGATCTTGTTAATCGCCGTCTGCAGAGTAGCGGTGACGTCCGGATTGGCCGGCTTGTTAAACCCGATGTGGCTGTCGCTGATCTGCACAAAACTGAAGTCCCCGCCTTTGCCGGCGTCTTTGCCGTGGCCTTTGGCGAACGCCCGAGACGTCGGAATGCCGCCGCTCATGGTCCAGACCAGGCCTGTACCTGCCCATGCCATGCACTTCAGGAATCCCCGGCGATCGACGCCGTCGTTGTTGAGGTCTTGCAATTTCTGATCGATCAGATCTTTGTTTTTGTCTGTCATCTCGCCTCCGGTGTTTTTATAACGATCACAGTTGATAACTGGAATGCGTCGGTTTTATTCCAGATGAAACACAAGGGGTAATCAGAAACTTCTACGGTTGTTCGGACCGCATTTGCCAGCTGCTGGGGGACGGCATAGATCGACAAGCTCAGGGAAGGCTCCGTCGTAAAAGACCCGACAAGGACGGGGCACTCGCGCGAGCCGGGATCATGGAAAGGGTGGGCCAGCCTCCCATCAGAAAAAGTCCACCGCCTTGATATGCCGCTCGGTTCCGTCCGCCATCGTGAAAATGTGAATCGTTCCAGCGTCTGCAATTTGAAATTTTATGATCGCCTGAGCAGGCCAGGCCTCAAACGGCTTTCCGTCGATCAGACTGATCTTGTCGCCTTTCTTGAACCCCGCCGCTTCAGCCGGGCTGTTTGGGGAGACAAATGCCACCGAAAAACCATTGGTGACCTTTTTGTCCAGCACCAGGCCGATCCGGTCTTTTTCGAGGGAAGTCATCGTCGTTCCCGAGTTGGGGATCGCATAGAGTCGGCTGTGCGGGTAGTCGATGATCAAGCTGAACTTGGCCAGCAACGGCAGTCCGACGCCGCCTGTAATCGAGGGCGGCGGCAATTCAGTGTCGGGTATCAGCGCGATCGGCACCTGCGCAAAGTCGATGCCGGCGAAGCTCAAGTGATCGACACTGACGACGGTCTCCGAATAGCGGCCCGACAAACGCTGAGAGGTAGGATGGCCCTCGAGCAGCTTTTGCCTCGCGGCGTAGGCCGGAGTGACCATCAACGGACCGATGACGTTCCCCAGCTCCAACTCAAACTGCGCCGGAGCCGCGCCATCGATTGAAAGGGGGAGCACGCGTTCGCCATCCAACTCGATCAGCGGAACCTCGATTGCACCGACGGGCTTGGTTACAGCCCTGGGATCGCGAAAGGCGACACGATGGTGGGCGTAGTCAACGTCCACCACCACTTGATTGAACACCTCTTCGCCCAGCCGGAGGAGTACGGGTTGTCCGAGAATCTTGGCGTCGTAGCCCTGCTTCTGCAGGTCATCTGGCTTCGCCACGGCGTTCTGCAGGGTCAAGTCACCTAGCTGGATCTGAATCCCATTCACCGCGCTCGCGTCTTCTTTCTTGGCCGCCAGGCCTGCGGACTCGACGAAATTCTTGTCGATGTTCGTAGGCCCGCCATAAAGCAATGCCATCCCATCGCGACCGTTGAGCTTGACGGGCAAATAGATTCCGAAGTTCGTGAGCGGCGTGAAGTCGATCCAACCGCTGGACGAAGTGCTGCCCTTGAAGACCGCCGTTTGAAGGGGTGCGGGACTGGCCGGGGTTGGCGTGGTGGACTGCGCACATGTGGCGGCGACCGATCCGGCCATCAAAGACAATCCGGCGGCGAGCCAGGATAATCTTTGGAACATCGAATGACTTGACTTTCTCAGGTCGACAGTTCTGGGAACGAGAATGCGAAAATCGAAACGTGATTCGTTCTGCACAGGGGTGGCCTCAGACATACTTAAGTTGAAAGCCTCTACTCGGGGACATCAAATCCCCGTACGTCTCCAGGAAACCGCGGAGCCTCGAAACGATTTTGGCAAACAGCAGACGATCCAGGATGGGACATTGCTTGGCTGCATCCCATGTCTGTGCGTCGGCCATAGTGAAGAAGGTACTTTCGCGAGGATTGGCGGTTGTCAGCAAGATGTATCGGATAAGTAAAGTTTAAGTAACACAGCTCTTTTCAGTCCCGGTTTGCTCCCAGCTTCCGAACCGCAAGCTGGAACTCACGGGGCATTTAGCCTGGTAGGTTGACGCCGCTTAGAAAACCGCCCAAATGCCCCGTCAAGGCCACGAGACCGACCGCCAGAAATTCAACGGCCAGACGGTAGCTTGGCAGGTCTACCGTCCGTCTTCGAGCGCGGAAATGCACCCACCACACCAGCCAGATCATCACCGTTGAGACACACGCCAGAACGAGGTGCAGTAAGAGAGTTCCCTTCAGCTTCTGCCCCTCGAGTTGAAACCGCCACGCAAGTAGACCAGTGGCGAGAACCGGGAGCGTTGAAATCGCCGCGGCCAGCAAGTTGTAGTACGCCGCAGCCCCTAACCCGCGTTGTTTCGTCCACTGTCCTACGACGTCAAAGGCCACTGCCGTAATGAACAGGGCGATTGGAAAGTGGATTAGCACCACATGTTGCGCGTGCTTCGCCAAAAGCGCCGTCTTGAGATCGAAAGGATTTACCATCGGTTCGCAATCTGCTTCCTGTGAAATACGCTTCACCTGTGAATAACGGACTTCTTAACGTTTTATTCCGCGTGGATCGCTGTAGTTCGCCGGAGCGGCATAACAAAATTGGCGTCAGTTCGATGGAATATTTGAGGCGAAGGCTAGTTTTCAACTGCAGAGCGAAAACGATTCGGGGTGTTCATGAGAAGTGGTGACCATGATTGCAACGTCTTTGTTACCAACCATTTACCTTGCTCATCAGTTTTCCTCAACAATTCTTGGTTTTGAAGGGAATAAACCCTGGACTCCGAAGTTCTCATCCTGTGGCCCTGTCAGGAGCGAATCTCCAACTCGACTCGTTCGAAGAACTGGCCATCCCTCTCTTCGATCAGCTTTACAACTTCGCTCACTGGCTCACGCAGAATCGTGATGAAGCTGAAGACTTGGTTCAGGAAACCTACGTTAAGGCGTTGAAAGGGTTCTCGTCTTTTCAGTTGGGCACGAATTTCCGAGCGTGGATCTATCGCATCTTGCGCAATACGTTCTTGACCTCTCGCAAGGGCCTGAAGGTTACCATGACCGTTCCTCTCGATTTTGAGGAGGAGGAAGTTGGACCGGAACTTACGATTGAGCGCGATACGCCAGAGACGCTTCTGTTGGCGCGATCGAGCCATGAGATGCTGCAGAAGGCGCTCGATGAACTCCCGGTGCATTTCCGAGAGATCCTTCTATTGTGTGAGGTAGAGGAAATGTCGTATCAAGAGATCTCCGAGACGCTTGCGGTTCCCATCGGTACCGTAATGTCGCGCTTATCGCGTGCCAGGCAAACTTTACGAAATCAATTGCGACCACAGTTGCAACAAGAAGCAGGACTGAGAATCGATAAGGGGACGAACCATGGTCTGTGAATCCTGGAAGGCAAGACTCGACACCTACCTGGACGGAGAGGTTCCGGAGGCGGAAATGCGCACCTTCGACTCTCATGTGCGCAATTGCTCCTCCTGCTCCGCGGATGCCCTCTCGCGGGTGCAGTTGAAGCGCGCGGTTCAGGTAGCGGGAAAACGTTTCACCCCCAGCGCTGAGTTCCGGAAACGGATCCAGCAGAGCATCGCCCCCAAACCGCGCCGTAGTTTCCGCCTGGCATGGATGTTAGCGGCGGCAGCAGCTGTCGTTCTCGTGGCCGGAAGCCTGACTTCAACTTATCTGGGAAACCGATCCGGCAACGACCAGGTATTCAGCGAGATTGCAGACTTGCACGTGTCCACGCTGGCCAGTCCATCCCCCGTCGATGTGATCTCAACCGATCGCCACACGGTAAAGCCCTGGTTCCAGGGGAGGATTCCTTTCGCGTTCAACTTGCCGGAGCTCCAGAACAGCGAATTTTCTCTACTCGGCGGGCGGATGACGTATCTTGAGCAAACGCCGGGTGCGCATCTCATTTACGATGTGGGGAAGCATCATATTTCGGTGTTCGTGTTCCAGGAACGGTCGTTGCCGGCGAGATTGAGTGATAGCTCTCTCCAGCCTGGGAAATTGTCGTTCAACATGGAAACATGGAGTCAGGGCGGACTCCGCTATTTCGTGATCGGCGACGCGAGTGCAGCGAACATCGATAATCTAGCGAAATTGTTTAAGGCCATATCGTAGACTGGACGATCCGTAAGGCTTGAGGTCCTTAAGGCACGAACTTGTAGCCCAGGCCGTGCACTGTAAGAAAGTGTGACGGGTTCGAAGGGTCCTTCTCTAGTTTCTGCCGTAGCCTCAGCATGTGGTTGTCCACCGTCCGCGTGCACGGGTAGCTCTCGTACCCCCAAACTTTATCGAGAAGTTCATCCCTCGAGATCACTCGTTCGGGGTTCTTCGTCAAGAACTCCAGAGTCTTGAATTCCTTTGGAGTAACGATGATCTTTTCGCCTGCACGCGTGATCTCGGTCCTGGAAAAATCCACTGTCACATCTGCAAAGATATATACGCGTTCCGGATTAACGCGGGATGCGCGTCTGATTAGCGCACGCAAACGCGCAACCAGCTCCCTTGGACTGAACGGTACGGTCACGTAATCGTCGGCACCCATTTCCAGCAGAAGGACCTTGTCCGCAACCTCCGAGCTCCCGCTAAGAATCACCAAGGGCAGGCCAGGAATCAAATTCGCAATTTTCTTGCAAAGATCACCCCCTAAGGATCCCGGACGAGGTAGATCGAGGACTACTGCGGCTGGCGTTGCTTGGCGAAGTCTCTCCAAACCGCAAACTGCATCGGAAGCAACATCGACCTCATATCCTTCCGACGAGAAAAGGCGCCGCAGAACCTTCCGCAACGCACTATCGTCCTCGATGACCAAAATTCGCCCCATTGGGGCAAGTCGCAGTCCTGATATCGGGGGGTTCAAGGTGGCTGACAAGGTAGCAGTTGCCATAAGTTTCTCCTCTTTCTACGCCATTCCCGATTCCTTTATGCCTCAGGTATCACAGCGCGTTATCGAAGATCCCTTCTTTCCAGCAAGACCCTGCCCACGTGGTCGCTGCGCCCAAGTCAACAATCCGATAACAAAAACGTGACGGGCCAGCTATTTTGCAAGTCGTTCAATTTCCACAGTTGAATCAGCCCAGCTCACTGCCCGCTTTGCTATCGTCACCCTCTGTTGCGATGGCATCAGATCCTCAAAGGCGAGCCAGACAACTCCCTGTGCGAAAGTGTAGCGATCCCATTTAGTAAGCCTGATTTCTCGTCCTACAAACCAGACCTCGTTCTTGTCGGCACCCAGAACAAGTCTGACCTGTGGATGGAGCGCGTGCCTAAGCCCGAACTCCCTTTGAACGACCGAACAAGCCGAAGCGTAAATCTTCTCCGCTTCTGGAGTAGATACTTTCTCCCTGTGCTTGTTATCGATCGTCAAGCCGTCCTGTGCCATGCACGCTGCTGCGAAGGCTAAGAGGGAAATGGCGATTTTCACTGCAGTAAACATGTGAACCTCAATTCTTTACGTCTTGGGCCGGTACAGTAACCTTGTCGCGCGTCGCGGCGTGATGAGACCAGTCCTTCGAGAGTGGTGCCTGCGAAACGCTCAGCACTGACTCGCGAACCGCCTTTCGCGCTCTGGCTAAGCGCGACATAACAGTTCCTATCGGGATCGACAATGTTTCCGAAATCTCGCGGTAAGACGCATCTTCGACATCGCACAATAGAAGGACTTCCCTAAAGATGCCCGGCAGTTGCTCGATTGCGTTCCGAACGGCATCTTGTTGGGAACGTTGGATCAACAGGGATTCAGCAGTGGCGGAAGTTCCGGGCAACGCCGGGACGTCGTCCTCGGAGTCGATCTCAACAGTCATGCGTCGATCGAGTGTCGAGCGGGAACTTAGAAAAGTGTTTCGGAGGATGCGAAACATCCACGCCCGGAAATTGGTGCCAGGCTGAAACGAGGCGAAACCGCTCAAAGCCTTCAGGTACGTCTCTTGTACGAGATCCTCGGCATTGCTCTGGTTGCGCACCAGCCAGCTCGCGAAGTTGTAAAGGGAATCGAACAGGGGCATGGCTAGTTCTTCGAACCCTGCCAACGGTCGCTCGTCCTGGGAGGACGAAACCCCGAATCGGACCATCCCTTGTGAGCCAAGTCCATTACTCCGCATTTGCCTTCTCCTGAATCAGCTCGAACCCCGGTTGCAGCCCACTCTGACGTGCAAGCCGTTCGGCGTCAATTCACTGAGGACTTTTTCGATGTATCCAGTTCATAACTTGTTAAATGATTGGTGGATAATGACTTAGCTCTACATGTATCCTGGGCCGGGAGTCTCGGCGCGCACGAAATGCTAGACTTCCGTGCAAAGCCAAACGGCCCCTATGGAATCCCTTCCGCCCCACTCCGTCGTGCGCTTCGGGACTTACGAGGTTTCTCTCCAGTCGGGTGAAGTGCGAAAGTCGGGTTTGAGAATCCGACTGCAGCAGCAACCAATGAAACTGCTGGAGGTCCTGCTGGAACATCCGGGTGAAGTCGTCACCCGTGAGGAATTGCGCAGCCGACTCTGGCCGAACGACAGTTTTGGCGATTTCGATCAGGCTCTCAATATCGCCATCGGGAAGCTACGGAGCGCTTTGGGGGACTCGGCTGAGAATCCGCGATTCATCGAGACTCTTCCAAAACGTGGCTATCGTTTTATTGCCGACGTGTCGGTTCTCAATGCGGACCCCCGCCCAAGAATGCCGGCAGCTGAAGATCTGATGGCCGTAGAGGATGGGCATACGCTCCATGGTGCCGGAGTGGCGGTTGCACCCAAACGCTGGCTGTGGCTGACGCGTGGGGCCATCGTCACCTTGGCATTCGTTATCATTATTAGTTTCTCGATTCTCTCCGTTTGGCGATTTCGTCCGCGTGGCCCAGCGCCGGCAGGCATCCGATCCTTAGCCGTCCTTCCGCTGGAAAACCTTTCTGGTGACGCTTCACAGAATTACCTGGCCGACGGCATGACGGATGAGTTGATCACCGACTTGGCGCAGATCAGCGCTTTACGGGTAATCTCTCGCACCTCGGTAATGGTCTACAAAGGAGCGCGCAAGCCTCTCCCGCAGATCGCTCGTGAGTTGAACGTGGACGCGGTGGTAGAAGGCACAGTGCTCCGCTCCGGCGACCAGGTCCGTATCACGGCGCAGTTGATCGAGGCCTCTACCGACAAACACTTATGGTCCCAGAGCTATGAGGGTGAGCTGCGTGATACCTTGGCGCTGCAGAGCAGGGTGGCCAGCGCTATTGCAGATCAAATTCGGATCAAGTTGACCCCGCGCGAACAAGCTGCGCTGAAGAGTGCAAAGGCTGTTGATCCGGAGGCCTACCAGTCCTATCTCAAGGGGCGCTACTTCTGGAACAAGCGAACGGCGGATGGTTTGAAAGCCGCCCTGGCTTATTTCGAGCAAGCAGTTGAAGAGGACCCGAAATACGCCAAAGCTTATTCCGGCTTAGCCGACACGTATGCCCTGTTGGGAGACTGGCAGTACGCCGTGATGACTCCCAAGGAGGCGTTCCCCAAAGCGAAGGCAGCGGCGATCAAGGCTCTGGAATTGGACGGCACGCTCGGCGAAGCCCACAACTCGCTTGCCTTCGTCCTGGATGGATTCGATTGGGATCTGGATGCTGGCGGGAAGGAATTCCGGCGGGCCATCGAGCTGAACCCAGGCTATGCAACCGCTCACCATTGGTATGCGTGGCACCTGAGTCTATTGGGTCGGTTTGACGAAGCAATTGTGGAAATGAGAAAGGCGGAAAATCTGGATCCGTTATCTCTTATCATTAATGCCGATTTGGCAGAACTCCTTGGCCTCGCCCACCACTATGACGAATCCATAGCGCAAAGCCGCAAGACGATCGAAATGGATCGTAATTTTGCTCTCGCCCATAATCAGCTCGCCCAGGCGTACCTGCAAAAACATATGTACGCTGAAGCTATCGCGGAACTGCAAACAGCGGTGAAGCTTTCTGGGGATAGCCCGACATGCATAGCCAATCTTGCTCGCGCCTACGTCGCTTCCGGCAAGCGGAGCGAAGCGGTAAAGCTGCTGGGCGATCTGAAGAAGCGCTCAAACTCCGGTTATTCAAATGCCGCGGAGATTGCCATGATCTATGCATCTCTCGGAGATGCAGATCAAGCTATGACCTGGCTCGAAAAAGGTTTCGAAGAGCGATTTAACCCCGGCGTCCTGCTGCGGCCGGGCTTCGATCCTCTGCGCTCCGACCCGCGCTTCCAAAACCTTCTGCGCCGGATCGGACTCCCTGTCACCGCATCCTGAGTTTGGCGCAGTTCTGCTTGGATTCTTCCGTCGCTGTAGCGGGATTCGCCTCTTCGTGCTCCGTTACTGTTCCCCATGCGATGGGAGTGCGCGTAACCGTGAGTTGAGTGGTTTCCGTTCCGGCCAGGGCGTTCGCAGAAGACTTATGCCGCGGCTTCCGATGCTTGATCCTTTGCTCTCAGCTAACCTGCGCGAAGCGTGGCGAATTCGGCGACGCCGAGAACGAAGGCATAGGTGGCGAAGAGAAAAGCTCCGTAGCGACCGCCAGATGCTTCCTGAATTCTCGGCATGAACGTTCCCAGGTTGGAGAGCACGACTGCTTCTCCGACCATTCCGGGTATGGCGAGAAGGAGCATGGCGACGGCCCAGTTGGACGGGGCAATGTGACGCCAGCGCAGAATGAGGATGCAAAACGCGCCCGAGATGATGGGGGAAATCGCAAAGCTCACCCAGTATCGAGCCGGTGTCGTCTCTAAAACGCGGTGACCGGCGAACGCGTAGTAGACGGTACCTAAAATCCAGATCATGAGACCGAGCGAAAGCAAGAGCATGCATTCTCGGGTCTTCATACCGACTCCTCGCTCACGTGCTAGGATGAACCACTCGGTACGTTCACATGTACCAGGCGGTTCATATTAATGTACCACGCGGTACACCAGGAGACAAGATGCGCCGTCGCAAAAAGCCAGATTTAGGTGTGCTGCTCGATCGGTGCCTGGCGGCGTTCGTCGAAGCGGGAACCCTCGACGTAAGCCTTGACCAGTTGGCGCGCAAAGCCGGGAGCAGCAAGCGCATGCTGGTTCACTATTTCGGCGGGCGCGAGAACATCGAGGAGCAGGCGATTACGCGCCTCGAAAACCGGCTGCACGCCCAATTTGTTCCCGAGGCATTTCCGCCGGGAGCGACAGCGCAGGCTGTTGTGAGTGCTCTCTGGGACCGCACGAGTGCCCCGCAATCGAGAGGTGTGCTCTTGCTGGTGATGGACTTGTCCAAGCGCGCCTGGTCGGGTTCGAAACGCGCGAGGCTGTTTTATGCCGAGCAGCAAAGGCTGTGGATCGAGCTCCTCCTGAGGTATTTGCCCGATCGTCCGACCGTCGAAGAAGTGCTTCAGACTTTCCAGGGAGCGGTGCTGGCGTTCCTGGTCACAGGAGATAGCGCTCCGGGAAGGCGTGCACTGATGCGAATTCTCGAAAACCAAGAGAAGGAGCGGCGCGCTTAACCGCAAGTCTGGCTGGATCCTGTCCAGTTGACGGGCCAGCAACTTCCATTTTATTCGTGGGCCGGTTTGAAGTCGAAGTAAGCCAGATTCATGTTTCCGTTCGTCAATATGTGCACGGTGAGAACATTTTTGCCTTGGCTCAGACGGACTTTGAAAAGTTGTGCTGCCAAATTCCAGTGGTGCCATTGACGCCAGGCAATCGGGTCTGCGGGATCATTTGTTGTGGCGATCTGCAGAGGTCCGGTCGCATCCTTGCCGTTCACATCGACTGATATTGTGCCGCCGCGATTCGATGTATAAAGGAAATCGGCTGCGTATGTTCCCGACTGTGCCACATCTACCGTTACGTTGAACCACTCTCCGGGCTCGGTCCAGCCAACGTAAAGGAGGTCTGCGGGAGGCACGACCTTGTCGAAGGGGTTGTCGTCAACCGGATCCGGCTTCCGGTTGAATTTCGTGTAGGAAGTATCCACCCCCTCGTGGATACGAAATTCATTGAGATAGCTCCCATCAGCCGGATTCAACTCTCCGCTGCCGTGATTCTTGGGATCGGTGTCGTGATACGCAACTCCCTCGCCGCCCAGGTCATAGTAGGCGCACAAGACTTTGCCCGGGATTTTTTGTGGACCACCACTATAGCGGCTGTCCTGATAAGGCGAGCCTTTATACTGGCTCACAAATGATTGGGAAAACGCGGTTGTGGGCAACATCAATCCGGCCGCGCAACAAAAGAAAAACACTCGACGACTCATTCTTTATCTCTCCTCAGCGCCGATTGGTACCATGCATCAAGGTTGAACTCTCGGATTATGAGAATAACTCCCAAACGCAACCAGTGTACAACTAGCTCAGCGCCGCAACCTGAGGCCATCAGCCAAGTGCGAATCGCAATGAATCACTATTGCAATGAGGTCGTGCCGACCTCGCCGACGTCCGAAGCGCTGATTTGCTCGATTCCGTGAATGACGACATCCGGCCGATCGATCATGACCGCGTGGCCGCTTGAACCTGCAATGACTCTGCGGCTACGAGTCGAGAGAGTCTTGAGGCGTTCTTGCAGGGAATTCCAGATTGGCCGGATTAGAGGTGGTTGGCCACTTTGAGGATTATTCGGATCCTGCGAGATGATGAGCAACGGCAGGTCGCCGCAGCAACGGGCGTGGGCGGCTTCCTCGGCAGAGTTCCAGAACTGGTCAGCTTCTCCGCGCCAACTCATAGCGTAAGAAGGCCGGCACATCTCCGCGCGGCAAAATTGCCATACGATTCCAGCCCAGGCTCGAGGTCCGGCTTGCAATCGCCTTTCAGCAGAGCCCATCCCGAGACTTCTTTCCACCATTCGAGCATGACTTCGCGATGCTTCTGCCGGATCAGCTGTGGCGAATATCCAGACCCCGGAATCTCGGCGATCTGCTCGGGCGTGCTCGAATCGACAAGAACAAGGCCAGCTACTTCAGCCGGATACCGGTCCAGATATTGGCGTGCGTAGAATCCAGCCACTGAAGCTGCAACCAAAACGAACGGAGGCTTCTCGCCGGCTGTTTTCAGCAGGAGATGAAGTTGCTGACTGATGTTCTTGGCGTCCATGACACCGGACTGGGGCTCGCTCCATCCGGTGCCCCCGCGGTCATACGAGCAGACCCGCATTGTCTTCGCAACTTCGGGCTGCACTTTCTGCCAGATCAGCCAATCGTTACCACCCCCGGCGTCTAGTATGACCGTTGGATCGCCGTGGCCGGTGCAATACAGGTGCATTAGACGCCCGTTGACGCCATAAAACGATCCGGGAACCGGGTAACGGTGCTGCAGCACTGTGTTGGTTCCGAAGTTCGCAACAGCGGGAGCAGCCAGGATCGCGGCCGCGGCAATCAGGACGGTCATGTATTTATGTTTCACGCGACTCCGAACCTTCGGAACCGATTATCTTGCGAGACTAAACCAATTGCCTGACCGGTCGGCGAGCCCATAGAGGAACGACACCTGGCGCAACTCGGCTATGCTGCGGCAGTTCAAGTGTGTTCTTTATTCAGCTTCCTTTATTTCAGCTGATCAGGAAAAGCTCGATCCCGTGGGCTTTTCCGAGATTGCGCGAGTACTTCTTGTCGGTCCCATTATTCCAATGCTCATGGACACCGAGGCTGCGGCATCGGATGCCGTCGCGTTCAGGGTCATAGACCGTCTTCGAAGGTGGGTCGTTGGCCAAAGCAGATTCGCGCAAGTAATTATCGGCATTCGCGATATCCGGTAGATCGGGCCATTCCGAAGTCAAAAAATCGAAGCCCACGGAATCGATCGCTACGCTATCAAGCGACATGAAGATGCTATTTGGCCACGCATCATTGAACGGCGCCATTTTCCATTTGCGGTGAGGTGGGCCATCCACGTTGTCGTTTCCATAGAGCCCGTCAATAATAAAAAGCATGGTTTTCTCTCCGAGATCCTTATGACCCAGAAAATCGGTGAATGCGGAGTAACTTGCCGAGCCATCTTTGTTGTGATGGAAACCATCGTGCGCGTTCTTGTGCCAGTCGGGATTGATGCTGGTGGCACCGAACAGATTCTTCGCGCAAAGCGTCACGCCTGAACTCACATGCGCTCTCAATACTGCAGCATCAATTAGGTAGGTGGCTTCAACGACTACCGTGTCGAGTCCTTTGGCATTGTTGCTTTCAATTGAGAATGGGATCGCGTTGGGTTTGAACTCGGCCTTGAGTCGCCCATCGCCTCCGATGTGGTCCACAAACACGACACCGGGAAACTCATGGTGAATCTTGTCGTAGAGATCGCTTGGGATGAACCGGCTGGAATCGAAGACTGTGATCGATGCTTGGGGCACTCGTCCTGGCCCAGTCAACTGTCGGACCAGCGAAAGGATCATATGGGGCGAAGAGTTCAGACGATCGATCGTGTCATGCCCCGTGGTGTTGTTCAGGTTGGCCTTGATTGCCACTTTCTCGCCAGCCTTGTACCCGGCGTTGCCGCGACCATGAGTGCGATTGAAATACTTGAAGATGGCGGCCCAGGCCAGGTCATCGCTTTTTTGAACTGTAAGACTCTGAATGGAGCGCGAGACCATGCGGTCAATCACGGCCTGGTTGTTGTTCGCGTCTTTCCACCAGGAACCTGTCCCATCCCAGGTCACAGCCGCCGGATCATGCGTCCAGGTGACTCGACCGGGAACGACGCCGCGCGGAACACCCACGGGAGAAAGCGTAGGTTCAAAAAGAGAAGAACGAAGAGTAGTGGCAGCTGCCATGGACAAGGCAAATTGTCGGCGAGTCATTCCCATTTGTTGATTCCTCACGCACAAGTCTTACGGTTACCGCAGGATCATTTTGCCCTGCGACGCGGCAATCTTGAATCGCTCAGCGAATTGTACCTGACAGCGCAATAGTCGAAATGCTCAGAGGACGTGACGTGTTGCTTCGGGTTCAGCCTTGGCCCGTGAATCCCATGCCTGCCAAGACGCCTCGCATATAGGCGAAGCTGGCGATCACGCCCGGCATCGGGTCGTCGGGATGAATCTCATACTCGAGATCGACGAAGCCTTGGTATTTCGTCGCGATGAGCGCTTCAAACATCTTCCGCACTGGCATGATGCCGTCTCCCACCGCTACCTGGCTCTCCTTACTCTGGAAGTTCGTGAGATCTTTCATGTGCATGTTAAACAGTCGCGGGCCAACCTCGTGGATTGCCTGAACCACATCGGTGCCGGCACGAACCGTGTGCCCGACATCGATGCAGCAACCGATGCGCGGATCCATGCCCTTCACCGACTTCAACACATCCAGCGGCGAAGGCCACAATTTGTCTTCCGGACCGTGGTTGTGGAGGGCGATACGGATGTCGTACTCCTTTACGAACTTCTCGATTCGCGGCAGAGTTTCCGGTGTGGGGTCGCCGGCAACGATAACACCGATACCTGCCCGCTTGCAGTATTCGAACTTACTTCGGATGTCGGCGTCTTCATCTTTCGCGAAATAGATGGCTCCGGCGGCATGGAGCTTGATGCCCGCCGCGGCGTAGTCCGCCAGCGCGGTCGCCTCCTGCTGTGCGTCCATCGGGAGATGATCTTTAATGTCCTTCGCATTCAATGCGAATACGTTGAGCTGCTTCATGAAGCCGATCATCTGGGCGCGACTGAAATTACGAAACGTGTAGCTGGCCAGACCCAAGCGGATGGGCAACGCTTGGTCGGGAGGTGAATTTTCGTGAGCCAGCGCCAAGACGGCGGCGGGAGCGGATAATGCCGCCGCAACGACTGCACTGGAGCGAACGAAATCGCGACGCGACAAAGCGGTTTTGTTAGACATGTGGCGCCCACCCTGGCTCGTAGTCTCGCCCCCACATCTTCGTGGCTTCGGGGTCGCCCTGAATCCGTCCGTCTTTCGTGTCGAGACGCAGTTCCCGGTTGACTTCCCAAGCGATGTTGGAAAGCTGCAACATCGTAACGGCGACGTTGCCAACCGCGATAGGAGCGTTGAGCTTCTCGCCTTTGAGGATACCCGCGATGAAGTTCGCGAAGTGAGCGTCGGTCATGGAATCACGGCCGATCAGGTCAGAGGACGAAGTCTTTTTGCCCACCTTGAATTCGCTTGTCTTGTTGCCTTTGAGGTCGTAGATCTCATAGCCATCGCGATCAATCAGCACCGTGCCCGTGGTTCCCATAATTGTCGAACCACGATCACGGCCGTAATACTTCATTCCCTGGCAACACTTCCCGTCCCACGAGATCATTTTGTCTTCGTACTCGAAGCTGGTCACCAGTGTGTCGTAGAACTGCCAGTCATCTTTGAAATGGTATCTGCCCCCCGACGACGCAACTCGCTCGGGATAGTCGACGCCCAGCGCCCAGCGGCAGACATCGACTTCGTGCGTACCATTATTGAGGGTTTCGCCCGTGCCATAGGTTTTGAACCAGTGCCAGTTATAGGGCTGCACATTGTCCGTGTACGGACGACGCGGAGCGGGGCCCTGCCACAAGTCCCAATCCAGCTGAGGCGGTACCGGCGCGGCTTTGCCTGTGCCAATCGACTTTCTCACATTGACGTACCAGGCCTGCGCGAAATAGGGCCTGCCGATTACGCCGGCATGGATCTTATCGATGACCTCTATGGTGTGGGCTGAAGAGCGCTGCTGGGTGCCCATCTGTACCAGCTTTCCATATTTCTTTTGCGCCTCGACCACCATCACCCCCTCGGCGGGATTGTGGCTGCATGGCTTTTCCAGATAGACGTGCTTACCCGCCTGCAAGCCGGCGATGGCCATAGGCGTATGCCAATGATCGGGAGTGGCAATGGTGATGGCGTCCACCTCTTTCAGTTCAAGAATCTTGCGAAAATCTTTGTCAGTTGCGGGGGCCTCGCCCATTTCCTGCCGCGCGCTGTCGGCGAACTTACTTAGAATATTGCTGTCCACATCGCAGACATGCGAGATTCGCGCGGCACTTTTGTTTGCCTTGAGCGAGGAGAGGTGAGCGTAGCCACGGCCATTCAGACCAATAACGGCAAAGTTGAGTCGATCATTCGATCCAAGAATCTGAGCATAGCTCTTTGCCGTAGTTCCCACGGCCAATCCCGCCGCGCCCACAGCAAGGGCATCGAGAAATTCGCGTCGCGTAGCCATTATTTTTCTCCTTGAAGCTGCCTTTTATTCGTCAATGCATGCCGACAAATGAGCGTGCCCGCGCAATCAAGACCACGATCATGCGTCGCGTCCCAACAATTTAGCGCGGTGCGCCCACAATCCTAAGCCGGGATTTGAAATGAAGAAAACCTCTTCGCCGTCGATAAGGTTGTTGCCGTAGCGAAGGGTCTGCGGACTGTAGCGCGAGAGCACAGTTTTCAAATCGCCATATTCAAAACCCACTCCCTCAACTTCCTCTTGGCTTAGATGGCCGGGACACAGCCGGATGGTGAATCGACCTTCGGAGGAGCCGTGTATGAGGTGTGCAGCCGCGCTCAGGTCGTCCGCAAGATCAGCATTCGCACTGACGGCTGCGAGAGTGGCCGGCGTTCCACGATAGCCGTATTTGCGGATCAGGCGATCGATGGCCCGGTCTTCGCCAAATTCCTTGATGCCGGGCGCCAGGATGATCAGCTCCGCACCGTCGCCCAATGCCATGCGTGTGCGGTAGATGGCCTTGTTGCCCAACCAGGTGCTGTGAAACTCATGCGGGTCGAGATAAACGACAGCTTTCTGTATGGGCGCGTCCATGGTCTCGAAGTTCACTTTCAAGCTGAGTGCGGCGGCGCGGTGAAAGCACTCAACATCGTCGCCGATGAAAAGTCCGCGCACTGCTAAACGTCCATCCGCCATGAGCCCGACAACAGTGAGTACGTAGACGATGGGCAGATTTCGCAGGAAGCGATCGGATGCGCAATTGATAACGTTGCGCACGGGGTTCTCGGCGCGACCCATGATTCGCTCCATCCCGTAAACCGCACCCAGGTAATGGCTCCGGTTGATGCTCTCGCGGCCTCCCGTGCCCACGAGAATATTCTTTGTGTAGTTGGCCATGCCGATCACTTCATGGGGCACGACTTGACCGATGGAGAGAATGAGATCGAAGTCGCCATGCACAATCAGCCGGTTCACCTGCGCCGGCCACGCATAGTTCAGCTTGCCTTCCGATTGCTCGCGGATGAACTCGGCCGGGACCTCGCCCAGGGTCTCGACGTCCGTACGCCAGTTATGCACGCGGAAGAGCTCTGCCGGCATGGCGCCAAACATTCGCGCGAGCTGCTCCGGACCCATCGCAGCATGTGTGCCCAGCGCAGGCAGGACCGCCTGGAGCCCGTCACCGTAATACTCCCAGGCGTAGCGCGTCAGGTCGCCGGCGCGCGAATGCACCCGGCTCTGATCCGGTGGCACCACGAGCACCCGGTTGCGTTTTCCCAGCTTCGCAAGACTTTCCACGAGCAGATCGTGCAACTGCTGCAAAGACAGATCGCCTTCAGCACTGCCCGTGGCGCAATAGAGACTCATGCGATGAATTCTACATTCGTTTTCCTGGGTAAGAAACCTCGCAGGGGTTCCAGGTTAAAAGTTGATCTTGCCTCCGAACAGAAGAACACGAGCCGGGAGCGACGTGGTGATCTCACCAAACGAGGAAGAGCCAGCGTTATTCACTGTAGGATTGTTCCAATTCGCCCTGTTGAAGGCGTTAAAGGCATCCGCCTGAAAAAGCAGGCTCGCGCGTTCTCCGAAAGAGAAACTCTTTCGCAACGACAGGTCCCAGTCATAGAAGTTGGGCCCAATGATGTCGCCGATCGGTGCGTCGCCGGCGCCAAGAACGCTTTCCGTCGCAAACGCATTCGGGTTGGTCCAACAAATCTTGAGGGCGGGGCAGGTGCCGCTGAAGGATAGTGACTGGCCGGGCACAATATTCGCCCGCCGAGTGATATTACTGCCATTCGCGCCAATAGCTGCCGAAGCTGTTGCCGTGAGCGGTGCGCCGCTTTGGTAGTGCATGATCGCGCTTAACATCCATCCCTTCAGGGCCCCACCCGCAAACCCCCTAAGGTTCTTTCCCCACGGCGACTCGAGTGTGAACGTGGTAGCCACAATGTGGGTCGCGTCAAAGCTGGCTTTGCCGTAATAATACTTCTGCCAGGATTCCACCACACCGCCGGTTTGGGTTCCCGGTGAGACTGCTGCCGTTCCTCCATTGACTAAAACCGGGTTGGCGGCGGTACTAACGAGACAAGTGAACGGGCATTCTTGTTCCGGGTTTTGGTTATATGCGTCACCCGCTCCGCCGTCCATTCCCATGACTTTCGAATAGGTATAGGCAACCGTAGTCGTGAAGAAACCCGCGCGCTTGCTCAGACTAACCTGTAGCGAGTTGTAATTGGAATTGACGTCGCTCAGGGCCATCTGAACTCCCGCGTACCCGAGGTAGGGGCGGATTTGGTCTTTTGAGAGACCAGTCGGAGCAAAACCACCGGAGCACTGATATGCGGCAGCATTGATTCCAGCCGGGCAGGCCAAGGTATTTGGGTTGGGTGAAACCGGAATGTAGCCCTGCTGCGTCCAGGTAGCGCTGTTGAAGCTGGGCGCTCGAAGGATGTGGCGCCCCAGGTTGCCGACGTAAGCTACTTGCAACAACATGGATTCCGGCAACTCGCGCTGCACTCCGAGACTATATTGATAACTGCGCGCGACCACCAGGTTGGGATTGACACCATTCAGACTGAGCGTGCTTGGGGCCGACACTGCGGCTGCCCCGGGGGCAGAATCGAACTGTGATAGGGACGCGTTGGTGCCGGAGATAGAAGCTGACTGCGCCCATGGCACATAGCCCTGGGAGTTGATGCCAAGGCCAAGCAGGTTTCCTTCCGGCTTGTCGTAGAAAATACCGAAGCCGCCGCGAACGACTGTCTTGTTATCCGAAAAAGGCGAATAAGCGAAGCCAAGTCGCGGCCCCCACAGATTCTCCGGCTGATAGAAGCCCCGTGCCGCAGCTGTGGATATGGCCGCTAAGAGCTGTGGATCGGACGCAGTAACAGGGACGCTGGCCGCCTGGCCAGCGGGCACTTGGCCGGGTCGCTGCAATCCATTGCATTCAACAGTAAGAGTGGGCGTACCAACAACGTTCTGCAGAGGGCCGCTGCACAGACCCGGTGAAGCCGGGTTAATACTGCTGGTTGCCAGCCCGCCGGTAAAGGTCGGCTCCATACCAACGTTAAATGCAAACGGGTTGAAGTTCGTCATGTTATTGCCCGTGGTGTAGGTCGGGGTGGTATGAATGTAACGCACTCCCATGACCAGGCTGAGTTTTCGCGTGACCCGCCAGGTATCTTGCCCGTAGGCCTCAAAATCGTTGAATCGGAACTGGCCGGTGGTGACCGCGGAGTTTTGCCCAAGAGTGTTGAAGTTCCCCAGCAGCGCGTCGGCAAAGGCATCACCGGTGGAGTTGGAGCCGCAACTGGTAAGGACTCCGTTGACCGAGCAGTTCGTGGCGCTCGATGACCCGGCGGTTGAACTAAAATTGACGGTGCCGTCGTAGGTGGTGCGCGAGTTCTGGGTTTTGCGGTCCCGCACGAACTCCGCTCCGAACTTGAACGCATGATCGTGCTTCGTCCAGGAGACGTTGTCCACAGGATTTATGTCGGTCACGGGGGCTGCGAGGAAGTTCGGAGCTGGACCATTCACCGGAGCCGGCCCAGACGTCGGAAATGCCGACAAACCTGTGAATGTAAAGGTTGGAAGGCCATCCGCAAACTGCCCCGCCGGATTCCCGAGTGGCGGGATAAAGTTGAACCCGTAGGTGCTTTTCATCCACGCGTTGCCCTGAACCGGGGTCCTCTGGGAATGCCAGTCCGCGTTGATTTTTGCTTCATTCACAAAATTGGGTCGTATGAGATACGTCCACGAGAGTTGCAGGTTGTAACCGGGACGGTTGCGAATATCCGGATCGACTGGAATCGCTCCGCCGATGTTGGGAAAAGTCCCGAAGGGGCTGTAGATGCTCACAAAGTCGTGCAGATAACGGAAATAGATGGTTTGCTTTTCATTCCAGTGCTCATCGACGCGAATGATGTCTTCACGAATGTTCAGGGGGCCGGGCAGACTGAAAGACAAGTTATTGCTGGTCGCCGCAGTCGGTAGTCCGCCAGCCGTGGACAATCCCGCTGCGGCCGTGTACAGCTTCGCCACCGCAGCCCCATCGCCGGTGATGCAAGCGGGATTGATGACGTTGGGCGAACTAAAGAAGACGCCGCCACAACTCGCAGGGATCACCGCCGGTTGGTTGAGCACGAGCCCCGCACCGGCGTTATAAACGTCGGTAAAGTCTCCGCCCACCTCCGCCGCGGTCGGAAACGTCTCGGATTGGGATGCGGCGGTTCCAGGATAAACCCCTCGAAACCTTTTCCATTCCTGCCCGACAAAGAAAAACAGTTTGCCTTTCGGTTGAATGTACGGAATGGGACCACCAAGTTCCCAACCAAAATCGTTGGAGTGAAAGGGAGGCACAGCCGCGTAACCGGTGTTGGCCGGACTCGTCAGCTTGGTCTGAGGGTTTTCCGCGTTGAAGATATTATTCGAGACGAATTCGAAGCCTCCGCCGTGAAAACGTTGTCCGCCGCTCTTGGTCACGACATTGACAGTTGAGGAAGCGGAGCGGCCAAACTCCGCGTCGTAGTTGGAAGACTGAACGTCTACTTCCTGAATGAAATCAGCGCCAACTTGATTGAACACGCTGTTGTTCGATCCCGAGTCCAGGTTAAACCCACCGTCTACACTCCAGTTCTGCCCATCCAGTCGCTGCCCATTGGTGACTGCCACGCTGTTGTTGTAGTTGCTCGTCAATGCTGCCGGACTTGTTCCCGAGCCTTGCAGGGCGGAACCCGGAACTAATCCGATGAGCGATTCGTAGTGGCGCTGATTCAGGGCCAGGTTTTGGATCTGTTTCTGAGTTATCGTGGTGGAGACTTCACCCGACGAAGTGTTCACCGTTTCTCCAACCGCAAGCACCGTTACAGTTTCTGTGATCGCGCCGACTTCGAGTCTCAAGTCCACGGTCAGACGGCCGCCAGCGGTTACAACGTTACCTTTTTGGGTGATCTTCTTAAAATCTGCCTTCTGGGCCGCCACCGTATATGTGCCAGCTGGCAGTTCATCCACGACAAAGTAACCATTCCGATCTGAGGTGACGTCGCGGCCGACTTGTGTCGCCTCATCCACTATGGTCACTTTGACATCCGGAACCGCGGCGCCGGACGGGTCGGTGACCGTCCCCACGATGCGGCCGACTACGTCCTGAGCGACGACGAACTCAGCCGCCGAAGACAGTAGCACGGCAGCTGCCAGGATCATCAGGGCGTTGGTCGCTGCCGAACAGAGGTGTTTTGCTGCGCGGCGGCCAGTGGTCGAGAAATGACTTTTTGGGCGGACCACAATCATTTTGGTCTCCTGAGGCACTAGACGATTTCGGTTGCTGATTTGCTCCTCTGAGGCCGCTCTCTGAGCGGACTAGGAGGCTGCACCGTAGATTGCATCAAACGAATTAATCCATGCGGGAGTTAAGCAGTGATGACATCTGCATGGAAGTTAGACAACCGTGAATTCACCGTTACAGTGCAACTGTTATTTCGATTCAAGAGCGGGAAGCCTCCGCCACTGCGCTTACGCCTTAAGTCGGTGAAATTACAGGCGTTTGGCCCTGTGTCGTGCGGCGAAAAATTCGGTTATACTCACCTCGAAGACGGGGTGGCGAGGTCGAAGGGGACCGCGCTCTCGGGGGCAAGCACTTTGGAACCGGCGATCAGCAAGCTTGAGGCCGAACGGGCTGAAGTAGACGACGTCTTGTCGTCCGGCGTATTTGGGCGGACGAACAACCCTGCTCGACTGCTGACATTTGTTTGCGAAAAGTATTTCGAAGGAGCCGTCGACGAAATCAAGGAGTACAGCATAGCGGTGCACGCCCTAGGGCGTCCGGAATCCTTTGACCCGCAAGTGGATACCATCGTCCGGGTTACGGCTCATGCCTTGCGAAAGCGGCTCGAAGATTACTATCGCAGCGCCGGAGCGGAACACGCCGTTCAGATCTGCCTACCCCCCGGACACTACGTTCCCAAATTCATTCACGCAAACGACTTGGAAACGGCCGGAAGCGTATCCACAGTCGATGAGAGGAAGAACGGCCGATCTCTTGACCCGGTTTCCTCCCCAGGGAACGGTCGACGAGAAGATCCGCACCCTGCTGCTAGCCCACCGCGGACCTCAAAAGCCGACGACGTGTCAGGACTGTACGATGCCGGATCCGGAAGTAAGTTCAGAGTGCGAACTGGAACGGTAACGCTGGCGGCCATTCTTGCAGTTTCTGTCTGTGTACTGTCGGTTCTTTTCTGGAAGAAATGGACCGGGAGAATTGGGCGCGAGAGCCCCCCAACCACTCAGGCCACCGTCACGCCGGACTTCCCTTCCGGGAAGATTCTACGCGCGATGGCGGGCAATACTTTCGCTTCCTACACGGACGGCGGCGGTTCAAAGTGGGAGGGCGATCATTTTTGTACAGGAGGGACCACTTTCTCGGTTACGGGTCACACCATCCAAGGCACAGAAGATCCGGCTCTTTTCTCCAGCGGGCGGCGCGGCGTTTTTCACTGCTCTTATCCTGTTCAGCCGGGAACTTACGAGGTTCATCTTCTATTTGCCGAGACGTCAGGGCTGCAGGAGAACAGCCGCAATGTGGGATTTTCGATCAATGGCGGACCGCTGACCAACTTGGATGTGATGGACGACGCCGGCGGCGATGACATTGCAACCACGAAAGTGTTTACCGATGTCGCGCCCTCGAGCGACGGGACCATTCATGTGGACTTCGTCACTCCCGAGGCGTTTGTAAATGCGATTGAAATTCTGCCAGGCATTCCGCATCGCGGGCTTCCGGTCAGGATTGTCGTCGGACATTTTCCGTACACCGATTCGGAGGGCAATGCTTGGATGCCGGAAAGGTACTTTTTCGGCGGCCGCCTTAGTAGTTTCGGAGGTGGTCTATCCAAGATCCCCGATGGTCGCCTTTACGAATGGCATCGGTTTGGGCACTTCCATTACGTAGTGCCGGTTGCGATGGGGGGGAAGTACACTCTAAAGCTGCACTTTAGGGAGCATTGGTTTGGCGTTCAGAATGGCGGTATTGGGGGTGTGGGCAGCCGGGTCTTCGATGTCTCGTGTAACGGATTGATGCTGCTCAAAGGATTTGATATTTCCCGGGAAGCCGGCTCCGAACCGTTGGTCAAATCATTCCAGCACATTGAACCCACGCCCCAGGGCAAAATCGAAATCTACTTCACTCCTGCCGTCAACTATCCTTCGATCAGCGCGATCGAAATCATCCCCGAATAGAAAGTTCGACGAATTCTGCAGCATTTGATGGGACCATTCTCGTTCGGCGCTTATCGTCCCCTAACATCCGCTGATGTGCTGGACGTAGGGTTGCAAGTGCTTGAAAGGAATGGCGGGGACGACGGGACTCGAACCCGCGGCCTCTGCCGTGACAGGGCAGCGTTCTAACCAACTGAACTACGTCCCCACTCGCCAAATCAACAAGATGCGAAATAACCAGTGTTTATGCGGCCTTGCGCGATTTGCATAAACTGCACAGATTGCATAAAGCGACCCGAATTGCTTGTATTCCGGTCCGAACCGCCCATAAACCGCCCATAAAGTTCGCCCACTTCCCTGCTCTTTTGCATGGGCAAAACAACTTCTACGGGCTGCGGCGGGCGATCCTGAGTTCTACCAACCCAGGCAAAACCACCAGCAAAACTTTCGCAAATCTTTGTCACAGAAATATCCTAACAGCTTCTCGCAGAACACGAAAGACCACCTTCATTTTCCTCGGTCGGACTGCACGAAATTCTCACAATTGGGCCGCAACGGTGATACGAGTTGTTCGTGCGACCGAGCAGCGATCAGATTGCGCGAATCAGCCGCATGAAGGCGTCGATCTTCTTCGTAATTCGCGCCCGGTCGGGACCGAGGTTCTGCTCCAGGCAAATTCCGCTAAAGAACGTGACGATCAAGCCAGCCAGGGAATCATTATCGTCACGAGATCCACGCGCTGCAGCTAGATTGTCGATGAGCCGCTGATGGGCTTTCATTACGCTCGCGACCATGATCTGGCGGGCTTTTGGGGGGAGGTCTGCGAACTCGCGCATAGAGTTCACCGAGAAGCAGCCCTTCTGGCCCCAACTCCCATAGCAGACCTTGAGAAAACTCTCAACATTGGTCCAGCCCAGAGGCTGTTTCGTCAGGTGTCCGCGTGCCATGAGGACTTCGAAATACCTGCGCAGGCTCTCCACGAACAGGTCTTCTTTGTTCTTGAATTCCGTATACAAGCCAGATTTGCGTACACCTGTAGCCTGTTCAAGGTCCTGAACACTCGTCTCAGCGAGGCCATGCTTCCAGAAGACTGGGATTGCTTTATCGAGGACTTCCTCTCGGGTGAACAGTTTCCGTCGTCCCATTGCAACATTATCGGTCAATTCGACTGCGAGGCTTGCACATAAAGGACCAAATGGTCCATTATTACAAAGAGAGAGCGAGAGATTGTCCCGGAGGACCCATGGCGCCCAGCCGTAAACAACAGGTCATCGATCTGCTGAAGTCGCTTGAGACCAAAGATCCGGTTCCGCTCGCCTATGTCAATCCCAATAAGTATATCCAGCACAACTTGCAGGTGGGACCCGGTCCGGCAGGTGTCGCCGCCCTCATCAAGAACATGCCGCCCGATGCGTCCGTCAATACGATCCGCGTCTTTGAGGACGGCGATTATGTCTTCGCTCACACGCAATACAACTTCTTCGGGCCACGCATCGGCTTCGACATCTTTCGCTTCGAAGATGCTCTGATCGTCGAGCATTGGGACAATTTGCAGGAGACCGCGACCGAACTCACCCCCAGTGGTCACACGATGATCGACGGTCCCACGATCGCCTCCGATCTGGACGAGACCGATGCAAATAAGGCGCTCATGCAGCGCTATATGGAGGATCTTCTCGCAGGCCATCGCGAGACCTTTCCCAGCTACTTCAACGGAATCGCATACATTCAGCACAATCCATGGGTCGAGGACACCATCCCGGGATTGATTGCGGGTTTACAGGCTCTTGCCGCCAAGGGGCAGGCAGTCGTCTACAAGCGCGTGCATATGGTACTTGGTGAAGGTAATTTCGTGCTTGTCGTTGCGGAAGCTACGTTTGGTGGCGTTGCCACCGCCATCTACGATCTATTCCGCATTGAAAGCGGCAAGATCGCTGAACACTGGGATACGCTCGAAGCGATTCCACCTCGCGATCAATGGAAAAATAGCAACGGTAAGTTCTAGTATGGTGCGAGGCAGAACATATGCTTCAAGGCATGTTTGGAAAAAGATTGGTGGAGCATTTTTCTCTGCTGGAGTCTTCCTCACTTGTGCTTGGTCCCAAGGGAAACTCTCAGGTTGCGTTGACACGCATGCGAATGCCGAACGGCTTTCCTGGACCCACTCCACACATTCCACCAGAGAAGGCTTTTTCGATATCCGTGCACCTGCGCCGTCCCGACAGCATTAAGGGCTGGGGAACGTGGCTTGACGGACGCTTTCATCGTGTCACCGAATGGGATGCCGGCGGGATTCAGATATTCGATATGGAGTCGGAGCCGGTCGCATTGCGAACTTCAGGTTTCGACTCGGTTCACGTCTATATACCCCGGTCCGTTATCAATCGATTCAGTGACGACAACGAGCAAAAGCGCATTCGCAACTTGCATTGCACCCCGGGAACCAAGGATGACGTGATTCTTCATTGGGCTCGAATGATGTTGTCGTTCTCTGATCGTCCGTTTCAGCTTCCTCGCTTAGTTATCGACGAAATGATCATGATGTTCTGCGCTCATCTGAGCCGCACGTACCAGAGCCGGAGCCAGCCGCCGGAGGTCGTTACCGGGGGATTGACGATCTGGCAACAGGATCGAGCGATCGAGGTGTTGAACGAACATCTGGATGGTGATCTGGCGATTGCCGATATTGCAAAAGAGTGTGCGCTATCGGCGAGTCGTTTCATGCGCGCATTCAAAAGGTCGTTTGGTGTTCCGGTCCGGCGCTACTTGCTCTATAAGCGAGTTGAAGCCGCAAAGTCTCTCTTGTTGCACTCGAACGACTCTTTACTAACAATCGCTTTGGAAGTCGGATTTACGGACCAGCCAGCTTTCAATCGAAGCTTCCTTGAGATTGTTGGAACTTCGCCAGGACGGTGGCGAAGAGCAAACGCACCGATGCCGAAAGCGTTCACCCTGCCCACGCCTGAAGAGAAGTGAAGGTCGTACTCGCGTTTCCCGCCCACTAGAGCCCAACAGAAACGCCAAACTGCGGCACTTTCAATCAAGACAAGGATTGAAACTTCCAAAACAATGGCAGGCGAGTTGGTCACGAAGGCGTCCTCTGACCCAGCTCTGTCTTGCGACATAGAGCCAGGATCGCGAGCAATGGTGAAGTTTCAACCTGCCGCTTGTCCGCAATTCTTGGCAACGACGACACATGAGTTCTTCCAGATCGATAGGAGACGAAAAATGGGAAAGACATATAAGGCGGTCGAGATAACCAAACCCGGAACTTTTCGCCTCGTCGAGAAGCCTGTTGTCGGGCCGGGTGAGGAACAGGTGCGTATCCGGGTAGAGGCTTGCGGTGTGTGTCACTCAGACGCAGGTACCGTTGAGGGACAACTGCCCGGCGTCGTGTATCCGCGTGTGCCGGGCCATGAAGCAATTGGCCGCATCGAGGAGGTTGGCCGGCGTGTTACGACCTGGAAGGTCGGCCAGCGTGTAGGAGTCGGGTTCTTTGGAGGTGAAGACGGAACCTGCGAGACCTGCCGTCGTGGCGACACGGCATATTGCCAGAACCCCATTATTACTGGCGTGACGAGTGATGGCGGCTATGCGGAAATGATGATCGCAGAGGCCCGCGCACTGGTTCTCATACCAGATGAACTTAAATCAGAAGATGCGGCCCCGTTAGTCTGTGCCGGCATCACCACATTCAATGCGCTCCGCAACAACGGACGTGCTGGCGATACCGTTGCTATCCAGGGTATCGGCGGTCTGGGGCATCTCGGCGTGCAATACGCCAAAAAGATGGGCTTCCGCACCGTTGCGATCGGCTTCGGTCCAGACAAAGAACATCTGGCGCCCAAGCTGGGAGCGCACATTTACATCAACGCCAAAGATGAGGATGTGGGAGCCGCGTTGCAAAAATTGGGAGGTGCCGACGTGATTTTGGCGACCGCCCCCAGCGGAGCTGCAATCGCCAGCCTGCTTCCCGGCCTCTCAGTTCGCGGGAAACTCGTTGTGGTTGGTGTGTCGGGCGATCCAATTCCACTCAACGGTGTTCCGCTCATTTTTGGTGGCCGCTCTGTCATAGGCAGCTTGACAGGAAGAGCGATTGAGACCCAGGACACTCTTGATTTCAGCGTACTCACTGACGTTCGGCCCATGATCGAAACTCTTCCTTTGGAGAAGGCCGAAGAAGCGTATCGACGCATGATGTCAGGCGCCGCGCGGTTCCGCATGGTTCTCACAATGGCCTAAAAAAACACGACGCCGCTGAAAACCGGAATCGACAAACCGATGTGTGAAGGAGACTCAGATGAATCAGTTCCAGAAAATCTTCGACAAGCAGAAAGCATATTTCGATTCGGACGCGACCAAGTCTTACGAGTGGCGCATCGATCAGCTGACACGCCTTGAGAAGTTGTGTAATGAGAACGCCGAGGCTCTTGAGGCTGCGATGAGCAGCGACTTCAAGACCGCCAGCCAGGAAAAAGTCTTCGAGATTATGGCGCCAGTTGGAACCGCCGCCTTCGCGAAGCAAGAGTTGAAAGAGTGGATGAAGCCTGTAGATGTGGTCGTGCCGAAGGCCTTTCGGGAGACCGGGCATACTGCCAAGGTTTATCGAGAACCGTACGGTGTCACCTTGGTGATTGGTCCGTTCAATGGACCATTGACCCTGCTCTTCGACCCGGCGTGCCAAGTTCTTGCGGCGGGCAATCCATGCATTCTCAAACTCTCCGAGGGTTTGCCGGCTACCAGCAAGGTCTTACTGGATCTCATTCCGAGATACTTTGATCCTCGGGCCGTTACTGCCGTCACGGGAAGTAAGGACGAGGTGACGGAACTGCTCAAGCTGCCCTTCGACTTCATTTTCTTCACCGGTAGCGTCAAGGTTGGCAAGATCGTCATGGAAGCGGCCGCAAAAAATCTGACTCCGGTTCTTCTCGAACTCGGGGGCCAGAACCCAGCCTTTGTTGATGCGACCGCCAATATCCCGGACGCAGCCAAAAAGATTGTCTGGGGGGCTACGGCCTGGGGCGGCCAATGGTGCACTTCGCCTGGATACGCCTACGTGCACGAATCGATTGCGGAGAAGTTTGTTGCTGAGTGCAAGAAGGCGATGGTCGAGTTGTACGGGACCGACCCAAAGAGTAGACCGGACGACTACTCCCGCATCATTAGCCCCCAGGCGACTGAACGTTTGGCGGGACTGATCGATCAGAAGAAAGTCGTGATAGGCGGGGCCTCTGACCCGGATGCACGCTATCTCGATCCCACGGTTATCTACCCAGTGACATGGGACGACCCGATCATGGAGGACGAGATCTTCGGACCCCTTCTCCCAGTCCTCACCTACAAGGACATGGACGCTGCCATTCGCGAGGTGAAAAAGCATCCGAAGCCTCTTTCCGGCTTCTTGTTTAGCCGCGACCAAAAGGCAATCGATCACTTCCTCGCGAGCTTGTCCTTTGGCGGCGGTGCGATCAATCAAGTGAACATTCACCTGTTTATCGAAACCATGCCCTTTGGAGGGGTCGGATATTCCGGCATTGGTCACTACTACGGCAAGGCCGGGTTTGACGCCCTCACGCATGCGAAATCGGTTTTCATTTCACCGCCCGACGTGGCCATCGAGCACCTGTTCCCGCCGTATACGGAGGAAAAGGTCAAAGCGCTCAGCCAGTGGTTTGAATACTAGGGCACAAGAATCCCCCGACAAAAGCGACCCCAAAGGAGCATAGAGATGAAAGAGAACGCGAAAGACTACGTATCGACCACCCAACAGTTCTTCACTGCCTACGATGCCCACGACGTCGATGGCATGCTCGGTCTTTGCGCAGATGGCGCACTTGGACGATATGCCCCATACGGCCGCGAGAGCGTCGTGCCAATCCGTGGTGGCATCGATGTTATTTGGCGCGCGTTTCCGAATGCCGTTCCGAACTTCCGAGTCAAAGTGATCGAGCTGATCCCTGCCGAGGGGAACGCAGTGGTGATCCAAGCCGAGATGAGCGGGCCCATACCTGCCGAAGTTCCGGGGGTTGCGAAGAGGGGCCAGGACGTACACATCCCTCACTGCTACATTCTGCGTTTCGACACCGACTCCAAAATCACGCGGCTCGACGCTTACTGGGACAACACCGTCCTCAACAGTATCAAGGCGAGCGGCGTGTAACTGAGCGAGCCGATTGCAGGATCTCTGATTTGCGGCGGCGTTGCTGAATGTTGCCGTTTCCGTGGAGTCGTTAAGGAGAAATAGCGCTTTCGAACCTCGTACCACAACGGAGGAGCACGCCATGGCTAATGCAAGCAACACTACCGCACCGACGCAATTCATCGAGACCAAGCTCGAAAAATATGCCTATCGTCGCTTTGGGAAAGGTAACGGTCTACCACTGTTGTGTCTCCAGCACTTCACCGGGACTTTGGACAATTGGGACCCCGCCGTCACCGATCCGCTTGCTGTAGGACGTGAAGTCATTCTTTTTGAGAGTGCGGGTCTTGGCCGTTCGACCGGCCAGGTTCCCGAAAACATGGCAGGGATGGCGGCACACGCTCTCGCATTCGTCGATGTACTTAGCCTAAAGCGCCTGGATATCCTCGGCTACTCCCTCGGTGGAATGGTGGCGCAGCAGGTGGCGCTGGAACGTCCCTCGCTCGTCCACAAAATGCTGCTTGTCGCCACCGCTCCGGAGGGAGGCGAGGACATTATGCATATGGATAAACCGGAACTCAGGAAGATTACGGAAGATCCGAATATGCCTGGGCTGGAAAAACTAGTGAAACTCTTTTTTGCGCCAAGCGAATCGAGTCAAGCGGCCGGAGAGGCCTTCGCGGCTCGACTCGCAGAAAGAAAGCAGGATGGCGAGCCTCTGGCCGGCCAAAATGTCGCAATCGCTCAGATCACGGCCTTTCGAGCTTGGGAACAATACAGTGGCGAGCGTTTCGCCAAGCTCGGCAAGATCACGCAGCCGTGCCTGGTCGTCAACGGCGTGTTCGACAATATGATTCCAGTCCGCAATTCCTACATGTTGAGCGAGCATCTCCCAAACGCCATGCTGTTGACCTACCCCGACGCTGGGCATGGGTCGTTGTTCCAGTTTCACAAGTCATTCGTTCGGCAAGCTTCGCTGTTTCTCGATTCAGAAGGCATCAGCTGAAGACTTCGGTAGCATTGGTAACGGATTGGCGGTGACGACGTGGTTGAAAGAGGCAAAGAATGACGACCGACGAGAAAATGGGCTGCAAGCTGGAAGGAAAAATCGCACTTGTCACTGGTGGGACAAGCGGAATTGGTCTTGCTACCGCGAAACGCTTCGTAGCGGAAGGAGCGTACGTCTTCGTCACCGGTCGGCGCCAGAAGGAGTTGGCTTCAGCGGTCAAGAGCATAAGGGGAAGCGTCACCGGGGTGCAAGGAGATGTGTCTCAAATCGGTGACCTAGACCGACTCTTCGCCCAGATTAAGCAGGAGAAGGGTCGTCTCGATATTGTGTTTGCCAACGCGGGCATCGCAAAATATGCGCCCCTCGGAGAAATCACCGAGGAGTTCTTTGACTCGATATTCGACGTCAATGTTAAAGGACTGCTCTTTACCGTACAAAAGGCATTGCCATTACTCAAGGACGGTGCCTCCATTGTCCTTTGTGCGTCTGTGGTTGCCAGCAAGGGACTGCCGTCGAATAGCGTCTACAGCGCTACCAAGGCCGCCGTGCGCTCATTCGCCCGCACGTGGGCGACGGATCTGCGGAGTCGCCGCATTCGCGTGAACGCCGTGAGCCCAGGTTCCACCGATACTCCGGGGCTTAGCGAACTACTGGGTTCCTCAGAGACGGGACAGCAACGTTTGAAGATGATCTCGAACATCGTTCCGCTCGGCAGACTCGGGGCCCCGGATGAGGTCGCAAGAGCTGTCGTGTTTCTCGCCTCCGATGATGCGAGTTATGTCACAGGGGCCGAGCTGTTCGTCGATGGCGGTTTCGCACAGGTATAGCCCGCTCCAAACATTCGCGCGAAAGGAAGAATGGAATGGCAATTCAAACAATCGAAGTACAACGCTTCAGCCTGACAACGTCACGATCATTCGAGGCAGTCGTAGCTTCATTGAAAGCTGGTGTCGGCCGACTGGATCTTGCCGCGTTTGCGACTGCATCCAGGTCGCCGGGCACCTTCGCCGAGTTGGAAGAGGTGATCAACCGAGACATGGGCAAGACTCATCTGATGTTGTTTCTAGAGTTCGATCATGGCGCGGTTCTGCGCAAGGAGACGGCATCGAACAAACCTAAGATGGTGCGGCTCGTCATCGGCAATCCCTTAGTGATGAAAGAAATGGCCAAGCATGTGCCCGACGCAGGGTCCTATGCGCCGGTGACTGTCTTGGTTGATGAAAGGGAAGATGGTGTCCATTTGTCATATGACAAGATGGTTAGCTTTCTGAGTCCCTATGCAAACCAGGACGCGCTCACGATCGCGCAGGATCTCGACCACAAGATTGTGAAGCTTCTGAATGATGCCGCGGTCGAGTGAAGCATCCTCCGCCCAACGAACGACGACGCTAACAACGAAGGAGGAGATTATGGTCTTCGCAGGAATCAAAGTGCCCGACACAACTCTCGTCCGCGACGCAATGGAGTTAGCTCGCGGTCTTTTAGAGCCGTTCCTATTCAACCATGTCATGCGCTCATGGCTGTTTGGGGTCGTGCTTTCAGAGGGCGCCGAACATGCACCGGACGCGGAGCTGTTGGCCGTTGCTGCGGTTTTGCATGATCTGGGCTTGACAGATCGCTACGCGGGAGCGAACCGCTTCGAAGTGGATGGAGCAAACGCGGCCCGCGTATTTCTGAGTGATCAGGGCATCTCAGCGCACCAGATGCAGCTTGTGTGGGATGCGATTGCACTCCACACCACCCCTACTCTCGCGCTCCACAAAGAACCCGAGGTCGTCATGGTTCACTCAGGCATCGCGGTAGACGTTCTCGGAGTGGGCCTCGATCGAATCCCGCAGGACAAACAGCGTGCGATCCTGAGTGAATTTCCGCGCTTGGCATTCAAGACCCAGTTCAAAGGGTGCCTCTGCAACGTCGTTCGCCAGAAGCCGATGACCACCATAGACAACATTCTCAGAGATTTCGGCATTCGTTACGTCGAGGGGTTCGCGCCTCCGAATTTTGCCGACCTCGTGGCAAATGCGCCATTTTCCGAATAGCCAATCAACGATTCGCGGGACTTGGACCAAAATCCACGAAGTGGCCACTCCTTGAAAACGGCATTGGCTTTGAAAGCCTGATCGAGAGCAGCGACGAAACAGCTCTCGGCCGCCTCGTGATTTGCCGTCAACAAGAATGCGAGCAGGTATGAGGAGTCTGTGCTAGTCACAAACGCATCGCAGAAATCGGTGCCAGTTGCATAGTCGCAACGGAAGTTTCCAACGGGCTGTAGCCGGTACTGAAGCATGACTCACCTCTACTCGACGATAACTTCCAAACGGGGTTCAGCTTCGGATGAATGCCAGAAGGTCCGCATTGATCACGTCGGCATGGGTGGTCATCATGCCGTGGGGGAAGCCAGGGTAAATCTTCAGCGCGACCTCTGCCTTGTCACGACAGAGGCCAAGTCTCCGGCCAGGGCTTCTTTTCGAACTTGCTGCTGACCCGGAACCGGATTCCGAATAGATGAGCAGAGTCGAGATCAAGCAGCCATGCGATCGAGCGGCTCGCCTGGGCCAGTGAGGCCTCAAATAGGCAATTCGGATCCTTTGTTGGACTCACCGATGAGTCGTTGATACCGTGGTCGGTAGATCCCGAGCCGCTTCATTTTGGACACTAACGTTGTCCGCTTAAGACCAAGTCGGGCGGCTGCTCCTTGAGGCCCTCCTATCATTCCTCCGGCGACCCGTATCGTCTCTAAAATCAGAGCCGCTTCGTGATCCCGCAGTGTACATGGAGAGGCAACCGAGGGCTTTGCATTTCCCTGGGGTGCCGGAAGAGGATTCGGAAGCACTTCGTTGTCCGATCGGATTACAGCCCGTTCTATAAGATTCTGTAGTTCCCGCACATTGCCGGGCCAATCGTATGCAATGAATGCATTCATGGTTGTCTGGGATATTTTTGGAATGTGCTTCCCCATGCGACGTGCGAACACCTCGACGAAATGCCAGACCAGTTGTCGTATGTCCTCTCGGCGCTCACGCAGGGGTGGAACCAGGACAGGAAATACGTTCAGCCGATAGTAAAGATCAGTGCGGAATTCATTCCGTGCGACCATGTCATCCACATCGCGATGAGTGGCGGCGACCAGTCGCACGTTGATGTGATGCGTGCGGCCGCTGCCCAGCCGCTCGAACTCCTGTTCTTGCAAAACGCGCAGAAGTTTCGGCTGCAGGGCCAGAGGCAAGTCCCCGATTTCGTCCAGAAAGAGAGTGCCGGTATCTGCCATTTCAAAGCGGCCGACTTTTTGCGTCACTGCCCCGGTAAAGGCACCCTTCTCGTAGCCAAACAACTCGCTCTCCAAGAGATCGAACGGGATAGCAGCGCAGTTAAGTTTCACGAAGGGGTGCCCACAGCGCGGGCTCAGATTGTGAATGGCGTGGGCGATCAATTCCTTCCCCGTTCCAGTTTCTCCCAGAACCAGCACAGTAGAATCAGTTGGCGCTACACGTTGCACTTCCGCGAGAACTGACTCAAGAGCGAGGCTGTTGCCGACAATGTGATTGAATTGTCGGTCTCTATCGTAGTGCGCGACGGATCGTAGTCTCTCGGACGTGCCCACAAATTACCTTCCACCAAAAACCACGCAACCGACTTAAATCAGCCCGCGGCCTCAAAGGCCGCTCGAACGCTCTCAAGAAGAATTTCACCATCAAAAGGCTTGACCATAAATTTCACTGCACCGCCTCGCATTGCCTGCAACCGCATGTCTTCGTCCCCGTGTGCAGTGATAAAAATGGTCGGAATCAGGCAGTGATCGGCATTCAACTTAGCTTGAAGGTCCAGTCCAGACATCCCCGGCATCCGGATATCGGTGATCAGACACCCAGTTTCGTGCTGCCGGCCCGATCTCAAGAAATCCTCGGCCGTGGCGAACGATTGCACTGAAAAACCCGCCGATTTCAGCAAACGTTGCACAGCGACTCGATACGAATCGTCGTCTTCAACAAGGGCAACCATTTGTTTCTTCTCCCTTGCCATACAGGTACAGGATTGGTCCGTTCTTGGCAAAAACGCAATTGTTGTTAGTGATAAGGAGGGTTATATATTTGCATAAGGGAGTTCGTAATAACTGCGGGCGGCGTCGGGAGGCGTTCTCAGCGGTCTGTGCTAGTGATTGTCGGAAGTTTAAGCTTTTCCGCAATTCTTCCCAGCTCAGCTGGGGAATTGGCTTGCATCTTGCGCATGACTTGGCCGCGATGGACGGTCACGGTAATTTCGCTCGTACCTAGCGTCGAGGCAATCTGCTTACTGATCATACCGGAAATCATGAGACGCATGACCTCGCGCTCGCGCACCGTCAGCTTTGCGTAGCGTTCTTGTAATTGCGCAGTCTCGTTCTGCTCCTGTCTCGTCTCGACACTCTTTTTCAGAGCTTGCTGAATCGCATCGATCAGATCCTGATCGCGGAATGGCTTTGTCAGAAACTCCACTGCACCAGACTTCATCGCTTTGACAGTCATGGGAATGTCTCCATGGCCTGTGATGAAAATAATAGGGATCTGAACTCCCGCTTCATTTAATTTGCTTTGGACGTCCAGTCCACTCATTCCAGGGAGTCGCACATCAAGCACGAGGCAACTAGGACCATCCGGAAGCTTGTGATGCAGGAAATCTTGCGGGGTGGCGAACGACTCGGAATGCAAACCGACTGTCTTCAATAGACGCTGCATAGCCTCTCGCATGCGGGAGTCATCGTCGATGATTAGCACGGTAGGTTGATCGAAGGAAGTCATGCAGAGACAGCCGTTCTGATGAGTAGTGTGAAGTGAAAGGTTGTGCCTCGTTCGGAGTTCGTGACGGCCCATACGCGCCCACCATGCGCTTCCACGATGGAGCGAGTGATTGCGAGTCCCAAACCTGTGCCTTGAGGCTTGGTCGTAAAGAATGCATTAAAGATCTGATCTGCTTTTTCAGGTGGTAAGCCCACGCCGTTATCTGTGACCGAGATCTGCAATTTACCATCTTCTCTCAACTGCGACTTGATGATCAGTTCGCCGCCGTTCTCCCTCATCGACTCGATACCATTGAGCATGAGGTTCATGAATACCTGTTGTAGTTGCACACGATCGGCTGTGATTGTCGGTAGTTCGTCTGCTAAGTCCGTGCGCAGCGAAACTGCGTATCGGTGGGACTCGCCTCGCAGAAGCAGGACCATTTCCTCGATGATTTCGTTTACGTCGACTATGTCCAAGTGTGGAGAATCCTTTCGGTAAAGTGAACGGACACGGTCGATGATTTGGCCTGCATGCCTTGCGTCCCTGGCCATTTCCAATGCGGCTTCTCGTGCTTCGGATACATCAGGCTGATCGCGATCAAGAAATCGCGCGCAGGCTTCAGCGTTTGTCACCGCTGCACCAATCGGCTGCTTGATGTCGTGTGCAAGCGAGGTGGTCAATTCGCTCAGCGTGCTCACGCGATTTACGTGAGCAAGATCTGCTTGAAGCTGTTCCGCGCGTTTGCGATCCTCGATGTCGGTCGAATTACCGTACCACTTGATGATCTTGCCTCTGGCATCCCGGAGCGGCACGGCGCGATTCACAAACCAACGATACTGCCCATCCACCGCCCGCCGAAAGCGCGCCTCGTTCTCAAAGGGTTGACCGCTCGCGAGAGAGGCGCGCCAGCCATCGGAATGTCGCTCCAAGTCTTCCGGATGAACCGCGGCTTCCCAGCCTGAGCCGATCGTCCTCTCGGTGGACAATCCCGTGTATTCCTCCCAGTGGCGGTTGACAAAATCCACGTATCCGTCGGCCAGAGCGGTCCAGGCAAATGTCGGCATTGTTTCAATAACATCGCGAAGCTTCTTTTCTTGACGCCGGAGTCGCTGAACGCGGAGGCGATAGGCTGCCCAAAGCACTCCGAGGAGAGCTGCCACACAAAGCGCACGGAACCAGTTCGTTTGGTAGTAGGCCGGTGCAATCGAAAAATGGAGCGTATCTCCTGTTTCGTTCCATACGCCACTGTTGTTGGCTGCAGTCACGCGAAAAACGTAATCTCCCGGCGGGAGGTTTGAGTATTGCACCTCGCGGTCGTTGACGACCTCCCGCCAGGTGCGATCCTGTCCTTGGAGCATGTAGCGGAAGTGAACTTTTTCTGGCGCAACAAAACTGAGCGCAGTGTAATCAATCTTAAGATCGCGGATTCGGGGTGGGAGGCGTATTCCGTTCGACGCATCGTAGGTTTTGCCATTCGCGGTGATCCGCTCGATGTGTACTGGTGGCGTAATCTTGTTACTCGGTAAATGCTGCGGATCAATTACGCTTGCGCCCCCCGAGAATCCTTGGAACCACATTTTCCCGTCTGAGGACCAGATCACTTGGGAGCCTGCATGAAGGCCGACGGGTGCATTCGACACTCCGTCGGAGCTGTCGAAAACTGTCGGCTGAATCTTTCGTCGAGAATCGGCGGTCCACGCATCCAATTCGCGGCGCGCTATGCGGACCAGACCACAGTTCATGTTGAGCCAGAACGAGTGGTTCTCGTCTTGCGTTATCCAATGCATCGCGTCGCAGGGCAGGCCACTCTTGCTGGTCAGTGTTAGAACCCGGCCATTCTTGATTCGGCTTAAGCCACCTTCCGTTGCCGCCCAAACGGTATCATCGGTCTCGATGCGCAGCGCGCTGACCCTGCCACTGCCCAGCCCTTCCGCCCGTCCGTAGGTCTCTTTGATTTGACCGTCGCTGAAATACGCGACTCCACCCTCATCAAATCCAAGCCACAGCCCACCAGTCGAGCGATCGGCTGCCAAAGACTGCGCACCGTCTCTGTGCCCGATGCTGGCCCAAGAAATTTGCTGAACACTTCCATCCTTTGATAACCGTAGCAGACCCTGGTCTTCGTTCGCGATCCAGAGATCCCCTTGCCCGCCCTGGGCAACGGAAGTTACAACGCCCCCCGGAACGCCTCTTATCGACACAAATTCGCCATTCTCCATGTAGCCGAACGCGTATGGTGTCGATACCAGAATTCGGCCAGCATTCTCCGCAAGAACGGACACGTATACATGGTCACGCAACCCAGGACTCGCCAGGTAGTGCACAGGTGACCATACAGTCCTTGATTCTGACTCGTGATCGTAGGCTGTACCGTAGATCGTCGCTTCTCCATGATTCCACCTCCTCAAACCATCATTGGTGCCCATCCATATACTTCCATCTCTGCCCGCCACAACAGAGCCCCGTCCAGGGATAGTGCCAAAGCCCTCGTGTTGCGCGTACGTCACGACCGCGTAGTTGCGAAAACGATCGAGCCCGCCCAAGGTGGCGACCCAAACATCTCCTTCGCGATCTTCGAAGAGCGAAGTAACGAGATCGCTGGAGAGTCCATCAGCCTTCGAAAAGACGTCGGCGCGTCCGTGATGGAAATGAACAACACCGGCTCCCGCGGTTCCAATCCAGACGCCTCCATCGCGGTCCCGGAGAATTCTTGTCCCATCGACGTTGCGTGCCTGAGCGGGGTACGAATGCTGGGTTTCAAGTTTCCCGCCCCCGAATTGAGCGAGCCCTCCCGGCAAAGGAATCAAAAGGCTTCCATCGGCGGCCTCACCCAGGTTTGGTACTACGGCCGTCCCAAATGGCATGCGATAGAACCTGGGGGGCCCGGGCCTCCATCGCCAAACTCCGTCAGGCGCCACCACCCAGAGCACGTCGTGGCTATCTTCATAGAGGAAACTTATTCCCTTAGGGAGGGCGCCGCCCGATTCATGGCAGTCACCATTTGTTCCATTGATCGCGCAGAGCTTTCCAGGGGACGCCAACGAGGAGCTTCCGACCCACACCGTTCCGTTGCGATCTTCAAGAATCGAAGCGATAAGCAAGCCAGCAAGATCCGGGTACCGAGTGAGTTTGCCATCTCTCCAGCTCGCCAGGCCTCCCATTGTGCCGATCCAGAAAGTGCCGTCGCGGGCGACATGGAGGCACACGATAAAATTGCTGGGAAGTTGTTCGCCATTCAAGGGTGGCTGCCAATGCTCGACGCGGACGCCGTCGAACCGAAACAACCCGAAGCCGGTGCCCAGCCATATGTAGCCGTCTGGCGTCTGCGCAATCGACCTGATGTAGCCTTGCGTGAAACCCTCGCGAACCTGCCACACCGTGTGAGCGTATTGACTCACGTCGAGTGAAGGGTCTAATGCAAGGGCGGAAGGACACAAGTGTGCCAGGCTTAACGCGACGGCGGCGAAGGCCGCGATTCTAACCCGTGCTTTCTCGTACACTGGCATCAGTGGCAACCCATTTCAGCGCGATTACCGTTTAAGTTATAGGTGTGCATTATTCCCAGAGAATATATAACTGCCTATACCGTCCCACCACATATGTTAGGTCTTCACGGTTTGAAGCGCACTGGTCAGGACCGCAGACTCAAAACTGTGTTTCTGTAAGGTTCTTGTCGTTCTCTATTCCGAATCAGAAGCTGAACCTCAGCGCAAACTGAATCTGGCGTGAAGTGCCGGCTCCTAAAGTCCTTCCGAGAGTGTTGAAGATTTCTCCGAAGCCTGGGGTGCCGAACGTGGTATCCGGCTGAGCGAACGCCGGATGGTTAAAGATATTGAAGAATTCGGCGCGGAACTCGATGTTGCGCGATTCGCCGAGTTTTGTCCCTTTCAGCACGGAGAGGTCCACATTGCGGAAACTCGGCCCGTAGACGGTATTGCGGCCGCAATTTCCGAAGGTCCCCGCGGCCGGCATGGAGAACGCCGCCGGGTTGAGCCAGTCGCTAACGGTCTGTGGATGCGCATAAGGATCAATGCCAGCGACACAGTCCGGCCGCTGGTTGATGAAATCGCCGTTCCCGAAGGTGTTCGTCCCGATGTAGACGGTATCGGCGACGCCAGTGCGCAAAATTCCCAGCGTGGAGACGCGCCAGCCCGACGCCAGTTTGCTGCCGAGGCCCGAGCCGAGGAACCGATGTCCTTCACCGAGCGGCACTTCATACAGCAGGTTGAAGGTAAAGTTCTGCCGGACGTCGCCGGAACCACTGCCTCTCTCGGCTTTTATGTTGTTGAGGTTCTGGGGGTCGGAAGGGAAAAGCCCCTGATCTTCTACATCGTCAATCGCGTGGCCGAAGGTGTAGTTCGCCTGGAAGGTCAAACCAGCCTTGCCGGCACGGCGATTAAAGGAGAGCTGTAGAGCGTTGTAAGAGCTGAAACCCGAGTTGGTCTGGAGCGTAATGTTGCCGAAGTTCGGGTTCGGACGAGTCCCGAGTGCGGGATCGAAGTAGTTGATGCCCTCTTCGCGCCAGAGATTCACGCCATGGTTGCCAACGTAGGTGACCTGGAACGACATGTTCTGAGCAAACTGATCCGCGACGCTCAGGTTCCACTGGTTCGAATAGACGTCCGGCTTATGCCACGGGAAGCCGTTTACGTTCGGTGGCGGAGGTGTAGCCTGCGAGAGGAACGGATCATAGGGATAGGACAGGTTCGGAATCTGCTGCTGCAAAAGCGTGACGTTGCCAGGCACTGTGTTTCCGGGAACATAGTACGAACCGAAGCCCACGGGATAGTCCTGGAAGTAAACTCCGTAGCCGCTGCGGATCACGAGCCGTTGCGTTGGGGACCAAGCGATGCCCACACGCGGACCGAAGTCTTTATTGTTGATCGCGAAGTACGGATCGCCTGGAGGCGCGAGCGTGCCGGTCCGCGTGTTGTAGGGCCGAGTGGCGTAGCGCGAGTCGTGAGGAACGGTTTCAATGTCGTAGCGGAGGCCGAGGTCCAAGGACAGAGTCGGCAGCACCTGGAACTTGTCGCTGACGAAAAGACCGACTTGCGTCGCGCGCACACCGTTGGCGGGAGTGGAGTTCACGATTGTGACGGTCGAAAGCTGGTCGTTGACGAAAGCTTGCGGTGAGTTGAATTGCATCGTTGGGCTGGCAGTGCTGTTGGCATTGACCCAGATGCGGTAGATGGTGCCGCCCCAAGTCAGGACATGGCGTCCTTTCACCTTGCTCATGGTGTCGCCGTACTGGAAGCTCGTGTTGTTGTGGAGGGAGTTGCCCATCGTTCCGGGGATGACGCTGTATCCGACCACGGTGGTCATCGGAAAGGGTTCCGCCTCATCGATCTGGCTACCCCAGCGCTGCATGCCCGCAAGGAAGTCATTCACGATGCTCCTGCCGAAGACGTGCTCTTCGTGAATGGCAACATTCGTTGTGCGCACGGGAATGATCTGGTGGTCGTCCACGCCCAAGGAAGACGGAAGGACACCAAAGAGTGGCCCATGAACGTCGGAGTCGTTGACGTTGACGCGCACGAATGTGGAATCGTGAGTGCTGAACACCTGATCGAAGCGGATGGAGGCTGTGTCTTCACGAACATCCGAAACCTGCGTAGTCGTGTAATTGTCGGTGAACTGATCGGGACCAGCAGAGGTGCCGATGGGAAACATATTCAGAATCGGCGTGAGTTGCGGAGAAGTGGCCTCGACTTCGCTGCGCTCAAGCGCGCTCGGAACCGTGCCCGAGCCGGTGATGCCGATGCGTTGCCGAGATCCTTCGTAGTTTAGAAAGAAGAAAGTCTTTTCCTTGCGGATTGGGCCGCCAATATTCCCGCCAAAATCATTAAAGCGGAATTCCGGAGCTAGTCCGGTGGTCGCGAAAAAGTTTCGCGCATCGAGAATGTTGTTGCGAAAGTAGTCGTACGTGGTTCCGTGAAAATCATTGGTTCCAGATTTGGTGGCGATGTTGATATAGGAGCCTGCAGCGCGGCCGTATTGCGCGCTGTAGTCGCTAGTCTGCACGTTGAATTGCTCGATCGTATCGAGGCTGCCGGTGAGCAATCGTGCGCCGCGCTCGAAGCCATTGGCCATGTACGGCTGGTCGACGCGCGAGGCGTCAATGCCGTCGATCGAGAACTGGTTGTGAACGGAGTGTAGACCGTCGAAGGTAAGGTCCGCGATGAAGTTGCTACGGAAAACGGCTCCAGGAGTGAGCAAGCTGAAACGAGCGTAGTCGCGTCCGTTGATCGGCAGCTCGCCGACTTCCTGATTCCCGAGGACCGTGCCGGTGCTGGCGTCAGCTTTGTCGATGATGGGCGCCTCGGATGTGACGACCACCTCCTGTTTCACGGAGCCTATCGTAACCGTTAAGTTCAACGTGACGGTCGTCGCCACGTTCAACATGACGCCCGTTTGCTTTAATTGCTGGAAGCCTTCGTGTGCCACAGTGATGCTGTACGTCCCTGCGGCAAGGTTCGTTAATGCGTAGTGTCCTTGGCCATCGGTTAGTGCTTTGCGAACGGCGCCGTTCGCGCTGTTCGTGGCCGTAACGGCGGCATTGGAAATGGCGGCCTCGGATGGATCCAGAATTTGTCCGGTAATTTCGCCGGCGGTTTGTGCCTGCGCATGTGCTGGGGGTGTTGTGCCAACGAGAGACGACAGGATTAAGGCCAAAGGGACAAGCATTGAACTGAAAACACCCCTGCCCCGAACAAAAAGTTGCGCACTCCTTTCACCACTTGAGACACCTTCGGCAGACGGAGCTAACAATCTCCGCAACTTCGCGTCGCGCCCTGGAGTGAGTATCGTTAAGCCGGTTTCCAAGACGTTGCTGATTGCTTTCACTGGAACCCCATGAACAGCTTCAAGTCCCTAAAGCCGAAGCCGAGACGTTCCTGGAATTGGGCGAAAAACACTCTATCTGCAGAAGTGGCACCCGACGTTTACGCGCGACGAAGATGATTCTAAACCCGCGGATTGCCCTTTTCTTACCCAGCTGGCGGCGATATAAGTGGCGCGGCACGAACCGGCCCAACCCCCAAACTGCATTCGAGCCTGATTCTTCGCAGAACGCAATTATTGTTTGTGATAGGGGTGCCTATGTTTTTGAATAAGGGAATTCGTATTACTGCGGGTGGGGTTGGGAGACGTCTCAGCAGTCTTCGCTAGTCACAGTCGGAAGTTTGACGCGTTCCGGGAAGGTCTTCTGAATGACTTGTCTGAGTCTCCTACGAGCTCTGGCGAGCCGTGCCTTCACTGTTCCAGTTGGCACCCCGAGGAACTGCGCCGTTTCGCGAATGCTCAAACCATCGACATCGCGCAATCGAAAGGTCGTCAACAGAACGGGCGAGAGCCGCAAAGTCGCATAAGCCAGAGTTTCCGCAATTTGTCGCTTACGATATAGCTCTTCGGGACCTGGCCGGGTATCCGACACCATGTCTGCCGGGGGCAGACTCTGCTCGCCACACGGTTCATCCAAAGCGACTTGCACTTGTGGGGGGCGTCGACGTAACTTCATGCGTGCGGAATTAATGACAATCGCTGTCAGCCAGGTGGACATCTTCGCTCGCCCTTTGAATTGGTCTACGTGTCTCAAGGCTGACAACAAAGCGTCCTGAACTGCATCCTCCGCGTCAGCGGCGTTGCCCAGATGACCCAGGGCGATTCGGCGAAAGCGAAGCGAGTGGCTAGAAATAACGTCTGTTAACTCCTGCACTCTTCTCTGGTAGCCCTCGACCACCCCTGCTTCTGCATTGATTTCCAGCGCCGTCGTCGCCATAGATGGAACCCTCTGTTCACCTGTTGAAACAAGCCGCGTGTGCATATCTCTCTGCAACTCAGTGACCGAAAAGAGATACACGCTCATTCAAGAGGGCGGACGGCTCTGAAGCCAGCTTGGACAGGTTGTTCGCATCGACTCTTATCGAACGAAAGTCGACCGTCATAGATTGTGGAAGCCGGATACGCGATGAACGCGCCATCGTTGCAATGGAAATCGCTTGATTTTCAATTCGTGGAGTCGCTATTGCAACGCGGAGCCGGTACGGAGTCTCTATTTCGTCACGGCTGCAATCGTCACATGCCCTCATCACAATCGCGGTGAATTCATGCTGACTGCTCCGCGCATGCTTGATAGGAGCGATGCAGAGGACATCAAACTGCAGTTTTCAAGGTGAAATGCGTTTGGGCAGTCAGTTGCTCACATGAGGAGCGCAGCGATATTGCTGCAAGGAACTCACAGTGACTAGAAACAAGATGTCGGTCGTCGAGAACAATCAGGCCATCGTTGAGAGCAGGAAGAGCGGACTGGAGCTGTCGAGTTACGCGCCAACAGATTTTGAATTTGCCGAGTTCTTCGACGGCGGCTCCGAGTACTTGCCTTTTTTGAGACCGCCACTTTGGCCGTTCAGCTTGCTTCGATTGTTTAGACAGGAGGAAGAATAAATGGGTCGCATTGCATCGCTAATTGTCGCCCTCGTTGTTTTAACGGGCCAGCAGACGCTCCGTTCCCAAAGTAAGGACATCGCCAACGGTTTTGATCTTGTCGACAACACGGGAAATATTCGCAAGCCGGCTGATTTTAGAGACCTCTATCAGGAACTTGGAGTATATACACCGGTCGATCTCAACAACAACATCGAGATGCACTACACGTACGCGCCGCCGGGCACAGCTGAGTATTACCGCAAAACTGGAAAGTTCGCGGACGGAACCGTATTAGTGAAAGAAGTTTTTGCGACCGATCACGCGCAACTGACGACCGGGGACGCACATTGGGCTACGCAAACGAAAGTGTGGTTCGTCATGATCAAAGACGAGAAGGGTCGCTATCCTGGCAATCCGCTGTGGGGAGATGGATGGGGATGGGCACTCTTCAAAGCCGACGCCCCCGATAAGCAGGTCGCAACGAACTACAAAAAAGACTGCCTGGGCTGTCATGTTCCAGCGCAGTCAACCGACTGGGTGTACGTACAAGGTTACCCGGTTCTCAAATCGAAAT